>Ga0268256_1000025_pt1 | contig 484317 bp, 428 predicted proteins | sample AgamicAtAmrz_FD_200247 | JGI IMG/M metagenome (GOLD analysis project Ga0268256, IMG submission 200247) | Agave microbial communities from Guanajuato, Mexico - At.Am.rz (v2) (version 3) | ecosystem: Host-associated > Plants > Roots > Rhizosphere | place: Guanajato, Mexico | collected 2012-06-07 | reverse complement strand
TGCCGAACTCAGAAGTGAAACGCCGTAGCGCCGATGGTAGTGTGGGGTCTCCCCATGTGAGAGTAGGGAACTGCCAGGCATCAATTAGAAGAACCCCGTACCGTAAGGTGCGGGGTTTTTTGCTTTGCACGCCAGAAAACATGCCGGATGACGGCTTCGCCTTATCCGGCCTACAAAACCTGTAGGCCCGGTAAGCGCAGCGCCACCGGGCATGGCAGACCGCACGATCTCACGGCAAAGAGAAGCAAAAATACTAAAGAAGGGATTTATAAATGCAGAAAAGCAAAAACCCAGCCATAGGCTGGGTTCTTTAAATAGTGGTGCCCGGACTCGGAATCGAACCAAGGACACGGGGATTTTCAATCCCCTGCTCTACCGACTGAGCTATCCGGGCAACGGAGCGCATTAAACCGCAATCACGCCCTATCGTCAACATTATTTCGGGAAAAGCTGTTCAACTGCCTAAGTTTGCGGCAATCTGTCCGTTTTCGCCGCGAAAATGCACAAATCTTCCAGACAGTACCTGTGTGATACGGCAATGCTGAGAGTAAGAGGAGGGCAGTATGACGAATGACTGGCTTGAACTGCGTCAGCATGCAGATACGGGTATTGAGACGATTAAAGCGCATTTCGAAGGGCATGCCTATGATCCACACTGGCATGATAGCTATCTGGTAGGGATAACCCTCTCCGGCACGCAGCAGTTTCACTGCCGCCGTGAGCGACATCGTAGCCAGCCGGGTGATGCATTTTTGCTTGAGCCCGGAGAGATCCACGACGGCGATGCGCCTGTAGAGGGCGGCTTTACCTATCTGACCTTCTACCTGGATGAGCGCTGGCTTACCCGTGCGCTACAGGGGCTGTACGAATCCACTCCCGGGCATTATTCACTCCACTTTGCCCAAACGTTGACTCGCGAGCCGCAGCTGGTGCGCGCTATCGGTGAGACATTCTCTACTCTACATAATGATGAGATGAAAATCCTTCAGCAGAGCACAATGGACGATCTGCTCTCCCGCATCACCGCCCATTGCCACTGGCATAAGAAGCTCCCGACTCAGTTACAAAGCGCTGCTGTGGCACATCGTGCACGCGACTACCTTTATGCCCATATCGGCGAGAACGTGGGGCTGTCAGACCTTGCGCGCGAGACGGGCACGGATCGCTTTACCCTGACGCGCTGTTTTAAGCGCGAGTTCAACCTGGCGCCACATGCATGGCTTATTCAGCTGCGTCTGGCAAAGGCCCGACAGCTGCTGGCGCGCGGCGAGCAGCCCGTTGATGTGGCTGCGGCAGTGGGTTTTGCCGATCAAAGCCACCTGGGGCGTTGGTTTCAGCGGGCGTACCGTATCTCTCCGGCATACTACCGACGGTTGTGCACAAACCTTCCAGACGTTTCCAAAAAATAACGGCACATTCATGGCTCTAATAAAAAGGAGCCACCGTGAGTTTGATACCCTTTCTGTTGTTCGCTTTTGTCGCCTCCATTACGCCGGGACCAACCAATATTCTGGTGCTGACGAACAGCCAGTACTTTGGCGTAAAAAATACCGTACCTGCTATTCTGGGCGGGTGTATCGCGGCCAGTGCGATCGTGCTGGTATCAGGTGCGGGCGCAGGGGAAGTGCTGCGTCAGTATCCTTTGATACGCCAGATAATGAGCTGGGCGGGCGTGCTGTGGCTAAGCTGGATGAGCTGGCAGCTGTTTAGCGCCCCGGCTGCCAGTCTCTCCGCTAAAAGTCCTGTCCGATTTACTGCTCAGGCAGCGGCGCTACTGCAGATCGTGAATCCGAAAACCTGGATGATGGCGCTGGCGGTCGTCAGCCTGTTTGCCCCGGCGGGCGACCATGCCTTGCGGGATATTGCGCTAATGGCGCTATGGTTTCTGCTGATCTCGATAGCCTGTTTGATGTGCTGGGCGTGGCTGGGTAAAGCGGTGAATCGAATTTTTCGCACCACCGTGGCGATGGTGCGATTTCAGCGTCTGATGGCGCTGTGTCTGCTCGTCTCCGCCTGGGCGGGCATGCTGGCCTAGGTCAGTGCTCCGCCCATACGGCACTGGGCAAAGCGCAGAATATCTTCCGCCAGGCGGTGCGCCGTATCCACATCGGCCTGGCTACGGTTCACCAGCATGCGGCTCAGGCAGCCCTCCAGCACCAGCTCCATCTGTTTCGCTACCATTGCCGGGTCATCCACTTCAAGCCGCGTCAGCAGCTCGTGGGTGAAGTCATGCGCCGCACGTTTTTGCTGATCCGCCAACTGGTGGATAGGATGGCCTGGATCCGGAAAGTATGTGCAGGCGGCGATGAACAGACAACCCGGGTAGCGGTTGTTGCTGACACATTCCGTCAGGGCGGTATAGCGCGCCAGCAGCTTTTGTTCCACGGTCAGTTCTTCATTCAGCATCAGCTGCCTGCGCCAGACGTCAACCTGCTGGCTGAGGTAGCGCAGGGCATCATAAAGCAGCGCCTCTTTATCTGGCCAGAAGCGCTTAAGTTCATCCAGGGGGTAATCGATACGGTCGGCTACCATCTCAAGCGTGGTGCTGGCTATCCCTTGAATCTCAAGTAATTGCAGGGCTTGTCCCAGTACGTCTTCGCGTTGCACGGTTATCTCCTCCGCTATTCCCAACGGTTTGTCCCGTCTAAAGTGTTGTTTACGGTTGGCGATTGCGCAAATGCGCGCTGAATGCCGCTGCATCCATAAACCCGGTTACACGCTGTTCTGGTTGCTCTTCACCCCGTTCATTAAAGAACAAAATGGTGGGCAGACCGAGAACATTAAGCTGTTTCAGCAGGGCCTTATCCTGCGCATCGTTGGCGGTGACGTTCGCCTGAAGAAGCACCGTCTCTTTCAGGGCGCGTTGCACCTGCGGATCGCTAAAGGTGTATTTTTCAAACTCTTTGCAGGCGACGCACCAGTCGGCATAGAGATCGAGCATCACCGGTTTGCCTTTCGCCTCCGCCAGGGCGCTGTTGAGTTCATCCACGTTCTTAATCTGGGTGAAGTTCAGATGCGCCTGCGTCTGACCCACGGGTGAACCAAACGCCCAATCCTGCAGCGGGCGTACGCTCACCAGCGCGGCGGCGAGCAGGATAATTTGCACCAGACGCATCCACGGCCGTTTCGCTCCCAGACTGGTGATAAATGCCCAGCTGAAGAACGCTACGCCGAGCATGGCCCACAGGCGCATACCCCAGACGTCGCCGAGGATACGCTCAAGGAGGAATACCGGCAGAGCGAGGATGACAAAGCCAAACGCGGTTTTCACCGTCTCCATCCACGGACCGCTTTTCGGCAGCAGGCGGTTGCCAAATACCGTCACCAGGATCAGCGGCAGACCCATGCCCAGCGCATAGAGATAAAGCGTGCCGCCCCCAAGCCACATGTTGCCGCTCTGGGCGATATAGAGCAGGATGGCGCTCAGCGGGGCGGTGGTGCAAGGGGAGCAAATTAATCCGGCGATGGCCCCCATCACAAATACGCCGCCTGCCGAACCACCCTGCTGGCGGTTACTCATCAGCGTTAAGCGAGTTTGCAGCGCAGACGGTAGCTGCAGGGTAAACAGGCCAAACATCGACAGCGCCAGCAGGATGAAGACAATCGACAAGCCAATAAGCACGTAAGGATGCTGAAGCGCAGCCTGGAACTGTAGCCCGGCAGCGGCAACCACAAGGCCAAGGGCAGTATAGGTCAATGCCATACCCTGGACGTAAATAAAGGCTAACAGCAGGGCGCGTGCGGTGGAAAGCCGTTGCTTACCTCCCAGCACGATGCCAGAGATGAGCGGATACATCGGCAGCACGCACGGGGTAAAGGCAATACCAATGCCAATCAGTAAGGCCCAGAGCGCTGAGAACGGCAGGTCTGACCCGGCTTCGCCTTCACCTTCACCCCTCACCCTGGCCCTCTCCCCTGAGGGGAGAGGGGGAATAGCGGCGGCAGCATTAACTTCGCTAAGGGGCACGACTTTCGTTTCCGGCGGATAGCAGAATCCTGCATCCGCGCATCCCTGATAGGTCACCGTCAGCGTCGCGCCTTTATCCGCCTGGTTCACCGTGACGGGCACGCTTAAGCGCTGACGGTAGATTTCACTCTTGCCGTAGAACTCGTCCTTATGCCACTCGCCTGCGGGCAACTGTAATGCCCCCACGTTTGCCTGGGCAGGGGTAATGCTCACCTGCTTGCGATAAAGGTAGTAGCCCTCTTTCACCTGCCAGGTGAGGGTAAGGTCGTGCTGGTTTTGCTGAAAATCGAAAACAAACGCCTGGTCGGCAGGGATGAAGTTCGAACGGCCGGGCGCGTCAAACAACCCGGCAAATACTGATGTGCTGCACAGCAGCAGGATCAGCGTAAGGAAGCGTTGAGCCATGAGAGATAATCGTTATCGCCATGAACCACTGGCAGAACCAGCAGCTCCGGGGTTTGGTAAGGATGATGAGATTTGAGGCAGTCCAGGAGTGCCTGCTGATTCGCCAGATTAGTTTTGAGCAACATCTGAACTTCGTACTCTTGCTCCAGCTTGCCTTCCCAGTAATAAAGAGAGGTGGCACCGGGGAGGAGCGTTACGCAGGCGGCCAGTTTTTCAGCCAGCACTTTGGCGGCGAGATCCTGGGCAGAGGCTTCATCAGGGGCGGTACACAGTACGACAACAGCATCAGGCGTGTTCACAAGTCGACCTCCTCATCACGAAAGGTTTCACTATATCACGCAAGACAACGGGTCATTAATGAAACGGGCCGCAGAGCGGCCCGATTTTAACTATTTTTACAACCCTTAACGGTTTACAGCACCACGCCGCCAATGATAAAGCCGAGGATCACGCACAGTGAAATGGCGACCACGCCCGGGATCAGGAACGCATGGTTAAACACGTATTTACCGATGCGGGTTGAGCCGGTGTCATCCATCTCTACCGCTGCCAGCAGGGTTGGGTAGGTCGGCAGCACGAACAGGGCAGAGACGGCAGCAAACGAGGCGATGGCGGTTAACGGCGTTACGCCCAGCATCAGTGCCGCAGGCATCAGCGCTTTGGTGGTCGCCGCCTGGGAGTAAAGCAGGGTCGCAGCGAAGAACAGCACGACCGCCAGCAGCCACGGGTAGTTGTGCAGCAGGTCGCCGGCGACGGTCTGGATGTCGCTAATGTGCGCTTTTACAAAGGTATCACCAAGCCAGGCAACGCCGAGGACGCATACGCAGGCGCTCATACCGGATTTGAAGGTGCTGGCGTTCAGCACTTCACTGGTGTCGATTTTACAGGTGATGCTAATCAGCGTCGCGATAGTCAGCATAAACACGACAATCGCTTCGTTACGCGGCAGTACCGGGTTCTGGATCAGACCTACGGTATCGCTGATCGCGGTCGCGTAGAACATGACGGCGACGATACCAATCAGGAACAGCAGCACGGAGCGTTTCGCGTGTGGCTTCAGTTCGAAGACCTGGCTGCCGCGCAGGCTCACTTCACCCTTGGCAAGGCGTTCCTGATAGACCGGATCGTCTTTCAGCTCGGCACCGAGGAAGTTACACAGCACGGCGGTAATCATCACCGCAATCAGCGTGACCGGAATACAGATCGCCAGCAGCGTCAGGTAGCTCACGCCCATTGGCTCAAGGATACCGGCGAAGAACACCACTGCGGCTGAAATCGGCGAGGCGGTAATCGCAATCTGAGACGCCACCACCGCGATAGAGAGCGGACGAGACGGACGGATACCCTGTTCTTTCGCCACTTCCGTAATCACCGGCAGCGTGGAGAACGCGGTGTGACCCGTACCGGCGAGAATGGTCATAAACCAGGTCACCAGCGGGGCAAGGAAGGTAATGTATTTTGGATGGCGGCGCAGCATACGCTCCGCCAGGCTTACCAGATAGTCCATACCGCCTGCCACCTGCATGGCGGCGATAGCGGCAATAACTGCCATGATGATTTCAATAACGTCAAACGGGATTGCGCCGGGTTTAATCTGAAAGATAAGGGTAAGAACGAGCACCCCGAGACCGCCGGCAAAACCGATGCCGATACCCCCGAGTCTTGCTCCCAAATAAATCGCCAACAAGACGATGACGAGTTCTGCTCCAAACATAAGGACCTGCCTTGCTTATTAACAAGTTGATATTGAATTGTTGTATTTCGGTAACACCTAAAAAGAAAAAAGGCACGTCACAAGTGACGTGCCTTAAGAAGCCTAGCCTGAACGGTTACTGTTCGCTTTCATCGGTATATCGTTTCGCTTTATATGCCGGGTGCATCAGGTTCTGGGCCGAGAAGATATCGTCCAGCTCGGCTTCGGTCAACAGCCCGCGCTCCAGCACCACTTCACGTACGCTCTTACCGGTTTCGGCACAAATCTTACCGACGATGTCACCGTTGTGGTGACCGATGAACGGGTTGAGGTAGGTGACGATCCCGATGGAGTTATAGACATAGCCCTCACAGACTTCTTTGTTTGCTGTGATGCCGTTGATGCATTTTTCCAGCAGGTTGTAGCAGGCGTTAGTCAGGATGTGGATGGATTCAAACATGGCCTGGCCAATCACGGGCTCCATCACGTTCAGCTGCAGCTGACCAGCTTCAGAGGCCATGGTCACGGTCGTATCGTTACCGATGACTTTGAAGCAAACCTGATTCACCACTTCTGGCACCACCGGGTTCACTTTAGCCGGCATGATGGATGAACCGGCCTGCAGCTCTGGCAGGTTGATTTCATTCAGGCCAGCGCGCGGGCCGGAAGAGAGCAGGCGCAGGTCGTTACAGATTTTGGACAGTTTCACCGCCAGACGTTTCAGGGCGCTGTGTACCATGACGTAGGCACCGCAGTCTGAGGTGGCTTCAATCAGGTCTTCTGCAGGCACAACCGGCAGGTTAGAGACTTCAGCCAGCTTCTGAACCGCCAGCTGCTGATAGCCGTCCGGGGTGTTCAGACGTGTACCGATGGCGGTTGCGCCCAGGTTCACTTCCAGCAGCAGCTCGGAGGTGCGCAGCAGGTTTTTGGTTTCTTCGTTCAGCAGCACGTTAAACGCGTGGAACTCCTGGCCGAGGGTCATCGGCACCGCGTCCTGCAGCTGGGTACGGCCCATTTTCAGGATATCCTGGAACTCAACCGCTTTACGCTGGAAGCCATCGCCCAGCTGGTTGATCGCGTCCACCAGCTTCACCACGGAGGCGTACACCGCGATACGGAAACCGGTAGGGTAGGCGTCATTGGTGGACTGGCATTTGTTCACGTGGTCGTTCGGGTTCAGGTACTGGTATTCACCTTTCTGATGACCCATCAGCTCCAGGCCGATGTTTGCCAGTACTTCGTTGGTATTCATGTTGACGGAGGTACCCGCGCCGCCCTGATAGACGTCAACCGGGAACTGATCCATGCATTTGCCGTTGTTCAGCACTTCATCGCAGGCTGCGATAATCGCATTTGCCGCGCTTTTAGGAATGGTTTGCAGCTCTTTGTTGGCCAGTGCTGCGGCTTTCTTCACCATCACCATGCCACGGACAAACTCAGGGATGTCGCTGATTTTGCTGTTGCTGATGTAGAAGTTTTCAATCGCTCTCAGAGTGTGGACACCGTAGTAGGCATCCGCTGGAACTTCCCTGGTACCCAACAAGTCTTCTTCGATACGAATGTTGTTTAACATGTGAACCTTCTTTTCAAGCTGCCGATGGATTGTACTAAACACACAGTATTTATGTGGTTTTGAATATTTTCTGGCCGACGATTATTCCCTCAATCAGCCAGATGCCCGAGATCATATGCTGATGATAGCGAATTGCCGTAAGCTGGATCACTTATTATCGACCCGATTCCATGATAATTATTAATCTGTGAAATGAGTCACCGCTTTAATATTTCCAAAAAAAATATCCGTGCAAACTGATTGAATTTTCGCTAACCGTCACCATCTCATACAAACGCGCGTCGCGAACACATTCAGACAGGGGCCCGAGGGCACCTGCCACACAGGAGATGCCAGTGCGCTGGATACCGTTTATTGCTTTCTTTCTCTATGTTTACATCGAGATTTCCATTTTCATCCAGGTTGCCCACGTACTGGGCGTCCTGCTGACGCTGATTCTGGTGATTTTCACCTCCGTCATCGGCATGTCGCTGGTGCGTAATCAGGGTTTCAAAAATTTCCTGATAATGCAGCAGAAGATGGCTGCTGGCGAAAGTCCGGCAGCAGAGATGATCAAAAGCGTCTCGCTGATCATTGCGGGGCTGCTGCTGATTTTGCCGGGGTTCTTTACCGATTTCCTCGGCCTTCTGCTTCTTCTGCCGCCGGTGCAAAAACACCTGACCATGAAGCTGCTGCCGCATCTGCGCTTTAGCCGTATGCCGGGCGGTGGTTTTAGTACCGGGCCAGGCGATACGTTTGAAGGGGAGTATCAGCGTAAGGATGAACAGCACGACCGCTTAGATCATAAAGACGATCGGTGATGTTGTTGCCCGGTGGCGCTTCGCTTACCGGGCCTACGGATTCTGCTGTTTCGGTAAAAACAGCCACAGCCCTGCCAGCATGACAATAGCGTACAGACTCTTCCATCCCACCATTGCCAGCAACAGCAGGCAAAGCACGCCCCCAACGACCGCCAGAGCTTTATAGCGACCTTTCAGCAGGCGGCAGCCCGCGAGCATACACAGCAGATAGATCATAATGAAAATGCCGTTGGCGTAGACGATCAGCGCATCCAGATTGATATCCAGCGCGTAAATACACAGCGAACTCAGGACGCAACAGCCCAGTACGGCATTCAGGGCATTCAAGGGGAGCTGACGTTTAGACAGGCGCGCAAGGCGGCTCTCGGGCCTATAGCGCGCCTGAGACCACACCAGACGGGCAAAGCTCTGGATATAAATATTCAGACTGGCAAAGCAGGCCAGATAGCCGATGACGCAGGCGATCCATAGCGCTTTCACTCCAAACAGCTGCACCACAATGCCGGGGAGCGAAGCGGCGGCAGCTTTATCCGCGCCGAAGGCGTCGAAATGTAACACCAGCACGGTACAAGCCCAGTAAACCGTACCTGCCAGCAGCAGGCCAATCATCAGCGCGCGCGGGAAATCGTGTTCAGGCTGCTTAAATTCTGACGCCAGATGAGCAAAGGCTTCCAGGCCCACAAAACACCAGAACATGACGGAGAGGGCGGCGAAAAGCTGTGAATGGTCGACGTCGGTTACCGCCGGGAAGGGAATGTCTTTCAGCGCGATATCGCCCGCCCACCAGATGACGGCAATCAGGGCAATAATCATTACCGCAACCAGCGTTTGCAGATTCGCGCTCGAGCTGGCGCCGCGAGAGCCTACCCACCAGACGATAGCCAACGTACCCAGTTCGGCCAGCAGCAGCTGCTCGTCATGCCAGCCAAACAGCGCCTGACCAAAGCCGGTCGCAATATGCAGCGCCGCAGGGAGACCAACCGGAATAACGGAGAGAAACAGCCAGCCGGTCACTCGCTCCATTCGCGGGCCAAAGGCCAGCCCGACAAAATGCGCCACGCCGCCCGCGCTGGGGAAATGCCGTCCCAGGATGGCAAACACAATGGCTATCGGGAAAACCAGCACAATCAGCACCGGCCACGCCCACAGGCTGTTATTTCCTGCCACCAGCGCCGCCAGTGCGGGTACGGCAAACACGCCCGTCCCTAACAAGGAAGTGGAGAGCAGGCCAACGCCTTGCGCCAGCCCCAACTCCTGCTTGAGTCCACTCATTGACATCGCCCTGCCACTACCAAAAGAGAGGCGATGGTAACACTTTCGCAAATTTTTTTTTCAACTCCCCCTTGAAGGGGTAAAAAGCTATCCCCATCTCTCAGGGCACTAGTCGGAAAACCGCTTGCGGGCCGGCGTCATCCATAACTGATAATGACTTTCTCAAAGGAGAGCTATCAATGAGTATTCGTCCGTTACATGATCGTGTGATCGTCAAACGTAAAGAAGTTGAAACCAAGTCTGCTGGCGGCATCGTTCTGACCGGTTCTGCAGCAGCCAAATCAACGCGTGGCGAAATCATCGCTGTCGGTAAGGGCCGCATCCTGGAAAACGGAACTGTGCAGCCACTGGACGTTAAAGTTGGTGACATCGTAATTTTCAACGATGGCTACGGCGTGAAATCCGAGAAGATCGACAATGAAGAAGTGTTGATCATGTCCGAGAGCGACATTCTGGCAATTGTTGAAGCGTAATTTACGCACGAGAATTTGAGGAAATAAGAACATGGCAGCTAAAGACGTAAAATTCGGTAACGACGCTCGTGTAAAAATGCTCCGCGGCGTAAACGTACTGGCAGATGCAGTTAAAGTGACCCTGGGCCCGAAAGGCCGTAACGTAGTGCTGGATAAATCCTTCGGCGCGCCAACCATCACTAAAGATGGTGTTTCTGTAGCACGTGAAATCGAGCTGGAAGACAAGTTCGAAAACATGGGTGCGCAGATGGTGAAAGAAGTTGCCTCTAAAGCGAACGACGCTGCAGGCGACGGTACCACCACCGCGACCGTACTGGCGCAGGCGATCATCACCGAAGGTCTGAAAGCCGTTGCTGCGGGCATGAACCCAATGGATCTTAAACGTGGTATCGACAAAGCTGTCACTGCCGCTGTTGAAGAACTGAAAGCGCTGTCCGTACCGTGCTCTGACTCTAAAGCGATTGCTCAGGTTGGTACTATCTCCGCTAACTCCGACGAAACCGTAGGTAAACTGATCGCGGAAGCGATGGACAAAGTCGGTAAAGAAGGCGTGATCACCGTTGAAGACGGTACCGGTCTTGAAGACGAACTGGACGTAGTTGAAGGTATGCAGTTTGACCGCGGTTACCTGTCCCCATACTTCATCAACAAGCCAGAAACTGGCGCTGTTGAGCTGGAAAGCCCGTTCATCCTGCTGGCTGACAAGAAAATCTCCAACATCCGCGAAATGCTGCCAGTTCTGGAAGCCGTTGCAAAAGCAGGCAAACCGCTGGTTATCATCGCTGAAGACGTTGAAGGCGAAGCGCTGGCAACGCTGGTGGTTAACACCATGCGCGGCATCGTGAAAGTGGCTGCGGTTAAAGCACCTGGCTTCGGCGATCGCCGTAAAGCAATGCTGCAGGATATCGCTACCCTGACTGGCGGTACCGTGATCTCTGAAGAGATCGGTATGGAGCTGGAAAAAGCGACCCTGGAAGACCTGGGCCAGGCGAAACGCGTTGTGATCAATAAAGACACCACCACCATCATCGATGGTGTGGGTGAAGAAGCTGCTATTCAGGGCCGCGTTGGTCAGATCCGTAAGCAGATCGAAGAAGCAACTTCTGATTACGACCGTGAAAAACTGCAGGAGCGCGTAGCGAAACTGGCAGGCGGCGTTGCGGTAATCAAAGTCGGTGCTGCGACTGAAGTTGAAATGAAAGAGAAAAAAGCACGCGTTGACGATGCCCTGCACGCGACCCGTGCTGCGGTAGAAGAAGGCGTGGTTGCTGGTGGTGGTGTCGCGCTGGTGCGTGTTGCCGCTAAGCTGGCTGGCCTGACTGCTCAGAACGAAGATCAGAACGTGGGTATCAAAGTTGCGCTGCGCGCAATGGAAGCACCTCTGCGTCAGATCGTATCCAACGCCGGTGAAGAGCCATCTGTTGTGACCAACAACGTGAAAGCGGGCGAAGGTAACTACGGTTACAACGCGGCAACGGAAGAATACGGCAACATGATCGACTTCGGTATCCTGGACCCAACTAAAGTGACCCGTTCTGCTCTGCAGTATGCGGCATCTGTAGCTGGCCTGATGATCACTACCGAGTGCATGGTAACCGACCTGCCTAAAGGCGACGCGCCTGACTTAGGTGCTGCTGGCATGGGCGGCATGGGTGGTATGGGCGGCATGATGTAATCGTGCGCTTTACCGCTTAGAATGTGAAAAACCCCCGGGCAGAAATGCTCGGGGGTTTTTCTTTTGGTCATCTTTTAGGTATAAGATTTACACACGGACAACTACTGTCCAGCTTATTGAAAACGAGGAATAACATGCGCGTAAAAGTCTGTGCAGGGATCGTAGGAGCAGCATTGCTGCTGGCGGGTTGTAGCTCCAGCAATGAGCTGTCGGCAGCGGGCCAGGGTGTTCGCTTTGTGGAAGATAAGCCGGGCAGCGAATGCCAGCTGTTAGGCACGGCCTCCGGTGAGCAAAGTAACTGGATGTCGGGTCAGCATGGCGAAGAAGGTGGCTCTATGCGCGGTGCGGCGAATGCCCTGCGTAACCAGGCTGCGGCAATGGGCGGTAACGTAATTTACGGCGTGAGCAGCCCAACGCAGGGAATGCTGTCCAGCTTCGTGCCAACGGCCAGCCAGATGAACGGCCAGGTCTATAAGTGCCCGAACTGAGTTAATTTGCTGATGGCGCTGCGCCCGGATCCCGTAGGGCAGGTAAGCGTAGCGCCACCTGCCTTCTAGCACTGCCGCAGCTGCAAATCCAGCGGCGTCTTGCTCGGCTCACCGCCAATCTCACGTGCCAGCTTCGGCACCATATAGCCTGAAACCAGCGTTAACAGTTCGCGTACGATCTGCCGGGCTTCTTCATCCGTCACCATGAAATGGGCCGCGCCCTGAACGCGATCCAGCACGTGCAGGTAATAGGGCATCACGCCCGCATCAAACAGCGCATTGCTCAGGTCAGCCAGCACGCGGGCGCTATCGTTTACGCCACGCAGCAGCACGCTCTGGTTCAGCAGCGTCACCCCCGCTTTACGCAAACGCGCCATCGCCGCGCGAAAATCATCGCCAATTTCGTTCGCGTGGTTAATGTGGTTCACCAGCAGCACCTGCAGTCGAGACTGCTCCAGGCGCGACACCAGGCCGTCAGTGATACGCGCCGGAATGACAATCGGTAAACGGCTGTGAATGCGCAGACGCTTAATGTGCGGGATGGCTTCAAGCTGAGTCAGCAGCCAGTCCAGCTCGTGATCTTTCGCCATCAGCGGATCGCCACCGGAAAAAATAATCTCATCCAGCTCCGGATGGGCGGCGATATAGTCCAGCGCGACCTGCCAGTTGCGTTTATTGCCCTGATTTTCGGCATACGGGAAGTGCCGACGGAAACAATAACGACAATTTACCGCACAGCCGCCTTTTACCAGCAGCAGGGCACGGTTGAGATACTTGTGCAGTAAACCCGGTACCACGCTGTTCTGCTCATCAAGAGGATCGGTGCTATATCCCGGCGCAGTAATGAACTCATCCTGCGAAGTAAGCGTTTGTTTTAATAAAGGATCGTCAGGATTTCCTTTCTCCATTCTGGCAACAAACGCGCGGGGAACACGCAGGGCAAAGAGGCGCTTCGCCTCCCGGCCTGCAAGCAACTCTGGGTGCTGATCGAGGTCTAAAAGACGCAGCAATTCATCAGGACTGGTGATTACATCGGCAAGTTGCGATAACCAATCTTCTCTGGACGGGGTGTTTAGGGTTACAATATGCGCCATTTTGTGGCTTAGCTACCAGTTAACAATTTTAGAGGGCCTTATGGCAACGTACTATAGCAACGATTTTCGTGCTGGTCTTAAAATCATGATGGACGGCGAACCGTACGCGGTTGAAGCCAGCGAATTCGTTAAACCAGGTAAAGGCCAGGCATTCGCACGCGTTAAGCTGCGCCGCCTGCTGACCGGTACCCGTGTTGAGAAAACCTTCAAGTCTACCGACTCCGCTGAAGGCGCTGATGTTGTTGATATGAACCTGACCTATCTGTACAACGACGGCGAGTTCTATCACTTCATGAACAACTCTACTTTCGAACAGCTGTCTGCTGATGAGAAAGCGGTAGGTGATAGCGCTAAATGGCTGCTGGATCAGGCCGAGTGCATCGTGACCCTGTGGAACGGCCAGCCTATCGCTGTGACCCCACCAAACTTCGTAGAGCTGGAAATCGTTGAAACCGATCCAGGTCTGAAAGGTGACACCGCAGGTACTGGCGGTAAGCCTGCCAAACTGTCTACCGGCGCAGTGGTTAAAGTTCCACTGTTCGTGCAGACTGGCGAAGTGATCAAAGTGGATACCCGCTCCGGCGAATACGTATCACGCGTGAAGTAATAGTCAGGGCGCAGCGCCCGCTGCGCCTGATTTTTGCAGGCAGGGATGATGAAACGTACCGTTAAAATTCTGCTTCTGTTAGCGCTCTCCAGCGCAATGCTTTCCGGGTGTAACACCGCGCGCGGCGTGGGTGAAGATATCCAGGATCTCGGCCATATCATTTCTCACGCTGCCAGCTAACACCGTCTAATTTTCCTAAAAATGCTTCCTTTTCCTTCAAACGACGGGATCTTGTCTATTCTTAAGTTGCTATACACAAAACAACTTTGGCTATAAAAGGAAGATATTATGGTTAAGAAAACAATTGCAGCGATCTTTTCTGTCCTCGTACTTTCCACAGTGTTGACTGCATGTAATACCACCCGCGGCGTAGGGGAAGATATCTCCGACGGTGGTAATGCTATTTCTGGTGCAGCAACGAAAGCCCAGAACTAAAAGTATGGACGGTACGGCACGACACTTTCACCGTACCGTCAATTCTCGACTTCCTGCAGGGATAAAAACGGGGAGAAACGCGTATCCATATGCAGTTTCATGCGGATATTGCGCTTATAGGTATAGACCGTTTTTCCATTGATACTCAGGTGAGCAGCAATCTTCTGATTGCTCGCGCCATCCATCCACAATGTCAGCACTTTCTCTTCTTGTCGGGTCAGCAGCGGGGCGGCCACCGTTGGCCTGTCAGCGCCTGTGCGCGAGAGCAGCGCGTCGTTGATCGCCGTGGCCACTTCTTCAAGAGTGGCGTTTTTCAGTAACGACGACCAAACCGGGAACTGCCCGAGCCAGTCTGTCAGGCCGCTGTCCTCTCCCGACTGCAATAAAATAAACGGCAATCGTTCACTGGCGTTAAGCAAGGAAGAGAGCTGCTGAAAATGGTGGATATCCTGCCTGAAGCCGTACAGGTCAGCGATAACCAGCGTGGGTTTCCATTGCAGAATATGCTCTCTGGCAAGGAACAGATTATTCAGCCCGGTCACAACGTAGTGTCCCGGGAACAAACCGGAATGATTGAGCCATGCTTCAAATCCCGTGCGGGTGAAGTGACAACGGTCAATCAAAAGAATTTTGAACATATTTTATTCGCAGTCGGCTGGTGGTTTGGCTTCCTGCCATCAGAAAGCACATCATCATAGAGAAGTCGGATGAGTGCTAAATGCCGGAACTACGCGCCATACTTAGGCTATTTCTTGCCTTAACGTGTTCAGCAGAAAGGGATTGAAAAAAAATCGCACGTTAACCACAATATAGGGCGTAATCTCTGCCTTACGGGACGACCCGTAAGCATTTCTTTCACCGGGGACGGCCCCAACTTGTATTAAGTTAAGGAGCCTGAAATGTCCTGGATCGTTCTTTTTATTGCCGGCCTGCTCGAAGTCGTTTGGGCGATTGGTCTCAAATACACCCACGGCTTTACCCGCCTGACCCCCAGCGTCATTACCGTCACCGCGATGATAGTGAGTATTGTTCTGTTGTCATGGGCGATGCGATCTCTGCCTGTCGGAACGGCTTATGCCGTCTGGACGGGCATTGGTGCGGTGGGGGCTGCCATCACGGGCATTCTGCTGCTGGGAGAGTCCGCGAGTCTGGCGCGTATCGCCAGCCTCGCGCTGATTGTGGCCGGAATCATTGGGCTGAAGCTCAGCACCCACTAATGGGGTTGTTCTACCCAGATGAGTTTTGACACATCAAACCCTTGCCGGGTCGCGACGTCCAGCATCTGCTGTTTCATTTCTGACGAAATAGTTGGCGTGCGGGAAAGTATCCACAGGTAGTCGCGATCCGGTCCGCAGACCAGCGCGTGACGGTACTCTCTGTCGAGTGCGATCACGTTATAGCCGCCATAAAACGGGCCAAAGAAAGAGACTTTGAGCGCGGCCCGTCGCGGGTCGCCGGTGAAGTAGGCCTTCCCAACCGACTGTTGCCACATCTCCCTGTCGGGATTATATCCCCGGTTGATCACCTGAATACCGCCATCATCCATCGGGCTGTAATGTGCAGTGACCTTCTCTAAGCCCTGCTCAAACCGGTGGTCGAGGCGCGCGATTTCATACCATGTTCCGAGGAAGCGTTGTGCATCGAAAGGCGTGACGACGGTAACGCCAGGTGGTGGAGTAGGGGAACTGCAGGCAACCACTAAAAACGCGGCTGTCACCGCGGCGATAACAGGCAGAATGCGCATAGGAGTTTCCTTACTGTTTTTTGTTAAGTGTAGATGACGGCAAGGAAAATGTGGGGAACGTGCGGTGTGTTTCGCCGGGGGGGCACATCGTGGATTTTGTAGGCCGGGTAAGGCGAAGCTGCCACCCGGCAATGTTTACTACAGCGCGCTCAAAATACGGTATGCCGCCTCAACTCGCGCCGGGTTCGGATAGCTTTTATTCGCGAGCATCACAATACCGATCTGCTTTTCAGGAATAAATGCTACGTAGCTACCAAACCCGCCAGTAGAGCCTGTTTTGTGGACCCAGGACGCATTGACCGGGGGAACCGGTGGATTCACCTCTGCCACGGGCAACGGTGCCAGCGCCACCTTATTGTCGCTGCCCCCGACTACCGTTTTGGCATCAACCGGCCAGTTAAGCATTTCCCAGCCTAACCCTTGATACATGGCACCCACGCGCCAGTAGCGAGACTGCGCCAGGGCAATGCCTTGCTTGAGCGAGGTATCCTGAAGGGAGTCGGGGGCCATGTTGACCATCACCCAGCTCGCCATATCCTTCACGTTGGTTTTGACGCCATAGGCTTCAGCGTCCAGCATCCCCGGCGACACGCGTACTGCGTTACCGTCACGGTATCCCCAGGCGTAATGCGCCTCTTCCGCTTTCGGAACGTTAATCCACGTATGGTCCAGTTTGAGCGGCTTAAAGACCCGCTTCGTCATGGCCTCTTCAAAGCTCATGCCGGAGGGTTTAACCGCGAGGGCGCCAAAAAGACCGATGCTGGAATTCGCATAAAGACGCGTGGTGCCCGGCTGCCACTGCGGCTGCCAGCGTTGATAAAAGCGCAGCAGAGAGGCGTTATCAGTGACCTCATCCGGTACCTGCAGCGGCAGACCGCCTGCGGTATAGGTTGCCAGATCCAGCATGCGAATTCCCTGCCACTGCTTGCCCGTCAGCTCAGGCCAGTACTTTGTCACCGGATCGCCCAGCGATATTTCACCGCGAGCAATAGCATCGCCACCCAGCACGCCGGTGAAGGTTTTACTTATAGAGCCCAGCTCGAACAAGGTTTGTGGGGTGACGGGTTTACTCGCCGCGACATCAGCCTTGCCGAAGGTAAAGTAGTGCGGCTGACCCTGATAAATCACCGCCACCGCCATACCCGGGATGGCCTGCGCTCTCATCAGCGGCGTAACGGTACGTTCTACCACCTCAGCCAGCTGTTTTTCTGACATTGAAGCAGCAAATACTGAGCAGGAGGCGCTGAGCAGCAGGGCGCAGCAAAGGGATTTTGTCATCATCAGTTATCTTCCGTAATAGCGGTTCAAGGGAGTGTCCGGGCCCGTCAGACAGCAGTAGTCTGTGGGATTTGACTGTGGCTGACAAACGGTTAAATTTAGCATTAGCTGTTAATTTTTCTAACGGATGAGACCATGACGCGAAGCTATCTCCCCCTTAATTCGCTTCGAGCCTTTGAAGCCGCCGCAAGGCATCTCAGCTTTACGCATGCGGCCATTGAGCTGAACGTGACCCACTCTGCCATTAGCCAGCATGTTAAAACGCTGGAGCAGCACCTTAACTGTCAGCTCTTCGTGCGCGTTTCGCGCGGGTTGATGTTGACCACCGAGGGTGAAAATTTACTGCCGGTGCTGAACGACTCGTTCGACCGTATTGCCGGAATGCTGGATCGCTTTGCCAGCCATCGCGCTCAGGAGAAGCTAAAAATAGGTGTGGTGGGCACTTTCGCAACGGGGATGTTATTTTCGCAGCTGGATGATTTTCGCCGCTGCTATCCACATATTGATCTTCAGCTTTCCACCCATAACAATCGCGTCGACCCGGCTGCCGAAGGGCTTGATTACACCATTCGCTACGGCGGCGGCGCGTGGCATGGAACCGATGCTGAATTTCTTTGCCCTGCGCCGCTGGCTCCGCTCTGTAGACCCGACATTGCCTCCTGTCTAAACAGCCCGGCAGATATCCTGAAGTTTACCCTGCTGCGCTCCTATCGACGCGACGAGTGGACCGCGTGGATGCAGGCCGCGGGTGAACATCCACCCTCGCCGACGCACCGGGTGATGGTATTTGATTCGTCCGTAACCATGCTGGAAGCCGCCCAGGCAGGCGTAGGGATTGCCATCGCGCCCGTGGATATGTTTACCCACCTGCTCAGCAGCGAGCGCATCGTGCAGCCGTTTGCAACGCAGATTGACCTCGGCAGCTACTGGCTGACAAGACTGCAGTCACGAGCAGAAACGCCTGCAATGCGCGAGTTTGCACAGTGGCTGGTGGGAAAGATGCAGAAATAAAAGGCCCGCCGGATGGCGGGCCAGAGGCGTCAGATAGTGACTACGGCAATCAGCGTGACCACGGTCAGGATGGTCGCCAGACCGTAGAATACCCATTTACCGCTCGGTACATGGATTTTCAGGTCATGCATCGCATGGTGAATACGGTGCAGGCCACACCACAGCGGCAGGACGATCATCAGGAAGATGAACACGCGACCAATAAAGCTGCTCGCGAATGCCAGTACGCGTTCGTAGCTCAGCGCATCGCCCGGGAACAGCCCCAGCGGCAGCATAATGCCGACCAGCAGGATGATGACGGGAGCGATGATGGCGCTCCACATGCCGCCTGCGCCAAACAGACCCCAGAAGACCGGCTCGTCGGAACGTTTTGGATTTGGATTGATCACAGGTGTCTCCTTACCAGAACAGTGCGACAAACAGAATGACCACGGTGACAATCACCGTCACCACCCAGAGTCCTTTAATAACCGGCTCTGGCCCCATTTTCTCGCCCTTAACAATGATGTTCGCCGCTTTTGGCGCCAGTTCAAACCAGGTTTTGGTATGAAGCAGCGCGGCCGCAAGCACGATCAGGTTCAGAACAATAACGATCGGGTTTTGCAGGAAGCCAACAAAACTCGCCCAGGTTTCCGGACCGTGCTTGAGGGCAAAGACACCGTACATCAGCTCAAGGCTGAACCAGACCGCCGGTACCGCCGTGCCTTCACGCAGCATGTAGAAGCGATAAAACGGCAGGTTTTTCCACCAGGTGGACGGCACTGGCCGCACATAGGCTTTGCGTTTAGTCGTCATCATGCACTCCTTAGCGTGGTTTCAGGGTAGCGATAAGAAAGTCTTTCGAACTTTCCACTTTACCCTGCTGAATGGCGGCGGCCGGGTCGACGTGCTTCGGACAGACTTCGGAGCAGTAACCCACAAAGGTACAGCTCCAGACACCGTTCTGGCTGTTAAGCTGCGCCATGCGTTCTTTTTTACCGTGGTCGCGGCTGTCTTCGTTATAGCGGTGCGCCAGGGTAATGGCGGCCGGGCCGATGAACTCCGGGTTCAGGCCAAACTGTGGACAGGCGGCGTAGCAAAGGCCGCAGTTGATGCAGCCAGAGAACTGATGGTATTTCGCCATCTGGGCCGGGGTCTGGGTGTTGGGCCCTTGGTCCGGCGTGCGCGGGTTGCCGATAATGTACGGCTTAATGGCTTCAAGGCTTTCGATAAAGTGGGTCATATCAACCACCAGATCGCGTTCAATCGGGAAGTTGCCCAGAGCTTCAACCTTGATGCCTTTGGTGTACTCGCGCAGGAAGGTCTTACAGGCCAGCTTCGGCACTTTGTTGACCATCATGCCGCAGGAGCCGCAGATCGCCATGCGGCAGGACCAGCGGTAGCTCAGGTCCGGCGCCAGGTTGTCTTTGATATAGCCGAGCGCATCCAGCAGGGAGGTTTGCTCGTCATAAGGCACTTCATAGAAAGCGCTATGCGGTGCGGTGTCCACCTCCGGGTTGTAGCGCACCACTTCAACTTTCAGTTTTTGCATCTCAGCCATTCGCCTTCTCCTTCTTCTCGGCGGCTTCTGCTTCTGCACCGTACACGCGTTTCGCCGGTGGTAGCGTGGTGATTTTCACGTCGCTGTAGTCCAGACGCGTGGTGCCATCCGCATCGCGCCAGGCGAGAGTGTGTTTCAGGAAATTGACGTCGTCACGTTCGGTACAGCCTTCGTCAAGACGCTGGTGGGCCCCGCGCGACTCTTTACGCGCCAGCGCGGAGTGCGCCATACATTCCGCCACGTTCAGGCCGTGACCCAGCTCGATGGTATAGAGCAGGTCGGTGTTGAAGACGCTGGAGGTATCGGTGATGCGTACGCGCTTGAAGCGCTCCTGCAGCTCCGCCAGCTTATCGACGGTTTTCTGCATCAACTCAGGAGTACGATAGATACCGCAGCCTTCTTCCATCGACAGGCCCATCTCGTCGCGGATCTTAGACCAGTTCTCGTTACCTTCCTGGTTCACCAGATCTTTCAGGCGTTTTTCAACGTCTGCGACCTGCGCATCCAGCGCGGCACCGTTGGCTTCGCCTGCTGTAGCCGCACGCTCCATCGCGCGCTCGCCCGCCATGCGGCCAAAGACGACCAGCTCAGCCAGCGAGTTAGACCCGAGACGGTTGGCGCCGTGCAGACCCACAGAGGAACACTCGCCTACGGCAAAGAGACCTTTGATGCGGGTTTCACACTGCTGGTCGGTTTCGATCCCGCCCATGGTGTAGTGCGCCGTTGGGCGTACCGGAATCGGCTCTTTCACCGGGTCGACGCCGACGTAAGCTTTTGCCAGCTCGCAGATAAATGGCAGGCGTTCCAGCAGTTTCTTCTCGCCGAGGTGGCGCAGGTCGAGATAGACCACATCGCCGCGCGGCGTGGAGATGGTGTTGCCTTTGCGCCACTCGTGCCAGAAGGCCTGGGACACTTTGTCTCGCGGGCCGAGTTCCATGTATTTGTTCTTCGGCTCGCCGAGCGGCGTTTCCGGACCCATACCGTAATCCTGCAGATAGCGGTAGCCGTTTTTGTTGACCAGAATACCGCCTTCACCGCGGCAGCCTTCCGTCATCAGAATGCCGGAACCCGGCAGGCCGGTTGGGTGATACTGCACAAACTCCATATCGCGCAGCGGTACGCCGTGGCTGAGCGCCATGCCCATGCCGTCACCGGTGACGATGCCGCCGTTGGTGTTATAACGATAAACGCGACCCGCACCGCCCGTTGCCATGACCACCGCATTGGCGCGGATCTGGACGAGCGTACCTTCCATCATGTTCATCGCCACCAGGCCGCGCGCATGCCCGTCATCAACCAGAATGTCGAGGACGAAATGCTCATCAAAGCGCTGAATTTGTGGGAACTGAAGGGAGGTCTGGAAGAGGGTGTGCAGCATGTGGAAGCCGGTCTTATCGGCGGCGAACCAGGTACGTTCGATCTTCATTCCGCCGAAGCGGCGAACGTTGACGCTGCCGTCAGGGCGGCGACTCCACGGACAACCCCACTGCTCAAGCTGGGTCATCTCGGTTGGACAATGGTGCACAAAGTAGTCAACGACATCCTGTTCGCAAAGCCAGTCGCCCCCTGCAACCGTGTCGTGGAAATGGTATTCAAAGCTGTCATGATCCTGCGCAACGGCGGCGGACCCTCCTTCTGCTGCCACCGTGTGGCTGCGCATTGGGTAGACTTTTGAAATCAATGCGATTTTAGCGTTGGGATTAGCCTGCGCTGCAGCAATCGCAGCACGTAATCCAGCCCCGCCAGCGCCTATTACGGCAAGATCGGCCTGAAAAGTTTGCACGACATTCCTCCAGATTTTTGTTATTTCGCAACGCGACAAACTAAAGGTAGTTCACCCGTCCAAAAGGACGATTGCGAAAGCGTTTCCACTGCTCCTTTATGGGTAAAACAGTATAACCGTGTAGATGGCAGGGAAATTTGACGTGTTCGATTTTTTTGCTGTTCTGTCCGGCGATTTATCATGAGGATTGATGAATTACATCACGTAATTGCTTACCTAAATGAAATGCGCTTTTTTACTGCGCAAAATTTGTCTCCGCCACTGCTAACGAGTAGACTTCGTGCCCTTGTATGAAATCGGAGAACAACTCATGAGCGAAACGGCCACCTGGCAGCCGAGCGCATCCATCCCAAATCTGTTAAAACGCGCAGCAATTATGGCGGAGATCCGCCGTTTCTTTGCCGACCGCGGAGTCCTGGAGGTGGAAACGCCGTGCATGAGTCAGGCAACGGTAACGGATATTCATCTGGTCCCGTTTGAAACCCGTTTTGTTGGCCCTGGCCACTCTCAGGGTATGAATTTGTATCTGATGACCAGCCCGGAATATCACATGAAACGCCTGCTGGCGGCGGGATGTGGCCCGGTGTATCAGCTGTGCCGCAGCTTCCGCAATGAAGAGATGGGCCGTCACCACAATCCGGAATTCACCATGCTGGAGTGGTACCGCCCGCATTATGATATGTACCGTCTGATGAATGAGGTGGACGATCTGCTGCAGCAGGTCCTGGAGTGCCCGGAAGCGGAAACGCTCTCCTATCAGCAGGTTTTCCAGCGCTATCTTGAAATCGATCCGTTATCTGCGGACAAGCCTCAGCTGCGCGAAGAGGCGGCAAAGCTGGATCTGAGCAACGTGGCGGATACCGAAGAAGATCGCGACACGCTGCTGCAGCTGCTGTTCACCTTTGGCGTTGAACCGCAGATTGGCAAAGACCGTCCGACGTTTGTCTATCACTTCCCGGCAAGCCAGGCCTCACTGGCGCAGATCAGCACTGAAGACCACCGCGTGGCAGAGCGTTTTGAGGTCTATTACAAAGGCATTGAGCTGGCGAATGGCTTCCACGAACTGACTGACGCCCGCGAGCAGCAGCAACGTTTCGAGCAGGATAACCGCAAGCGCGCTGCGCGCGGCCTTCCGCAGCAGCCTATTGATACCAACCTGCTTGAAGCCTTAAAAGCGGGTCTGCCGGATTGCTCCGGCGTAGCGCTGGGTGTGGATCGTCTGGTAATGCTGGCCCTGGGCGCAGAACAGCTGGGCGATGTGATTGCGTTTACCGTCGATCGCGCCTGACGGCAGTTAACCCTCTCCCGTGGGAGAGGGTTGCCCCGCTTATCTTACAGACTTCCCGCCGGGCGCGTACGCGCCGCTGACGTCAACGTTCTTCCCGTTTTACGCCCGTCCAGGCTTTCCAGACGCATCTGGAACGGTGGGAACGGCATATCGATACCGTGCTCGCGGAAGCCCGCCAGAATCAGCTGGTGGATCTCATGACGCAGCGGCATACGGTGCCCCATTTCGGCGGCGTAAATACGCAGTTCGAAAATCTGGATCCCCTGCTGCAAATCGACCAGGAACACTTCCGGTGCCGGGTTATCGATCACCAGCGAGCAGCGTTCTGCGGCGGTGTAGAGGATCTGGGTAACCTCTTCGCTGTTGGCGTCCGACGGCGCCGGTACCGTCAGCACCACGCGGGTAACGGAGTCGGACAGCGACCAGTTGATGAACTGCTCGGTAATAAACGCCTTGTTCGGCACGATGATCTCTTTGCGATCCCAGTCGCTGATCGTTGTCGCGCGGGTGTTGATCTTCGTGATGCTGCCGGTCAGATCGCGGATCGTTACGGTATCGCCGATACGGATCGGTTTTTCGAACAGAATGATCAGGCCCGAGATGAAGTTGGCGAAGATCTCCTGTAAGCCAAAACCTAGCCCGACACCGAGTGCCGCCACTAGCCACTGCAGTTTCGACCACTCAATACCGATCATCGAGAAGCCAACCAGCCCGCCGAACAGCATGATCAGGTATTTGGTAATGGTCGTAATCGCATATCCCGTCCCCGGAGTTAAATCCAGATGCTGCAGCAGCGCCAGCTCCAGCAGCGCCGGGAAGTTGCGTACCAGCTGCGTGGTGATGATCAACACCAGAATAGCAATCAGCACCGCCCCTAAGGTAATCGGCTCAAGGCTTTCAACCCCCTGCACCGTGGATGTCACGTCCCACAGTGAGATGTTCTCCAGGAAGCCAAATGCAGAATGGATCTCCGACCACAGGAAGATGACCGACAGGAGGGCAATCAGCATCAGGATTGAGCGAACCAGACGCAGGGACTGGGTACTGATGGCATCCAGATCCAGTTCGACCTCGTCCGCTTCCGTCGTGCCTTCCGTACTGTTGACATGGTTTGGCTCTTCCTCACCCCGCGCACGCTGGGCGAGGATCTCTGCCCGGCGATGCTTGGCACGGTCAAACGCCAGGCGGCGCCGCTGAATCAACATCCAGCGGCGGATCACGTGGTACACCACCAGAAGCAGGAACCAGATTGCCACTGAGGTTTCCAGTCGCGCCAGCAGCGCCTGCGCGGTTGCCAGGTAACCCACCGCCGCTGCCAGCATCGCAATCAACGGCGCACTTAGCAGCAGGTTCCAGAGCAGCCGGTTGAACATGTTGTCGCCGCTACCGGATTTATCCAGATAGAGAGGTATACCGGCGCGCTTCAGGCTGAGCGTCACGATGGCCAGCGCCCCGCAAATCAGCATAAAGCAGAGGCGGCCCAGCGAGCCTGAGAATTCCCGGTCGTTAAGATTATCGAACATGATCAACGCCATAATCAGCGGCACAATCAGTCCGATGCTCATCAGGTAGTAACGCATGGCGCGCGCAACGCGGTTACGCGGCCAGCCAAAGTGGGCGATAAACAGGCCATTGGGCCGCGCGAACGTAGCGCAGATCATCACCACCCACAGCAGGGGAACCGTGGCGGTGACGCCATCGCCAATCGCTACCGCGAGCGGATAGGGCCAGGCTTCCCGCAGGCCATAGCCCAGCGTCATCCACAGCACGGGGAGCGGGGAGGCAACAAGGATCGACCAGAATACGGTACGCAACGTCAGCCAGAAGTGATCCTGGGTGACTTTCCCCACCCGGGAGCTGGAGCGCTCCAGGAAACGGGTGAAATGTCTGCGCGAGTAAATGCTACAGCCCACCAGAATCAATGCTCCCAGCAGTGGGAAAATGGTCTCTTTGCTGGTGAGCATCATCACGCTGGCCTGTCCCAGCTGGCTGACGGTGTCCAGCGAAATCAGGCGGCGCAGGTCCTGGACAATATCAATCGGCCACGAGAAGGTCATCGGACGCACGTCGGACGTCCAGAAGAGATAACGATGCGTTGCCTCGTTCACCTCTTTCAGCGCATCTTCCAGCTGGCTGTTAGAAACCTTCAGCTTGGTCAGCTCCAGAATCAACGTATCTCCGCCCTGCAGCAGAGAGTTCAGCAGTTCACGCTGGGTGCGCAGCTGGGCTTCCAGAATGCGGTTTTGCTCGCTGGTCAGGGACTGTCCATCAGCCTGACGGATCTGGCGGATTTGCGGCTGTTTATTGAGAAGGTCTTCAAAGTGCAGGCGCTGAACGCGCAGCTGGGCCATCTCGGTATCGAGCTGTTGCGGCTTCGGCATTTCCGGCAGACGGGCGACCTGCGCGCGTAACGCCTCACCCAGCAGATTTGATGACCCCAGCCACTGGGACTGTTCGCGCAGGGTATTGAGCGCCTGACGAACCTGAAGGGTTTGGTTGGTGGCCTGACGCTGCTGCGAGGCAACCAGATCCATACGCTGCGCCTGCTGATTCAGGGCGGCAGAAAGCTCGCGGTTGACCTTAAACTGTTGAACGATGCCGGCAGGCAGGTTATCGCTGTTTTCCGCCAGCAGTTCGGTACTTTCCAGGGCGCGCTCCGCTTCACGCTGGCGCTGGCTGTTGAGCTGGTTGCGCAGGGCCTGAAGATACGCGTCCAGCTGCTCGCTCTGCTTTTGCGCGAGTTCAGAGCGCATCCGCGACAGCTCCTGACGGTTATTGGCGGAGAGCTGCGCCAGCTCCAGCTCATCGACAAGGGCCTTCAGGCGAGCAGATTCTGCCTGCAGGCCCAGATTTTGTGCCTGAGCCTGTGGCGTATTGCCGCTTTGCGTGCCAACGCGACGCTCAACTTCATTAAGCTGGCGGCGGGCGTCGGTTTGCTGTTGCGGAAGCTGGCTGAGGGAGTCGGCAATTTCACGCGCTCGCTCCTGCTCCTGCTGGGCAAGTCGGCTCTTTTCCAGAAGCTGGCTGCTGACCTGCAGGATCTCCTGGTTCAGGGCGTCGGAGGTCATGCCCGCGGGCACGTCGCGCGGTTCATCTCGCAAATTATTGAGCTGCGCGCGCAGCGTCTGCGAGAGTTTGGGGAAGTTGTCGATAACCTGCTGATATTGCTGAGCGCGCTCAAGAGAGCCTTTGCGCTCTTCAAGCGCGTTCAGCGCGGACTGGAGTGACTCAACGGTCTCTGGCTGAGCGGGTTTTGCCGCTTTTGCCTGCTCCAGCTCCTGGGTTATCTGTTTGGCGTCGGGGGCTGTCGCTGCGTACGCCCCCATGCTGAGGCACCAGGCCATCAGTAGAACGATAATCGGGCGCACGTCAGCGATCCTTCTGTTGTTAGCCTTCGTCTTTCTTGTCGTCAACCAGCGGGCTGGCGTCGTGCTCGGCGATAATCTCTTCCTGCGGCAGCGGAGCCGGTTCTGCATTCGGCGTCACGAAGGTTTCGGTAGAGATTGCCAGAGGCTGGCCCAGCTTAGTGACTGACAGACTTTCGAGCTGTTCAGCCAGCTTCACTTTGCCCGGCGCAAACAGGTTGATCACGGTTGAGCCCAGCTTAAAGCGACCCATTTCCTGACCTTTCAGCAGGGCCACAGAGCCTTCTGCTTCACCTGCAGGCCAGGTCCAGCGCTTGATAATGCCTTCGCGTGGCGGGGTGATGGTGCCCGCCCAGACGGTTTCGATGCTGCCTACAATGGTCGCACCCACCAGAATCTGCGCCATTGGGCCAAATTCAGTATCAAACAGGCAAATGACGCGCTCGTTACGGGCAAACAGGTTCGGAACGTTCTGCGCGGTCAGGTGGTTGACGGAGAACAGGTCGCCCGGGACGTAGATCATCTCGCGCAGGATACCGTTACACGGCATGTGCACGCGGTGGTAGTCGCGCGGTGACAGATAGGTGGTGGCAAACGTACCGTTACGGAACAGATCCGCCATCAGGTAGTTACCCGCCAGCAGCGCTTCCAGGCTGTAGTTATGGCCTTTCGCCTGCAGGATTTTGTCGTCTTCGATATCACCCAACTGGCTAATTACGCCGTCTGCTGGCATCACAAGGACGTTAGGGTCGGTGTTCAGCGGGCGAACTTCGTCACGCAGCGGGCGCACGAAGAATTCGTTGAAGGTGCGGTAGCTGGCGGTGTCCGGCTTCTGCGCCTCTTTCATATCGACCTTGTAATATTTTACGAAAAGGTCGATGACCAGTTTGGTCAGCCAGCCCGCGCGTTTGCTTGCGCCCCAGCCCGCCAGGCGAGTGAGCCACAGTTTTGGCAGAATGTATTGAAGCGAAAGTTTAAATGCGTTTAACAAGGTAGCCTCCAGGCCATTGTTTTGTCGTTCCTGATCCGGCGTTAAGCCGCCGGAACCTGAAAAAAGGGGACGATTTTAGCGATGCTTAGCTTAGTTGTCAGTTATCAGAATCAGAAAAGTTTTTACGCGTTTTTACGTCTTCCATGCTCTCAAGAATACGGTGGTAATTTTCGAAGCGGGTTTCCGCAATCTCGCCTTTCTCAACCGCTTCACGGATAGCGCAGCCCGGGTCGTTATCGTGTTTACAGTCGCGGTATTTGCAAGCGCCTAAATAGTCATGGAATTCGACAAACCCGTTGAAGATTTGTTCCGGCTCGAGATGCCACAAGCCGAACTCACGCACGCCAGGGGAGTCGATCACGTCGCCGCCGTGTGGGAAGTGATACAGACGCGAGGCGGTGGTGGTGTGCTGCCCCAGGCCCGAGACGTTGGACACATCGTTAGTCAGGATCTCTTGCTGGAGGCCGAGCAGATTATTCAGCAGGCTTGATTTACCCACGCCGGACTGGCCCGCAAAGATGCTGATACGGTCGGTCAATGCCTCTTCTAACGGCTTAAGGCCATCTTTAGTGTGGCTGGAGACCATCAGCACGCGATAACCAATTTTGCGGTAGATATCCATCTGCTCATTCACGAAGGCCATGCCGTCGTCATCCAGCAGATCGATTTTATTCAGCACGATGATCGGTTCAACCTGCAGCGTTTCACACGCGACGAGATAACGGTCGATAATATTGAGCGAGAGCTCGGGTAAAATCGCCGAAACGATAACGATCTGGTTGATATTGGCGGCAATAGGCTTAACCCCGTCGTAGAAATCTGGACGGGTGAGCACCGACGTGCGTTCGTGCACGGCTTCAACGATACCCTTCACCGTTACGCCTTCAGCGGCCTCTTTACCCGGACGCCAGACCACGCGATCGCCGGTAACAAGTGAACGGATGGTGCGGCGGATATTACAACGGTGAATATCCCCGTCGGCGGATTCGACATCGGCATGCATACCAAAGCGGCTAATCACGACGCCTTCTGTCGCTTCGCCAAACAGGTTGTCGTCATAATCCGGCTTCTCCGAAGTGGTTTTAAGACGGCGCTGGTGATTGGCGTTTACGCGGCGCTGCTGCCCTTTGGAGAGTTTATTTTTACTCAATCGCGCTGGCTCCTGGTCGCCCATGATGGGCAAAACCTCTATGATACACTCTAATTAATACTAGTTAACCTGCTACTGCTGGTTATGCGAGAAGGGTGGAAAATAACATGAGCGCGGATGAAAACAACCTGATTTGGATCGATCTTGAAATGACCGGGCTGGATCCCGAGCGCGATCGCATTATTGAAATTGCAACGCTGGTCACCGATGCCAACCTGAATATCCTGGCGGAAGGACCAACGATTGCGGTGCATCAGTCAGACGATCAGCTTGCGCTGATGGATGAGTGGAACGTGCGTACCCACACCGGCAGTGGTCTGGTGGAACGCGTGAAGGCAAGCACCATGGGTGACCGCGAGGCGGAACTGGCGACGCTTGAGTTCCTGAAACAGTGGGTTCCGGCAGGCAAATCACCTATCTGCGGTAATAGCATCGGCCAGGATCGCCGTTTCCTGTTTAAGTATATGCCGGAGCTGGAGTCTTACTTCCATTATCGTTATCTGGATGTCAGCACCCTGAAAGAGCTGGCGCGCCGCTGGAAACCTGAAATCCTGGACGGCTTTAAAAAGCAGGGGACGCACCAGGCAATGGACGATATCCTTGAGTCCGTGGCGGAGCTTTCGTACTACCGCGAAAACTTTATTAAGCTGTGATTTTGCGACCAGGTGCCTTGCGTGAGCGTAAGTTTGACGCTAAATTGTGCAGCTTGCCGATTAAATAAGCACTTGAACTGAATTTCGAAAAAATCGCTTTAAGGGGGGTTGCAGCTAAACGGATTTCTCGTATAATGCGCCTCCCGTAACGACAGAGAATTACACGTTACGACAGCAACAAAAGCAGTGCAGATTTGCGGGAATAGCTCAGTTGGTAGAGCACGACCTTGCCAAGGTCGGGGTCGCGAGTTCGAGTCTCGTTTCCCGCTCCAAAATTTGAAAGTATCGTAAGATACGCACAGCACCAGAACACCCAAGCGGGAATAGCTCAGTTGGTAGAGCACGACCTTGCCAAGGTCGGGGTCGCGAGTTCGAGTCTCGTTTCCCGCTCCAAAATTTGAAAGTGCTTCCACAGCACGGACCACCCAAGCGGGAATAGCTCAGTTGGTAGAGCACGACCTTGCCAAGGTCGGGGTCGCGAGTTCGAGTCTCGTTTCCCGCTCCAAATTCTTCTTTATCTATAAAATATCCACAGCGAAAAGATTCACTGGGGACGTTTTCTATTGCATCTGAAATACTCTTGTAAACAGAGTTATCCACAGAAACTGCGCTTTAGCGGAACAGGACCAAAACTTAGCAGGGTGAATAGTATCTTTGTATTTCCTTGTATTTTAAGTATAAATTTTCATTGCAAAATGTTATCGAGATCACTTGATCTCTTCTCAAGCCCAGATAGCGCTTGAGTTTGTAATTTTATTCACAGGCTGTGAATAGTTCAGGCATCCCGCGTAAGCCCTTTCTCTATCACTCTCACCAGACGCTGTTTCTTCGGTAGCTGCACCTCCACCACGCAGGCATTACGCTTCTCGATTTGCTGCGCAATCGCCCATTCTATGTGTTCATCAAGAAGTGGGTGCTCACCTCTGCGGCTTTCAAGCGCCCGGATATTCGCTTCATCCCACGGAGCATTCCCCAGCGCAACGGCAACATTACGCAGCCAGCGCAGATGACCGATGCGGCGAATGGCCGAACCTTCCGTCACTTTCAGGAACCAGGCTTCGGTCCAGGCGAACAGTTCAATGAGCTGCGGCGCATGCAGCGCCTTACGCGGGCTGAAATCCTCTTCATCCGTGAGCTGCGAATAGCGGTTCCACGGGCAAATGAGCTGGCAGTCGTCACAGCCGTAGATCCGGTTTCCGATAAGCGGTCGAAATTCTTCAGGGATCGCCCCTTCCAGTTCGATGGTGAGGTAAGAGATACAGCGTCGTGCATCAACGGTATAGGGCTCAACGATGGCACCCGTCGGACAGATGGTCATGCAGGCCACGCAGCGCCCACAGCCTTCCTCTACCGGGCCGTCTACCGGCAGCGGTAAATCAATCAGCAGTTCACCCAGGAAGAAGAACGATCCGGCGTCGCGGCTAAGGATAAGTGAGTGCTTACCTGTCCAGCCAAGCCCGGCTTTTTCAGCGATCGGGCGCTCAAGAATGGGCGCAGAGTCGACAAAGGGTCTAAAATTCAGCGAAACACAGTGCTGCTGAATAGTTTCCCCGAGTTTTTTTAAGCGGTTACGCAAGAGCTTATGGTAATCACGCCCCAGGGCGTACCGGCTGACGTAACCCAGAGAGGGGTTTTTTAGCGTGCGCGCAAAGGCCGCGTTGGCGGGCAGGTAGTTCATGCGCACGCTGATGACGCGTAACGTGCCCGGCAAAAGCTCGTGTGGACGGGCGCGCATCATGCCATGACGCGCCATCCATTCCATTTCGCCGTGGTATTGTTTATCCAGCCAGTCCTGCAGTTTCGGCTCGCTGGCGGAGAGGTCGGTATCGGTAATACCCACTTTCTGGAAGCCGAGCTCAGCACCCCACTGTTTAATTTTTTGCGCTAACTGATTGAGATCGAGGGGCTGTGACATGACGGACCATACGGTGAAGAAAAACCCCGCAAGTATACCACATTCCATCTGGCATGCGGACGCGCTCCGGCATGCCGAAAAAGAGGCTGCGGACAGTCTCGGCATCACCCTTTATGAACTGATGCAGCGCGCAGGAGAGGCAGCGTTTAACGTTGCCCGCGGCGCGTACCCGCAGGCCGTTCACTGGCTGGTGTTATGCGGGCACGGCAATAACGGCGGAGACGGCTACGTCGTTGCCCGTCTTGCGGTTGCAGCAGGTCTGCGCGTTACGTTACTGGCTCTTGAGAGTGATAAGCCGCTGCCGGAGGAGGCCAGCGCGGCGCGAGACGCATGGCTGAATGCAGGCGGTGTGATTCACGCGGCTGATATCGTCTGGCCAGAGGATGTTGATCTGATTGTTGATGGCCTGCTTGGCACCGGCCTGCGCAGCGCGCCACGCGAGAACATTGCCGCGCTCATTGCACGCGCTAACAGGCATTCCGCGCCGGTGGTCGCGCTGGATATTCCGTCGGGCCTGGTCGCACAAACGGGGGCGACGCCGGGGGCGGTGATTCAGGCTGCGCATACGGTGACCTTCATCGCCCTGAAGCCGGGTTTACTGACCGGCAAAGCGCGGGATGTGGTCGGCGCGTTGCACCACGCTGCGCTGGGGCTTGAGAGCTGGCTGGCCGGGCAGGATACGCACCTCGCGCGGTTTGATGCGTCGCAGCTTGCCGAGTGGCTTCCGCCCCGACGTCCGACGTCCCACAAAGGCGATCACGGCAAGCTGGTGATTGTTGGCGGTGACCAGGGCACGGCGGGCGCTATCCGCATGGCCGGTGAAGCGGCATTGCGAAGCGGGGCCGGTTTAGTGCGAGTACTCACTCGCACTGAGAATATTGCGCCTATAATCACCGCCCGACCGGAGCTGATGGTCCATGAGCTTACGCTTCCGACCCTTGAGGAAAGCCTTGAATGGGCGGATGTGGTCGTCATTGGGCCTGGGCTAGGGCAGCAGGCGTGGGGTAAACAGGCCCTGCAAAAGGTCGAGAATTTTCGTAAACCGATGCTGTGGGATGCCGACGCGCTGAACCTTCTGGCAATCAATCCGGATAAGCGTCACAATCGCATTCTGACGCCACACCCCGGCGAAGCCGCGCGGCTGCTTAACTGCAGCGTGGCAGAAATTGAAAGCGATCGCTTACTTTCTGCTCAGCGTCTGGTAAAACGTTACGGAGGTGTTGCTGTTTTGAAAGGGGCTGGAACCGTTGTCGCCAGCGATGAGGCACAGGGCATTATTGATGCCGGAAATGCGGGCATGGCGAGTGGCGGAATGGGCGACGTGCTTTCCGGTATCATTGGCGCGTTGCTTGGACAGAAACTTCCCCTTTATGATGCAGCCTGTGCGGGCTGCGTGGCCCACGGCGCCGCGGCAGATACATTGGCTGCGCGTTACGGTACACGCGGTATGCTGGCCACCGATCTCTTTTGCACGCTGCGGCGTGTTGTTAACCCGGATGTGATTGACGTAGAAAATGACTAATCGAGCGATTTCTTTACCTGATGAACAAGCCACTTTAGAACTCGGCAAGCGCGTGGCGCAGGCCTGTCAGGGGGCAACCGTCATTTATCTGTATGGTGATTTAGGTGCGGGTAAAACCACCTTCAGCCGGGGTTTTTTGCAGGCGTTAGGGCATAACGGGAATGTGAAAAGCCCAACCTACACGCTGGTAGAACCGTACACCCTTGAAAATCTTATGGTGTACCACTTCGATTTATACCGCCTTGCGGATCCTGAGGAGCTGGAATTTATGGGGATCCGTGATTATTTTGCCAATGATGCCATCTGCCTGGTGGAGTGGCCGCAACAAGGTGCGGGTGTGTTGCCTGACCCGGATGTCGAAATTCACTTAGATTACCAGGCACAAGGGCGTGAGGCACGCATCAGTGCAGTTTCCTCATCAGGCTGTTCCTTACTGGCCCGTCTGGCCGGTTAAGCGTAGGGATGACGGGATGATAAATCGCGTTAAAGGTTGGTTGTTGGCTGCCACGGTGCTGCTGTGCGCGCAGGCCGGGGCCGCAAACCTCTCAGATATTCAGGTATCAAACGGCGAAAGCCAGGCCCGGATCACGTTCAGTTTTATGGGCGATCCTGAATATTCGTTCTCACAGCCAGACAGCCACAGCGTGGCCCTGGATATCAAACAGACAGGCGTGATCCAGGGGCTGCCGCTGCGCTTCAGCGGTAACAACCTGGTGAAAAGTATCCGTTCGGGAACGCCGCAGGATAGCCAGTCGTTACGCCTGGTGGTCGATCTGACCGAAAAGGGCAAAACGAAGGCGGTGAAGCAGCAAAACGGGACGAACTATACGGTGGTCTTTACGATCAATGCCGACGCGCCGCCACCGCCTCCACCGCCGCCGGTCGTCGCGAAGCGTGTGGAAGAACCGGTGTATACGCCGCGTCCTTCTGAACCTGCGCGTAATCCGTTTAAATCGCAGAACGATCGCATTACGGCGGCAACCAGCAGCAATACGGTGACGCGTCCGGCGGCCAGCGCGCGACGCGCGACGGTCAGCGGCGACAAGGTGATTATCGCTATTGATGCGGGTCACGGCGGGGAAGATCCGGGGGCGATTGGCCCGGGCGGCACGCGGGAGAAAAACGTCACAATCGCGGTGGCCCGCAAGCTCAGGGCGCTGTTAAACGACGATCCGATGTTTAAAGGCGTGTTAACCCGCGACGGGGATTACTTTATCTCCGTAATGGGACGCTCGGACGTGGCGCGTAAGCAAAACGCAAACTTCCTGGTCTCCATCCATGCGGATGCCGCACCGAATCGTAGCGCGACCGGCGCCTCGGTTTGGGTGCTGTCGAACCGTCGCGCCAACAGCGAAATGGCAAACTGGCTTGAAGAGCATGAGAAACAGTCTGAACTGCTGGGCGGTGCGGGTGATGTGCTGGCTAACAGCCAGTCTGACCCGTATCTCAGCCAGGCGGTGCTGGATTTACAGTTCGGTCATTCCCAGCGCGTCGGGTATGATGTCGCCACTAACGTACTGAACCAGCTGCAGGGCATCGGGGCATTGCACAAGCGCCGTCCGGAGCATGCGAGCCTGGGGGTTCTGCGTTCGCCGGATATTCCATCGATCCTCGTGGAAACGGGCTTTATCAGCAATAACAGTGAAGAGCGTTTGTTGGGCAGCGACAGCTATCAGCAACAAATTGCCGAAGCGATTTATAACGGCTTGCGCAAATATTTTGAGGCGCATCCTCTGCAGTCCGCGCCGCAGGGCGGAGCAGCCCAGACGGCCAGTGCCGCGCTGCCGGGCGAGATGACAGCGACAAACTAAGGAGAATTCATGCCGATTCAGGTTCTACCGCCGCAGCTTGCGAACCAAATCGCCGCCGGCGAGGTGGTGGAACGCCCTGCGTCGGTGGTGAAAGAGCTGGTGGAAAACAGCCTTGATGCGGGCGCGACCCGCATCGATATTGATATCGAACGCGGCGGTGCGAAGCTTATTCGCATTCGCGACAACGGGTGCGGCATTAAAAAAGATGAGCTGGCGCTGGCGCTGGCCCGACACGCCACCAGCAAAATTGCCTCTCTGGATGACCTGGAAGCGATCCTTAGCCTCGGTTTTCGCGGTGAAGCGCTGGCCAGTATCAGCTCGGTTTCGCGCTTAACGCTGACCTCCCGCACCGCTGAACAGCAGGAAGCCTGGCAGGCTTACGCCGAAGGGCGCGATATGGATGTGACGGTCAAACCCGCCGCGCATCCTGTCGGTACGACGCTGGAAGTCCTGGATCTGTTCTACAACACTCCCGCCCGACGCAAGTTTATGCGTACCGAAAAAACCGAATTCGGCCATATCGACGAGATCATACGTCGCATCGCGCTGGCGCGTTTCGATGTCACCATTAACCTCAGCCACAACGGCAAGGTGATGCGCCAGTATCGCGCGGTGGCAGAAGGCGGGCAGAAAGAACGCCGTTTGGGGGCAATCTGCGGTACGCCGTTTCTGGAACAGGCGCTGGCCATTGAGTGGCAGCATGGCGATCTGGCGCTGCGCGGGTGGGTGGCTGACCCGAACGCCAGCAGCGCGGCGTTCGCGGAGATTCAGTATTGCTACGTAAACGGACGCATGATGCGCGACCGTCTTATTAACCACGCCATTCGCCAGGCCTGCGAAGACAAGCTCGGGGCCGATCAGCAACCCGCTTTCGTGCTGTATCTGGAGATTGACCCGCATCAGGTGGATGTGAACGTTCATCCCGCCAAGCACGAAGTGCGGTTCCACCAGTCGCGGCTGGTGCATGATTTTATCTATCAGGGCGTGCTGAGCGTGCTGCAACAGCGGGTTGAACCCACGTTGCCGCTGGAAAACGCAGAGCCTGCACCGCGACCGTTCCCGGAAAACCGCGTCGCCGCGGGTCGTAACCATTTTGCTGAGCCTGCCGCCGCGCGTGAGCCGGAAGCCCCGCGTTTCTCCTCGGCAGGGGCCGCACCGCGCCCGACGGGAGCGAACTACCCGAATGCCCAGCCTGGCTATCAAAAGCAGCAGGGGGCGTTGTATCGCAAACTGCTGGAAACGCCGGCCGTGGAGCGTAAAGAATCCATTCCGGTATCGCCGCCGTCGCTGGACGGTCACAGCCAGAGTTTTGGCCGGGTACTAACAATTATTGCGCCGGATATGGCGCTGCTTGAACGTGACGGTAAGTTGATGCTCCTGGCACTGCCGGTCGCTGAACGCTGGCTCAAACAGGTGCAGCTCACGCCGGGTGCAAATGCGGCCTGCGCGCAGCCGCTGCTGATCCCGGTTCGTCTGAAGATATCCCCTGAAGAAACAAGGGTATTGCAGCGCGCCGAGCCACAGCTGGCGCAAATGGGTATAGAAATGGTGCTTGAACCACAACATGTGACAATTCGTGCAGTGCCTTTACCCTTACGCCAACAAAATTTACAAAACTTGATTCCTGAACTGATAGGCTACCTGGCGCAGCAAACGTCGTTTGATGCCGCTAACACCGCGCAGTGGATCGCCCGCCATCTGGCAAGCGAACACGCGCCGTGGAGTATGGCACAGGCCATTAGCGTGCTGGCGGAGGTGGAACGCCTCTGCCCGCATCTGGTGAAGACGCCGCCGGGTGGATTATTACAACCTGTTGATTTACAAACGGCGATGAACGCCCTGAAACATGATTGACGTAAGTAAGGCGAGCCTGCCTAAGGCAATTTTTTTAATGGGCCCAACGGCCTCCGGCAAAACGGCGCTAGCCATTGAGTTGCGTAAAGTTTTGCCTGTAGAGTTGATTAGCGTCGACTCCGCCCTCATCTACCGAGGGATGGACATCGGCACGGCGAAGCCTGACGCAGAAGAGCTGCGCGCGGCACCGCACCGTTTGCTGGATATTCTCGACCCGGCTCAGGCCTACTCCGCAGCGGATTTCCGCCGGGATGCCTTAGCCGAGATGGCCGAGATAACGGCGGCGGGACGTATACCGCTGTTGGTTGGCGGAACCATGCTCTATTTCAAGGCGTTGCTGGAGGGGCTTTCTCCTTTGCCATCAGCGGACCCGGAAGTAAGAGCGAAAATTGAGCAGCAGGCGGCAGAGCAGGGTTGGGACGTTTTGCATAAGCAACTGGCGGAGATTGACCCGGTTGCGGCAGCGCGAATCCATCCAAATGATCCGCAAAGGCTTTCCCGGGCACTGGAAGTTTTTTTCATTTCGGGTAAAACTTTAACGGAACTGACGCAAACGTCAGGAGACGCTCTGCCGTATCAGGTGCATCAGTTCGCCATCGCCCCGGCGAGCCGTGAACTGCTCCATCAGCGAATTGAGCAGCGTTTTCATCAGATGTTAGCTTCAGATTTTGAAGCAGAAGTGCGGGCGCTATTTGCCCGTGGAGATTTGCATACGGACATGCCTTCCATTCGTTGTGTGGGATACCGCCAGATGTGGTCGTATCTTGAAGGTGAGATTTCATACGATGAAATGGTTTATCGAGGTGTTTGCGCCACGAGACAGTTAGCGAAGCGCCAGATCACCTGGTTGCGCGGTTGGGAGGGGGTTCACTGGTTAGACAGTGAAAAACCACAACAGGCGTTAAACGAAGTGATTGAGGTTGTTGGTGATATCGCTCACTGAATGTGTACAATTGAGTCGTATCGTGCGCAATTTTTCAGAATCGCAAGGTTCTAAGTACAAAACAAGCATATAAGGAAAAGATAGAATGGCTAAGGGGCAATCTTTACAAGATCCGTTCCTGAACGCATTGCGTCGGGAACGTGTTCCAGTTTCTATTTATTTGGTGAATGGTATTAAGCTGCAAGGTCAGATTGAGTCTTTCGATCAGTTTGTGATCCTGTTGAAAAACACGGTCAGCCAGATGGTTTACAAGCACGCTATTTCTACTGTTGTTCCGTCTCGTCCGGTCTCTCATCACAGCAATAACGCTGGCGGCGGCACTGGTAGTAACTACCATCATGGCAGCAACGCGCAGGGCTCTTCTACGCCAGCGCAGGACAGCGAAGATACCGAGTAAGGTTTCGCGCTGTTATCCACACGGGGAGCCAGCGATCCTGCGTTCCCCGCTGATCTTTTTTGAGGATTATACGCTTGTTTGACCGTTATGATGCCGGTGAGCAGGCGGTGCTGGTACACATCTATTTTTCGCAAGACAAAGATATGGAAGACCTCCAGGAGTTTGAATCTCTGGTCTCTTCCGCCGGTGTCGAAGCAATGCAGGTGATTACCGGTAGCCGTAAAGCGCCGCACCCAAAGTATTTTGTTGGTGAAGGTAAAGCAGTTGAAATTGCGGATGCCGTAAAAGCAACCGGCGCGTCAGTCGTGCTGTTTGACCATGCGCTGTCTCCGGCTCAGGAACGTAACCTGGAACGTCTTTGCGAATGCCGTGTTATCGATCGCACGGGTTTGATTTTAGATATTTTTGCTCAGCGTGCACGTACCCACGAAGGTAAGCTGCAGGTTGAGCTGGCGCAGTTGCGCCATCTGGCGACGCGGCTTGTGCGTGGCTGGACCCACCTTGAAAGACAGAAAGGCGGGATTGGTTTGCGCGGTCCGGGTGAGACCCAGCTCGAAACCGACCGTCGTTTGCTGCGTGGCCGTATTACCCAGATCCTCTCACGTCTGGAACGCGTTGAGAAACAGCGTGAGCAAGGGCGCCGCGCGCGCTCAAAAGCCGACATCCCGACGGTGTCGCTGGTGGGGTATACCAACGCCGGTAAGTCCACCCTGTTTAACCAGATTACTGAGGCCCAGGTGTATGCCGCAGACCAGCTGTTTGCGACCCTGGACCCAACGCTGCGTCGTATCGACGTTGCCGACGTCGGCGAGACGGTGCTGGCGGATACCGTAGGGTTTATCCGCCATCTGCCGCACGACCTGGTCGCGGCGTTTAAAGCGACCCTGCAGGAGACGCGACAGGCGACCCTGCTGGTACACGTGATTGACGCTGCAGACGTCCGCGTGCAGGAGAACATCGACGCGGTAAACGTGGTGCTTGAAGAGATCGACGCCCACGAGATCCCAACTCTGTTGGTGATGAACAAGGTCGATATGCTGGAGGATTTCGAGCCGCGTATCGACCGAGATGAAGAGAACAAACCGATTCGGGTCTGGCTTTCTGCCCAGACCGGTATTGGTGTGCCACTGCTTTTCCAGGCTTTGACAGAACGTCTTTCCGGTGAGGTAGCCCAGCACACGCTGCGATTGCCGCCACAGGAAGGCAGGCTGCGCAGCCGGTTTTATCAGCTTCAGGCGATAGAAAAAGAGTGGATGGAGGATGACGGCAGCGTGGGGATGCAGGTGCGTATGCCGATCGTTGACTGGCGTCGCCTCTGTAAACAAGAACCTGCGCTGGTCGACTATATCGTCTGATCAGAAAGGGGATGCCTGAATAATTCGCCCTTGCATAACAAATATGGAGCATATACATGGCGTGGAATCAGCCCGGTAATAACGGACAGGACCGCGACCCGTGGGGAAGCAGCAATAATCAAGGCGGCAACTCTGGGGGAAATGGCAACAAAGGTGGTCGCGAGCAGGGGCCGCCGGATCTGGATGATATCTTCCGCAAGCTAAGCAAGAAGCTTGGTGGTCTTGGCGGAGGTAAAGGCTCTGGCTCAGGTGGAAATTCCACCCAGGGGCCGCGCCCGCAAATGGGTGGCCGCGTGGTGGGCATTGTTGCCGCTGCCGTGGTAATCATCTGGGCTGCTACCGGGTTCTACACCATTAAAGAAGCGGAACGCGGCGTCGTTACGCGTTTTGGTAAGTTCAGCCATCTGGTTGAGCCGGGCCTGAACTGGAAGCCGACCTTCATTGACGACGTGACCGCGGTAAACGTGGAATCTGTCCGTGAACTGGCGGCATCGGGTGTGATGCTGACGTCTGATGAGAACGTGGTGCGCGTTGAGATGAACGTGCAGTACCGTGTTACCGATCCTGAACGTTATCTGTTTAGCGTGACCAGCGCCGATGACAGTCTGCGCCAGGCGACCGATAGCGCCCTGCGCGGGGTGATCGGTAAATACACCATGGACCGTATTCTGACCGAAGGTCGTACCGTTATTCGTAGCGATACCCAGCGTGAGCTGGAAGAGACCATTCGTCCGTACAACATGGGTATTACCCTGCTGGACGTTAACTTCCAGGCCGCTCGTCCGCCGGAAGAGGTGAAAGCCGCGTTTGATGACGCGATTGCTGCCCGTGAAAACGAACAGCAGTACATCCGTGAAGCGGAAGCGTACACCAACGAAGTTCAGCCGCGTGCTAACGGTCAGGCGCAGCGTATTCTTGAAGAAGCGCGCGCGTACAAGACCCAGACCATCCTGGAAGCCCAGGGTGAAGTGGCGCGTTTCGCGAAAATCCTGCCGGAATATAAAGCGGCTCCGGAAATTACCCGCGAGCGTCTCTATATCGAGACCATGGAAAAAGTGCTCAGCCACACGCGTAAAGTGCTGGTTAACGACAGCAAAGGTGGAAACCTGATGGTGCTGCCGTTGGATCAGATGCTGAAAGGCGGTTCTGCACCAGCTGCGAAAGACACCAGCGGTGCGAATAACCTGCTGCGTCTGCCACCAGCCTCTTCAGGCAGCGCCAGCGCGAACACAACGCCTTCTTCGAACGATGGTGACATTATGGACCAACGCCGTGCTAACGCGCAGCGTAACGACTACCAGCGTCAGGGGGAATAAGGATGCGTAAGTCAGTTATTGCGATCATCGTCATCGTACTGGTCGTGCTGTATACCTCGATCTTTGTGGTGAAAGAAGGCGAGCGTGGGATCAAATTCCAGTTCAGCAGCGTCGTGCGTGATGGTGACAAACGCCCGGTGATTTACGAACCGGGTCTGCACTTCAAGGTGCCTTTCATTCAGTCAGTGAAAACGCTTGATGCGCGTATCCAGACCATGGATAACCAGGCCGACCGTTTCGTGACCAAAGAGAAGAAAGACCTGATCGTTGATTCCTACATCAAATGGCGTATCAGCGACTTCAGCCGTTACTTCCTGGCAACGGGCGGTGGCGATGTTTCTCAGGCAGAAGTGCTGCTGAAGCGTAAGTTCTCTGACCGTCTGCGCTCTGAGATTGGTCGTCTGGATGTGAAAGATATCGTCACCGACTCCCGCGGTCGTCTGACGCTGGAAGTGCGTGATGCGCTGAACTCCGGTACAGCGGGCACGGAAGACGAAGTCTCTACGCCGGCTGCAGATGATGCGATTGCCAAAGCGGCAGAACGCGTTCAGGCTGAAACCAACGGCAAAGTGCCGGTGATCAACCCGAACAGTATGGCCGCGCTGGGTATCGAAGTGGTTGACGTGCGTATCAAGCAGATCAACCTGCCGGTGGAAGTGTCCGAGGCGATTTACAACCGTATGCGCGCCGAGCGTGAAGCGGTCGCCCGTCGTCACCGTTCACAGGGTCAGGAAGAGGCTGAGAAGCTGCGTGCCGCAGCGGATTACGAAGTCACCAAGACGCTGGCAGAATCTGAGCGTCAGGGCCGTATTCTGCGCGGTGAAGGTGATGCGGAAGCCGCGAAGCTGTTCGCTGATGCCTTCAGCCAGGATCCCGACTTCTACGCCTTTATCCGTAGCCTGCGCGCCTATGAGAATAGCTTCCAGAGCAACCAGGATGTGATGGTGCTCAGCCCGGACAGCGATTTCTTCCGTTATATGAAGACGCCGACTAACGCAACGCGATAAACTCAGGCTCGTTTGAGTATTCAAACCACCGCTCCCAACGGAGCGGTGGTTTTCTTTTATAAGGATTAAAAATGAATTCAACGATCTGGCTGGCACTGGCGCTCGTTTTAGTCCTGGAAGGACTGGGTCCGATGCTTTATCCGCGCGCGTGGCGTCGTATGATCGCCACAATGAGCCAACTTCCGGATAATATTTTGCGTCGTTTTGGTGGCGGTCTTGTGGTTGCTGGCATCGTTATCTACTACATGTTGAGGAAAACGATTGGCTGATCAAAAAGTGGTCGGATTTGGCGTGCTTTGAGGTCAAAAAGTGCTGTATATCTGAAAAAGCGATGGTAGAATCCATTTTTAAGCAAACGGTGATTTTGAAAAAAATGGGTAACAACGTCGTCGTACTGGGCACCCAATGGGGTGACGAAGGTAAAGGGAAGATTGTTGATCTTCTGACTGAACGGGCTAAATATGTTGTACGCTACCAGGGCGGTCACAACGCAGGCCATACTCTCGTAATCAACGGTGAAAAAACCGTCCTCCATCTGATTCCATCAGGCATTCTTCGCGAAAACGTCACCAGCATCATCGGTAACGGCGTTGTGCTGTCTCCAGCTGCGCTGATGAAAGAGATGAAAGGTCTGGAAGACCGTGGTATCCCTGTTCGTGAGCGTCTGCTGCTCTCTGAAGCCTGCCCGCTGATCCTGGATTATCACGTGGCGCTGGACGTTGCGCGTGAAAAAGCACGCGGCGCGAAAGCGATCGGTACCACCGGTCGTGGTATCGGCCCGGCTTATGAAGATAAAGTTGCACGTCGCGGTCTGCGCGTGGGTGACCTCTTCGACAAAGCAACTTTTGCTGAAAAACTGAAAGAAGTGATGGAATATCACAACTTCCAGCTGGTGAATTTCTACAAAGCTGACGCTGTTGACTACCAGAAAGTGCTGGATGACGTCATGGCGATTGCAGACATTCTGACCGGTATGGTTGTTGATGTATCCGATCTGCTGGACCAGGCGCGCAAGCGTGGCGATTTCGTCATGTTTGAAGGTGCGCAGGGTACGCTGCTGGACATCGACCACGGTACCTATCCGTACGTAACCTCTTCTAACACCACCGCAGGTGGCGTGGCGACCGGCTCTGGCCTGGGTCCACGCTATGTGAACTACGTTCTGGGCATCATCAAAGCGTACTCCACTCGCGTGGGTGCGGGTCCATTCCCGACCGAGCTGTTTGATGAAACCGGCGAGTTCCTGTGCAAGCAGGGTAACGAGTTTGGCGCGACCACCGGTCGTCGTCGTCGTACCGGCTGGCTGGATGCGGTTGCTGTGCGTCGCGCAGTGCAGATCAACTCTCTGTCTGGCTTCTGCCTGACCAAGCTGGACGTACTGGACGGCCTGAAAGAAGTGAAAATCTGCGTAGGCTACCGTATGCCAGATGGCCGCGAAGTGACCACCACTCCGCTGGCAGCTGACGACTGGGAAGGCATCGAGCCAATCTACGAAACCATGCCGGGCTGGTCTGAGACCACCTTCGGTGTGAAAGAGCGTAGCGGCCTGCCTCAGGCGGCGCTGGATTACATCAAGCGCATTGAAGAACTGACCGAAGTGCCGATCGACATTATCTCAACCGGCCCGGATCGTACTGAAACGATGATCCTGCGCGACCCGTTCGACGCATAATCTTCGTGAATGCTGGCCTGCGGGGTGACCCGTAGGCCGGATAAGCGTAGCGCCATCCGGCGACCGCTCCTGGATCTCCGCTTTTTCGCCCCGTCTGTCAAATAAATTAGCCGCCAACTATCTGGCTGGTTTATCATCATTAATGAATATCTCTGCGGTTTGTCCGCGATTTCCCTTTTTCCTGAGGTTGATGTGCAGTTAACAAGTTTCACCGATTACGGCTTACGTGCGCTGATCTATATGGCGTCGTTACCCGATGGGAAAATGACCAGTATCTCTGAAGTGACAGAGGTCTACGGCGTATCCCGTAATCATATGGTCAAAATAATCAATCAACTTAGCCGTGCCGGATACGTTGCTGCCGTCCGCGGGAAGAATGGTGGGATCCGTCTCGGTAAACCGGCACAGAGTATTCGTGTTGGCGATGTGGTACGTGAACTGGAACCGCTATCTCTGGTGAACTGCAGCAGCGAGTTCTGCCACATTACGCCCGCTTGTCGCCTGAAACAGGCGCTTTCTAAGGCCGTGCAAAGTTTTCTCATGGAGCTGGATAACTACACGCTGGCCGATTTGGTTGAAGAGAATCAACCGCTTTATAAATTATTGCTGGTGGAATGAAGAAAATTTCCACCGGAGCTGACAACGGAGGAACCGACATGTCACACGATCCTTTCCAGGAACGCGAAGCCGAAAAATACGCGAATCCTATCCCCAGCCGCGAGTTCATCATTGAACACTTAACAAAACGCGAAAAACCCGCCAATCGTGAAGAACTTGCCGTTGAATTAAACATTGAAGGTGAAGAGCAAATTGAAGCCCTTCGCCGCCGCCTGCGCGCAATGGAGCGCGACGGGCAGCTGGTCTTTACCCGCCGCCAGTGCTACGCGCTGCCAGAACGCCTCGATCTGCTGAAAGGGACCGTTATTGGTCACCGCGATGGCTTCGGCTTCCTGCGCGTTGAAGGGCGTAAAGACGATCTGTACCTTTCATCTGAACAGATGAAAATGTGCATCCACGGTGACCAGATCCTGGCACAGCCGCTGGGCGCCGACCGTAAAGGTCGCCGCGAAGCGCGAGTCGTGCGCGTTCTGGTGCCAAAAACCAGCCAGATTGTTGGCCGCTACTTTACTGACGCGGGCGTGGGCTTCGTGGTGCCGGACGACAGCCGTCTGAGCTTCGACATCCTGATCCCACCTGAAGAGGTAATGGGCGCACGCATGGGCTTTGTGGTGGTGGTGGAACTCACCCAGCGCCCAACCCGTCGCACCAAGGCGGTAGGTAAAATCGTCGAGGTGCTCGGCGACAACATGGGTACCACGATGGCCGTTGATATGGCGCTGCGTACCCATGAAATTCCATACGTCTGGCCGAAAGCGGTTGAAGAGCAGATCGAAAGCCTGCGTGAAGAAGTGCCGGAAGAGTCCAAAGTGGGCCGCGTGGATCTCCGCTCCCTGCCGCTGGTCACGATCGATGGTGAAGACGCCCGCGACTTCGATGACGCCGTCTACTGCGAGAAAAAACGCGGCGGCGGCTGGCGTCTGTGGGTGGCTATTGCGGACGTAAGCTACTACGTCCGTCCGCATACCCCGCTGGATAACGAAGCGCGCAGCCGTGGCACCTCAGTGTACTTCCCGTCGCAGGTTGTCCCTATGCTGCCGGAAGTGCTGTCTAACGGCCTGTGCTCCCTGAACCCGCAGGTTGACCGTCTCTGCATGGTTTGTGAGATGACCATCTCCACCAAAGGGCGCTTAACGGGCTACAAGTTCTACGAAGCGGTAATGAGCTCACACGCGCGTCTGACCTATACCAAGGTCTGGCATATGCTGCAGGGCGACCAGGATCTGCGCGAGCAATATGCGCCGCTGGTCAAACATATTGAAGAGCTGCATAACCTCTACAAAACGCTGGATCAGGCACGCGAAGAGCGCGGCGGGATCTCGTTTGAAAGCGAAGAGGCGAAGTTTATCTTCAATGCTGAACGCCGCATTGAGCGTATCGAACAGACCCAGCGTAACGATGCGCACAAGCTCATCGAAGAGTGTATGATCCTGGCGAATATCTCGGCGGCACGCTTCGTCGAAAAAGCCAAAGAACCGGCACTGTTCCGTATTCACGATAAGCCGACCACGGAAGCCATTACGTCGTTCCGCTCCGTGCTGGCCGAACTCGGTCTGGAGCTGCCGGGCGGCAACAAGCCCGAGCCGCGCGATTACGCCGAGCTGCTGGAGTCCATTAGCGATCGTCCGGATGCAGAAATGCTGCAGACGATGCTGCTGCGCTCAATGAAGCAGGCGATTTACGATCCGGAAAACCGCGGCCACTTTGGCCTGGCGCTGCAGTCTTACGCCCACTTTACGTCGCCGATCCGTCGTTACCCTGATCTCTCCCTGCACCGCGCGATCAAGTATCTGCTGGCGCAGGAGCAGGGCCACAAAGGGAACACCACCGAAACCGGTGGCTACCACTATTCGATGGAAGAGATGCTGCAGCTGGGTCAGCACTGCTCCATGGCCGAACGTCGTGCCGATGAAGCCACTCGTGACGTGGCGGACTGGCTGAAGTGTGACTTTATGCTGGACCAGGTCGGTAACGTCTTCAAAGGCGTGATTGCCAGCGTGACCGGCTTTGGTTTCTTCGTTCGTCTGGACGAGCTGTTTATCGACGGTCTGGTGCACGTTTCCAGCCTGGATAACGACTATTATCGCTTCGACCAGGTCGGCCAGCGCCTGATTGGTGAATCCGGCGGCCAGACCTATCGTCTGGGCGACCGTGTGGAAGTGAAGGTCGAGGCCGTGAATATGGACGACCGTAAAATCGACTTCAGCCTGATCTCCAGCGAACGCGCGCCGCGTAACGTCGGTAAAACCGAGCGTGAAAGGGCGAAAAAAACCGGTAACGGTAAACCGGGCGGCGGTAAACGTCGTCAGGCGGGCAAGAAGGTAAACTTCGAGCCGGACAGCGCCTTCCGCGGCGAGAAGAAACAGAAGCCGAAGGCGGCGAAGAAAGAAGCTCGTTCAGCGAAAAAGCCTTCTGCTAAGACCCAGAAAATCGCTGCCGCCACCAAAGCCAAGCGCGCGGCCAAGAAAAAGCAGGCGGAGTAATTTTCCCCTCACCCTGACCCTCTCCCCACCAGGGAGAGGGGTAATATTTATTACGAGAACCATCAATGAGTGAAATGATTTACGGCATCCACGCGGTGCAGGCCCTGCTGGAGCGCGCACCGGAGCGTTTTCAGGAAGTGTTTATTCTGAAAGGGCGTGAAGACAAGCGTCTGATGCCGCTGATCCACGCCCTGGAAGCGCAGGGCGTGGTGATCCAGCTGGCCAACCGCCAGTTCCTGGATGAGAAAAGTGAAGGCGCGGTTCACCAGGGGATTATTGCCCGCGTGAAACCGGGCCGTCAGTATCAGGAAAACGATCTGCCGGATCTGATTGCCGAGCTGGAGAATCCGTTCTTCCTGATCCTCGATGGCGTAACCGATCCGCACAACCTCGGCGCGTGTCTGCGCAGCGCGGATGCGGCGGGCGTGCATGCGGTGATCGTGCCGAAAGATCGTTCTGCACAGCTGAATGCGACGGCGAAGAAAGTGGCCTGCGGCGCGGCGGAAAACGTTCCGCTGATCCGCGTGACCAACCTGGCGCGCACCATGCGTCTGCTGCAGGAAGAGAACATCTGGATCGTCGGTACCGCCGGTGAAGCGGATCATACCCTGTATCAGAGCAAAATGACCGGCCGCCTGGCGCTGGTGATGGGGGCTGAAGGTGAAGGTATGCGTCGCTTGACGCGTGAGCACTGCGATGAGCTGATCAGCATCCCGATGGCGGGCAGCGTGTCGTCCCTGAACGTTTCCGTTGCGACGGGCATCTGCCTGTTTGAAGCGGTGCGTCAGCGGGGATAGCCTGTTGTGCCGGGTGGCGGCTTCGCCTTACCCGGCCTACAAAGGCACGGTACCGTAGGCCCGGTAAGCGCAGCGCCACCGGGCATTAACCTCACTCCTCTAACGACCGCAAATGGTCATCCTTCCTCAGCGTCATCAGCGCGACAATACTCACTACCGCCGTCGCCATCACGTAATACGCCGGAATATCCAGGTTGCCCGTCTGCTTAATCAGCCCGGTAATGATTAACCCTGCACACCCCGAGAAAATCGCGTTCGACAGGGAATAGGCCAGCCCAAGCCCGGTATAGCGCACGCGCGTCGGGAACATCTCAGATAGCATTGCCGGGCCCGGCCCCGCCAGCATGCCCACCAGACCGCCTGCAATCAATACCACGATCGCTTTCACCGCCAGCGTGCTGGACTCTGCCTGCAGGATTTTCAGCAGCGGCAGGGCGAGGATTAGCAAAAGCGCGGTGGCGATAATCATCACCGTGCGGCGCCCGATCCGGTCGCTCAGGATCCCTGATGGGATAATCGTCAGCGCAAAACCGATATTCGAAATCACCGCTATCAGCAGCGCCTGGTTAAACCCGGTGTGCAGCGCCGACTGCAGATAGGTCGGCATTATGACCAGGTAGGTATACCCCGCCGCGGACCAGACCATCACGCGGCCAATCCCCATCATAATGGCTTTGATCGTGGCGGCAGTATCCGCCTGAGCGACAGCCGGTTTATCCTGCTGCTGCACAAAGCTGGGTGTCTCCTCCATGCTGACTCGAAGCCACAGCGCAACGACGCCCATAGGCAGCGCCAGGAAGAACGGCATGCGCCAGCCCCAGTCATGCAATGCCTCAGGCGTGAGGAGGGCGGAGAGCAGCGCCACGATGCCTGCGCCCGCTAACAAGCCCAGCGCCACGGTAAAGGACTGCCACGCGCCGTAGAGCCCGCGCTTGCCGCGCGGGGCGAACTCCGTCATCAGCGAGACCGCACCGCCGTACTCGCCGCCCGCGAACAACCCCTGCAGGATGCGCAGCAGCGTGATAATCAGCGGCGCAGCGATACCGATGCTGGCGTAGACCGGCACAAGACCGATGGCGCTGGTAGCGAGCGTCATCAGCACCAGCACAATAATCAGCGTCGGTTTTCGGCCGATGCGGTCACCGATGCGGCCAAACACTACCGCACCCAGCGGACGGAAGAAGAAAGCAATGGCAAATGAGGCGTAGGTAAGGATCAGGCTGGTGAGCCCCGCTTCCCCTTCAAGCTGGAAGAAATTCTTCGCAATGACGGTCGCCAGAAAACCGTAGACCGCAAACTCATACCACTCGATAAAGTTACCAATGGAGCCTGCAATTAATGCTCGTTTGTGCGCGTCCGGTTGCATAACTTTCCTCACTGAAAGGGGGAGAGAATAAATTATTCAACAAAGCCGAAGGGAGGAAATAGTTTATTCTTATGTTCTGTGAGCCATTTCACGAATGATATCAGCGGGATCGCCACTGTGTGACGTCACTCCCATGCAGCGTTAACGGGGTCTGTCCATACTTACCTTCATTGCCACTGAAGGAGGGAGACAGCATGCACTGGCAAACGCATACCGTTTTCAATCAACCCGCACCGCTCTCTAACAGCAACCTTTTCCTCTCGGATTGCGCCCTGCGTGACGCGGTGACGCGAGAAGGAGCCGAGTGGGATATCGAACTTCTCGCCAGTATTGGCCAGCAGCTTGGTACGGCAGAATCACTGGAGCTGGGCCGGTTGGCTAACGTTAATCCGCCGGAGCTGCTACGCTATGACGCCACCGGAGAGCGGCTGGATGACGTCCGCTTTCACCCGGCCTGGCACTTGCTGATGCAGGGGCTGTGTGCCAACCGCGTACATAACCTGGCATGGGAAGAGGAGGCGCGGAAAGGCGCGTTTGTCGCCCGGGCCGCGCGTTTTGTCCTGCATGCTCAGGTTGAGGCGGGCACGCTTTGTCCCGTCACCATGACGTTTGCCGCGACGCCGCTGCTGCAGCAGGCGCTTCCCAAAGCCTTTCACGACTGGCTAACGCCATTGATGAGCGATCGTTACGATCCTCATCTCGCCCCCGGCGCGCAAAAGCGCGGCCTGTTGATCGGCATGGGGATGACGGAGAAGCAGGGCGGCTCGGACGTGCTCAGTAACACCACCAAAGCGGAGAAATGCAGCGACGGCAGCTACCGGCTGGTGGGGCACAAATGGTTTTTCTCCGTCCCGCAAAGCGATGCGCACCTGGTGCTGGCCCAGGCGAAAGGCGGGCTGTCCTGCTTTTTTGTGCCGCGCTTTTTGCCCGACGGACAGCGCAACGCCGTGCGGCTGGAGCGCCTGAAGGACAAGCTCGGGAACCGCTCCAACGCCAGCAGCGAGGCGGAGTTTCTTGATGCCTCCGGCTGGCTGCTGGGGGAGGAGGGCGAAGGGGTTCGGCAGATACTCAAAATGGGCGGACTGACGCGCTTCGACTGTGCGCTGGGCAGCCACGGGCTGATGCGGCGGGCGCTCTCGGTGGCGCTGTACCATGCCCATCAGCGTCAAACCTTTGGCAAAAACCTCATCGATCAGCCGTTAATGCGCGAGGTATTAAGCCGGATGGCGCTGGTGCTGGAGGGACACACGGCGCTGCTGTTCCGCCTGGCTCGCGCGTGGGATAAACGCGCCGATCCGCAAGAGGCTGCCTGGGCGCGGCTGTTTACCCCGGCCGCGAAATTTAGCGTGTGTAAAGCGGGCATTCCGTTCGTGGCTGAAGCGATGGAGGTACTGGGAGGAATCGGGTACTGCGAGGAGAGTGAACTTCCCCGCCTGTACCGCGAGATGCCGGTGAACAGCATCTGGGAAGGATCCGGCAATATCATGTGCCTGGACGTGCTGCGCGTACTGGCGAAGCAGCCAGGTATTCACGACCTGCTTGCCGATGAGTTTGCACAGGTAAAAGGGCAGGACAGACACTTCGACCGCAGCTGGCGGCAGCTTCAGCAAAAGCTGCGTAAGCCGCAGGAGGCACAGGGCCGGGAGATTGCTCAACAGCTCTTTTTACTGGGCGCCGGCAGCCAAATGCTGCGGCACGCATCGCCCCCGGTGGCGCAGGCGTGGTGCCGTATGATGCTGGACACCCGTGGCGGTACGCTGATGAGCGAGCAGGTACAAAGTGACCTGCTGCTGCGCGCCACGGGCAGGGTTGGCTAGCTTTTAAGCTGGAACAGGCTCACCAGCTGGGTCAGGTGTGAACCCTTCTCGCGCAGCGTTTGTGCGGTTTGCTCGCTGCGTGAGATGCGATCGGCATTGATATGCGACGCTTCGCCAATATGGGTCATGGCGAGATTCACCTGGCCTATGCCTGCGGATTGCTCGCGTGACGCATGGTTAATCTCGGTGACCAGCTGGCTGATGTTATCGATATGAATGATGATGTCATCCATCGCCAGGCGCGTCTGTTCAGACAGCGCATGGCCCTCACTCACTTTTCTGAGCGTATCGCCGATCAGCTGTTCAATCTCCTTCACCGCGTTAGCGCTGCGTCCTGCCAGAGCACGAACTTCCTGCGCGACAACGGCAAACCCTTTTCCGTGCTCGCCCGCGCGGGCCGCTTCCACTGCCGCATTCAGCGCCAGAATATTCGTCTGGAAAGCGATGGACTCGATCACGCGGGTGATGTCTTCGATGCGTTTTGACGCTTCGCGAATGTCGTCCATGGTCGACACCGCGTGGGTGACCGTTTCACCGCCCTGATGGACCGCGAGCGAGGTTTCGCCCACCAGCTGCTGGGTTTGCTCCATGTTAGCGGCATTTTGCTGTACGGTCGCGGCCAGCTGCTCCATGCTGGCGGAGGTCTCTTCCACGCTGCTGGCCTGCTTGTTGATCTGCTCTGAAATCTCGCCTGTATCGGAGGCCAGCGCGTTGGTACCCAAATGGATCTCGCCTGCGGCCTCGCGAACCTGCAAAACAATTTTTTGCAGGCCGCCGCCGATGCCGTTGATGGCATCGATCAGCTGGCCGACCTCGTCCTGGCGCGTCACGGGCAGGCTGGAGCGGAGATCGCCTGCGGCGTATTGCCGGGCAAGATGGATCACATTACGCAGCGGTCGGGTCAGCACGCGGCGAATAAGAATCACGAACAGGCCAGCAAAGAGGATGGATAAGACCACGCCGGCCAGCAGGAAACGGTCGCGCATGGCGGCGACGCTTGAGAGCAGCACCGATTTATCCACTTCACCCACGATAGTCCAGTTCCAGCCTGGCAGCGGGGTATAAGCCATCTTCAGCGTGCGACCGTCGTCGCTTGTGCGTTCCAGCGTGCCGGGCTTATCACCCAGAAGCTGCTGCTGCGTCGCGCCATCCCACTTCGGCAGTTGCCCTTCTTCAGTGGCGTGGAACAGGTATTGCCCGCGCGTTTTACCTCTGCTGCGATCCAGCACAAAGAAGTGACCGCTTTCGCCCAGGCGGCGGTTGAGGATTTTCTCGCGCATCACATTCCAGGAGTGGGTAATGTCCACTCCGACAAAGACAATCGCAATGACCTGTCCTTCGGCGTTTTTCACGGGCTGGTACTGGGTGATGTAGCGTTTGCCAAACAGCAGCGCCAGGCCACGGTAGACGTCACCTTTGTTGACGGCGGCAAAGGCCGGGCTGGAGGTATCCAGAACGGTACCCATTGCCCGTTCGCCATTCTCTTTGCGAAGAGACGTGGCCACGCGGACAAAGTCGTTACCGCTGCGTACAAACAGCGTCGAAATGGCTCCCGTACGGTTCAGGAACTCGTCAGACAGGGTGTTGTTTTCATGCAGCCCGGTTTCACCACCTTTCAGAAGTGGAACGCTGAGCCCGTTAATCGTCTGGGGTTGGGAATTATCAACATTCAGCGGCTGCGGTAAAAAGGTGGTAAACAGCCGGGTATAACTCTCAACCTCTTCACTCAGACTGGTGTTAAACATCTGCACCATGTCGACCATGCCGGTGGACTGATTATGCAGGTCTTCTACCGCAAGGGCTTCAAGCTGCTGGCTGGCTTTTTGGCTGAGCAGAAAAGTGAAAAGCAGAAACAGCGTGGCGACACTGACGCCCGTCAGCAGCGATAGCTTCGTCCCCAGTCCTGCACGGCGAAAAACGTTGATCATAAATTGCTCATCATTGAAAAGGTATGGTTCTTCAACGGCAGAGCGGAGATTACGTTTACTTAATTAATGTAACAAAATGTTATTTTATTGTTCTTGATTGGTTTTCTATAAGATAAAAAATTTGCAAAAACGAAAAGCCACTAAAAATAAGTGGCTTTTATCAGGAGGGATATTACACGTAGAGAATGGCCTGTACCCGCCATTGGTCGATATGGTTATCTTCCTGCATCTGGATGATGCGATACCATGAAGCACCCTGCTCATCGGCCTTTAATGCCACGACACGTTCAACGTCCTGCGGACTCCCCGAGATATTATTCACGGAGATCTGGCCAATTTCATTCAGGCCAGTCACACAGTCAGCACTGGCGAATTCTGCTGACTGCGCGGTGGTGCTCACAAGGCCTGCAGAGAGCAACAGTGAGGTCAAAGCAAGAGTTCGTTTCATCGTCAGCTCCATTTCACATATCTCCGGTATCCGCCGGGCAATCCTTCGCGAATAAACTCCTTTCCATTGACGCGGGCATGGAGTTTATTGTGGACAGGAAAATGTCTATGGACGCAAAGCAGTGTAAATGTCGTTCAAATGAAAACCATTATTTACGGTACAAAATAGCCTGCGAGTACCACTGTCCCGTTATGATGGTTTCATCGATCATAATGATGACGTAATAATCTGCTTTGGCGGCGACGGCCTGTGCTTTTATTGCCGCTTCTGCGTCATCCGGAGAACCGCGAACCAGCGCGGAGACGGTGCCCATTCGTTGTAATCCTTCCGTCTGATTACGACGAATCTCCTGTGGATGATCGGCGACCGGTGGAGCGGGTTGCGGCGTTCCCTGAAGCGCGCTACAGCCACTAAGCAGAAACACCAGCAATAAAGCAGCAAACCTGCGCATAACCATATCTCGTTTCCTGATAGCCATAGTGTAGTTGTCTGTGAATTTAGTTTTGGGGGAATGTTCCCGAAGTGTTATCTGGGACGTATATTTCGAATGAAAATGGCGTGAAAGCGTAACCCAGTTCTCAACATTATGAATCATACATTCGCACAGGGTCGACAATGATTGAAATTGAAATACGCCACCTCGGCGACCATGAAATTTTACACGCGATGCCCGCGGGAAAACGTGATAAACCGCTGCCTGTTGTCGTTTTTTATCATGGCTTTACGTCATCGAAGCTGGTCTACAGTTATTTTGCGGTGGCGCTGGCGCAGGCGGGTTTTCGGGTAGTGATGCCGGATGCTCCCGACCACGGCGCACGCTTTGCGGGCAATGAACAGGCGCGGCTTGGGCGGTTCTGGCACATTCTGTACGGTAGTCTGACCGAGTTTGCCGGGTTGCGCGATGCGCTTTATGAGGCCGGGCTGGTGGCCGATAATCGGCTGGCAGTCGCCGGGGCGTCGATGGGCGGTATGACCGCGCTGGGAATTATGACGCATCATCCTGAAGTGAGGTCCGTCGCCTGTCTGATGGGCTCGGGCTATTTTACGTCGCTGGCGAAGACCCTATTTCCTCCTCAGGATATAGCGGAAATCGCCGCGACGCTGGAAGGGTGGGAAGTGACCCGGGCACTGCCGCGCCTGGCCGATCGCCCGCTGCTGCTGTGGCACGGTGATGCAGATGATGTGGTCCCGCCCGACGGAACCTTCCGCCTGCAGCAGGCGCTGCAGCACGAGGGGCTGGATGGCAACCTGACCTGCCTGTGGGAAGCGGGCGTCCGCCACCGCATCACCCCAACGGCGCTGGACGCCACGGTGGCGTTTTTCCGCAAGCACCTCTAAACGCGCAGGATTTTCACGCCCTGAGCTTCCAGCTTCTGGAGGATTTCAGGGTTGGCACCTTTGCCGGTGATCACCATATCGATCTGTTCGGCACGGCTGAATAACATCCCTGCGCGTTCGCCGACTTTGCTGCTGTCGACCAGCACAACGAGCTTGCCCACGACGTTGAGCATGTTTTGTTCCGCCATCGCGGTGAGCATATCGGTTTTATAGAGGCCATCTGCGGTAAGGCCTTTGCCGCTGGTAAACATCCAGTGCCCGGCATAGAGGCTGTTTTCACTGTCCTGCGGGCTGAGCGTAATGGACTGGCTTTTGTTGTACTGGCCGCCCATGATCACGACGCTCTCATGCTCCTGATCGATAAGATAGTTAGCCAGCGGCAGATAGTTGGTGATGATTTGCACCGGTTTACCGCACATCTCGCGGCCCAGCAGAAATGCCGTGGAGCCGCAGTTGATCACCACGCTCTCACCCGGGTTGACCAGCTGTGATGCGGCTCTGGCAATGCGCACTTTTTCATCGTGGTTTTGCGCCTGATGGATGTTCATCGGCGTCCAGCGGGGGCGCTGCTGGCTGATGGCTTCCGCGCCGTTACGGACTTTTTTCAGCTTACCGCTCTCATCCAGCTTGTTGATATCTCGTCGTGCCGTCGCGGGGGAAATCCCTAAACGTTCGATCACTTTCTCGACGGTGATAAACCCTGTTTGCGCCAGGAGTTCCAGTAATATTTGATGCCGTTGCGCTTCCGTCATGAGCTATTCCGATAAGAATTGATTTGAAAAGATGATATTTGAAATAGCGTGAAATTACTAAAAGAAATATGACATCGCCAGACATCCGTCTGGCGATGTGGTTGCACAATCAGAGGAAGGACTTGAACGGCAGATCTGGCTCAATGGTGAAGCAATCATCGAAACCACGTGGGTAGTGATATTCCAGATTATCTTTGTCCAGCGGCCAGGTGAACTTGCCGCCGACCTGCCAGATGAACGGCTTGAAGCCGTACTTCAGGCGATCTTTTTTCATCTCCCACAGCACGCGGATTTCCTGCGGATCGGCCTGGAAGTTTGACCAGATATCGTGGTGGAACGGGATCACTACTTTGGTGTTCAATGCTTCCGCCATGCGCAGCATATCGGCGCTGGTCATCTTGTCAGTAATGCCGCGCGGGTTCTCGCCGTAGGAGCCCAGCGCTACGTCAATCTGGTGCTCGTTACCGTGCTTAGCGTAGTAGTTGGAGTAGTGAGAGTCACCGCTGTGGTACAGGGAACCGCCAGGGGTTTTAAACAGGTAGTTCACCGCACGCTCATCCATACCGTCCGGCAGTACGCCAGCGGCTTTCTGGTCGGCTGGCAGGGTAATCAATGCCGTACGGTCAAAGGCATCCAGCGCGTGAATTTCAATATCTTTGATTTTCACCACGTCGCCAGGCTTCATCACGATGCAGCGCTCTTTCGGCACGCCCCAACCGATCCACAGATCCACGCAGGTCTGTGGCCCGATAAACGGCACATCCTCAGCGCAGTTTTGCATGACCGCTGCTGCCACGTTCACGTCGATATGATCGTTGTGATCGTGAGTGGAGAGAACGGCATCGATCTGACGAATCGCAAACGGATCGAGCACAAACGGCGTAGTACGCAGGTTCGGCTGCAGTTTTTCAACGCCCGCCATGCGCTGCATCTGATGGCCTTTTTTCATCAGCGGGTTGCCGTGGCTCTGTTTGCCCGTGCCGCACCAGAAATCGACGCAAATATTCGCGCCACCCTCTGATTTCAGCCAGATGCCGGTGCAGCCCAGCCACCACATAGCAAAGGTACCAGGAGCAACCTTTTCCTGCTCGATCTCTTCATTCAGCCAGCTACCCCATTCCGGGAAGGTGCTCAGAATCCATGATTCACGGGTGATGGTGTTTACTTTACTCATCGTTTTGGCTCCTGGTTTTAATCAAAAGTAATCATTAGGTGATTTGTTGTGATTAATGCTTGCACCATTTGATGCGCTTTGCAATGGCTAAAATGAGGAATTTTATCTGTTCGACTTAACGTATTATCCGCTTTTTCCTTGTTAGACTATTGCGTATTAAAGATTAATTATATGAATAATAAGGATTAATTAATTTTTATCATGCGGTAGTGAAAATCATTACTAACACCATGGAAATAAATTGCGTGATGCGTCACAAATAATCAAATCCAATCTTGTGGTGATTATTTGTGATTAATAGAGTGGTGGAACCAACCACACAGGGATTGCCCCTCGTGTTCTCATTTCTGGAGAGAGTTATGGAGATCCTCTACAACGTCTTTACCGTGTTCTTCAATCAGGTAATGACTAACGCCCCGCTGTTGCTGGGGATTGTGACGTGCCTGGGCTATATCCTGCTGCGCAAAAGCGTGAGTGTGATTATCAAAGGCACGATTAAGACCATCATCGGTTTCATGCTGTTGCAGGCGGGGTCAGGTATCCTGACCAGCACGTTCAAGCCGGTCGTGGCCAAAATGTCGGAAGTGTATGGCATCAACGGTGCCATCTCTGATACCTACGCCTCAATGATGGCCACCATCGATCGCATGGGAGATGCCTATAGCTGGGTGGGTTACGCGGTTCTGCTCGCCCTGGCGCTGAACATCATCTACGTTCTGCTGCGCCGCATTACCGGTATTCGCACCATCATGCTGACGGGACACATCATGTTCCAGCAGGCGGGGCTTATCGCGGTTTCTCTCTATATCTTCGGCTACCCCATGTGGACCACGATTATCTGCACCGCGGTGCTGGTATCGCTCTACTGGGGGATCACCTCCAACATGATGTACAAGCCAACGCAGGAAGTGACCGACGGCTGCGGCTTCTCCATCGGCCACCAGCAGCAGTTCGCCTCCTGGATTGCCTACAAAGTCGCACCGTATCTGGGTAAAAAAGAAGAGAGCGTTGAAGACCTTAAGCTGCCTGGCTGGCTGAATATCTTCCACGACAACATCGTTTCAACCGCCATTGTGATGACCATTTTCTTCGGTACCATTCTGCTCTCCTTCGGTATTGACGTGGTGCAGGCGATGGCGGGGAAAACCCACTGGACGGTTTATATCCTGCAGACCGGTTTCTCCTTCGCGGTGGCGATTTTCATTATTACTCAGGGCGTGCGCATGTTCGTTGCCGAGCTGTCAGAAGCTTTCAATGGCATCTCCCAGCGCCTGATTCCCGGTGCAGTTCTGGCCATCGACTGTGCCGCAATCTACAGCTTCGCGCCAAACGCGGTGGTCTGGGGCTTTATGTGGGGCACCATCGGCCAGCTGATTGCGGTGGGCATTCTGGTGGGCTGCGGCTCGTCCATTCTGATCATTCCTGGCTTTATCCCGATGTTCTTCTCCAACGCCACTATCGGCGTCTTCGCGAACCACTTTGGCGGCTGGCGCGCGGCGCTCAAGATTTGCCTGGTGATGGGCATGGTTGAAATCTTCGGTTGCGTGTGGGCGGTCAAGCTCACCGGTATGAGCGCCTGGATGGGCATGGCGGACTGGTCAATTCTTGCACCGCCGATGATGCAGGGCTTCGCCTCCGTCGGACTGGTCTTTATGGCCGTCATCATCCTGATTGCTCTGGCTTATATGTTCTTCGCGGGCCGCACGCTGCGCGCTGAAGAAGATGCGGAAAAACAAACAGCAGAAGTTTCTGCTCATTAAGGAGTTTCGATTATGACCGTACGTATCCTGGCTGTCTGTGGCAATGGGCAAGGTAGCTCCATGATCATGAAGATGAAAGTGGACCAGTTTTTAACCCAGTCAAACATCGATCACACGGTGAACAGCTGCGCAGTGGGTGAATATAAAAGCGAGCTGAACGGCGCGGACATCATCATCGCCTCTACCCATATCGCCGGTGAAATCACCGTGACGGGCAATAAATATGTCGTGGGGGTACGCAATATGCTGTCGCCTGCGGATTTCGGTCCCAAGCTGCTGGAAGTGATCAAAGAACACTTCCCACAAGACGTGAAGTAAGGACGCGCCATGAAACTACGTGATTCGCTTGCAGAGAATAACTCCATCCTTTTACAGGCTGAGGCCAGCACCTGGCAGGAAGCGGTAAAGCTGAGCGTGGATTTGCTGGTCAAGGCTGACGTGGTCGAGCCGCGTTACTACCAGGCCATTCTTGATGGCGTGGCGCAGCACGGTCCTTACTTTGTCATTGCGCCAGGTCTGGCCATGCCGCATGGCCGCCCGGAAGAGGGCGTGAAGAAAACCGGCTTTGCGCTGGTGACGCTGAAAACGCCGCTGGTCTTTAACCATGAAGATAACGACCCGGTTGACATCCTGATCACCATGGCGGCCGTTGATGCCAACACCCACCAGGAGGTGGGCATCATGCAGATCGTCAATCTGTTTGATGATGAAGCTAATTTTGACCGTTTACGCGCCTGCCGCACCGAGCAGGAAGTGCTGGATTTAATCGATACCGCCACTGCGGCGGCAGTCTAAGAGGAATTGAAAATGTCATTACCTATGTTGCAGGTCGCGCTCGATAACCAGACTCTGTCTCACGCCTACGAAACGACTCGCCTGATTGCGGAAGAAGTCGACATCATCGAAGTGGGCACCATTCTGTGCGTCGGCGAGGGCGTTCGCGCCGTTCGTGACCTGAAGGCCCTCTACCCACATAAAATCGTGCTGGCGGATGCCAAAATTGCTGACGCAGGCAAAATCCTCTCCCGCATGTGCTTCGAAGCCAACGCCGACTGGGTCACCGTGATCTGCTGTGCGGATATCAACACTGCGAAAGGCGCACTGGACGTGGCGAAAGAGTTCAACGGCGACGTGCAGATTGAGCTGACCGGCTTCTGGACCTGGGAGCAGGCGCAGGAGTGGCGTGACGCATGTATCCAGCAGGTGGTTTATCACCGCAGCCGTGATGCGCAGGCAGCTGGCGTGGCGTGGGGTGACGCGGATATCAGCGCGATTAAGCGTCTGGCGGATATGGGCTTTAAGGTAACCGTCACCGGCGGCCTGGCGCTGGAAGATCTGCCGCTGTTTAAAGGCATTCCAATCCACGTCTTTATTGCCGGTCGTAGCATCCGTGATGCGGCGTCTCCGGTGGAAGCGGCGCGTCAGTTCAAACGCTCTATCGCTCAGCTTTGGGGCTAAGGAGCGGGTATGTTGTCAAAACAGGTCCCGCTTGGCATCTATGAAAAGGCACTCCCTGCGGGGGAGTGCTGGCTGGAGCGGCTGCAGCTGGCAAAAGAACTGGGTTTCGATTTTGTCGAAATGTCAGTGGATGAGACGGACGAGCGCCTCTCTCGCCTCGACTGGAGCCGGGAGCAACGTCTGGCGCTGGTGAGCGCTATCGCTGAAACGGGCGTGCGAGTGCCCTCCATGTGCCTCAGCGCCCATCGCCGTTTTCCTCTTGGGAGTGAAGATGATGCCGTGCGTGCGCAGGGGCTGGAGATCATGCGTAAAGCCATTCGCTTTGCCCAGGATGTCGGTATCCGCGTGATTCAGCTGGCGGGTTATGACGTTTACTATCAGGAAGCCAATGACGAAACGCGCCGTCGTTTCCGCGATGGTCTGAAAGAGAGCGTTGAGATGGCAAGCCGCGCGCAGGTCACGCTGGCGATGGAGATCATGGACTACCCGTTGATGAACTCCATCAGCAAGGCGCTGGGCTACGCGCACTATCTCAATAATCCATGGTTCCAGCTTTATCCCGATATCGGCAACCTTTCCGCATGGGATAACGATGTGCAGATGGAGCTGCAGGCGGGCGTCGGGCATATCGTGGCGGTTCACGTCAAAGATACCCGCCCTGGCGTTTTCAAAAATGTTCCGTTCGGCACCGGGGTGGTGGATTTCGAACGGTGCTTTGAAACGCTCAAGCAGACAGGGTATTGCGGACCTTACCTGATTGAGATGTGGAGTGAAACGTCGGACGACCCGGCGGCAGAAGTGGCAAACGCACGGGACTGGGTGCGTGAGCGCATGGCGCGGGCGGGGTTGCTGGAGGCTGAACATGCTTAAGCTCAAGCAGCAGGTCTTTGAGGCCAACATGGATCTTCCTCGTTATGGCCTGGTGACATTTACCTGGGGTAACGTCAGCGCTATCGATCGCGAGCAGGGCCTCATCGTCATTAAGCCCAGCGGTGTGGCGTATGACGCCATGAAAGCAGACGATATGGTGGTGGTGGATCTCGAAGGGCGTGTCGTTGACGGCAAATGGCGGCCTTCGTCGGATACCGCGACTCACCTGGCGATGTATCGGCGTTATCCGTCGCTTGGTGGGGTCGTGCATACCCACTCGACCCATGCCACCGCCTGGGCACAGGCGGGTCTGCCTATACCGGCACTTGGGACGACGCATGCGGACTACTTCTTTGGCGACATTCCCTGCACGCGCGCATTAACGCAGGCTGAAGTGGAAGGCGAGTACGAGCTCAACACCGGGAAGGTCATTATCGAAACGTTGGGCGAAAGTGAACCGCTGCATACGCCGGGGATTGTGGTGTACCAGCACGGCCCGTTCGCCTGGGGTAAAGATGCTCACGACGCGGTACATAATGCCGTGGTGATGGAAGAGGTGGCCAAAATGGCGTGGATTGCCCGCGACATCAATCCACAGCTTCAGGGCATTGATGATTACCTGATGAACAAGCATTTTATGCGTAAGCACGGCCCGAATGCCTACTACGGGCAGAAGTGAATAAGCGCTCTGGAATACCGAAAAACAGTTGTAACCGGTGGTATTCCGGAGCCATTCATAAAAAAAAGCCCCCGGGCAGGGGGCAACGTAAACTATGGCTATGTTCTCGTTGTTGGCTTTCCTGGTGCTAGCGTTAAAGCGTTATCGGTAAATATCTGCACTGGCGTGCATGTTGCCGTTGCTGCCGGGCTCACGGGTTAACATCACGTGGTAATAGGTTGCGCCCTGCGCATCGGTTTCTTCGTTTAGTGCCTGATCTGCTTCACTTTCCGTGGCGAAATTATGATTGATGTAAATGACGCCCAAGCTTTGCACATCATCCATGTTTCTGGCCTGCCGGCCGTCTATTTTGATGGCTGCCATCGCGTTTGCACTGAGCAAAAGCGCCGCCATTACGGCTAATGCGATTTTTTTCATGATATGCGCTCCACGACTGCGTGCTGTGAGAGGGGGATGCTCCTTCTTGAATTCAGGTGGTCTCTGATTAAAGTGTAATCACTCCTCCGGCGAGGATGCGTGACCATTTCTGATGCAGTTGTTCAAAAAAACAACGCTTCCTGATGCGATTAATTTTAAATCACCCACTTAGACCCGCTTCGCGCTTTGTGCGAATTATTTGCGCAATCAGCTTGAGTTTCCTGGGGGGCGCAAGTATTATGACGCGTCAATTTTTCAGCCGACCTTTAACACGTTCCTTGCCTCCCCGGGCCTCGGCTGACCCAGACAGGAGGCTGAATAATCCGTAAGGAGCAATTCGATGCGTCATTACGAAATCGTTTTTATGGTCCATCCTGACCAGAGCGAACAGGTTCCGGGTATGATCGAGCGTTACTCTGCTGCCATCACTGGTGCAGAAGGTACGATCCACCGTCTGGAAGACTGGGGCCGCCGTCAGCTGGCTTACCCGATCAACAAACTGCACAAAGCACACTACGTTCTGATGAACGTTGAAGCTCCGCAGGAAGTGATCGATGAGCTGGAAACTACCTTCCGCTTCAACGATGCCGTTATCCGCAGCATGGTTATGCGTACCAAAAACGCAGTTACCGAAGCATCTCCGATGGTTAAAGCGAAAGACGAGCGCCGTGAGCGTCGCGATGATTTCGCAAACGAAACCGCAGATGATTCTGATGCTGGGGATTCTGAAGAGTAATTTCTGATGACCAACCGTCTGGCGTTGTCCGGCATCGTATGCAGGGCTCCCCTTCGAAAGGTCAGTCCATCAGGAATTCCTCATTGCCAGTTCGTGCTTGAGCATCGTTCTGTGCAAGAGGAAGCCGGGTTTCACCGGCAGGCGTGGTGCCAAATGCCCGTTATTATTAGCGGACACGAAAACCAGGCCATTACTCACAGTTTAACGGTCGGTAGCGCAGTAATCGTTCAGGGGTTCATTTCTTGCCACAAGGCAAAGAACGGCCTGAGCAAAATGGTTCTGCATGCCGAGCAGATTGATTTGATAGATTCTGGAGACTAGCCATATGGCACGTTATTTCCGTCGTCGCAAGTTCTGCCGTTTCACCGCGGAAGGCGTTCAAGAGATCGACTATAAAGATATCGCAACGCTGAAAAACTACATCACCGAAAGCGGTAAGATTGTCCCAAGCCGTATCACCGGTACTCGTGCAAAATACCAGCGTCAGCTGGCTCGCGCTATCAAACGCGCTCGCTACCTGTCCCTGCTGCCGTACACTGATCGTCATCAGTAATCGGGCACGGTCCATTAATACGACTTTAAGAGGATAAGGTAATGCAAGTTATTCTGCTTGATAAAGTAGCAAACCTGGGCAGCCTGGGTGATCAGGTAAACGTTAAAGCGGGCTACGCTCGTAACTTCCTGGTTCCACAGGGTAAAGCTGTTCCAGCTACCAAGAAAAACGTAGAGTTTTTCGAAGCACGTCGTGCTGAACTGGAAGCCAAACTGGCTGACGTTCTGGCGGCTGCTAATGCTCGCGCTGAGTCAATCAACGCACTGGGCACTGTTACCATCGCTTCCAAAGCTGGCGACGAAGGTAAACTGTTCGGTTCCATCGGTACCCGCGATATCGCTGATGCAGTAACTGCTGCTGGCGTTAAAGTGGCTAAGAGCGAAGTTCGTCTGCCGAACGGCGTTCTGCGTACCACTGGTGAGCACGAAGTTGACTTCCAGGTTCACAGCGAAGTGTTCGCTAAACTGGTTGTTAACGTAGTAGCTGAGTAATTTTTTACTCTGCTCACGTCGAAGCGCCGGCCTTGTGCCGGCGTTTTGCTTTTCTGGGAGGCCAGAATTCATCATTTCTTCTTGTATGGTAGCTATTCCTGTCGCATTCTCTGATAATAAATTGAAACGCAATTTTATTTATGAGATTTGTCATGGATGCCGCTCTGCCCACGCCTGTCTTTGCTCGCCGAAATGTGGCCTATGCCTGCGCCACGCTCTGCTGTCTGCTCTGGGGTAGCTCCTACCCGGCCATTAAAAGTGGTTATGAGCTTTTCCAGATCGCAACCGATGATATTCCATCGAAAGTGGTGTTTGCCGGATACCGTTTCCTGTTTGCCGGTGTGTTGCTGCTGCTGTTTGCATTGGCCCAGCGAAAACCGATTGGCAGGCTTACGCCCACGCAGTTTGGCCAGCTCACCATCCTCGGCCTGACCCAGACGACTATTCAGTATACTTTCTTCTATATAGGCCTGGCCTACACGACGGGGGTGAATGGTTCAATCATGAACGCTACTGGAACCTTCTTCAGCGTGCTGTTGGCGCACTTTATCTACCACAACGACAAACTCAGCTATAACAAAACGCTGGGCTGTATTCTCGGGTTTGCCGGGGTAATGTTGGTGAACTTCCACAGCGGGTTAAGCGATTTCCAGTTTGTCTGGAATGGTGACGGGTTTGTGGTGCTGGCTGCTTTTATTCTCTCCGCTGCCACGCTTTACGGAAAACGCATCTCCCAGACCGTCGACCCCACGGTGATGACGGGCTGGCAGCTGGCTATCGGTGGACTGGTGTTGGTGGGGGGCGGATATGCGACAGGCGGAACGCTGGAAGTGCACAGTATGAAGGCCATCGCCGTGCTGGGGTATCTGACGCTTCTCTCATCCGTAGCCTTTGCGCTGTGGAGCGTGCTGCTGAAAGTAAACCGCGTCAGTATGATTGCACCGTTTAACTTCGTTGTGCCGGTAGCAGGCACAGTATTATCCGCCATTTTCCTCGGGGAAAATATTCTGGATATCAAATATGCGATTGCGCTGGTATTGGTCTGTTCGGGGATCTGGTGGGTGAATAAGCGGAGTGCCTGAGAACAGTGTGCCGGGTGGCGGCTACGCCTTACCCGGCCTACAGAACTAGCGTGCGCGAATAAAACTGCCGTCAGGCTGGCGGGTAAACAGCACCTGTTGACCATTGCCTGTATCAATCGTTAAGCCTGTCACCACACCGCTGGCATTCTGGCGAATCTGCACCATCTGACCATTCTGCAAGTTACTGAGCGGCTTACCCGCGCCTTCCACTTTCGCCATAGCATATACGTCGGTCGGCGGCAGGTTATGGTCGCGGAACAGCTGCGCCAGGGTTTTGCCCGGCTCTACGCGATAGGAACGCCACTGTTGCTCAATGCCGGTGGGCTGCTGCGTCTGTGGCTCAGCGGTAGCCTGCTCCTGCGGCTGTTCTTCCTGAACGGGCTCTGGCTCAACAGGCGCGACCTGACCCGGATCGTTAGATGGGGCGACGAGCTGCGTCTGCATCGGCTGTGCGTCAGGCTGCGGCCGCGTTTGCGACTGAATGTCCAGCTGAGCGTTGCGGGTGACGGGCGCGTTATCAACATCATCGCCCCCGGAAGGAAGCAGGAAGCCCACGATCACCATCAGCGCGCCAATGATGATCCCTCTGCGATGCAAAGGAGGCAGCGGATCCATGATGCGAAAATTGTCCGGCGCCTGCCAGATTTTCGCCAGGGTAGGTTTCAGTTCAAATCGCCCGGGCATGGCACTCCTCCTGCTCCGCGTATTTTTTATCCTGTGCTCCGAAGTATAGTTTGCTAACTGCCTGAACGGCGTAGTAAACCCGACATCCGTGACATCAGTTCGGGATTAATCCTGGTTATCTCTATTGTTTCTGTTTCGTCGCGGTTTGTCACCTTAACTTCAGACAAAGTTTTACCCATAAGGGCATGGCTGATATGCTGCCCGCTACTTTAAATGTGATGGAAGGAAAACCCATGACCACCCCGACTTTTGACACTATCGAAGCGCAGGCAAGTTACGGTATCGGCTTGCAGGTAGGACAGCAGCTGAGCGAATCCGGCCTGGAAGGTCTGTTACCAGAAGCGCTGGTGGCGGGTATCGCTGACGCGCTGGAAGGCAAACAGCCTGCCGTTCCGGTCGACGTTGTGCACCGCGCGCTGCGTGAAATCCACGAACGTGCTGACGCCGTGCGTCGCGCGCGCTTTGAAGAAATGGCAGCCGAAGGCGTGAAATATCTGGAAGAGAACCGTGAGCGTGAAGGCGTGAACAGCACCGAGTCCGGTCTGCAGTTCCGCGTGATCAACCAGGGCGATGGCGCAATCCCGGCGCGTACCGATCACGTTCGCGTACACTACACCGGTAAGCTTATCGACGGCACCGTCTTCGACAGCTCCGTGGCACGCGGCGAACCGGCTGAATTCCCGGTGAATGGCGTTATCGCGGGTTGGATCGAAGCGCTGACCCTGATGCCAGTGGGTTCCAAATGGGAACTGACTATCCCACATAACCTGGCATACGGCGAACGTGGCGCTGGCGCGTCCATTCCGCCATTCAGCACCCTGGTGTTTGAAGTCGAGCTGCTGGAAATTCTGTAATCGACTTTTCTTATTTCCTCTTCCCGGTTGGGGAGAGGAAAATAGTGTTAAAACCTATAGTTACGACGCAATCAACATTTTATCTTGCAAACGAAACAGTTGCGTGTATTTTTGTGAGCTGTTTCGCGCTGTATGAGTGATATGACACTCACTTTCAACATATTGTTAACATAATATCTAAATCATAGTATTCATCCCGCCGATTCTTACCTAATATCGATTAGCCCTTACAAGGGAACGTCATCCTTTGACGTATTTAAAGGCCAGAAGAGCCTTAACAACACAGACAGGCATAAACAGGAAAATATCACATGGTAGATCAGGTCAAAGTCGTCGCCGACGAAGAGGCGTCGTCTGAACAGTCGCTACGGCGCAATCTCACAAACCGTCATATTCAGCTCATCGCCATTGGGGGTGCCATCGGTACCGGGCTGTTTATGGGGTCAGGCAAAACCATCAGTCTGGCCGGGCCGTCAATCATATTCGTTTATATGATTATCGGCTTTATGCTGTTCTTCGTGATGCGTGCAATGGGTGAATTGCTGCTCTCGAACCTCGAATACAAATCCTTTAGCGACTTTGCTTCAGACCTGCTCGGACCGTGGGCGGGCTATTTCACCGGCTGGACCTACTGGTTCTGCTGGGTCGTGACCGGTATGGCGGATGTCGTGGCGATTACGGCTTACGCGCAGTTCTGGTTCCCGGGGCTGTCGGACTGGGTGGCTTCGCTGGCGGTCATTGTTCTGCTGCTGAGCCTGAACCTCGCCACCGTTAAAATGTTCGGTGAGATGGAGTTCTGGTTCGCGATGATCAAAATCGTGGCGATTGTCGGGCTCATCGTTGTGGGTCTGGTGATGGTTCTTACTCATTTCCAGTCGCCAACGGGCGTTCAGGCCTCGTTTACCCATCTGTGGAATGACGGCGGCTGGTTCCCGAAAGGCATCAGCGGCTTCTTTGCCGGCTTCCAGATTGCGGTGTTTGCTTTCGTGGGGATTGAGCTGGTGGGAACCACGGCAGCAGAGACCAAAGATCCCGAGAAGTCTCTTCCGCGCGCCATTAACTCCATTCCGGTTCGTATCATCATGTTCTACGTCTTCGCGCTGGTCATTATTATGTCCGTGACGCCGTGGAGCTCCGTGGTGCCAACCAAGAGCCCGTTCGTTGAACTGTTCGTGCTGGTAGGCCTGCCTGCTGCCGCGAGCCTGATTAACTTCGTGGTGCTGACCTCTGCGGCTTCATCTGCCAACAGCGGCGTGTTCTCAACCAGCCGTATGCTGTTTGGTCTGGCGCAGGAAGGCGTGGCGCCGAGCGCCTTCGCGAAGCTGTCTAAGCGTGCGGTACCGGCGAAAGGTTTGACCTTCTCCTGCATGTGCCTGCTGGGTGGCGTGGTGATGCTCTACGTGAACCCAAGCGTGATTGGCGCATTTACCATGATTACCACGGTCTCTGCGATCCTGTTTATGTTCGTCTGGACCATCATCCTGTGTTCATACCTGGTGTACCGCAAGCAGCGTCCACACCTGCATGAAAAATCGATCTACAAGATGCCGCTGGGTAAGCTGATGTGCTGGGTGTGCATGGCGTTCTTCGTATTCGTGCTGGTTCTGCTGACGCTGGAAGATGATACCCGTCAGGCGCTGATCGTCACGCCGCTGTGGTTTATCGCGCTGGGGCTGGGCTGGGTGTTTATCGGTAAGAAACGTATGGCAGGCATGCGTTAAGCCTGTTGCCGGGTGGCGCTGACGCTTACCCGGCCTACGTTCGAGGAGTTGTAGGCCCGGTAAGCGCTAGCGCCACCGGGCCTTTTTATTCCCCGGCTAATGCACGCGGGAACAGAACGTTGTTCTCAAGACTGATGTGTTCCATCAGATCGTCGATCGTTTCGTTAATGCCGTTGTACATCGCTTTCCACGTTGTGCACGCTTCTGGCGGCGGCGTGACGTTGTTGGTGGTGTGTTTGATCACTTCCAGCAGCTCGCCGGCGTCATCATGTTCGCTTTCCATCACGCTGATTGGCCCCATTGCCTGGCTACCCATTCCCTGTTTGATCATCGGGAAGAGGATCTGTTCTTCTTTCATCATGTGGCTGGAAAGCTCTTCGTGCAGCATCGTCAGGTATTTCGCCAGGCCGCGCGGTACGGAAGGTTTGTCGGCGTGCACGCGCTCCACTTTGGTTGCCTGCAGGATCAGCTCCGGCAGCTGTTCACGGTGACGGTCATGGTAACGCACGATGATATGGTCAATGATTTCCGCGAGCGGGGCGGTTCGCCAGTCTTTATCGACGGGTTGCTGGGCCAGCTCCGCCAGCTCTGCTTCAATCACCTCAACGTCCAGCTCCTTGCGGGAAGCCGCACGTGCCAGGGTTTGCTTACCGCCGCAGCAGTAATCCATATCGTATTTACGGAACAGCGCAGAAGCGCGAGGAATGGAGAGCGCCAGCTCGCCGAGGGGTTGGTCGCGAAAGGCCATATCAGTTACCTCGTCATCAATAATATAAGTTGCATATTAAATGCATCTTTAAGGCGGCGCTATACCCCTTTAGAGGGAAGGGTAAAAATGAGATGCAGATCACAAAAAAATAGCCTTTTTAACTCCCTGAATGGGCTCAGGAAAATGGTTTAGAAACTTTTTAAAGGTGTAGAAACAGTAAACAACCCGCCGCGCCTGCCGATATATCCACGTCAGACAAACCTGCATATAACAAAGGCTACGCATGTTTAAACGTATAAAAGTCATTACCCTTCTTATTTCGGTGCTGCTTGTGCTCGGCATCATGCAAGTGATTTCCGCGGGTATCTTTATCAACGCGCTGAATAACGATAAAGACAACTTCACCGTATCGCAGCTCTCCAGCAAGAACGTGGCGGAGTTTACCGATGCGTGGATCAGTCTGAACCAGGCGCGCGTCACCCTGAACCGCGGGATGCTGCGTCTGCAAAGTAGCATGGCCTCTCAAATTAACGGCGGCCAGTTGAACGAGCTGGTGACCACGGCGAAAAACCTGCTGGCTGAAGCCCAGGTTCATTACGATAAATATTATGCGTTGCCAAATACCCCAGGGCTGGATGAGAACCTGGCTAACCGACTCGAAGAGCAGTACCGCATATACTCTTCCACGCTGACGCAAATGAACGTTCTGCTGGGCCAGGGCAATCTGGAAGATATGTTCAAGCAGAATGCCGAACAAAAGCAAAACGCGATGCAGACGGTTTATCGTGAATGGCGTGAAGCGCAGGCCGCGCTCACGGATAAAGGCATTCAGGATAATGAAAGTGATTACAAGCACATCCTGTGGATCCTCTCTGCGGTCATGCTGCTGGTGGTTGTGGTGATTATCTCCAGCTGGATTGCCATGCGCCGCGTGCTGCTGCTGCCTCTGGAAGAGGTGATTAACCATATCCGCGCCATTGCGGCAGGGGATTTAACCCAGCCGATTCAGGCAGACGGTAAAAATGAAATGGCGATCCTGGCGCGCAACGTGCAGGAAATGCAAACCTCGCTGGCGAACACCGTGGGGGTGGTGCGGGAAGGTGCAGATACCATTTATACCGGTGCAGGTGAAATTTCTGCCGGCAGTAACGATCTCTCTTCCCGCACCGAGCAGCAGGCCGCTTCTCTGGAAGAGACGGCTGCCAGCATGGAACAGCTGACGGCAACCGTAAAGCAGAACGCCGATAACGCGCGTCAGGCTTCGCGTCTGGCGCTGGATGCCTCCTCAACCGCGAAGAAGGGCGGCAACGTGGTGGAAGGCGTGGTACGCACGATGGACGAGATCGCTACAAGCTCCAGCAAAATCGCGCAAATTACTAACGTGATCGACGGGATTGCCTTCCAGACTAACATCCTGGCGCTGAACGCGGCGGTGGAAGCGGCGCGTGCAGGCGAACAGGGCCGTGGCTTTGCGGTCGTGGCCGGTGAAGTGCGTACCCTTGCCCAGCGCAGCGCCCAGGCGGCAAAAGAGATAAAAGCGCTGATCGATGATTCCGGCGAGCGCGTAAACGCGGGTTCGCAGCTGGTTAATGAAGCCGGCGCCACGATGGCAGAGATTGTGAATGCGGTCACCCGCGTTACCGACATCATGGGTGAGATTGCCTCGGCCTCTGACGAGCAGAGCCGCGGTATCGATCAGGTAGGTCAGGCGGTGGCCGAGATGGACCGCGTGACCCAGCAGAACGCCTCGCTGGTTGAAGAGTCTGCGGCCGCGGCGGCGGCGCTGGAAGATCAGGCTGCACGCCTGAACGAAGCGGTGGCGGTGTTTAAAATCACCCGCAACCAGGCGGTGAAGGCGGCTCCGGTGAAAACCTATGTGCCTAAAGCGCAGCCCGTAGCGGCTGCGTCTGAAGCGAACTGGGAAACGTTTTAATATCATGCCGGGTGGCGCTGACGCTTACCCGGCCTACAATACCGCTCCTCGTAGGCCGGGTAAGGCGTAGCCGCCACCCGGCAAAAATCACAGCTCCGACGCCGGAACGACCCTCGGTTTTTCCGGCTTCGCCCTTACCGCCATCACCACCCCTACCACCAGCAACGCAATCCCGCAGGCCGTTAACAGCGGCGGCACGCTCTGGCGCATCAGGAAGGTATAAAGCAGCCCGGCCAGGGTTTCGAAGACAATCAGCGGCCCTAAGATCACCGTCGGCAGCTTCTGGCTGGCAATGTTCCAGCACAGCGCACCCACCCATGAACACAGCACCGCAATCGCCACCATCAGGCCAATAAACACCCACGGTCTTGGCCCGAAGGGCTGGGCGAAGTCGGGCTGTTGATGGCCTAACCAGATGCACGCCCCGACATACCCCACCAGTGAGACGGGTAGCGTGACCAGCGCCTGTGCCGTCGCCCACATCATCGGATGCTTGTCCGGGTTCTCCCGCAGCCAGCGCGCATTGCGCAAGGCATACCAGGCCCAGCAGGCCACGGAAATGAACGCCAGCAAAATGCCAGAACCGTAACGCCACAGGTCAAAATCCACCAGCCCATGACGCAGCTCGGCGATATTGACGCATACCAGACCCACGGCGGTGCAAATCAGCGCTGGCGTCATTTTTGACCACGCCAGTTTGCCGTCGCGGTGGCTGTAGAGCAGGTTCGCAAAGACGGGGATAACGACCGGCAGCGTGCCGATAATCATGGTGGATACCGGCGCGCCGGTGCGCTGAATGGCGCTGGCGAGGCAAACGTAATAGATAAGATTGCCCATCATGGTCAGCGCCAGCGCGGTGCTCCAGTCCTGACGGCTGAGCTGGCGCAGGCGCGCGCGTCCCAGCCACGCCAGGGGCAGGGCAATCAGCCCCAGCGCAAGGTAACGTCCGGTCGACTGCAGTATTGCCGGGTACTCGGGCACGATCAGCGGGCCGACAAAAATCAGTCCCCACATCATCCCGGCCAGCAGGGCATACAACACACCACTAATCATTTTTCCATCCACATTGATTCACGTTGCGCTCAGTGTAGGCGGGAGAAAGGGGCGCGTATTGTATGAGATTGCGCATTAGCGCCGGGTGACCTGCTTCTGGTAGCGCACGGGCGTAATGCCGTAGCGGCGGGTAAACGCGCGGGTTAAATGCGACTGGTCGGTCAGCCCGGCCGCGGCAGCGACTTCGGCTGCGGGCATGCCGTGCGTGAGGAACGCTTTGGCGCGCCACAGGCGGATGGCCATCAGCATCTGATGCGGCGTCACGTGAAAATGGGCTTTGAACTGGCGCTGGAAATGGTAAGGGCTCAGCGAGACGACGCTTGCCAGCTCGTCCAGCGTCAGGGCGTGCATATAGTTATCGTGCAGATACTCGCGTACGCGTTCGAACCGGTGCGCACCTTCGTGAACGACCGGCGCGTGGCGGGCTAACGGCTGGAAGGTCTCTATCAGATCCAGCAGCAGCCCTTTTTGCGCCAGCGGATCGTCCGTGTGCCACAAGCCATAAATGAGCCTGCCGATTTGCTGCGAGCGCAGCGGGTCATAACGGGTCACATCGCTAAACCACCAGTGCCGGAGGCCGGTGACCTCTTCCAGCAGGTCGGGCTCGATATAAACCATCCGGTAGCGCCAGCCGTCTTCGGTGGCGGACTCGCCGGTATGGATCTCGTCCGGGTTCATGGTCACGACGGATTTTTCAGGGGCGAGATGCTGGGTGCCGCGGTAGCGAAAGCGTTCGGCACCGGTTTCAATGGTGCCGATACCGAAGGCTTCGTGCGTGTGAGGCTCAAAGGCATAGCGGGAAATATGCGCGTGATAGAGCTCGATGCCCGGCACCTGCGCCAGATGGCGAAAGCGCGCGCTGTCTCTCTCATCAATGAACTGTTCCGGTACGCCTTGCACGGTAAGCCTCCTCGTGGGTCATCTCTTCATTATCAAAGATGACCCGAGGGGACGCCACAAAAAATAACCAGTCCTTAACAATTACAGGATGGCTTTGACGCTCTCCGCCAGCGTTGTGGTCGGGCGGCCGATCAGCTTGCTCAGGGTACGGCTGTCGTCGAACAGGCCGCCTTTCGAGGCGCCCACGTCGGAGTCCGCCAGCATATCCGCCAGCCCGGCAGGCAGGCCAACGCCCTTCAGCGCGGCGGCAAAATCCGCTTCGCTCAGGTTCTGATACGCCACCGGCTTACCGCTCTGCTTGCTCAGTTCAGCAGCCAGTTCGCTCAGCGTCCACGCGCTGTCGCCCGCCAGTTCATACACCTTACCAGCGTGCCCTTCCTCAGAAACGACTTTGGCTGCAGCCGCCGCGTAATCTGCACGGGTCGCAGAGGCAATTTTGCCTTCGCCTGCCGCACCAATAAAGACGCCATGCTCCAGCGCCGGCGGTGCGCTCGCCAGATAGTTTTCGGTGTACCAGCCGTTGCGCAGCAGGGCATATGGCACGCCTGACGCTGCCAGCGCTTTTTCGGTCTGGACGTGTTCAACGTGAAGACCGAGCGGTGATTTGTCCGCATGCAGCAGGCTGGTGTAGGCGATAAATTTCACGCCGGCGGTTTTGGCTGCGTTAATGACGTTCTGATGCTGGGTCGCGCGCTGGCCGACTTCGCTGGAGGAGATCAGCAGCAGTTTATCCACGCCGCTCAGCGCGGCGGTGAAGGTGGCTTCGTCCGTATAATCAGCCTGACGAACCACAATACCCTGCTGGCTTAAGGCTTCCGCTTTCGCCGGGTTACGTACGATGGCTACAATCTGGCTGGCCGGTACGGTTTTCAACAGCTGTTCGATAACGAGATGGCCAAGCTGGCCGGTAGCGCCGGTAATTGCGATCATGATGAATCTCCTTCGTGTTTGTCTGGTGTTGTGGCACACTAGCACCATAGCTAACTTTTAGTAAGTACGTACAAAAAGGTAAGTATGAAAACAACGATTCCGACGCTCAGCGAACAAATGCGCGATGGCAATCTCTTCGCGGAACAGTGTCCTTCGCGGGAGGTGCTTAAACACGTGACCAGTCGCTGGGGAGTACTGATTCTGCTGGCCCTGCGCGCGGGAACGCACCGCTTTAGCGATCTGCGCCGTAAAATGGGCGGAGTAAGCGAAAAGATGCTGTCCCAGTCACTCCAGGCGCTGGAGCTGGACGGGTTTGTCGATCGCGTGTCGTATCCGGTTGTGCCGCCGCACGTAGAGTATAGCCTGACGCCGTTGGGTATTGAGGTCAGCGAGAAAGTCGCCGCGCTGGCGGACTGGATTGAGGTAAATACGCCGAAGGTGATGGCGAATCGCGACGATCGTGCGGCGTAAAAGCCGGGTGGCGGCTTCGCCTTACCCGGCCTACCCGCAGTTCGTAGGCCGGGTAAGCGAAGCGCCACCCGGCACAATCACCGCTACCTGCTCAAATCCACCTGATAAATCGCGAACCCGATATCATCCGTCGCCACCTTTTTCATCGGATACTGCGCCTTATCCTTAATAAACGCGGCCGCCTTATCGGACGGTGACGTTTCAATACGGATATCCAGCGGCGTATCGCTGTGGATCGGCGCCAGACGCCAGTTGTTATCCACTGCCGGGTGAATTTCCCCTGCCTTTTTCGATTCGGCGCCGATCCATGCCGCCAGCACCGAGCGGTTTTCATCCGGCGAGGCGAAGGCGATGTGGCTGTCTCCCGTACCGGCAAACTTACCGCCGTAGGCGCGATAGTTATTGGTCACGACCAGGAAAGTGGCTCCCGGGTCGATCGCCTTGCCGTTGAAGGTCAGGTTTTTGATGCGCTCCGTCTGCGGGTTAACTGCCTGACACTCGCCGTCATATTTCGCCGGCTGGGTGACGTCAATCTGGTAATTCACGCCGTCGATCACGTCGAAGTTGTAGGTGCGGAAACCGTCCCAGTTAATCAGCGACTGCGGCTTACTGCTGTGCGGGTCAATCTGGTTAAACTGCCCGGCGGAGCACTCCAGCCACTCTTTCACCTCCTGGCCGGTCGCTTTTACTACCACCAGCGTGTTCGGGTAGAGGTAGAGATCGGCGGCGTTACGGAAGGTCAGCTGGCCTTTTTCGACTTCCACATAGCTTGCCGGGTCATTCTTACGCCCGCCTACCTTGAATGGCGCAGCGGCGGAGAGCACCGGCAGTTTTGCCAGATCCGGATCGCCCTGAATAAAGTGTTCGGCATAGGCTTTCTGCGCCATATTGACCACCTGAACGGTTGGGTCATCCTGAACCAGCGCCAGGTAGCTGTACATGTTGTCGGCGGATTTGCCGATCGGTTTGCTGACGAAGTCGCGCGTGGCGTCGTGATCGTGCTTCAGCACCTCGACCAGTTTTTTATCTTCCGCCGCCAGTGACTTTTTAGCCGCCGCGTCGTAAATCGGGCGCGCTTCGGCTTTTGACTGCGTGACCTTCCAGCTGCCGCCGTCGTTATTCAGCACCAGATCCACCACGCCAAGATGGTCGCCCCACATGCCTGGCATCACCGACGGCACGCCATTGAGCGTCCCTTTTTCGATATCCGCCCCTTTGATGCTGGCAAAATCTTTGCCCGGGAAGACCGCGTGCGCGTGGCCGAAGAGGATCGCGTCAACGCCCGGTACTTCACTCAGGTAGTAAACGGAGTTTTCGGCCATGGCCTGATACGGATCGGCAGAGAGGCCGGAATGCGCGACGACGACCACCAGATCCGCCCCTTTCTCACGCATTTCCGGCACGTATTTACGCGCCGTCTCGGTAATGTCGTTAACGGTGACTTTGCCGCTGAGGTTCGCCTTATCCCACGTCATAATTTGCGGCGGTACGAAGCCGATATAGCCGATTTTCAGCGTCTGCTTTTTACCGTCCTGGTCGACTACCTCTGTTTCTTTAATCAGGTAAGGCGTAAACAGCGGCTTTTGGGTCTTAACGTCGATGATATTGGCGTTAACGTACGGGAATTTGGCTCCTGCCAGCGCGTCATGCAGGTATTTCAGGCCGTAGTTGAATTCGTGGTTACCGAGGTTGCCGACGGCATAGTCCAGCGTGTTCATTGCTTTATAAACAGGATGGATCTCGCCTTTTTTCAGGCCTTTCGCCGCCATGTAATCGCCGAGCGGGCTGCCCTGAATGAGATCGCCGTTATCGACCAGCACGCTATTTTTCACCTCACCGCGCGCGGCGTTTATCAAACTTGCCGTGCGTACCAGTCCGAATTTTTCCGTCGGGGTATCTTTGTAGTAATCGAAGTCCATCATGTTGCTGTGAAGATCGGTCGTTTCGAGAATACGCAGATCGACCGTCGCCGCCTGTACGCTCGCTGCAATCAGCGTCGCCAGGAGCGTTGCGCTAAACTTAATCATCAGAGGAGTCCTTTTTTCGATCCATGCCACAAAAGAGTATGTATCTATAGCGTGTTGCTTACAGAAATGTGAATCCTGACAGAAAAAAGTGACCTGAAACCGGAATTGCTTCACAGATAGCGGAATTGTTCACATTACGATATAACTAAAACAAAGAGTTAACCTCACTGCGTTAACAAAGAGGTGGAAAATGCTAGATAAAATTTGTCAGCTCGCACGGGATGCGGGAGATGCCATCATGCAGGTGTATGACGGTAATAAACCGATGGAGGTTGTCAGCAAAGCCGACGACTCTCCGGTCACGGCGGCAGATATCGCGGCGCATAAGGTGATCCTGCAAGGGTTACAGGCCTTAACGCCGGACATTCCCGTTTTGTCTGAAGAAGCGCCGCAAAGCTGGGACGAGCGCCAGCACTGGCAGCGCTACTGGCTGGTCGACCCGCTGGACGGGACAAAAGAGTTCATCAAGCGCAACGGTGAGTTCACCGTCAACATTGCCCTGATTGAGAAAGGCAAAGCGGTGCTGGGCGTGGTATACGCGCCGGTAATGAAGGTGATGTACAGCGCCGCAGAAGGGAAGGCCTGGAAGGAAGAGTGCGGCGTGCGCAAGCAGATCCAGGTGCGGGATGCGCGTCCACCGCTGGTGGTGATCAGCCGCTCGCACAGCGACAGCGAGCTGCAGGAGTATCTGCAGCAGCTGGGTGAACACCAGACCACCTCGATTGGCTCATCGCTGAAGTTCTGCCTGGTGGCGGAAGGTCAGGCGCAGCTGTACCCCCGCTTTGGACCAACCAACGTCTGGGATACCGCGGCAGGTCATGCGGTTGCCGCGGCCGCCGGAGCGCACGTTCATGACTGGCAGGGCAAGCCGCTGGACTATACCCCGCGCGAATCGTTCCTCAACCCCGGCTTCCGCGTCTCTATTTATTGAGCCAACAGCTTATGCAGCAGGTCGACAACCTGCTGCACCTCTTCCTGGGTTAACGCACCGTCTTTGACCCACTGCACGCGGCCCTCTTTATCGAGCACAACGATCGCAGAACTCTCTTCCTCCAGCTGCCAGGCCTTACGGGTTACGCCGTTGCTGTCGACGATAAACTGCGACCACGGGTAGAGCTTTTTATTGCTCTCAAGGCTTGAGCGCACAAACATTCCGGAGCCTGGAATGGCGTCGTCAGTGTTAACAATGGTGGTCGTCTGGTAGCGGTCATGGGGGAATTTTGCGGATTTGATCGCTTCCACCAGGTTGGCATTTTTCTCTTTTGCGGATGTACGACCGGCAATATGTTGTACAACTCTCACTTTGCCTGCGAGCTGCGCGCTATTCCAGGGTTTGTAGCTAAACTTATCATTGTCGAGAATCAATTCTCCCCGGTCAGCAATGCCGACTGGCGGTACACGTTGTCCTTTTTCAATGTTGTGAGCGGAAGCCCACAGAGGCAGCAGCAGGCAAGCTGCTGCAAGGATATTACGTAGGGTCATGGCGTTTCCTTATTGTTTGCAGGTGATCCGACCACTTGGTCATACGCTTTAATGATAAGTGCGATCAATGTGGTTTTCCCGCAATCCGGATGCCAGTTTGCGGGTGAACGCACATATCCATGAAAAAACGACGGCTTATACTGCCCTCAGTGACGGTTTGCAAAGATTATTCTGAATAATTGTAATCAAACGGTAAATAAACTTATGCATACTGGGTAACAACGTAGTTCTGGTCTATAGTCATTGGGCATTAAAATTTGCGCTCAGGACAGTCGGGCCGATTGTGGCACCGCAAGAGCGTATGATTCGCAGGAGATACAAGAATGAAAATTTTCCAACGCTACAACCCGCTTCAGGTGGCGAAGTACGTGAAGATCCTGTTCCGTGGACGGTTGTATATCAAGGATGTTGGCGCTTTTGAGTTTGATAAGGGCAAGATCCTTGTCCCAAAAGTGAAGGACAAACAGCACCTGTCTGTGATGTCCGAAGTCAACCGTCAGGTTATGCGTCTGCAAACTGAGATGGCTTAACCAACGTGCTATGCAGTAGTAGTAGATAAAAAGACGGCTCCCAATGGGAGCCGTTGATGTTTGTGGGGGCAGGAACCTTACGCCGACACCTTCTCTTCCGCATCCGGCAGCTTCGGCACCAGTACGGTCGGTTTGTTGTCGATTCGCGTCACCAGCAGCTGGTCGATGCGGTAGTTATCAATATCCACCACCTCAAACTTGTAGCCGGAGAACTTCACCGAGTCGGTACGTTTCGGGATTTTACGCAGCATAAACATCATAAAGCCGCCGATGGTCTCGTAGTTGCCGGACTGCGGGAACTCGTCGATATCCAGCACGCGCATCACGTCTTCAATCGGCGTACCGCCATCAATCAGCCATGAATTTTCGTCACGCTGAACAATCTGCTCTTCCAGCCCCTGGCCAACAAGGTCGCCCATCAGCGTGGTCATTACGTCGTTGAGGGTGATAATACCGACCACCAGCGCGTATTCGTTCATGATAACCGCGAAATCTTCCCCGGCGGTTTTGAAACTTTCCAGCGCTTCTGAGAGCGTCAGGGTGTCCGGCACGATCAGGGTGTTGCGGATCTGCACGCCGCTGTTGAGCGCCAGGCTCTGGTTCGCCAGCACGCGGTTCAGCAGGTCTTTGGAGTCGACGTAACCGATGATGTGGTCGATATCCTCATTGCAGACCAGGAACTTAGAGTGCGGATGCTCCGCCACCTTGGTCTTCAGGCTCTGCTCGTCTTCGTGTAAATCGAACCAGATAATGTTTTCACGGCCCGTCATGGAAGAGGGCACGGTACGGGATTCCAGTTCGAATACGTTCTCAATCAGCTCGTGCTCCTGCTTACGCAGCACCCCAGCCAGCGCGCCGGCTTCCACGACCGCATAAATGTCGTCAGAGGTGATGTCATCTTTACGCACCATCGGCAGCTTAAAGATGCGGAAAATCACGTTCGCCAGGCCGTTGAAGAACCACACCAGCGGACGGAACACGTACAGACAGAAGCGCATCGGGTTGATGATACGCAAAGCCACGGCTTCTGGCGCAATCATACCGATGCGTTTCGGGGTCAGGTCAGCAAAGAGGATGAACAGCCCGGTCACCAGCGAGAAGGAGAGGATAAAGCTCAGCTGTTCGGCCAGTTCAACGGACATGTACTTTACAAAGAGGCTATAAAACGCCGGGGAAAACGCCGCATCGCCGACGATACCGCCGAGAATGGCGACCGCGTTGAGGCCGATCTGCACCACGGTGAAGAACATGCCGGGGTTTTCCTGCATTTTCAGGATGCGGGTGGCATTGATGTTGCCTTCGTCTGCAAGCAGCTTCAGTTTGATTTTACGGGATGCGGCCAGCGAGATCTCAGATATCGAGAAAAATGCACTGACGGCAATAAGACAAAGTATTACTAAAATACTGTTTAACATAGTTTATCCGGCTTATCGCCAGATCCTCAGAAGGGGAGTTGATACCATTTGTGTGAAGACACATTGAACGTCAGCTCGTAGCGTTGAGCCGATTATTTCAGCGGTAGTATAGCGTAAAGAGATGTAAATCTGCCAGAGGTCACATTTTTGGCATTAAACAGACCGGACAGCGTGATACTGTCCGGTAAGAGGGGTTATTTCGCGGCGGATAAACGGGCGTTTCCTTCTGCCCGTCGGGTTGCATCGCCTCCCCACACCTGGTCGTACTCATAGCCTGTGAGCTGTTTGATCACCACGCGGGTCCTGGCGTCGCAGTCACGATAATCTCCGCCCAGCTTGCGGCGCGCAATCTCCTTGAGGAGCAGCTTATGCGTCTCGCGGGTGAGCCTGAACTTGTAGGTCGTGAAGAAGCTTACCGCCAGCAGGGCGGCCGTCGCGAAAATCATCAGGCCTATAATCGCCCCCAGCGCGCTTTCAGGCTGCGCGCCGCTGCCCTTCACAAAGCCGGACTCCTGCAGCACCAGGCCAATAATCATGATGGCAATCGCCACGGTGCTTTTGCGTGTCAGGACCATCACGCCGGCAAAAATGCCTTCGCGGCGCTGCTGGGTCACCATCTCGTCAATATCCGGAATGAAGCTGTAGATGTTCCACGGAATGTAATAGAGGCCAGAGCGGGCGGCACCGAGCAGGATAAAGACCGCCGAGAACAGCAGCGTCGGCACCTGCGTTTTGGTCAGGTAAACCGTAAACAGGAAGGCCAGTACCAGGAAAATACAGCCGTAGGAGAGACGCAGGGCGGCAGACGGCGTCATGTTCAGACGGTTCAACAGCAGCATAAATCCATAGGTGCCGGGCACCGAGGCGAAAGCCGCAATGCTCAGCCAGCCAGACACGGCTGCCGCATCCTGGCTCAGGCAATAAACGACATAATAGGTAAAGACCGACCCGAATACGTCCATCGCCGTAAACGAAAAGATATAAATAATAATGTGCAGACGGAACGCGCGAATACGGAAGGAGGAGAAGAGATCCAGCACCAGATATTTCAGGTGATTGAGGATCCCGCTGCTGCGGTGATTCTCTACTTTAAACGTAGACTCCTGTTGCACATCCTTCGCTTCCCACGTGGTGTACCAGGTAATAAATACCGCAATGCAGAAGATGCAGGAAAAGATCAGCCCGGTCAGCGTATAGGTAAACGGATTATCTTTACCGGTGAACTGCATAATGACGCCGGGAACCGAAACCGCAAGAAAACCGCCCAGCTGGGAGCAGATCATACGCACGCCGGAGAGGCGGCTACGCTCTTCGTAGCGGTTAGTCATCTCAGCCGCCAGGGTCTCCCAGGGCACCAGCACCATCGCCGACAGCAATTCAATGGAGAGGTAAGTGCCCAGGTAGTACCAGTACCCCATATCGGTCATCCACAGCAGGGCATATAAAAACATTAACGGGGAACTGAGTAATAAAAAGAAGCGGCGACGGCCAAATTTACGCCCGAGCCAGGTATTGCCGAAATTATCGGTGATATACCCCATAATCGGGCTTAACAGCGCATCGATAACGCGGGCAATGGCAAATATAGAGCCTGCTTCAATAACTGAGAGCCCGCAGTAGGTTGTATAAAAAAATAACAGCCAGGTGCCGATAATGGCGAAAGCGCCTCCGCCAAAAAGATCGGTTATGCCGTAGCCAAGCGCCACGCCATAACCCACTCTACGTTCAGTTGGTTTGACCATAATAATTTCCAGTGTAGGGTAGCTATAAACCCATATTTGGGTCGTTTTTTTATTTACTGCTGGAATACAAATTACGTTCTAATTATTGATATCTATCCATTGTCTTAATTGAGATGAGCGGTAAATAGCCTCCACAAGGGTGAGTGATTTTCCGGCTTCACGGATGTCGGTGTAGCCCGTGTTTCCCGGGTGGGTGATAGCGTGATAAAAACGGCGGATCGCCTGCTCGTGTCCCAGGCCCCAGTAGCTTTTGACCGAGCCGTCAGGCGAGTCGTCGGTCGCCAGCCTTACGCGCTCGCCCGGCGTCACGCGCCAGAGCACATTGTCATTCAGCAGCAGCGAGCCCCGCTCGCAGTAAATCTCCATCAGGATCGGGGAGTCGGTGGTGTTGCAGTTGCTGGCGTAAAACAGGCCGCGCGCGCCGTTGGCAAAATGCAGCGTCGCCATCGCGCTGTCTTCGCCTTCGGTCACGTCCGCCAGCTCACCGCTATCGACCACCCCTTTCACGCGCGTTGCGCCGCCGGCGAACCACTGCATCAGGTCGAGAGTATGAATGGCCTGGTTGATCAGCAGGCTGCCGCCTTCCGTTGCCAGCCGCCCGCGCCACGGGCTTTCGGTGTAGTACGCGCCCGCGCGCGACCACGTCAGCACCGCCTTGATGCTGAGCATTTTTCCCAGCCCACCATCGTCCAGCGCCTGGCGAATGCGCAGGCTGGTGGGGTTGAGCCGGTTCTGATAGCACACGCCGAGCAGGCCCGGCGCCCGTTCAGCGGCGCGGGTGATATCCACGAGTTCGCTGCTGTTCATGCCCACCGGTTTTTCGCAGAAAACATGCTTCCCGGCGGCGAGAGCCGCCAGGATCATGCTTTTATGCTCGAAATGCGGCGTGCAGATATGGACCACGTCGATGGCGTCATCCAGCAGCATTTCCCGGTAATCCTGATAAAAGCGGCACTGGTAGTCCATCGCCAGCTTCAGCCCTTTGACGCTGTCGATATCGACCAGCGCGCGCAGGGCAACGTTGGGGAGCTGGCGCAGCGCGTTCACATGGCAACCGTGAATCGCCCCTGCGCCAATTAACGCCGTGTTCAGGATCGTCATCGTCGCCTCCCGTTATTCCGTCGCGTTGGCCAGCATCTGAGCCTTCACGCAGAGCTCTGCCGCCCTGAAGGCGTGTGCCTGGGTCATGGCATTTTCAGTACGATGCAAACAGTCGAGGATCAGTTCGCCAAAGAACGGGAACCCCACCTGTCCGGCGACCGGATAGCGGAACTCTCCCTCTTTATTAACGAGATACACCACGTCCTGCTCGCCGCGGGTGAGATCGACATATTTGCGGATCTCGATATAGCCTTCGGTGCCGAGTAGCGTCAGGCGGCCATCGCCCCAGGTAGAGAGTCCGTCAGGGGTAAACCAGTCGCAGCGGAAATAGCCGCTGGCGCCGTTTTCCCCTTTCAGCATGGCATCGCCAAAATCTTCAAAGGCGGGGTACTGCGAGTGTTTAACGTTGCGCACCTGGCTTGCCACCACGGTGGCGTCGCTATTGCCGGTGTAAAAAAGGAACTGCTCAATCTGGTGGCTGCCGATATCGCACAGAATGCCCCCGAAATAGCGTCGATCGTAGAACCAGTCCGGGCGGCCGGTCCCTTCCCGGTGCGGGCCAGTCCCCAGCGTTTGTACGACGCGGCCAATGGCCCCTTGCTGCACCAGCTGTCCGGCAAAGACCGCGCTCTCAACGTGCAGGCGTTCGCTGTAGTACACGGCGTATTTCCGCCCCGTTTTTTTCACCATGGCTTTGGCATCTTCCAGCTGCTCAAGGGTGGTGAGCGGCGCTTTATCCGTGAAGTAGTCCTTGCCTGCCGCCATCGCTTTCAGCCCCAGCGCGCAGCGCTCGGAGGGTATAGCGGCCCCTGCCACCAGACGCACCTCGTCGTCGGCGAGTATCACGTCCAGGGATTCTGCAACCTTTGCCTGCGGATACTGCTGGATGAATTTGTCCACTTTTGCCGGGTCAGGGTCGTACACCCATTTGAGCGTGGCGCCAGCTTCAATCAGGCCGTTACTCATGCCGTAGATATGGCCGTGGTCGAGCGCGGCCGCGGCAAAGACAAATTCGCCTTCCTTCACGACCGGCTGTGGCTTACCGACCGGCGCGTAGTTCATACCGTCATTTTTGTTCATGGTGTCACTCCTTCATCCAGATCTTTGCCGAGGGGAATCGCACCGACTTCACTGAAGTTGGCAACGCTTGCGGATTTTTCATAAAAACGGGGGGCGAGAGCGTTCGTCCCGCCGGTGCGGTAAAACGGGTCGTCGCGCTGAATCGGCAGCGAGACCACGCTGCGGGTAATGGCAGATTTATAAATCGCGGTAATCAGCTCCAGGGAGCGTTTGCCCTGCAGGCCGTCCACCAACGGCGCCGCGCCGTGCTCAATGGCATACAGCAGGTCGTTAATCTGCCCGGTGTGCAGCGTCCACTCGAGCTTCGGCGTCTCCTGAAAAACGGCGTTGAGCTGCGTCTCACGCTGCTGGTCGTTGGTTTCCTGCGGGAAGCCGTTATCGGCGCTGACGCTGGCAACGGCCTGCCACGGCGCGGAGATGCGCGCCTTGTCACCCTGGATAATGATTTTCTGATCTTCCCCGTGGTGCACGACCGAGGCGGTAAGCTGAGTAAGCGCGCCGCTGGGGTATTTAAATATCGCGGCGCTGAGATCTTCGACTTCAGCGTTGTCGTGCGCCACGTTAGTCATCATGGCCACCACCTCGGACGGGAAGCCCAGCATCCACTGAATGGCGTCGATGTGGTGAACCGCGTGGTTAAGCGTGCAGCCGCCGCCCTCTTTTTCCCAGGTACCGCGCCACCACAGGTCGTAGTAGCAGTGTCCGCGCCACCAGAACGAATCCACCTGGGCATGGCAGACCTTGCCAGCCAGACCTGAATCCAGCGCCGCTTTTAAGCGCCAGAAGGCGTCGGTAAAGCGGTTTTGCGCAATGATGGCGAGCGTTTTGCCGCTGGCCTTCTGCGCGGCGAGCATGGCGTCGCACTCCTCCAGCGAGGCGGCCATCGGCTTTTCGCACAGCACATGGCGGCCGGCATTGAGGGCATCAATGCTTATCTCTGCATGGACGTAAGGCGGCGTGCAGACGTCGACGATGTCGATATCCGGCTCTGACGCCAGCATCTGCTGGTGGCTTTCATACACTCGGGCGTCCGTCAGGCCGTAGCGCGTTTTTTTCTCGTGAGCTTTTTCCGGGTAGATATCCACCAGCGCGACGATCCGGCAGCGCTGGCCAAACTGCAAATAGCCCTGAATATGGTTATGCGAGATATTCCCTGTTCCCACGATAGCGACATTTAACATCGTTTCTTCTCCGGAGTTACCAGGTGCCGGAGGCATCCAGCGTGACGCTGGCTGTCTCTTTAGCCACTGAGGTGCTGATGCGCTGCTGAAGCAGGCGCAGATACTGTTTCTCGTTGAGCGGGAGTTCGACCCAGTCGTCGGTCCAGGTGGAGAGGTGCATGGCGTTGGAGAGCGTCAGCCCGTTGATCCCTTCCAGGCCCGGTGCAATAAGCGGTTTGCCGCGCAGAATGGCGGCACAGAAATTGGCGGTTATGACGTGGTGTTCGCTGCACTCCGGGGCGACGGGAAGCGTGACCTCCCAGCATTCGGGTTCACCAAAACCGTTTTGCCAGCGGGCGTTAAAATCGGTTTCGGACTCACGCAGCCGCCAGTAGCGCAGTTTCCCCTCTTCGACGACCACCTTGCCGCGATCGCCGACGATTTCCAGCCGGTTGGTGCCCGGCGTTTCCGCCACGGTCGTGATAAACACGCCCGTCGCGCCGCTGGCGTACTCGGCATAGGCGGTGACCTCGTCCTCCACTTCGATATCGCGATGCTTGCCGAACTGGCAAAACGCGCGCAGGCGAACCGGCATGCCGACCAGCCACTGCCAGAGATCGAGCTGATGCGGATCCTGGTTGAGCAGTACGCCGCCGCCTTCTCCTTTCCAGGTGGCGCGCCAGCCGCCGGAGTTGTAGTAGCTCTGCGAGCGATACCAGTTGGTGATGATCCAGTTGGAGCGGCGGATCTCGCCCAGCTCGCCGCTGTCGATCAGATCTTTCACCTTCTGGTAGAGCGGGTTCGGGCGCTGGTTGTACATGATGCCGAACACCACGTCGCACGCCTGGGCGCAGGCGTTCATCTCCTGAACCTGGGCGGTATACACGCCCGCCGGTTTTTCACACAGGGTGTGGATGCCGTGGCGCATTGCCAGCATCGACAGGCGCGGGTGGTCGTAGTGGGGAGTCGCGACAATCACCGCGTCGATAAGCCCGCTCTGGAGCATCTCCTGCGCGTCGCTGAAAAGAGGGAGGGTGCCGACCAGCTGGCGAATGGTCGGGTGTTTTTCCACTGCATTATCGCAAACCGCCGCCAGGCAGGCGTCGCTGACCGTACCCGCCAGTAAATAACGCGCGTGGACCGTACCGATATTACCTATTCCAATAATGCCAAAACGTACCTTCTCCATGTCACACCTTAATTTCAGTTGAAATGAGTGATGACCGGAAAATAGGAAAGGGGAGCGGCAGCGACAATGTGTTTTTGTGAGAATACTCGCAGGGTGGTTAAGTAATCTCCAGGCTTCGTGAAATTTGGTTTTAAAATCAATGTGCTGTTTCTGCAAATATTTGCAAAAACTGATTGAGAGCGAGGTCACACTATGTCGGGAAGGTTAAAAATGGAGGAGATCGCGGCGCTCACGGGCTATTCCGTCAGCACCGTTTCGCGGGTCCTGAGCGGCAAGTCGTACACCAGCGAGAAAGCCCGAGAAGCAATTGTGCGTACCGCGAGGAAGCTGGGCGTGCTTGAGTCGATGGCAAGCGGGCGGCTGCTGATTAACGGCATCGCGGTCTTTGCCCCGGAAAGAACCTTTCAGGGACGGGGGGACATTTTTTATCTGGAAGTGACCAAAGGTATTGCTGAAGCCTGCGCGCCGCACAACGTGTGGGTCAGCTGCTGTGGATTAGAAGAACAGCACGCCGATGTGAAATTATTTATGGAAAAGGCCAGTCATAAGAATATCAACGCGATAATCATTATTGGAACTGATGATTCCACCATATTTAAACTGGCGAGCACGCTGAATAAGCCCTGCGTATTGATTAACTCCGTTGACCGGGATCGGGTGCTGGATTCCGTGTCGCCCGACCACCGGGCGATTGGTTTCACCGCCATGCAGTACCTTTTTGAGCAGGGGCATCGCCGGGTGCTCACGCTCACCTGCCTGCGCCGGGATACGCTCTACGCGCGTCTGGACGGCATCAAGGAGGCATACCGCCATTTTCACGTTGCCTTTGATCCCCAGCGCGATTTATTAGTGACGGAGTGGTTTACGGCAGACGAGGCCGAGCGGGCGCTGGACGCGTGGCTGATGAGTCATGACAGATCCCAGTGGCCGGAGGTGATTTTCCCGAACAGTACCAGCATGACGGAAGGCGTGGTCAGGGCGTTAACGCGCCACGGGCTGCGCATTCCGGAAGACATTTCGCTCATCACAACCGATTTTGCCTGGAATTTAGCGCACCGTCTGGAAAGACCGATCACGGGCGTTACGGTGCCCTGCCGAGAGCTGGGGATTGAGGCCGTTCACCTGCTGCAAACGCGGCTCAACCGACCGCAGGCGCCGGTCTTTAACCTGCTGCTGCAGGGCAAAGTGATGGACTACGGCTCGGTCAGTAACGCCACGCGCCACGCGGCTCGCGTGGCGCTGGACCAATAATTACGCCAGCTGCGGCGGCAGGCAGACGCCGATGCCCCCGATACCGCAGTAGCCATAGGGGTTTTTATGCAGATACTGCTGGTGATCGTCCTCGGCATAGTAGAACGGTTTCGCCGTCGCAATTTCCGTGGTCACCTCGCGCGTATCGCCAGCTTCGCGCATGGCCTGCTGGAAACGCTCAAGGCTGGCGCGCGCGGCGGCGTCCTGCTCCGGCGTGAGCGGATAAATAGCCGAGCGGTACTGGGTGCCGTGGTCGTTGCCCTGACGCATGCCCTGCGCCGGGTCGTGATTTTCCCAGAAGACCTGCAGGAGCTGCTCGTAGCTAATCACCGCAGGGTCATAAACCACGCGAACCGCTTCCGCATGACCGGTTTCCCCGGAGCAGACTTCGCGGTAGGTTGGATTAGGCGTGTAACCGCCCGTGTAGCCGGCCGCCGTGCTGTATACGCCGGGCAGCTGCCAGAAGAGGCGTTCAACGCCCCAGAAGCAGCCCATCGCGAACAGGGCGATTTCCATCCCTTCTGGAACGTTGGTCATGGAATGGTTATTGACGGCGTGTAAGGTCGCCACAGGCATAGGGGTGTTGCGTCCCGGTAATGCATCGGCTTGTGAAACCAGATGCTTTTTGTCGAATAAACTCACGATGGGGCCTCCCGGGGTGCGATGTTTCAGTTAAGGTTGTCACGAAGCGTTTAATTGAACACAATAAATGCGCTGAATGAGTCTAGATTTAATCATAAGAAATATTTGGGTGTTACACCCATTTTCAACCCGCGATTTGGGTTTTTGGCCAACGGGCCGTATTTTGCCGCGGAGCGGCACTTCATTTGCTTCCAGGGTGGAAACAGGGATATTCAGGAGAAAACGTGACAAAAATCCGCCAGTTATGTTTAGTCAGTGTATTGCTGACAAGCGGGATTGCCAGCGCGGCGAATGTCCGTTTGCAGGTTGAGGGGTTATCCGGGGCGCTACAAAAAAACGTGCGTGCGCAGCTATCGACCATCCAGAGCGATGAGGTGACGCCGGACCGGCGTTTTCGCGCGCGCGTGGATGACGCCATCCGTGAAGGGCTGAAAGCGCTGGGTTATTACGAACCCACCATTGATTTTGACCTCCGTCCGCCGCCAAAGAAGGGGCGCCAGGTGCTGATTGCCCGCGTTTCGCCGGGCGAGCCGGTATTGATTGGCGGCACCAACGTGGTGCTGCGCGGCGGTGCGCGAACGGATCGGGATTACCTCGATCTGCTGAGTACGCGTCCAAAAATTGGCACCGTGCTGAATCACGGCGATTACGATCATTTTAAAAAATCCTTAACCAGCGTCGCGCTGCGTAAAGGCTACTTCGACAGCCAGTTCAACAAAAGCCAGCTTGGGGTGTCGCTGGAACGACGTCAGGCCTTCTGGGATATCGACTACGACAGCGGGGAGCGCTACCGTTTTGGCGATGTGACGTTTGAAGGGTCGCAAATTCGCGAAGAGTACCTGCAAAACCTCGTTCCCTTCAAAAAAGGGGATTACTACCAGTCGAGCGACCTGGGAGAACTGAACCGCCGCCTCTCCGCCACCGGCTGGTTTAACTCCGTGATTGTCGCACCGGAATTTGATAAGTCGCGCAAAACCAAGGTGTTGCCGCTGCATGGCGTTGTCTCGCCGCGCACCGAGAACACCATTGAGACCGGTGTGGGCTATTCGACGGACGTTGGCCCACGCGTGAAAACCTCGTGGAAAAAACCGTGGATGAACTCCTACGGCCACAGCCTGACCACCAGCCTGAGCCTCTCTGCGCCCGAGCAACAGCTGGATTTCAGCTACAAAATGCCGCTGCTGAAAAATCCGCTTGAGCAGTATTACCTTCTGCAGGGCGGCTTTAAGCGCACCGATTTGAACGACACCGAGCAGGACTCAACGACGCTTGCGGTATCGCGTTTCTGGGATCTCTCCAGCGGCTGGCAGCGCGCCATTAACCTGCGCTGGAGCCTTGACCACTTTACCCAGGCCAACGTCACCAACACCACCATGCTGCTTTACCCGGGCGTGATGATCAGCCGCACCCGCTCGCGCGGTGGCCTGATGCCGACCTGGGGCGACTCACAGCGCTACTCCATCGATTATTCCAACACCGCCTGGGGCTCCGACGTAGACTTCTCCGTCTTTCAGGCGCAAAACGTCTGGATCCGCACGCTGTATGACAAACACCGTTTTGTGATGCGCGGTAATCTCGGCTGGATTGAGACGGGCGATTTCGAGCGCGTTCCGCCGGACCTGCGCTTCTTCGCCGGGGGCGACCGCAGCATTCGCGGGTATAAGTTCAAATCGATCTCACCGGAAAACGAAAAAGGCCAGCTGACCGGGGCGTCAAAACTGGCGACCGGCTCGCTGGAGTATCAGTACAACGTCAGCGGCAAGTGGTGGGGAGCCATGTTCGTGGACGGCGGTGAAGCGGTGAACGATATCCGCCGCAGCGATTTCAAAACCGGCGCGGGCGTAGGCGTGCGCTGGCAGTCACCCGTCGGGCCCATCAAGCTCGATTTCGCCGTTCCGGTGGGCGACAAAGAAGAACACGGATTACAGTTTTACATCGGTCTGGGGCCTGAATTATGAGTCTATGGAAGAAGATAAGCCTCGGGGTGCTGATTTTTATCGTGCTGCTGCTCGGTACGGTGGCGTTTCTGGTGGGAACGACGACCGGGCTGCATCTGCTGTTTAACGCCGCGAACCGCTGGGTACCCGGGCTGGAAATTGGCCAGGTGACGGGCGGCTGGCGCGACCTGCGCCTGAAAAACATCCGCTATGAGCAGCCGGGCGTGGCGGTGAACGCCGGCGAATTCCACCTCGCGGTGAAGCTGGGATGCCTGCGCGACAGCAAGCTCTGCGTTAACGACCTGTCGCTAAAAGATGTCAACGTGGCGATAGATTCGAAAAAAATGCCGAAGTCTGCGCCGGTGGAGGAAGAGGACAGCGGCCCGCTGAATCTCTCCACCCCGTATCCGATCGCGCTTTATCGGGTGGCGCTGGATAACGTCAATATCAAAATCGACGACACCACCGTGTCGGTGATGGATTTCACCTCCGGCCTGCGCTGGCAGGAGAAAAACCTGACCCTGACACCGACGTCGCTGCAGGGTTTACTGATTGCGCTGCCGAAAGTGGCGGACGTGGCGCAGGAAGAGATCGTCGAGCCGAAGATCCAGAACCCGCAGCCGGAAGAAAAGCCGCTGGGCGAAACGCTGAAGGACCTCTTCTCGAAGCCTGTCCTGCCGGAGATGACCGACGTTCATCTGCCGCTGAACCTCAACATTGAGGAATTCAAAGGCGAGCAGCTGCGCCTGACCGGCGATACCGATCTGACGGTTTACACCATGCTGCTGAAGGTCAGCAGCATTGACGGCAATATGAAGCTCGACGCGCTGGATATTGACACCAACCAGGGCTCGGTTAACGCGTCAGGGAATGCCCTGCTGCGCGACAGCTGGCCGGTGGATATCACGCTGAACAGCGCGCTCAACATCGATCCGCTGAAAGGCGAAAAGGTGAAGGTCAAAGTGGGCGGGGCGCTGCGCGATAAGCTGGACGTCGGCGTGAATCTCTCCGGCCCGGTTGACATGGTGCTGCGTGCGCAAACCCAGCTGGCGGAAGCCGGGCTGCCGCTTAATCTTGAGGTTGTCAGCAAGCAGCTTTACTGGCCGTTCACCGGCGAAAAGCAGTTCCAGGCCGATGACCTGAAGCTGAAGCTGAGCGGCAAGATGACCGACTACACGCTCTCGTTCCGCACCGCGGTGAAGGGGCAGGGCGTGCCGCCTGCAACCATCACGCTGGATGCGAAGGGCAACGAACAGCAGGTCAACCTCGACAAGCTGACCGTCGCGGCGCTGGAAGGTAAAACCGAGCTGACCGCGTTGCTCGACTGGCAGCAGGCGATCAGCTGGCGCGGCGAGCTTAAGCTGACGGGCATTAACACCGCCAAAGAGGTGCCGGACTGGCCGTCAAAACTGGATGGCCTGATCAAAACCCGCGGCAGCCTGTACGGCGGCACGTGGCAGATGGACGTGCCGGAAATCAAGCTCACCGGTAACGTGAAGCAGAACAAGGTTAATGTTGAGGGCTCGGTCAAAGGCAACAGCTACCTGCAGTGGGTCATTCCGGGACTGCACGTGGCGCTGGGCCGCAACACGGCGGATATCAAAGGCGAGCTGGGGGTGAAAGACCTCAATCTGGATGCCACCATCGACGCGCCGAGCCTGGATAACGCCCTGCCGGGCCTTGGCGGCACGGCGAAAGGGTTAGTGAAAGTGCGCGGCACGGTCGACGCGCCGCAGCTGCTGGCGGATATCACCGCCAATAACCTGCGCTGGCAGGAGCTGAGCGTTGCCCGCGTCCGCGTGGAAGGGGATGTGAAATCCACCGATCAGATCGGCGGTAACCTGAACCTGCGCGTGGAGCGCATTTCTCAGCCGGACGTCAACATTAACCTGGTCACTCTGGACGCCAAAGGGAACGAGAAGCAGCACGACCTCCAGCTGCGCGTGCAGGGCGAGCCGGTCTCCGGCCAGCTTCACCTGACCGGCAGCTTCGACCGCAAGGAAGAACGCTGGAAAGGAACGCTGGACAACACCCGCTTCAACACGCCGGTTGGGCCGCTGGCTCTGTCACGCTCCATCGCGCTGGACTACCGAAACGCCGAGCAGAAGATCAGCATTGGGCCACACTGCTGGACCAACCCGAATGCGGAACTCTGCGTGCCGCAGACCATCGATGCGGGAGCGGAAGGGCGCGCGCAGATCAACCTCAATCGCTTCGATTTGGCGATGCTGAAGCCGTTTATGCCGGACACGACCCAGGCCAGCGGCGTCTTCAGCGGGAAGGCCGATGTCGCCTGGGATACCACGAAAGAGGGGCTGCCGCAGGGCAGCGTCACCCTTTCCGGGCGTAACGTGAAGGTGACGCAGGAGGTCAACGATGCGCCGCTGCCGGTGGCATTCGACACCCTGAACCTGAGCGCGGACCTGCATAACAACCGCGCGGAGCTGGGGTGGCTTATCCGTCTGACCAACAACGGTCAGCTGGACGGGCAGGTACAGATTACCGACCCGCAGGGACGGCGTAATCTGGGCGGCAACGTCAACATCCGTAACTTCAACCTGGCGATGGTGAATCCGATTTTCGCCCGCGGGGAAAAAGCAGAGGGCATGCTCAACGCCAACCTGCGCCTGGCCGGTAACGCGCAAAGCCCGCAGCTGTTCGGTCAGTTGCGGCTCAGCGGCGTAGATATTGACGGCAACTTTATGCCGTTCGATATGCAGCCCAGCCAGATCGCGATGAACTTCAACGGCATGAGCTCGACGCTGAGCGGCTCGGTATTAACGCAACAGGGACAAATCAACCTGAGCGGCGACGCGGACTGGAGCCAGCTCGATAACTGGCGGGCCCGTATTGCCGCGAAAGGCAGTAGGGTGCGCATCACCGTACCGCCAATGGTGCGCCTGGACGTCTCGCCAGATGTGGTCTTTGAAGCAACGCCAAGCCTCTTTACGCTTGACGGACGCGTTGACGTGCCGTGGGCGCGCATCGTGGTCCACGACGTGCCGGAAAGTGCGGTTGGCGTCTCAAGCGATGAAGTTATGCTCAATGAAAATCTGAAACCTGTCGAACAGAAGAGCGCAGGCATACCGATTAATAGTAACCTTATCGTGCACGTGGGGAATAACGTGCGGCTGGATGCGTTTGGGCTGAAGGCGCGGCTCACGGGTGACCTTAAAGTGGCTCAGGATAAACAAGGGCTTGGCCTGAACGGGCAAATCAATATTCCTGAAGGGCGTTTCCACGCCTATGGTCAGGATCTGATTGTCCGTAAAGGCGAGCTGCTGTTCTCCGGTCCACCGGATCAGCCTTTGCTGAACATCGAAGCGATTCGTAACCCGGAAGCGACGGAAAACGACGTTATCGCGGGCGTCCGCGTCACCGGCTCCGCCGACGAACCGAAGGCGGAGATCTTCTCTGACCCGGCGATGTCGCAGCAGGAAGCCCTCTCTTACCTGCTCCGAGGGCAAGGTCTGGACAGCGGTCAGAGCGACAGTGCGGCGATGACCTCGATGTTAGTGGGTCTGGGGGTTGCACAAAGTGGGCAGGTTGTGGGTAAAATCGGCGAGACGTTCGGCGTAAGCAATCTGGCGCTGGACACCCAGGGCGTGGGTGACTCCTCGCAGGTGGTGGTCAGCGGCTATGTACTGCCGGGTCTGCAGGTAAAATATGGTGTGGGGATCTTTGACTCACTGGCAACACTCACGTTACGCTATCGCCTGATGCCTAAGCTATATCTGGAAGCAGTGTCCGGCATAGACCAGGCACTTGATCTGCTCTATCAGTTTGAGTTTTAGCAATGCGAATATTTGTCTACGGCAGTTTAAGAACCAGGCAAGGCAACAGTCACTGGATGACCAATGCCCTGCTGCTGGGGAATTACAATATCGAGAACTACCAGTTGTACAGCCTGGGCCACTATCCAGGCGCGGTTCCCGGCGAAGGAACGGTACAGGGTGAGGTTTATCGTATTGATAACGCGACGCTTGCCGAACTTGATGCCTTGCGCACCAGGGGCGGTGAATACGCGCGCCAGTTGATCCAGACGCCGTACGGAAGCGCGTGGATGTACGTCTACCAGCGTCCGGTCGAAGGGTTAACGCGGATTGTAAGCGGTAACTGGTTAGACAGAGACCAGTACTGAAAAAAACAACGCCACCGTGAGGTGGCGTTGTTTTTTTGCGCCTCTTGCCGTGCAAGCGTAGCGCCGCCGGGCGATACTCTCCAGACACAAAAAAGCCCCGACCAGCGGGGCTTTATCGATCGGCAGTAAAAATTACTTCTTAGCAGCGCGTTCGAAAGAGGCGATGATTTCTGCTTTCGCCGCTTCTGCGTTGTCCCAGCCGTCAACTTTAACCCACTTGCCTTTTTCGAGGTCTTTGTAGTGCTCGAAGAAGTGAGTGATCTGCGCTTTCAGCAGCTCTGGCAGCTCGTTCACATCTTTGATGTGATCGTATTCTTTGCTCAGCTTGGTGTGCGGTACCGCAACCAGCTTCGCATCTTCACCGGATTCGTCGGTCATTTTCAGCACGCCAACTGGACGGCAGCGAATGACGGAGCCTGGCTCCAGTGGGTATGGCGTTGGGACCAGCACGTCAACCGGGTCACCGTCCAGAGACAGGGTGTGGTTGATGTAACCGTAGTTGCACGGATAGAACATCGCGGTAGACATGAAACGGTCTACGAACAGGGCGCCGCTCTCTTTGTCCACTTCGTATTTGATCGGATCTGCGTTAGCCGGGATTTCGATAACTACGTAGATGTCTTCTGGCAGTTCTTTACCCGCTGGGACGTTGAGTAAGCTCATGTCGGTGTCCTTTAAAATGGATGGTAAACAAGTGGCAGGTATTATAGCCAACTCGCGCTGAATGTCTCCGCCTGTTTTCGCCTTCTCTCCACGTTGTTACCACTTTTCAGACCGATTCCATGACAGGAAAATCCATAAACTCAGCCGCATTTTTCATGAAGAAATGAAAGCGATTACAAACTTGTGATTAACGTTTTATTCACTTTTCTGAAGTGTGATGTAACGCAATTCGTTACATATTTCATCGGCTATAGTCATTCCGCAGAACATCTTTTAACCAACAATAACTCACCCTACGAGGACGTTCATATGTGGAAGCGCTTACTCCTGGTCACAGCAGTTTCGGCAGCCATGTCGTCTATGGCGATGGCCGCCCCCTTAACCGTAGGTTTTTCGCAAGTCGGCTCTGAATCTGGCTGGCGAGCGGCGGAAACCAACGTGGCGAAAAGCGAGGCCCAGAAACGCGGCATCACCCTAAAAATCGCCGATGGTCAGCAAAAACAAGAGAATCAGATCAAAGCCGTACGCTCCTTTATCGCTCAGGGCGTGGATGCCATCTTTATTGCCCCCGTCGTGGCGACCGGCTGGGAGCCTGTCCTGAAGGAAGCGAAAGACGCCGAAATCCCGGTCTTCCTGCTCGATCGTTCCATTGATGTGAAAGACAAATCTCTCTATATGACCACCGTGACGGCCAACAACGTGCTTGAAGGGCAGTTGATTGGTGACTGGCTGGTGAAACAGGTCGACGGCAAGCCGTGTAACGTGGTTGAGCTGCAGGGAACCGTCGGCGCGAGCGTGGCCATCGACCGTAAGAAGGGGTTTGCTGAGGCCATTGCGAAAGCGCCAAACATCAAGATTATCCGCTCTCAGTCCGGCGACTTTACCCGCAGCAAAGGTAAAGAGGTCATGGAGAGCTTCATCAAGGCTGAAAACAACGGCAAAAACATCTGCATGGTTTACGCCCATAACGATGACATGGTGATCGGTGCGATTCAGGCGATTAAAGAAGCGGGCCTGAAGCCGGGCAAAGATATCCTGACCGGCTCTATCGACGGCGTGCCTGACATCTACAAAGCGATGATCGACGGCGAAGCCAACGCCAGCGTGGAACTCACGCCAAACATGGCCGGCCCGGCATTCGATGCGCTGGAGAAATTCAAGAAAGACGGCACGATGCCTGAGAAGGTGACTGTCACCAAATCCACGCTCTACCTGCCTGACACGGCGAAAGAAGAGTTAGAGAAGAAGAAAAATATGGGCTACTGATCCAGTGAAATTGCCGGGTGGCGCTGCGCTTACCCGGCCTACGATACGCTCTTTTGCAGGCCGGATAAGCGTAGCGCCATCCGGCTTGATGCAGGGGAAAAACCATGACCACTGAACAACACCAGGAAATCCTCCGCACAGAGGGCTTGAGTAAATTTTTCCCCGGCGTAAAAGCGCTGGATAACGTTGATTTCAGCCTGCGGCGCGGTGAGATTATGGCGCTGTTGGGCGAGAACGGCGCGGGGAAATCGACGCTGATTAAATCCCTGACCGGCGTTTATCACGCCGATCGCGGCACCATCTGGCTGGAAGGCAACGCCATTTCGCCAAAAAATACCGCCCATGCCCAGGAGCTGGGGATCGGGACGGTGTACCAGGAAGTGAACCTGCTGCCCAATATGTCGGTGGCGGATAACCTGTTTATTGGCCGCGAGCCGCGGCGTTTTGGCCTGCTGCGCCGCAAAGAGATGGAGGCGCGGGCGACAGCGCTGATGGAATCTTACGGCTTCTCTCTTGACGTTCGCGAGCCGCTGAACCGTTTTTCCGTCGCCATGCAGCAGATTGTCGCGATTTGCCGCGCGATCGATCTCTCCGCAAAGGTGCTGATCCTCGACGAACCCACCGCCAGCCTCGATACCCAGGAAGTGGAGATGCTCTTTACCCTGATGCGCCAGCTGCGCGATCGGGGCGTCAGCCTGATTTTCGTGACGCACTTCCTCGATCAGGTGTATGAGGTGAGCGATCGCATTACGGTGCTGCGCAACGGCAGCTTTGTCGGCTGCCGCGAAACCCGCGAGCTGCCGCAGATCGAGCTGGTGAAAATGATGCTGGGCCGTGAACTTGACACCAACGCCCTTCAGCGCGCAGGCCGCACGCTGCTGAGCGATAAACCGGTCGCCGCCTTCAGCGATTACGGCAAAAAAGGGGTGATCTCGCCGTTTAACCTGGAAGTCCGCCCGGGCGAAATTGTCGGTCTGGCGGGCCTGTTAGGATCGGGACGTACCGAAACCGCCGAGGTGATCTTCGGGATCAAACCTGCGGACAGCGGCAGCGCGCTGATCAAGGGCAAACCGCAAACTCTGCGATCGCCGCATCAGGCCTCTTGCCTCGGGGTGGGCTTCTGCCCGGAAGACCGGAAAACGGATGGCATCATTGCCGCGGCCTCGGTGCGGGAGAACATTATTCTGGCCCTGCAGGCTCAGCGCGGCTGGCTACGGCCGATCCCACGCAAAGAGCAAAACGCCATTGCCGAGCGCTTTATCCGCCAGCTCGGCATTCGCACCCCGAGCGCGGAACAGCCGATTGAATTTCTCTCCGGCGGTAACCAGCAGAAAGTGCTGCTGTCACGCTGGCTGCTGACCAAACCCCAGTTCCTGATCCTCGACGAACCGACCCGCGGCATAGACGTGGGGGCGCACGCCGAAATTATCCGCCTTATCGAAACGCTGTGTGCGGACGGGCTGGCGCTGCTGGTCATTTCGTCCGAGCTGGAAGAGCTGGTGGGGTATGCCGATCGCGTCATTATCATGCGCGATCGCAAACAGGTGGCAGAGATCCCGCTGGATAAGTTGTCCGTTCCGGCGATCATGAATGCCATCGCGGCATAAGGAGTGAATCGTGATGCCCCGTTCGCTTTCGCAAACCGGTGAGACAAAGCGCCGCTTCAGCTGGCCAACCGGCACGCCGCAAATCGCGGCGCTGCTGGTGGTACTGCTTATTGATAGCCTGGTCGCACCGCATTTCTTCCAGATTATTGTTCAGGATGGCCGCCTGTTTGGCAGCCCGATAGACATTTTAAACCGTGCCGCACCCGTGGCGCTGCTGGCCATCGGAATGACGCTGGTTATCGCCACCGGCGGGATTGATCTCTCCGTCGGCGCGGTGATGGCCATCGCCGGGGCCACGGCAGCCTCAATGACCGTCGCCGGGCATAGCCTGCCGATCGTGCTGCTGGCGGCGTTAGGTACCGGCGTGCTGGCAGGATTATGGAACGGCATTCTGGTGGCGGTGCTGAAAATTCAGCCCTTTGTTGCCACCCTGATTTTAATGGTGGCCGGGCGCGGCGTGGCGCAGCTCATTACCTCCGGTCAGATCGTCACCTTTAATTCCCCGAGCCTCGCGTGGCTCGGTAGCGGCAACCTTCTGTTCTTCCCGACGCCGGTCATTATTGCCCTGGTGACGCTAGCGGTGTTCTGGCTCTTCACCCGCAAAACGGCGCTGGGGATGTTCATAGAAGCCGTCGGGATCAATATTCGTGCGGCACGCAACGCCGGGGTCAACACGCGTCTGATGGTCATGCTGACCTACGTGCTGAGCGGCGTGTGCGCCGCCATCGCCGGGGTCATCGTCGCGGCGGATATCCGCGGGGCCGATGCCAACAACGCGGGACTCTGGCTGGAGCTGGACGCGATCCTCGCGGTGGTGATCGGCGGCGGGTCGCTGATGGGCGGGCGCTTTAACCTGCTGCTCTCGGTGATTGGCGCGCTGATCATTCAGGGCATGAACACCGGGATCCTGCTCTCCGGTTTTCAGCCGGAACTCAACCAGGTGGTGAAAGCGGTGGTCGTGCTCTGCGTGCTGATCGTCCAGTCGCCGCGCTTTGTCAGCATCATTAAGGGGATCCGTGGCCATGATAAAACGTAATTTACCGTTAATGATCACCCTGGGCGTGTTTGTGCTGGGGTATCTCTACTGCCTGACCCAGTTCCCGGGGTTTGCATCGACGCGCGTGATTTGCAATATCCTGACCGATAACGCCTTTTTAGGCATCATCGCCGTCGGCATGACATTTGTGATCCTTTCCGGCGGGATCGATCTCTCCGTCGGCTCGGTGATCGCGTTTACGGGCGTGTTCCTTGCGAAGGCGATCGGCTTCTGGGGGATCTCTCCTCTGGTGGCGTTTCCGCTGGTGCTGGTGATGGGCTGCGCGTTTGGCGCCTTTATGGGGCTGCTGATCGACGCGTTAAAAATTCCGGCGTTTATCATTACCCTCGCGGGCATGTTCTTCCTGCGCGGGGTGAGCTATCTGGTGTCGGAAGAGTCGATTCCGATTAACCACCCCATCTACGACACGCTCTCCAGCCTGGCGTGGAAAATCCCCGGCGGCGGCCGTCTGAGCGCGATGGGGCTTCTGATGCTGGGCGTGGTGGTCATTGGCATCTTCCTCGCCCACCGCACCCGGTTTGGTAATCAGGTCTACGCCATTGGCGGTAACGCCACGTCGGCCAACCTGATGGGGATTTCTACCCGCAGCACCACCATCCGCATCTATATGCTTTCGACCGGGCTGGCGACGCTGGCGGGCATTGTCTTCTCGGTTTATACCCAGGCCGGTTACGCGCTGGCGGGCGTTGGCGTTGAGCTGGATGCGATTGCTTCTGTGGTTATCGGCGGCACGCTGCTCAGCGGCGGGGTAGGCACGGTGCTAGGCACGCTGTTCGGCGTGGCGATCCAGGGGCTGATACAAACCTATATTAACTTCGACGGCACGCTCAGCTCGTGGTGGACGAAGATCGCCATCGGCATTTTGCTGTTTATTTTTATCGCCCTGCAGCGCGGTCTGACGGTGCTCTGGGAGAACCGCCAGAGCTCGCCTGTTACACGCGTAGACACATCAGTAACAGAGCCATAACATGCTGAAATTGCTTAAAGTCTAAACATTTTCCGGTAGCGGCCGATACTCTTCTTTTACGCCAAGAAATATCTCGCTACCGGAAATAACATCATGCTTAAAACGCTATCGATTCGTACCGGCTTGCTCTCTTTACTGGCCGTTATGACCCTTCTGCTGCTGATTGTCAGCGGCATTGGTATTTATGCCCTCACACAGAGTTCTTCTTCGCTGCAGCGCATCAACCACCTTCAGGGTGAGCAGATGGTGCAGCTTAATTCTGGCTATACGCTGATCCTGCGCGCGCGCAACGAGGCGGGTCAGGCCGTCCGGATGATGGAAATCGGCATGCTGGACGATGCGGCCAAATCGGTAAAAAATATCAATCAGGAAGTGGCCCTCGCCCAGAAAACGCTCAAAGGCGTGATCGACGGCGGCGTGGCCGACAGGCAGGGGCAGCAGCTTCTCGATAAAGTCGCGGCCAGCCTGGCGACGTATAACCAGCAGGGGATCAACCCGATGCTGAAAACCCTGAATGACCAGAGCGCGGACAGCTATTACGATCTGCTGGAGAACGCGCTAATCCCGGTTGCGAAGCAGTTTGATAACGATATGCAGGCGTTTCAGAAATGGAGCGAAGCGCGGGGTCAGGCGGAAGTGAGTGCCGTGCAGGCGAGTAAAACCCGCGTGCTGATCCTGATTATCGTTGCGGCGCTGCTGACGGCAGGCATTATCGTGCTGGCCTGGCTGGTGCTGCGCCACATGCTGCTCAAGCCTCTCTCGGCGTCGATCGCTCAACTGGAGAACGTGGCGGCGGGCGATTTAACCCATACCCTGAATGCGCCAGCGAGCCAGGAGTTTAACCGGCTCAACGCGGCGATAGAGGAGATGCGCCAGTCGCTGATGAACTCGGTTCTGCGGGTGCGTGATGCCAGCTCGCAAATTGACACCGGCAGCCGCGAGCTGACGGCGGGGAACCGGGATCTCGCCGAGCGCACGGAATCTACCGCCACCTCGCTGGAACAGACGGCGGCCAGCATGGAACAGATCACCGCCACGGTGAAACTCAACGCCGATAACGCCGAGCAGGCGCACCAGCTGGCGAAGTCAGTGTCCGACACGGCCGATCACGGCAGCGAAATGGTCTGCTACGTGATTGAAAAAATGCGCGATATCTCCGGCAGCTCGGCGCGGATCGCCGACATCCTGAGCGTGATCGACGGCATTGCCTTCCAGACCAATATTCTGGCGCTTAACGCCTCCGTGGAAGCGGCGCGCGCGGGCGAGCAGGGGCGCGGGTTTGCCGTCGTCGCTGGCGAAGTGCGAAATCTTGCCAGCCGCAGCGCCGACGCGGCGAAAGAGATCCGTTCGCTTATCAGCGATTCGCAGACCCACGTTAACGAGGGCAGCGAGCTGGCCCAGCAGGCTGGCGAAACGATGGATGAGATTGCCACAGAAGTGCTGCGCATGACCAAACTGATGCGCGAGATTGCAACCGCGTCCCAGGAGCAGAGCCGCGGCATTGAGCAGGTGAATATTGCGGTGAACCAGATGGACGAAACCGCGCAGCAGAATGCGGCGCTGGTGCAGCAATCCTCCGCCGCGACCCGCTCCCTTGAGGAGCAGTCGCGTCAGCTGATGGAAGCCATGTCATCATTCAAAGTGACGTCTCAGACCGCGGCATAATATTCCCCAGCCCCGGAACGTTCTGTGCCGGGGCTTTATTCCTCGCGGAATTAACTGCCGCAATATTATCGTGAATATCGCCCATTAATATTTCCAGTGAGCTGGTTAAGGCTAACGCTTTTTCAGTCGGCTCAAGATATAAACCCTTGCGGAAAAATAACGGCTCATCAAACAGCTGATTAAAACGCTTCAGGGCCAGACTTACCGCCGGGCGTGACATATCGAGGCGCACAGAGGCCTTTGCCATGCTGCCGCAGCGGACGATTTCAATAAATACAGGGATAAGATTTAAATCTATACCGGTAGTAGCACGAGAATAATTTTTCATTGCGGTTCTGCTCCAGGAAATATCTGTCAAACTGTTATGGAAATAATGCAGGAGCAGTGGTGAATATTAAAGCGTGTTTTTTATAAACACTTATACGTTAAAATATATAAATGACCAGGGGAGCCAGAACGGCTCCCCTGAAGAAAGGTATTACGCGTCCGGGTACTCACGGATAAAACGTTCAACGTCTTCAACCATGTGGTTGTTGCCGACGAAGAATGAACGGCGCTGGTGAAGGCTTTCCGGCACGATATCCAGAATACGCTCTTTACCGTCGCTCGCCTTGCCGCCCGCCTGCTCGGCGAGGAACGCCATCGGGTTGCATTCGTACAGCAGGCGCAGCTTTCCGTCAGGGTGGCTTGCGGTGCTTGGATAGAGGTAGATACCGCCTTTCAGCAGGTTACGGTGGAAATCCGCGACCAGAGAGCCAATATAGCGGGAGGTGTAAGGGCGCTGCGTCGCTTTATCTTCTTCCTGGCAGAATTTGATGTACTTCTTCACGCCGTTCGGGAAGCGAATGTAGTTGCCTTCGTTGATGGAGTAGGTGTTGCCCTTCTCCGGGAAGCGCATGCGTTCCTGGCTCAGACAGAAAACGCCCAGTGAAGGATCGTACGTAAAGGCGTGAACCCCGCACCCGGTGGTGTACACCAGCATGGTGGAGGAGCCATAAACGACGTAACCGGCAGCCACCTGATTAATGCCCGGCTGCAGGAAATCTTCTTCGGTCACCGGCGTGCCAACAGGCGTGACGCGGCGGTAGATGGAGAAAATGGTACCGACAGAAACGTTAACGTCGATGTTTGAGGAGCCGTCGAGCGGATCCATCAGCACAACGTATTTCGCGTGTTCACACCCTTCGAAAACAACAATTTCATCTTCTTCTTCGGAGGCGATACCCGCAACGATGTCGCGCGCGCGCAGTGCAGCTTTCAGTTTTTCATTTGCGAACAGATCGAGTTTCTGCTGAACCTCGCCCTGAACGTTCTCGGCACCGCTGGCACCCAGGATATCGACCAGACCGGCCTTGTTGATATCACGGTGGATGATCTTAGCGCCCAGCTTTATTGCCGACAGCAAAGCAGTGAGTTCACCGGTAGCATGAGAGAACTCGTGCTGCTTTTCGACAATAAATTCACCTAACGTTTTCATAACACTTTCCCTGCATCTTTGTGAGTAGAGCGATTTATGTTCACTAAAACGACTAAAGCCCAACAATCTTAACAAACATTCAAATAGTAGCGCAGAGGTGAATCGCGCCAGCAGGATACGGATTTTCCTGAAATGCGTTTCACACCCGCTGACATGTGAGTAAAATGTGCGCCACATTGAAGAAGGATAGTGACGTATGCGCATTCATATATTGGGGATTTGTGGCACTTTCATGGGCGGACTGGCAATGCTGGCGCGCTCGCTGGGCCACGAAGTGACAGGTTCGGACGCCAATGTGTATCCGCCAATGAGCACGCTTCTGGAGAAGCAGGGCATCTCTTTAATTCAGGGCTACGATGCCAGCCAGCTGGATCCCGAGCCGGATCTGGTGATCATTGGCAACGCCATGACCCGCGGTAATCCGTGCGTCGAGGCGGTACTGGAACGCAATATTCCGTTCATGTCCGGCCCGCAGTGGCTGCATGATTTCGTGCTGCGCGACCGCTGGGTGATTGCCGTTGCCGGCACGCACGGCAAAACGACCACCGCCGGGATGGCCACCTGGATCCTCGAAGCCTGCGGCTACAAGCCGGGCTTTGTGATCGGCGGCGTACCGGGCAACTTTGACGTTTCTGCCCGCCTGGGAGACAGCCCGTTCTTCGTGATCGAAGCCGACGAGTATGACTGCGCGTTCTTCGACAAACGCTCCAAATTCGTCCATTACTGCCCGCGGACGCTGATCCTCAACAACCTTGAGTTCGACCATGCGGATATCTTTGACGATCTGAAAGCCATTCAGAAGCAGTTCCACCACCTGGTGCGCATCGTGCCGGGCCAGGGACGCATCATCCTGCCGGAAAACGACATCAACCTGAAACAGACCCTGGCAATGGGCTGCTGGAGCGAGCAGGAGCTGGTGGGCGAGCAGGGCCACTGGCAGGCGAAGAAACTCAACGCCGATGCCTCCGAGTGGGAAGTGCTGCTCGACGGTGAAAAAGTGGGCGAAGTGAAGTGGGGCCTGGTGGGCGAGCACAACATGCACAACGGCCTGATGGCCATTGCTGCCGCACGCCACGTGGGCGTTCTGCCTGCGGATGCAGCGAATGCACTGGGCTCGTTTATCAATGCCCGTCGCCGCCTGGAGCTGCGCGGTGAAGCCCACGGCGTCACGGTGTACGACGATTTCGCGCACCACCCAACGGCGATTCTGGCGACGCTTGCGGCCCTGCGCGGCAAAGTCGGCGGTACCGCGCGCATTCTGGCGGTGCTGGAACCGCGCTCGAACACCATGAAGATGGGCATCTGCAAAGACGATCTCGCGCCGTCATTAGGACGCGCCGACGAGGTCTTCCTGCTGCAGCCGCAGCATATTCCGTGGCAGGTGGCGGAAGTGGCCGATGCCTGCATTCAGCCTGCGCACTGGAGTGCGGATGTGGATGTGCTCGCGGATATGGTCGTGAAAGCGGCCCAGCCCGGTGACCATATTCTGGTGATGAGCAACGGCGGTTTCGGTGGGATCCATCAAAAGCTGCTGGACGGTCTGGCGAAAAAAGCGGAAGCGGCCGCCGACGCGTAAAAAAAAGCCCGGTGGCGCTCGCGCTTACCGGGCTTACATTTGCACGACCTTGTAGGCCGGATAAGGCGTTTACGCCGCCATCCGGCGCAAAACCGCACGGATTACTCTTCGTTCTCAGACAGCTCGCGCAGATACTGGAAAATCAGGCGCGCAGACTTCGGCGGCTTATTCCCTTCTTTCTCTTTCTTCGCGTTGCGGATCAAGGAACGCAGCTGCTGGCGGTCGGCATCCGGCCACAGGTTCAACACTTCCGGTACGGCGTCATCACCCTGTTCAATCAGACGATCGCGGATCTGCTCAAGCTTATGGAAAAACGCAACCTGCTGGTTGTGTCGGTTTTTCAGCTTGTCCAGCGCCTGGCGGATCGGATCGACGTCGCGCTGACGCAGCATTTTCCCGATAAGCTGAAGCTGGCGACGACGGCCTTCTTTTTTGATTTTCTGTGCCAGTTCAATGGCATCACGCAGATCCTGGTCGAGCGGGATCTTATCCAGCGCGTTTTTACCCAGTTCTACCATTTCTGCGCCAAGCTGTTTTAACTCTTCGGCGTCACGTTTAATTTCACTTTTACTGACCCAGATGATCTCATCATCTTCGTCTTCGATGTCATCACCGGGAACGTCGTCGAGCCAGTCTTCGGGCTGCTTAGTCATGTCAGGCTCCTTAAAAAAAGAGGCTAATGTTACCAGTTAAGACGCGCACTGAAAAACGGTTCTCTGTTAGACTTCAGATAACTCTCTCTTACAGTATGGCATTTGCGATGAAAGTAACCTCACAAGTTGAAGCGCAGCGTAAGATTCTGGAAGAAGCCGTCTCCACCGCGCTGATGCTTGCTTCAGAAAAATCAGATGGCGCCGAAGTGGCGGTCAGCAAAACCACCGGCATTAGCGTGAGCACCCGCTATGGCGAAGTGGAGAATGTTGAATTCAACAGCGATGGCGCGCTGGGGATCACGGTCTATCACCAGAATCGCAAAGGCAGTGCGTCATCCACCGATCTCAGTCCGGATGCCATCGCCCGTACGGTGCAGGCCGCGCTGGATATTGCCCGTTACACCTCGCCGGATCCTTACGCTGGCGTGGCGGATAAAGAGCTGCTGGCGTTTGATGCGCCGGATCTCGATCTTTTCCACCCGGCAGAGGTTACGCCGGACGAAGCGATTGAACTGGCTGCCCGCGCAGAGCAGGCGTCTTTGCAGGCTGACAAGCGCATCACCAATACCGAAGGCGGCAGCTTTAACAGCCACTACGGCATCAAAGTTTTCGGCAACAGCCACGGCATGCTGCAGGGCTACTGCTCCACCCGCCACTCGCTCTCCAGCTGCGTCATCGCCGAAGAGAACGGCGACATGGAGCGCGACTACGCCTACACGATTGGCCGCGCGTTGGGGGATTTACAGTCTCCGGAGTGGGTCGGTAAAGAGTGCGCCGAGCGCACGCTGTCCCGCCTGTCGCCGCGCAAGCTCTCCACCATGAAGGCCCCGGTCATTTTTGCCAACGAAGTGGCGACCGGTCTGTTTGGTCATCTGGTGGGCGCGATTGCCGGTGGCTCCGTTTACCGTAAATCGACCTTCCTGCTCGACTCGCTGGGCAAGCAGATCCTGCCGGAATGGCTGACCATCGAAGAGCATCCGCACCTGCTGAAAGGGCTGGCCTCCACGCCGTTCGACAGCGAAGGCGTGCGCACCGAACGTCGCGATATCATCAAAGACGGTATTCTGACCCAGTGGCTGCTGACCAACTACTCCGCGCGCAAGCTGGGGCTGAAAAGCACCGGTCACGCGGGCGGAATCCACAACTGGCGGATTGCCGGCCAGGGCCTCAACTTTGAGCAGATGCTGAAAGAGATGGGCACTGGTCTGGTGGTAACCGAGCTGATGGGCCAGGGCGTAAGCGGCATCACCGGGGATTACTCTCGCGGTGCGGCGGGCTTCTGGGTGGAAAACGGCGAAATCCAGTATCCGGTGAGCGAAATTACGATTGCCGGCAACCTGAAGGACATGTGGCGCAACATCGTTACGGTCGGTAACGATATTGAAACACGTAGCAATATACAGTGTGGTTCAGTTCTTCTGCCCGAAATGAAAATTGCGGGTCAATAAAGATAGCGTTTTGTTAATAATAAAAAAGGAAGTGAGCAATGCGTAAACACCTGTTAGCGATCGTCGCAGCTTCAACGCTGGTTCTTGGCTCTTCTGCGTTTGCTGCGGATCTTGAAGACGACATGGGCATCCTCGGTCAAAACCTGAAGGTGGTGCAGAAAACGGACAATGCGGCTGAAATGAAAGACGCACTGACCAAAATGCGTGAAGCGGCGCTGGACGCCCAAAAAGCCACCCCGCCAAAGCTGGAAAGCAAAGCGGCAGACAGTGCTGAAATGAAAGACTACCGCCACGGCTTTGACGTGCTGGTCGGCCAGATCGACGGCGCGCTGAAGCTCGCCAACGAAGGTAAAGTGAAAGAAGCCCAGGCGGCGGCCGAGCAGTTTGTAACTACGCGCAACACGTATCATAAAAAGTATCGTTAATTGGGTGCCTGAGCTGTACGTCCTTTCTCCGTATGCGGAGGCGCATTACGCGCCCCCGCATCTTTGCTCCTTACCGGTCGGAGCGACACTCCATCCGCGCTGTCACTTCAAGCGAGCCGTTTCGAAAACGGATCTCGCACAGTGTTTTCCTCGTCACCAGCGTTAAGATGATTATCGTCAAAGAAATAATCATCAAAACCCCGATACTTGGGTTTCTGCGTTTCATGGATGCCTCCTTGCTTTAAAGCTGGCGAGGTAGCAAACATCACGTGGCTAGACGTGTCGTTTACAGCCCCGTCCTGATTTACATTCAGGTAGGGGCTTTCCACTTTCCGTCCTATGCCTGAGACGGTCAGTCTCAAGCACCCGTCGCCACTCTAGCGAATCCCCATAAGAAAACCTTATCCACATCACATTTCTACGAGCCCGCTCGGAAACTTTTCCACTCTGCTTGCCTGTTCATTGCCGCTTAATAGCGTGATATTCATCACGCAAATACAGCGATTTATCCATATTCAGCGCATTTATGTGGCACAGATCACTGCTGCGGCTCGCCTTTCCACTTCGAAGTGGAAAACAACTCGCTACAAACAATTCCCCCTCAACGTTAGTTTTATTCCAGAGCCATTAACGGGGTAAGACCAGTGATTAACGGAGCGGTAATGAACGACGTTGGGGAACAGGCAGTGCAAACAGAGCAGCTCGCGAACACTATGCTGCAGCAGGTTTATGCCCTGCTGGCCCGGCACGACATCATCCCCAATGCGGTACAGGAACAGATGCTGACCTCCCACGTTCGCGCAATGGCGCACCGGTCCGTGACCGGCGAGCCGCTGCCGGAGGTTGAAGCGGAACTGTTCGACGAAATTTCACCGGATTCAATGCGGCTGGCACGTGAAGTGGTAGCGCAGTTTGGCAACCTTCCTGATGAAGAAGCCTGGCTGCTCTCCGTTCACTTTGAAGTCGCGAAAGACAACCTTTAAGGAGCAACACATGGAACAGATTACAGTCGTGATTGGCGATCGCCTGGGTAAAGGTCAGAAAGTGGCTGTGGGTGTGGAAAAAGCAGGTGGACGCGCGGTTGTCGTACCGGGTATGGCAGCCGATATGAAGCTCGGCGACGTGATGAAAGCGGAAAACGCCACCTTCGGCATCTCCTTCTGCGGCAGCGGCGGCGCGGGTGCCATCACGGCGCAAACCAAATATGGCTACAAAGCGAAATACGGCATGCGTTCCGTGGAAGAGGGCGTGACCGCCATCAACGAAGGCTGCAACGTGCTGGGCTTTGGCTTTATGGATAAAGAAGAGCTGGGCGAGCGTCTGGTACAGGCGTGGCAGAAGAAATACGGCGCATAAGCATGAAAGAACAGTTCACAACCACGGTGAGAGTGAAGGGCAAAGGCGACGCCAAAGCGCGCGCTTTTGCCGACGCGCTCAACCACGTTCAGGCCGCGGTGATGAAAGCCTCACCGCATATCTTACTGCGTATTGAGCCACAGGATGTGCAGGTCGTTCAGGCGCAAGAAGCGGTGCGAAAAGAAGCCTTTCTGTTCTTCTTTTTGCGCCGGGAAAGACGCACCTACAGCGTGGAGCTGGATGTGACCGTCAACGTGACCGCTATCAATCTTGACCAGGTGGATTTCGTCACGCAACGCTGATTATTCATAAAAGGGCAGACTGATGTTCTTAATTATATTAATAAAATCGCTCATCATCGGCGGCCTGGTAGGCGTCGGTGTCGGAGCCGGGGCTGCACGCATGTTTCATGCGCCTACCACTCAGGGTATGGGCGCGTTTCGTACGTTGGGGGAACTGAACTCCTGCGAAGGGGACCCAGCGTCTCACTTCTCCTTTGGGTTAGGTTTCTTCTTTAACGCCTGGGCCTCTTCCGTGGCCGCAGGGGCTTTCACACAGGACGTTGACCACCGCATCATCCCGAACTGGGGTGCTGCTGCACTGATGATCAAAAACCGTAACGTCGGCGAAACGCTGCACGATCCGCGCAAAATGGCGATTGCCTGCGGCCTGATCGGCATGATTGTCGTGACCTTCCTTAACCTTACCGCCTCCTCCGTACCGGCTGCGCTTCAGGTCACCGCCGTCAAGGTGCTGGTGCCGGCGGCAAACCTGCTGGTCAACACCGTGATGCCGGTGATCTTCTGGCTGGCGGCCATCGACGCGGGTAAAAAATCGGGCTTCTGGGCGACCATTTTCGGCGGCGCAGCGCAGCTGATTATGGGCAACGCCGTGCCGGGCCTGGTGCTGGGGATCCTGATTGGTAAAGGCGTAGAGGAGAGCGGCTGGAACCACGTCACCAAAGTGATGATGGCGGCTATCGTCCTGCTGTTCGTGCTGAGCGGCTTCTTCCGCGGCTTCGACATGAAGATGATCGAATCCTTCCATCTGACCGTGCCGAACTGGCTCGACATGATCCACAACTCGCTCAGCGGTAAATAACAGGAGCCTCTACATGGAACAGAATAAAGGTTTTTGGTATGCCGACTGGTCGTTCCCGATCTTCGTTGGCCTGCTCTCCTCCGGCGTGTTTGCCGGGACGCACATGTACTACCTCTACGGCATCGGCGCGTTTAACGAAGTGGCCTTTGTGGCGATGCTGAAAGCGGGGATTGATACCGGCGTCTACGGCGCGGTGGCGGCGTTCGGCGCAAGCTTCCTGTTCGCCCGCATTATCGAAGGCTCGCTGGTCGGTATTCTCGACATCGGCGGCGCCATTCAGACCGGCGTCGGTCTTGGCGTTCCGGCGCTGCTGCTGGGCGCGGGGATCATGTTCCCGGTGACCAACTTCATTGCCGCGCTGATTACCGGCCTGGTGATTGGCCTGGCGATTGGCTACGTCATTATCCTGGCGCGTAAGTTCACCATCAATCAGAGCAACTCCACCTACGGTGCAGACGTGATGATGGGTGCGGGTAACGCCTCCGGCCGCTTCCTCGGGCCGTTGATTATCCTCAGCGCCATGACCGCCTCCATTCCGATTGGCGTGGGTTCTCTGCTGGGGGCACTGCTGTTCTACATCTGGCAGAAGCCCATTACCGGCGGTGCGATCCTCGGTGCCATGCTGTTGGGCTGGCTGTTCCCGGTCGCCCTTTAATACCCGCGGGCGCTCAGGCGCCCGCCTTATCAGGAGATCCTCATGTTTGATTTACTCCTGCGCCGCGCGCGCCTTGCCGACGATACCCTGACCGATATCGCCATCCAGGACGGGAAGATTGCGGCGCTGGGCGACATTGACGCTCCCGCCAGCAAAACGGTTGAGCTGAACGGCAACGTTTTCGTTAGCGCAGGCTGGATTGACTCCCACGTCCACTGCTACCCGAACTCCCCGATTTACCACGACGAACCGGACAGCGTCGGCATTGCCACCGGCGTCACCTCCGTAGTGGATGCAGGCAGCACCGGGGCCGACGACGTGGACGATTTCTATGAAATCACCCGTGAAGCGACAACCGACGTCTTTGCCCTGCTGAACATCTCCCGCGTGGGGCTGATTGCCCAGAACGAGCTGGCCAATATGGCCAACATCGACGCCGACGCGGTCAAACAGGCGGTTAAACGTCACCCCGATTTTATCGTTGGCCTGAAAGCGCGCATGAGCAGCAGCGTGGTCGGTGAAAACGGCATTACGCCGCTGGAGCGCGCGAAAGCCATTCAGAAAGAGAACGGCGACCTGCCGCTGATGGTGCACATCGGCAACAACCCGCCGAACCTCGACGAAATTGCCGAGCTGCTGAGCTCGGGCGACATCATCACCCACTGCTACAACGGCAAGCCCAACCGCATTCTGACGCCCTCCGGCGAGCTGCGCGCCTCCATTACGTCTGCGCTGAAGCGTGGCGTGCGTCTGGACGTCGGCCACGGCACGGCGAGCTTCAGCTTTGAGGTGGCGAAACGCGCCATCGCGATGGGCATTCTGCCGCACACCATTAGCTCGGATATCTACTGCCGCAACCGCATTAACGGCCCGGTGGGCTCGCTGGCAAGCGTGATGTCGAAGTTTCTCGCCATCGGCATGTCGCTGCCGCAGGTGATTGACTGCGTAACCGCCAACGCCGCCGACGGCCTGCGCCTGACGCGCAAAGGCCGCATTCAGCCGGGTCTCGACGCCGACCTGACGCTGTTCACCCTTAAACGTCAGCCGACGGTGCTGACGGATGCCGAAAACGACAGCCTGCAGGCTGAACACATTCTGGTGCCGCTTGCCGCGATCCGCGCGGGCAAGGGCTACATGACCGAACAAGGGAGCACGGAACATGCCTTCGATTTATGAGAAGTACAACTTAAAGCAGGTTATCAACACCTCCGGCCGCATGACGGCCCTGGGCGTCTCCACGCCGCGCCCGGAAGTGGTGCAGGCAGCGATGGACGGCATGAATCACTATTTTGAGATGAAGGATCTGGTTAACAAAACCGGGGAATACATCGCGAAGCTGCTGGACGTGGAAGGGGCGACGGTGGTCTCCTGCGCGTCGGCGGGCATTGCCCAGTCCGTGGCGGCGGTGCTGGTGAAAGACAGCGACTGGCTACTGGAAAATCTGCACGTTACGCCGGTTGAGAACAACGAAATCGTCCTGCCGAAAGGCCATAACGTTAACTTCGGCGCGCCGGTGGGCACCATGGTGGCGCTGGGCGGCGGTAAGCTGGTGGAAGCGGGCTACGCCAACGAATGCTCCGCCGATCAGCTGGCGGCGGCGATCACTCCGCGTACCGCGGCGATCCTTTACATCAAATCTCACCACTGCGTGCAGAAAAGCATGCTCAGCGTCGAGCAGGCGGCGGTGGTGGCGCGTAAGCACGATCTCCCGCTGATCGTCGACGCGGCAGCGGAAGAAGATCTGCATACCTACTACCGATCCGGTGCCGATCTGGTGATCTACAGCGGCGCGAAGGCAATTGAAGGGCCAACCAGCGGGCTGGTGATCGGCAAGACCCAGTACGTTGAGTGGGTGAAGCGTCAGACGGCGGGCATTGGCCGCGCGATGAAGGTGGGTAAAGAGGGCATTCTTGGCCTGACCTGCGCCATCGAACACTACCTGACGGCGACCAAAGAGAGCGGTGCAGAGATGGTGGCGAAGATGACGCCGTTTATCGACGCGCTCAACACCCTGAACGGCGTCACCGCGCGCGTGGTCTGGGACAGCGCGGGACGCGACATCGCGCGCACTGAGATTAAGTTTGACGAAGCTACTACCGGCGTCGGCACCGGCGAGCTGGTGAACGCGCTCAAGCAGGGCGAATACGCCATTTATTTCCGCGGCTACAAGGCCAACGAAGGGATTATCGAAGCGGACGTGCGCAGCGTGAACGCAGACCAGCTGAACATCGTGTACCGCCGCATTAGCGAAGTGTTAGGACAGGAGAAAAAAGCATGAAACTGACCCCCAATTTTTACCGTGACCGCGTCTGTCTGAACGTGCTGGCAGGCTCGAAAGCCAACGCCAGCGCCATCTACGAGGCGGCGGAAGGTCATGTGCTGGTGGGCGTGCTCTCCAAAAATTACCCGGACGTGGACAGCGCCGTCGCCGATATGCGTGAATACGCCGCGCTGATTGATAACGCGCTGTCTGTGGGCCTGGGCGCGGGCGACCCGAACCAGTCGGCGATGGTGAGCGAAATCTCCCGCCAGGTGCAGCCGCAGCACGTCAACCAAGTCTTTACCGGCGTCGCCACCAGCCGCGCGCTGCTGGGGCAGAACGACTCCGTGGTCAACGGTCTGGTCTCGCCGACCGGCACCGTCGGCATGGTGAAAATCTCCACCGGCCCGCTGAGCAGCGCGGCACCGGACGGTATCGTACCTGTGGAAACCGCGATTGCCCTGCTGAAAGATTTCGGCGGCAGCTCAATCAAATACTTCCCGATGGGCGGCCTCAAGTGCCGTGACGAGTACAAAGCGGTGGCGGAAGCCTGCGCCCGTCACGACTTCTGGCTGGAGCCGACCGGGGGAATCGATCTGGAAAACTATGAGGAGATCCTGCAGATCGCCCTGGACGCGGGCGTGAGCAAAGTCATCCCGCATATCTACAGCTCGATTATCGACAAAGCCAGCGGCGACACGCGGCCAGAAGGCGTTCGTACGCTGCTGGCGATGACGAAGAAGCTGGTGAAGTAATAAAAACAACACCCCTCACCCTAACCCTCTCCCCAAAGGGGAGAGGGCCGGGGTGAGGGGAAACGCACCACACTCACCTGAAGGAGCCACCATGCACACCCGTAACCTGCTTGTTGCTTCACTCTCTTTACTTGCTACCGCCGCAGTCGCCCAGACGCAGTACGCCTGGGTGGGCACCTACAACCCCAACGGTGAAGGGCTGTACCGCTTTACCGTCGACCCGCAAAGCGGCGCGCTCGGCAATAAAACGCTGGTGAGCAAGCTGCCGAACGCCGCGCAGCTGGCCGTCTCGCACGACGGCAAAACGCTCTACCTGGCAAGCGAAGTGGAGCAGGGCGTGGTGCAGGCGCTGCGCGTGGCCGATAACGGCGAGCTGAGCGAGCTCAATCAGGTGGCGTCCGGCGGCGCGGGGCCGGTCTATCTTTCGCTGACGCCGAACGGCCAGCACCTGCTGGTGGCCAACTACGTCAGCGGGTCGATTGCCGTTTTACCGATCAAGGCAGACGGCAGCCTGGGTGACGCCACGGACAAGCATCAGGATGAGGGTGAGCCGGGCGCGGCAAAACCGGAAGCCGCTGCGGAGGGCAGCTTTGCCATCAGCGATCACAACGGCCCCCACGCGCACATGATCGCCGCCGATCCGAGCGGCAAGTACGTATTTTCTACCGATCTGGGACTGGATCGCATCTACCAGTACCGCTTTGACGATCGAACCGGCAAGCTGACGCCGAACGATCCGCCGTTTATCAGCGCCTCCTCAAAAGGAGCCGGGCCGCGCCACTTTGTCTTTACGCCGAAAGGCGATGCCCTGTGGCTGATTAACGAAGAGGCGTCTACGCTCACCCATTATACCGTGAGCGCCAACGGCACCTTAAAAGAGGGCAAAACGCTTTCAGCCCTGTCGGAAGGTTACAAAGGCACCAGCTTTGCCGCCGGGCTGGCGTTAAGCGCCGACGGAAAGCAGCTGTATGTGGCTAACCGTTTGCATAACAGCATCGGGCACTTTACCGTAACAGCGGAGGGCACGCTGACGCATCAGGACGATGTGTGGACGCGCGGTGATTACCCGCGCACCCTGACGCTCGATAAACAGGGGCGCTGGCTGTACGTCATGAACCAGCGGAGCGACAACATTACCCGTTTCCGCGTCGGTCAGGACGGCAAGCTGAGCTTTGAGCCAGACTATACCCCGGTCGGCAGCCCATCCCAGATGGTCATTTCACCTTAAGCCGTAAGAGGACAACGACGTGCGATTCCCGAACCAACGTTTAGCGCAACTTTTCGATCTGTTGCAAAACGAGACGCTGCCGCAGGACGAGCTGGCGCAGCGGCTGTCGGTCTCCACGCGAACCGTCCGTGCGGATATCACCGCCCTTAACGCGCTGCTGGCAAGCCACGGCGCGCAGTTCATCCTGAGCCGGGGCAACGGCTACCAGCTCAAAATTGAGGATGCCGAGCGCTATCAGCAGCTGCAGGCCTCCCACCCGCGCGCGCTGCGCATTCCGCGGACCGGGCCGGAGCGCGTGCATTATCTGGTGGTGCGTTTTCTCACCTCGGCGTTTTCCCTCAAGCTTGAGGATCTGGCGGACGAGTGGTTCGTTAGCCGCGCCACGCTGCAAAGCGATATGGCGGAAGTGCGCGAGTGGTTCCACCGCTATAACCTGACGCTGGAAACCCGTCCGCGTCACGGGATGAAGCTGTTTGGCAGCGAGATGTCGACCCGCGCGTGCCTGACAGATCTGCTCTGGGAGCTGGCGCAGCAGGACAGTCTGAACCCGCTGGTGACCGACGTGGCGCTGAATGCGGGCGTGGCGGAGCAGATGGTGCCCGTGTTGCACGACGCGCTGACGCGTCATCACATTCGCCTGACCGACGAGGGCGAGCTGTTCCTGCGCCTGTACTGCGCGGTGTCGGTGCGCCGCATCAGCGAAGGTTACCCGCTGCCGGAGTTCCATGCCGAAGACGTGGAGGAGAACGTGCGCGAGGCGGCGAAAGATATCGCCGTGACAATCCAGCAGCTGGCGGGCAAAGCGCTTTCACCCTCGGAGGAGAGCTGGCTGTGCGTCCACATCGCCGCGCGGCAGATTCAGGAGATCGCGCCCAGCGCCATTAACGCCGACGACGACGAAGCGCTGGTCAACTACATCCTGCGCTACATCAACACCCACTATAACTACAACCTGCTCAGCGACGAACAGCTGCACGCGGATCTGCTCACGCACATCAAAACCATGATCACCCGCGTGCGCTATCAAATCATGATCCCGAACCCGCTGCTGGATAACATCAAGCAACACTATCCGATGGCGTGGGACATGACGCTGGCGGCGGTGTCGAGCTGGGGCAAATATACGCCGTACGTGATCAGCGAAAACGAGATTGGCTTCCTGGTGCTGCACATCGGCGTCGGGCTGGAGCGCCACTACAACATCGGCTACCAGCGCCAGCCGCGCGTGCTGCTGGTGTGCGACGCCGGTAACGCCATGGTGCGCATGATCGAGGCGGTGCTGCAGCGCAAATACCCGCAAATTGAGATGACGCGCACCCTCACCCTGCGCGAGTACGAGCTGACCGAATCCATCAGCGAAGACTTTGTTATTTCCACCGCCCGCATTAGCGAAAAGTCGAAGCCGGTGGTCACGATCGCCCCGTTCCCGACCGACTATCAGCTGGAGCAGATTGGCAAACTGGTGCTGGTGGACCGCACCCGCCCGTGGATGCTGGATAAATACTTCGACGCGGCCCATTTCCGCATTATTGACACGCCCGTCGACCAGCAAACGCTGTTCCGCGAGCTGTGCGAGCAGCTTGAAGAGGAAGGCTTTGTCGGGGAGGCGTTTCTGGATTCCGTCGTTGAGCGTGAAGCCATCGTCAGCACCATGCTCGGCGACGGCATCGCGCTGCCGCACTCCCTCGGCCTGCTGGCGCAGAAAACGGTGGTCTACACCGTGCTCGCCCCGCACGGCGTCCAGTGGGGCGACGAAACCGCACACGTCATCTTCCTGCTCGCCATCAGTAAAAGCGAATACGAAGAGGCGATGGCGATTTACGATATTTTCGTCACCTTCCTGCGCGAACGCGCGATGTCACGGCTCTGTAGCTGCAGGGATTTTGCCGAGTTTAAGGCGGTGGCGATGGAGAGTTTGAGCCGGTTTTGAGGTAAGGGCGGACGGATAGTATCCGCCTTTGTTTAACGCAGATGATGCACAACCTGGTTACTGCTGCCGCGCCAGATAAGCGACGGGTCTTTTAAATCCTGCACAAACTTGCCGTCGACCAGTACGTTAATCAGATCCACCACTTCCATTTGCTGCGCGTTGAGCTCATCCAGCCTGTAGCCCGTCCAGACCCAGATGTCTTTTCCCGCACATTCGCGGCGAATGCGTTTCACCAGCTTCAGAATATCCGGCACGTTTTGCGGATGCAGCGGATCGCCACCGGAAAGTGAGATTCCCTGACGCTTGATGCGCGTGTCGTTCAGGTCGTTGACGATCCGGTCTTCCATCTCGGCGGTAAACGGCATGCCGGAATTGAGGCGCCAGGTGCTTTTGTTGTAGCAGCCGGGGCATTCGTGCACGCAGCCTGAAACAAACAGGGTGCAGCGGGTGCCGGGGCCGTTAACGATGTCGACGGGGTAGTACTGGTGATAGTTCATAGCGTTAACCTGATGCCCTCACCCCGGCCCTCTCCCACGGGGAGAGGGAGAAAACCGGAGTCAGGCTTAGCAATGTGCTCGATCGGTTCCCTCTCCCTTGAGGGAGAGGGGTAGGGTGAGGGGGAGAACACGGAACTTACCCGATCTGCCCATTCCCTAAATGCTTCACGCGGCGCTTCACCTCTTCCTGCTTGCCGGCGTTAAACGGACGCGCGTCCGGGCTGCCGAGATAGCCGCACACGCGGCGGGTGACGGAGACGCGGGCCGCGTCGTGGTTGCCGCATTTCGGGCAGGTAAAGCCTTTGCTTGTGCACTCAAACTCACCGGTAAATCCGCACTCGTAGCACTCGTCGATAGGCGTGTTGGTGCCGTAATACGGCACGTGCTGGTAGCTGTAATCCCACACGTCCTCCAGCGCCTTCAGGTTGTGCTGAATGTTCGGGTACTCGCCGTAGCAGATGAAGCCGCCGCTGGCGATCGGCGGATACGCCGCTTCAAAGTCGATCTTGTCGTACGGGTTCACCTTTTTCTCCACGTCGAGGTGGAAGCTGTTGGTGTAGTACCCTTTATCCGTCACCCCTTCCACAATCCCGAACTCGGCGGTGTCCAGACGGCAGAAGCGATCGCACAGGTTTTCGCTCGGGGTGCTGTACAGGCTAAAGCCGTAGCCGGTTTCCTCTTTCCACTGGTCTACCGCGTCGCGCAGGCGCTGAACGATGGCGATGCCTTTTTCGCGCAGGGCCTCGCTGTCGTACATGTGCGTATCGCCCGCTAATGCATTGATGGTCTCGTGTATACCGATATAGCCCAGCGAAATCGACGCGCGACCGTTTTTGAAGATCTCGGACACGTCATCGTCTGCTTTCAGGCGCACGCCGCAGGCTCCTTCCATATAGAGGATGGGCGCGACGCGGGCTTTGACCCCTTCGAGACGCGCAATGCGGGTCATCAGGGCTTTACGCGCCAGCTGCAGGCGCTCGTCCAGCAGAGTCCAGAAGGCGTCTTCGTTACCTTTTGCTTCCAGCGCGATGCGCGGCAGGTTCAGGCTGATAACGCCCAGGTTGTTGCGTCCGTCGTGGATCTGCTCACCGTTTTCGTCTTCGTACACGCCGAGGAAGCTGCGGCAGCCCATTGGCGTTTTAAACGAACCGGTCACTTTGACGACCTGGTCGTAGTTCAGGATGTCCGGATACATGCGCTTGCTCGCGCACTCCAGCGCCAGCTGTTTGATGTCGTAGTTCGGATCGCCAAACTTGTGGTTCAGGCCGTCGCGGATGGCGAACACCAGTTTCGGGAACACGGCGGTTTTGCGGTTTTTGCCGAGCCCGGAAATGCGGTTACGCAGAATGGACTGCTGGATCAGACGCGATTCCCAACTGGTGCCCAGACCAAAGCCGAAGGTCACAAACGGCGTCTGGCCGTTGGCGGTGTGCAGGGTGTTTACCTCATACTCCAGCGACTGAAACGCGTCATAGCACTCTTTCTCGGTGCGGGAATGGGCGTAGCCGTCCGCGTCCGGGATCTGCCACTCTTCGGCGGTTTTACGGTGCTTGTTGAAGCTTGCCGTCACGAACGGGGCCAGCACTTCATCAATACGGTTAATGGTGGTGCCGCCATAAATGTGGCTGGCAACCTGAGCGATGATCTGCGCCGTTACCGCGGTGGCCGTGGAGATGGACTTAGGCGGTTCAATCTCAGCGTTACCCATTTTAAAACCGTGGGTCAGCATGCCTTTCAGGTCGATCAGCATGCAGTTGAACATCGGGAAGAACGGCGAGTAGTCGAGATCGTGATAGTGGATCTCGCCGCGCTCGTGCGCCGACACCACGTCGCGCGGCAGCAGATGCTGGCGGGCATAGTGTTTGGCCACGATACCGGCCAGCAGGTCGCGCTGGGTAGGGATCACTTTACTGTCTTTATTGGCGTTTTCATTGAGCAGCGCAGAGTTGGTCTGCTCGACCAGGCCACGGATCTCCTGGTTCAGACGGCCGCGCTTCTCGCGCTGCACGTCACGATCGTGGCGGTATTCAATGTAGGCGCGCGCCAGCTGCTTGTACGGGCCCGCCATCAGCTGGTTCTCAACCGCGGTCTGGATCTCGTTGATATCGACCTGGCTGCGTTCATTCATCTGGCTGCTAACGATTTCTGCGACGGTGGCGCAGTAATCTGCGTCATCGACTCCCGCTGCTTTAGCTGCACGCAGAATGGCTTCCTGGATGCGCTCTGATTTAAACGGCACTTTACAGCCATCACGTTTCATCACATGCGGTGTCATGATCACTCCATTTTTTAAAAACAGGTTATCCACAGAGGCGGAGAAGTATTCAAAGGCTGTATTGTCAGCCAGGTGAGAGACTTCCCTCGTTCCCGACCCTTGTTATCCACAATTCCGGAGAGCTGAGTCGCCGTCTTGTTGTTGGAATAGTAGACGATTAATACAAGATGTTGGGTCGGCGTGCATTTTAAGTGCTACATATAGTGATTTGCATCAAACATGTTTGCGATTTATTTGATTCAGAACAAAGTAAAAAGACGAGAGTACAAACGGCGGGCGCTGTAGCGATTGTAAATCCGGAAAGGAAAAATCTGATTAATTATTCAACAAAAACAGTAAAGTAAGCCGGGCGCAACGGGTGCGCCCGGTGAAGGTATTACGCCTGTAGCCACCAGACGGCTTCAAACGGACGCAGCGTCGTTTTATTTGGCGACGGATAGTTGCTCATCACCGTCTGCCACTCGCCGCTCAGGAGGTCATTCGTCCATTCATGAGGCTTATCGCTCAGGTTCGCCATCACTATCAGCGTCTGCCCCTGCCACCGGCGGCGATAGCACCACAGGGAAGGGTGGTCAGGCAGTAAATCCTCATAGTCACCCCACGTCAGCACCGGCAGAGTTTTGCGCAGGCTAATCAGCGACTGGTAGGTGTAAAACACCGAATCCGGGTCATCGAGTGCTGCGCGGGCGTTCACGGTTTCGTAGTTGTCGCAGACGCCAATCCACGGCTCGCCCTCGCTAAAACCCGCATTGTGCGACGCGTCCCACTGCATCGGCGTGCGTCCATTATCGCGGGACTTACTCGCCAGAATCGCCAGTAGCTCGTCCGGCTCGCGGCCGTTGGCCCGCAGTTCCGCGAACATGTTCAGGCTTTCCACGTCGCGGTAATCGGTGATGCGGCTGAAGTGCGGGTTGGTCATCCCCAGCTCTTCGCCCTGATAGATATACGGCGTACCCTGCATGCCGTGCAGCACCATGCCGAGCATCTTCGCGGCAGCCACGCGGTGTTCCCCTTCGTCACCAAAGCGCGACACGATGCGCGGCTGGTCGTGGTTACACCAGAACAGCGCGTTCCAGGCTTTGTTGTGCATCCCCTGCTGCCAGTGGCGGAAGAGGGTTTTCAGCGCGACGAAGTCCGGCTTCGCCTTCGTCCACTTTTCGCCGCCGGGGTAGTCCACCTTCAGATGATGGAAGTTGAAGGTCATCGACAGCTCGCTGCCGTCGAGCGACGCGTACTGCTGGCAGTTCTCCAGCGAGGTCGAGGACATTTCGCCTACCGTCATCAGGTTGCGCGGGGTGAAGACGTCGCGGCTCATCTCCTGCAGATATTCGTGGATGCGCGGCCCGTCGGTATAGAAGCGGCGGCCGTCTCCGATGTTGTCGTCCGGGAAATCCTGATCTTTTGAAATGAGGTTAATCACGTCCAGACGCAAGCCGTCCACGCCGCGATCGGCCCAGAACTCGCACACTTTTTTCAGCTCGGCGCGCACCTCCGGGTTCTCCCAGTTGAGGTCCGCCTGCTCCGGCGCAAACAGGTGCAAATAGTACTGCTCGCTCTCGGCGTGCCAGCGCCAGGCGTTGCCGCCAAACTTGGAGCGCCAGTTGTTGGGAAGCTGCTCCGGCGTGCCGTCGCGCCAGATGTAGAACTGGCGGTACGGGCTCGCTTTGTTCAGCGACTCGCGGAACCAGGCGTGCTGCGTTGAGGTGTGGTTAAACACCATATCGAGCACGATGCGAATGCCGCGCGCGTGCGCCCCGGCAACCAGCTCGTCGAAGTCATCCAGGGTGCCGTAGGCCGGGTCAATGGCGGTGTAATTCGCCACGTCGTAGCCGTTATCCACCTGCGGGGAGATATAAAACGGCGTCAGCCAGATGGCGTCAATGCCGAGGGTTTTCAGGTAGTCCAGACGCTGCGTCACGCCGCGTAAATCACCAGTGCCGCTGCCGGTAGTGTCCTGGAAACTTTTTGGGTAAATCTGATAGATGACGCCGTTCTGCCACCAGTGAGGAAGAGTATTCATAGTGCGTTCCTGCAAATGCGAAGGGGCGCAACTGCGCCCCGAAAGAAGACGTTAAACAATCTGCAGCGTGCCCTGACGGAACTTACGCTGGTAAACCACGGTGGTGAGCGCCATTGGGACGATAATCGCTACCGCCATCGCCAGCGCAAACACCTGCCAGAACGCGGGCTGGATGGAGAGGATGCCCGGCAGCCCGCCGACGCCAATCCCGTTTGCCATCACGCCGTTCAGGCCGCACAGCAGGCCCGCCAGACCGGAACCGATCATCGCGCAGAGCATCGGGAAGCGGTATTTCAGGTTGATGCCGTACATCGCCGGTTCGGTGACGCCGAGGTAGGCGGAGATAGCTGCCGGAACAGAGATTTCACGTTCGTTATGCTTGCGGCTGACGATGATGATGCCGGTCACCGCAGAGGCCTGTGCAATGTTAGACAGCGCGATAATCGGCCAGACCGGCGTGCCGCCGAGGCTCTGGATCATCTGCATATCAATCGCCAGCGTGGTCTGGTGCACGCCGGTGATCACCAGCGGGGCGTACAGGAAGCCGAACAGCGCGGCACCAATCGGCGCGAAGCTGCCGGTCATCAGGTGACGGACCGCGAAGGCCACGCCGTCACCAATCATGCGGCCAAACGGACCGATAAAGGCGTGCGCCAGGAACACCGCCAGGATCAGCGAGCAGACCGGCACCACCACCAGATAGAGGTAATCCGGCACGATGCGCTTCAGGCGCGTTTCAATAAAGCCCAGCGCCAGACCGGCCAGCAGTGCCGGGATCACCTGCGCCTGGTAGCCCACCTTAGCGATAGTAAACAGCCCGAAGTTCCACACCTCCGGCACCTGCTGCCCAAGTAAGTAAGCGTTCATTAACTGTGGAGAGACCAGCGTGACGCCCAGCACGATACCCAGAATCGGCGTGCCGCCCATTTTGCGCACCGCAGACCAGCAAATGCCCACCGGCAGGTAGAAGAAGATCGCTTCGCCAATCAGCCACAGGAAGTCATAGATGCTTTGCAGCGCGGGGTACATCTGCGCCAGGGTTTTGCCGTCGCTCATCGGCACATCGCCGATGACGTTACGGAAGCCTAAGATTAAGCCCCCGCTGATCAGCGCCGGCAGCAGCGGGAAGAAGATCTCCGCGAAGTGGGAAATCAGCTGCTCGTGCCACTTCATATTCTGGCGCGCGGCCTTCTTCGCCTGCTCTTTATCGGCGGAAGAATGCCCGGTTGTCGCCAGCAGAGCCTGATAGTAATCGCCCACTTCAGTACCAATAACCACCTGGAACTGGCCGGCGTTGGTGAAGCAGCCTTTTACCATGGAAAGTTCTTCAATGGCCTTCGGGTTGGCTTTGGCCGGGTCGTTCAGCACGAAGCGCAGGCGGGTAATGCAATGGCTGACGGTGGCGATGTTTTCGCGGCCGCCGACCAGGACGATCAGCCGATCGATATCTGCTTGTTTGACTTTACTCATCATGAAACCTCATGACAGATGGGAGGGGTGTAATGACCTGAGCGCAAGCCTACTCCTTCAGCGTGACGGCGAAAATGGGAACGTTCCCGAAATCAGGCGAAGATCACAATAATCCGTTGAGCGGGGGTTAAGAGAGGTGGGCGGGAATAACGATCTGACGCGGCTCAGCGCGCCCGTTGATCTGCTCGATCAGCTGCGCGGCGGCCTGCCTGCCGGACTCGGCGTAGCCCGGATCGACGGTGATAATTTCCGGGTGCAGGAACTTCATCAGCGGCGTGCTGCCGACGCTCGCCACCTGCAGGTTATCGATGCGCTGCTCCTGGATATATTTGCTGGCACCCAGCGCCAGGGTATCCGTGGCGCACACCAGCGCGGTGGTCTGCGGCGTCAGTACGCTGGCGACCTGCTCGTAGCCCTGCTTCATGCCCAGCCCCGGCAGGGAGGCCACGGCGGAGAGATTGTGCTGTTTGCAAAACGCCAGATAGGCTTCATGGCGGCGCTTGCCGGTGGTAACGTCCGCGTGCGGCACGCCCAGATAGCTGATGTGGCGATGGCCTTTGTCGTACAGGCGCTGCATCAGGATCACGATGGCGCCTTCGTCGTCGTAGCAGACGGACGCAAAGCCGTGGGCATCGCGCGCCAGCAGCACCAGCGACGGCTGCCAGGGTTTCAGCATTTCGTCTTTGATGCCGGTAAAGCCAAACAGCACCACGCCATCAATGTTGCGCCGCTTGAGCATACCCAGATGCTCTTCAACCAGCTGCACAGAGAACTGGCTCTCCATCATTATCGGATCATAGCCCTGCTCGTAGAAGGCGGGCAGCATGGTCTGGACGGCGAGATTTTCGGAGAGCGAATCCAGACGCGAAACAATAATGGCGACCACCTTGTCGCTCTGTCCGCGCATGGCGCGCGCGGAGCGGGAAGGGGAAAAACCGTGCTGGTTCATGACCGCCTCAACGCGTTCGCGGGTGCGTTCGCTGACGCCGCTTTCGTTGTTCAGCACGCGTGAGACGGTTGATTTCCCCACGCCGCTTAAACGCGCGATGTCTTTAATCGTAAGGCGGTTCTGCATGCTGTATTCCCTGTAACAACGACAAAGTGGTTAATTGAGCCTAATGACATAGCGTGTTTTCGCTATGGGCAAAGTCTGGTTTACGTTCGGTTTATTTGCAGGGGGGTATAATACCGTCCGAATCGCCACAAAGGGTATGCTTAAATCCTTATACTGCGCGGCGACCCCCTGATTTTTTACTTACCGGAGGCTTCATGGATCCCGATCCCACACCTCTCCTGAACGGGAGAATGAGTTCTTTCCGGTAAGCCAGCCTGTTGCTGACTCACCGGAGATGTGAGGCAGCAACGTCATAAACGTTCCTGCTTGAAAAATTGAGTGCCTCTCAGGTACGGCCTTGCCACGCCTGAAGGAAATGCTGCGTCCGCGCTTGCGGATGCGGAGGAATGACTATGTTTAAAAATATCACCCGGCAGCTGCAGGCGCTGCTGAGCCGCCACCTGCCACACCGTCTTGTTCAACGCGACCCGCTGCCCAATGGCAAAAACGTGGCGGGCGCCGCGATCCCTGCGTCCCTGACCGAGCGCTGCCTGAACGTGGCGGCGATGGATGAAAACGAAGTCTGGCGCGCGTTCGGCGGACACCCGGAAGGGCTAAACGCTTCAGAAGTGGAAAAAATCCGCGCCGTGCATGGCGATAACCAGATCCCGGCGCAAAAGCCGTCTCCGTGGTGGGTGCATCTCTGGCTCTGCTACCGTAACCCGTTCAACCTGCTGCTGACCGTGCTCGGCCTCATCTCCTACGCGACGGAAGATCTGTTTGCCGCAGGGGTGATTGCCCTGATGGTGGGCATTTCCACGCTGCTGAACTTTATTCAGGAGGCCCGCTCCACCAAAGCGGCGGACGCCCTGAAGGCGATGGTCAGCAACACCGCGACCGTCTCGCGCGTGATCAACGATCTCGGTGAAAACGCGTGGGTCGAACTGCCCATAGATCAGCTGGTGCCGGGCGATCTGGTGAAGCTGGCGGCGGGAGATATGATCCCGGCGGATTTACGCATTATTCAGGCGCGCGATCTGTTCGTGGCGCAGGCCTCGCTGACCGGGGAATCCCTGCCCGTTGAAAAGGTGGCGCGCAGCCGTGACCCGCAGCAGATGAACCCGCTCGAGTGCGACACCCTGTGCTTTATGGGCACCACGGTGGTCAGCGGCACCGCGCAGGCGATTGTCACCGCCACCGGGGGCAACACCTGGTTTGGCCAGCTTGCCGGGCGCGTCAGCGAGCAGGAGAGCGAGCCGAACGCCTTCCAGAAAGGCATTGGCCGCGTCAGCATGCTGCTGATCCGCTTTATGATGGTGATGACCCCGATCGTGCTGCTGATCAACGGCTACACCAAAGGCGACTGGTGGGAAGCGGCCCTGTTTGCGCTCTCCGTGGCCGTCGGCCTGACGCCGGAAATGCTGCCGATGATCGTCACCTCCACGCTGGCGCGCGGGGCGGTGAAGCTCTCTAAGCAGAAAGTGATCGTCAAACACCTCGACGCCATCCAGAACTTTGGCGCGATGGATATCCTGTGCACCGATAAAACCGGCACCCTGACGCAGGATAAAATCGTGCTGGAGAACCACACCGACATTTCCGGCAAAACCAGCGAGCGGGTGCTGCACAGCGCGTGGCTGAACAGCCATTACCAGACCGGGCTGAAAAACCTGCTCGACGTCGCGGTGCTGGAAGGGGTGGATGAAGAGTCAGCCCGCACGCTCTCCGGCCGCTGGCAGAAGGTGGATGAGATCCCGTTCGACTTCGAGCGCCGCCGCATGTCGGTGGTGGTAAGCGAACAGCAGGACGTCCATCAGCTGATCTGCAAAGGGGCGCTGCAGGAGATCCTCAACGTGTCGACGCAGGTTCGCCATAACGGCGACATCGTGCCGCTGGACGACACCATGCTGCGCCGCATCAAGCGCGTCACCGATAACCTGAACCGTCAGGGGCTGCGCGTGGTGGCGGTGGCGAGCAAGTTCCTGCCCGCGCGTGAAGGGGACTATCAGCGTATCGACGAATCCGATCTGATCCTCGAGGGTTACATCGCCTTCCTCGATCCGCCGAAAGAGACCACTGCGCCGGCGCTGAAGGCGCTAAAGGCGAGCGGCATCACGGTGAAAATCCTCACCGGCGACAGCGAGCTGGTGGCGGCCAAAGTGTGCCATGAGGTGGGGCTGGACGCGGGCGACGTGGTGGTGGGAAGCGATATTGAGCACCTCTCCGATGACGAACTGGCTAAGCTTGCCCAGCGCACCACGCTGTTTGCCCGCCTGACGCCGATGCATAAAGAGCGCATTGTCACCCTGCTCAAGCGCGAAGGGCACGTGGTGGGCTTTATGGGCGACGGCATCAACGATGCGCCCGCGCTGCGTGCGGCGGATATCGGCATCTCCGTGGACGGCGCGGTGGACATCGCCCGCGAAGCGGCGGATATCATCCTGCTGGAAAAGAGCCTGATGGTGCTGGAGGAGGGCGTCATCGAAGGGCGTCGCACCTTCGCCAACATGCTCAAGTACATCAAGATGACCGCCAGCTCCAACTTCGGTAACGTCTTCAGCGTGCTGGTGGCAAGCGCGTTCCTGCCGTTCCTGCCGATGCTGCCGCTGCATCTGCTGATCCAGAACCTGATGTACGACGTGTCTCAGGTGGCGATCCCGTTTGATAACGTGGACGACGAGCAGATCCAGAAGCCGCAGCACTGGAACCCGGCGGATCTCGGTCGTTTTATGCTGTTCTTTGGGCCGATCAGCTCCATCTTCGACATTCTCACCTTCTGCCTGATGTGGTTTGTGTTCCACGCCAACACCCCGGAACACCAGACTCTGTTCCAGTCCGGCTGGTTCGTGGTAGGTCTGCTGTCGCAGACGCTGATTGTGCATATGATCCGCACCCGCCGCATTCCGTTCATCCAGAGCCGCGCCGCGTGGCCGCTGATTGTGATGACGGGGATTGTGATGGCGCTCGGCATCGCGCTGCCGTTCTCACCGCTGGCGAGCTACCTGCAGCTGCAGGCGCTGCCGCTGAGCTACTTCCCGTGGCTGGTGGCGATCCTCGCTGGTTATATGGTGCTGACGCAGATGGTGAAAGGGTTCTATGCGCGTCGGTATGGGTGGCAGTAAGTTATGTTTGCCGGGTGGCGGCTTCGCCTTACCCGGCCTACTCACGAAACGTAGGCCCGGTAAGCGTAGCGCCACCGGGCAATAGCTTTCCTCTCAAATTCAACAACCTGTGATCTCCGTCGGCGCATTCGCTTGACGACAAATTGAGCGCATGTTAACAGAATGTTTTGCCTTTATTTGGCCCGTCAGATAAGGAACATTCATGTTACGGTACAGTCTCTTAACCGCCGGGCTGATGCTCGGTGCGTCGGCGTTTGCCGCTCCGGCAGGCGATCTCCCCTTAATGCCCTGGCCTGCGAAGGTCGAACGCCCGACGACCCAGGGCGCGCTGGTGCTCAGCAACAACGTATCTATTAGCGTCAGCGGCGACGATCTGGGCGACGCGGTCAACCGCCTGCGCCAGCGCATTGCCCTGCAAACCGGCTGGACGCTGCAGCCGCAGGCTGAAAAGCCAGACAAACCGACCATCCGCATCGCGGTTGCCAAAAAGGTCAAGCCGCAGCCGCTGCCGGACAGCGACGAAAGCTATAGGCTCACGGTGGACGCCAACGGGGTGAATATCTCCGCCAACACCCGCTTCGGCGCGCTGCGCGCCATGGAAACCCTGCTCCAGCTGATGCAGAACGGAGCGGAAAACACCTCGCTGCCGTGGGTCACCATTGAAGATTCCCCGCGCTTCCCGTGGCGCGGACTGCTGCTGGACTCGGCGCGCCACTTTATCCCGCTGCCGGACATCAAGCGCCAGATTGACGGCATGGCCGCCGCCAAGCTGAACGTGCTGCACTGGCACCTGACAGACGATCAGGGCTGGCGCTTCAGCTCGACGCGCTATCCAAAGCTGACCCAGCTTGCCAGCGACGGACTGTTCTACACGCCGGGGCAGATGCGCGAGGTCGTGCGTTACGCTACCGAGCGCGGCATTCGCGTGGTGCCTGAGATCGACATGCCGGGCCACGCCTCGGCGATTGCCGTGGCCTATCCGGAGCTGATGAGCGCCCCGGGGCCGTATCAGATGGAGCGACACTGGGGCGTGCTGAAGCCGGTGCTGGATCCGACAAAAGAGGCAACCTATGCGTTTGCCGACGCGATGGTCAACGAACTGGCGGCGATCTTCCCCGATCCATATCTGCATATCGGCGGCGATGAGGTGGACGACAGCCAGTGGAAAGCGAATACAGCCATTCAGCAATTTATGCGCGATAAGAAGCTTGCTGACAGCCACGCGCTGCAGGCTTACTTCAACCGCAGGCTGGAGACGATCCTTGAAAAACATCACCGGCAGATGGTCGGCTGGGATGAGATCTACCATCCCGATCTGCCGAAAAGCATTCTGATCCAGTCGTGGCAAGGGCAGGACGCGCTGGGGCAGGTGGCGCAAAACGGTTACAGAGGCATTCTGTCGACCGGTTTTTATCTCGACCAGCCCCAGTCCACCGCCTATCACTACCGCAACGAGATTGTCCCGCAGGGGCTGAACGGCGTGGACGTCATAGCGGAGAGCGACAGCGTCCAGAGCTGGACCTTCACCATGCCGCGCCTGAAGGGCAAGCCGGTTGAGGGGAGCTTCACGCTGGTGAAAGGGGATGCCGGCTGGCGCGGATTTATTGATTTTGCCGGGAAATCCCGGCGCGCGGTGCAGGATATTGAATGGCGTGACGACAATCAGGTCACGTTTACCGTCGATACCTGGATGGGCGAAACGCGGCCGGTGGTCTCCGTCGATAACGATAAGCTGAGCGGCTACTTCCTGGTGGGTAATGCCCGGTATCCAATTAGCGGCACGCGCCTGGACGAGGTGCCGAAAGGCATTCCACCGGTCGTGCCGGAAGTGGCGAATCAGGCCAACCTGCTCGGCGGAGAAGCCGCGCTGTGGGCGGAAAACGTGGTGGCACCAGTGCTGGATATCCGCCTGTGGCCGCGCGCCTTTGCGGTGGCGGAACGGCTGTGGTCAGCGAAGGACGTCAACGATGTCGACAACATGTACACCCGCCTGCAGGCGATGGACAGCTGGTCGACGGTGTCGGTCGGGCTGCAGCAGCATACCCAGCAGCAGGTGCAGTTCACGCGGTTGGCGAACAATGCCGATACCCTGCCGCTGCAGATCCTCGCGCAGGCGGTAGAGCCCGCGCAGTATTACACCCGTCAGCACCTGAAGTTCCAGGCGGGAAATTATCATCAGTTCGAACCGCTCAACCGCTTCGCGGATGCGCTGAACGCCGAAAGCGCCACGGTGCGGCAGATGAACAAATGGGCCGACCGTCTGGTGAGCGACGCGGAAGACACAGAAAGCGCCGAGGCGCTGCGCCACGTGTTCAACCGCTGGCAAAGCAACACCAGCGATGCGCTGGCGCTAAGCGAAAACAGCTATCAGCTGAAGGCGATCAAGCCGGTGATTCAGGAGGTCGATAAGCTTTCGTCAATTGGCCTGCGGCTCACCGACCTGGTGGCGCGTCAGGGCACGCTGGATGATAAAGAGATCGCGTCGATTCAGGGCGAGCTGGATAACGCGGCGAAGGTGCAGGACGAGGTGGTCATTGCGGCGGTGTATCCGCTGGAGACGCTACTTCGCGCCACGCGGAATCAGTAGCGGGCCATAAAAAAAGGCAGCCCCAGGCTGCCTTATCGTCGACAAAGCGAATTAGCGACGTACGGCAATCGCTTCGATTTCAATTTTCACGTCTTTTGGCAGACGGGCCACTTCCACACAGGAGCGCGCCGGGAAGGTGGCGTTGTGCTCGGTGAAGAAAGCTTCGTAGGTGGCGTTAACAGTCGCGAAGTCGTTCAGATCTTTCACGAAAACGGTGGTTTTCACGATATCGCCCACTTTCAGGCCTGCGGATTCCACGATCGCCTGCACGTTTTCCAGCGACTGACGCGCCTGTGCCGCCACGTCTGCCGGTACTTCACCGGTTTTCGGGTTCACCGGGATCTGACCTGAAGTGATGATCATGCTGCCCAGATCAACGCCCTGAACGTAGGGGCCGATAGCCGCAGGTGCATTTTCCGTCGCGAGTACTTTGCTCATGTTTTCTCCAGAATTACAGCGTTAAGAATGTTCCCGGCCATTATAACAGCCGGGATTTCATTACCAACCTCAATTAGTTGGCCAGCACCACATAATGAGAAAACTCTTTTTCGCAGTATTTGCATTTGAGTGCGATGTCATCGGCGCGTTTTTTCACTGCAAAGCTGGAGGATACCGGCTCAGCGTGGCTAATGCAGTTGCTGTTCGGGCAGACCAGCACGCTCTCAATGCGCTCCGGCAGGCTCGGACGGGATTTGCCGACCACTTCATACTCGTCGATGCGGTTGACGGTGGCGTCCGGGGCGTACAGCGACAGCTGGTTAACCTGCTCGTCGGTCAGGAAGGTGTTCTCAATTTTGATCAGATCCTTGCGGCCCATTTCGCCGGACGGCAGGTTCAGGCCGATGGTGATGCGCTGGTCGGTTTCGGTCAGTTTGAACAGCGTCAGCAGCTTAAAGCCCACCTGCGCAGGGATGTGGTCAATCACGGTGCCACGCTTGATGGCTTCAACCTGGAGTTTGTTATCGTGTGTCATGGTCGTTTCCCCTTACAGTGCCAATTCGCGATTCAGAACCAGTGCCAGTAACGCCTGGCGGGCGAAGATGCCGTTCCCGGCCTGCTGGAAGTACCAGGCGTGCGGCGTTTTATCCACGTCTGTGGCGATCTCATCGATGCGCGGCAGCGGGTGCAGCACCTTCATGTTGTCGCGCGCGCCCTCGAGGTCGCTGGCGCGCAGCACGAACTGTGCCTTGACGTTGGCGTATTCGGACGGGTCCAGGCGCTCTTTCTGCACGCGGGTCATGTAGAGAATATCCACGTTGCCCACGACCTCTTCGATGCTGGCGTGCAGGCTCCACTGAATGCCTTTTTCGTCCAGCATGTCGAGAATGTACTGCGGCATCGCCAGCGCGTCAGGCGCGATGAAGAAGAAGCGGTTGCCGTTAAATTTCGCCAGCGCCTGGGTCAGGGAGTGGACGGTGCGGCCGTACTTCAGGTCACCGACCATGGCGATGTTCAGGTTTTCAAGCGTGCCCTGGGTTTCCTGAATGGTGAACAGATCCAGCAGGGTCTGCGTCGGGTGCTGGTTGGCACCGTCACCGGCGTTCAGCACCGGAATGCCGCCGGAAAACTCGGTTGCCAGGCGCGCCGCGCCCTCCTGCGGGTGGCGCATCACAATCGCGTCGACGTAGGTGCTGATGACTGAAATGGTATCCGCCAGGGTCTCGCCTTTTTTACCCAGCGACGTGTTGCTGCTGTCTGAGAAGCCCACCACGCTTGCGCCCAGGCGGTGCATGGAGGTTTCAAAGGAGAGGCGGGTGCGGGTCGAGGCTTCGAAGAAGCAGCTCGCAATCACCTTGTGCTTCAGCAGCTCCGGTTGCGGATTGGCCTTCAGTTTTGCCGCGGTTTCCAGAACCAGTTCCAGCTCTTCGCGGCTGAGGTCGTTTATGGAAATGATGTGTTTTTGATAAAGCGGATTCATGTTTATCTCCTGACGCCGGGCAAAAAAAAGCCCCTCAAATGAGGGGCTCTGGGAATAGGTTTAGCAACGGGAAGAAAAACGGCAGGCCAGCGTCTGATTTCAGACGCGGTAAGACGATATGTCGTACACGCTTGACCATGCTTCCTCCCGGCAAATTGTCGGGCATTATACGCAGCTCGTTTTGCGGATCAAGCGATTTAATGCACGCTTTACTCAATGCAAACGGTTCTTTATGAATATTAATGCGTTCTGAGTAAATAATTAATTTGCTTATGCACCAGCGCGGTGCGCTTCACGACGCGAGGGGCGACCCAGACGATACTGCTTCCGGCCACCACGCCTAAAATTTCCGGTAACTGGTGATAATCCAGAATACGCGCCACCGCGCGGCCATATCCGGCGACGGTATGCACAAGGATAAACTCGCTATTATGCTCGACGCTCACCACCATTTCAGAAACGGTGCGCGCGGCGTCGGGGGCAGGGCGCAGCTGAGGATTCAACGAATAAATTTTTAGCCCTTTGGCATTTCGAATTTTTATGACTCCGAGCAACTTCAGCAGACGCGAAACGGTCGACTGGCTGATGCTGTCAAACCCTCTCTCCTGCAGGTCGCGGCGGATCTCTTCCTGCGAAAGATACCCCTTTTCGGCGATCAGACGCTTGCACACCGTGAGCTGCAGTTGTTCTTTGGGAGAGTACTCTTCGTAATCCATCATGTTTCCCATATCAGTTCCCGAAATAACCGGTGACACCGCACCGATCCGTAGGCCGGATAAGCGCAGCGCCATCCGGCAAATTACATCAACGCCCCCAGGCTTAACGCCACCATAATCACCACCGTTAATATCCCCAGCAGCGGCGCAACCCATTTCAGGTAGCGCACATAGGGCACCCGGGCGATAGCCAGACCGCCCATCACGACGGCTGAGGTGGGAGTGACCAGGTTAACGATGCCGGACGCCGACTGGTAAGCCGTGACCACCAGGTCGCGGTTGACGTTAGCGAAATCGGCAAGCGGTGCCATGATCGGCATCGTCAGAACGGCCAGGCCGGACGAAGAAGGCACAAGAAACGACAGCACGACCTCCAGCCAGTACATCACGTTGATAAACGCCACCGTGGACAACCCGCTGACCAGCCCTTCCGCGCTGTGCAAAATGGTGTGGGTAATCATGCCCTTATCCATGATGACTACGATACCGCGCGCGATGCCGATAATCAGCGCGACGCCCAGCAAATCTCGCGCGCCGTTGATAAACGTCGACGTCAGCTCTTCTTCGCTCATGCGGGCAATCAGGCCGACGATAATCGCGCTGGCGAGAAACACCGCCGAGATCTCCGCCATCCACCAGCCCAGCACCGCCACGCCGTAGATCATCACCGCGAAGGCGAGGGCGAAAATCACGAGGATGATTTTGCGCACCGGGGTAAATTCCAGCGACTGCTCGCCCCTGCTGCCGAGGAAGTGGGCGCGGTTCTCCTCCTGCTTATCCGCAACGATCGACAGCGACGGATCCTGACGCACCTTACGGGCGTAACGCATCACCCACGCCACGCAGATGACCCAGCCGATGACCAGCAGCGCCACGCGCAGGGCGATACCGTTGGTGAAGGGGAGCCCCGCGGCGTTGGCGGCGATCACCGTGGCAAACGGGTTGATGGTGGAGCCGAGGGTGCCGATCCCCGCGCCAAGCAGCACGGTGGAGGCGGCGACAACCGGATCGAAACGCGCGGCCAGCATTACCGGCACCAGCAGGGTGTAAAACGGCAGAGACTCTTCGGCCATACCGTAAATCGTGCCGCCTGCGGCAAACAGCGCCATCAGGATCGGGATCATCCACTCTTCGCGGCCGCGAAGCCGGGTGGTGACGCGCTCGATCCCGGCGTCAATTGCCCCAGTTTTGGTGACGATCCCGAGAAATCCCCCGATGATCAGAATAAACAGCGCCACGTCGATCGCCCCGGCCTGGCCGGATTCCGGATCGTACAGCCCGGCAATCGGTGCCATCAGGACCGAAACCAGCCCCTGCGGATGCGCCGCCACGTGCGCGTAGGTTCCGGCAACCGGCACTTCTTTGCCGAGCGCCTCGTTCATTGCCATATGGTACTGCCCGGCCGGTACAACCCACGTCAGCACGGCGACGACGGCAATCAGAAAAAAGAGGATGGTGTAAGCGGAGGGAAACTTGAACTTGCCCATGATGTTCTCCTGAACCCGGCGCACCCCGCGGCGCGCCGGGCGGTGATTAGTCGCCGAGTGTCGCCACCATGACCGCTTTAATGGTGTGCATGCGGTTCTCTGCTTCGTCGAAGACGATGGAGTTCGGTGATTCAAAGACCTCTTCCGTCACCTCCAGCCCCTTCAGGCCGTACGCCATCTCGATCTCGTGGCCCACTTTGGTGTGCTCGTTGTGGAACGCCGGCAGGCAGTGCATAAACTTGACGTTCGGGTTGCCGGTGGCCTTCATGACGTCCGCATTGATTTGATACGGCTTCATCAGGCTGACGCGCTCGGCCCAGGCTTCCTTCGGCTCGCCCATGGAGACCCACACGTCGGTGTAGAGGAAATCTGTTCCCTGCACGCCTTCTTCCACGTCGTCGGTGAGCGTGATGCGCCCGCCCGTCTCTTTGGCGATGGCGCGGCACTGCTCAACCAGCCCGGCTTCCGGCCAGAAGGATTTCGGCGCGACGAGGCGGATGTCCATCCCCATCTTGGCCGCGCCGACCATCAGCGAGTTGCCCATGTTGTTGCGCGCGTCGCCGAGATAGGCAAAGCTCAGCTCCGGCAGGGTTTTGCCCGGCGCGTGCTCCAGCATGGTCATCAGGTCGGCGAGGATCTGGGTGGGGTGGAACTCGTCGGTCAGGCCGTTCCACACCGGTACGCCCGCATACTCGCCCAGCTCTTCGACGATGGCCTGGCCGTAGCCGCGGTATTCGATGCCGTCATACATGCGGCCCAGCACGCGGGCGGTGTCTTTCATCGACTCTTTATGGCCAATCTGCGAGCCGCTTGGGCCGAGGTAGGTGACCTGCGCGCCCTGGTCAAACGCGCCCACTTCAAAGGCGCAGCGGGTGCGGGTGGAGGTTTTTTCAAAAATCAGGGCGATGTTTTTCCCGACCAGGGTTTTCTTCTCGCGCCCGGCTTTTTTGGCCGCTTTCAGCTCGATGGCGAGGTCGATCAGGTACTGGATCTCTGCCGGGGTGTAGTCCAGCAGCTTGAGGAAGTTGCGGTTTTTCAGGTTGATGGTCATGTGGGAAATCCTTTTTAAAATTTAGCTGTCTGATGCCCTCACCCCGGCCCTCTCCCACGGGGAGAGGGGGCTTACATTCCCTCTCCCTGTGGGAGAGGGTTAGGGTGAGGGGAAAACGACTCAATTACGAATCAACGTGCCTTTCTCGCCCGCCAGGATCTCCGCGCCGTCATTCAGCGCGCCGATCCCGGCTATCCCATTGCAGGCTTCAACAAACTCGCGGCAGGCGGCCACTTTCGGCCCCATCGATCCGGCGTCGAACTGCATGCCTCTGAGCAGCTCCGGCGTGACCTGCGCCAGCGGGCGCTGGGTCGGTTTGCCCCAGTCGAGGTACACCGCGTCGGCATCGGTGAGGATCAGCAGGGCATCGGCCTCAATCTGGCGCGCCAGCAGGGCGGCGGAGAGGTCTTTGTCGATCACCGCCTCAATGCCGCGATAGCCGTTGGCGTTTTCCACCACCGGCACGCCGCCGCCGCCGTTGCAGATCACCAGGTGGTCGCGCTGGATCAGCGCCGTGATGGCGTCGCGCTCTACGATGCGCTTTGGCTGCGGTGAGGGCACCACGCGGCGGACGTAGCTGCCGTCGGCCTTGAACACCCAGCCTTTTTCCGCGGCCAGCGCTTTCGCCTGGGCTTCGCTGTACACCGGGCCGATGTACTTGGTCGGGTTGCGGAAGGCCGGGTCGGCGGCGTCCACTTCCACCTGGGTGAGCAGGACGCTCACCTCGCGCTGGGGCAGGTTATTTTTCAGCGCCTGCTGGAGCATGTAGCCGATCATCCCCTGGCTTTCGGCGCCGAGAACGTCCAGCGGGTAGGGCGTCACTTTGTCGTAGGCGCTGTTCTGCAGCGCCAGCAGCCCAACCTGCGGCCCGTTGCCGTGCACCAGCACCACGCGCCACTGTTCTGTTAATCCGGCGATGGTGCGGGCGGCCTGCTCGATGTTCTGGCGCTGGATCTCCGCTTCCAGCGGCTCGCCGCGCTTGAGCAGCGCGTTGCCGCCCAGGGCCACAACCAGAGTGGGTTTTCGTTCCATGATGGCTCCTTTAAATTCCGTCGCGTTCCAGCGGGCAGCTCATGCAGCGCGCGCCGCCGCGCCCGCGTCCCAACTCGTCGCCCGGAATGGGCAGCACGGTGATACCCGCCTTGTCGTACTTCTCGTTGGTCCAGACGTTGCGCTCGTAGCCAATCACTACGCCCGGGCGGATGGTCAGCACGTTGTTGGCGTCGTTCCACTGCTCGCGCTCGGCCTCAAAGGCGTCGCCGCCGGTGGTGATCAGGCGCACCTGGCTAATGCCGAGCGCCTTCTCGATGGCGTGCAGCAGGTCGGTTTCCTGGGTGCGCAGCAGGCCGCCGCGTCCGTCCGGGGTGAGCGTCCAGCACTGGGCGTCTTTGCGCACCACTTCCGGGTAGACGGAGAAGGTGTCCACGTCGATGTGGGTCATGACGGTGTCGAGGTGCATGCAGGAGCGGTGTTTTGGCAATTCAACGGCGATCACGCGCTCGGCCTGGCGGTGTTTGAACAGGCTGTTGGCGAGAAACTCCACGCCCTGCGGCGTCGTGCGTTCGGACATGCCGATCAGCACCGCGCCGCGGCCAATCACTAATACGTCGCCGCCTTCTAAGGTGGCGTGGTCGTAATTAATATTCTCGTCGCCGAAATACTTAATAAAATCGCCGTCGGCGAACGCCGGGTGCCAGCGATATATTGCCCGCAGGTTATTCGTTTCGCGCTGACGGGCCGGTTTGGCCATCGGGTTAATGGACACGCCGTTATAAATCCAGCAGGAGGTATCGCGGGTAAATAAATGGTTCGGCAGCGGCTTCATAATAAAATCATGTGCCGTGTGGGTATCCACCACCATATTTTTAATGGCTGCCGGAATTTCACCGTAGGTTAATCCGCCGCTTAATCTGCGCGCCAGTTCGCGGTGCGGCATATCCGCCAGCCAGCCGCGAACGTCGCCGGCAAAGGTGGGGCCGAGGCGGTAGTCAGAGATTTGCGTATCCAGAAGCCAGGCCTTCGCCTCTGCAATATCAAGGGTTTGTGTCAGAAGGTCGGTCAACAGCAGGACTTCCACACCCTGCTCGCGCAGCGTGTTTGCGAAAATGTCATGCTCCTCACCCGCCCGCTCAACCGAGAGCACATCATCGAAAAGCAGCTCCTGACAATTCGACGGCGTTAAACGCTTCAGACTTAAATTCGGACGGTGCAGCATAACGCTACGCAATTGACCAATTTCAGAACCGACGTAATGCTTTTCCATAATTATTCCTTTAACTGTTTTTCAGAATAAAAAGGGCATGCGCCATGTGATGTATTTAATTGCATGGCGGCTAAGCTCAATTGATTTCGTGATTCATACTAGGCAGTTAAATAATCCGTAATGTGATATTGCTCACGCGAAACCGGATATTAAGGGGTTTGTTTTCATTTGCATGATTCGCATCAGATAATGATTAATTGGTTATTTTGATAAGGTGAATAGCTAAGCAGGATCCGCTGACATTATTTGAGGTTGTTATTGTTTTGTAGAATTTCACGCTTTGACATATTTGGTTATGTGATTGATTTTAAATGAATAAAAAATTAGTGGGGAATGGCTATGCAGTATTGCTACTTAATTATTTTTGGCTTAAGGAAAATCAATAAATAGTTATGGGATTTAATCGCAAATTATCAAAGTGATAAAATGTGAGGCTGCAGCGAGTTTTATTGTTATGGCCTGGCGATCAGTGGGTTAGCGCGCGGGAGAAATAATAAGGAAATGAAGATATGCATAATGACTGCATAAATGCCTGCGCTGGCTTAACAGCAAATTAACAACATCCCCGATAAACATGCGCTGGCGCAAAACCCCTCGAGAAAGCGGTGGTATGGCAGTGAGAATTCTCGTATAAAAGATAAAAATGAAACATTGTTTTATATCGAGGGTTTTCTCATGATTATCGGCAACATCCACCATCTGCAGTCCTGGCTGCCTGACGAACTGCGCCAGGCCATTGAGCACGTCAAAGCCCACGTCACCGGCGCCACGCCGCTCGGGAAACACGACATCAACGGCAACAGCCTGTTTTATCTGGTCTCGGAAGACATGACCCAACCGTTCGCCGAGCGCCGCGCCGAGTACCACGCGCGTTATCTGGATATCCAGATTGTGTTGAAGGGCCAGGAAGGGATGACCTTCAGCACCCTGCCGCCCGGCACGCCGGACACTGACTGGCTGGCGGACAAAGACATCGCGTTCCTGCCGGAAGGCGAGCAGGAAAAAACCGTGGTGCTGAGCGAAGGGGATTTCGTGGTGTTCTGGCCGGGTGAAGTGCATAAGCCGCTGTGCGCGGTGGGGGCGCCTGCTAAGGTCAGGAAAGTAGTCGTTAAAATGCTGGTGGAGTAATTTCCCCTCACCCCGGCCCTCTCCCAGAGGGAGAGGGTGTAAAAGTCCCCTCTCCCTCTGGGAGAGGGTTAGGGTGAGGGCACCAGACCGCACCCACGCATAATGTGATCCAGCTTAAATTTCCCACACTCCTTCTTCCCTTCCCATTTACCTGCGCTTTTTCTGCGTCATAGTATGATCGTTAAATTAATGAACGCTGTTCTATAATGTAGAACAAAATGATTCAGCAAGGAGATCTTATGCCGCAGTCCGCGTTGTTCACGGGAATCATTCCCCCTGTCTCCACCATTTTTACCGCCGATGGCCAGCTCGATAAGCCGGGCACCGCCGCGCTGATCGACGATCTGATCAAGGCAGGCGTCGACGGCCTGTTCTTCCTGGGCAGCGGCGGCGAGTTCTCCCAGCTCAGCGCCGAAGAGCGTAAAACCATTGCCCGCTTTGCTATCGATCATGTCGATCGTCGCGTGCCGGTGCTGATCGGCACCGGCGGCACCAACGCCCGGGAAACCATTGAGCTAAGCCAGCACGCGCAGCAGGCGGGCGCGGACGGCATCGTGGTGATTAACCCCTACTACTGGAAAGTGTCGGAAGCGAACCTGATCCGCTACTTCGAGCAGGTGGCGGACAGCGTCACGCTGCCGGTGATGCTCTACAACTTCCCGGCGCTGACCGGGCAGGATCTGACCCCGGCGCTGGTGAAAACCCTCGCCGACTCGCGCAGCAACATTATCGGCATCAAAGACACCATCGACTCCGTCGCCCACCTGCGCAGCATGATCCACACCGTCAAAGGTGCCCATCCGCACTTCACCGTGCTGTGCGGCTACGACGATCATCTGTTTAATACCCTGCTGCTCGGCGGCGACGGGGCGATCTCGGCCAGCGGCAACTTTGCCCCGCAGGTGTCGGTGAATCTTCTGAAAGCCTGGCGGGATAAAGACGTGGCGAAAGCGGCTGAGTATCATCAGACCTTACTGCAAATACCGCTGATGTATCAGCTGGATACGCCGTTTGTGAACGTCATTAAAGAGGCGATTGTTCTCTGCGGCCGCCCGATTTCCACGCACGTGCTGCCGCCCGCCTCTGCGCTGGACGAGCCGCGCAAGGCGCAGCTGAAAACCCTGCTGCAACAGCTCAAGCTCTGCTGAGCCGGACGATAACCATGACCATCGAGAACATTTTCACCCCGCAGGACGATGCGTTTTATGCCGTCATCACCCACGCGGCGGGGCCGCAGGGCGCGCTGCCGCTGACCCCGCAAATGCTGATGGAATCCCCCAGCGGCAACCTGTTCGGCATGACGCAGAACGCCGGGATGGGCTGGGACGCCAACAAGCTCACCGGCAAAGAGGTGCTGATTATCGGTACCCAGGGCGGGATCCGCGCCGGAGACGGACGCCCGGTTGCGCTGGGCTACCACACCGGGCACTGGGAAATTGGCATGCAGATGCAGGCGGCGGCGAAGGAGATCACGCGTAACGGCGGGATCCCGTTCGCGGCCTTCGTCAGCGATCCGTGCGACGGGCGTTCGCAGGGCACGCACGGCATGTTTGATTCCCTGCCGTACCGTAACGACGCGGCGATCGTCTTTCGCCGCCTGATCCGCTCCCTGCCGACGCGTCGGGCGGTGATCGGCGTAGCGACCTGCGATAAAGGGCTGCCCGCCACCATGATTGCGCTGGCCGCGATGCACGACCTGCCGACCATTCTGGTGCCGGGCGGGGCGACGCTGCCGCCGACCGTGGGGGAAGACGCGGGCAAGGTCCAGACCATCGGCGCGCGCTTCGCCAACCACGAACTCTCCCTGCAGGAGGCCGCCGAGCTGGGCTGTCGCGCCTGCGCGTCGCCGGGCGGTGGATGTCAGTTCCTCGGCACGGCGGGCACCTCGCAGGTGGTCGCGGAAGCGCTGGGCCTGGCGCTGCCGCACTCCGCGCTGGCGCCGTCCGGACAGGCGGTGTGGCTGGAGATCGCCCGCCAGTCGGCACGGGCGGTGAGCGAGCTGGATAACCGCGGCATCACCACGCGCGATATCCTCACCGACAAAGCCATCGAAAACGCCATGGTGATCCACGCGGCGTTCGGCGGCTCCACCAATTTACTGCTGCACATCCCGGCCATCGCCCACGCGGCGGGCTGCACTATTCCGGACGTTGAGCACTGGACGCGCGTCAACCGCAGGGTGCCGCGCCTGGTGAGCGTGCTGCCCAACGGCCCGGACTATCACCCGACCGTGCGCGCCTTCCTCGCGGGCGGCGTGCCGGAGGTGATGCTCCACCTGCGCGATCTCGGCCTGCTGCATCTTGATGCGATGACCGTTACTGGTCAGACAGTCGGCGAGAACCTCGACTGGTGGCAGGCGTCCGAGCGCCGGGCGCGCTTCCGCCAGTGCCTGCGCGAGCAGGACGGCGTGGATCCGGATGACGTGATCCTGCCGCCTGAGAAGGCAAAAGCCAAAGGGCTGACCTCGACGGTCTGCTTCCCGACGGGCAACATCGCGCCGGAAGGGTCGGTGATCAAGGCCACGGCGATCGACCCGTCGGTAGTGGGCGAAGATGGCGTGTACCGCCACACCGGCCGGGTGCGGGTGTTTGTCTCGGAAGCGCAGGCGATCAAGGCCATCAAGCGGGAAGAGATTAAGCAGGGCGATATCATGGTGGTGATCGGCGGCGGCCCGTCCGGCACCGGTATGGAAGAGACCTACCAGCTCACCTCCGCGCTCAAGCATATCTCGTGGGGCAAGACGGTGTCGTTAATCACCGATGCGCGCTTCTCGGGCGTGTCGACGGGCGCCTGCTTCGGCCACGTGTCGCCGGAGGCGCTGGCGGGCGGGCCGATTGGCAAGCTGCGCGATAACGACATCATCGAGATAGCGGTGGACCGCCTAACGTTAACAGGTAGCGTGAACTTTATCGGCACGGCGGACAACCCGCTGACGCCGGAAGAGGGGGCGCGCGAGCTGGCAGTACGGCAGACGCACCCGGACCTGCACGCCCACGACTTTTTGCCGGACGATACCCGGCTGTGGGCGGCGCTGCAGTCGGTGAGCGGCGGCACCTGGAAAGGCTGTATTTATGACACCGATAAAATTATCGAGGTAATTAACGCCGGTAAAAAAGCGCTCGGCATTTAATTATTTTCTGAGATAAAACCGTCTGCGGGAAATATTCCGCGGACGGTTTTATCGCGCCTGTAATTTACTAATCTAAACAACTAGTTGAGATATATCGTTGGCGTCACAAAAGCAAAATAACGTAATTCAGAAATAAGATATGACCATTGCTGGTTAATTGAACAGCTCATTACACTCCATTAACACGATGTTGTAATTCAGCACACTACATAAGGGTGTAATTCTGATGACGCAATTAACCATGAAAGACAAAATTGGCTACGGGCTGGGTGACACCGCCTGCGGCTTCGTCTGGCAGGCCACGATGTTCCTGCTGGCCTATTTCTACACCGACGTCTTCGGCCTGTCGGCGGGGATTATGGGCACGCTGTTTTTGGTCTCCCGCGTGCTCGACGCCGTTACCGACCCGCTGATGGGGCTGCTGGTAGACCGCACCCGCACGCGTCACGGCCAGTTCCGCCCGTTCCTGCTGTGGGGTGCCATCCCGTTCGGCATCGTCTGCGTGCTGACCTTCTACACGCCGGACTTTTCCGCGCAGGGCAAGATCATCTACGCCTGCGTGACCTACATTCTCCTGACCCTGGTCTATACCTTCGTTAACGTGCCGTACTGCGCCATGCCGGGCGTCATTACCGCCGACCCGAAAGAGCGTCACGCCCTGCAGTCCTGGCGCTTCTTCCTGGCCGCGGCGGGCTCGCTCGCCATCAGCGGCATCGCGCTGCCGCTGGTCAGCATCATCGGCAAAGGGAACGAGCAGGTGGGCTATTTCGGCGCCATGTGCGTACTGGGCCTGAGCGGCGTGGTGCTGCTCTACGTCTGCTTCTTCACCACCAAAGAGCGCTACACCTTTGAGGTGCAGCCGGGCTCGTCGGTGGCGAAAGATCTCAGGCTGCTGCTGGGCAACAGCCAGTGGCGGATCATGTGCGCATTCAAGATGATGGCGACCTGCTCTAACGTGGTGCGCGGCGGGGCGACGCTCTACTTCGTGAAATACGTGATGGATCACCCGGAGATGGCGACCCAGTTTTTACTCTACGGCAGCCTCGCCACCATGTTCGGCTCGCTCTGCTCCTCCCGCCTGCTGGGCCGCTTCGACCGCGTTACCGCCTTCAAGTGGATCATCGTCGCCTACTCGCTGATCAGCCTGCTGATTTTCATCACCCCGGCGGAGCATATCGCGCTGATTTTTGCCCTGAACATTCTGTTCCTGTTCGTCTTTAACACCACCACGCCGCTGCAGTGGCTGATGGCCTCTGACGTGGTGGATTACGAAGAGAGCCGCAGCGGGCGCCGCCTCGACGGACTGGTGTTCTCCACCTACCTGTTCAGCCTGAAGATTGGCCTGGCGATTGGCGGGGCGGTGGTGGGCTGGATCCTGGCGTACGTCAACTACTCCGCCAGCAGCAGCGTGCAGCCGGTCGAGGTGCTGACCACCATCAAAATTCTGTTCTGCGTGGTGCCGGTCGTGCTCTACGCGGGCATGTTCATCATGCTGTCGTTTTATAAGCTCACCGACGCCCGCGTGGAGGCCATCAGCCAGCAGCTGATCAAGCATCGCGCGGCGCAGGGCGAGGCCATTCCCGACGCTGCGACAGCCGCATCCCATTAACCGGAGGCACTATGCAAATCACTAACCCGATACTCACCGGCTTCAACCCGGACCCGTCCCTGTGCCGTCAGGGCGAGGACTACTACATCGCCACTTCGACCTTCGAGTGGTTCCCGGGCGTGCGCATCTACCACTCCCGTGACCTGAAAAACTGGTCGCTGGTCAGCACCCCGCTGGACCGCGTGTCGATGCTGGACATGAAGGGCAACCCGGACTCCGGCGGCATCTGGGCGCCGTGCCTGAGCTACGCCGACGGCAAATTCTGGCTGCTCTACACCGACGTGAAGATTGTCGACTCGCCGTGGAAAAACGGCCGCAACTTCCTCGTCACCGCGCCGTCCATCGAGGGCCCGTGGAGCGAGCCGATCCCGATGGGCAACGGCGGGTTTGACCCGTCCCTGTTCCACGACGACGATGGCCGCAAATACTATATCTACCGCCCGTGGGGGCCGCGCCACCACAGCAACCCGCACAACACCATCGTGATGCAGGAGTTTGACCCGCAAACCGGCACCCTCGCGCGCGAGCGCAAAACGCTGTTTACCGGCACGCCGCTCTGCTACACCGAGGGCGCACACCTCTATCGCCACGCGGGATGGTACTACCTGATGGTCGCCGAGGGCGGCACCAGCTACGAGCACGCGGTTGTGGTGCTGCGTTCAAAAACCATCGACGGGCCGTACGAGCTGCATCCGGAGGTGACGATGATGACCAGCTGGCACCTGCCGGAGAACCCGCTGCAGAAGAGCGGCCACGGCTCGCTGCTGCAGACCCACACCGGGGAATGGTACATGGCCTACCTCACCAGCCGCCCGCTGCGCCTGCCCGGCGTGCCGCTGCTGGCCTCCGGAGGACGCGGCTACTGCCCGCTGGGCCGCGAGACCGGCATCGCCCGCATTGAGTGGCGCGATGGCTGGCCGTACGTGGAAGGCGGCAAGCACGCGCAGCTGACCGTGAAAGGCCCGCAGGTGTCGGAGCAGCCCTCAGCCGTTCCGGGCATCTGGCGGGACGATTTCGACGCCAGTTCGCTTGACCCGGAGCTGCAGACCCTGCGCATTCCGTTCGACGACACCCTCGGCTCGCTCACCGCGCGCCCGGGCTATTTACGGCTCTACGGCAACGACTCGCTCAACTCGACCTTTACCCAGTCGACCGTGGCACGCCGCTGGCAGCACTTCGCTTTCCGCTCCGAAACGCGGATGCAGTTCTCGCCGGTCCACTTCCAGCAGAGCGCGGGGCTGACCTGCTACTACAACAGCAAAAACTGGAGCTACTGCTTTGTGGACTACGAGGAGGGGCAGGGCAGAACGATTAAGGTTATCCAGCTCGACCACAACGTGCCGTCATGGCCGCTGCACGAGCAGCCCATTCCGGTGCCGGAGAGTGCGGAGAGCGTCTGGCTGCGGGTGGATGTGGATACGCTGGTCTACCGCTACAGCTACTCGTTCGACGGCGAGACGTGGCACGCCGTGCCGGTAACGTATGAGGCGTGGAAGCTATCGGACGACTACATCGGCGGGCGCGGCTTCTTCACCGGCGCGTTTGTGGGTCTGCACTGCGAGGACATCAGCGGTGACGGCTGCCACGCGGACTTCGACTACTTCACCTACGAGCCGGCCTAACGGCTCAGGCCGGGTAACCCAGCGCGCGTGAGAGCTGGAGCCCGGCCTGCTGAAGCTGCTCGCGGAAGTTAGCCAGCTCAGCGTCGTCCACGCGGGAAGTCAGCGTCGACAGGCTCAGGGCGGCGATGACGCGGGACTCGTGGTTCCACACCGGCACCGCCACGCAGCGCACGCCCTGCTCGTTCTCTTCGCTATCCAGGGCAAAACCCTGCTCGCGGGTCTGCGCCAGGGCGCTCATTAAGGCTTCGCGAGAGGCAAGGGTAGAAGGGGTATAGGTGGTGTACTGATAGCCCTCCAGCAGGGCGTTCAGCTCGGGCTCGCCCAGCCAGGCAATCAACACCTTACCGATGGCGGTGGCGTGAACCGGCAGGCGGCGGCCGATGCGCGAATAGGCGATGGCGGCCAGCTTGCCTTCAATCTTCTCGATATAGACCCCTTCACGCCCGTCCAGGATCCCCAGATGGGTGGTCTGCCCGGTCCGCTGGGACAGCTCCGTCAGCCAGCCTTTCGCCTTCTGGCGAATATCGATAGAGCCCACGACAAAATGGCCGCGTTCGACTAGCTTCATGCCGAGGCGATACTTACCGTTCTCCGGGTTCTGATCGATATAGCCGTGAAGCTGCAGGGTTTTCAGCAGCGAGTGGAGGGTACTCTTGCTCAGCCCCATCAGTTTGCTGATGTCGGTGATCTTAAGCTCGGTGGCCTGCTCATTGAACAGGTCGAGGATCTGCAACGCACGTTCAACAGACTGAATAATCGGCATAATGCTGGCATGTCCACGCTGGAATTAAGGCGAAAACGTACCTTTTTCGGGGTGAAAAATCAATGAAATGGAGCCGGTGTTCTCCCTCTCCCCGTGGGAGAGGGCATCAGGCCGCATCGCCGCCTGATTCGCCCGGCGGCGCTACGCTTGCACGGGCCTACGGGCTGGGTGTTCTCCCTCTCCCCGTGGGAGAGGGCATCAGGCCGCATCGCCGCCTGATTCGCCCGGCGGCGCTGCGCTTGCACGGGCCTACGGGCTGGGTGTTCTCCCTCTCCCTGTGGGAGAGGGCCTGGGTGAGGGCATCAGGCCGCATCGCCGCCTGATTCGCCCGGCGGCGCTTCGCTTGCACGGGCCTACGGGCTGGGTGTTCTCCCTCTCCCTGTGGGAGAGGGCCGGGGTGAGGGCACCAGACCGCAGAGGACTCAATCCCCAAGCGTCGCCACCATCACCGCCTTAATCGTATGCATCCGGTTTTCCGCCTGGTCAAACACGATGCTCGCCGCCGACTCAAACACCTCGTCCGTCACTTCCATCCCGCCGTGCAGGTCGAACTCCTTCGCCATCTGCTTGCCGAGTGTGGTCTGGTCGTCATGGAACGCCGGCAGACAGTGCAGGAACTTCACGTCCGGGTTGCCGGTCAACGCCATCATCTGCGCGTTCACCTGATACCCGCGCAGCAGCGCAATCCGCTCCGCCCACTTCTCCTTGGCTTCGCCCATCGACACCCACACGTCGGTATAGATAAAGTCCGCGCCCTTCACGCCCGCCGCCACGTCTTCCGTCAGGGTAATTTTCCCGCCGTGCTTCTCCGCCAGCGCGCTGCACTCCGCCACCAGGCTCTCTTCCGGCCAGCAGGCCTTCGGGGCCACCAGACGCAGATCCAGCCCGGTCAGCGCCGCCGCTTCCAGCATCGAGTTGCCCATGTTGTTGCGCGCGTCGCCCGCGTAGACCAGCGTCATCTCGTTAAACGCCTTGCCCGGCAGGTGCTCCTGCATGGTCAGCAGGTCCGCCAGCAGCTGCGTCGGGTGGAACTCGTTGGTCAGCCCGTTCCACACCGGTACGCCCGCGTACTGCGCCAGCGTCTCGACCACTTCCTGGCCGTGGCCGCGATACTGAATGCCGTCGTACATCCGCCCGAGCACGCGCGCGGTGTCTTTAATTGACTCTTTATGCCCAATCTGGCTGCCGCTCGGCCCTAAATAGGTAACGCGCGCGCCCTGGTCAAATGCGGCAACTTCGAAAGAGCATCGTGTACGGGTTGAGTCTTTTTCGAAGATGAGCGCGATGTTTTTACCGGTAAGCTTTTGTACTTCCTTGCCATTTTTTTTATCGGCTTTGAGCTGTGCGGCAAGTGTCAGCAGAGAAGTGAACTGTGCAGGGGTAAAGTCGAGCAATTTCAGAAAGTGTTTCTTGTACAGATCAGACATTTTATCCTCACATGGCGAACGCCACTTATTGAATTAAAATTCACTTTATATGTGTAATTATTCATTTGCAACCCCGTTTCACAAATCTTTCCAACAAAGGTGGAGGCAAACCCGTCCGTGTGTGAAAATAGAAGTATCTGCCGCACTTTAAAGAGGATTGAGCCATGGCAAACCCGGAACACCTGGAAGAGCAACGCGAAGAGACGCGTCTGATTATTGAAGAACTGCTGGAAGACGGTAGCGATCCGGACGCGCTGTACACCATCGAGCACCATTTCTCTGCGGATGATTTCGACGCGCTGGAAAAACTGGCGGTAGAAGCCTTTAAACTGGGTTACGAAGTGACCGAGCCGGAAGAGCTGGAAGTGGAAGAGGGCGACACCGTCATCTGCTGCGACATCCTGAGCGAAGGCGCGCTGAAGGCGGAGCTGATCGACGCGCAGGTCGAACAGCTGATGAACCTGGCCGAGAAGTTTGAAGTGGAATACGACGGCTGGGGAACCTACTTCGAAGATCCGAACGGTGAAGACGGCGAAGAAGGCGACGACGAAGATTACGTCGACGAAGACGACGACGGCGTGCGTCACTAAGCGTTTCAGGCGGTGGCGCGCGCCACCGCTTTTTCAAGGCAGAACCATGGATTACCCGCAGATACTCGCCCCCGTACTCAACTTCCTCCAGTGCCCGACCCCGCAAGCATGGATTGATAAAGCCCGCGACCCGGCGAACCTGCCGCTGCTGCTCACCGACCACATGGTGTGCGAGCTCAAGGCCGCCCAGACCGCGCTGCTGCTGGTGCGTAAATACGTCGCCGACGAAAGCGGTGCCGACGCGCTGCTCGACTGGCTCAAGCCCTACGAACAGTTCACCTTCCGCGACGGCCCGGAGCCGGACTTCATCGCCCTGCACAAGCAGATTGGCAAAAGCGTGATGCCCAAAACCGACGACCCGTGGGGCCAGGCGCTCATCGACAGCATGGTGCTGCTGATTAAAGAGGAGCTGCACCACTTCTGGCAGGTGCGCGAGGCGATGCTGGCCCGCGATATTCCGTACGTCAAAATCACCGCCAGCCGCTACGCCAGAGGGATGCTGAAGGACGTGCGCACCCACGAACCGCTGACGCTGATCGACAAGCTCATCTGCGGCGCCTACATCGAAGCCCGCTCCTGCGAACGCTTCGCCGCGCTGGCCCCGTTCCTCGACGACGACCTGCAGAAGTTCTATCTCTCGCTGCTGCGCTCGGAAGCGCGCCATTATCAGGACTACCTGACGCTGGCCCAGCAGGTGAGCGACGACGATATCTCACCGCGCATAAAGCTTTTTGGCGAAATTGAAGCCACACTTATCTCGACACCGGACACCGAGTTTCGCTTCCACAGCGGCGTGCCGGTGTAAACCGGCATAACTCAAGGATAAGGATGCGAGATGAATAAAACGTGGACCCGTATTGTGATTGTCGTCATTGCGGCTGCCGCCGTGGCGTTCTGGGTGTTTTTCGACAGGCAGCGCGCCCCGGAACGGCAGATGGATAACGCCCTCAACGCGATGCCCGCCTGGCAGGTGATTAAGGAGCAGGAGCCCGCGCTGCATCAGCACATCCTCGACCAGATGGCCGCCCTGCAAAAAGCGGGCGAGCCGGAGCAGCAGATTATCGACACCATCCAGCCGCAGATCCTGCATCTGCAGATGTCGCGCCTGCAGAACGCCCCGGACGCCAACGTGGTGAACTACATGACCATCAACATGGAGCAGACCGCCGCCATCCAGAAGGTGAGCGACGACGCCTGCTTCCGCTTCCTCTACCCGATGGTGAAGGGCGGCATCAACCCGATGCGCATGCTGGATAAAGACCTGATGGCGCGGCGCATGCAGGCCGACGCCGACATGATGCGCGCGGCCTACGGCAAAAATCGCCACACCGTGACCCCGGCCGAACGCGAGGCGGCCGTCGAGGATGTGCGGCCGATTATGAAGGCACTTGCCGATAAGTACGGCGAGGACATCCAGCTGCTGCAGGTGCCGGAGAAGGCGGTGGGCAAAGAGAAGCTCTCCTGCGATATGGTGCAGGAGATGTGGGCCAAGGTGCTGGCGCTGCCGGAGCAGAAGGCGGCGGGGGTGATTCGGCTGGCGGTGTCTGAGCTGGAGTGACAAAGGGCGCTGGTTTTTTGGGCACTTAGCGCGGGTTTAGCGCGTCGTCGCTTGCATGGCGGCGCGCGACAGGTATAATCCACAACGTTTCCGCATCCCCTTCAGTGCCGAAGTGGCGAAATCGGTAGACGCAGTTGATTCAAAATCAACCGTAGAAATACGTGCCGGTTCGAGTCCGGCCTTCGGCACCAAAACGATTGTGATGTTAGACATAAAAAGCTGCCTAAAGGCGGCTTTTTTTGTTATAAAAATCCAGTTTGTTAAAATTTATGCAAGCGAAAGCCCTTTTTCGCTAGCATCTTTAACTTGATTATTATCTTATTTATTGTGGCTATATATTTATTTATGAGGGTTATAAATGAAATTACTTAATAGTTATGAATGTAAAGATGAGGCTGAAAAAGCATTAGTACTAATAACTGGTGAAAAGAGACTTGCAAGTGAGAGAGATGGAACAGAAGTTATATATAATTTGTTTGGGGTGCCTTCTTGGGGTAATTTTTATAAGCTGGGAATGTTTGGGCTTTCAGAGTTAGAAGTAATTTTAGATGAAAATAAAAAAGGGTTTTCAATTGATGCAGGAGAATACTCTAAAATTATAACTATGCTGAAAAATATCAGTAGTATCTATGATCTTGATATTCCTGAACATTGGTTGTTATAAAGGAATGATTCATCCAATTTATGATTGTTTTATTCCACCCAATTACGGAGGGAATTTCAAATAACTTCCGTCAGTTTTTATACCAAAAATAGTAGGTTTTTTGATAATTCTCAAAGTGAAAGACTTTTTTTGTTGATTTTTTATTTATTGTGTGATACGTGTTCATGCTACGTTAAATAGCATAAGTGATTGATACATGGAACGAATTGATTATAGTTCATGGCAACGGCTAAGTTTATCTGTTGCTAACTTAAAATTAGATAAAATGAACCCAAGAATTCCTAGTTATGTATTTACTAGAAATCAGAAAGATATTTTTAACTATTTATTTAATAATGAAAAGATAGAGCGCTTAGCTGCAAAAATTGTAGATAAAGGATTTATAGCACATGATCCTATTTATGTAGTTAAAGAGGGTGATGCTTATATTGTTGTTGAAGGTAATAGGCGTGTTTCCGCTCTGAAATGTTTACTTGAACCTAGTATGGCCCCTTCTGCCAGTAAAAAGAGAAAATTAGAACGTCTTAAGAATAGCCTGGGTAGTGAGCTTATAGAAAAAGTAGAAGTTTATGTAGCGCCTTCTCGTCGAGCTGTAGAAAACGTGCTTTATGAATTACATGCCGAAGGCAAATTGCAATGGAGTAGACAGCAAAAAAATAGATTCATTGCGGGTGTTGGTATAGAAGATGGAGAATCACTTGAGGATATTGCTGAGCGATTTAATGTTAAAGTTTCTGAAATTCAAGACTCTGTACAAGAGTATATCCTTGAAAGATATTTTACCGAGCTAGATTTACCTACAGATATAGAAGATAAAGCTCTAAAAGCAAAATTCCAAATGTCCACTATTTCACGATTAGTGAACAGAAAAATTTTCAAGGATAGAACTGGGTTTGAAATTATTAATGGAACCTTAACTACTACTTGTTCTAAGAGTTTCTTTAATACTTTGCTACGCCAAATTGTTACGGATATCGTAGGTCAAAAGATTAACTCTCGTATATTAAATACAGCTAAAGAATTGGATTCTTATCTTCTAGCGAGCATGAATAAGATCGATGATGGTGAATTAAACGATAAGGTGGAATTTAATCCTGGTAAAGGGAATAACAATCCTAGTCAAGATGATGAAGGCCAGCAAAATGGTACAAAAAGAACTAGCAGAAAAGAGTTTCTTATAACTAGAAACATTAATTACCACACTGGAAGCGATAAATTGGATGTTCTTATCCAGGAGGCCCAAGGAATGCTTTTGGATACTTATAAAAACGCAGCTGCATTGTTATTAAGGTCAATAATTGAAATAGCTGTTATCCGGATTTTCGATATTCATGGCAAAAAAGAACAATGCATGAATGGAAATGGCAGAATCAAAAACTTGTCTGAGAATATCAATGCATTAGTAAAAAGGGAAGTTTGGTTTTCAGATAAAGCATATTTATCCGACTTGACACGATTTATTTCTAAAGACAGTGCAAGCTGGAATTCACTAGATTCACTTAATAGATATGCACATGGTGAATACACTCTTCCTGATCGCGAAATGCTCAAACAGCTAAGATTGATCATTACTCCTTTAATTTCTATGTGTTGTGAATCAAATCTTAACACGGCTAAAGAATAACTTTCATATCGGTCGAGTATAGTGTATTATGTTTATAAGTATAGCTATAATTTAATACATGTAGAAAGATATGGGAAAAACATATTCACCGTTGCGTTATCCTGGGGGTAAGTCATCTACTTACCCTATGGTTTCATCAATAATCAAAGGGACTTTTACTGAACCTTGCCGGTACTATGAACCCTACGCTGGAGGAGGAGGATTAGCTCTGGCTTTACTGTTTTCTGAGGATGTCAAAGAAATACACCTTAATGACCTTGATAAATCGATCTGGTCATTATGGGATGCTATGTTAAATAATACTGATGAATTGATTAAATTAATTAATAAAACACCGATTACAATTGATGAATGGCATATACAAAAAGAAATTCAAAGCAATCGTCATAAATATGATAATTTGCAACTTGCATTCTCAACATTCTTTCTGAACAGAACTAATCGCTCTGGGATTATTCTAAAGGCTGGTGTTATCGGTGGTTTGTTACAATTAAATGAAAAGTACCCGCTTCACTGTAGATTCAATAAAGTGGATTTGATTCAGAAGATCAAAAAAATTGCATCTTTTAAGAGTAAAATCAATCTTTATAATATGGATGCTATGGCTTTTCTTCGTGAATTAGACACAAAAACATTACATGAAAACTGTTTTTTTATAGATCCTCCTTATTTTGAAAAAGGTGCAAGTTTGTATACAAATTTCTATGAAAAAGAGGATCATGCTGAAATTGCTAAGACCATTAAATCTCTGCAAAGCAAATGGATGCTTACTTATGATAACGCTCCAGAGATCAAAGAGTTATATAGTGATGAGTTTTGCTACGAATTTCATTTAAATTATAGCTTAGCAAAAAAAAGAAAAGGCACTGAGCTTTTTGTTCATAAAGGCATGAACATTCCTGATGATTTTTTAAATACCTTCTTTGAAAAGAAGGTGTAATTCGCCGATAGGATTCTTCCGAATTTAGAGACTTATTTTGTATGCCAGTAATATAATCATTGCAAAGGTTCTTGATTGGGGTTTTAAGAGTGGCAATTTGCTTCTCGGTTAAAAATATAACAACAGTCTCAGAGACCAATACCCGCATATATACTTAAAGTCTTATTGCTCCCTAATCAAATGCCCTGTATTCATTCGTACACTGCGTCAGTTCGTTTGGATCCTCAAATTGACCACCAAACTACTTCCATATAATATGCTCTTTTTCGAGTTCACCTAGGGTGCTATTATACTGGACTCTGTTTCCTCAGGTTGCATACTCAAAATTATAGATTAGCAGTACTTGCTGGCTTAATAATGGATCATGAACCTAGCGCAATTGCTCGGGGAGTGATTCGATCAGTTTTTTTGCTCACCAACACATATTATTTTTCGTCAAACCCTCCCGCGACCTGTTATCTGGACTGTCTGATAAATCGTCTATAACATAGCCAGTTAGACTGCATATGGAGATGTAAGCATGAGCACCAGAAGAGAGATAAAGGATGGGGCACTCTTTGACGTTCTCGACAGAGGGATCGTCTACACCGAGGCGTTGGGCTGGCTTGATATGGGACATGCCCGTGGCAATGACGTGGCAACGCTCAAACGTCAATTCGTTGAGGGAGAGCGTAGCGGTAAGCCAACTTATTCCGTCATGTATCGGCAAGATATGGGCGTCTTAAAATTCAAATCGCGGCTCGGCGTCGGGAAGTTCTCTCACTGGGAAATTAAGCGTGGCCGGAGCACCGAAGACATTAACAGAATCATGCTGGCGATGATGATGAACACCGCATCCAGATTCGAAGGGCTGCAAAGCCTGCGTTCATTCTCCTGGTATACGGACAGCGGCTTTAGCGGTGAGGATTTGGTTTCTGACCTGTTCGGGTTCTATCGCGCAATTCTTCCTGGCCGGTACGGCTATCGTCTCAAGCCCGTGAGCTATGAATCAGCCGTTCGCCGCTGGGATTATTACGGTGCTATCGGTTCCCATAAAAACCGTGGTTTTCGCCCGATTCTCTTTCCTGATCCACAGGAACAATGTGTGCGGCATCAGCCGTATACGGTCAATCTTCCGCATTTTATGACATGGCTTCGGCCGTGGGACGATTTTGCATCCGGAGTGGTGAAGGTCATTACAAACGATGGGACATCGCTCTCATTCATGGGAGCTAAACTATGACAATCCTTTTAAAAGCCCTGAAGTGGTGTGCACTCTCGGTCGCCACAGTCTTTATCCTCGGATGGCTGTTTGTCTGGCTCGTGGCATCGGGTTCGGATGAAACAACGGTTTACACAGAAAATGACTTTTTCCACTACCACACGCTGACTGACAAGGATATTGAAAACACCCCGCGTATCACGGACGACTACTATTTCGAGGCGCATCCCGGCGATGGTTATGCCCCTTCAAATAGCATTTTTTTTAAAGGGGCCACTGGTGCTGCACCGTTGCGTGCGTATCTCGAAACGCTGGGATACACAAAGGAAAAGCGTCGCCTGGGGGATAAGGAAATCTGGTCAAAACCCGATAAGATAAAAGGTGACATCTTCTATCTGTACTTTAACGCCGCTACGGGGGAAGTTGAGCTAACCAAAGTGATGAATTACTGAGTTAACTTGCTCTGTGCCGATTCATTTTTTTTGTGCTTGGGTCATCAAGGCCTTCAATTCCTCAATAGTAAGTGAGGGTTTTCGCCTGTGGATCATTGCATGGCAATTGGGACAGACAGGGCGAAGATCATTTACAGGATCGAGTTTGTAGCGCTCTCCAATCTCAGAGAGAGGGGTGATATGGTGGACGTGAATATAGTCCTTGCCGGTTTCACCATACGTTTTCTCAAAGTCCATATTGCATACGCTACATTGACAGCCGTAGTGGTCTATACATTTGTCTCTTGCTGTTTTGCTCCGTTCGTACTTGTTAACTTTGATCTGTTTTACGGCCCCTTCATAAAAGGTTTCCGGGACATCATCTGGATAATCGATATCTAACTTGGTAGAAAGCGATTCTGCCTTTTTGATGCCCTCATGAGTGAGTTTCCAGATGCCAAGGCCTGATTCTTTGGCATTATGAAGATACCTGTAATCAACAAGCTTTTTTCGCGCCCATTGGACCATGTTGTTCCATTGCGGACGGTTGCTATCATCAGGAAGTAAGATGCTCATTTCTTCATCGGTAAGGCCGAACTTCCTCCCCAACGGCACATAACATGAGGAAGAACTAACTTCTCCCCCTCGGTTATAAATATTCAAAAGTAAGGGGATTTCAATTTCTTTATAACTTGGGAATGCCATGTTTATCACCATCATAATGAATAAGTTACTTTCTGAAAATTTCGCGTATATGCCACTCTATATAACTATCCCGCGGATAATTTTCTTTTTGTAGTGGGAGGTGAATTTGTGCTCCTGCAAAGTCCCAAAAAAATCTGGATACAACGCTGTTGCCATTTACAGCGGAAGATATTTGAACGCGCATGTTTTCATCCACTCCAAGAGAGCCTTTATCAAAGGCTTTATGATGGATTGCACAGAGAGCTAAGCCATTCGCGATCTCACATGGCCCTCCAAATTGCTTCCATTTGATATGAGCGGCTTCAAGTGCGACAGAGGTATTATCATGTCGCATATTGAAACCGCAAACGGCGCACTGATAGTTATAGGCTCGCAATACCTGCTGTCGAAATAAGGGATCGCGCTGTTTGCGAATTTGCAGGAGGTTGAATCCCAACTCGTCGGCAAGTTCTTCCTGAATGCTTTCGGTAAAGTGTGCTTCGAGGATTTGCTGAGCTATAGAGTTAATGAGGTTCTTACTGTTTATCAAACGAGTGTAATGCTGCTCGTCAAAACCACCTGCAACATGATGTTCAACCAGCTCCCCCGCAGGAGGTTGTTTGCTGGTACCTGATGTGGAACAGCGCTCTGCGTTTTGTAGTTCCCAAAAGCCATCACCTTGTAAACGCCAGAACGGCATATCAGGACGGTACTGTGCACGCTGTGGTCCAAAACGTTCCAGCAGGCTGTGTAGCTGATCGCGTACTTCCGTACCGTAATCGAACAGTCGCGCATGCCCCTGCTGATAGTTCGCCAGCACGTACAGAAGCAATAAAGGCTTATGCGGCGCACGCTGTTCGCCTTTGCGCCAGATGGTGATGTCGGCAATTGCCTGTTCGAGAGTTTTGCTGGAAGCCATCGCGTTACGGAAGAAGATAAATAATTGCGATGATGCTCGCAAAACCCGGACCAATCAACCAGCAATCAACAAAAACATGACCTTACCGCACTCAACCCTATTTCCTGAATCCCCCTCGCAAATTCCAAATTTACCCCACGCCAAACCGCTGTATTTATATTCAGTCCTGTATAATGAGCATCAGAAATTACGCCGAACGGCAAAAGAAGTATCACAGAGAATTTAACTAGGAATTCGCGATATGAAGGTGCTGCAACACCCCCATACCGCTAACCACAAACAACTATGAAGGAGTTGAAATGGCTGCGACGAATTTTAAGCCAGCGTTTACTGTTTGCAAAACAGAATCAGACGCTTTCAGCGGCATGATTGAAAACCGCGAGCTGGTACGCAAAAACAGCGCCCGCCGTTTACACGGCAACCAGACCAACGCGGCCCCCGTCCATCCTCGCGCGGAAACGCCGCAGGACAGTGCCGCCTGCTGCGAACTCTATGCACGCATAGAAATGAAATATCTTCTCTTGGGCGGCGACTGGTTAACCCGCGCGGGCTTTATCAACGGCATGCCGGTGAAAATCCGCGCCATGAAAGACTGCATTGTGATTACGCCCCAGCATACAAGAGAATTATGGGGATGCCTTGAAGGTATGAGCGTGGTGAATATCAATAAACAGAAAGTCGCGCAGTGGTTAAAAACGTTTCCGGGAGCGCTGAATGATACGGGAGATATACCTATGGTGAAGCGCGGAAATGGTCAGGCAGAATAAGAATAATATCTAAAATCTCCCTCCATTAATCCTGTAAAAGGATAAATTAATACGGGCATGAATACGCATGTCCGTATTTTTTTTTGTTTTTCACGTGAATTATCTATCACCGCTGGTGTACTCAATAAATCGGTTGTAACATTCTCCGCAAAGCGACAGGGAGGACTGCTATGCAGATTTGTAGGATGGACTACAACGATGTCTCCGCCGATGGAAGAAAGCTGAAACTACACGTTCATGGCGCTGGGACGTTTCCCGTTTTTCAGGTATAGAACCCGTAACTAATATTACAGAATGCGCCTTTATCAGGAATGCAGCATTATCTGGTGGTAAAGGGTTGATGGCATATGGACGTATTGATGTGACAGGAAGGGCTGATTATGCTTCATGCAAAGTTAAAAAATAATATCCTGATTGGTCTGGCATGCCTCATTGCTTCCTTCTTTATCGTCCTGTTTCCTCTGGGAGGCTTGCTCGACTACTTGTCTCAAGCCAGCAATGATTTTTTAAATCGCACCGGTCTGGGGTTTGCTGATGGTGAAGCAGACCCATCATTCCTGTGGGTGTTGTGTGGGATGATGGTCGTCGTTACCGCGCTATTGATGATCATCATTCGAAGAATATGCAACCTGAAGCAGGGATGAAATATTTAATAGCCGCTTTCTAAAACAATTAAGCGGCTTCGTGCCAATCCCACGCACTCCACCGCTAAACCTACTTTAACTAAACACCGGCACCCCCAGCCCAACCTTCACCTCCCTCAACGTCTCCTGCGTCACCCCCTGCGCCCGTTCGGTCCCGCGCTTCAGCATCGCCATCAGCTCGCCCTTATCCTGCATATACATCGCCCTCCGCTCCCGCATCGGCGCAATCAGTTCCTGCAAACACGCCTCCAGCTCGTTCTTACATGCCCGGTCACCCAGCCCACCCGCCTGATAGTGCGCCTTCATCGCCGCCACTTTGTCCTTGTCCGGATGAAACGCATCGAGATACGTAAACACCACGTTCCCCTCAATCTGCCCCGGGTCGCTCACCTTCAGGTGGTTCGGGTCGGTGTACATGGCGCTCACCGCACGGTGAATCGTTTCTTCGCTGGCCGAAAGGTGCAGCGTGTTGCCCAGCGATTTCGACATCTTGGCGCTGCCGTCGATGCCGGGCAGGCGGCTGGTGTCGCTCAGCATCGCCTTGCAGTGGCGCAGCACCGGGGTGGGCAGCAGGCTGTTCATCTTGTGCACAATCTCGTTGGTCTGCTCAATCATCGGCAACTGGTCGTCGCCCACGGGCACGCACTCGGCCTTGAACGCGGTGATGTCCGCCGCCTGACTGATGGGATAGGCCATAAACCCGACCGGCAGCGAGCGAGCAAAGCCCTTCTGCACAATCTCGTTTTTCACCGTCGGGTTACGCTCCACGCGGGCGACGGTGACGATGTTCATATACAGCATCGTCAGCTCGGCGAGGGCGGGCAGGGCGGACTGCAGGCAGATGGTGGTCAGGCTCGGGTCGATGCCGGCGGCGAGGTAGTCGGCCAGCACTTCGGGGATGTTGTCGCGGATCTTCTGCGGGTTGCTGCCGTTGTCGGTCAGCCCCTGCAGGTCGGCAATCAGTACAAACTGGTTGTGCGTCTGCTGCAGCGCCACGCGCTGGCGCAGCGATCCGACGAAGTGGCCAAGGTGCAGCGGGCCGGTTGGGCGATCGCCGGTGAGGATGGTGGGGGCGTTCATAAAGACTCCTTAACGTTGTGATGCCGAAAGGGGTCTTAGATGTGAGAAAGCCGCCTTTCGGCGGCTATCTGAAAATGGGAAAAACTACTCCGCGCCGCCTTTAAGAAGGCAGCCACCAGCGGTTTACGGTGAGCACGGCGTGGTTTATGTTCATCTCTTTACCGTATCACGTCCGGCGCGAAAAACAAAAGGGCACGTCATGCTGCAATCTCTCAACCACCTGACCCTCGCGGTCAGCGACCTGCAAAAAAGCGTCACCTTCTGGCACGAGCTGCTGGGGCTTGCGCTGCACGCCCGCTGGAATACCGGGGCCTATCTCACCTGCGGCGATCTGTGGGTCTGCCTGTCGTACGACGAGGCGCGCCAGTACGTGCCGCCGCAGGAGAGCGACTACACCCACTACGCGTTTACCGTGGCGGAGGAGGATTTTGAACCGTTCTCGCAAAGGCTTGAGCAGGCGGGCGTCACCGTCTGGAAGCAGAACAAAAGCGAGGGGGCGTCGTTCTATTTTCTCGACCCGGACGGGCACAAGCTGGAGCTGCACGTGGGCAGCCTCGCCGCGCGGCTGGCGGCGTGTCGCGAGAAGCCCTATGCGGGCATGGTGTTTACCTCAGACGAGGCTTGAGGCGCGCACCTTCAGCCTGCCCGCCAGCGTCACGTGCGTGGCGGCATCTTCCTGATTGCACAGGTACTCCACCGCCAGCCGTCCCAGCTCGCTGTAGGGCAGCTGGATACTGGTCAGCGGCGGGGTGAGCTGCTCGGAAATCTTCTGGTCGTCGTAGCCCGCCAGCAGCATGTCTTCTGGGATGCGTACGCCGTTCACCGCCAGCGCCTGATAGCAGCCAATCGCCAGCCAGTCGCTGGCGCAGAAGATGGCGTCCGGGCGCTCGGCCAGTTCCAGCAGGGATGTGGTGGCGGTAAAGGACTCGCTGAACTGCCAGTTGGTCTGCCGCACCAGGCTATCGTCGCACGCCAGCCCGGCCTGCTGCAGCGCCGCCTGGTAGCCCGCCAGACGCTGGCGCGAGGCTTCCATCCAGCTCTCGCCGGTGATGTGGGCGATGCGCGTGGCCCCGCAGGCGATAAGGTGTTTAGTCACCTGGAAGGCGTTGGCGTAGTCGTCCGGGATAAACGACGGCAGCAGCGGCGAGCCGGGGTCGCGCTGGTTGAGCAGCACCAGCGGAATGCGGGTGCAGTCCTGGAACGCCGTCATGTCCACCAACGTGGTGACCGGAGACGCGAGAATAATCCCGATGCAGTTACGCTTCTCCAGCTGGCGGATGATGTTCAGCGCCAGCTCGATGTCGTCGCCGTAGTCGTAGACGGTGAGCAACGTCTCGTTGCGCCACGCCGCTTCCCGCGCCTGGCTGATGGCGTCGATAAACGGGTCGAAGCTCTGCATGGAGCTCACCAGCAGGGCGATCTCCTCCTGGTTGCGCGGGGCGTGAACGGCGGGGAGGCGGTCATAGCCGAGCTCGGTGGCGACGCTAATGACCCGCTGGCGGGTGTCGTCGCTGAGCTTGATGTTGCGGGACTGGTTAAGCACCAGCGATACCGTCGCCTGCGACACCCCTGCCGCCCGCGCAATATCGTTCATCGTCACTTTCGTTTTTCGCTTCATCCGTCCTCTCCCTTTCGCAACTTCGCATCATACCCTAACCGCACGCTTTAGCGCCGTCGATCACGTTTCTCATTCATCGAAGCGTGAACTTTGTGAGGGGCATCGCTTTTCTAAACGCCGCGATTTGCGCATTTATCCTGCAACTAATATTTATTAGCTAAATATTATCAGTAAGAGGACGCGTAATGAAAGAGCAGTGGAGCAGGGAGCAGGCACAGGCGTGGTATCAGCAAAAAGGCTGGTTGTGCGGGTTTAACTATCTGCCGTCGACGGCGGTGAACTGGACCGATATCTGGCAGGAAGAGACCTTCGATGCCGCAACCATCGAGCGCGAGCTGGGCTGGGCGGCGGAGGCGGGGTACAACACCCTGCGCATCAACCTGCCGTTTATCGTCTGGGAGCACGACCGCGACGGGCTGATGGCGCGCATCGACCGCTTTTTGACGATTGCCGATGGTCACGGGTTCAGCACCATGCTGACCCTGATGGACGACTGCGGCTTCTCCGGCGACGAGCCGTACCTCGGCCCGCAAAAGCCGCCGGTGCCGGGCAAGCACAACAGCCAGGCGGCGGCGAGCCCGGGGCGCGACAAAGTGTGCGATCCGGACTGCTGGCCGCAGATTGAGTGCTATATCCGCGACGTTGTGCGCCAGTTCCGCGAGGATAAACGCGTGCTGCTGTGGGATCTGTATAACGAGCCGGGCAACCGCGGCATTTTCGCGACGGGCACGCAGGAGGTGCAGTACGACGCGAAGCTGGAGACCTGCGCGCACGAGTTGATGAAGCTCGCGTTCCAGTGGGTGCGTGAAGAAGACCCAACCCAGCCGCTCACCGTCTGCGCATGGCGTCTGCCGCCGGAAGAGGAGGGCGAGACGTTCTTTCAGCATCCGCTGGACCAGACCGCACTGGCGCTCTCGGACGTGGTGAGCTTCCACGCCTACACCCACACGGGGCGCATGACGGCGATTATTCAGCAGCTGCAACAGCTTGGTCGCCCGCTGTTCTGCACCGAATGGCTGGCGCGCCACGTGGGCAGCACCATCGAAGAGCAGCTTCCGCTGATGTACATGGCGAAGGTCGCTCCGTACCAGTGGGGGCTGGTGCGCGGCAAAACCCAGACGTGGCTGCCGTGGCCGGTGGTGATGAAGGAGTCCACGGACTACTGCCGCCTCTGGTTCCACGACGTGTTCGAGGAGAACGGCATTCCGTTCTCGCGCCGTGAAATCGCCCTGATGCAGCAGCTGCGCAAGATCGCTTCGAAGGCACAAGGCTAATAATATCGACCCGGCGGCCGACCGCCGGGCAACCAGGCAGGCATATATCAATGGCAACGACAATGAAAATACCGTCTCGCGAGCTGTGGTCTTATTTTGGTTATGGATTAGGTCAGTGTTTTAGCTTTGGTTTAGTGGGTTCGTTTATTAACTATTTTTACACCGACGTGCTGGGGATTTCGGCGCTGGCGGCGAGCACTATATTCCTGATTGCCCGCGCGTGGGACGCGGTTCACGATCCGCTGTTTGCCAGCATTATGGACACCATTAACAGCCGGTTCGGCAAGTTTCGCCACTTTTTGCTGATCGCCCCGCTGCTGATCACCGGCGTCACGCTGCTGTCGTTCTATAAAATCGAAGCGGACATGACCACCAAAATCCTCTACGCCGGGGTGACCTACATCCTGTGGGGGACGCTGTACGCCATCTCCGATATCCCGTTCTGGTCGATGTCGTCGGTGATGACCAACGACTCCGCCCAGCGCACCCGCGCAGTGACGGCGGCGATGCTCGGGGTGAACGCCGGGATTGCCTGCGCCAATATCTTCTTCCCGAAGCTGGCGGCCTATTTCGCCCAGTACAGCAATGACAAAGGCTACTTTATGGCGGCGCTGGTGATGATGCTGGTGGGCCTGCCGCTGATGCTCAACGGCTTTATGCAGATCAAAGAGCGCGTGCCGCCGAGCCCGGAAAAGGTGACCATCCGCGACACCTTCCACAACCTGCGCCAGAACAAGCCGCTGTTTATCGTCCTGCTGTCGTTCTTTTTCTGCGTGTTCCATAACGTGGCGGGCGGTCTCTATATCTACTTCTTTATCAACAACCTGGGCGACGGCAGCCTGCAGATGGCGATTGGCGTGATGGGGATCGTGGCGGCGGTGCTGTGCCTGGTTGCCCCGATGCTGACGCGGCGGATGCAGAAGCGGAAGCTGTTTATGATCCTCTGCGGGCTGGACGTGGCGGTGCGCGTGGTGATGTGGTTTGTCGGGTATCAGCAGGTGACGATGCTGTTTATTCTGCTCGGCCTGAGCACGCTGTTCGTGATGATGACCAACATCCTCACCTCGTCGATGATTGCCGACACCATCGAATACGCGGAGTACCACACGAACAAGCGCTGCGCGGCGATCACCTTCTCCGGGCAGACCTTTACCGGCAAGATGTCGGTGGCGGTGGGAGGCGGGCTAATCGGCGTGTTCCTGACGATGATCGGCTACGTGCCGCAGGCGCAAATCCAGAGTGCAGGCGTGCTGTCGGGGCTGTTCTTCGGGATTTGCCTGCTGCCGGCGATTGGATCGGTGATCCGCATCGTGTTTATGTCGCGCTTTACCTTCACCGAGGAGAAACACGCGGAGATTTGTCGGCTGCTGGCGGAGCGGAACGCGTCTGCGAAAGCGCCGGGTGGCGGCTGCGCCTTACCCGGCCTACAGGACCAGCCCTTGTAGGCCTGATAAGCGAAGCGCCATCAGGCTTCGCATTTAAAGGATTACAGCGACTTCACAAACGCCAGCAGATCTTCGTTGAGCTGGTCCTGGTGGGTCAACGCGAAGCCGTGCGGCGCGTTGTCGTACACCTTCAGCGTGGCGTTTTTGATCATCTCCGCCGCCAGCTTGCCGGTGCTTTCAAACGGCACGATCTGGTCGTTGCTGCCGTGGATCACCAGCGTCGGCACGTCGATTTTCGCCATATCCGGGCGGAAGTCGGTTTCGCCGAAGGCGGTCACGCAGTCGATGGTGCCCTTCAAAGACGCCAGCAGGGCGATGTTCAGCGTCTGGGTGAGGGCTCCGGCAGAGACGGTCTGCCCGGCGTTGATGCCGTAAAACGGCGTCGCGAAGTCGCTGATGAACTGGGCGCGATCTTTACGCAGCCCGTCGCGAATGCCGTCGAATACGCTCTGATCCACACCCTGCGGGAAGGAGTCGGATTTGCCGAAGATTGGCGTCACCGCGCCCAGCAGCGCCAGACCGGCCACGCGCGCGCTGCCGTAGTTGTTGATGTAGCGGGTCACGTCGCCGCCGCCCATGGAGAAGCCCACCAGCGTGACGTCCTGCAGATCCAGAGTGGTGATCAGGTCGTTGATGTCGGACGCAAAAGTGTCGTAGTCGTAGCCGTTCCACGGCTGATCCGAGCGGCCAAAGCCGCGACGGTCAAAGGCGATGGCGCGGAAGCCGCGCTCGGCCAGGTAGTTCAGCTGGCTGTCCCACATGTCGCCGTCCAGCGGCCAGCCGTGGCTGAAGATAACCGGTTTGCCCGCGCCGCCGTCTTTGTAGTAAATCTGCGTGCCGTCTTTTGCCTTAAACGTTGCCATAGTGTGTTCCTGTGCAGGTGATGGTTAGGGTTATACCGGCGCGACCAGGTAGCGTATTGCCGGTGATGTTGTGCCCTGATGAAAAGCCAGAACGCGGCTCTGCAGCAGGAGGTCATTCATGGTGTGTCGCTCCTGCTGGCGCAGATGCTCAATCCAGGAGCCCATCAGGAAGGTCTCGATAAACAGGCCGGGACGCTCGATATCTTCGTATACCGCCCAGCTCATCGCCCCGGCGCGGCGGCGCACCCGGCGCAGCTCGTGGACCGCCTCCAGGAAGGCCTTCGCGTTCTGCGGGTCGATGATGTACTCGTGCGACACCAGCACCGGGCCGCGCTCGTTCGGCAGGTCAATCTCCACGCCGTCCAGCGGCTGGCCGCTCAGGTCGAGGTTCAGGTCCGGATCTTTGCCCAGCTTCCAGCGGAATACCGTCGCGCTCGCCAGCACCATCCCCAGCGTGGCGACCACCAGCGAGGTCGGGGTGCCGAACTGCGACGCGATCTGCCCCCAGATGGCGCTGCCCGTGGTCATCGAGCCGAAGAACACCGTCAGGTAAACCGCCAGCGCGCGGGCCTTCACCCAGCGGGCGGCGCTGCGCTGCGCGCCGAGGTTGAGGGTCGACAGCACCGCAATCCACGCGAAGCCGGTGAAAAACTCAAACAGGTTGAGCAGCCAGAAGTGGCGTACGAACGCCAGCGCCAGCATGGTGAGAGCAAACGTCAGGCTGGCGGCCACCATCAGGCGGTCGGCGTTCAGCCGCTGGCGCAGACGCGGCAGCAGAATGGCCCCGGCAATCGCCCCCAGGCCAATGCAGGCCAGCATCACGCCGTAGCCCGCCGGGCCCAGGCCCAGCTCGCGGCGCGCCACCAGCGGCAGCAGTGCCCAGCCCGCGCTGCCGAAAACGAAGAACGCTACCGTGCGCACCAGCACGTTGCGCAGCACCGGTGCGGCGTGCACGTAGCGAATCCCGGAGCGCACCGCAGAGAAGAAGTGCTCCGGCGGCAGGCGCTGTATGGACGGGGCCGGACGCCAGCGCCACAGCACCCACGCCACGCCGACCACGGACAGCGCGTTCAGGGCAAACACCATCCACGGCCCGGCGAGCGACAGCAGAAAACCGCCCAGCGCGGGGCCAATCGCCCGGCTGATGTTCACCCCGAGCGAGTTTAGCGCCACGGCGGCGCCCAGCTCCGGCTTGCTCACCAGATCGGGCACCACGGCCTGGAACGGCGGCGAGCTCATCGCCGCGCCCACGCTCAGCAGAAACGTCGCCACCAGCAGAACGGTGGGGGTGACGTGTCCGGTGAAGGAGAGCACCGTCAGCCCGGCGGCGGCGATGAACACCCACAGCTGGGAGAAGAGCAGGTATTTACGTCGGTCGACGATGTCCGCCATCACCCCGGACGGCAGGGCGAAGAGGAACATCGGCAGGCTGCTGGCCGCCTGCACCAGCGCGATATCCAGCGGATCGGTGCTCAGGGTCAGCATGCTCCAGTTGATGCCGACGTCGCTCATCCATGAGCCGACGTTAGAGACCACCGTGGCGATCCACAGCATGCGGAACACCGGCTGGCTCAGCGGCTGCCAGGGTGAAACCGTTGGTGCGGGCGTCGTCTCGACGTGTGCGTCGCGAACGTCGTTAACCTGGGTCATGCGAACCTCTCCGTTGCCTTACGCTGCAGCCGCCACTGGCCCGGTCCGGTGAGGGCGAGGGTGGTGAAGATAATCAGCAGCAGCCAGCCAAACTGCCCTTCGGCAATCGACCAGTTCGGGTGGACCGCCAGCATCGCCACCAGCAGCACGGCGATAATCGGCAGGCACGCCAGGCGGGTGTACACGCCCGCAATGATAAACAGCGGGCAAACCACCTCGGCGACAATCGCCGGGATCAGGCTCGCCCAGGGTCCGAAGCCGAACGGATCTTCAATGCGCGTCAGCTCTTCGCTGAAGTGCAGCACCTTCGGCAGGCCGTGCACGTACAGCAGCAGCAGGCTGCCGGTCAGGCGCAGGAAGAACAGCCCCAGGTCGACCCGGGGCGGAGCAAAAGTGTTTTTCATCAGAATGCAAAGCAGCTGCAGCCCAGCGCCCCCCAGAAAGCGTTATCGTCGGACACCGGCATCTCTGACGTGCGGGCGAAATCATGCTGGTGGCTGTGAACCCCGCACGGGCCGCTGCAGTGATGGATAGGGCTCATGCCGACGCGTGCGGCCTGCGGCGGCGCGCTGCGGTAGTGGCCCGGCACCTTGACCACCGGGGACCACTCGGGCAGGACCGGAATGGCCGGCGGCGCAAGCGGGCCAAAGCTGCCTGCGGCGTAGACGATGTCGCCGTTCACCACCGTCAGGACGGACTCGATGCCCTTGATCTCCTCTTCCGGCACGCGGAAGTAGTCTTTGCTGAGCACCGCCAGGTCGGCGAGCTGGCCGACCTTGATCTGCCCCTTCTGGTTCTGCTCGCTGGAGAACCACGCGCTGCCCTGGGTCCAGAGCATCAGGGCGGTATCGCGGTCCAGACGGGCGCTGTGATCGTACATCTGCATCCCGCCGACGGTACGGCCGGAGACCAGCCAGTAGAGCGCGGTCCACGGGTTGTAGCTCGCCACGCGGGTGGCGTCCGTCCCTAAGCCCACCGGCACGCCGGTCTCGAGCATTTTTGCCACCGGCGGCGTGTGGCGGGTGGCTTCGATGCCGTAGCGCTCGGCGAAGTATTCGCCCTGGAAGGCCATGCGGTGCTGGACGGCAATGCCGCCGCCCAGTTCTTTGATGCGGTCGATGTTGGCCTGGGTGACGGTTTCAGCATGGTCGAAGAACCAGTGCAGGCCGTTGAACGGAATGTCGCGGTTCACCTTCTCGAAGACGTCCAGCATGCGGCTGATGGATTCGTTATAGGTGGCGTGCAGGCGGAACGGCCAGCGGTGCTCCACCAGGTGGCGCACCACGCGCTCCAGCTCGTCCTCCATGCCCGGCGCGAGGTCCGGGCGCGGCTCGAGGAAGTCTTCAAAATCGGCGGCGGAGAAGACCAGCATCTCACCCGCGCCGTTGTGGCGGAAGAAGTCGCTGCCCTGGCCCGGCGTGAGCATGTCGGTCCATTTTTCAAAGTCTTCCAGCTCGTGGCCCGGACGCTGGGTAAACAGGTTATAGGCGATGCGGATGGTCATCTGCTTTTTCTCGTGCAGCTCGGCAATCACCTCGTAATCTTCCGGGTAGTTCTGGAAGCCGCCGCCCGCGTCGATGGCGCTGGTCAGCCCCAGGCGGTTCAGCTCGCGCATGAACTGGCGGGTAGAGTTGACCTGCTGCTCCAGCGGCAGCTTCGGCCCTTTCGCCAGCGTGGCGTAGAGGATCATGGCGTTCGGACGGGCAATCAGCATCCCGGTCGGGTTGCCGTTGGCGTCGCGCTGGATCTCGCCGCCCGGCGGGTTTGGCGTGTCTTTGGTGTAGCCGACCACCTTCAGCGCGGCGCGGTTGAGCAGGGCGCGGTCGTACAGGTGCAGGATGAAGACCGGGGTGTCCGGCGCGGCGTCGTTAATTTCGTCAAGGGTCGGCATCCGGCGCTCGGCAAACTGGAACTCGGTCCAGCCGCCCACCACGCGCACCCACTGGGGCGACGGCGTGCGCAGGGCCTGCTCTTTCAGCATCCGCAGGGCATCGGCCAGGGACGGCACGCCTTCCCAGCGCAGCTCGAGGTTGTAGTTCAGCCCACCGCGGATCAGGTGCAGGTGCGAGTCGTTCAGGCCGGGGATGGCGGTGTGGCCTTTTAAGTCGACCACTTTAGTGCCGTCGCAGTGGTGTTGCATCACCTCGGCGACGGTACCCACTTCCAGAAATTTTCCGTCGCGCACGGCAACGGCTTCCGCGACGGGGTTCTCGCGATCGACGGTGTGAAACTGGCCGTTAACCAGAATGAGATCGGCTTTACCGAGGGTAACCATAACTGCTCCTGACTGAGAGGGGAATGGTCAGGATTATGGGAACCGGTTTCGGCAAAGATCCAGTTATACAATAGGATAGGTATACCAAAGTATAACTATACCTAAGGTTAACTATACGAAGAGATAATTACGCGCAGGGACGGAAAACCGCAGGATGAGGGTGACTTTATCGTCGCGGCGCTCGCGGCGATTTCACCCTTAACCACTGGAAAATGCTATGACCTCTTCAAAGCTCGAAGTGTTAACCCCTGCGAACTGTCAGATTATTTTCATCGACCACCAGCCACAGATGGCGTTTGGCGTGCAGTCTATTGACCGCCAGGTGCTGAAAAACAACACCGTGGCGCTGGCGAAAGCGGCCAAAGTGTTCAACATCCCGACCATCATCACCACCGTAGAGACCGAAAGCTTCTCCGGTAACACCTATCCTGAGCTGCTGGACGTGTTCCCGGGCCAGGACATTCTGGAGCGTACCTCCATGAACTCCTGGGACGACCAGAAAGTGCGCGACGCGCTGAAGGCCAACGGCAAGAAGAAGGTGGTGGTTGCCGGCCTGTGGACCGAAGTGTGCAACAACAGCTTCGCCCTGTGCGCGATGCTGGAAGGTGACTACGAAATTTATATGGTGGCGGACGCGTCCGGCGGCACCTCCAAAGAAGCCCACGACTACGCGATGCAGCGCATGATCCAGGCGGGCGTGATCCCGGTGACCTGGCAGCAGGTGATGCTGGAGTGGCAGCGCGACTGGGCGCGTAAAGAGACCTACACCGCGGTGATGGATATCGTGCGCGAGCACTCCGGCGCGTACGGCATGGGCGTGGATTACGCCTACACCATGGTGCACAAAGCGCCGTCTCGCCAGAAGAGCGAGCACCGCACCTTAGCGCCGGTTCCGGCTCGCTAAGCCCCGCTGGCGGGCTGGTCCCTCATCCGGCTCGCCGCTGCCTCTTTCTCTGGAGTTCACAATGAGTACTGGGCTGATATCCCTTGCCGCAGGCGTGCTGATTGGCCTGATGTATGCCGTACTGAAGGTGCGCTCCCCCGCGCCGCCCGCGCTGGCGCTGATTGGCCTGCTGGGGATGCTGGCGGGTGAACAGGCGACGCGGCATCTGTTATCCCGCGACGGCGCGCCGCCGCCTCAGGTGACCGTTCCGCAGGCCAACTCGCAGACGGGAGCGTCGTCATGAAAGCATGGATAATTTCGCTGGTGTGCGGCGTGGTTGCTGGGGTAATTTACGCTCTTCTCGACGTCCATTCCCCGGCGCCGCCGGTTGTCGCCCTGCTTGGCCTGTTTGGCATGCTGGTGGGCGAACAGCTCATTCCGGTGGGACGGCGTGTACTGAGTCGCGAACCGCTTACCCTCGCCTGGTTTCGTCACGAATGCGTACCGAAAATCAGCGGCACGGCGCCTCCTGCGCCCGCGAAGGACGATCGCGACGTTTAATGATTTACCAGAGGAAAGACAGCATGACGCTGCCGTGGCGCATTGCCATCATTGATGACGAACGTTCCGTCCGCAGCGGGCTGAGTAATCTCCTGGAGTCGGAAGGCTATTCCACCGATACGTTTGATTCGGCAGAGGTGTTTCTGAGCCATCCGCTCGCCCTGTCCGGCGCGGCGCTGGTGATCGCCGATATCAAGCTGCGGGGCATGAGCGGCCTGGAGCTGTTTGACAAGCTGCGGCTGCTGGCCGTACCGCCGCCGCCCGTGATCTTTATCTCCGGTCATGCTGATGAAAATATGCAGCGGTACGCTCTTAATCTGGGCGCCGCTGCATTTTTGCGAAAGCCCATTAACATCGATATTCTGCTGGATCATCTTCAGCGGGAGCTGGCCCGCCGACAATAAGGATCGCGGATGAACGAACACGAGCAGCCTGCATTCTGGCCCGCCCAGGGGAATCTTCACCAGGGGCGGGTTTTTGTCCTTAAAGAGGATGTGATTTTTACCGTGCTGGCGCAGGAGGGCGGTATCGCCTGGATGCACGCGCGACATCCCCATTCCGGCGGCTCGTTCATTATCGCCACCGCGGTCAGCGACGAAGAGGAAGAGCGCGCCACCCGGCTGCTCAAAAACGAGTTTGCGCTGCGCGACGTGCTGCAGGACAGTTGGGCCATCCGCGCCGTTGCTTCCACCCAGTACCGGGGGCGCTTCGCGCTGGTGTATGCCCCGTTTGCGCTTGAGCTGCTGGCGCGGCGCGCGGGCAGGGCGATCTCGGGCATCGCGCGCTTTATCGAAATGGCGATCCAGATCTGCGTTCCCCTGCGCCAGATGCATCTGCAAAACCTGATCCACGGCGATATCAAACCCGGCAGTATTTTTGTTCAGCACGATGCCACCTGCCGTTTGGGCAGCTTTGGCCTTTCCAGCAGCCTCTCCGATGCCATCACCCAAACCCGGCTTGCCGTTTCAGGCGGTACGCCCGCGTATATGTCGCCGGAGCACACCACCCGCACCCAGCGCCCCGTCGACGGCCGCAGCGATCTTTACAGTCTCGGCATGGTGCTGTATGAACTCCTGACCGGACGCCTGCCGTTTGAGCTGGGGGAGGACGATCGGGCCAACTGGGCGCACTACCATATTGCCTCGGCGCCGCTGGCCCCGGACGCGATCCGCCCGGACGTGCCGGAAATGCTGTCGACCATCATCCTGAAGCTGCTGGAAAAGCACCCCGATAACCGCTACCAGACGGTCGACGGGCTGATTGCCGACCTCCGCCGCTGCCAGGCAACGCTGACCTGCGAGGGCGAGATCGTCGCCTTTACCCCCGGCCAGCAGGATCGCACCCCGGCGATCCATCTGGCGGACTCCCTGTTCGCGACCCATCCGCAGGCGAACGACGTCATTGCCGCGTTTGAGCGGGTGGGGCAGAACCTGGTGCCGGAGCTGGTAACGATCGGCGGGCCGTCGGGGATCGGCAAATCGTCAATCATCGCGACGGCGCTCAAAACGCTGCAGCAGCGCACGGTGCTGCTGGCGGTGGGCAAAGTCGACCAGTTTTCACCGTCGCTGCCCTACGGCGTATTAAGCTCCGCGTTCCGTACCCTGACGCTGCACCTGCTGGGGCTGCCCGCAGAGGACGTGGCGAAGTGGAAAATCCGCCTGTCTCGCGCCCTGGAGGGGCACGAGGCGCTGGCCGTTAGCCTGGTGCCCGAGCTGGGCCTGCTGCTGGAGAGCAAGCCGCGCTTCTCGGCGGATACGTTTTCCATTGATGCCCGGGCGCGTTTTAGCCATATGGTGCTGGCGCTGGTAAAAACCTTTGCCTCGCAGGGCTGTCCGCTGGTGCTGGTGCTCGACGATCTCCAGTGGAGCGACGCCGCCAGCCTGCATACGCTCAAATATCTGCTGATGAACTGCGGCGCTGTTCCGCTGCTGGTGGTTGCGGCCCACCGGGATATCAGTTCCGTGTCCGACGCCGCCCTGCAGGCGCTGCTGGCAGGCCTGCCGGAGGCGGCGCAAAACGCGAGCGAGATTGTCCCGCAGGCGCTTTCCGTGAAAGCGGTAGCGCGCTGGCTGGCGACGGTATTTCGCACCCGCAGCGCGGCGACGACCGACCTCGCCACGCTGATCCACGAGAAGACGGGCGGCAACCCGCTCTTTGTGCATGAGTTTTTCCGCCGCATCGTCGATGACGGCCTGGTGGTGCACAACAAATATCAGGACAAGTGGCACTACGATCTGCAGGCGATCCGCGCCAGGCATTACACCGAAAACGTCGTCACTCTGGTGCTGGAGCAGCTCGAAGAGCTGCCCGACGAGACGCGCCGCCTGCTGGGCAGCATCGCTTGCCTCGGCGGCACGGGCGAGATGGAGATGATCTGCCGCGTGGTTGGCCTGTCGATGGCGGAAATGCGCTATGCGCTACACCCGGCGGTGATGGCCCAGCTCATCGTGCTGACGGAAAAAAAGTACGCCTTCACCCACGACCGGGTGCAGGAGGCGGCCTTTGCGCTGCTGGATCGCCATGAGAAAAGCCATATTCACCTGACCACCGCCAGCCTGCTGGCCGACGCCGCGCGTCAGGCGGCGGGGAACGAGCTGCTGTTCCGCGCCGTTCACCACGTCACCGCCGCGCTGGACAGCATCCAGCCCGCGCCGCAGCGCCAGATGTTCCGCGAGCTGAGCCTGCTGGCCGCGCGACGCGCGAAGCGTTCGGGAGATTACCTTTCGGCGCTCGGCTATATCCAGACTGCCAGAGCGCTGGGCAACGCCGGGACGGTGTCAGACTTTATGCTCGATATCGAAGAGGCGGGCTGCGAGTTTGCGCTGGGGCATCTGGAGCGCACCCGCGAGTTGTGTGACGCCATTCTCGGCTGCCCCGGCGGGCTGACCGAAAAGGCGCTGGCGGCCAACCTGCTGGTGGAAGTCTACATTCGCCAGTCGGATAGCCGTCTGGCGCTGGAGGCGGCGCTCTGCTGGCTGGGGATTTTCGGGATCCAGATTAGCCGCTATCCGGAAGATGCCGACTGCGACGAGGCTTGGTCACTGTTTTGCAACCGCACGGCCGACGCGCCGCAAAACCTGTTTGCCCAGCTGTCGCGGATGGATAACCCGGAAACCGAAGCGGTGATGAACCTGCTCTACAGCGCCAGCATTTGCGCCAGCTTCATCTGCCCGCGCCTGCATTTCTTACTGCTCTGCCGCATGATGCACCTGACCCTCGACCACGGCATTACCGGCGCGTCCACCACGGCGATGGCCTGGTTTGGCTTGCTGATGGGCCACCGCTACGCCGAGTACCGCCTCGGGTTCCAGTACGGCACCCTGGCCCGCGAGCTGGTCAATCGCCACGGCTACGATGCCTTCGAAGCCAAAACCCTGCTGCCGCTCGACCAGCTCAGCGTCTGGACCCAGCCTTTATCGTTTACCATCGAGTGCGCGAAGGCCTGCTTCACCTCGGCGGTGACCCACGGGGATATGACGATGGCCTGCTTTGCGGCCTGCCACCAGGTGATTAACTTCCTCTCGCGGGGCGATCACCTGGACGGGGTGCTGACCAGCATCGATCGCGGCCTGGCGTTCGTGCGTAAAACCCACTTCCAGGACGTGGAAACCATTTTGATGGTTCAGCGCGGCTACGTTGAGTTCCTGCGCACGCCGGTCATCGGCACCTGGACCGCGTCGCAGGTATTGCCCGAGGCGCTGCTTCCCGCGTCGCCGGAGCAGGCGCCGGAGAAGAACGCCACCATGCTGTTCTGGTACTGGCTCTACCGCGGCATGGCGCATTTTACCTGCGGGGAGTATGCCGACGCGCAGGCGGATCTCGAGATGGCGGGCTGGTACGCGTGGTCTGCGCCGGGGCATATCCATCTGCTGGACTACCATCTTTACAGCGCTCTGGCGCTGTCGCGTCAGCTGACGCCGGAGACCTTCTCGGCAAATCACCGCCGCAGCATTCACGCCCACTACGACAAAATTGCCCTCTGGGCGCGCATTAATCCCGGCACGTTCGCGGATAAAGAGGCGCTGATCTACGCCGAAATCGTGCGTCTGGACGGGATGAACAGTATTGCGCTGGAGCAGTATGAGAAGGCGGTCCGGCTCTCCCGCGAGGGCGGGTTTAACCCGATCAACGCCCTGGCCCACGAGCTGGCGGGGCGCTTTGCGCTGGCCTGCGGCTACCCGACCGCCTCGGATGCGCACTTCCGCGGCTCGATTGCCGCCTGGGGACGCGCGGGCGCGCAGGCCAAGGTACGCCAGCTGGAGCAGGATTTCCCGCACCTGCTGGCCTCCGGGCAGGCCAGCGCCTACGACACGGTGGCCTTCGCTCAGAACGAGACCATCCGCGATCTGCAAAGCGTCATCAAAGCCTCCCGCGCGCTGTCGGAAGAGATTAACCTTGAGCGCTTAATCGAAAACCTGATGACCATCCTGCTCGAACGCGCCGGGGCGCAGCGCGGCCTGCTGCTGCGCGTGAGCGAGAGCCTCATCCCGGAGATCGAGGCCAGCGCCTGGACCAGCACCGAGGGCGTGCGGGTGCGGATCCTGAAAGATGTGCCGACGGCGACCGACCTGCCGCTGTCGGTGCTGGCGGCGGTGATCCGCACCGGGCAGGAGATCCGCACCGGCAGGCCGGAGGAGTTCCATCCCTTCAGTCAGGACCCCTATCTGGTGACCTCGGGGGCGGCGGTCATGTGCGTCCCGATGTTCAAACAGGCACGGCTGGTGGGTGTGCTGTACCTGGAAAACCGCCTGATGCCGGAGGTCTTCACCGCCGAGCACTCGCGCGTGGTGAGCCTGCTGGGCGCGCAGGCCGCGGTATCCCTGGAGACGGCGCGGCTGTACGCCGAGCTGCTGGCGGAGAACATCCAGCGCCGACGGGTGGAGAAAGAGCTGCGATCCAGCCAGACCTCGCTGATGCTCGGCGAGCAGATCAGCCACACCGGCAGCTGGCGCTGGGAGCTGGAGCAGGATCTGATGTTTGTCTCGGAAGAGTACGCTCGCATTCTCGGCCTGCCCGAGCAGCAAAAGATGATCTCCATGGCGGAGTTTTTGACCTTCGTTCATGAGGACGATTACGCCCGCATCAGCGCCATCGTCACCCGGAGCGTGCGCGACGGGCTCTCCATGCGCGCGGAGTTTCGCGTTAAGCGTACCGACGGCTCAACCCGCTACATCCTCGGGATTGGCGATCCGGTGGGCGTGGGCAGCGAGGTGAACGAGTATTACGGCATCATCACCGACATCACCAGCCAGCGCGCCGCGGAGGATGCCATGCGGGTCGCGCAGGCGGATCTGGCGCGGGTGTCCCGGGCCACCACCGTCGGGCAGCTGACCTCCTCCATCGCCCACGAGATCAACCAGCCGCTGATGTCGATCGTCTCGAACGCCGGGGCGAGCCTGCGCTGGCTCAACCGCGAGCCCGCCCGCCTGGATAAAGTCCGCGAAGGGCTGGAGGAGATCGCCGCGGAAGGCGCGCGCGCGGGGGAGATCATTCGCAGCATCCAGTCTCTGACGCGTAAGCAGGACCCCACCTTCTCGCGCATCGACATGCACTACCTGATCCACCATATCATCACGCTTTCGCGCAGCGAGCTGGAGCAGCGACACATTAGCGTTGATTATCTGTTAAGGGCGCAGGACAGCTTTATCACCGGCGACAGCGTGCAGATCCAGCAGGTGCTGTTGAATCTGGTGATGAATGCGGTAGAGGCGATGGCCGAGGTCAAGGATCGCGCCAGCACCATTACCCTCAGCACCGCCAACGCGGACGGGAAAGTGATCGTCGAGATCGCCGATACCGGGAGCGGCATTGAGCCCGAACGGCTGGAGCAGATTTTTGATTCGTTCTACTCCACCAAAGCGCAGGGGATGGGGATGGGGCTGACCATCAGCGCCAGCATCATCGAGCGCCACTGCGGGAAGCTGAGCGCGCGCCGCCGGGAGCCGTTCGGCACGGTGTTTGCGTTTGCGCTGCCGCTGGCGGCACAGGAAGGGTAAAGTTTACTCCGCAGGCAGGCTTTAGGTCAGGCGCTCAACGGCCCTGACCAGCTCCGCCACGGAGCGCACCTGCATTTTCTCCATCACGCGGCGACGGTGCACCTTAACCGTGATCTCGCTGACGCCAAGCTCGGCGGCAATCTGCTTGTTCAGCATGCCGCTTATCGCCAGCGTCAGCACCTCATGTTCACGCGGGGTGAGGGACAGATGGCGCTGCTTCAGGGCGTAGTGCTCTTTATTGCGCTCGGCGTTGTGTTCCGCCAGCTGAAGCGCGGACTCGATGGCGTCGATCAGCGCGGTGGATTCGACGGGCTTGGTGAGAAATTCGTACGCGCCGCCTTTAATGGCGCGCACCGACATCGGGATAGTGCCGTGGCCGGTAAGAAAAATAATCGGGATCTCGCGCCCGCTGTCCTTTAGGGCGTCAGCCACCTCAAAGCCCGAGATGGTGGGCATTTGCATATCGAGGACCACGCACGACGGTAGCTCTTCAAAGCGGTGTTGAAGAAACGCTTCTGCCGATGAAAAGCCGACGGCGTTCAGGTCTGCCGAGTCCAGCAGCCCGATTACGGACTGTCTGACTGCGTCATCGTCATCTACCACATACACAATGTGTTCCATTCACCGCCCCGGTGCTGATTGACATGTCGAGGATGCAAACAGTCCCGACGCTTACGTAAGAGACTGTTTATGCTGACTTTCATCTTAACACATTAACTATCATTATCATTTCACAATATGATAACCGTATGAAGATGAAGTATAGCGATACGTGACCGGGGCGGTTAAGCAACGAAAAGCTGATTTTATGCCCCAACAAGCTCGATGCGGTTGCCGTCCGGATCCGCGATCACCGCTTCATAGAAGCCGTCCCCGGTCATGCGCGGGGCGCTGAGCAGCGTGCCGTTTGCCTGCGCCCGCTCGGCCATGCCGTCGACCTGCGCTTTGCTGCCGACGTTGATGGCGATATGCGCCCAGCCGATAAACTCCGGGTGGGCAGGGGCGTCGGGCAGATCCGGCAGCGTCATCAGCTCGATGGTCGGCCCGTTATCCAGCGTAATAAAGTGAGATTCGAAACCGGGACGATTTTTACTGACGTAGCGTTCGTTACTGCGGCCATTAAAAACCGATTCCCAGAACTGAACCTGTGCGTTCAGGCTGCGGGTCCAGAGTGCGACATGTGCAATATTCATATGCTCCCTCGTTATTTGTCTGTGAGGACTTTGATCGGTAAAACAGGCTACACTCTGGTTTTGAGCGCTACAAGCTGAGGAAATAACAATGCACTACACACTGAAAGAAAGCGACAAGGATAAAGCGGAAGGGTCAAACGGCGCGGGCGCTCTGCAGCAAAAACTGCTGGAGTCCCGTTCGATTGTGATCTCCGGTGAGATCAACCAGGAGCTGGCGCAGAAAGTGATCACCCAGATGATCCTGCTGCAAAGCGTCAGCAACGATCCGATCAAGCTGTACATCAACAGCCAGGGCGGCCACGTGGAAGCGGGCGATACCATCCACGACTTTATCAAGTTCATCCGCCCGGAAGTGCACGTTATTGGCACCGGCTGGGTGGCGAGCGCCGGGATCACCATCTTCCTGGCGGCGAAAAAAGAGCACCGCTACTCGCTGCCAAATACCCGCTTTATGATCCACCAGCCGCTGGGCGGCGTGCGCGGTCAGGCGACTGATATTGAGATCGAAGCGCGCGAGATCATCCGCATGCTGGATCGCGTGAACAAGCTGATCGCTGACGCCACCGGCCAGCCGCTGGAAAAAGTGAAAAAAGACACCGACCGCAACTTCTGGATGTCTCCGGCAGAAGCGCTGGACTACGGCATCGTGGGTAAACTGATTACCCATTATGACGAGCTGAAGCTGGATTAAGGTTTTATCGCCGTGTACGTGTCGGGTGGCGGCTACGCCTTACCCGACCTACACGTCCTCGTTTGACCCATGACAAGTTCCCCTCGTACCGTCTCTTCTATAATCGCGCCTGTTTCCCCTCTCACTGGTGCTACCTATGGCGTATCAACTGAATCTGAACTGGCCGGAATTTCTTGAGAAATACTGGCAAAAAAAACCCGTAGTGCTGAAAAATGCCTTCCCGAATTTTGTCGATCCGATTACCCCGGATGAGCTGGCAGGGCTGGCGATGGAGCCGGAAGTCGATAGCCGTCTGGTGAGCCATTTCAACGGCAAGTGGCAGGCCAGCAATGGTCCGTTTGAGCACTTTGACGATCTGGGCGAAACGGGCTGGTCGCTGCTGGCGCAGGCGGTAAACCACTGGCATATGCCCGCGGCGGAGCTGGTGCGTCCGTTCCGCGTCCTGCCGGACTGGCGTCTGGATGACCTGATGATCTCCTTCTCCGTGCCGGGAGGCGGCGTGGGTCCGCATATCGATCAGTACGACGTGTTTATCATTCAGGGGATGGGCAGCCGCCGCTGGCGCGTGGGCGACAAGCTGCCGATGCGTCAGTTCTGCCCGCACCCGGCGCTGCTGCATGTGGATCCGTTCGAGCCAATCATCGATGAAGATCTGGCCCCGGGCGATATCCTCTACATCCCGCCTGGATTCCCGCACGACGGCTTTACCCATGAGACGGCGCTCAACTACTCCGTTGGATTCCGCGGGCCAAACGGCCGCGATCTGATCAGCAGCTTCGCCGATTACGCCCTGGAAAACGATCTGGGCGGCGAGCACTACAGCGATCCAGATCTGACCTGTCGCGAGCACCCTGGCCGCGTGGAGCAGTACGAGCACGATCGCATTCGTCAGATGATGTTCGACATGATTAGCAAACCAGATGATTTCACGAAGTGGTTCGGCAGCTTTGTTTCGACGCCGCGCCACGAGCTGGATATCGCAGCCGCCGAGCCGCCGTATGCGCCGGAAGAGGTGCTGGACGCGCTGCAGGGCGGCGAAACGCTGTCTCGCCTGAGCGGCCTGCGCGTGCTGAACATCAACGGCAGCTTCTTCATCAACAGCGAACAGCTGGAGACGGTAGACGCGAAGGCGGCGGATGCGCTGTGCCGCTACACCGAACTCGGCCAGGCTGAGTTGGGCGATGCGCTGAATAACCCGGCGTTTGTTGAAGAGCTCACCGGGCTGATTAACCAGGGATACTGGTACTTCGACGAGTAGTGGAGGGCGGCGTTGAGTGAGGCTCAACGCCGCCTCGTTTAGACCAGCATATTACACGCCTTCCAGTAGTTCAGAAGGCGTTCGTCATCGCGCTCTTTTTCCGCTTTTATTTTCATCGCCTGCGCCAGATTTTCTCGCGACACTTCATGGCCTTTCTGGACGATGTCTAATACCGCTTCACCAAGAGCCAGTGAAATTTCTGTCCGATTATTGCGAATCGTCATAAATACCTCCTCGTTGGTTGCGTTAATTTAATTATGAAAGAGAAATAACCATCCGGTAATAATTCATCTCATTCTTAATTTTTTATTTCTCTCATTTTCAACGGGTACGAAAATGAAAAGGGGATATTTTCTTCCTTATGGGCAGTAATAATCTTTCGACTAACACGGGTGCATAATCCCGTTAAGCCCAGAGATTGCCGCCATCCCCGGTGAATGGTACTGTTTGACCTGTCCTTTTCCCCATGCAGGCTTGGCATTATGCTCCAGAGTGAAAATACATCAGCGAAACGCCTGTTTTTTGTTGAGGATTTTCAGCTATTCGGCGAGCGCTATGGCATCGACTATCGTTTTCCCCAGCTAAAAGATGCAGCTGCCACCCGCAGTCCCGTTCTCCAGGGGGACGTGGAAGAGATGACGCTCTCCTCGGGCATTTCCCTGACCCACTCCGACGTTCGCGTGTTACAGCCTTACGAAACGACCTCTCGCCACAGCAGCCCGCTCTATATGCTGGTCGTGCTGGAAGGGTGCGTCACGCTAACGCTCCGCGGTAACGAGTATGTCGTGCGATCGGGTATGGCCTTCGGCGCCTGCCTCAGTGAAGAGCAGATTATGAGCGCGCGGCACGATGCGGACAGTGCCCTGAAGACGCTCTCGTTTGGCGTGTACCCCAATGACGCCAGGCGTGAAAGCCTGCTGGAAACATTGCTGCTGGAGTGGCAAAGCCGGAATGCGCCTGCTGTTGTCTGGCACGTTCCCGGATTCGTGCTCTCCGGCATTCAGTATGCACAGCAGCAGGGCGTATGCGCGTTATCACGCAGGCTGCTGCTAGAGGGGCTGATGTATCAGCTGCTTGGTCATGGCCTGAATCAGTGTCAGCAACACCGTCCCTGTCGACCGGAGCATGCGCGTCTGGAACGCGTACGGTGCATGCTGGAACAGTCGCCTGAACAGAATCACTCCCTTGCCGAACTGGCCGCCCTCGCGGCAATGAGCCAAAGCAGCCTGCGCAGCAAGTTCCGCCAGCGCTATGGCTGCACGCTGTTTGATTATCTCCGCGACTGTCGGCTCGCGCTGGCCCGGCGCTATCTGCTGGAAGGCTATAGCGTACAGCAGGCGGCGTGGATGTGCGGCTACCAGCATGCCACAAATTTCTCTACCGCATATCGTCGCCGCTACGGTATTTCGCCCGGTGAGGTACGTAAAACGCAGTAATGCACTTTTCCCTTTCCTGCTAACGCTTCCCGTGCGGTTTGTCATCGCGCATAGGTAACCTGGCGGCACGCATAGCCGTTTGCTCTCTCAAAAAGGTAATAATTCTTATTAACAATAAGAATTATCTCTGGAGAGAGTTATGTTTGCTAAAACGCGTCTGGCACTGCTGGTGGGATGGGTTACCGGAAGTGTCGTTTTTCCTGCGCTGGCGCAGGATGTCCAAAAAACGGATACCGTGGTGGTGACGTCGCAGATGCAGTCTGCGGCCACTAAGCTTGAAACCCCTGATATCGAAACCCCGCAGTCGGTCTCTATCGTCACGCGCGAGCAGTTCGAGGAGCAGGGCGCCACCAGCGTGCGTCAGGCGGTGAGCTACACGCCGGGGGTCTACAGTAATCAGATCGGTGCCTCAAACCGCTTCGACTATATCGTGCTGCGCGGCTTCTCCGACGGCAGCCTGGATAACATCTATCTCGATGGCCTGAAGATGATGGGAGACACCAACTCCCACAGCTCGCTGGTGATCGATCCCTGGTTCCTTGAGAGCGTAGAAGTGGTGCGCGGCCCGGCCTCCGTGCTGTACGGGCGCTCATCGCCGGGTGGGATTGTGGCTCTTACGTCCCGTAAACCGTCGTTCGATCCGGGCGGGGAGATCAAGCTGTTCGCCGGGAACAATAACCAGCGCGGGGCGATGTTCGACGTCACCGGTGCGGTTGACGATAACGACCGCGTGGCGGTGCGCCTCAGCGGGATGACCCGCTACGCCGATTCCCAATTCGATCCGCTGAAGGAAGAGCGTTACGCGCTGATGCCGAGCCTGACCTGGCGCATCACTGACAATACCCGTCTGGAACTGATGGCCTATCTGCACCGCGATCCGGAAGGCGGCAGCCACTCGGGCCTGCCGTATGAAGGGACTGTCGTACCGCACTACGGCAAGAAAATCTCCAACACCTTCTTTGAAGGCGAGGATGATTATGACAAATACGATCGTCGTGAAAACATGGTGGGCTACAACATTGAGCACATGTTTGACAGCGGCTGGTCGGTGCGTCAGAAGCTGCGCTATGCGCATACCAAAGTGGAATTGAACCAGGTTTATGCCGCAGGCTGGCTGAATGAAACCGAGCTTAACCGCGGCTATTCGGGATCCGACGAGAAGATGAATGCCATCACGCTGGATAACCAGATCGACGGCAGCTTTGACACCTGGGCGGTGAACCACCGTGTGCTGATCGGGATGGACTACCAGGATCGCACGAATAACGTGACGGGTTATTACGGCGGATTTCCGCCGATCGACGCTTTCAATCCGGTCTATGGCGCGAAGCCGGATTACATTACGCAGTACAGCCAGGAAAAGCACAAGCTGCGCCAGACGGGGTATTACCTGCAGGATCAGATGTCCCTGGATCGCTGGCGTCTGACGCTAGGCGGGCGTTACGACCGGGTCAGCGTGTCGAATATCGACAGCTTTAACCATACCCGCAGCGATCTGGATAAGCACAACGTCAGCAGTCGCGCGGCGCTGCTGTATCTGTTTGATAACGGCGTGGCACCCTACGTGAGCTACTCAACCGCCTTTACGCCGACCAGCTTTGCCGACGAGCAGGGCAATATCCTGGAGCCGATGAAGGGCAAGCAGTGGGAAGCCGGGGTGAAATATGAGCCTGAGGGGATGAACAGCCAGTTCAGCGCCTCGGTGTTCCGTATCAATCAGAAGAACATCGCCACCAAGGAGGAGCCAACCGATCCGTACCGTTCGATCGGCGAAATTGAGTCAGAAGGGGTTGAGCTGGAAGCGATTGGACAGTTGACTGACAGCCTGCGCATGCAGGCCGCGTATACCTATACCGACATTCGCTATAAGAAAAGTAGCCCGGAAGAGCAGGGCAAACGCGCGGTTTATGCCCCGCGTAACATGGCCAGCGCCTGGTTGAGCTACGACGTCAAAACGGGTCCGCTTGACGGCCTGACCGTGGGTTCGGGCGTACGCTATGTGAACGGCGTCACCAGCGATCGTCAGAACACCCATACGCTGCCGTCGTACACGCTGATGGATATGGTGGTGGGGTACGACCTGTCTAAGATTGGGCTGACGGGGATCAGCGCGCAGCTGAACGTTAACAACCTGACGGACAAGCGCTACGTGGCGGCGTGTAACTCGCTTTCCTACTGCTACTTTGGCGCAGAACGCAGCATTGTGGGCAGCGTTTCGTGGACGTTCTGAGCCGTTAGCCAGCGCCTGGTGCGGTTTTCACCCTCTCCCTGTGGGAGAGGGTCGGGGTGAGGGCATCGGGCCGCACTACTCCTCCATCGCAATCACAATCGCCTCTCCCATCTTCTTCAACGCCTCGCGATTTTTGTCCGTCGGCGGCAGCGCCACGTTGATCCGCAGACAGTTGCGGTACTTCCCGGAGGCAGAAAACAACGACCCGGCCGCGGCCTGGATCTTCAGCCGACACAGCTGCTTGCTGACGCACACCATGTCGACCTTCTCCGGCAGCTCAATCCACAGCAGGAAGCTTCCCTGTGGGCGCGTGACGCAAATCTCTGCCGGAAAATACTGCCGCACCCAGCAGGTGTAGGTTTCCATATTCTGCTGATAAATCTGACGCATGCGGCGCACGTGGCGATGGTAATGGCCGTCGCGGATAAACGCCGCCACCGCCATCTGCGTGCCCGGCACGTTAAACCCGCCCGCAGCGTATTTCATGTGCATCACCCGGTCGTAATAGCGCCCCGGCACAATCCAGCCGACGCGCAGGCCCGGCGCCACGGTTTTGGTAAACGAGCTGCAGAGGATCACGCGGCCGTCGATATCCATCGAATGAATGGTGCGCGGGCGCGGGTACTCCGCCGCCAGCTCGCCGTAAATATCATCCTCAACAATTACGATATCGTGCCGCTGGGCGAGGGCTAAAACCTGCTTTTTGCGCGCTTCCGGCATGATAAACCCGAGCGGGTTATTGCAGTTGGGCACCAGGATCACCGCCTTGATAGGCCACTGCTCCAGCGCCAGCTCGAGCGCCTCGATGCTGATCCCGGTTTCAGGATCGGTGGGAATTTCAATCGCCTTGATATCAAACCCGCGCAGCATCTGCATGGTGCCGTGAAACGACGGCGATTCTACCGCCACGATGTCCCCCGGCTTGCACACCGAGAGCAGGGCGATCGACAGCGCGCCGTGGCAGCCGTTGGTGATCACAATCTCGTTTGCCGCGACGGTGGAGCCGCCGTCCAGCATCAGGCGGGCGATCTGCTCGCGCAGCTCCAGCCGCCCGTCAAGCACGTCATAGCTCAGCATCTCGCCCGGGTTATGCTGCGCGATGCGGCTCATCTCGCGCCACAGCGGCTTCAGGCTCGGCTGGTTAATGTCCGGCGAGCCGCCGCCGAAGGAGATCATCTCTTTGTCGGCGCGGGCGTCCAGCAGCATCATCACCTCATCCCACTGGGTCACGTCCACGGGGCGCTGCACCGGGCGCGTCATGGCCGGAACAGGCGGCTGGGCTTTACGCTGCGAAACAAAATAGCCGGAGCGCGGCTGAGGGGTGATCAGCTGGAGATTTTCGAGGATCTGGTAGGCCTGCTGTATGGTGCTGATACTCACGCCGTGCTCCTGGCTCAGCGTGCGTACCGACGGCAGACGTTCGCCGCTGCGATACAGCCCTTGTTCGATACGTTCCGCCAGAAGGTTGGCCAGATGTTGGTAGCGCGTCATGCTGTATCCTTTGTTTTCACCATACAGATTATTAAACCAGTACAGATTGATGGGTAAACCGCCATGCAGATACCGTTTTAGCGGATCTGTATGGTAAACAAAAGCAGTTTTTGAATCTGTATTGTACGGGCCGTTTTCCGTGATGATAACCCCACTGGTACAGCGAGGAGAGCATCATGGAATTCTACGAGAATCGTTCAAAACGTCCGTTTATCGTGTTTATCTGGATCGGCAAAACGATCTGCAACTGGTATCGCATCAACCGTACCCGCCGCATTCTGAGCCAGATGAGCGACGAGCAGCTCAAGGACGTTGGGTTGTCGCGGCATGATGTATGAGCCGCGTCATCGCCCGGTGGCGCTACGCTTACCGGGCCTACGGGATCGAGTAGGCCGGGTAAGGCGTAGCCGCCACCCGGCGATGTTCAGCTCAACAGCTCAAACGTCTGCCGTTTCGGCCTTTCCAGCAATTCCACTGCCTCTTCATACGACCGCACGTTGTTATAGCCCATCACCAGCCCGTAGCGCTTCCCGGACCCGCGATACCACTCCGAAAGCGCATTGACCTGCAGCTGCTGTTCCTGCCAGCAGCGCGCCACGTCCCGGTCGCCGCTTCCTCTGGTGAGAAACGCCACGATATGCATCCCGCCGTCGTTTTGCTCGGTGAAAAACAGATCGCCATACACCTCCTGCAGGGCGGCAATCATCCAGTCGCGGCGGGTCTGATACAGGGCGCGCATCTTCTTCAGGTGACGAAAGAAATGCCCTTCGTTGAGAAACGCGGTGAGGATCTTTTGCGTCAGCACCGGCTGGCCGCTGGTGGTAATATCCGCGCAGTCGGTAAAGGCCCCGACGGTGCTGGCGGGCATCACCACGTAGCCCATGCGCAGCGACGGCATAATGGTTTTACTGAAGGTGCCCATAAAAATCACCCGGTCGTGCAGGTCGAGGCTTTTTAGCGACGGCAGTACCTTGCGGGTGTAGTGAAACTCGCCGTCGTAATCGTCTTCGATAATCCACGCCGCGTTCTGGCTTGCCCAGTCGAGCAGCTGCTGCTTGCGCGGCAGGGAGAGCGTGACCGCCAGCGGGCTCTGGTGCGACGGGGTCACGATGGCGAAACGGGCGTCGCGATGGTGACGGAGCAGGTATTCCGTGTCGATACCGCTGCGATCGACCGGCACGGTGTGCAGGCGAGGCACGATCCGCTTGAGCAGCTGCTGGCCCATAAAATAGCCCGGATCTTCAAACACCACCTTGTCGCTGCGGCTGGCAAGCGTGTCGAGGATCAGCCGCAGGCTGCCGCTGTAGCCGCTGGTGATCAGCACCTGCTCGGCGGTGCAGGAGAGTCCGCGCGAGATGTTGAGATAACTGGCGATGGCCTGGCGCAGCGGATACCAGCCCAGCACCGGCGGGTTGAGCATCTCCTCCTGGCGCATGGAACGCGTCGCCTGGCCTGCCAGCAGCAGCCATTTTTTATACGGAAAGCTGTCGAGGGCAGGGATGCCGGGACGCAGAAACCCAGCTCGTTCCCGCTGGCTGATGAGCGATGCCGGAAGCGTGCCGGTGGGTTGTTCCGCGGAGGCGTTCTGCGCGGGCAGCAGAAGATCCGGATTCACCCGTGTGCCGCGCGCGCCCTGGCTCACCAGATACCCTTCCCCCGTCAGGATGGCATACGCCGTTTCGACGGTTTTACGCGCCACCTTCAGCTCTTCGGCCAGCACGCGGATGGCGGGCACCTTATCGCCCGGCTTCAGCACGCCGCGCGTGATGTTGTCGCGATAGCGGGAATAAATCTCGTGATAGCCCGGCTTCATGTCCTACCTCGTTTCACGCTTTTTGTATCTTTTTACTATGTCATGAGCGGCGTAGATTTGCCTCATCGCATGACACATACAGTGTAAATCAGAGGAAAAACCATGAGCACTCGCGTCAACCACCATAAAGCCACACCTGCCCTCGCCAACGCCCTGTCCGCCCTGAGCATGGAGGTGGCAAAAACCTCCATCGACCCGGCGCTGAAGCACCTGATCGACATTCGCGTATCGCAGCTGAACGGCTGCACCTTCTGCCTGGATATGCACTCGAAAGAGGCCAAAATCGCCGGTGAGCGCGAGCTGCGTCTATACCATCTGGCGGCCTGGCGCGAGTCTCCGCTGTTCAGCGCCCGCGAGAAAGCCGCGCTGGCCTTCACCGAAGCGCTGACCCAGATTGGCGTTCACGGCGTGAGCGACGCGCTGTACCGCAGCGTGGCGGAGCACTTCTCGGACGTTGAGATTTCAGAGCTGAACTTCGCCATCGTGGCGATCAACGCCTGGAACCGTCTGGGAATCACCTCCCGCATGGCACCCGGCTCGCTGGATGCGGCTTACGGGCTGAATAAGGCTAACCTGGAATAATCCCGCGCTCGCGGATCGTCGCCACCAGCGCCCGTAGCCCTGGCGGAACGTGGCGATGGCCGGGGTAATACAGGCGCAGCCCGGCAAAGGGCTGCGCCCAGTCGTTTAAGACGCTCACCAGCTCTCCCCGCTCAAGCTCTTCCCGGATATACAGTTCTGGCAAAAATCCCACCCCTAACCCTGCTTTCACGGCGCGGATCGAGGCAAAAAGATCGGACGTCGCAAAGCGCGGCGGCACGGCAAGGGCATACGTTTCACCCCGACGCGCCAGCTCCCAGCGGTAGATCCCGCCGTGGGCCATGCGCATGCCGATCCCCTGATGCTGGAGCAGATCGTCCGGCGTTTCGGGTATACCGTGACGGGCGAAATAGTCCGGCGTGGCGGTAACAAGCTGGCGGATCTCGCCGGTCAGCGGCACGGCGATCATGTCCTGCGGAACGGACTCTTCAAGGCGGATCCCCGCGTCATAGCCTTCGGCGACGATGTCGATCATCCTCGCTTCACTCACCGTTTCCACGCGCATTTTCGGGTAGCGGATCATGAAGTCGATCAGCAGCTGGTCCAGAAACAGCGCGCCGATATGGTTCGGCACGTTGAGGCGCAGCGTGCCGGCGGGTTCCCCGGTGTCGCTGTGGATCTCCTCCCCGGCGAGACGGATCTCCTGAAGAGCCGGGCCGATACGCGCCACGTAGCGCTGCCCGGCGTCGGTGAGCGCCACGCTGCGGGTGGTGCGGTTGAAAAGGCGCGTCTCAAGGCGGCTCTCCAGCCCGGCGATGGCATTGCTGACCGCCGTGGCGGACATCCCAAGCTCCTGCGCCGCGCCGCGAAAGCTGCCGCGCCGCACCACCGCCATCACCACTTCCAGCTCTGTCAGACCTGAACGATGCATAGATTATCCTGAAAATCGAAACAACCCTTGCAGCATAGCGTGGATTATCGCAACGGAGAAGCCGTGCCAGACTGTGCTCACACAGCCTGAGGAGGTTTATATGCACACCATCGAACAGATCTTTATTAACGGCGAATTTGTTACCCCGCACGGCACCGAGTGGTTTGATTTGTACAACCCGGCGACGGCGCGGGTCATCGGTAAGGTTCGTCTGGCGGATGAGGTCGACGCAGAGCGCGCCATCGCGGCGGCAAAAGCGGCGTTTCCGGCGTGGTCGCAGACCACAAAGCAGGAACGCATCGCCGCGCTGAAGCGCATGCATGCCGCCGTGGTCGCCCGACACGACGATCTGCTGGAAGCGGTAATCGAAGAGTACGGCGCGCCGGCCTCGCGCTCGGCGTGGATGGCCAGCTACCCGGCGGAGGTGATTGCCCAGGCCATCGAGGCGCTGGAGGCGTTTGAGTTTGTCACCCCCGCAGGGGCAGCCACGGTGCAGATGACGCCGCTTGGCGTGGCCGGGCTGATCACGCCGTGGAACAGCGATGCAGGGTTTATCTGCGGCAAGCTGGCGGTCGCGCTTGCGGCGGGCTGCACGGCGGTGATCAAGCCGAGCGAAATGAGCGCTCTGCAAACCCGGATTATCACCGAAGCGCTGCGCGATGCCGCGCTGCCGCCGGGCGTGTTTAATATCGTCACCGGGCGCGGCGAGACGGTGGGCGAAACAATCAGCCGTCACCCGGACGTCGCGAAAATTTCGTTTACCGGTTCGACGAATACCGGCAAGTCGATCCTGCGTAACGCGGCGGAAAGCTTTAAGCGCGTGACGCTGGAGTTAGGCGGCAAATCGCCGACGATCCTGCTGGATGATGTGGATCTGGCGCAGGCGATCCCGCTGGCGATCCAGTCCGGGTTTATGAACAGCGGGCAGGCGTGCGTGGCCGGGACGCGTATTCTTGTGCCCCGGTCGCGCCAGGAAGAAATTGAAGCCGCGCTGGCGCAGGCCGTGGCGGCGGTGAAATCCGGCGACCCGCGCGATAGCGCGACAGAGGTTGGCCCGATGGTCAGCGAGAAGCAGTGGCAGCGGGTGCAGGGGTATATTCGCAAAGGGATCGAAGAGGGGGCGCGCCTGCTGGCGGGCGGCGAAGGGCGACCGGACGGGACGCGGGACGGCTGGTTCGTGCGTCCGACGCTGTTTGCCGACGTTAACAACCGGATGACCATTGCCCGCGACGAAATTTTTGGCCCGGTGCTGTGCGTCATCCCGTATCAGGATGAGGCGGAGGCGATCGCCATTGCCAATGACACAGAATACGGACTGAGCGCGATGGTGCTTGGCCGTGATGCGGGCCGCGCGCGATGCGTGGCGCAGCAGATTGTTTCCGGTCGCGTGCTGGTGAACACGCTTGCCCATGAACCGAAAGCGCCGTTCGGTGGCTTCAAACACTCCGGCGTGGGGCGCGAGATGGGTGAGTGGGGAATTCGGGCGTTTATGGAGCCGAGGTCGGTTCTGGGTTAAGTCTGCTGAAGGTAAAGCACGCCCCGCTAGCCGGGGCGTTACGTGCAGTATCACTCTTCAAACACGCTCTCAAAGGTTTTCGTCGGTAAGAACAGCGTGAATTCATTCTCGGCCTGGAGCGGTATGAACCCCATTTTGAGGTAAAAATCTTTGGCTTTATGGTTGAGTGCTTCAACAAACAGACCGTGGATGCCGACGGCAAAGGAGGCCAAATAAACGGTCTTCATGGCATGAATAACGAGTAATTCTCCGTATCCTTGCCCCTGAAGATGTTTATCAATCGCCAGGCGGCCAAGGGTGACACTCGGCACATTTTTATAAGGAATACGTTTTTGCTGAGTTTTTGAGGGCAGGTAAGCCTTTTCAAAACAGCTTCCGGAGAGTGTGTAATAGCCCAGAATACGCGGTTTTGGCTCTTGTGTGGTGAGGACATAACCCCGCAAAAACTTTCCACGATGCTGGCGTTTCAGGTGCTCCGTCAGAAAGGTATTAAGGCTCTCTTCTCCGCAATCGAACTGGCTTAGGTCATACTCAACGTCTTCTGAAAAAATCCCTATCTTCACGTCGTTCACGTTTTACTCCATATCCCGGAGACGCTTAGCCGCTTGCTTCAGGCGGTCATTTGGCGCAGGCGGATTGCTGATGGCATCCATCACCGTATTCCAGGATGCTTCGCTAAGGACCAGGCGGCGGTGCTGGTCAATTACCTCTGCTGCGCGTTCAGAGGCTGTGCTGACCATGAATTGTGAAATCGACTGGTTTGTCATTGCCGCCGCTTCTTCGATCATGTTTTTGTCATCTTCGGTTAACCGGAGATCGATGCGCTGCTTCTTCAGTGCTGACATGGTTTCATTCTCAATCTTTATCCGGGCTTTACGCCTCGTTAACAGGCAAAAATAATGTACGGCATTTATCCGTACATTAATCATAGGTGCGTCATCACCGGAATTCAACGAGAAGTTGAGCACAGCGCCATCTGTCTTAACACTTCGCTCCTTACCGAAGCATTGTGTTTTTTCCTCCTGCATTCTCTCCTCACCCTTACAACGGAGAGACACCCATGATTGCAGTCCTTTTTGAAGCCAAAGCGGAGCCTCATCATCAGGCGCGCTACCTGCAGCTTGCCGCCGAACTCAAGCCTTTGCTGGCGGATATCGACGGCTTTATTGATATCGAACGTTTTCAGAGCCTGACCACCGACGGCAAAATTCTCTCGCTCTCCTGGTGGCGTGACGAAGAGGCTATACGTCGCTGGAAGCAGAACGCGTTTCACCAGGCGGCGCAGGCCGAAGGGCGGGAGTCGATTTTCGCGTACTACCGCATTCGCGTGGCGCAGGTGGTGCGGGAGTACAGTTCCGAAACCGGAGGGCATAGCGATGTATGACGTTCATGTGATTTTTAGCGATATCCCCGGTGAACTGGCGCGCTTTGGACAGCTGCTGGGCCGCAACGGTGTAGGGCTGGAAGGCGGTGGCGTATTTGGCACGCATGCCCACTTCCTGGTGGAAGAGGGGGAAAAGGCTCGTCGCGTGCTGACCGATGGCGGGTTCAACGTGCAGGACGTACGCAAGCCGGTTATCAGAAAACTCAAGCAGGAGCGTCCCGGCGAGCTGGGTGAAATTGCGGCGGCGCTGGCCGCAAAGGGCGTGTCAATCCTGACCCAGTACAGCGACCATGCGAATCACCTTATTCTGCTGACGGATGATGATAAGCTGGCCGCAGAGATCACCGAACCCTGGGCGACGAATGTTAAAGACGAGCTTACCCCCTGATAACAGCGCGGCGCTGGAGCAGGCCGTTGCCGCGGTGGCGGCGGCAATGGCCGATCCGTCGCGCGTGAAGATGCTCTGCGCGCTGATGGACGGGCGGGCGTGGACGGCGACCGAACTGAGCGCTGCGGCAGAGGTGGCGCCGTCGACCGCCAGCGGGCATCTCGCCCGGCTGGTGGAAGGGAAGTTGATTACCTGCCTGTCTCAGGGGAGACACCGCTATTATCGCCTTGCCGGGCACGACGTGGCGGCGCTGGTCGAGCAGATGATGGGGCTCTCCTGGAGCCGCATCACGCCGCCGGAAACCTCGGCGCCAAAAGCCCTGCGTGAAGCCCGGACCTGCTACGACCATCTTGCGGGCGCGGTGGCCGTGCAGATCTATGAGTTCATGCAGGCGGAAGGCTGGCTTGAGGCAGACGGTTCAGCGCTCACGCTACATGGCCGCGAGCAGTTTCTGACGCTCGGCATTCCGCTAAGTTCTCATCCCCGCCGCAAGGCCTGCTGCGCCTGCCTGGACTGGAGCGAGCGGAGGTTTCATCTTGGCGGTGAGGCCGGCGCGGCGCTGCTCATGCATCTGGAAAGTAAAGGCTGGATCCAGCGGGTGGCGGGGTACAGGGAGGTGGTGGTGACGGCGTCGGGGAAAAGTGCCGTCAGGAAGCATTTTAGCCGCTAAACTTTGCTGCGGGCTGGTGCCCTCACCCCGGCCCTCTCCCACGGGGAGAGGGAGACATCATTTCGCAATTCCTGCGCTTTAACTTCTCGTTTCTTGATACTTACCCTGATAACTATTATCGTGACTGCTTGTGACGAGAGGTTTCCCCATGAGTGAAGAAGAACTGTTCTGCCGCAGGCCGATGGGCATGCGGATGGCGATGATCGTGCGCCAGTGGCGCGCCGTGATTGACGACGCCATTCTCGATACCGGGTTAACCCAGTCGAGCTGGACGGTGATGATGCAGCTGCATCAGCTAGGGGATAACGTCTCGGTGAGTGAGCTGGCGGAGGTGCAGGGCATTGAACTGCCGCCGCTGATGCGCACCCTGACACAGCTGGAAAAACAGGGTTACCTGCTGCGCACCGTATCGCCTTATGACAAGCGCATCCGGCTTCTGACGCTGACGCCTGAGGGAAAAGCTGTACTTAAAAGGCTCACCCAGGTCATTGAGACGCTTCAGACGCGCGTATCGCAAAATATCGCGCCGGAACATCTCGACGTTTTCAGCGCCACCCTGAATCAAATCGCCTGCAATTTGCGGACAATCCGCGAAGAAGATAACAAGACCGAAAAATAATGACTCCTGAACAAAAGTTTGCCCGCTGGGTAAGGGTGAGTATTGCCTCTTTCCTGCTGATGTTTGTCTACTTTGTCGTCGCCGACATCTGGATCCCGCTGACGCCGGACTCCACCGTGATGCGCGTGGTAACGCCGGTTTCTCCGCGCGTTTCCGGCTATGTGGCGGCCGTGCATGTGCACAACAACAGCCAGGTGAAGCGGGGCGATCTGCTGTTTGAGCTCGATGACACGCCGTTTCGCAATAAAGTGGAAGCGGCGCAAATCGCGCTCGAGCAGGCTCGCCTTTCCAACGAACAGCTGGACGCGCAGATCGCCGCCGCGCAGGCCAGCCTGAAAACCGCGGTGCTGACCGCGCGTAACGACAAAGTGACCTTCGATCGCTACCAGAAGCTGAGCACGCTACAGAACGTCTCGCAGTCGGATCTGGATAAGGTCCGCACGACCTGGCAGAGCAGCGAGCAGTCCGTCAGCTCGATTCAGGCGAACATCCAGAACCTGCGCATTCAGCGCGGCGAGCGGGACGAGCACCGCAACGTGACGCTGCAAAAATACCGTAACGCGCTGGACGAAGCGGAGCTGAACCTCGGCTGGACGAAGGTCTACGCCCAGGCGGACGGCACGGTCAGCAACCTGCAGCTAAGCCCCGGTTTTTATGCCACCTCCGGCTCGGCCGCGCTGGCGCTGGTGAACAACCAGACCGATATCGTGGCCGATTTTCGTGAAAAAAGCCTGCGCCTTACCCACCAGGGCACCGATGCCGCGGTGGTGTTTGACGCCTTCCCGGGGCACGTTTTTCGCGCCCACGTGACCAGCAGCGACGCGGGGATCCTCGCCGGTCAGGAGGCCGTTAACGGCCAGCTTTCCGAGCCAGAAACCTCTAACCGCTGGGTACGTGACGCCCAGCGAATGCGCATTCACGTGACGCTGGACGAGCCGCTGCCGAAGCATCTGCCGACCGGCGCCCGCGCGACCGTGCAGCTTTACAATAGCGAAGGGCCGTTTGCGCGCTTCTTCTCCGGGATGCAAATACACCTGGTGAGCCTGCTTCACTATGTCTATTAGCACCCTGGCGCGGGTATTTACCCCGCACGGCAACATCGTCTATACGGCAAACGACTTTCGCCAGACTCTGCGCATCGTCTTTGCCGGGATGATTGCGCTCAGCATCTCCAGCTTTTACAACACTAGCTACGGCGTCTTTTTTGTGGTCTACCCGATCATGCTGCTTTCGCTGGTCCCGGTGTTTAACCGCCACGTGGCGAAGCAGTTTATCTTCAGCGCATCGCTCAACTGCGTGGAAATGGTGATTATTATCGGCTATCTGTCGCAATGGCCGGTCATCATGACGCTGGTGGTGTTTGCCCTGTACGTGATGCGCTTTCGCTTTATGAGCAAGGGGCCGCTGTTTCTGTTCGGTTCAATGGGCGTGGTGTGCCAGAGCGTGATGCTCAATTTTATGAGCTACCCCACCACCAACTGGCACACGCTGCTGTTTTCCAACATCGAAGCAAGCGTGATGGCGGTGTGCCTGAGCGCGCTGATGAATTATCTTCTGCCGGACGTCGAGCCGCGCAGGCCACCGCCGCTGATCGATAAAGATGACGCCCGCGTGCGCCACGAGTCGCTGCTCTCCGGCACCGTTGCGACGCTGATTTTCGTCGTTTTTCAGATGAGCGATTTAAGCGATTCGCTTTCGGCGCTGATGGCGGGGATTTTAATCCTGTTCCCGATGCACTATCGCGGCGCGGTGATGAGCTCCATCTGGCGCGTGGTCGGCGTGGTGCTGGGCTGTCTCTATATTCTGGTCGTCCAACTCATCCTCTACGACCACAGCAGCCATATGCTGCTGATGATGCCGCTGATCGGCCTCGGGCTGGCGTTTGGCGCGCGCCTGCACGTGATGGAGAAGGTCGGTGCCGGCGTGGGGTTCTCCAGCATTACCACCATCGGCATTATGTTCGGGCAGAACATGCACCCGGACAGCGACCTGGTGTTCAGCGATCTCTATCGCATCACCTCCGTCACCTTTTCGCTGGTGGCAACGCTGACGATGGTCTTTCTGGTGCATTTGATCCTGAATCGCTTCGAGGCGACGCGCTACATCATCGCGCCGCCCAAAGCGGATTAATGCCCCAGCACGGCGGGGAGTTGTGAAAGTAAAAACAGGATCAGGCCAATCGTCCCGCCTACCAGCGTGCCGTTGACGCGGATAAACTGCAGGTCCTTGCCGATGTTCAGCTCAATCTGCCGGGACATGTCTTTGGCGTCCCAGCTTTTGACCGTGTCGCTGATGTGGCGGGTCAGAAACGCCGCGAAATCCGGCGCGAGGCGGTGCGCGGCCTGTTCCAGATGCTCGTTCAGCGACGCCCGCAGGCTGGCGTCGTTTGTTAGCGTTTCGCCAAACCACAACCCGGCGTTGGCGATGCGCTGCTTCACGCGCGAGTCTTCACTCTGCATATCCGCCTTCAGCCACTGGCGCAGGTCGGCCCACATCTCTCCCAGATAGCGGTTAAACGCCTCGTCGTTTTTCAGGTAGTGCTTGATGTTGTCGGCTTTTGCCGCCATTTCCGGATCGTTTTTCAGGTTGTCGATAAGCTTCAGCGTGGCGCGGTCGAACGCCTGGCGGATCTGGTGCGTGCGGTCGTGGCTGATGTCGTCCAGCAGCGTGTTCACCGCGTTCGACACCATCTCCGCGCTTTGATCGCCCAGCCACTCGGTGGGCAGCACCATCGCTTTGCGCGGGTGCTCGGTCTTCAGCCAGTGGACAATCTGGTCGGCAATAAAGTCCCGCGTGCTTTCCCGCTGAATCAGGGTGATCAGGCGGTTGATGATGGCGTCCAGCAGCACCTGGTGGCGGTTGTTTTTGGTCATGCTCTCCAGCATCACGGCGCTGGTTTCGGTGAAGTCGACCTTGTCGATGGCCTTATGCACCGCGCGTTTGAGCAGACGCTGGATGCGCCCGTCGTCGGTCAGTTCGAGAAAACCGCTCATCACCTGCATCAGATGCAGCCCGACGCGCTGGGCATTTTCAGGCTTGCTGAACCAGGCACCGATCATCTGTGCAGGTTCATAGCGGCGGATCAACTCCACCAGCGACTGGGTATCCAGAAACTTCTCCTGCACGAACTGGCCGAGATTGTCGCCGATCCGGTCCTTATTGCGCGGAATAATCGCCGTATGGCGCGAGATAAACGGAATGGGCACCCGGCGGAACAGCGCGACCACGGCAAACCAGTCAGCCAGCGCGCCGACCATCGCCGCCTCGGCAATGGCCTTCACGCCGCGCACCCAGAAGGTCTGCGGCAGGAACAGGGTGGTGATAAACGCCGCGGCGGCAACCAGCAGCAGCGACAGCGCCAGCAGCTTGGCGCGTTTGAGTTCAGCTATTTTTTCCATGGGTTAAGGATAGAGGGAGACGGGGGAAATGTGCAAAGCAGGGAGCGTTATGTCATTCCCGCTTCTGGAATCTGCCTTCCGGAATTAAACACCTCTTTTTCATATTTGGTTTAATCCTTGTGCAATTTGTATATGCTTTTTTGTATATACAATCAGGGAGAGGAGCCGTTATGAGCATCGTTAAACATAAACGAGGTAGTGCGCCTGAGGTAAGCGCTCGTCGTGAGGCAGAGCTCAAAGCATTAGCTGAAAAACCAGAAGCAGAGATTGATTACAGCGATATCCCTGCCACGGACGATGAACAGTGGTCAGGGGCGGTGCGAGGAAAGTTTTATCGACCACTCAAAACTCAGGCATCTGTACGCATTGACGCCGACGTGATGGAGTGGCTTAAAAGGCCTGGGAAAGGTTATCAGACGCGGCTCAATGCTATTTTGCGTGAAGCGATGCTGCGCGATCAAAACAAAAAATAAATAGCGGGCAGCGTAGGGCTGCCCGCTATCTCAGCGTGCATTTTCCAGCAGTCGCCACAGCACCCACCCACCAAACGCCATCAGCACCACCCCTGCCGTGCGCTCAATCCACCACAGCGAACAGCTGAGCCTCTGCTGGACCGCGGGCAGCCCCATCAGCGACACCAGCGCCAGATCCCACGCCAGCACCACCAGCACCATCCAGAGGCCGCAGGTCGACTGCTGAAGCAGCGTAACGTCCGGCCCCAGCAGCGCCGTCATCAGCGCCAGATAGAACAGCGCATTCTTCGGATTAAGCAGCGCCGAGCCGAGCCCCAGCAGGATCTGCTTACGCAGCGAGGGAAAGCGCTGATGGGTTTCATTCAGCGCCAGCGCTTGCGGGCGGCTGCGCACCAGATGCGAGCCGATCCACAGCAGGTACAGCGCGCCGGAGAGCTCGATAAGCGTAAACAGCCACGTAAACTGGCGCAGCGCGCTCCAGCCGATAATCACCAGCAGAATGTACACCCCGTTGCCTGCGGCGATGCCGAAGCACAGTCCTGCGCTGCCGCGCAGTCGGTAGCGCGCGGCGTAGCCCACCAGCAGGAAGAAATCCGGGCCCGGGCTTAGCAGGGCAACAAAGTGCGCCAGCGCCAGGGCAAGAAAAGCGGAAGGGAATAACAGTTCCATAGCGACCTCAGTTAACAATCTGAGTTCAGATTACGGCGCGGCAGAACCTATTTATTGTCTGATATTGATCGGCCCGTGGCGTACTGGCGCGGCGTGGCGGCAGTATAGCTCACGAAGGTCTTATGAAAATGGCTCTGGTCGGCAAAACCGCTCTGGTAGCCAACGTCGGCAATATCATCCCCGGCGCGCAACCGCGCTTTGGCGTATTCCACGCGGGAGATGTTGAGGAAGCTGCCCGGCGTCAGGCCGGTGTCCTGCCTGAAGGTGCGGATCAGCGTCTCCTTGCGCAGCGAGAATCGCCGGGCGAGTTCGTCAAGCGAAGGCGGTGCGGCCAGGTCGGAAAGAAATGCCTCCTGAACCTGCTGGCTGGTTGAGCGAAGCGCCTCTGCGTTACCCGCCCCTCGGGGAAGGGCTGAAAGCAGCCTGTCCAGGGCTGCTGAAGACAGCGTCTCGACAACGTCCAGAAAATGGGCAAACAGGTCAGGGCTACGAATCACCTGAAGCGCCAGAGGAAGGTCGGCGTCGATATAGAGCATATGGTAGCTGCGCGGCTTTCCGGCGACGGGGTTGCAGCTGTGCGGCGCACAGGACGGGATCACGATGAGGTCCCCGGGGTTAAGGATGTACTCTCTGTCGTGACAGACGCAGCAGGTCTGGCCTTCCACAATCGCACCGATGGAGAGCTGAGGGTGACTATGGCGTTTGTACGCCTGCGTGCTCTGCCAGGTGCTGCGCAGCTCAAGGCCTGATGCGCGGTGAAAAGTCTGGCGGACGTGTCGGGTATCGGTCATTGGCGCTCCTTCTGGAGCTTTTTTTATACCACGGCCGTGAACCGTCGGGCAGCGCTTCATTAAGAACCTTCCGGATATACCCAACTTTACGTCCAGAGCCAGTCATGTTGACTACCCTTAATACCCTAAGCGGTAAAACAAGGAGATTCGACATGGCTTATCAGACAGTAAATCCTGCCACCAACCAGCTCATCAAAGAATACCCCTCACATACCGACGCGGATATCGAAGCGGCGCTGAAGGCGGCCGATGCGCTCTACCATTCAGAATGGGCGAAAGGCGACATCAGCCAGCGTCTGCCGGTGCTGCATAAGCTCGCCGACCTGATCGACGAGCGCACCGAGGAGCTGGCTAAAATCGCCAGCCAGGAGATGGGTAAGCTCATCGCACAGAGCCGCGGCGAGGTGAAGCTGTGTGCGCAAATCGCCCGCTACTATGCGGACAACGCGAAGCAGTTCCTGGCCCCGGTGAAGTACCCATCTGAACTTGGGGAAGCGTGGGTGGAGCATCACCCCATCGGCGTGCTGATGGCCGTTGAGCCATGGAACTTCCCCTATTACCAGCTGATGCGCGTTCTGGCACCGAACCTGGCGGCGGGTAACCCCGTGCTGGCGAAGCATGCCAGCATCGTCCCGCACTGCGCCGAGGCCTTTGCCCATCTGGTGCGCGAGGCGGGGGCGCCGGAAGGGGCGTGGACTAACCTGTTTATCTCGTCCGATCAGGTAGCGAACATCATCGCTGACGATCGCGTACAGGGTGCCGCGCTGACCGGTTCCGAAAAAGCCGGCAGCGTCGTGGCCGCGCAGGCGGCGAAGCACATCAAGAAATCTACGCTCGAACTGGGCGGTAACGATGTGTTCGTGGTGCTGGACGATGCCGACCTTGATAAAGCCGTGAAGATCGGCGTTAACGCGCGGCTCAACAACGCCGGGCAGGTCTGTACCGCGGCGAAACGCTTTATCCTGCACGAGAAAATTGCAGATGCCTTCCTGAGCAAATTCACCGAGGCGTTTAAGCAGGTGAAGATTGGCGACCCGCTGGATGAAAGCACCACGCTGGGGCCGCTGTCCTCTAAAGATGCGCTGGAAACGCTGACCAAACAGGTTAACGAGGCGGTGAAAAACGGCGCGACGCTGCACTATGGCGGCAAGCCGGTGCAGCGCGACGGGAGCTTCTTCGAGCCGACGATCCTGACGAATATCTCGCGCGACAACCCGGCGTACTTCGAGGAGTTCTTCGGCCCGGTAGCGCAGATGTACGTCGTGAAAAGCGACGACGAGGCGGTTGCGCTGGCGAACGACTCTCACTACGGTCTGGGCGGCGCGGTGTTCAGCCAGGATATTGAGCGTGCGAAGAAAATAGCGTCGCGGATTGAGACCGGGATGGTGTACATCAACTGGCTCACCGATACCGCGCCAGAGCTGCCGTTCGGCGGCGTGAAGCGCTCCGGTTACGGACGCGAGCTGTCGGATCTGGGGATCAAAGAGTTTGTAAACCAGAAGCTGGTGGTGGTGCGTAAGTAAGAGGAAAAAAAAACCTGCCAGCCGGCAGGTTTTCCATGAAGAATACTATACCCTTTCTTGCCGGGTGGCGCTGCGCTTACCCGGCCTACAATGTGCAACAGTATCAATAGATTGCACAGTTCATTGTAGGCCCGTGCAAGCGTAGCGCCGCCGGGCGCAATACAGCCTTAGAAGCTCACGCCGCCGCCCACGTATGCACCGTCAATCAGGGTGTGGTTTGGACGACCATCTTTGCCGTCAACGCTCACGTGGCGGTAACCCACTTTCAGCGTAACCGGTTTGATTGGGGTCCAGCTTACGCCGCCGTTAGCTTCAACATAGTTTTTCACGCTGTTGTTCAGCCCGTCTGGCGCAACGTAACCTTCGCCGAAGACCTTGATGCTGTCGGTCAGAGCAACGTTCACGCCGCCGCCGATTGGGAACGCCACGCCGTTATCGCCTTTTTTCGGGCCAACGTAGAGAGCCTTAGCGCCTGCGTTCAACATCACTGGGCCGACTTCAAAGTTGTAGCCAGCACCTACGCCACCGGTCGTGGTGCCGTCATCGGTATTTTTCAGCCAGTTGCCTTCGGTATACAGGCCGGAGGTAGATTTACCCATTTCCACATTCAGGTTGGTAAAGTTTTTACCCTGCTCAATGCTGCCGCCCATTGCCAGTGCGGAGCCAGATACCGCGGTCAGAGCGGAAAGGATAAGTACGTTAAGCTTTTTCATGAGTGTTCCTCGTTATCAAATTAATCTGAGGGCACCTTAACAACGGATGTTTATGACTGCAAATGTGAGGCATGTCGCGGTTTTATGCTGATTTTGTTAGCTATTTAATTTTCATCTGTTGCTAAATTGTTTGTTTGGCGACCCGTCAATGGCAATTAAATTCACGTTTAGGAAAAGTTTAAACAGTTTGCTAAACGACGTTTGAACGAGGAGAAAAAAGCGATTTGAAATGAATTAATTAAGTTTCTAATAATTTCCAAAAGTGTTTCAGTTGTCATAGATAAAGACGTAAGTTTACATTTCTGAAGAGGGCTATACGCGCCGCTGCGTTATTTAGCGTCCCTTCCGTGTCATTTTTCTGACACGTTTCTTCATTACGTTGTTGGCTTCACTAACTGGATGCTAACAATATGAAAAGAAAAATTATTCCTGTGCTTATCGGTTGTGCGCTCTCTTTCTCTGGCCTGGCGGCACAGCCCACGGCTGAACGCTATGTCGTCAGCTTCCCCGAAGGCTCGCACGTGAGCTACAGCGGCGCATTTGCCGATGCGTTCCCGCATGGACTCCCTGTCGGCATTGGCTCTGGCCTGTTGTTTACGGGCAAGCAGGGCGATGCTCTGACCTTTGCAACCGTGACCGATCGCGGTCCTAACGCGGATGCGCCTAAAAGCGGGAAAAACGAAGCCAAAATTTTTGTCACGCCGGATTTCGCGCCGCTGCTGATGACCATCCGCGTTCAGAACGGCAAAGCAGAGGCCACTGACGCCCGCCCGCTGCATGACGATAAAGGCGAGATTAACGGTTTGCCGCTGCAAAGCGGCGTAATTGGTTCCACCAATGAAGTGGCATTCAGCGACACGTTAAAGACGCTGAAGGGTGACAACCGCGGGCTGGACACGGAAGGCATCACGCCGGACGGCAAAGGCGGATACTGGCTGTGCGATGAGTATGGCCCGTTCCTGATTAACGTCGACAGCCAAGGGAGGATCCTGGCGATCCACGGTCCCCAGGCGGCCGAAGGGGAGAAATCCATCGCGGGTGGTCTGCCAAACATCATCAAATGGCGCCAGCCGAACCGGGGCTTTGAAGGCCTGACCCGCATGCCGGACGGGCGCATTATCGCCGCCGTACAAAGTACGCTGGATATCGACGGTAAGAGCAAAAAGCAGGCGCTGTTTACGCGTCTGGTGAGCTTCGACCCGGCGACCGGGAAAACCGCGATGTACGGTTACCCCATCGACAGCGCGGCCTACGACAAAAATAGCGACGCCAAAATCGGCGACATCGTGGCGCTCGATGACCAGCACATCTTGCTGATTGAGCAGGGAAGCGATAAAAACGACGGGATGCGTAACCTGATTTACAAGGTGGATCTTAGCAAGGCGAGCGACCTGAGCACCTTCGACAAGCCGGGCGAATACCCGGAGTTTGATGATGAGAAAATCCTGGCGCAGCGCGGCATTACCCTTGCGTCTAAAACGCAGGTTGTCGATTTGCGCGCCCTTGGCTGGCAGCAGGAAAAGGCCGAAGGACTGGCGCTGATCGACAGCAAAACGCTTGCGGTGGCGAACGATAACGACTTTGGCGTGAAGGTGGCGATGCAAAACCCGGTCGAGGGCAAGAAGCTCAAGGATTACCGGGTGAACGCGGAAGGCAAGCTGACGCTGGATGATAAACCGGTTGAAACCACGCTCAGCGTGAAGCCGCTGAAGAAGCCGGAGTCAGACAGCGAGCTGTGGATTGTGACGCTGCCGGAGGCGGTGAAATAAGTATCCCCCTCACCCCAGCCCTCTCCCTCAAGGGAGAGGGAGCGTCTGTGCAGGCAATATTTTATGGGCAAAGGGGATGCATAGCGGTTATTTCTTCAGCCCTGCAAACGCCGCCCGAATCTCCTCTTCCGGCAGCTGGATGCCAATAAACACCATCACGCTGTGCGGCGGTTCATCGCCCCACGGCCTGTCCCAGTCGGCGCTGTACAGGCGCTGTACACCCTGGAACAGCAGGCGGTTCGGTTCGCCGTCAATCCACAGCATCCCCTTGTAGCGCAGCAGCTTGTCGGCAAACGACAGCAGCAGGTTCTCCATGACGCGGGACACCTCGCTGATGTCGACCGGGTAGTCCAGTTCCACCACAATCGACGCCACGTCGTTTTGCTTATCGCCCATAAAGTGGAAGCGCGGCTTCGCGGTGACGTTCTCTTCCAGCATAAAGCCGTTGGTGTTGAACAGCTGAGACAGGTCGATATCGCCGTGCGTCACCGTGTAAACCGGCGCGCGGGAGTTAATGCGCGCCAGGCGCTCGCGCAGCTTAACGCTTTCGCCCGCCACGTCGGTTTTGGTCAGCAGGATGCGGTCAGCGTAGCCCACCTGAGACTGGGCGATGGTGAACTGGTTCATCTGGTCGTCGGCGTGGACCGCATCGACCAGGGCAATGACGCCGTCCAGCAGATAGCGCTGGCAAAGAATCTCGTGCGAGAAAAAGGTCTGAATAATCGGGCCGGGGTCGGCCATGCCGGTGCACTCGATCACCAGACGGTCAAAGTCGATTTCACCGCGATCGCGGCTGTCGAGCAGGTCCAGCAGGGCGTCTTCCAGCTCGTTAGAGCGGGTACAGCAGATGCAGCCGTTGGTCAGGGTTTTGATTTGGGTGGCGCGATCGCCGATCAGCTGGTCGTCAACGGAGACCTCACCGAACTCGTTTTCGATAACGGCGATTTTGAAGCCATGCTGCTCGTTCAGAATGTGGCGCAGCAGGGTGGTTTTACCGGCGCCGAGGAAACCGGTCAGCAGGGTAACGGCAATCGGGGTCATGGTCTCTCCTTTAGCAGCAGCGGACGCCGCCTTCTCCACTTCCGCCGTAGCGCGCTTCCTGACGCTCGCGGAAGAATTCGGTGTAGGTCATGTACGGCTTATCCGGATGGTTGGTCTTCATATGCTCAACGTAGTTGTCATAGTCCGGAATGCCAATCAGCATTTTCGCCGCCTGACCGAGGTATTTTTTTGCTTCGCCTAAGTTACCAAACATAACGTGTCCTGATAAGAAAAAGCCCGGTGGCGCTACGCTTACCGGGCCTACAGTACCGTTGTAGGGCGGGTCAGCGCAGCGCCACCCGCCATTGTTTTAATGGTGTGAAGAGGTCTTCACGCCGCCTTCCGGCACCGGCACGTACGGGGTTTCTTTATCCGTACGACCTTCGGCGTTACGCACCTTCAGCCAGGTTTTGATGCCGTAGAAGATGATGCTGTACACCACCACCAGGAACAGAATACTCAGACCCGCGTTGGTGTAGTTGTTCACCACGATATGGTTCATGTTGGCAATCTGCTGCGCGGTCAGATCCGCGCCGCCTGCGGCAATCTTCTCTTTGTACTGGTTGGCCATGAAGAAGAAGCCTTCCAGCTGCGGGTTGGCGCTAAACAGCTTCAGGCCAAGCGCCCAGGTGGTGCAGAGCAGCAGCCACAGCGCGGGCACCACGGTAACCCAGATGTATTTGGTGCGCTTCATCTTCACCAGCACAACGGTGCCGAGCACCAGAGCAACGGCTGCGAGCATCTGGTTAGAGATACCGAACAGCGGCCACAGGCTCTTCACGCCGCCGAGCGGGTCGACAACGCCCTGATACAGCAGGTAACCCCACAGGCCGACGCAGCCCGCGGTACCGAGAATACCGGCGACCAGAGAGTCGGTTTTCTTCAGGAACGGCACGAAGTTACCGAGCAGGTCCTGCAGCATAAAGCGGCCCGCACGGGTACCCGCATCCAGCGCGGTGAGGATGAACAGCGCTTCGAACAGAATACCGAAGTGGTACCAGAAGCCCATGTCCGCCCACGGCAGCACCTTGTGGAACACGTGTGCGATACCCACGGCCAGCGTCGGTGCGCCACCGGCGCGGTTCAGCACGGACGGTTCGCCGATGTCTTTCGCGGTCTGCATGATCTGCTCAGGCGAAATCACAAAGCCCCAGGAGCTGACGGTCGCCGCCGCGTGTGCGCTTGCGTCTTTCAGCTGCGCCATAATCAGCGCCGCGTTGTCACCGCCCATCTCGTGCAGGTTTGGCATGGTAATGCCGAGGCCAGCAGGCGGGGTGTTCATCGCGAAGTACAGACCCGGTTCGATAATGGAGGCTGCAACCAGCGCCATGATCGCCACGAAGGACTCCATCAGCATGGCGCCGTAGCCGATCAGACGCGCGTCTTTCTCGTTCGCCAGCAGCTTAGGCGTGGTACCGGAGGCAATCAGGGCGTGGAAGCCAGAGACCGCACCGCAGGCGATGGTGATGAACAGGAACGGGAACAGGGCGCCTTTCCACAGCGGGCCGGTACCGTCGATGTACTGGGTCACTGCCGGCATTTTCAGGTCCGGGTTAATCACCAGGATGCCGATCGCCAGACCGACGATCACGCCGATTTTCAGGAAGGTCGCCAGGTAGTCACGCGGGGCCAGAATCAGCCAGACCGGCAGCAGCGCGGAGATAAACGCGTAACCGATCAGCGCGAAGGTGATGGTGGTGTCCTTGAAGGTCAGCGCCGGTCCCCAGTACGGGTCGTGCGCAATCACGCCGCCGAAGTAGATGGAGGCCACCAGCAGCACGATACCAATCACCGACACTTCACCCACGCGTCCCGGTCTCAGGAAGCGCATGTAGATCCCCATGAACAGCGCAATCGGCACGGTAGAGCAGACGGTGAAGACACCCCACGGGCTTTCGGCCAGCGCTTTCACCACGATCAGCGCCAGCACCGCGAGGATGATGATCATGATCAGGAAGCAGCCGAACAGGGCAATAGTCCCCGGCACGCGGCCCATTTCTTCTTTGACCATCTCACCCAGAGACGCGCCGTTACGGCGAGAAGAGATAAACAGCACCATAAAGTCCTGCACCGCACCCGCCAGCACCACGCCGGCGAGCAGCCACAGGGTACCCGGCAGGTAGCCCATCTGCGCGGCCAGCACCGGGCCGACCAGCGGGCCTGCACCGGCGATAGCGGCAAAGTGGTGACCAAACAGCACGTAGCGGTTGGTTGGCACGTAGTTCAGGCCGTCATTGTTAATGACCGCCGGCGTGGCGCGCGTCGGGTCGAGCTTCATGACCTTCTGCGCGATGTACAAGCTGTAGTAGCGATAAGCCACAAGATAGACGGAAACGGACGCGACCACGATCCACAGGGCGCTTACGTGTTCGCCCCGGCGTAATGCGACAACCGCCAGACAAAAAGCGCCGAGGATCCCGAGTAAGGCCCAGGGCACGTGCTTCAGTAGTTTTTTAGTATCCATAGTAAGACCTGGTTTTTTATGTAAAGAAAAAAGGGTCAGGGTTCGTTGTGAGGAGGTATTGATTAATGCTGGAGCGATCGTGCCAGATCCACGCGCGTGTAAAGGAAGGTAAATGAATGAGTGGTTGAAAGTACCGGGTGAGCGGTCAAAGGGGGCGACGAGCGGTTACGGCTCGCCGCCGGTGGACGAAATTATGTGATTGAGATCACTTGATTATTCGGGTTGCGCTCCACGGCCAGATAGCCCTCCAGCGTCCTGATGAGTTTCTCCTTCAGCCAGCTCGGCTCCAGAATCTGGATATTCGGCAGCCAGTAGAACAGCAGCGGCAGGATCTGGTTCTCGTGCGCCGCCTGGCAGCGCAGCGTGACGCCGTCCTGCTGCTCCTCCAGCAGCTCCTGTTCCGGTAGAAGATCGCGGCGCAGGAAGTAATGTGAAATATTATCTTTGATGAATATTTTCACCGCGAAAGTATCTTCCGACACCCAGGGGTCGAGGCTTTTTTCCAGCAGCTCAAGGACATTTTCTTCCGGGATGAATGTTGTTTTCTGAATATCAAACCAGCTAATCTGGCTCAGCGAGAAGGATTTCAGGCGGCTATTTTCGGTGGCTTGTAAATACCATATATTTTTTTTGTTAATGAGTTTATAGGGATTAATCAGGCGGGTTTTACCCTTATAAACTATCTGGCAAACATTATGGTTTTTAATCGATTTTTCGATTTTCGTTAAATGACGGCGAATATCGCGCTGTACCGTGTGTTCGGCTTCATTAGCAAGAATAAGAATATGGTTTTCGTCAACGCGCGCTTCCAGCTTCTGCCAAAATTCCGTATTTCTGTCAGGGAAAAAGCTGTCGGCATTCAGGAAGTTAGCAAGGGTGTGATGTAAGCCTTGCCCACCGGGCGATTGAGCAGAATGGATCAGCCGATATAGCCCGTTACCGGTATGTTCAACAATGGGAGAGAGGGCATTTAAATCCCGATAAACGGTGCGCTCGGTAATTTTAAATTTTTCCATTAGCGCACTGCGGTTGACCACACCGTTTAAATGTAGCTCAAGGAGAATATCGACCAGACGTTCAGCCGAGCGGCTCCGCGTCGTTTTAGCCATAAGGTCATCCTGTATATTTAGGTATGCGCTGAATGATGCGGGTGCACTGACATGCGGCGTCAGTATTCAGGCACAGAAAATTTCTCTTATGGGTATATAACGGCGTGATTTAGCGGAAACCTTAGGAGTTTTTGCAGAAAGCGGCGCTGGCCGGGAAAAAGGCCAGCGCGAGGGGGGAATTACACGGCGACTTCCGTCTCCAGCATGACCGGATGGAAACGGCGTTTGAAGTAGATCAGGCCGTGTCCCGCGTCACTCAGGATGATGTTTTTAACTTCAACGAGATAAACAAGATGCGTACCGATGGTTTGCACCTGGCTAATCTCGCCCTCAAGGCTGGCCAGCGCCCCCTTGAGCACCGGCTGCGCCAGCGGGCCTTTCTGCCAGCAGGAGAGGGCAAAGCGCTCCTCCATCGCCATGCCGGTCATCCCGGCGAAGTGGCGAGCCATGATCTCCTGCTCGTGGTTCAGCACGTTAACGCACAGCCTGCCGTTGCCCTGAAATACCGGGTTCATGGCGCTGTTGGCGTTGATGCACACCATCACCGACGGCGGAGTGTCCGTGACCGAACAGACGGCGGTGGCGGTAATGCCGCAGCGGCCCGCCTCGCCTTCGGTGGTGACCACATTGACCGCGGCCGACAGGCTGGCCATGGCGTCGCGAAAACGCAGGCGTTGTTCTGATTGCATGAAAACCTCCCGCTGCATTATTTCAGCAGCTTATCCAGCATGTTGATATCGCTGTTGTTGTGCAGGTGCGGCACCGTCCAGCCGTGTTGGTCGTATTCGGACATGCAGCGGTCGACCATCGCCATCATCTTGTCCATGTTGCCGGAGCTCTGCGCCTGGCGCAGACACTGCAGGCGAATTTCATCCTGGCTGCCGGAGTAGTTGATTTCGTACAGCTCGTGACGACCGCCAAACTCGCTGCCGATGGCATCCCACATCAGTTTCAAAATCTTGATGCGTTCAACGTGATCCATGCCGTTGGAGCCGCGCACGTATTTCGCCAGATACTGGTCGATCTGCGGGTTGTTCAGATCCCGGGCGCTGGACGGGAGGTAGATCAGGCCGGACGTCACGTTACGCTCGATGATGTTCTTGATCTTGGCGTAGGCCATTGGCGCCATCACGCGGTAGGTTTGCAGCGCGGCGTGATCCGGCAGATACGCCCCGTTGACCCACGGGGTGGCTTCGGAACACATGGAGTCGCTCAGCGCCCAGAACATGTTGCGCCACGCCACCACTTCGCCGAGATCCGCCTGCACGCCGCGGAACTCCAGGGTGCCGGTGCACTCGAGCGATTTTTTCAGCAGGGCGGTGATGAAGTCGAGCTTCACCGCCAGGCGCACGCAGGCCTGCAGCGGGTACATTCGCGCAAAGCCGCCCTCCATCGTCCAGCGACGGCAGCGGTCGAAATCGCGGTAGATGAGCACGTTTTCCCACGGGATCAGCACGTGATCCATCACCAGGATCGCATCGTTCTCGTCAAAGCGGCTGGAGAGCGGGTAGTCGTACGGGGAGCCGGTTGCGCCTGCCACCATCTCGTAAGAGGCGCGGGAGATCAGCTTCACGCCCTCGGCGTCCATCGGCGCGACGAACATCAGCGCGAAGTCCGGGTTTTCGCCCATCACCTGCGCGGAGCCAAAGCCGATCATGTTGTAGTGGGTCAGCGCCGAGTTGGTGGCCACCACTTTCGCGCCGCTGACGATAATCCCGGCGTCGGTCTCTTTCTCCAGCTTGATGTAGACGTCTTTTACTTCGTCCGCCGGCTTGTGGCGGTCGATCGGCGGGTTAACGATGGCGTGGTTGAAGTACAGGCCGGTTTCCTGAATGCGGGTGTACCAGTTACGGGCGTTCTGCTCGAACTGGCCGTAGAAGGCCGGGTTGGCGCCGAGCGCGCAGCCGAACGCGGCTTTGTAGTCCGGCGTGCGGCCCATCCAGCCGTAGCTCAGGCGTGACCACTCGGCGATGGCGTCGCGCTGCTGGCGCAGGTCGTCGGCGCTTTTCGCCACGCGGAAGAACTTGTGGGTGTAGCCGCCGCTGCCGGTGTCGGTGCCCCAGCACAGCGTGTCCTGCATGTCCGGCTTGTGCAGCGCGTCGTACATCTGCGCGATGGAGGCCGCCGCATTGCGAAATGCCGGATGTGTGGTGACGTCTTTGACGCGTTCGCCGTAGATGTAAATCTCACGACCGTCCTGCAGGCTTTTTAAATACTCTTCGCCGGTTAACGGACGTTTGGCATCAGCGCGGAAATCTTCAGGCTTCATAGGGACCTCGTATCGGAATTGTGTTGTTAAATTTATGTTTTGTTTTTGTTGTTTAATTGAAGCCTGAGAGGGGCGGAACGTGAAGGGACGTTTGGGACAACGGCGGGTACTTTTCGGGTGGGATGTGGTTTTGTGATCTGTGCGGCTTTTCGGCGGGTGGCGCTGCGCTTACCCGCCCTACGGACCGTAGCCCCGGTAAGCGTAGCGCCACCGGGGAATTACGACACCGGTACTTTCTGCGCCCGGTACGCGCTGGGCGAGCACCCCACTAAGCGGTTAAAAAACCGCGCAAAATAGGCCGGATCCTTAAACCCCAGCTGCCAGGCAATCTCGCTGACCGCGCTGTCGGAAAAGAGCAGCAGCCGCCTGGCTTCGCGCAGCTGCCGGTCGAAGATCAGCCGCTTCGGCGGGCGGTTGGCGAAGCGGCGGCAGATATCGGTCAGCCGGGATTCGGTCAGGTGCAGCTCGCTGGCGTATTCCGGCACCGTCCAGTGCTGGTGGTAGTGGGCATCTATCAGCTGGGTAAAGCGCTGGAACAGCTTCAGCTCGCCGCGCATGCCGCCCGAAGCGTGGTCGTCGAGCTTCGCGTTGCGCAGCAGCAGGGTGAAGACCGCCTGGGCCAGCAGAACCAGGGTATGCTCGCGGCCGGGCAGCTGCTCCGTGGATTCCCGGGCAATCAGCTGCCAGTAGTGTTTCAGGGCCGCCAGCTCGTCCGGCCTGTCGGCCAGCGAGAGGCAGATCCCCGGCAGGCCAAACGCCTCCCGCGTGCCGGGGTAGAGCACCTCCAGCAGCGGCCAGATCAGATCCTCGCGCACCGTCAGCACGTGCCCGTCGCTGTCGGATTCGGTGATAAACGCGTGCGGCACCGACGGCGGCGTGAGGACGAACAGCGGGGCCTGCACCGAGTAGCGGTGATCGTCGAGCTGAAGCTCAATCTGCCCGGTATCGAGAAAGTGCATCTGAAAGTACTGGTCGTGACGATGCGCCTGCATGTCGCGGCCAAAAAAGGCCGCCATGCGGGCGAACGACTGGTAGTGCACATCGTCGGTGCCCAGACTTTCGTCGTACTCCTTGCTGATATCAATGTTGGCGATAGGGCTCTGGCACACGATCGTTCCTCTGTTGATCCCGCTGCGTCATCGGAATGCGCGTCAGCACCAGCGCGCCGACCACCAGCAGCCCGGCCACGAACCACAGCCCGGAGCTGAAGCTGCCGGTCGCGTCGCGCAGGATCCCAATCAGCAATGGGCTGACGGCAGAACCCACGTTGCCAATGGCGTTGATCACCGCCAGCGCCACGGCGCGTGACTGCAGGCTAATCACCCGATCCGGCGTGGTCCAGAATATGGCCATGGCGGTGAAGGATCCGGTTGAGGCCATAATAATGCCAAGCAGCTGGATCAGGCTGTGATCCGTCGCGGAGGCCAGCATCCATCCCGCCGCGGCGAACAGGTACGGCAGGATGGTGTGCTTTTTTCGCTCTTTCAGCCTGTCGGAGCGGCGGCTCCACCAGATCATGCCGAGGATGGTACAAAACTGCGGGATCGCCGCCAGCAGGCCGATGACGATGTTGCTGCTCCCCGTATTGAAGCTTTGCAGGATCTGCGGCGTCCAGATGTTGATCGCGCTGAGCGTGTTGGTCAGGCAGAAGTAGGCCAGCGTGTAGAGCAGCACCGCCGGGGTCAGCACCTCGCGAAGCGTGGATTTCGGCGTGACGGGCCGGGCAATCGCGACCTCCTGCTCGCGGGCGATCATCGTTTTCAGCGCCTGCTTTTCGTCGTCGTCCAGCCAGGTGGCCTGGTCCGGCGTGTCGTTAAGGTAAAACCAGGTCACCACGCCAAGCACCACCGACGGTAGCCCCTCCAGCAGGAACAGCCACTGCCAGCCCTTCAGGTTCCACAGCCCGTCCATTGCCAGGATGTAGCCGGAGAGGATCGAGCCGAGCATCATGGTCACCGGCATGGCAATCATAAACAGCGCGTTGGCGCGGGCGCGGTGATACGCCGGGAACCACCAGGTGAGGTAGACCAGGATCCCCGGCAGGAAGCCGGCTTCGGCAATCCCCACCAGCATGCGTAAGACATAGAGCGTGTGCGGGCTGGTGGCGAACATGGTGCAGGTGGAGGCAACGCCCCACACCACCATGATCCCGGCGATCCAGCGGCGCGCGCCGATCTTCGCCAGCATGATGTTGCTCGGGATCCCGCACAGCACGTAGGTGACGTAAAACAGCGTCGCGGCCAGGCCAAACATGGTGGAGGTGAGGCCCAGATCTTTGCCCATCGTCAGCCCGGCAAAGCCGATGTTGATGCGATCGAGAAACGAAAAGACAAACAGGATAAAGAGAAAGACGATCAGGCGCCGGAACAGCTTGTTAATGGCGCGATGTTCAACAGCTTTATTATCATGGGTTTGCAGGGTAGAGGTCGTCATGGTGCGCTCCAGATCTTACGTTTAGTAGACGGATTTATTGTTATTAACTGACGTAACCGGTTTTTCGATAAAGCGTGCCGCCAGCGCTTCCGCGCCGCGGGCGAGCAGGGTGGTGTCGACGCCGACGGCAACAAATAGCGCGCCGAGTTCAAGGTAGCGTTTTGCCAGCTGCTCGTTCGCCATCAGGATGCCGGGCGCTTTACCGGCGGCGCGTATCTGCGCGATCGCCTGCTCGATGGCTGCCTGGACTTCCGGGTGCTGCGGATTACCGGCAAAGCCCATGTCGGCGCTCAGATCCGCCGGGCCGATAAACACGCCGTCGACGCCGTCCACGTCCAGGATCTGCGGCAGGTTTTTCAGCGCCTCGCGGGTTTCGATCTGCACCAGCACGCACATGGCGTCGTTAGCCTGCTGCAGATAATCCGGGATGCGGTTCCAGCGCGAGGCGCGGGCCAGGGCGCTGCCGACGCCGCGGATGCCCGCGGGCGGGTAGCGGGTAGAACGGACCGCCAGACGCGCTTCATCGGCGTTTTGCACCATCGGCACCAGCAGGGTTTGTGCCCCCACGTCCAGCAGCTGTTTGATCTGCACCGGATCGTTCCATGACGGGCGGACCACCGGCTGGCTTGGATAAGGGGCGATGGCCTGCAGCTGAGTTAAGACGGTCTGCACGCTGTTCGGCGCGTGTTCGCCGTCGATCAGCAGCCAGTCGAAGCCTGCTCCGGCCAGTAGCTCCGCGCTGTAGCTGCTGGTCAGCCCCAGCCATAAGCCAATTTGCGGGCGGCCTGCCTGCAGCGCCGCTTTGAATGCGTTTTGCATCGTTCTCTCCTAAACAAAGCGGCAGCTAATGGAGCCCATATTGCCGTAGTCTACGTGGAAGGTGTCGCCTCTGCTGGCGGGCACCGGGCGCGTAAACGAGCCGCCGAGGATGATTTGCCCCGGCTCAAGCTGCACGTCGTAAGGGGCGAGCTTGTTCGCCAGCCACGCCACGCCGTTGGCCGGGTGGTTAAGCACGCCCGCGGCGACGCCGGTCTCTTCAATGACGCCGTTGCGGTAGAGCAGGGCGGAGATCCAGCGCAGATCCAGCGCGTCGGGCTTAATCGGACGGCCGCCGAGGATCACCCCCGCGTTAGCGGCGTTATCGGAGATGGTGTCGAAGACCTTGCGTGGGCGCTGGGTCTCCGGGTCGACGTTGTGGCAGCGGGCGTCGATCAGCTCCAGCGCGGGGATCACGTAATCCGTGGCGTTGTAGACGTCGAAGATCGTGCAGTTCGGGCCGCGCAGCGGTTTTGCCAGCACGAACGCCAGCTCCACCTCGATGCGCGGGACGATAAAGCGATCCACGGGGATGTCGCTGCCGTCGTGGAAGAACATGTCGTCCAGCAGCGCGCCGTAGTCCGGCTCGCTAATCTGCGAACTGGCCTGCATCGCCTTAGACGTGAGGCCGATCTTGTGGCCCTTCAGCACGCGGCCTTCGGCGATTTTCAGGCTGACCCATTCGCGCTGGACGGCGTAGGCGTCTTCAATCGTGATCTCCGGGTATTCCAGCGAGATCGCGCGGATCTGCTCCCGGGACTGCTCCGCCTGATGCAGGCGATGGGCGATCAGGGTATGGGTGTGTTTATCGAGCATGGCGATATCCTGTTTTTGCCGGGTGGCGCTGCGCTTACCCGGCCTACGGTTTGGTGCTGCTGTTGCCGGGTGGCGCTTCGCTTACCCGGCCTACGTTCGGGGCCGTTGTAGGCCCGGTAAGCGAAGCGCCACCGGGCGAGCAGACGGCTACGTAAACAACGCGTGCACGTTGTTTTGCTTGTAATTGAGCGTCGGGTGCAGCTCGTCCAGCTCAAAGGACAGCGCCAGATAGCGGCTCGCCATCAGCTCTGCGAAGTGCGTTTTGATCAGCGCAAACAGCATTTCACCGACCTCTTCCCGGCTCTCCAGGCTGCGCCCGGCACCAATTTTGAGCGTCATATGCACAAAGGCGTAATCGTGCCTGCCGTCGGCCATCTGCCAGGTGTCCAGCCAGTGGGCGCGGCTGCGGATACCGCCGAGGGGGAAGATGCCCGTGGCGGCCAGCGCCTCGTTCACTTTGGCGAACAGCCCCGGCAGGTCGGCCTGCTCGCGGATGTTGTCGGTGCATTCAGCAATAAAGTGCGGCATGGTGGCTCCTTACGCGGGCAGGGGGAAAACGGCGTTAACCTGGCCGGTGCCGGAGCTGGCGAACAGCTCGGTGAGAAACTCCACCTTGCCGTCGTATTTGTCCCAGCCGAGCATGCCCAGCAGCATCACCGTGTCGTGCATGTTGCCCTCGCCGTAGCAGTAGTCGGCGTACTCCGGCAGCATGCTGCAGAATTCTTTGAACTGGCCCTCGCGCCACAGCTTCACCACGCGCTCGTCCATCTGGCGGTCGAACTCGCGGGTGTAGCTGTTCATCCCTTCCTCGGCGCGCTGGTCGTCGATAAAGCGGTGCGACAGCGAGCCGCTGGCGAGCACCGCCACGGTGCCATCATATTTTTCGATGGCGCTGACGATGGCCTCGCCCAGCCGGCGGCTGTCGGCGAAGTCGTGAACCGTGCAGAACGCCGAGATGGAGATCACTTTGAAGTGCTTATCCGCGTTCATATAGCGCATCGGCACCAGTGTGCCGTACTCCAGCTTGAGGCTCGGGATGTTGTGCGCTTTGGCGCGTACGCCGAGCTTCACCGCCTCGTCGGCAATCAGCTGGCCCAGCGCCGGGTTGCCGTCGTAGTCGTAGGTCATGTCGCGGATAAAGTGCGGCAGCTCGTTGCTGGTGTAGACGCCTGAAAAATGGTCCGCACAGTTGATGTGGTACGCGCTGTTCACCAGCCAGTGGGTGTCGAACACGATGATGGTGTCCACGCCCAGCTCGCGGCAGCGCTTGCTGATCTCCTTATGCCCGTCGATGGCGCCCTGTCGGCAGCCGTGGTTTTTGCCCGGCAGCTCGGAGAGATACATTGATGGCACGTGGGTGATTTTTGCCGCTAACGCCAGTTTACCCATGATCAGATCCCCCACTTAGGAATCGGATGGTCGCCCATCGAGATGCAGACGTTCTTCATCTCCGCGAACACTTCGAAGCTGTACTCGCCGCCCTCGCGCCCGGTACCGGAGGCTTTCACCCCGCCAAACGGCTGGCGCAGGTCGCGCACGTTCTGGGTGTTCACGAACACCATGCCCGCTTCGATGCTGCGCGCCAGGCGCAGCACTTTGCTAACGTCCTGGGTCCAGATGTACGACGCCAGGCCGTACTCCACGTCGTTGGCCAGGCGCAGGCCTTCCGCTTCGTCCTTAAACGGCAGCAGGCAGGCCACCGGCCCGAAGATCTCCTCCTGCGCCACGCGCATGCGGTTGTCGACGTCCGCCAGCACGGTTGGTCGCAGGAAGTTGCCGCCCTTCAGGTGCGCGGGCAGGTCGGTCGGTTTGTCCGGGCCGCCCGCCAGCAGGGTTGCCCCCTCTTCAATGCCGAGGCGGATATAGCCGGAGACTTTTTCCCAGTGCTGCTTGCTGATCAGCGCGCCAATCTGGGTGTTCGGATCGGTCGGGTCGCCCACGCGCAGGCGGTTGGCGCGCTCGGCAAAGCGCTTCACGAATTCCGGATAGATGCTCTGCTGGATAAAGATGCGCGAGCCGGCGGTGCAGCGCTCGCCGTTGATGGAGAAGATGGTGAACAGGGCGGCGTCCAGCGCGCGCTCGATGTCGGCATCTTCAAAAATGAGCACCGGAGATTTGCCGCCCAGCTCCATGGAGTACTTCTTCAGCCCGGCGTTTTTCATGATGTTGCGCCCGGTGGCGGTGCCGCCGGTGAAGGAGACGGCGCGCACGTCGTGATGGCGCACCAGCACGTCGCCCGCCGTCGCGCCGTAGCCCTGCACCACGTTCAGCACGCCCGCCGGAATGCCCGCCTCCAGCGCCAGCTCGCCCAGGCGGTCGGCGGTGAGCGGGGAGAGCTCAGACATCTTCAGCACCGCGGTATTGCCTAAGGCCAGGCACGGCGCGACCTTCCAGGTGGCGGTCATAAACGGCACGTTCCACGGCGACACCAGCGCGCAGACGCCCACCGGCTGCACCAGGGTGTAGTTCAGCATTTTGTCGTCGACCGGGTAGGTTTTGCCGTTCATCTGCTGGCACACCTCAGCGAAAAACTCGAAGTTGTGCGAGGCGCGCGGGATGAGGACGTTTTTGGTTTGATGGATCGGCAGGCCGGTATCGGCGGTTTCCATGGCGGCGATCTCCGGGACGTTCTGGTCGATCAGATCCCCCAGACGACGCATCAGGCGCGAGCGCTCCTTCATCGGCAGGTTAGCCCATTTCGGGAAGGCCTCTTTGGCGGCGGCGACGGCCTGATGGATTTCAGCTTCACCGCCGGAGGCGACTTCCGCTAATACCTCGCCGGAGGCCGGGTTGGTGGTGTGGAAGTAGTCGCTTCCCGCGACGTTCTTACCGTTGATCCAGTGGTTAATTTTTTTCATTTTGCAGTCTCCTCGCTGACAATTCGGTTCACCAGGCGGCCCACGCCTTCCACTTCCACGACCACTTCATCGCCCGGCACCACGTCGGACAGCCCCTTCGGCGTGCCGGTGGCAATCATGTCGCCCGGCTGCAGGGTCATAAAATCGCTCAGGTACGCAATCAGGAACGGGATGCTGAAGATGAGATCCGCCGTGGTCCCTTCCTGGCGCAGCTCGCCGTTCACGAAGGTGCGCAGGGCTAAGTTATGCGGGTCGGGAATGGCCGCTTTCGGCACGATGTTGGGGGAAATGGGCGTCAGCCCGTCGCGGCTTTTGACCCGCAGGTTTGGGCGGTAGTAGTTTTCGAGATAGTCGCGAATGGCGTAGTCGTTGCAGACCGTGTAGCCCGCAACGTAGTCCATCGCGTCGGCTTCGCTGACCTTGCGCGCGGTCTTCCCGATGACCACCACCAGCTCCGCCTCGTAGTGCATGTACTCCACGTCGTTCGGGCGGACCGAGGTCTGGCCGTCGCCGTTGAAGGTGTTCGGCGCTTTGATAAACACCAGCGGCTCGGTCGGCGGCTTGAAGTCCAGCTCGCTGGCGTGATCGGCGTAGTTCAGGCCGAGGGCAAACAGCGTGGGGTGCGGATGCGCGCCGTGAGCGGTGGCCACGTCGCGCTCGTCCACCACCGGGTTTTCCAGCGGCGGAAAACCTTCCGCCAGAACGCGCACGCGATCGCCCGGCTGCAGCGGCACGCGGGCGTGCGGGGTGCCAAGCAGGATCGCATCGCCAGGATTCAGGGTGGCGAATTCGCTCAGGGCGCTCAGCAGCTCGGCGGCGCTGCGCTGCAGTTCGGCGGTGTTCCAGTGGTCCGCTTCGCGTCCGTTAATTTCGGTGATGATGGTCAGGTTATCCACGCTATCAACGGCGGCCAGCTCGCCGAGCGGGCAAAACCCGTCCCGGCACTTGGCCTTGATGGCCGGGCGGTAGAAGCTCTCTTCCGGCAGGCTCACCTCGTTGGCCAGCGCGTATCCCGCGATGTACTGGGCGGCATCTTCCACGCGCACCCGGCTGGCGGTTTTCCCCACGACCAGCGCGACCGTCGCGCCGCTTAGCACCGTTTCCCCCTGCGGGAACGGAATCGGCTCGCCGGCACGAATCACGGTATTGTGCGGCTTGATGAACCATACCGCCGTTTTCGGCGGGGTGTTGTAGGGGGCTTTTTCGAACGCCTCGCGCCAGGCTTCACGCTGGCTTTGATGATTCAGCGCCACGGCAAAAACAGTACCTTTCATTCACATACTCCTCACCCCGGCGGTCCGGGTTGTGATTTCATTAATATGTTAATGATCTGTTTTTATGCTTTTGCTGTTTATTTCGCAATCAGAAGTGAAGAATTTGTGATATGAATAACAATAAATTTACATAATGGCTTTTATTGATAGATAAATCATAGTGTTAATAAAATTGACGGGTTTCTGTTAGACTTTTTGGCAGAAAAGCTGTTGTTTATAAAAACATCTTTTAGTGATTGTTTACCTGTTAATGACTGGCTGGGAGAGGCTATGCATGACTCATTAACCATCGCGCTGTTGCAGGCGCGGGAAGCGGCGATGTCGTACTTCCGACCGATTGTGAAGCGACATAACCTGACCGAGCAGCAGTGGCGGATTGTGCGCGTGCTGGCTGAGCATCCGTCGATGGATTTTCACGATCTGGCGTTTCGCACCTGTATTTTGCGCCCGAGCCTGACGGGCATTCTGACGCGGATGGAGCGCGATGGCCTGGTGCTGCGCCTGAAGCCCATGAACGACCAGCGCAAGCTGTACGTCTCGCTGACTAAAGAGGGCAACGCCCTGTACGAGCACGCCCAGGCGCAGGTGGAAGAGGCGTATCAGCAGATTGAGGCGGAATATACGCCGGAGAAGATGAAGCAGCTAACCGCGCTGCTGGAAGAGTTTATTGCGCTCGGCAACCGCCATGTCGCCGGGCGCGGGGAAGAGGAGTGATTCACTCCTCCGGTTTTGCCAGTTGGACCAGCGTGTCGAGACGCGCGGGGGAGAGCGGCTCGCGCGGCTGCGGCAGCGGCCAGCCGTACAGCCAGCGCGCGCTGGTGGCGCAGATTTTGCCCTGACAGGCGCCCATTCCGCAGCGTGAGGCCAGCTTCGCCGCTGGCCAGCCTTCGGCGTTTTGCACATCACCGCAGCGCACGTCCTCGCAGCGGCACAGCAGCGTCTCTGGCGTAACCGCCTCTTTAAGCGTCTCAGGCAGCGCGAACGTGTCGTGCAGCGCCCGGGCAAAACGCTGCCAGCGCGTGCGGTCTGAGAGGGCTTTTTCTGCCTTTCCGGGGTTATCCGCCGCGATATAACCGGCGATTTCCCCTTCCGCCAGCGCCAGTTCGCTGCCGCCAAAGCCGGTGCATTCTCCGGCGGCGTAGATATCCTTCACGCTGGTGCGCTGCTCTGCGTCGACCCAAATGGCCTGATTTTCCGTTTTGCAGCCAAAGAGCGCGCCAGGCTCCAGGTTCGGCACCAGCCCGTAGCCGATCGCCAGCCTGTCGCAGCCAATCTCCCGGGTGTTTCCCCTGCGGCGCACGGTGACGGACTGGAGCTGTGATTCCCCCCCGGCGCGAATAACCTGGCTTGCCGGGTGGTAACGGGCCGGGAACAGCTCGCCGAACTGGAGCAGTTTTTCTGGCCAGCGCCAGAGCCCGGCTGCGAACTGAACCAGCGCGTTCATCGGCGCCTGTTCAACGATGGCCACGATATTTCCGCCTGCGCGTTTCACCGTGCCGGCGACCGCCAGCAGCAGCGGCCCGCTGCCCGCAATGACCACGCGTTCCCCCCTGAGCTGCAGGCCGTGCTTAATCTGGGCCTGCAGGCCTCCGGCTCCCGTCACGCCGGGAAGGGTCCAGCCGGGAAACGGCAGAGAGAGCTCCCGTGCGCCGCAGCATAAAATGAGCCGCTGCCAGCGTATCTGGCCGCAGCCGTCGGCGGTTTCAAAAATAATCGCATAGGGTTCATGGCGGGCAATCAGTCGGGCACCGCTAAGCAACGTAATGCGCGGCTGTTTCGCGACCGCCTGACGCAGGCGTAAGGCGCGCTGAGGCAGCGAGACCTGCGGGCCGTCGCGCCAGATTTGCCCGCCGGGGCGCGGATTGTCGTCGAGAACTATTACTGATTTTCCGCAGCGCGCGGCGGCCAGCGCCGCCGATAGCCCTGCGGGCCCTGCGCCGAGGATCGCAATTTCACAGTCAAACGTTCGCATGCTGGCTCCTTTCAATCACCATATCGGGCTGACATTCCGTCTGGCAGGCCAGCATCCGGCGTCCGTTTACCGTGACGCGGCACTCCTGGCAGACGCCCATTCCGCAGAAGGGGGCGCGCCGCTCGCCGCTGACCGAGCTGCGGGTCACGCCATTGCCCGCCAGCGCCAGCGCCGCCGCAACGCTGATGCCTGCAGGCACGTCGCAGGGTTCACCGTCGATAACGATGTTGAGTGTCGTCATGCAATGGCCTCCTGCTTGTACAGCCGGGCGGGAAGCCAGGCATCCGGCGCAACGGGCGGGTTTTCGCCCAGGATTTGGGCGCAGAGCAGTTCGGCGGTCGCGGGGGCGGTGGTGACGCCCAGCCCTTCATGCCCGATCGCCAGCCAGACTCCCTGGCGCGTGGGGTGCGGGCCGATGAGCGGGTTGCCGTCTGCCGATGCGGCTCGAAAACCGCTCCAGCAGCGGATAATATTCAGGCTCTCCAGCGAGGGTAAAAAATGACGCGCCCGCGCCAGCATGCTGGCCAGAAGGGGGAAATCGACCTCGCGGTCGGTGTTGTCGAACTGGCGGGAAGAGCCAATCAGCAGCTGTCCGGTAGGGCGTGGCTGGATATTAAACGCGACCGAGGTACCGCCCGCATGCGCGCTGGCGCCGTATCCCAGCTCCACGAGCTGATGGCTGAGCAGCGGGCCGTAGCGATCGGCGATCGCCAGCTGGCCTTTTTTTGCCCGGAGCCATTTCTCGCCAAGAAGCGCGTTGGCGCCCAGGCCGCAGGCAATGACGATAGCGCTTGCGCGCAGGCGTTTTCCGCTTCGCAGCGTGACAAAAGGCGCCTCGACGGAGACGGCGCTATCCCGCAGAGGCGTTATGTCGGCATCGTCAATAAGCCAGCGGGCGACGTTCGGGGCGTAGACAATGCCGTCTCCGGGCACCCACAGCCCGCCGGCGAGCCGGGAGGTCAGCAGGGGCTCCCGGGCGGCAATCTGGCTGCGGGTCTGCATTTCGCTGGTGACCTGGTATTGCGCCATCCGCTGCTTTTTTTCCTCTGCCAGCGCCAGCTCCTGCGGCGTTTCTGCCAGCCACAGCGTGCCGCAACCGCGCCAGGCGCAGCTTTCCGGCATCCGTGGCGTCAGCGTCCGCCAGCGCGACAGTGACCAGGCGGAAAGGGCGAGCTCCGCGGGATCGTCATCCATACACACCAGATGGCCCATCCCCGCCGCGGTTGCCCCTGCACTGCCGTCGTCAATCAGCGTGACCCGCTGCCCGCGCTTTGCGAGCTGCCAGGCGCAGGCCGCACCGACGATCCCGGCACCGATGACAATGACGTCGCTTTCGGTCACAGCGCAATCCCCCAGCGGAATGGATCGTCGGGATTAAGGATCAGCCGGTTATCGCCGCAGACCCAGGCTTCTCCGCGGATCGTCGGGACTATCCGGTCGCCGTGCGCCACGAAACTGGCCGTAAATTCGCTGCCGATAATGCTCGCCTGGCGCCAGGTTTCCCCCGCCCCGAGCTTGCCGTCCCCGGCCAGGCAGGCCAGCTTGGCGCTGGTGCCGGTGCCGCAGGGCGAGCGATCCCAGGCTTTTCCCGGGCACAGGACAAAGCTGCGGCTGTCCGCACGGTCATCGTCAGCAAACAGTTCGATATGATCGATAATGCCGTCATGTTCACCGCGAATGCCGGCACGTTCTAACCCTTCCCGAATAGCCCAGGCATATGCCGTCAGGTCGGGAATAGCTGCAGGCGTGACGGAAAAGGGATGATCGTTGACGAGGAAAAACCAGTTGCCGCCCCAGGCGATGTCGCCGATAACCGGGCCGTGAGCGGTTTCAACCCGCACCTGCTTGCGCCAGCGGTAAGCCGGAACGTTTTCTACCGAAACGCTGCCGTCGTCGTGCAGCGTAGCGGTCACGTCGCCGACCGGCGTTTCAACCACGTGTTTGCCGGGCTGAATGCGTCCCAGCCAGGCCAGCGAAGCGATAAGCCCGATGGTGCCGTGTCCGCACATGTTCAGAAAACCGCTGTTATTGAAGAAGATAACCCCCGCGGTGGCCTGCGGTGAAACCGGCTCGCAGAGCAGGGCTCCGACCAGCACGTCGTTACCGCGCGGCTCAAGAATAATGGCTTTGCGCCAGTCGTCGTAGTCGCGGGCGAAGCGCGTCCGGCGCTCGGCCATGCTGCCTGTTCCCAGATCCGGAAAACCGTCGATAACCAGGCGGGTGGGTTCGCCGCCGGTGTGGGAGTCAATTACTCTCAGTTCACTGTGCTGCGCTGTCATGGGATCTCCGGAAAGTTAACATCTTGTTGCCAGATGCTGGCGCATACCCGGCGTTCCCGCTTGATCGCTTTCATCACCAGAAATGACGAAATCGGCACAGTAGTGGGTTTTGTCCTTAAGCGAAATTCATATTTATTTCTTATTAATCATTCTGTTGTTGCTGTGGTAAACCAAATCAGGCAACTGCGCCAGTGGATGAAACGGGGGAAATCATAAACCTGTGGCAGGATCGCAAAACGCAGTAAGGGCACTTGATGAGTTAATAAAAAGTTAATAAAGATCCAGCTCACCTATCGGGAGGAAGCATGATGTCCTGTGTGATTGATGACGGGCTGGCTCCATCGCCGGCGCTGGAAGTGGCTGAACTCAGCCAGATCTGTGAAGGGCTGGCGCGCCAGCGTCCGGACAATATTCAGACGTTGCTGCACGCGATGGGCCTGATTGCGCCGCTGCTCAACGCCATTCCTGACGTGGTCTTTTTTGTCAAAGACGTGCAGGCCCGGTATCTGATGGTCAACATGACGCTGGCGCGTCGCTGCGGGTTTAAAACCGTTGTTTCTCTGCTGGGGAAAACCTCTGCCGATGTGTTCCCGTCCGCGCTGGGGAAAGGCTATACCGAGCAGGATATGCGGGTGTTGCGTGAGGGCGTGACGCTGCGCGACCAGCTGGAAATGCATCTTTACAACGGTCGCGAGCGTGGCTGGTGTTTAACCCAGAAGCTGGCGCTGCGGGATGCGCAGGGTCAGGTGATCGGCATGGCGGGAATTTCACACGACCTGCAGGAAGCGCAGGCGCGTCACCCGGCCTGGCAGCGGCTGGCGATCGTCGACGAGCATATCCGCAAACATTATCACCGGCCGATCGCGATGGAGGAACTTACCGCGCTGAGCGGGATGTCGGTGGCGCAAATCGAACGCTACTGTAAGCGTATTTTTCATCTCACCCCGCGTCAGATGATACACAAAGTCCGGCTGGAAAAAGCCACCGAGCTGCTGGCGGGTGATACGCCGATTACCGATATTGCCCTGCAGTGCGGCTATACCGATCACAGCGCCTTTAGCCGCCAGTTCAAGGCCCTGACCGGCTCTACGCCGCGTGATTTTCGCCTCACGCTGGCCGGGTAAGCCCAGCGCATTGTGCTAATTTCGTCATCAAAGGGGAGGAAAACCACCAAGCCGTCGGCCGCCTGAAACGTCAATCTGTCAGTGAATATTCACCATTCATTCACTTTGATTTAACAAATTGACGACAAGGAACCGAACATGAGCAAGAAAGCCATTCACTGGAGCGGTGTATTTCCGGCAGTCAGCACCCAGTTTCGCAGCGATTACTCCGTCGATCTGGATGCCACCCATGCGGTGATGAAAAACCTGGTTAAGGATGGTGTTTCCGGCCTGGTGGTGTGCGGCAGCGTGGGGGAAAACACCTCTCTGACCACTCAGGAAAAGCTGCAGATTATCGAAGTGGCGAAAGACGCGGCGGGCGGCCAGATCCCGGTTATCGCCGGCGTTGCAGAATTTACCACCGCGTTTGCGCAGAAGATGGCGAAAGAGGCCGAGCGCGTGGGGGTCGACGGCATTATGGTGATGCCGGCGCTGGTTTACTCTTCAAAGCCGCACGAGACGGCGGCGCACTTCCGCAGCGTGGCCACCGCCACCGACCTGCCGATCATGGTGTACAACAACCCACCCATCTACAAAAACGACGTGACGCCGGACATCCTGGCGACGCTTACGGACTGCGACAACATCGTCTGCTTCAAGGACTCTTCCGGCGACACCCGCCGTTTTATCGACCTGCGTAACGCCGTTGGCGACCGCTTTGTACTGTTTGCCGGGCTGGATGACGTGGTGGTCGAGAGCATCGCCGTTGGGGCGGAAGGCTGGATTTCCGGAATGTCGAACGCCTTCCCGCGTGAAGGGGAGACGCTGTTCCGCCTGGCGAAACAGCAGCGCTATGAAGAGGCGATGGCGCTTTACCGCTGGTTTATGCCGCTGCTGCATCTGGATGCGCGCCCGGATCTGGTGCAGTGCATCAAGCTGTGCGAAGAGCTGCTGGGACGCGGCAGCGCCGTCACCCGACCGCCGCGTCTGGCGCTGGAAGGGGAAACCCGTGCGGAAGTGGTGGCGATTGTTGAGAAGGCGCTGGCGACCCGTCCGCAGCTGCCCGACGTTGGCCTTTAAGCGCAGGAGTGACGATGACTTTATCTCTCACTGTTTCAGGCCAGCAGTTCATCGCCGGACGCCGCGTCGCAAGCGGTGAGGCGACGCTACCGAGCCTGCGTGCGGCTGACAATCAGCCGACCGGATACCGCTTTTACCCGGCCTCCCGCGAAGAGGCCGCGGCCGCAGCGGTGGCGGCCGAGCAGGCATTTCCGCTCTATTCACAGACGTCGCCCGAGGTTCGCGCCCGCTTTCTCGATACCCTCGCCGACGAGCTGGATTTACTCGGCGAGGACTTTTTCGCGATAGCCCACCAGGAGACGGCCCTGCCGCTGCCGCGGCTGCAGGGAGAGCGCGGCCGAACGAGCCATCAGCTGCGCATGTTTGCCGGCCTGCTGCGCCGGGGGGATGCTTTCGGCGTGCGTATTGATACCGCGCTCCCCGCGCGTCAGCCGCTGCCGCGCCCGGATCTGCGTCAGTATTTGACCGCCCTGGGGCCGGTGGCGATATTCGGCGCCAGCAATTTCCCCCTGGCCTTTTCTACGGCAGGCGGGGACACGGCCTCCGCGCTGGCGGCGGGCTGCCCGGTGGTGGTGAAAGCGCATCCGGGCCACATGGCGACGGCAGAGTTAACCGCCCGGGCGATAGCGCGTGCGGTGGAGAAATCTGCGCTGCCTGCGGGCGTGTTTAACATGATTTTCGGTACCGATATTGGCGCCGAGCTGGTGCGTCACCCGGCGATTCAGGCGGTCGGGTTTACCGGCTCGCTGCGCGGCGGTAAGGCGCTCTGGCAAATTGCGCAGCAGCGTCCACGGCCGATCCCGGTCTTTGCGGAAATGTCGGCCATTAATCCGCTGATTATTCTGCCCCAGGCGTTAGCCTCCCGGGCGGAGACGCTGGCGAAGGAGCTGGTGGCCTCCTTCACCCTCGGCTGCGGGCAGTTTTGCACCAAGCCGGGGCTGATCCTGGCGCTACAGGGCGAAGATTTTTCCCGCTTCACTCAGGCGCTGAAGGATGCGGTGAACCCGGCGCCGGCGCAGACAATGCTCAATGCCCCGACCCTTGCTCACTACGAAGAGGGCGTGCGCGCGCTTGAGGCGCATCCGGATATTCAGCGGCTGGCAGGGGCTGATGAGTTTATCAGCGGACGCGCGCAGGCTCGCCTCTATCAGGCCCCGGCTTCGCTGCTGCTGGCGCAGGATCCTCTGTTGCAGCACGAGGTGTTTGGCCCCCTGGCGGTGCTGGTGGAGGTGGCTGACGAGGCCGAGCTGCAGTCCATCCTGCGCGCCCTTCAGGGCCAGCTAACGGCTACGGTTCACGCTGAGTCGGATGACGGGCCGCTGGCGCAGCGCCTGCTGCCTGCGCTCAGTGAAAAGGCGGGACGCGTGTTGTTCAACGGTTATCCGACCGGCGTAGAAGTGTGCGACGCCATGGTGCATGGCGGTCCGTGGCCTGCCACCACCGATGCACGCGGCACCTCGGTCGGAACCCAATCCATCGAACGTTTCTTACGCCCGGTGTGCCTGCAAAACGTGCCTGCCGCACTGCTGCCGCCTGCTGTCCAGGACGCTAACCCTTTGAACCTGCTGCGCCTGATTAACGGGCAGTGGACCCGGGAAGCCGTTTCCCCCTCTGTTGACTGAAGGGCATGACCATGACGATTCACTCTACGCATCACACATCGTCCCGCGTTGTTGAGTCGGGGAAATTTAAAAAGCAGCTGACGCTAACCGACCTGACGTTTATTGGTCTCGGGGCCATCTTTGGTTCCGGCTGGCTGTTTGCCGCCAGCCATGTGGCGTCCATTGCCGGGCCGGCAGGCATTGCCTCCTGGGTCATCGGCGGCATTGCCGTTCTGCTGCTGGGGATTGTCTATTGCGAACTGGGGGCGGCGCTGCCCCGCGCCGGGGGGATTATCCGCTATCCGGTCTTCTCCCACGGCGAGCTGATGGGGTATTTGCTGGGGTTTATTACGCTGATTGCGTTTTCCAGCCTGATCTCCATCGAAATAGTTGCCGCGCGCCAGTATGCGGCAGCATGGTTCCCGATGCTGACTCAGCCCGGCTCAAGCGCCCCGACGCTGCTGGGGTGGGTGGTGCAGTTTTTGCTGCTCTGTTTCTTCTTTGGTCTGAATTACTACAGCGTGAAGACCTTCGCCCGCTCCAACAACATCATCAGTATTCTGAAGTTTTTGGTGCCGCTGGCGGTCGTCGTGACCCTGTTTACCTTTTTTAAACCGGAAAACCTGCACGTTCAGGGATTCGCGCCGTTTGGCATGTCGGGCGTTGAGGCCGCGATCAGCGCGGGCGGGATCATCTTTGCCTACCTGGGGCTGACGCCGATTATCTCGGTGGCGAGTGAAGTACAGAATCCGCAGCGGACGATTCCGGTGGCGCTGATTTTATCGGTGGTGCTGTCGACCATTATCTATGTGCTGCTGCAGCTGGCGTTTCTCGGCAGTATTCCGACCGGGATGTTGGGGGGCGGCTGGGCGGAAATCAGCAAGCAATTCTCGCTGCCGTATCGCGATATCGCCATTACGCTCGGCATGGGCTGGCTGGCGTTTATGGTGGTGTGCGACGCGATCGTCTCTCCCAGCGGCACCGGCAATATTTACATGAACGCGACACCGCGCGTGATTTACGGCTGGGCGAAAGCGGGGACCTTCTTTAAGGCCTTTACCCACATTGATAAAGAATCCGGCATTCCGCGCCCTGCGCTGTGGCTGACCTTCGCCTTGTCTATCTTCTGGACGCTGCCGTTCCCCTCCTGGGAGCAGCTGATTAGCGTGGTGTCCGCGGCGCTGGTTCTGAGCTATGCCATCGCCCCGGTCACGGCGGCAGGGCTGCGCCGTAATGCGCCGGATCTGCCGCGCCCGTTCCGCGTGCGCGCCTTCGGAATCATTGGCCCGGTGTCGTTTGTGATTTCCGCGCTGATTGTGTTCTGGTCCGGCTGGGGGACGCTGTCATGGCTGCTGGGGCTACAAATTGTGATGTTTGTCGTCTACGTGCTGTGCAAATCAAAAGTGCCGGTGCACGCCGTGAGCCTGGCGCAGCAGGTGAAATCGTCCCTGTGGCTCATTGCCTTCTACGCGCTGATTATGCTTTTCTCCTGGCTTGGCAGCTTTGGGGGAACGGGGGCGATCGGCCACCCGTGGGATACGGTTGTGGTAGCGGTAATGTCGCTGGGTATTTATTACTGGGGCGAGCGAACCTGCCTGCCACAGGCTAACTTTACCGGAGACGAAGAAGAGTAGAGGAGTCGCGAATGGAGATGGTAAATCTCTCGTTAACAGAGGCTTATGCGCTGGCGCATCAGGTGCTGCGCGAGAACGGATTCAGCGAGGCGCATGCCGCCGCGGTGGCGGAAAACGTGACGCACGGCGAGCGCGACGGCTGTGCCTCGCACGGTTTGTGGCGGCTGCTCGGGATCGTTGAGACGCTGCGCAAAGGCAAGGTCTCCCCCGACGCGGAGCCGGTTATCACCCATACCGCCCCTGCGATTGTGAAGGCGGATGCCGGCGGGGCGTTTTCCCTGCTGGCATTTGAACGCGCGCTGCCGCTGTTGATGGAAAAGGCGCGGCACTGCGGTATCGCCGCGCTGGCCATCAACCGCTGCGTGCACTTTTCAGCGCTGTTTGCCGACGTCGAGCCGCTGACGCAGGCCGGTCTGGTGGCGCTGGCGACCACGCCAAGCCATGCGTGGGTTGCCCCGGCGGGAGGCACCCGGCCGCTATTTGGTACGAATCCGATTGCCTTTGGCTGGCCGCGGGGCGACAAGCCGCCGTTTATTTTCGATATGGCCACCAGCGCGGCCGCGCGCGGTGAGATCCAACTGCATCAGCGGGCGGGAAAAGCGGTGCCGGAAGGCTGGGGCATCGATTCTCAGGGCGAACCGACGACAGATGCCCAGGCGATCCTTGACGGCGCGATGTTGACGTTTGGCGGACATAAGGGCTCGGCGCTGGCGGCCATGGTGGAACTGCTCGCCGGGCCGCTGATTGGCGATATGACGAGCGCGGAGTCGCTGTCGTGGGATGAGGGCGCCGGCGGTTTACCCTACGGCGGCGAGCTGATTCTGGCGCTGGATCCGGCCCGGTTCCTCGGCCATGACGCCTCTGAGCACCTGGCGCGTGCCGAAACGCTTTTTACCGGGATGCAGCAGCAGGGCGCGCGTTTGCCGGGCGAGCGTCGCTATGTTTCTCGCGAGCGCGCTGTGCGGGAAGGTGTGGAGATAACCCGTTCACTTTTCAGGGATATATCCTCTTTGACGAAATAATAGCCGGCTTCATCAACATATCAGGAGGGATTATGTCCCTCCTGCCAGTACGTTTTTCGTAAAGTTTTCCATTTCCAGGCCGAAAATTCTGTTATCTGTCTGATGGAAAGAGAAAACATGTTAAACCGTATCAAGATTGTCACCAGCTTAATGCTGGTTTTAGCGATATTTGGCCTTTTACAACTCACCTCCGGTGGTCTTTTCTTCAATGCCCTTAAGCATGACAAAGAGAATTTCACCGTTCTGCAAACCATTCGCCAGCAACAGTCCACGCTGAACGGCAGCTGGGTAGCGTTGCTGCAAACCCGTAATACCCTGAACCGTGCGGGTATCCGCTACATGATGGATCAGAGCAATATCGGCAGCGGCGCGACCGTTAACGATTTGATGCAAATCGCGTCTGCGTCTCTGAAGCAGGCGGAAAAAAACTGGGCTGCCTACGAGGCCCTGCCGCGCGATCCGCGTCAAAGCGACGCGGATGCCATGGAGATCAAGCGTAACTACGATATTTACCACGGCGCGCTGGCGGAGCTGATTCAGCTACTGGGCGCAGGCAAAATCAACGCCTTCTTCGACCAGCCGACCCAGAGCTATCAGGACGGTTTTGAGAAGCAGTATGTGAGCTACCTGCAGCAGAACGACAGGCTGTACCAGATTGCGGTTGAGGACAGCAACAGCTCCTTCAGCCAGGCCATCTGGGTGCTGATTAGCGTGCTGATTGCGGTGCTGGTGGTGATCGTGGCCGTCTGGCTGGGCATCAAGCAGGCGCTGATCTCCCCGCTGACGCGTCTGATCGACAACATTCGCCATATCGCCAGCGGCGACCTGGTGAAGCGCATTGAAGTTGAAGGCGCGAACGAAATGGGTGAACTGGCCGACTCGCTGCGTCATATGCAGGGCGAGCTGGTGCGTACCGTTGGCGACGTGCGTAACGGCGCGAATGCTATCTACAGCGGTGCGAGCGAAATCGCGATGGGCAATAACGACCTCTCTTCCCGTACCGAGCAGCAGGCCGCTTCCCTGGAAGAGACCGCAGCCAGCATGGAGCAGCTGACGGCAACCGTTAAGCAGAACGCCGAGAACGCCCGCCAGGCGAGCCATCTTGCGCTGAGCGCCTCTGAAACCGCGCAGAAAGGCGGTAAAGTGGTGGATAACGTGGTGCAGACCATGCGCGATATCGCGGGCAGTTCGCAGAAAATTGCCGACATTATCAGCGTGATCGACGGTATTGCCTTCCAGACCAACATCCTGGCATTGAACGCAGCGGTAGAAGCGGCGCGTGCGGGCGAGCAGGGCCGCGGTTTTGCGGTGGTGGCAGGTGAAGTCCGCAACCTGGCGCAGCGCAGCGCCCAGGCAGCACGCGAGATCAAGAGCCTGATTGAAGACTCTGTGGGCCGCGTGGAAGTCGGTTCAACGCTGGTAGAAAGTGCCGGTGAAACCATGGGTGAAATCGTGAATGCGGTCACCCGCGTAACGGACATCATGGGTGAAATCGCCTCTGCGTCTGACGAGCAGAGCCGCGGTATCGACCAGGTGGGGCTGGCGGTGGCCGAGATGGATCGCGTGACCCAGCAGAACGCCTCGCTGGTTGAAGAGTCTGCGGCGGCAGCGGCCGCGCTGGAAGAGCAGGCGAGCCGCCTGACTCAGGCCGTGGCAGTGTTCCGCATTCAGCAGGAGCAGATGAAGGCGCGCGAGTTCGCCGCGTCTAAAGCGGTTTCCACGCCGGTGATGGCGCGTAAAACGGCGACCGTCGATTCAGGCGATAACTGGGAAACGTTCTAACTCTGTGCGTTGTGCCGGGTGGCGGCTGCGCCTTACCCGGCCTACGGTTCAGGGTGTTGTAGGCCCGGTAAGCGCAGCGCCACCGGGCGATATTACAGAGGCAGGCGCATGGCGCAGCGCGTTTCATACGCCAGGCCGTGCGCTGCCTCTTCTTCTCTTTTCTGACGCAGTTCAGGCGTGAGATCGGTGACGTATTCAAACCCCAGCCGTGCATAGAACGGCGCGTTCCACGCGACGTCCCGGAACGTCGTCAGCGTCAGCGACGCCAGCCCTGCCTTACGGGCATGGTCAGCCGCACGGGCGATGAGCTGCCGGCCAATTCCTTTTCCCTGCCAGTCCAGATCGACCGAGAGCTCCACAATAAACAGCGACGACGCGTGCGCTTCTGTGAGGATAAACCCCACGGGGCGATTGTTCGCCGCTGCCAGCCAGCTTAGCCCGCGTTCGACATACCCGAGGTGCTGTTCTACGGAAATGACCTCACCCCCGGCAAGCCAGGCGAGTGCCGGGACGTCACGAAAACGTCCGGCCGCCGCGCGCTCAATGGCGGGCAGGGCGGTAACGTCGCTAGGGGCAGTGGGGCGAATATGAATGTGCATGGCGGCAAGTATAGCCTGACCCGTCGACGTTATTCCGAGCAGATCAGCACCGGTGAGTAAAAATTGCTGATCACCAGCGCGTCTTCCGGCGTGCGCTCTATCGTCAGAAGCCTTTTATTGCCCAGCGTCAGGCCCGCGACGTACTTTTCAAAGACCCCTGGCGGCATGGCATCGTGGCTAAAACGCTCCACTTTTTGAATGACAATCTCATACAGTTCGCCCTCAACGTGACGCCATTTAAACATCTCCTGGCGGGAAACCTCCCAGCTGCGCGGCGCGTTCACCACGCTGCCGTTTAGCGTGATGTACCCCGTTTTGTCGGGATGAAAACGCATAATGATCTCGCCGTCAAAGGTGAAGTCGTGGCTGTCGCGCCTGTCGGAAAAAGTCAGGTTTCCGTCGCAGGCCACCGACAGCGGGGGCGTGTAAAAGTACCACGCCAGCGCGGCGCCCAGCAGCAGCAGGTTGAGGATCAGAATCAGCCAAACTTTTTTGTGTCTCATATCACCACTCGTAATAGTAAAGCGTACGACAGGCGCTGGCTTTACCCCTCGTGAGGGAACATTGGGAGAGCACCAGCCGCCCTTCGTGGCCGTAGAAAAGCGTTCTCTGAATGTGCATGTAGAAAATAGAATTTCTCAGGCACGGAAGATGGCCATCCTGCTGAAGACTCTGCGCCAGCCCAATCGCCTTCTCATGGAACACGTCCGCCAGCGGCGTAAAGGTGTAGACCGGACACGTGCCAATATGGGTCAGCAGGTGGATCTCCCGCTGCTGGGTTGCCGGCTTGATTACCGTTATCCAGATGCACAGCGCAACGATCGCCAGCGTGAGCGCACCGCAGAACAGCACGTCCGGTCGAACGCGCCTTACGGATGTCGCCGTTTTGGCTGCCGGACACGGCTCCTCCAGCGCGGTGACCGTGACGTCTGCGCTGAGCATAAAGCCCGTTTTAGGTACGGTGACGATAAACAGCACGTCGGGAAGCAGGCTTGCCAGCAATTTGCGTAAGATGCTGATGTACTGGTTTAGCGAATTGTTCGACCCCTGCAGCCCGCGCCTGTCCCAGACCTCCTGAAGAAGCGTCTCTCGTTCGACCACGTTCCCATGATGCTGCACCAGCAGCTTCATGATGGTATTGGCCGTGCAGGTGAGGATCTGCGCATCCTCATCCGGCGCATTGATAAGAGAAACAGAACCGTCCTCGTCGTTGTAGACGAGGGCGTCAGCAAGCAGGTATTTCATAAGTTGTTGTAATACAGACAGAGATAACGAATAAAAGAACAGGCCTTTCGCCTGATTAAGCAGAGCTGTTGGCTATTTTAGCGCCATTGTTACCGATAACATTGATCCAGGCAGGATTTTGCGCTGTTTAATAAGTCAGCGTGATTATCACGTCATCGCTGAATTCCCCCGTGCCGCTCAGGGGCTGCGCCGGGACGTCTCCGTAGACGGTGAAATTCTGCGTCCCGCCCGCGGGGTTGGTGACCTGCATCGCATCGCCGCTGCTTTGGTCGCCCCAGCGTTGCGTGGTCCCCGCATCCTGCCAGAGGCCGTAGCGCAGGCACTGGCCTTCATCGTTGCACAGCTGCCGCTGGTTGCCGCTGGCATGATTGCCTTTTCCCATCGCGAGCGTGAACGCGGTGCCGGCCGGGCAGCGCGTGGTGAGGGTGGCCGTGGAGCGCGTCGGGCGCAGCGTGGCGGTGCTGGTCAGGGTGCCAAAGTTAAGCGGGGTGACGTGCTCTATGTAACATCCCTCGCGAATTTCGGCCTGCGCGCTGCTTCCGCCCTGCACCTGTTCGCCCTCGGCGGAGCCGTCTGAACAGTTCTGCAGGGCATCCTGACGGGAGGCGCTGTGCCACGCTATGCGCAGATTCATGTTGTAGTTGTAATAGTGGTACGCCGGGAGCTGGCTTTGCCCTGCCGGGAGGGTGGCGATAAGCGGAAAGCTGCCGCTGATATTGGCATTGCTGTCGGCGGTCAGGGTCTGCTGGATAAGATCCCCGCGGCTGGCGGGACCCAGCTCCTGGGAGCGCACGACGCCGTTGAGAATACGAAAAATCAGGGTGTATTGTTTACCCTCCTCGTCCCCCGGCGAGACCATCTGAAAGGGCGGAGCGTCGATGCTGCTCAGGCAGACATTGATATACTCTGTCGTACCGAGGTTGTCCGCCTGGCAGCTGAATTTGACCTCGGCGTGGGTCGAGGCCGCATTGCCCGCCGCGATAGCGCCAAAGTTGATGACGGCAGGCGAGGTTATCCAGCAGGCGGCCGCCATCGTCTTCAGGGACAGCAATAGCAGCAACATTATCGAGGCTCTTAATGGCACAGTTGTTCTCCAATATTTAGTACGGATGATGCCTTCCGGGGCGCCGGAAGCGTCACCCGACATTCTCCCTGACCGGTTTTCACCACCAGTTCACCCGGCAGGGGCGGGTCTTCAAGCCAGATAAACCCGTCGCGCCCCACGATGGTGGCGCCGTGAGGCGTTGACACGATGCTGCCCAGCGGAAGCGGCGTGCCGCGGCCGTCGATCAGCCTGGCCTGAACCGTCACAGCGTGATGGACGTTAAAATCGACTTTTACCGCGCTGCCGTTATCCGGTCTGGCATACATGTCGGTGACCGGGGCAATCACATCGGAAGGCAGATCCAGCGGATTGATGGTGACTTTGCTGTTGTGGTAGCGCGGCAGGTCGGTCAGCAGAAGATACCCCTCCTCGTCGGTTTCGCCTGCCGGGCGGTTTTCCAGCATCACCGGCACGTGCCCGATACCGCGCGTTGAGACCAGTGCCAGGCCCTGCTCGCTGTAGCGCAGGGCGTGCAGGCTATTATCCAGCAGCGTCAGGCTGCCTTCGGCTGAGGCATACCGATTGCCCACGTTAGCGCCTTGCTCCAGCCCCACATGCCACTCTCCGGCGTGGCCCAGATAGCCCACGTCAGCATACTTTTCCCGGCGTTCACCAACGCTTTGCCCCAGCTGCCATGACCAGCCGCCGGTCTGGTCGTCCGGCTGATGGCGATAGTCCATGCGCGGCGAGTCCTGGCTGGCCTGAAGCGAGAGGGTGTCCTGGCGGCCCAGCGGGAGGGAGAGCATAAGCTGAACGTTGCTCGACGCGTCCGTAAACGAGCGGGTATAGCTCAGCGTGGCGGCGAGATGCGCCGGTAACAAAACGGACCAGGAGGCATTGAGGTAGCGTTGTTTGTTGCCCTGAATGTCTTGTTGTACCCAGCCTACGCCTGGCGTACCGACATGGGAGAAAGAATGGCTCAGCCACACGCTATCGCTGCGCCTGACGGGCACGGCACCGCTCATGCGGGCATTATCGGCGAAGGCGGCATCGGTACGCACGGTGCTGGCGGAAATGCCCGTCCCGCCGCCGTTCCACTGCCAGCCAAGGCCCCACTGCATCCCCTGACCGTAGGGACTGTCGCTCGCCGCGACGTGCTGGCTGACAATGCCTGCACCGGGGGATATCAACCAGTCAACGCCCGTTCCGAGATTGCGCAGCTTGCGCTGCTGCTCCGTATGCAGCGCCATCGTCAGGTGGTTATTGACCCCATAGCGCCAGCCGGCGTCGAGCATTGGCGATGCGGCATAGTCGTCGGAACGCTGGGCGTAGTTTTGCCGCATCCAGCCGATATCCAGCGAGCCGCTGCTGAGCCCTTCGGCCAGCATTCCCGGTGCGCCGTACACGTCGAGCTGTACGGTGCGACGCTGGCCGTTGATGTCGGTAATGACCACCTGCGCCTGCCCGCTTCCGGTGAAGGCCGGCAGAGTATCCAGCGTAAATGCTCCCGGCGTGACGCGTTGGCTGCTCTGCCTGAGCCCGTCTATGTAAAGATCGACCGTTGAAGGCAGGACCGCCGTGTCGCTGTAGCGGCTACGCGGTTCGGTATTGAGCTGCGGATCGAGTTCAAAATTACGCGCCCAGTGCAGGCCGCCAAAGCGAACCTGGCGGCTCCAGCGCGTGCCCGTGGTGATGCTGTCTCCCAGCGCCAGGGTGGTCAGCGAATCGGTATTGTCCCACTGCCAGCGGGTTTCAAGACGCGTATGGGTGGGCCGGGCGGCACTGTTTTCCTCCCCGGCATGGCTTGAAAAGCTGCTGCTGAGCGTCCCGGGCAGCACCCCGGACGCGGTCAGCTCGGTTTGGGCATTCAGCTGGCGTTTACCCTGCGCATCGCTGGCGTAGAGGGCGTAGCCGAGCGTAAACGCGCTGATGGGCTGGGCCTCAGGATAGGCGTACTGCGGGGGCGATTTTTCGAGCGTCAGATGCTGCTGTCCCTCGAGCGCCTTTGCCTCGGCCGTAATCGACACCTGCTGGGCAAGCAGGTCGATATCAACCTTCAGGCCCGGCAGGGCCGTCAGTTCTACCCAGCCGCTGCGATCGTCCGGGGCACGGAGCCCCAGTTTTTTGATGTCGCTGTCGCTAATCCACAGCGCATCTTCCACCACCCGGCAGGCCCACAGATCCCCACGCGGGGCGTGATTCACGGTGATGGCCAGCCATTGTACGGTGTCGGCGGGTCCTTCAGTGCGGGCTGACAGCATCAGCGGTAGCCAAAGCAGGAGCGCGAGTAGCGAGCGGGCGCAGGGGTAGCTGGCTGGCATGGTGGTCATCGTTGAGGTAGACGCGTAACGCGCTGAGCGTATGGCGTGACGCTTGCTTAAGTTTTACAAGAGCGGTCTGTCCCGGCAGTACATAGCCCGCCAGTCCTTTAACCGAGCCCGCAACCTGCCCACTGGCCGTCAGGGCCTCAAGATGGCTCAGGCGAATATGGCTGTTTCCGGCGTTATAGCAGCGGATCGTCGCCGGGCTATCCGCCTGTTCACAGCTCAGGGCATCGTGGCCGACGGGGGCATTCTGGGTTCCGGCAATGAATACCGGAATCGAATAGCGCAGCAGGAAGTGCACGCCGTTGGGATTGGCCGCGCGGGAAAGGGTATCCGGCAGCTCATCGATGACCAGCCGGTAGCTTTGCTCCCGGTCATCGATGCCCGGCTGCATGACGATGATACGTACCAGCTGCTGCTGACCCGGCGCCAGCGCGGTCATCGCCGGGCTGCTGACGACCTCATCGGTGGCGGCTAAGACATCCTGACCGTTTTTCTGGGTCCATTCGTATACCCGTATCTGCGCGTGAATGGCCGCTTTTCCACTGTTGGTGAGGGTGACCGCTGTCGCTCTTTGGCCGCTTTGCAGATCGAGCGTGACGGGCGCCACCTGCAGCGTGGCGGCCAGCGCGTAGCGCGACAGCAGCGCTAGCATCGTGAGCCACAGAATGAGGCAGGGAAGATAACGACGCACGATCAGTACACCAGGTTTAAGGTGATGTCGTCGCTGTAGGCCCCTGCCTGTGCGGTCGTCAGGGCGCCTGCGTCAATCACGCCATAGAGCGTCTCTTTCTGCTCCTGACCGTTGCCGGTGTCGGTTAGCCCATCGGTGCTGGTGATTTGCGTCTGTTTGCCCTCGTCAGCAAAGAGTTTCCAGGCAATCTTCTGTGCGCCCGTTTCGCCGTTTTCCGGCTTCAGCCAGAAGGTGCCGTTCTCGCTGCTGTCGTTGCTGGTGGCGGAAAGAGTGAACGGGGTACCGTTGGTACAGACGATATCAACCTGCGTGCTGGCCTGAATTTCGCTTGATTCATCCGAGCCGTGGCGAGCGAAATTGAGGTCGTTGGCTTTGAGGGTGCACGACTTCACGACCTCAAGTGAGACGTGCATCGTCGCGCTTGCGGTACTGTCCGCGGCGATAGCGGCGGCAGGAAGCAGGAGAGCGGAACAACATACAGCAGTGGTGATAATTTTCATGATCTTATTTCCTGACGTGAGTAACAGTGCAATTACAAAGAGAATGACTGAGCGTCCAGCAGGCAGAGTTTTCGATGGAATTCCGCCAGGCTGTGACAGCAAAATTTGTTCATCGCGTTACGCTTGTGGGTGTAGATCGTTTTAGGTGACTTATTGAGAATTTTTGCGATACGAACCGGGCTGAATCCTTTATGTAAGAGCATGCAAACCCGCATCTCCTGATACGAGAGCGTGGCGGCGTTTTCGAAGGAAAATGTCGTGTCGCTAAAGCAGCGGCTCAGCTGCGCAAGAGACAGGTTGTCCGCGACCACTCTGACCCGCTCACTGCGCAGCCAGGCGTTTATGTCGCTGACCCAGGCCGCATCCGTAAAAATCAGCCAGTTCTGTGCGGCGGGCGTGTCGAGCAGCCGTTCCTGCAGGCGGGTAAGCCCGTGCGGATCAACGCTGTTGATCCAATACATTTCAGGACGGGGCGTCACGGCCGCCGAAATCATCGAATGGAGGCCAAGCCATAAAAAAGCATTGCTGCTCAGAACGATGACCTGATAGCCAGCATTAGGAATGAAGGGCGTCATTTTTTGCCCCACAGATAGCCCTGGCCGTAGTCGGCCACGCTGGCGCGGGCCAGCGCGAAATCCCCCGCAGTTTCGATGCCTTCTATCAGCACCTTGCTGGCGACGCGCTTGCACTCGCGGGTGAGATGCAGGAACTTTGCCCGCTCGGTGCGCCCGCTCCAGAAGGTATGTTTATCAATTTTGACGCCGCAGAAGCGGATTTGGCTGGTCAGAAGGTCGGGAAGAATATCTTCGCAGACATCGTCAGCCCACACTTCGATCCCCCACTGATGGAGTGTCGCGACGCATATCCGCAGAGCCCGGCTTTGCGCGTCGTCGAGCTGTACCAGCGTATCGAGGTCGGTGACCTCGATAGCAAGCCTCTCCGGGCAGGGGGTCTCTTCTTTTAGCCTGTCGAGGAAGTCCGTTTCCAGCAGCAAATCCGATGTTGCGTTGAGATAATACTTTTCTCTCTCCTCGCAAAACATGGCATGACGAAGCTGCGCAAAGAAGTGCGCCTTACGCTGCGTCGGGGACATCGAGCCAAAGTAGTCTTCGAGATCGACGTGGGGCTTTGCCGTGGACAGTACCTCCCAGGCAATCACATTTTCGCTGCGCAGTGCCCGGATGGATTCGAACTTATAGCCGGTTAGCATGATAAAAGTGCGTAATGCTCCGTGGTGATTCATGGAGCTGCACATGTTATGGATTTGTCTTTTTGCGGGATATTTATAAATTAAACTGGCTTATATAAAGCGTTTTTATCTAATTTATAATGGTTATATAGAATTATTTATTTTCAAAAGTGCCCGGCGGAATGCCGGGCACGCGCGCGTTAGCCCTGTGTACCGACGATTTTGATTTCTACCATGCCAATCCCGATCTCGCGCGGTGAATGCCCCAGGATATTCCCCTCATTGGTCGACTGCGGGTCTGGCGGCACAATCACCAGCGTATTGCTGCGCGATGGGTTTTCAAAATGCAGCGTGTGCGTGGTCACGTCGTTTCCAAGCGTCAGGGTCTGCTCCCGATCGCCCACGCGGACCGGCACGGGCTTGTTGGCGTTGGGCCCGTACGCTCTGGCCGTGATCACCAGATCAAATTGTTCAGGCAGGGGATGGGCGTACTCAATTTTCACCTCGTTGCCCAGCTGCGCGTTGGACCAGCGTCCCCAGGACTCCGGACGCGAGATGCCGCTAAACTGCTTCACCTCTTCCGGCGCGCCGGCTACGTTAAAGATAAAGCTGTCCGCCTTGTAGCGAATATCGTTATCGACGATTTTCAGCATGTCGACGTTGTGCTGATAGCGCGCGGTATCGATAACCGTATCTTTAAACGCGGTTTTGCCTTTCCACTGGGCTTTGTCCACGTGCTGCACGGTTTGCTCTCCGCCAAGCTGACCTTGAGAGACGCACCAGTCGGTAGAGAGCGCAAGCGGCTGCGACCAGAGCTGGCCCATTTTGTAGCACCTGTCCACCCAGACGAAGTTATCTCGGGGGGCAAAATCGGCCAGCTGATAGCGCAGCGGCGCGGAATACTCGCTTTCCGGCAGCGGCTCGACGCGGCCCTCCGACACGCGCAACAGCAGCGGCAGACGGAAATTGCTGCCCGAGAAGGCAATGGTGTTTTTATCCCGATCGATGGTGAAGTCTTTCATCTCTTTCGGGAAATTCCACAGGCGAATGATGTCGGGTTTCCAGGCGAGGATTTTATCCTTCATGTTGAGGAACACTTCCGACAGGGATTGCCCCGACAGCGTGCTGCGGCCAAGGCCAATAAAGTTGTCGCCGCCCAGAATGTCCAGCACGGTTGCGCCGTTATCCATGGAGTTGCGTTTGGTGGCGATGACCTCCTGCTGCGGCTGGTCGCCGCGCAGCACGAAGAACAGGTTGCTGCGATCCTGCTTGCTGAGCTGGTCCCACGCGCTGTTTTTCATCGCCAGATGGTCAGAAGAAACGACGATGACGGTGTTTTTAAACCAGGGCGAGGCTTTGATTTTTTCGACCAGCGCGGCGATGTGCTCCTGGCTGCAGGTCACGGCGCTGAAGGATTTGTTGTTTTTGCCGTCCACATCATAGCTTTTGCGTTTGCAGCTGCGCGAGACGAACCCGTCCGGATGGTGGGTGTCCACCGTCAGCGCAAAGAGCGAGAAGCGTTTGCCGGTGCGGGAGAGCTCCTCGAATTTCTTCCAGGTTTCGTCCAGCACCGTATCGTCATAGAAGCCCCAGTCGTTGCGGTAGCTCGGATCGGCAACCGTCGTTTTTAACTCTTCTGAGCCATACAGGTGATCGAAGCCGTGGGATTTCAGGAACACGTCTTTTCCGGCGAAGCGCAGGTTTGCCCCCTGCATAAAATAGTTTTCGTAGCCGGAGTTTTTCAGAATATCGCCGAGGCAAATATTCTGCGGAAAGAACGTCGACATCGAGGCTGAGGCGTTACCTTCAAAAGGCGCGAACAGCGGGATGCCGCACTGGGAGGCAACCATCCCGGCGATGGTGTAATCCGTACCCGGCAGTTGCATGGTGTGGCTGAAATCGAGGCCTTCGTTTTTCAGTGCGCCCAGGTCTGGCGTCAGGTTCGGAAACGCGTCGTTATCAAAGTACGTGCGCTCCAGGCTTTCACCGTAGATATAGACCAGATTGAGCTTCGGGTTGGCGATCGTTTTCGACGGCTCTTTGTAGTAGGCCGCGAAATCCGGATCGCCGTCGCGGGACTGGGATTTCACCAGTTCGGTGATCTGATGGAACGCCGGGCTGGCGTCGACGGAGGCCAGCGCCAGGAATAGCGCCAGCAGGCTGTAGCCATGATGGTGCGGATGATGGCGACGTCGACGCAGCACCCAGGCCAGCGCGCCAAAAATCGTCACCAGCGCGATGACGAGCCCCAGCCCCGGAAGTATGTACTTACCCACACCCGCGCCCGTCAGGCTGTTCGTCAGGGTGTAGAGCACGGCATCGTTAATGCCGTCGCCTGTAAAGTAATCGCTGGCGTATAGAGTAATGTTTAAAATAATAAAAATGCCGAGCACCACCAGCGTGGCGATAAACCACCAGGTGTTGCGGCCGGCTTTGCAGGCATAGACGCCGACGGAAGCCAGAAAAAGGATAAGGGACATTAGTTCTGACAACAGCATATCCTCATGACGCCAGGTGCTTCGCTGGCTAACTGTTTATTTTTTGGGTCATACACTGTAATTGCGATGTCGTTAAGCTGCAATTTTAGTGTCACGAAAGTGTGCTGTTGTTAGGATTTGGTTTAGAAAATCGTTTTTATGAAGAAGGTCGCATCCTGACAAACGGACGCTGAGACGGTGGCAGGTGGGGAAAACGCTCATTTAACGCCGCGGTGCAAGACTATCGCATTAAACGCGGCGTGTTGTGGCAGAAAATGGGGCGGATCAGGAGAGGAAATTAACGCCTTGTTTCAGCACCAGATCGCAGGCTTTGGTTTTCACCTGTTTCGCCAGAGAAGAGTTGCCGAGGGTGCTCAGGTTAAGCTGCTGGCCGTTCTGCGCGTTAAGCAGACCCTGAATACCGTCCATATAGTTGGTATCCGCTTTCTGCTCCTGGGTATCCAGACCCAGTTTACCCAGCACCTGGTTTTTCACGTTTTGCGCGTCGGTTACGGAAGCCAGTTTTTGCTTAGCGCAATATTCCAGAATTCCCGCCGCGTTGTTCATCGTGCCCGCGCTCAGGCTCTGGCTGCTGTTGCCCAGCAGGCTGGTGAGGGAAGAGGCGGAAAGCCCGCCCTGAGAGCTGCTGCTCTCTTTGCTCAGCTCGTTTGCCGCGCTTGAGAGGGACTCCTGCCAGGATGCCGCTTGCGCTGCGCCGGTAACCAGCAGGGCGCCTAAAAAGGTGCTGATAACAATCTGTTTTTTCATAATGGCTTTCTCAAAAAGGTCCGTTTTGGGCCGGAAAGGGTTCCAGTATATACCTCTACCCGGCCGGCGATTCCTGGAACTGTCTTAATACTCTTTGCCGGTGACGCGGCTGCGGTAACTTTCCCAGTCGAAAATGACGTACAGGCTGTTACCCAGCTTCATGCGGTCCATGACGCGTTCCCCCAGCAGGCGAGTCATCTCGTCGATATTGTGGTTCGTCAGCATGCCGGTGGGGCGTTTGGACGAGGAGCGGCGATCGACAATCTGGTTAATGATAACCTTTTCATAGCGGGATTCCGTCTGAACGCCAATCTCATCGATGACCAGCAGATCCACATTACTCAGATCGTTAAGCAGCTGCTCTTCGCTGGTTTCGCGGTTGCTGAAGGTGTCTTTCATCGCGGACATGATATCGGCCACGGTAATGATGAGGACCGATTTCCCTCGCAGAAGCAGTTCGTTGCAGATAGCGGCGGCGAGGTGGTTTTTACCGGTGCCCGGCTTGCCGCTAAAGATGAAGCTGGCGATGTTGCCGTCGAATTCATCAACGTACTGACGTGCGGCGGCGAGGGCGTGCATCTGCCCGTTGGTTTCAATTTTGTAATTATCAAACGAGCAGTTCTGATGCAGGGGACGAATACCAGAACGGTTAAAGGTGCGCTGCATTTTCATCGCCCGATTTTCGCGGGCGAGCGCGGCGGCGCGGATCTCTCCTTGCTCTTTTTGCCACGCCAGCAGCTCTTCCCCCGTCGTGAAAGCGGGCTTCACGTTGGCAGGCATCATTTTTTGCAGTCGTTTCATCAGGTCGCCGACGTTCTTCATTTCGCACCTCGGAATCCACTGGGGATCTGTTTATCCGGTTCGGAAAACGCGTTGATATCGCGTTTTGGCTGCCCATTGTTGCCTGCGCGGGTGATTTGAAGATGACGCGCGAGCTTTTGCTGCCACTGAATGTGGGTGAAGACTTTCCCTTCCGCCTGCCACCAGGCGGTGAACGCGGCGAGCTCTTCCGCGGTGGCCGGCTGGGTGAGCGCAATGCCCCACAGCGCGGCTTGACGCTGGAAATCCGCGTCCGGCTGCCAGCCCGCGTACAGGGCAAATTTTCCCATCGGCACGGTCACGGGGACGTTAACCGGCTCATCAAAGAACTGGTTGTCCAGCGTGATATCGCTCGCCGGGCGCGACAGCTGCGCTTCTATCTCCAGAAGCTGTGCCAGACGTTCCGGTGTGATTGCGTAAAACGCCGGAGCGTTGTCGGCAAAAACCGCAACCGTGCCACCGTCGGCGTGGGTCAACACACCGCGCGGGTCGCGCATAAAGGCATCAATACCAGCAATGCTGGTGGTCAGAATTCTGGAGGACATAACGCTTACTCTACTGATAACGACGGGCGTGATATGGGCTTATGGTAGCACAGAGAGGATGAGGGAATAGAGGGGATTTCCCCGGTGGCGCTGCGCTGACCGGGGCTACAGTCGTAGGTCAGATAAGCGCAGCGCCATCAGGCATTTATCACGCGATGATATTCAGGGTCACGTCGATGTTGCCGCGGGTCGCGTTAGAGTACGGGCAAACGATGTGTGCGGCATCCACCAGCTTTTTGGCTTCCGCGGGATCCATACCTTCAACGTAGATGTTCAGTTTTGCTTCAATACCAAAGCCGGTTGGCAGCGGGCCAATACCCACTTCGCCTTCAATAAAGGCGTCTTTTGGCAGGGTAAATTTGTCGCGTGCGGCAACGAACTTCATCGCGCCCAGGAAGCAGGCAGAGTAGCCCGCCGCAAACAGCTGCTCAGGGTTGGTCACTTCTCCGCCCATGCCGCCCATCTCTTTTGGCACGCCCAGTTTTACATCCAGTACGCCATCGGAAGAGGTCGCGCGGCCGTCACGGCCACCGGTTGCTTTTGCTTTGGCGGTATAAACAACTTTTTCTAAAGACATGGCAGGTTCCTCATTTTCATTAACGTGTGCTATTAAATAGCGTGCGATATATATGGCTAAATAAAGACGCGTAAAGTATAGCCTTACGCGTGCTGAATATGTTGTCGCAAAAGCTCCAGCTGCTGCTTAAGCGCGAGCAGCGTGTCGGTATCACACTGCGCTGCGCATCCTACCGCATGGGGGATACCCGCTGCCTGCTGCTGAAGTTCACGTCCCGCTTCACTCAGGGTGACGGCGACCTGACGTTCATCCTTGCGCGAGCGCTGACGATTTATCAGTCCGGCGCTTTCCAGACGTTTCAGCAGCGGCGTCAGGGTTGCAGAGTCCAGAAACAGCCGCTCACCGATGTCCGACACCGTGACGTCATCCTGCTCCCACAGCACCAGCATCACCAGGTATTGCGGGTAGGTCAGGTTCAGCGGTGCCAGCAGCTGCCGGTACAGCTTATTAAGCGCCAGGTTTGCCGAATAGAGGGCAAAGCAGAGCTGGTTATCCAGCTTAAGCGCAGCGTTTAGGTCGTGTGTTTTCGCGTTCATGATATGAATATAGGTAGTGTGCGATTTAATTGCAAGCAATTTTATGGGCAGGTATAACGCAGAGCCACTTGAACGGCCATTTTACGATAGTGCTGGCGCTGGGCCTGCTCGTCTGCACCGTCTTCAAACAGCAGCGTAAAGGTGTAGCTGTTAGCAACGTAGTGAAAGCTGAAGCTGCTTATCAGGCGATGAAGATCGCGGGCGTCAACCGTCTGGCTGAACAGCTGTTTTTCTTTACCCCGACGCAGGATCTCTTCCAGCAGGTCGAGCGCGCTACGGTTGACCTGGCGGAGATAGCTCGACTGCTGCATAAAGCGGCCGCGCTGCATGTTTTCCATGCAGATAATGCGGATGTAATCCGGATGGTCGGCATGATAGTCAAAGGTGGCTTCAACCAGACTGACCAGCGCTTCGACGGGCGGCATTCCCGACAGGCTGAGCGCTTTTTCACTGGCGCGAATTTGGGTGTAAACATGTTCCAGAACGAGGAGATAGAGATTCTCTTTATTCTTAAAATGGTAAACCACCATGCGTTTGGTGGTGCCTGCTTTCTCCGCGATCTGCTCCATCCGGGCACCGTTCAATCCATATTCGGCAAAAAGCGCGATAGCGCTCTGAAAAATTTTCTCTTTCAGGCTGGATTCTTCACTGTGCTCGGGGTGTTCGCTGCCGTGGTTAGCCACATCCTTTCCTTATTTTCACCAGACGGTCCAGAAAGATTATCTCCATGGCAGCGAAATAACACAAATATCAAACGCGTGGGCGCTTACGGTACAGCCACAGCCCGGGGATCGAAAGCCCGATGGAGAGCGCGCCGACAATGGACGAGGCCTTAAGAAAGTTGCTCAGAAGGAGGATCATCTGAGGCTCGGTGTAGCCAAAATGGCTGATTTTCACCGCGGATATCATCGCCGTATAGGCCGATATGCCGGGGAACATCGGGATCACCGCGGCGACGGTGAACACTTTGGGGTGCGCCAGATACCAGCGCGACCACTGGATGCCGATACTGCCGACCAGCATGGAAGCCATAAATGTCGACCATTCGATGTTAAAACCTGCCGTCATCATGACCATTCGCGAGCCATGGCCTATCGCGCCGAGCAGCGCACACCACGGCAGAGCGCGTTGCGGAACGTTAAACACCATCGCAAAGCCGACGGCAGGAATGGCGGCCAGAAGCATGTCCTGCGCCAGCGCCAGCAGAAAATCTATCACGCCCATCCGCGTAACCCCCATAGCGTCATAGCCATGACCACGCCGATGCAGGTTGCCAGCGTGAGCAGGCTGGCGATGGCCCAGCGTGCCAGACCGGTATTGATGTGCCCTTTAAACATGTCGGCGACGGCGTTAATCAACGGGAAGCCCGGGACCAGCAGCAGCACGCTGGCGGCCATGGCAATCGTCGGGGTGTTGGCAAACTGCGGCAGGCGCAGCAGCAGGCCGGAAACCGTGGTGGCGACAAACGCGGTGATGCAGAAGTTAATTTGCGGGTGCAGCTGCCGGTGTGTCAGCAGCTGGCGAACATACATGGCGATGCTGCTGGCGAAAAAGGTGACGATCGCACCGTCCCAGCCGCCTTTATTGAGCTTACAAAAGCAGGCGCACGACAGCCCCACCATCAGCACGACAAGCCAGCGCGGATAACGCAGTGGCTTGATTTGGTTGAACCGCTTTTCAATCTCATTGAGATCGAGAAGCTTATGTTCAGCAAGGATGACGATATGCTGCACTTCGGTCACGACGTGCATGTTAATGCCGCGGTCATGGTTTTTGCGGGTAGAGGTCAGGCACTGACCGTCTTTGATTGTGGTCAGCACAATGGCGTTGGATGAGATGGCGCTCTCAACGCTGTCCATACCCAGCGCCAGCCCCAGCCGGGTTGAAAGCTCCTCGACCAGCGCGCTCTCTGCGCCGTGCTGGAGCAGAAAAAGCCCGCACTTTATACATAGCCGCGTGATAGCACGCTGCGTTGACCGATCTGCCTGCATGTCTTGTCCTGAAGAAGAAGATGGAGAGTTGCCGCCTGGCCCATAACGATTACTTTTAGCACAAAGTGCAGTGTCTCTTGCTGTGGGTCAGATCAAGGTTTATGCAAACAGTTGCAGCCCCGTGTCGTGAAAGGAGGTGGGATTAATTTATTAATGTGGTGAATTGTTAATGCGGGAATATAGAATATTTGTATTTAGTTATTCTAATTTTATATTGTTATTATTTTAACGGCATCGGAATTAAATTTATTTGCGCTTTATGAGATATTACCGCTGTTTTAGGTATTTCTTAAATTAAAAACATTTCTCATCTTCTGCTTGTATTAATCAGTTTTACACTCAGGGACGAAAACACTTATACATTGATGCGTTTTAACGTTACTCATCATATGAAAAATGGACACGGAGGGTCTATGTTGTCATTGCATGGTAAGCATGGCGTTGTCATTAGCCGGATACCCGTAATGCAAAACGGGTTGGGGGGCGTTATAGCACGCCATTTCCCCGATGTTGAATTGACCTATTGCCGCTCATTGCAGGAGTTAACCCTGCTTCAGTTACGCCGCGCAGACGTCATTATTGCTGATATTTCAGGTGAATACCGAAATCCTCGGGGCACGCTTGAAGAGTATTACGCTTTACTGAATCAATACCGGGAAACTCACTGGATCTTCTTAGTCTCGCGTCCGCTTTACCCTATTGCGGTTGAGTTGCTTATGCGGCCGGAAAGCACGTTGCTTTCAGATATGGAGCCGATTGAAGGCGTGGTCAAGGCTATCCGGGCCGGGCGCGAGCGGGCAGAGCGGATAAGCCAGACGCTGTTAACCCCGGAACCTCAGAGCGTGGAAGATGAAGATGAACCTTTTATCGCGCTCACACACTCCGAACGCAAGGTATTACGCCTGTTAGGCAAGGGATGGGGGATTAACCAAATCGCCACATTGCTCAAGAAGAGCAATAAAACGATAAGTGCGCAGAAAAACAGTGCGATGCGACGGCTGTCGTTACGGAGTAACGCCGATATGTACGCCTGGATCAACAGTACACAGGGAATGAGAGAGCTGAGTCTTATATCAGCCTATGGAGAGTTCGAGGAATGGAAAAAACCAATTCAACAAGGCATATCGCCATCATCGAAAATTGCACGATGAGTGCTGTTGGGTTACAGCATCTTTTTGCGATGTCCGCCCTGAGCCAGTATCAACTGCATCTGTTTAGTGAATTTGACAGCTTTAAGCGTACACTGCATCACGTTAATTTTTTCTCGCTGATCTATTCACTTGCCGATGCCCGAGAGGAGCGCCGTAACTGCCTGGCGCACCTGCGTGACCTTGCGTTTACGCATGGCCATATCCAGCGCATCATACTCGTCTCTGACGAGACGGAAGCGCGCCTCATCAGCCATCTTTCGCCGTCACGCCTGCACGGTGTGGTCAGCAAGTCGGTGACGCTTGAGCATCTTCAGAAGGAACTCATTGAGCTGCTGAGTGAAACGCTGCGCATTAATGACAATATGCTGAACCACTGGTACTGCAGTCAAAACAGAATGTTAAGCCCAACGGAACGCGCGATTCTGCGTTATATGTCCTGCGGATATTCCATTCCTGAAATCGCGGCACAGCTTGAACGCAATATTAAGACCATCCGGGCACATAAGTTTAATGCGATGGTGAAGCTGGGGGTAAATTCTGACGTAGGGTTGCTTGATGCGGCGGATATTCTTACGCATCTTCCGGCAAGAGATCCGCACAGTCTGGCACTCGGTAAGCCCACATTTTTATAACCTGCCTTTTACGCGCCAGATGCACTCTGGCGCTTCAATCAGATGCAAACATCCACCCATTTTGCGGAAGTCAGCTCTGCCATTCTGTCAGGTGAAATACGCACGGCACTGTGAATTGCGCCTGCGGCAGGCAGCACTTCAGCGTACTGCTTTAAAGAGATATCGCAGTAAACCGCGAGCGGGTTTTCTAGTCCGAACGGGCACACACCGCCAACGGGATGGCCGGTGATGGTCACCACTTCATCACTGCTGAGCATGCGCGCTTTCGCACCAAAGGTGTCTTTCAGCTTTTTGTTATCCAGACGCGCATCGCCTTTCGCCACCACCAGAATCACCTCATTTTTAACCTTCAGCGACAAGGTCTTGGCGATCTGTCCCGGCTCAACGCGATGGGCGGCAGCAGCCAACGCAACAGTAGCGGTACTCTGGCTAAGCTCGATAACGTCTATATCCGGCGCGTTGTCGGCAAAAAACTGCTGTACGGACTGCAAACTCATTGTTTCCTCCTGACAAATATCCTGCGTAATCTGTCATAAGAATTTATGCTCTGTAAATATCTCTTCGGTAACAAATATCCCGAACGGCTAATTTCTGGATCCCCTTCACAATCACAGAAACCGGTTACAGTAACCGGTTGCAGAGCGTGGTGCGTAGATTAATACTGAGTATGTAACGTCCCCTGTATCCAATAATAAGAGCCAATTATGAAACCATTTCGTCTGAGCAGTACCGCGGGTACACAAGCCAGCAAGGTTGTGAAGCTGATTTATGGAACAACGTGCGGCGCAAATGTGCCTGTAACAAACGTCTGACAGGAGATCTGCCATGTCTGCCAACCATGCTGCGTTTAACCTGATATTCCGTTTTGTTGAAAACTACGTCAGCCCGATTGCCGGGCGGATCTCTTCCCAGCGTCACGTCATGGCCATCCGCGATGGATTCATCTCCGCGATGCCGTTTATGATCGTGGGCTCATTTTTGTTAGTGTTCGCTTACCCACCTTTTTCGCCTGATACCACCTGGGGTTTCGCGCGCGCCTGGCTGGATATGGCGAAACAGTTTGAAGGCCAGATCCTGACGCCGTTTGATATGACGATGGGCATTATGTCCATTTATATTTGTGCGGCCATTGCCTATAACCTGGGTAAACACTACGTCAAATCGCATCAGCTGGATCCGTTTATGTGCGCCATGCTGTCGCTGATGGCGTTTCTGCTTGTCGCGGCACCGAAAACCAAAGGCACGCTTCCCGTCGACAGCCTGGGGGGGACGGGCATTTTTACTGCGATTCTGGTGGCAATTTACTGCGTTGAGATGATGCGTTTCCTCAAATCGCATAACATCGGTATTCGCCTGCCGGACCAGGTCCCGCCGATGATCAAAAACTCCTTTGATCTGCTGATCCCGGTGCTGGTGGTGGTATTGACGCTCTATCCGCTGAGCCTGGTGATTCAGTCGCAGTTTGGCATGCTGATCCCGCAGGCGATTATGTCGGTCTTTAAACCCCTGGTTTCCGCGGCGGATTCGCTGCCTGCGATTCTGCTGGCGGTGTTGATTGGTCATCTGCTGTGGTTCGCCGGGATCCACGGGGCGGCTATCGTCTCCGGGATGCTGCAGATGTTCTGGCTGACAAATCTGGGCGCTAACCAGACCGCGCTGGCCGCCAGCCAGCCTCTGCCGCATATCTTTATGGAAGCGTTCTGGACGTTCTTTATCGTGATTGGCGGGTCGGGCGCCACGATGGGGCTGGTGATTTGCTATCTGCGTAGCCGTTCAGCGCATTTACGTTCTATTGGGCGTTTGAGCGTGGTGCCCAGCTTCTTTAACATCAACGAACCTGTCATTTTCGGTACGCCGATTGTCATGAACCCGGTGTTCTTTATTCCCTTCCTGCTGGCTCCGATGGTTAACGCCGTGCTGGCCTGGGCGGCGATGACATTTGATCTGATTGGCCGCGTCATCTCCGTGGTACCCTGGACGGCACCGGCGCCGATAGGTGCCGCGTGGGCCCTGGGCTGGGATTTCCGCGCGGCCATCCTGGTTGTGGTGCTGGCCTGCGTATCGGCGATCATCTACTACCCGTTCTTCAAAGTGTACGAGAAGCAACTGCTGGAGCAGGAAGCGGAGGAAGCGCAGCGTAACGCGGAAGAGGAAAATCAACAGGTGGCCTAGGTAAAAGCAAAACGGCAACATAAGTTGCCGTTTATAGTGTTTTTTCCCTCTCCCTGTGGGAGAGGGGCAGGGTGAGGGCATCAGGCCGGTCCTGACTACTTCAGCGTGCAATCCCCGCACTGCTTAACGTCCGGCAGACGATAGCGCTGACAGCAGGTGCGACGTACCAGAAGCCCATCACGTAGTACGACGGTACGGAATAGCGGGTTGTCACGGCCATCGGAAAGCTGTTTTGCAAAGAAACAGGACTGACGCAGGGCGTCAACGTTCTCATCACCGAGAAGTGGCTTCATTTCCGTTAAATACCAGTGGATTAAATAGCCGGTATTGCTCCAGATAAGCTTCCCGTTAATTTCTCCCGTCGCTTCAAGCGCGTCCACAACCGGGATCAGGGCCTGAGTGATAAGCTGCTCCATTCGTTCCTGAGCGGTAAGATGCTCTGCGTTCTGGTCTTCGTGGAGATCGATCCAGAAACAGGCTGCACGCCCGGTTTCGTGAAACTCGACGTGGAAATTATCCGGCGAAAGTTCCAGCATGCTTTTTTGCGTTAACAGCGCCAGCATCAGGGGAGGCACCATCAGCCCGATATACCACTGTGCCCAGAGGGAGAGCAGGGGTTTATTTTCCCGCGTAAGGTCGGGCTGATTACGATAGATATGGTCGGAATAGGTGGCCAGCAGCGATTGCAGTTTTGACGGTTGACGCCACTCTGAGAGCGTCATGGCGTGGTGCGGGTGCGCTTCATCAAGCCGGATAAAGTCCAGCAGGTGGGCACGCGTTTCCGCAATCTTGTCCCGTATGGCATCCGCAAGCGAAACATTCCCGCTGGTGAGGGGCGCTCGCCAGAGGAGGGGTTCGACAATGTGTGCGGTATGCGTGGCCATAGTATAGATAGAAATCTAAATGATAATGATTGCCAATCCTAACTATTGCTCAAACCAATGGCAAGACTTTTTCCTGGCGACAGTGCCGTGATGTTTATGCCGTCTGCAGCTCTTCGCTCAACAGAATGTTATTGCGCCCCATATGCTTTGCTTCGTAGAGGGCTTTGTCCGCTTTTTCCAGCGCGCCCTCTGCGTCTTCATCCTCGAAAATGGCAATGCCTATGCTGATGGTGACATTTGTCGCGACGCTTTCGTTAAACAGATGCGGGATTTTTAAATCGTAGACTTTCTGACGGATCCGCTCTGCCGTCTGGCGGGCATGCTCAAGTGAAATATTTGTCAGCAGCACCATAAACTCTTCCCCGCCAAAGCGCGCCACGATATCGCGAGAACGCACGGCGTCGCGGATTGCCGCAGAGACGCGTTTCAATGCCTGGTCGCCCATCATATGGCCGTAATGGTCGTTATAGGCTTTGAAGTGGTCGATATCCATCAGCAGGACAAAGTGCTCGCCATTTTCTATCGCCGGCAGGTTCTCCAGACGGCTTTGCAGACCGCGGCGATTATAGAGCCCGGTTAGAGGGTCCATCATGCTGAGATCGGTAAGGGTTTCTCGTTCTTCCAGCAAGCGTGAGAGCAGTTCCTGAGCAAAACGATCGTTACGCCTTTGCAAAATGTTATGAATAGCGATTGCCACCACAGGAAGTGCGAAAGAATAGGACATTCTTAGCCATATATCGTGTTCGCTTAGCAACAGGCAGACAATAAAGGCGGGCAATGAGTGCAGGATAAATGCTTTGATATTACTGGCGAATGCCAGCGTTCCAATAAAAAGCACCGTTAATAGGGCAATTAACAAATACGTACCATGGTCGTGGGTAATTAAGGCGAACTTCGAGTCAATTTGCCAGGCCCACAAAATACCGAAGATCCCTGAAACAACAGGAATATTTATCTTCCGCGCTCTTTTTCTCCAGTGCCAGACGAACAGGCCGGTGCTGATGGCGAAAATAGCAATCAGCGGAGCTGATAACAGGCGTACAGAATTGAGCGGATTTGTTACCGAGAACACTGCCGAGGTTGCGTTCAGAAATAAAAATAAACGTAACGATAATTGATATTTGCTGTGGACCAAAGACCGCCAGGATTGTGATGTCATAGTCGTGCGTTTTTATTAAAATTTAATTAAAACAAATAAGTAGGTGTTGTTTCGCAATAAAATATGCAAAAAACTCAAAGAGTAATTATCAGAAAATCTTTAGACGCAGTTAACAGGTGGGCAATTTATCACCTTAGGCAATTCCTGTCATTACGGGAAAGGTAAAGGTCGACGGTTTTTGATTCATTCAGCTGACAAATGATAATGCCTGTCATATGATATTGGTTATCATTATCGTTGTGAGAGGCTGGATCATGTTGAACAGGACGCTGGGAAGTGGTTGGGGGGTATTGCTACCGGGAGCCATTCTCGGCGGTTTGATGTTTGCCGATCTCTCTCTTGAAATCTGGAAAGCCATCATTGTCTCAGGGCTGTTAGTTACCGCAGGCATGATCTGGCATAAGCAACTGCGCCACTTTGTTTTATTGCCGTCGTGTGTCGCACTGGTCAGTGGAATTCTGGTGATACTGATGAGTTTGAAATAACAGGGAAAGAAGATACATCAGAGGGGATGTAAGATAATTGGTGCGAGGGGGGGGACTCGAACCCCCACATCCTAAGGACACTAACACCTGAAGCTAGCGCGTCTACCAATTCCGCCACCTTCGCACAGTCATCTTACTGGTTTGATATTGCCTCGTTGGTGCGAGGGGGGGGACTCGAACCCCCACATCCGTAAGGACACTAACACCTGAAGCTAGCGCGTCTACCAATTCCGCCACCTTCGCCCAGTGCGAGCAATATCATCGTGATTTATGGTGCGAGGGGGGGGACTCGAACCCCCACATCCGTAAGGACACTAACACCTGAAGCTAGCGCGTCTACCAATTCCGCCACCTTCGCATACCATCGATACTGTAAAAGTATCTTAACCACGGAGGCGCATTCTAGATGTTTTCAGCTTTACGTCAACAGAAAAGTGCGCACGTTTTATTGATTGCTGCAAAAATGGTCGGAGCAGAGACGCCTGTTTGCCGGATGGCGCTTGCGCGTATCCGGCAAACAGGATTGGATATTACTTTTTGGCCTGGCGCGTCATCACGGTGCGGTAGACCTTAAAGCGGCCGGTCTGGGCGATCACTTCGTGGAAACCGAAGGTTTCATCCAGCACTTTCGGGTACGCCAGGAAGGCGTTAGCGACGATACGCAGCTCACCTCCGCTGTTAAGGTGACGCACTGCGCCACGGATCAGCGCTTGCGCGGCTTCCAGGCTAGTCTCCATGCCGTCGTGGAACGGCGGGTTAGAGATGATCATGTCGAAGCGACCCGTCACGTCAGAGAAGACGTTGCTGGCAATGACTTCGCCTTCAATGCCGTTTGCTGCAAGCGTTGCACGGCTGGCTTCAACCGCTGGCGCGCTGACGTCACACAGGGTTAAACGGACTTTAGGTGAATGGCTGGCGAGCACGGTTGCCAGCACGCCCGCGCCGCAGCCTACGTCCAGTACTTTCCCTTTTGTGTGCGGCGTCAGGGTGGAAAGCAGCAGCTTGCTGCCCGTATCCAGCGCGTCACGGCTGAATACGCCCGGCAGGGTTTTAATGGTCAGGCCGTCAAGCGTGTATTCATCCCAGAAGGTACTGGCATCAAATGTTGTCTGTTTTTCCAGGCGGCCATGGTACAGACCACAGCGGCGCGCGCTGTCGACTTTGTTCAGCGGAGCGTAAGCTTCCAGCATCTGTTCTGCACTGCGCACGCCGCTGCGGTTCTCGCCCACCACGAAAATATCGCAGCCGACCGGCAGCAGGGAGAGCAGGTTCATCAGCTGGAACTGGGCTTCCGGTTTGTTCTTCGGCCAGTAGTAGATCAGCGTATCGCAGTCGGCGATATCGCTCTGCTCTGCCACCAGGCTAAAGCGCGCGCGCTCGCCCATCTGGCGGCTCAGCACCTGCCAGTGGTGGTAGTATTGGGTGTGGGCACGGCTTTCAGCACAGTCGAAACGCGCAGGCAGGTCATCCTGCATATCTCCGGCAAACAGAATACGGCTTTCTTCGAAATCATCACTGTGACGCAGCAAGACTTCACTTGCCGGGGTAAATGCAGACATGAATTGTTCCTCAATAAACTCAGGCGGGGATTATAGTAGGTAGATGGCGCAGTTTCGACACATTTGCTATATTTGCGCGCCTGAGAGACAGGAGTTTTCCCTATGACATCCCGACGAGACTGGCAGTTGCAGCAGCTGGGCATTACCCAGTGGGCTTTGCGTCGCCCGACGGCGTTGCAGGGCGAAATCGCTATCTCCATCCCGGCACACGTTCGCCTGGTGATGGTGGCGGAAGAACTGCCTGCCCTGAATGAACCCCTGATCGGTGATGTCCTTCGCAGCCTGAAGCTGACGGCCGACCAGGTGTTACAGCTGACGCCAGAACGGGTCGCTATGCTTCCTCCCGATAGCCGCTGTAACAGCTGGCGTATCGGAGAGACGAATGAGATCCCCCTTCAGGGAAGCCAGATCTGCACGCCAGCGCTGGACGAACTGAAAGCCAACCCAAAAGCGCGAAGCGCGCTATGGCAACAAATCTGCGAATATGAACACGATTTCTTCCCTCACGACGCCTGACCTGACCACAGCGTTCGCGATTGAAACACGCGCCCACGCGTTTCCGTGGAGCGAAAAGACCTTCGCCAGCAATCAGGGCGAACGGTATCTGAACTATCGCCTGGACGTTGACGGCACCATGGCCGCCTTCGCCATTACGCAGGTTGTTCTTGATGAAGCGACGCTATTTAATATCGCGGTTGATCCCGCGTTTCAGCGCCGCGGGCTGGGAAGAGAATTGCTTGAGCACCTCATCCGTGAGCTCGAAACCCGTGACGTTTTCACCCTGTGGCTGGAAGTGCGCGCATCGAATGCCGCCGCCATCGCGCTCTATGAAAGCTTAGGCTTTAACGAGGCGACAATCCGCCGTAACTACTACCCCACCGCAGAGGGACGTGAAGACGCCATCATAATGGCTCTGCCGATTGGATAACGAAAATAAGGTTGTAACGATGAAATGGGACTGGATTTTCTTTGATGCCGACGAAACGCTGTTTACGTTCGATTCGTTCGGTGGTCTACAGCGGATGTTTCTCGATTATAGCGTGACGTTCACCGCTGAGGATTTTCAGGACTATCAGGCGGTAAACAAACCGCTGTGGGTGGATTACCAGAACGGTGCCATCACCGCGTTACAGCTTCAACACCAGCGCTTTGACGTCTGGGCGGAACGCTTAAAGGTCAGTCCTGGAACGCTGAACGAGGCCTTCCTGAACGCCATGGCCGATATCTGCGCGCCACTGCCGGGCGCGGTTTCCCTGCTGAATGCGTTGAAAGGCAAGGTGAAACTGGGGATCATTACCAACGGTTTTACCGCCCTGCAGCAGATCCGCCTTGAGCGCACAGGCCTGCGCGATCATTTTGACGCGCTGGTGATCTCGGAAGAGGTCGGCGTGCCGAAACCGGATCCGCGTATTTTCGATTATGCGCTGGCGCAGGCCGGCAATCCTGACCGCGATCGCGTACTGATGGTGGGTGATACCGCAGAGTCAGATATTCTGGGTGGCATGAATTCCGGTCTGTCGACCGTCTGGCTTAATGCGCATGGCCGCGTGAAGCCTGAAGGCATCGAGCCGACCTGGACCGTGACGTCGTTGAACGAACTGGAGCAACTCCTGTGTAAACAATGATTGCCTGCCCCCCATTGATGGGTAAAATAGCCGCAAATTCGTATTCCATGATGCGTGGCGTGCTGCCGCGCTTATAAAAGAAGATTTAATTATGACGTTGTCTCCTTATCTGCAAGAGGTGGCCAAGCGCCGCACTTTTGCCATTATCTCGCACCCGGATGCCGGTAAAACGACCATCACCGAGAAGGTGTTACTGTTCGGACAGGCGATCCAGACTGCGGGTACCGTTAAAGGTCGTGGTTCCAGCCAGCATGCAAAATCTGACTGGATGGAGATGGAAAAGCAGCGTGGTATTTCGATTACCACCTCCGTGATGCAGTTCCCGTATCACGACTGCCTGGTGAACCTGCTGGACACCCCGGGCCACGAAGACTTCTCCGAAGATACCTACCGTACCCTGACGGCGGTGGACTGCTGTCTGATGGTGATCGACGCCGCGAAAGGTGTAGAAGACCGTACCCGTAAGCTGATGGAAGTCACCCGTCTGCGCGATACGCCGATCCTCACCTTCATGAACAAACTCGACCGTGACATCCGCGATCCGATGGAGCTGATGGATGAAGTGGAAAACGAGCTGAAGATCGCCTGTGCGCCAATCACCTGGCCAATTGGCTGCGGTAAGCTGTTCAAAGGGGTTTATCACCTCTATAAAGACGAAACTTACCTGTATCAGACCGGTAAAGGCCACACCATTCAGGAAGTGCGCATCGTGAAAGGTCTGGACAACCCGGATCTGGACGCGGCGGTTGGTGAAGAGCTGGCCGCGCAGCTGCGCGACGAGCTGGAGCTGGTGAAGGGCGCGTCTCACGAATTCGACAAAGAGCTGTTCCTGAGCGGTGAAATAACCCCGGTCTTCTTCGGTACCGCATTAGGTAACTTTGGCGTGGACCATATGCTCGACGGTCTGGTGGAGTGGGCGCCGCGTCCAATGCCGCGTAAAACCGACACCCGTGAAGTGGAAGCAAAAGAAGAGAAATTCACCGGCTTCGTCTTCAAAATTCAGGCCAACATGGACCCGAAACACCGCGACCGCGTGGCCTTTATGCGCGTGGTGTCCGGTAAATATGAAAAGGGCATGAAGCTGCGCCAGGTGCGTATCGGTAAAGATGTGGTGATCTCCGACGCGCTGACCTTTATGGCGGGCGACCGTTCGCACGTTGAAGAGGCGTACCCGGGCGACATCATCGGTCTGCACAACCATGGCACCATCCAGATTGGCGATACCTTCACCCAGGGTGAAATGATGAAGTTCACCGGTATTCCGAACTTCGCGCCGGAACTGTTCCGCCGTATTCGCCTGCGCGATCCGCTTAAGCAGAAACAGCTGCTGAAAGGCCTGGTTCAGCTCTCCGAAGAGGGTGCGGTGCAGGTATTCCGCCCAATCGCGAACAACGACCTTATCGTGGGGGCCGTCGGCGTGCTGCAGTTCGACGTGGTCGTCGCGCGTCTGAAGAGCGAGTACAACGTGGAAGCGATTTACGAATCGGTGAACGTTGCGACCGCGCGCTGGGTTGAGTGTTCTGACGTGAAGAAATTCGAAGAATTTAAGCGTAAGAATGAAATTCAGCTGGCGCTGGATGGCGGCGATAACCTGACCTATATCGCGCCAACCATGGTAAACCTCAACCTGACGCAGGAACGTTATCCTGACGTCCAGTTCCGCAAAACGCGCGAGCATTAATCCCCGCTCAGAGCACGGCGCCCGCCGTGCTCTTCTTTAATTCCTGTCTTATTAATCCCTTGCGGAATGTTCTTAATTCACTGCATTTTCGCGCTTTTTGCTCGTTTTTTACCCGAATCCGAAAGCGGCTCTGTGAGAGTGATCTATATTTAACTCAGTGTTTAGCACCGGGCGTGGATAAATTAACTGTTCAATGCATGACTTTAGGTTATCCATTTTGCCCGTGTGTTTATTCGCAATATATATAACTACTAAGGAAGTATGTAGCCCGAATAACGGGTCAACACAGGAATAGATCGATGAATATGACAAGACTGAAGATTTCTAAAACTCTGCTGGCTGTAACTCTGGGTAGCGTTCTGGTGAGCGGCTCCGCTCTGGCGGAAAGCAGCACCATGGATAAAGCACAGTCCACGGCCGATACCGCAGGGCAAAAAATCGATAGCTCTATGAATAAAGTCGGCAACTTTATGGATGACAGTTCAATCACAGCAAAAGTGAAAGCCGCACTGGTGGATGATGAAGCCATCAAGAGCACCGACATTTCCGTTAAGACCGACAAGAAGGTCGTCACACTGAGCGGCTTTGTTGAAAGCCAGGCTCAGGCCGAACAGGCAGTGAAAGTGGCGAAGGGTGTCGAAGGTGTCGCATCCGTAAGCGATAAACTGCACGTACGTGACGGTAAAAACGCGTCGGTGAAAGGTTATGCCGGTGATGCCGCTACGACCAGCGAAATCAAAGCTAAACTTTTAGCGGATGACATCGTGCCGTCCCGTAAGGTGAAAGTGGAAACCACCGACGGTGTGGTTCAGCTTTCCGGTACGGTAGATTCCCAGGCGCAAAGTGAACGTGCCGAGTCAATTGCGAAAGCCATTGATGGTGTGAAAAGCGTTAAAAACGATCTGAAAACGAAGTAAATCTGGACCATTCGCCCGTCAGGCTGAGGCCTGCGGGCGAAATAAGAACGACTCTGGAAAAACGCCGGTGAGTGACCTGAGCGCTCACGTTTAGCGGCCGACATTAACTATGGTAAAGGAGAAGCTTATGTTTCGTTGGGGCATTATATTTCTGGTTATCGCGTTAATTGCCGCCGCATTGGGCTTTGGTGGACTGGCAGGTACAGCGGCATGGGCAGCTAAAATTGTCTTCGTTGTGGGTATTATTCTGTTCCTGGTCAGCCTGTTTACGGGACGTAGACGTCCGTAGCAAACGCAATATTCCTTCAACAAAAAAAAGCCAGTCACTGCGACTGGCTTTTTCTTATTTGCGTTGCAGGCCGGGTGCGTTACTGTGGTGTCATAAAATAACCAGAACAGGAAAGCAGAGGTGGGGCAACGAATTCCCGTTACGCTCGGCAATATTGCGCCGCTGACGTTAAAACCGTTTCGCGCAGGTCAACTCGCGCTGGTGTGCGAGGGCGGCGGACAGCGCGGCATTTTCACCGCAGGCGTGCTGGATGAATTTATGCGCGCGCAGTTCAACCCGTTTAACCTTTACTTCGGTACGTCTGCCGGGGCGCAGAACCTCTCTGCCTATGTCTGCAACCAGCCCGGCTACGCGCGAAAGGTCATTATGCGCTACACCACGGCGAAAGAATTTTTCAACCCGATACGTTTTGTGCGCGGTGGCAACCTGATCGATCTCGACTGGCTGCTGGAAGCGACCTCCAGCCAGATGCCGCTGGCCATGGACTCCGCCGCACGCCTGTTTGATAGCGGTAAAGAATTCTGGATGTGCGCCAGCCGGGGCGATGATTATTCGCCGGGCTATTTTTCTCCGCAGAAGGAGAACTGGCTGGATATCATCCGCGCCTCCAGCGCGATCCCCGGTTTCTATCGTACCGGTGCGCTGCTGGACGGCATTAGCTATCTTGACGGGGGCATCAGTGACGCGGTGCCGGTACAGGAGGCCGCCCGACGCGGGGCGAAAACCATCGTGGTGATCCGAACCGTACCGTCGCAAATGTATTACACGCCGCAGTGGTTCAAACGCATGGAGCGCTGGCTGGGCGACAGCAGCCTGCAGCCGCTGGTGAACATCGCGAAGCAGCATGAAACCACCTACGGCGCGATGCAGCGCTTCATTGAAAAACCGCCTGGAAAACTGCGTATCTTCGAAATTTATCCTCCGAAGCCGCTGCTGAGCATGGCGCTCGGCAGCCGTATTCCTGCGCTGCGCATGGATTACAAGACGGGACGACTGTGCGGACGTTACTTCCTGGCGACGGTGGGGAAAATGCTGGCTGAACAGCCGCCTCTGCATCGGCATAAACGCATTATCACCCCGCCAGCGATTGTCGCCAACGACCCGCTGACAATGCCGCTGGTGGATATTCCCCAGGCGAACGATGTTCCACTGGATAACGAGGATCTGGCGTGACGCACCGCTTTGTCGATACCCATTGTCACTTTGATTTTCCCCCCTTCACCGGCGACGAGGTGCCGAGCATCGATCGCGCCGCACGGGCGGGCGTCGACGCGATTATTGTGCCCGCGATTGAAGCGGCGTATTTCGAACGCGTGCTCGATCTCGCCCGCCGTCACGACGCGTTGTATGCCGCACTGGGTTTGCATCCTATCGTCATCGAACATCATCTGGAGGAACATCTCGACAGGCTGGACGTTGTTTTGCAGACGGCGGAGAATAAACTGGTTGCCATCGGTGAGATCGGCCTCGATCTTTATCGCGAGAACCCGCAGTTCGAGCGCCAGCAGACGATCCTCGACGCGCAGCTCAGGCTGGCGAAGCGTCACGATCTGCCAGTGATCCTCCATTCGAGACGCACGCACGATAAGCTGGCGATGCACCTGAAACGCATCGATCTGCCGCGCAGGGGCGTCGTACACGGTTTCTCCGGCAGCCTGCAGCAGGCGCAGCGTTTTATCGAGCTGGGCTATCACATTGGCGTCGGCGGTACTATTACCTATCCGCGCGCCAGTAAAACCCGTGACGTGATGGCACGGCTGCCGCTATCAGCGCTGCTGCTGGAAACGGATGCGCCCGATATGCCGCTGAATGGTTTTCAGGGGCAGCCTAATCGTCCTGAACAGGCTGCACGTGTGTTTACTGCGCTGTGTGAACTGCGTCCGGAGCCAGCGGCGGTGATTGCCCATGCGCTGCTTGAGAACACGCGTACGCTATTTGGCATCACGCTATAGATAGAGCGACGGGCGGATCACGGCGATCCGCTTTTCTTCCAGCGCCACAGCCAGCGGTTCCACGTCGTCCGGCGTCGCGCTACGCCATGAGGCCGCCTCACCATAAACGCCGTGCGCGTGAAATGCGTTGATTCGCACAGGAATGTTTCCAAGCCCGTGAATAAATGTCGTCAGCGGTTTGAGATGTTCCAGATAATCACATTGCTCTGGGATGACCAATAAGCGGAGTTCCGTCAAACAGTGGCGATCTGCCAGCCAGCGGATGCTCTGCTTGATCTGCGTGTTTTCGCGTCCGGTCAGGAAGCGGTGATGCTCATTCCCCCACGCTTTCAGATCCAGCATCGCGCCATCCAGTACCGGCAGCAGCTTTTGCCAGCCGGTTTCGCTTAACAGACCGTTGCTGTCGACCAGGCAGGTCAGATGACGCAGGGCGGGATCCGCTTTGATCGCGCTGAACAGGGCGATCAAAAACGGCAGCTGGGTCGTGGCTTCACCGCCGCTCACGGTGATGCCTTCAATAAAGGGTGCGGCCTTGCGGATCTGCGAAAGGATCTCCTCCACGCTCAGGCGGTGTGCCATGGGCGTTGCCTGCTGCTGGCACAGGTGCAGACAGGTATCGCACTGCTGACAATGGCTCTCCTGCCACCAGACGCGCCCGGCCTGAAGGGTCAGCGCGTCGTGCGGGCAGCGGGGGACGCAGTCTCCGCAGTCGTTGCAGCGGCCGATAGTCCACGGGTTGTGGCAGGTTTTGCAGCGCAGGTTGCAGCCCTGCAGGAACAGGGCCAGGCGGCTGCCCGGCCCGTCCACGCAGGAAAAAGGAATGACCTGACTAACTAAAGCGCATCTGCTGTTCATGGCTTATCACGCGCGGCTGACGTTCCAGGATACGGGTATTGCGTGCGGCCTCTTCACCCAGCCACGTGGTGTTGGTTCTCGAACCCGCTTCCCGGTATTTCTCCAGATCCGATAATCGCACCATATAGCCGGTCACGCGGACCAGATCGTTACCCGCTATGTTAGCCGTAAATTCCCGCATACCCGCTCTGAAGGCGCCGAGGCACAGCTGAACCACCGCCTGCGGGTTGCGTTTTACCGTCTCATCCAGCGTCAATATGTCGCTTATTCCTGAAGAGTAGTGTTTGTGGTGAGGAGCCACGGCCAGCAGGTGGCTTATCGGATCCGGCTCGTCGCCGTAGGGCAGACGCGCGCCCGGCGTGGTGCCCGAATCAGAGCTGATCCCCGACTGCGCGTGCAGCATCGCGCGCTGCTTCCAGCCGTGCTTCACCGGTGTGTTTTCAACAAATGCCGCAAGCTGCTCGCTGATGCGATACCCCAGCGCGTTGGCCTGCTCATCTTTGCCGTAACGCCCTGCAATGCCTGCTTTTTCACAGAGCGTATTGACCGCTTCCGCCAGGCCGTACAGGCCAAACATCGGCACGAACCGATCGGCATCAATCAGCCCCTCTTTCACCAGGAAGCTATTCTCAAAGAAGCCGGACTGTTGATACAGAAAATCGCAGCGGGCATCGATGATGGCAAGTTGCTGCTGGCAGTAGTGCGGAAGCGTGCGGGTGAAGAAGTCGTCGATGGAGACGCTGCGTTCGGCAATGGCTTTGAGGTTAAGGCGCACCAGGGTGCTGCCACCGCCTGCCAGCGGCAGGGAGTTGTAACAGCTCACCACGCCATAACGTCCTTTTGTGAAAATTTTATCATTCACAGGACCATTAGAAATATGCGGTTTGCTGCATTCACAAATGTTTTTGGCCACCTCAAGCAGCAAATCTTCCGGCGTGATTTCGGGGTCGTAAATAAACGTCAGATTCGGTGCGACCTGCTTCAGGTCTACATCTGCACGCAGTATCGCCCGCGTGATGGGCGTATCTTCCGGCCCAATGTTGGCGTGCATAAAGGCATCCGGCAGCGTACGGTCGAGATAGCGCCAGAAACGTTTTATTCGGCTATCGATTTCTTCTTGTGTTAGAATTCTAACATACGGTTGCAGTAGCGCATCGAGATGGCCGAGATAGACCGGCATCGATGTGACGGACGGAACATGATGGTAGAGGATGGTTAACAGCGAGAGGGCGTCATCCAGATCTTTTGCGCCTTCCAGTTCCAGCCACTCTGAACCGTTAGCCAGGAATTTTTCATAATCCGGCAGAACGTAACGAGGCTTGTAGGGCGCATGGCCTTCGAACATGTCGCAGATAAAACCCTCGTCCAGCGCGGCGCGTGCCGCCTGCGGCAGGGCGGGATAGGGCAGATCGTTTTCCGCTTCCAGCGCCAGAAAATGACGTTTTTGCTCAGGCGTTAACACCGGGCTTGTCACAATGTGCTGGCAACGTTGTTGCAGGGCGTCGAGGCTGGCGTGGGGCATGTTCGCTTCCTTTAGTATTCTGCGGATGATGAACAGATTGTAGAAAGCCAGCCTGTTGGGGCTTTTGATCCGACAGGGGGTATCGCTGCTTTAGTCAGCAGTTAGCGCGATAAAGTTTGAAGAAGATCGCATTACAGTAATGCAAATTTGTACGCAGTTTTCATTAACTGTGATGAATGTCGAAGTGTGGATGCGGGTGGATGTTAGAATACTCACAGACCCGCAAGGTAAAATTTATACGGCACTGCCGTTGGAGAATGTTATGACCGATTTAACTGCAAGCAGCCTGCGCGCGTTGAAACTGATGGACCTGACCACCCTGAACGATGACGACACCAATGAAAAAGTCATCGCCCTGTGCCATCAGGCGAAAACGCCCGTCGGTAACACCGCCGCCGTCTGTATCTACCCGCGCTTTATCCCGATTGCCCGCAAGACGCTGAAAGAGCAGGGCACCCCGGACGTGCGCATTGCAACCGTGACTAACTTCCCGCACGGCAATGACGATATCGAGATTGCGCTGGCAGAAACCCGCGCGGCGATTGCTTACGGTGCAGACGAAGTGGACGTGGTGTTCCCGTACCGCGCGCTGATCGCGGGCAACGAGCAGGTCGGTTTTGACCTGGTGAAAGCCTGTAAAGACGCCTGCGCGGCGGCAAACGTGCTGCTCAAAGTGATCATCGAAACCGGCGAGCTGAAAGAAGAGGCGCTGATTCGTAAAGCCTCTGAAATCTCCATCAAAGCCGGTGCCGATTTCATCAAAACCTCAACCGGTAAAGTGCCGGTGAACGCGACCCCGGAAAGCGCGCGCATCATGATGGAAGTGATCCGCGATATGGGCGTGTCCAAAACCGTGGGCTTCAAACCGGCTGGCGGCGTGCGTACCGCTGAAGACGCGCAGCAGTTCCTGGCGATTGCCGACGAGCTGTTTGGTGCCGACTGGGCCGATTCCCGTCACTACCGCTTCGGCGCGTCAAGCCTGCTGGCCAGCCTGCTGAAAGCGCTGGGTCACGGCGACGGTAAGAGCGCAAGCAGCTACTGATTGCCAGACAATGCCGGATGACGCTTCGCTTATCCGGCCTACAGGATCGTAGGGCGGGTAAGCGTAGCGCCACCCGCCACAACTCCCCCGATTCCGCATGGAGGTTACCGTGTTTCTCGCACAAGAAATTATTCGTAAAAAACGTGATGGTCATGCATTAAGCGACGAAGAGATCCGCTTCTTTATCAACGGCATTCGTGATAACACCGTCTCAGAAGGGCAGATTGCGGCTCTGGCGATGACCATCTTCTTCCACGATATGTCGATGCCTGAGCGTGTCTCGCTGACCATGGCAATGCGAGATTCAGGAACCGTTCTGGACTGGAAGAGCCTCAACCTTAACGGCCCGATTGTCGATAAACACTCCACCGGCGGCGTGGGCGACGTAACCTCCCTGATGCTCGGCCCCATGGTGGCAGCCTGCGGCGGTTACATCCCGATGATCTCCGGGCGCGGCCTGGGCCACACCGGCGGCACGCTCGACAAGCTGGAAGCCATTCCGGGCTTCGATATCTTCCCGGATGACAACCGCTTCCGCGACATTATTAAAGACGTTGGCGTGGCGATTATCGGCCAGACCAGCTCTCTTGCTCCGGCAGACAAGCGTTTCTACGCGACCCGCGATATCACCGCAACCGTTGACTCCATCCCGCTGATCACCGCCTCTATCCTGGCGAAGAAGCTGGCAGAAGGGCTGGACGCGCTGGTGATGGACGTGAAGGTGGGCAGCGGCGCATTTATGCCAACCTATGAACTCTCTGAAGCGCTGGCCGAAGCGATCGTTGGCGTCTCCAACGGCGCAGGCGTGCGCACCACCGCGCTGCTGACCGACATGAACCAGGTGCTGGCCTCCAGCGCCGGTAACGCGGTCGAAGTGCGTGAAGCCGTGCAGTTCCTGACGGGTGAATACCGTAACCCGCGCCTGTTCGACGTCACCATGGCGCTGTGCGTAGAGATGCTGATTTCCGGCAAGCTGGCGAAAGACGATGCTGACGCGCGTGCGAAGCTGCAGGCGGTGCTGGACAACGGCAAAGCGGCGGAGATCTTCGGCCGCATGGTCGCGGCGCAGAAAGGCCCGACCGACTTCGTGGAAAACTACGCGAAATACCTGCCAACAGCGATGCTCAGCAAAGCCGTTTATGCGGACACTGAAGGTTTTGTCTCCGCCATGGACACCCGCGCGCTGGGTATGGCGGTGGTCTCGATGGGCGGCGGCCGTCGTCAGGCATCAGACACCATTGATTACAGCGTCGGCTTCACCGATATGGCCCGCCTGGGCGACAGCGTTGACGGCCAACGTCCGCTGGCGGTGATCCACGCCAAAGACGAAGCCAGCTGGCAGGAAGCGGCGAAAGCGGTGAAGGCGGCCATTGCGCTTGATGATAAAGCGCCAGAAACCACACCGACCGTCTATCGCCGTATCACCGAATAGCGGTATACTGATCTGATCAATCATTTTTAAGCACTACGTACGGAGAACAATTATGAAACGTGCATTTATTATGGTGCTGGACTCATTCGGCATCGGCGCAACCGAAGATGCAGAACGTTTTGGTGACGTGGGTTCCGATACCATGGGTCACATCGCGGAAGCCTGTGCGAAAGGCGAAGCGGACAACGGTCGTAAAGGCCCTCTGACTCTACCTAACCTGACCCGCCTCGGTCTGGTGAAAGCACATGAAGGTTCTACCGGTAAAATCGCAGCCGGTATGGACGGCAACGCGGAAGTGGTGGGCGCCTACGGCTGGGCTCACGAACTCTCTTCCGGTAAAGATACCCCGTCTGGACACTGGGAAATCGCCGGTGTGCCGGTACTGTTTGACTGGGGATATTTCTCCGATCACGAGAATAGCTTCCCGCAGGCGCTGCTGGACAAGCTGGTTAAGCGTGCCAACCTGCCGGGCTACCTCGGTAACTGCCACTCTTCCGGTACCGTGATTCTGGATGAGCTTGGCGAAGAGCATATGAAAACCGGTAAGCCGATTTTCTACACCTCTGCTGACTCCGTGTTCCAGATTGCCTGCCACGAAGAGACCTACGGCCTGGATAAACTCTACGAGCTGTGCGAAATCGCCCGTGAAGAGCTGACCGAAGGCGGCTATAACATTGGACGCGTGATCGCACGTCCGTTTATCGGTGACAAAGCGGGTAATTTCCAGCGTACCGGTAACCGTCACGACCTTGCCGTTGAGCCACCGGCACCCACCGTGCTGCAGAAGCTGGTCGAAGAGAAAGACGGTCACGTGGTGTCCGTGGGTAAAATTGCGGATATCTACGCTAACTGCGGCATCACCAAAAAAGTGAAAGCCACCGGTCTGGATGCGCTGTTCGATGCCACCATCAAAGAGATGAAAGAAGCGGGCGACAAGACCATTGTCTTCACCAACTTCGTGGACTTCGACTCCTCGTGGGGCCACCGTCGCGACGTCGCGGGCTATGCTGCCGGTCTGGAGCTGTTTGACCGCCGTCTGCCGGAGCTGATGGAGCTGGTGGGTGAAGATGACATTCTGATCCTGACTGCGGACCACGGCTGCGACCCAACCTGGACCGGCACCGACCACACCCGTGAGCACATTCCGGTGCTGGTGTACGGCCCGAAAGTGAAGCCGGGCTCGCTGGGTCACCGTGAAACCTTCGCGGACATCGGCCAGACTATCGCGAAATACTTTGGTACGTCTGACATGGAATATGGCAAGGCTATGTTCTGAGGTCATTGCCGGGTGGCGGCTGCGCCTTACCCGGCCTACAAAACCGTAGGCCCGGTAAGCGAAGCGCCACCGGGCAAAAAAATTCAAATGAAAAGGAACTGAAGATGGCAACTCCTCACATTAATGCAGAAATGGGTGATTTCGCTGACGTCGTATTGATGCCGGGCGACCCGCTGCGCGCGAAGCACATTGCAGAAACCTTCCTGGAAGACGTGCGTGAAGTGAACAACGTTCGCGGCATGCTGGGCTTCACCGGTACCTATAAAGGCCGCAAAATCTCCGTAATGGGCCACGGTATGGGTATCCCATCCTGCTCTATCTACACCAAAGAGCTGATCACCGATTTCGGCGTGAAGAAAATCATCCGCGTTGGCTCCTGCGGCGCGGTGCGCATGGACGTTAAGCTGCGCGACATCGTTATCGGTATGGGTGCCTGCACCGATTCCAAAGTTAACCGTATGCGTTTCAAAGACCATGACTTCGCTGCCATTGCAGACTTCGGCATGGTGCGTGACGCGGTTGACGCGGCGAAAGCGCTGGGCGTTGAGGCTCGCGTGGGTAACATCTTCTCTGCTGACCTGTTCTATGCACCGGACGGCGGCGAGATGTTCGACGTGATGGAGAAATACGGCATTCTGGGCGTGGAAATGGAAGCGGCGGGTATCTACGGCGTAGCGGCTGAGTTTGGTGCGAAAGCGCTGACCATCTGCACCGTGTCTGACCACATCCGTACTCACGAGCAGACTACCGCTGCCGAGCGTCAGACCACCTTCAACGACATGATCAAAATCGCGCTGGAATCCGTTCTGCTGGGCGATAAAGAGTAAGAGCTGTTGTGCCGGGTGGCGGCTTCGCCTGACCCGGCCTACGGTTTTGTAGGCCCGCTAAGCGTAGCGCCAGCGGGCTTTTTACTAGCGCACGGCCTGTGCAATCCAAGCTGACAGTTCCCGCAGCTCATTTTCCTGCTCCGGGAAATCCCCAATCAACGCGTCGCATTCCTGCTGCAGCATATCTGCCCGGTACAAACAGCCCTGCAAGCGTGCCGCAAGTGCTTCCAGCGGCGCCGGATTCAGACTGTCCGTAAACACCTGCGTGCGGGTGATATGACCTTTCTCGACGTCAAAATGCAGCTCCACGCCGCCCCAGGTAAAACGCTCATCCAGCAGATGGGAAAATGCAGGTGCCTGACCGAAGTTCCACTCCCAGCTGCTCTGGCGGGCGAAGGTTTCCGCGAAGTTTGGCAGGTCCGGGGTTTTGTCCGGTGAAATCACTTCTGCTTCCACGCGCTCGCCGTAATGCGCAAAGAACGCCTCGCGCACGGCCTCACAGATTTGCTCGTGTGTAACGCCCGGCAGCAGTTCGACCAGATTTGCCACGCGGCCGCGCACGGAGGTAATCCCTTTGGCCTGGAGTTTTTTCTTGTCGGGATTCAGGTAGTTCGCCAGGCGGCTGAGATCGGCGTTAAGAAGCAGAGTGCCATGGTGGAACCCGCGATCCATCGTTTCGCGGTAGGCAGAGCCGGACACTTTGCGATCTCCGTCGGGCGTTTTGACCACCAGATCGTTACGCCCGGAGGCTTCCGCCGTCACGCCGAGCGAGTTGAGCGCGTTGAGGACGATGGACGTTGAGATGGTTTTGTCGTACTCCGGTTTACCCGCCATAAAGGTAAAGCAGGTATTGCCCAGATCGTGAAACACCGCGCCACCGCCGCTGCTGCGGCGCGCCAGGCGGACGTTGTCCTCTTCCATACGCCGCGTATTACACTCTTTCCACGGATTTTGCGCGCGGCCGATGACCACCGTATCGGCGTTACGCCAGAGAAACAGGACGCGCTGGGTGGCGGGCATCTGGCGGAAGATGCACTCTTCTACCGCGAGATTAAACCAGGGATCGTAAGAGTCAGAGATAAGCAGGCGTAACGTCGTCATGGCAGAGTTCCTTTTCCGAATCGTTCGCCTACTTTATCACTATTCTTTCTTCTCGCTCTCTTCGTCTTCAGGGACGGATTTGCTGGCGGTCAGCAGGAACGGGGATTGCTGCCAGCGCGAGCGTTTGCCCCGAAGCAGGGTACGCGCCAGAACAACGCCAATGGCGAGTGAAAGCAGCAGCATCAGTCGCAAAATGTTGGTGGTATTATCGACCTGTTTGGCTTCGGTTGGCAGGGTGTGAGTATCAAGGGTCAGGCGCAAATACCCGAGCGGCCCATTTTTGCCCTGAATAGGTTCGACGATCTGCTGGTTGAAATAGCCCCCGGCTTTTTTACCGTCCAGCGCCAGCCTGTCGCGCACGTCGACGTGTTCGCCCGCGCGGGCGATCAGGTCGCCTTGCTCATCATAGACGCCGGCATCAAGGATGCGGCTGTTCTCCGTGAGCAGGCGTAAAACCTGGCCTATGCGCTTCTCGTCCGGCGTTTCGGTACGCATGGACGGTGCGATGTTGAGCGTCACCTGGCGTGCCAGCGTGCGGGCCAGCTCTTCAAACTGCGGGTTGCGTTGCCGTTGATGGTTCTGGCTAAACCAGGATGCCCCTTGCATCAGCACCACTAACAGTGCGAGACAGGAGAGGACAATCACGGCGCGATGGAGCCGGAATTTCAGTTTTGCGCGAGCCATATTCCACCTGCTGAAAATTTACGGCTTAATGTTGCCAGAAGTGATGGTTACAGGGTAGCCTCATGCGTTATTTTCCCTCTGCAACCTTCCGGCGCGAACGAAATTACAGGAGCTTTAATGCCGAACATTACCTGGTGTGACCTGCCAACGGATGTCTCTTTATGGCCAGGATTGCCGCTCTCTTTAAGTGGCGATGAGGTGATGCCTCTGGATTACCACGCCGGTCGTAGCGGCTGGCTCCTCTACGGACGCGGTCTGGATAAGCAACGTCTGACCCAGTATCAAAGCAAGCTGGGCGCCGCGATGGTTATCGTCGCCGCCTGGTGCGTGGAAGACTACCAGGTCATTCGCCTGGCCGGTTCCCTGACGCAGCGCGCAACGCGTCTGGCGCATGACGCCGGGCTGGACGTCGCGCCGCTGGGGAAAATTCCGCACCTGAAAACGCCGGGTCTTCTGGTTATGGACATGGACTCTACGGCGATCCAGATCGAATGTATCGACGAGATTGCGAAACTTGCGGGCAGCGGCGAGCTGGTGGCGGAAGTCACCGAGCGTGCGATGCGCGGCGAGCTGGACTTCACCGCCAGCCTGAGACAGCGCGTGGCGACCCTGAAAGGGGCCGATGCCAACATCCTGCGTCAGGTGCGCGACGTGCTGCCGCTGATGCCAGGGCTGACGCAGCTGGTGCTGAAGCTGCAGTCGCTGGGCTGGAAAGTGGCGATTGCCTCCGGTGGCTTTACCTTCTTCGCGGATTACCTGCGGGAAAAACTGCATCTGACCACCGTGGTGGCCAATGAGCTGGAGATCATGGACGGCAAGCTGACCGGCCAGGTGATCGGCGATATTGTGGATGCCCAGTACAAAGCCAACACCCTGACCCGTCTGGCGGAAAAATATGAAATTCCGGTGGTCCAGACCGTCGCCATCGGGGACGGGGCGAACGACCTGCCGATGATCAAAGCGGCCGGGCTTGGCATTGCCTACCATGCCAAGCCAAAAGTGAATGAAAAGACGGAGGTCACTATCCGTCACGCTGACCTGATGGGGGTGTTCTGCATTCTCTCCGGCAGCCTTAATCAGAAATAACGGTCTGCTTTGTAGGCCGGGTAAGCGTAAGCGCCACCCGGCACGCAGGCCGCACAGAAATAACGAGGTAAACCGTGGCGAAAGCTCCAAAACGCGCATTTGTCTGTAATGAATGTGGTGCGGATTATCCGCGCTGGCAGGGGCAATGCAGCGCCTGTCATGCCTGGAACACCATCACCGAAGTGCGTGGTGTGGCGGCTTCGCCGAGCGTGGCCCGCAACGAGCGCCTGAGCGGCTATGCTGGTAACGCGGGCGTGGCGAAGGTACAAAAGCTCTCGGACATCAGCCTCGAAGAGCTGCCGCGCTTCTCCACCGGGTTCAAAGAGTTTGACCGCGTGCTCGGCGGTGGCGTGGTGCCGGGCAGCGCCATCCTGATTGGCGGTAATCCGGGCGCGGGTAAATCGACCCTGCTGCTGCAAACGCTCTGCAAGCTCGCCGAACAGATGAAAACCCTGTACGTCACGGGCGAAGAGTCTCTGCAGCAGGTGGCGATGCGTGCGCACCGCCTCGGTCTGCCGACCGGCAACCTGAACATGCTCTCCGAAACCAGCATCGAGCAAATCTGCATGATCGCTGAAGAAGAGCAACCGAAGCTGATGGTGATCGACTCCATCCAGGTGATGCATATGGCGGACATTCAGTCCTCGCCGGGCAGCGTGGCGCAGGTGCGTGAAACCGCGGCCTACCTGACGCGCTTTGCCAAAACGCGCGGCGTAGCGATCGTGATGGTCGGCCACGTCACCAAAGACGGCTCGCTGGCGGGACCGAAAGTGCTCGAACACTGTATCGACTGCTCCGTGATGCTCGACGGCGACGCGGATTCCCGCTTCCGTACCCTGCGCAGCCATAAAAACCGCTTTGGGGCGGTGAACGAACTGGGCGTGTTTGCCATGACCGAGCAGGGGCTGCGCGAAGTCAGCAACCCGTCGGCCATCTTCCTGAGCCGTGGTGATGAGATCACCTCCGGCAGCTCGGTGATGGTGCTGTGGGAAGGGACGCGCCCGCTGCTCGTTGAAATTCAGGCGCTGGTGGACGTGTCGATGATGGGCAACCCGCGGCGCGTGGCGGTCGGTCTGGAACAGAACCGTCTGGCGATCCTGCTGGCGGTGCTGCACCGTCACGGCGGGCTGCAGATGGCGGATCAGGACGTCTTCGTTAACGTGGTCGGCGGCGTCAAAGTCACCGAGACCAGCGCTGACCTGGCGCTGCTGCTGGCGATGGTCTCCAGCCTGCGCGACCGGCCGCTGCCGCAGGATCTGGTCGTGTTTGGTGAAGTGGGGCTTGCCGGGGAAATCCGTCCGGTACCCAGCGGGCAGGAGCGTATCTCCGAGGCGGCAAAACACGGTTTCCGTCGGGCTATCGTTCCGGCCGCTAACGTGCCGAAAAAAATCCCGGAAGGGATGCAGGTATTTGGCGTGAAAAAACTCGCAGATGCGTTAAATGTCTTTGACGACTTATAATTACGTATTCGATTTTGCAGGAGGCACCGTAATTTATGTCATCATTTGACTACATCAAGACCGCAATCCGCCAGAAGGGCTGCACGCTGCAGCAGGTGGCGGACGCCAGCGGCATGACCAAAGGCTACCTGAGCCAGCTGCTGAACGCCAAAATCAAAAGCCCCAGCGCGCAGAAGCTCGAAGCGCTGCACCGCTTTCTGGGGCTTGAATTCCCGCGTATGCAAAAGAACATCGGCGTGGTGTTCGGCAAGTTTTACCCGCTGCATACCGGGCATATCTATCTGATACAGCGCGCCTGTAGCCAGGTGGATGAACTGCACATCATCATGGGGTACGACGAAACCCGCGATCGCCAGCTGTTTGAGGACAGCGCCATGTCGCAGCAGCCGACCGTGCCTGACCGTCTGCGCTGGCTGCTCCAGACCTTTAAGTACCAGAAAAATATTCGTATTCATGCCTTTAATGAAGAGGGTATGGAGCCCTATCCGCACGGCTGGGACGTGTGGAGCAACGGCATCAAAGCGTTTATGGAAGAGAAGGGCATTGCGCCGAACTGGATCTACACCTCTGAAGAGTCCGATGCGCCGCAGTTCCGCGAGCATCTGGGCATTGAAACCGTGCTTATCGATCCAAAGCGTACCTTCATGAACATCAGCGGGGCGCAGATCCGCGAAAACCCGTTCCGCTACTGGGATTACATCCCGACCGAGGTGAAGCCGTTCTTTGTGCGCACCGTCGCGATCCTGGGCGGCGAGTCGAGCGGCAAATCAACGCTGGTCAACAAGCTGGCGAATATCTTCAATACCACCAGCGCGTGGGAGTACGGGCGCGATTATGTCTTCTCCCATCTGGGCGGCGATGAGATGGCGCTGCAGTATTCCGACTACGACAAAATTGCACTCGGGCACGCCCAGTACATTGATTTCGCGGTCAAATACGCCAATAAAGTGGCGTTTATCGATACCGATTTCGTGACCACGCAGGCGTTCTGTAAAAAGTACGAGGGGCGCGAGCACCCGTTCGTGCAGGCGCTGATTGACGAATACCGCTTTGACCTGGTGATCCTGCTGGAAAACAACACCCCGTGGGTGGCCGACGGCATGCGCAGCCTCGGCAGCTCCGTGGACAGGCGAGAATTCCAGACCATGCTGGTGGAGATGCTCAATGAGAACAACGTTGAGTTTGTGCATGTGGAAGAGTCAGACTACGACTCCCGTTTCCTGCGCTGCGTCGAGCTGGTGAAGGAGATGATGGGGGAGCAGGGGTAAGCGTTAACCTCCCTCTCCCTGTGGGAGAGGGCCGGGGTGAGGGCATCAGATCACTCAATACTCAACCACCACTTTCCCGCGCATATGTCCGTCCAGCACCTTACGGTGCGCCTCGGTAATGCTTTCCACGCTCAGCCCGTGCAGCGTTTCACTCAGCGAGCTTTCCACCACGCCGTTATCCACCAGCTTCGCGACCTCGTCTAAGATCTCTCCCTGACGCGCCATATCCGCGGTCTGATACATGCTGCGGGTGTACATAAACTCCCAGTGCAGGGCGGCGGATTTGGACTTTAGCTTGTCCTGGTTCAGCGGACGTTCATTTTCAACAATGGAACAGATATGCCCCTGCGGCGCAATCAGGTCGCTGACCGCATCCCAGTGCCCGTCGGTGTCGTTGAGGATGAAAATATAATCCACAAAGGTGAGTCCCTCTTTCGCCAGCTCGCCTTTCAGATCGCGGTAGTTCACCACCACGTCTGCACCGCGGTCGCGGCACCACCGGGCGGAATCTTCACGTGACGCGGTTGCGACGATCTTCACCTTGCTGTTGTGCTTCGCAAACGGGATCGCCAGCGATCCCACCCCGCCCGCACCGCCGATAATCAGCAACGTTTTGTCCGCGCCGGCATTCTGAATGTTCAGCCGTTCAAACAGGCCTTCCCACGCGGTGAGCGCGGTCAAGGGCAGTGCAGCGGCAGCCGCCCAGCCGAGGCTGGCAGGTTTGCGCCCGACAATCCGCGCATCGATCAGCTGGTGCGTGGTGTTGCTGCCCGGACGGGTGATGTCGCCCGCGTACCACACCTCATCTCCCGCTTTGAATCCGGTGACGCCCGTCCCAACGGCTTTGACGATCCCGCTGGCATCCCAGCCGAGCACGCGCGGCTCTTTGAGCCCGTTTTTGGCAATGCTTGCGTGGACTTTGGTATCGACCGGGTTAACGGAGACGGCTTTCACCTCTACCAGCAGATCGTGCTCGCCGGGCTGCGGCATCGGCGGGGTGATTTCAATGAAGGTGGAGGGATTTTCTGGGTTAACGGCAATGGCTTTAACTGACATGGTGTGCTCCTCAATGGAATGCGTTTTGTTGAGGCTAGTCTATTAAGTGGTCAGCTGCATGATAAGATGGACAATCAAGAACTCAGCGTTCGTACAGGATGAACAATCATGTTTAAACAGCTGCAGGACATGGCGCTGTTTGCGCTGGTGGCGGAGATGGGCAGTTTCACCGCAGCGGCACACAAAGCGGAACTGCCAAAATCCAGCGTGAGCCAGCGCATCAGCCAGCTTGAACAGCAGGTGGGTATTCGCCTGCTTAACCGCACCACGCGCAGGCTGAACCTGACGTTCGCGGGCGAGCACTATCTGGTCCACTGCCGGGAGATGCTGGCGGCCAGCGAGCGGGCGGAGTACGCCATTCAGCGCCTGCGCGAAAACCCGAGCGGACGGCTTCGCATCACCTGTCCGGCAGGGATCGGTGCCACGCTGCTGGCGCATATGAATGCCGAATTCCAGCTCCGCTATCCCGACGTTTCGCTCGATGTTTCCATTTCTGACGACGTGCTCGATCTGGTCGAGTCTGGCTTTGACGTGGCGCTGCGCACCGGTAAGCCGCAGGACTCCTCTCTGATTGGCCGGATGATCGGCCACTGTCCGCGCTATATGATGGCCTCACCGGCGTACCTGGCGCGTCGGGAGCCGCTGACGCATCCTCGCCAGCTGGTGGAGCACCGCTGCATTACCCACAAAGCCTGGTCCGAGTGGCTTCTGCAAAGTAAAAGTGAGGATTATCGCTATCTGCCGGATAATGCCCATCTGACGGATAACCTGGTTTACGCCCGTGAGTGCGCGATGGCCGGTGCGGGGATCACGCTGCTTCCGGCTTTTTTGCTGGAAGATAAGGTCGAGAAAGGGGCGCTGGTACAGGTGCTGCCGGAGTGGAACGTCGAAGGAAACGATCTGTGGCTGGCGTATCCAAGCCGCAAGCTGAATTCACCTGCGCTGATGAGCTATATCGAGTTTGCGATGCAGTTTGATGAGGTGAAGCGGTATTACGTGGGGCGTTGATTATGTGCGGCCTGATGCCCTCACCCTGACCCTCTCCCACGGGGAGAGGGATCCCCACAAAATATGTCTGCACTGACGACCCCCTCTCCCTTGAGGGAGAGGGCTGGGGTGAGGGGGAACATACGGCAGTGGAGGTTATTCCGTTCACTTTATGTTCCTTGCTACTCTGTAACGGTATGGCCTGTGAACGTGCCAGGGCGGCTCAATCGCCACCGCCCTGGCGACCCGGGCTCCCGGCGGTAAATCGCCGCTTCGCGGTACCCTCAGCTTATTCCTTCAGGCTATCGGGTCGGGCATGAGCCTGCATCCCTGCAGGCCACGCCCTCTCGGCGCATCCCTGCGCCTCGCCCCGGCCTTACGGAAACGCCTCGGCGATTTACAGCCGGACCAGGGCATCGCTGTAAGCCATTAATTTACCTGAAGCAACATTCATCGCGTCCGGTTAAAAAATTACTGGGGATCCCTCTCCCACGGGGCTGAGGGAACAAACATAAAAAACGGCAACCGAAGTTGCCGTTTTGCTGTTATTTCGCGATACGCTTGTACTTAATACGCTTCGGCTCCAGCGCGTCTGCGCCCAGCGTGCGTTTCTTGTACTCTTCGTATTCGGTGAAGTTACCTTCGAAGAACTCCACTTTACCTTCATCCTGGTAGTCCAGAATGTGGGTCGCGATACGGTCAAGGAACCAGCGGTCGTGCGAGATAACCATCGCGCAGCCCGGGAACTCCAGCAGGGCGTTTTCCAGCGCGCGCAGGGTTTCGATGTCCAGGTCGTTGGTTGGTTCATCGAGCAGCAGTACGTTGCCGCCCACCTGCAGCAGCTTCGCCAGGTGCAGACGACCGCGCTCACCGCCGGACAGCTCGCCTACGCGTTTGCCCTGGTCGGTGCCTTTGAAGTTGAAGCGGCCAACATAGGCGCGGCTTGGCATCTCGGTGTTGCCGATACGCATGATATCCAGACCGCCGGAAACTTCTTCCCACACGGTTTTGCTGTTGTCCATCGCGTCACGGAACTGGTCAACGGACGCCAGCTTCACGGTTTCACCCAGGGTGATAGAACCGCTGTCTGGCTGTTCCTGACCGGACATCATGCGGAACAGGGTTGATTTACCCGCGCCGTTCGGACCGATGATCCCAACGATAGCGCCTTTCGGCACGGAGAAGGTCAGGTCGTCGATCAGCAGGCGGTCGCCGTAGGACTTACGCAGGTTGGTCACTTCAACCACTTTATCCCCCAGACGTGCTCCAGGTGGAATAAACAGTTCGTTGGTTTCGTTACGTTTCTGGTATTCGGTATTGTTAAGCTCTTCAAAGCGTGCCAGACGGGCTTTGCCCTTGGACTGACGTCCTTTCGCGCCCTGACGCACCCACTCCAGCTCTTTCTCGATAGACTTACGACGCGCCGCTTCCTGAGAAGCTTCCTGCGCCAGACGCTGATCTTTCTGCTCCAGCCAGGAAGAGTAGTTGCCTTCCCACGGAATGCCTTCGCCGCGGTCCAGCTCCAGGATCCAGCCTGCGACGTTGTCGAGGAAGTAACGGTCGTGGGTAATCGCCACAACGGTGCCTTCGAAGTCGTGCAGGAAGCGTTCCAGCCACGCCACGGATTCCGCATCCAGGTGGTTAGTGGGTTCGTCGAGCAGCAGCATGTCTGGTTTTTCCAGCAGCAGGCGGCACAGCGCCACGCGGCGGCGTTCACCACCGGAGAGATTGGCGATTTTCGCATCCCAGTCCGGCAGACGCAGGGCATCCGCCGCGCGCTCCAGCTGCACGTTCAGGTTGTGACCGTCGTGCGCCTGGATAATCTCTTCATACTTGCCCTGTTGTGCAGCAAGCTTGTCGAAGTCCGCATCCGGCTCGGCGTATTTGGCATACACTTCATCCAGACCTTTCAGGGCGTTAACCACTTCGGAAACGGCTTCTTCAACGGACTCACGCACGGTGTGTTCCGGGTTCAGCTGAGGTTCCTGCGGCAGGTAGCCGATTTTGATGCCAGGCTGCGGACGGGCTTCACCTTCGATGTCTGTATCGATGCCGGCCATGATGCGCAGCAGGGTGGACTTACCGGCACCGTTGAGACCCAGAACACCGATTTTTGCGCCCGGGAAGAAGCTCAGCGAGATATTTTTAAGAATATGACGTTTCGGCGGGACCACTTTGCCGACACGATGCATGGTATAAACGAATTGAGCCACGTTGGACTTCGCCTCTTTTATCGTGATGAGAAGGAATTTCAGCCTCGAAGTGTAGCCTTTTTCACGGCCTAATCCCAGCCAGGAACGTCGGGAGTGTTAAAACGCGCAAGAAAGGTAAAAAAGTGTCCATGACGTGGCGCGTTGCAGGATGCCTGGTTAGCATGAGTTGATTAGACTTTGACGTGGCAAGACGCTGCAATTGACGAAAAAACAATGAGGAAGAGCTTGTGGAAAAAGCCAAACGGGTGGTCTGGCGTCTGCTGGCTGCCAGCGTATGCGTAATGGCGGTAAGCCAGGCGGTGCATGCCGATTCACTGGATGAACAACGTAATCGCTACGCCCAAATTAAACAGGCGTGGGACAACAAGCAGATGGATACCGTGCAGGCGCTGATGCCGACGCTCAAGGATTATCCGCTGTATCCGTATCTGGAGTATCGCCAGATCACGGACGATCTCATGAACCAACCGACCGTCACCGTGAATAACTTCATTCAGGCGAACCCGACCCTGCCGCCAGCGCGGAACCTGCAGTCTCGTTTCGTTAACGAGCTGGCGCGTCGCGAAGACTGGCGCGGACTGCTGGCGTTTAGCCCTGAAAAGCCGAACGCCACCGAAGCCCAGTGTAACTATTACTATGCGAAATGGGCGACCGGGCAGCAGGAAGAGGCCTGGGCCGGGGCGAAAGAGCTCTGGCTCACCGGCAAAAGCCAGCCAAACGCCTGTGATTCCCTGTTTGGCGCATGGCGTGCTTCCGGCAAGCAGGACCCGCTGGCCTATCTTGAGCGCATCCGTCTGGCGATGAAAGCCGGCAACACGCGGCTGGTAACCACCCTGGCGGGGCAAATGCCGTCCGATTACCAGACTATCTCTACGGCGGTTATTGCCCTGGCAAACGATCCGAACAGCGTCCTGACCTTTGCCCGCACTACGGGGGCGACCGATTTTACCCGTCAGATGGCGGCGGTGGCTTTTGCCAGCGTGGCGCGTGACGATGTGGAAAACGCGCGGCTGATGATCCCGCAGCTGGTGCAGGCGCAGCAGCTTAACGAGGAGCAGACCCAGGAGCTGCGCGACATTGTGGCGTGGCGACTGATGGGCACGGATGTGACCGACGAACAGGCGCGTTGGCGAGACGATGCCATTATGCGCTCGAACTCCACCTCGCTGGTGGAACGACGCGTGCGCATGGCGCTGGGCACGGGCGATCGCCGGGGATTAAATACCTGGCTGGCGCGGTTGCCTATGGAAGCCAAAGAGAAGGACGAATGGCGCTACTGGCAGGCCGACCTGCTGATGGAGCGCGGTCGTGATGATGAAGCCAAAGATATTCTCCATTCGCTGATGCAGCAGCGCGGCTTCTACCCGATGGCGGCCGCGCAGCGCCTGGGCGAGGAGTACATCTTCCGCATTGATAAAGCGCCCGCTAACGCGAACCCGGCGCTGACGCAGGGGCCAGAAATGGCACGCGTTCGCGAGCTGATGTACTGGAACATGGACAACACCGCGCGCAGCGAATGGGCGAACCTGGTGACCAGCCGCACCACCGACGAGAAAGCCCAGCTTGCCCGCTATGCGTTTGATAATCACTGGTGGGATCTAAGCGTGCAGGCGACGATCGCCGGCAAGCTGTGGGATCATCTCGAAGAGCGTTTCCCGCTGGCTTATAAAGATCTTTTCGATCGCTACACCAGCGGCAAAGATATCCCGCAAAGTTACGCGATGGCGATTGCCCGTCAGGAGAGCGCGTGGAACCCGAAAGTCCGTTCCCCGGTGGGTGCCAGCGGTCTAATGCAGATCATGCCGGGTACGGCGACGCACACGGTGAAGATGTTTAATATTCCTGGGTACAGCAGCCCGTCACAGCTCCTGGATCCGGATACCAACATCAACATCGGTACCAGCTATCTTCAGTATGTGTATCAGCAGTTCGGCAATAACCGCATCTTCTCTTCGGCGGCGTATAACGCGGGCCCTGGGCGCGTGCGCACCTGGCTCGGCAACAGCGCCGGGCGCATCGACGCCGTGGCGTTTGTCGAGAGCATTCCGTTCTCGGAAACGCGCGGATACGTGAAAAACGTGCTGGCGTATGATGCGTACTATCGCTACTTCATGGGGCAGAAAGATACCCTGATGAGCGATGCCGAGTGGCAGAGACGTTACTGATCGGCGTGGGTTGTGTTATGCTGTACTCGCTAATGAGTACAAGAGGCAGCATAACATGACCCAGCATTCCCCGTATTCCTCGGCAATGGCCGAACAACGTCATCAGGAGTGGCTTCGTTTTGTGGAGTTGCTTCGCCAGTCTTACGATCAGGATTTGCATTTACCCCTGATGCAGCTGATGCTCACGCCGGACGAGCGCGAGGCGCTGGGCACGCGCGTGCGGATCATTGAAGAGTTGCTGCGCGGCGAGATGAGCCAGCGCGAGCTTAAAAATGAGCTCGGCGCGGGTATCGCAACGATTACCCGCGGATCGAACAGCCTTAAGTCGGCACCGGTTGAGCTGCGTCAGTGGCTGGAAGCGGTATTGCTGAAAAACGCTGGATGACGGCTTCGCCTTCTCCGGCCTACACATTCAACGATAAATCGCGTTATGGAACGGGCTTAACGCCAGGATCACCGCCTGGTGATACACGCCTGAACGCGTCAGCGCGCCGGCGGTAAAGACGCCAATGGCCCCTTCTTTACGGCCAATCTCATCAATGCCGGTGTACTGCGACATCACCGGCCCGAGCGCTTCACCCGCGCGTACTTTCTCAAGAATAATGTCCGGTAGCGGCAGGGTAGCCGAACGCGCTTCACCGCGCTGCTCGCGACTTTCGATAACCACCCAGCTAAACGTTGCGCCTTCGTCGATACCTGCTTCAATGGCCACCCAAAAGTCAGCATCCGGTGCCGCAGCCTTCGCATTCGCCACGCGATTTCGTGCGCCAGCGCGCGTTTCCTCGCTGCCGAACGGCTGTTCAGGAACGCCACTCTCGACGCCGATGGCCTCAATATGGCAGGATCCTGCGCCGAAGATCTCTTCAAATGCCCTTAGAATTGCCTGAATTTTGGCAGGATTAGTGGTAGCAGAGACAACATGGTGCATAATTAAGCTCGATTCAAAAAAACTCATCGCAGTATAACGGAAAAAAAGCATGTTACAGGTATACCTTGTTCGCCACGGTGAAACGCAGTGGAACGCCGAGCGACGTATTCAAGGCCAGTCAGACAGTCCCCTCACTGAGAAGGGCGTGCAGCAAGCGTGGCAGGTGGCAGAGCGTGCCAGAACGCTGGGCATTACCCACGTCATCACCAGCGACTTAGGTCGCACACAGCAGACGGCGCGCATCATCGCAGACGCCTGCGGCTGTGACGTCATGCTTGAGCCGCGCCTGCGCGAGCTGGATATGGGCGTGCTGGAAAAACGCCATATCGATACGCTGACGGAAACGGAAGAGGGCTGGCGTCGCACGCTAGTGAACGGTACCGAAGATGGCCGTATTCCTGAGGGAGAATCCATGCAGGAGCTCAGCGTGCGCATGCATGCTGCTCTGGCCGAGTGCCTGAAGCTTCCGGCAGGAAGCCGTCCGCTACTGGTGAGTCACGGGATTGCGTTGGGTTGCCTGGTGAGCACCATTCTGGGGTTACCGGCGTATGCTGAGCGCCGTTTGCGTCTGCGCAACTGCTCCATTTCCCGGATTGATTACCAGGAGAGCGCGTGGCTGGCGTCGGGCTGGGTAGTGGAGATGGCAGGGGACATTTCGCATCTTGATGCCCCTGCGCTTGACGAACTGCAGCGTTAATGACGTATCGGAATCAAGAATTCCATACGCAGATTGATTGGGCCTTCTTCCGGTTTAGCATCCTGCGCCGGGTAGTAGCGCTCAATGTCCTGACCCTTACGGCGATTCAGATTCAGCATCGGCATGCAGGTCCCGTAAACGGTCAGGATGAACTCCTGAACCCCCGTTCCCAGCCCTTCATACGCGAACATCACGTACTCACCGCCTTCCAGCACGACAGGCTTCGACCCCTGAATGTAGCCATTGGCCATATCCGGTGTCAGCGCGGTGGTGTAGAACACCTCCTGTTCGTCGTCTTTTTCCTGGCTCGGGTGCGTTTCGTTGAGACCATACAGAATCGGCGGGATCGCCGGCGCGTGGCTCAGGAAGTCGCGCCAGAACTGGACGCGCATCTGATGTCGGAACTCAGAAATCTGCTCCAGAGAGCACGAGTAACTCTGCGTTGTACCGATCAGATGGGTTTCAGGCAGCGTGACAATTTCGTATTTCGGCATCGCGAACTCGCCCAGACGCAGCGGCGGACGCATGCCAAACGAGCTCCAGTCAGGCGAGCGACGATAAAGCGCTGGCGTCAACGAGAACTGTTTCTTAAAGGCGCGGGTGAAGGTTTGCTGCGAATCGAAACGGTATTGCAGGGCAATATCCAGAATCGGGCGTGCGGTCAGGCGCAATGCCACAGCAGACTTTGACAGACGACGTGCGCGAATATAGGCCCCGATAGCATGACCGGTGACATCTTTGAACATCCTCTGCAGATGCCACTTGGAATAGCCTGCTTTAGCCGCCACATTATCCAGTGACAAAGGCTGGTCGAGATGACCTTCCAGCCAGGTGAGCAGGTCGCGAATAATTCCAGCCTGATCCATATACTATCCTCATCCTTAAAACAGCAGGTGCCTGATAACAGGTTAGCGGATAATAGCATTTTTTGATGTTTTAGCATTCAGTGTTTTTTTTGCGCATTCATGCTTTTTGGAGCACATTATGGGCAAATATATTCTAATCCTGTGATCTTGCTACATTTTTGTCTAAAGTGTTGAATAATCGCTCAGCGTAATTTTAAAGAATGGTAACAATATGAAATACAAGACTTTGATCTTCACCGCATTGATGTTGATGGTTGGCCGCGTCGCACAGGCAGAACAGATTGGTTCCGTCGATACCGTGTTCAAAATGTTCGGCCCTGACCACAAAATTGTGGTGGAGGCGTTTGACGATCCGGACGTGAAAAACGTCACCTGCTACGTCAGCCGCGCGAAAACGGGCGGTATCAAAGGCGGGCTGGGGCTGGCGGAAGATACTTCCGATGCGGCGATCTCCTGCCAGCAGGTTGGGCCGGTTGAGCTGAGCGATAAAATTAAAAACGGTAAAGCGCAGGGTGATGTGGTGTTCCAGAAACGGACCTCGCTGGTGTTTAAAAAGCTTCAGGTAGTGCGCTTCTATGATGCCAAACGCAACACCCTGGCATACCTGGCCTATTCCGACAAAGTGGTGGAAGGCTCGCCGAAAAACGCGATCAGCGCGGTGCCGATTATGCCGTGGCACTAATTCAGGGATGAACCATGCAACAACCTGTGGTCTGGCTGGTTGAAGACGAAATCAGTATCGCCGATACGCTTATCTACATGCTCCAGCAGGAGGGATTTGCAGTAAAGGCGTTTGAACGGGGTTTGCCGGTGCTGGAGGAGGCGAGGCGACAGGCTCCGGCGCTCGCCATTCTGGATGTCGGGCTGCCGGACATCAGTGGGTTTGAGCTTTGTCGCCGACTGCTGGCGCAGCATCCTTCATTGCCGGTGCTGTTTCTGACGGCGCGCAGTGATGAGGTGGACAAGCTGCTTGGGCTCGAAATGGGGGCCGATGACTACGTGGCCAAGCCTTTTTCACCCCGTGAAGTCTGTGCGCGGGTGCGGACAATTTTACGGCGCATGCAAAAATCCGCCGCGCCTTCAGAGATTGTGCGCATCGGAGAGTTTGAGCTGAATGAACCAGCCGCGCGAATTAGCTGGTGTGGTGAAGCATTACCGCTCACGCGCTATGAGTTTTTACTGCTTAAAACCTTACTGCAGGCTCCCGGACGGGTGTTCTCTCGTCAGCAGTTAATGGACAAGGTGTGGGGCGAAGACGGCGACAGTTTCGATCGTACCGTGGACACCCACATCAAAACCCTGCGCGCCAAGCTGCGGGCGGTGAATGAGGAACTTTCACCCATCAGTACCCATCGCGGTATGGGCTATAGCCTGGGGCTTTATTAATGCGCATTGGAATGCGGTTGCTGCTGGGGTATTTCCTGATCGTCGCCATCGCCGCGTGGTTTGTGCTGTCGATCTTTGTTCAGGAAGTGAAGCCCGGCGTGCGCAGAGCCACCGAGGGCACGTTGATCGATACCGCGACCCTGTTGGCCGAAATCGGACGTGACGATTTGCTTTCGGGTAATGCGCAGCAGGGCAAGCTGGCGCAGGCCTTTTCGCAGCTTCATCAACGCCCTTTGCGCGCCAATATCGGCGGGATTCATAAAGTGCGTAACGAGTATCACGTCTACATGACCGATGCACAGGGCCGGGTCGTGTTTGATTCCGCCGGTCTGGCCGTGGGAAAAGATTATTCGCGCTGGAACGACGTCTGGCTGACGCTTCGCGGTGAATATGGCGCGCGCAGCACCCAGAGCTTTCCCGACGATCCGGAGAGCACGGTGATGTATGTTGCGGCACCGATCAGGGATCGGGGGAAGATTATCGGTGCGATCTCGGTAGGTAAACCGAACAGCGCGATGGCGCCGGTGATTCACCGCAGCGAGCGACGGATCCTGTGGGCAGGCGGGGCGCTGCTCGGCATTGCCCTGCTGATTGGCTTTGCTGTGGCGTGGTGGATCAATCGATCCATCGGCACCTTATCGCGCTATGCCGACTCGGTGACCACCGATACGCCTCTCCCGCTACCGAATCCCGGCAGTAGCGAACTGCACAAGCTGGCGCAGGCGCTGGAAAATATGCGCATTCGCCTGGAAGGGAAAAACTATATTGAACGCTATGTCCATGCGCTCACCCACGAGCTGAAAAGCCCGATCGCGGCCATTCGCGGTGCGGCAGAAATTCTCTCTGAACAGCCACCGCCGCAGGTGGCCGCGCGGTTTATCGATAATATTCTGGTACAGAACGCGCGCATGCAGTCGCTGGTCGAAAAGCTGCTCACCCAGGCTCGGCTTGAAAATCGCGTCGAGATTATTCCTGAGGTCGTCAGCGTCGACTCGCTGTTCACGCGGCTTGCCGACGCGCGCGCGGCACTGTTGGCAGCGAAAGAGATTGTGCTGACCCTTCAGCCGGCCTCGCTTTACGTGGCGGGCGATCCCGACCTTCTCGAACAGGCGCTTGGCAATTTGCTGGATAACGCTATAGATTTCACGCCGCAGGGCGGGGCCATTGCACTAGTGGCCCGGGAAGATCGCAGGCAGGTACAGCTGATCGTTACCGACAGCGGAAGCGGGATCCCGGACTATGCGCGGGAACGTATTTTTGAACGCTTCTATTCCCTTCCTCGTGAGAACGGGTTGAAGAGCAGCGGTCTCGGGCTGGCGTTTGTCCAGGAGGTTGCGCGTCTGCATCAGGGAGAGATCGATTTACGCAATCGTGATGAAGGAGGCGTGATGGCCACGCTCACGCTTCACCGTCCCTTCACATAACTTCAAACTGGCCCCACATGGCCCGGTTACGCTCTCCCCATCACAAAGGAGACGTAATGATGAAATCCCCCCTGTTCTGGAAAATTAGCACCCTGCTGGGGTGCATCCTGCTGCTGTTAGTCCCGCTGTTTATGGTCAGTAACCTGATTTCAGAGCGTGAGAGCTATCGCAACGACGTTGAAAATACGCTGCGCCAAAGCACCAGCGGACCGCAAAAACTGGTCGGTCCGATGATTGCCATTCCGATGACGGAGATCTTTTACAAGATAGAGGAAGAGAAGAAGGTCGAATTTAAGAAAAGCTATATGCATTACATTCTGCCGGAATCTCTGGTTATTGAAGGGAACCAGCACGTGGAGTCGAGAAATATTGGCATCTATGACGGGCAAATCTGGAACACTGACCTGAAGATAAAAGCGCAGTTTAATACCGAAGCGCTAAAACAGCTGAGAGGGGAAAAGATAACAACAGGGCAGCCGTTTATCGTGACGGGCGTTGGCGACGCGCGGGGTATTGGCACCGTCAGCATCTCTAAAATCAATGGTGAAACGCTAAGCGTAGAACCCGGTTCCGGTGTCTACGGGGCGCTAGCGGGCGTCCACATCCCGCTGACCGACAAAGCGCTGGAAGCCAAAACGTTTGCACTTGAGATGTCACTCAACCTGGCGGGAACTGGCAGTTTTGCGGTAGTACCGGTAGGGCGTAATAGCGAAATGACGCTCAACAGCAACTGGCCGCATCCGGGTTTTATGGGCGATTACCTTCCGGTTAAGCACCAGATAGGCGAGTCTGGTTTCCAGGCGAACTGGCAGAGCAGCTGGTTTGCAAATAACCTTGAGAGCTGGTTCTACGACAAGGAATCGCCGGAGTGGGAAGCGCTTCCGGCCTTTAGCGTGACGGTAGCCACGCCAGCCGACCAGTATCAATTGACGGATCGGGCAATTAAATACGCTATTTTGCTGATTGCCCTGACGTTTATGGCCTTCTTTGTCTTCGAGACCTTAACCGGATTACGCCTTCACCCGATGCAGTATCTGCTGGTGGGGCTGTCGCTGGTCTTGTTCTATCTGGTACTGCTGGCCTTGTCTGAACACGTCGGGTTTACCCCCGCCTGGATTGTCGCAAGCCTCGTTGGGGCGGCGATGAACGGAATGTACCTGCAGGCGGTGCTGAAAAGCTGGAAGCGCAGCGGAATGTTTGTGCTGGCACTCCTCGGACTGGATGTGGTGATGTGGTTCCTGCTGCGTTCGGAGGACAGTGCATTGCTGTTGGGGTCGGCGGTTCTCGCCCTGGCGCTGTTCGCGGTGATGTATCTGACCCGTCATTTTGACTGGTACTCGCTCTCTCAGCCGAAGCGTCCTCAACCTTCTGCAGAGCCTGATAACGACACGATGCGGATCTGGAAATAAAAAAAACGGCGCATAAGCGCCGTTTTTTAATGCATTAACTGCGGGATTACTCCTGCAGATCGCCGCAAAAACGGTACCCTTCGCCGTGGATCGTGGCGATGATTTCCGGCGTATCTGGCGTAGATTCGAAATGTTTACGAATACGACGGATGGTGACGTCTACGGTACGGTCGTGTGGCTTCAGCTCACGGCCGGTCATTTTCTTCAGCAGCTCTGCACGGGACTGAATTTTGCCCGGGTTTTCGCAGAAGTGCAGCATCGCGCGGAATTCACTGCGCGGCAGTTTATACTGCTCACCGTTCGGGCTAATCAGCGAACGGCTATTGATATCAAGTTCCCAGCCGTTGAATTTGTAGCTGTCTACGCTACGACGCTCTTCGCTGACCGTACCCAGGTTCATGGTGCGGGACAGCAGGTTGCGTGCACGAATGGTTAACTCGCGAGGATTGAACGGCTTGGTGATGTAGTCATCCGCACCGATTTCCAGGCCAAGAATTTTATCAACTTCGTTGTCACGACCCGTCAGGAACATTAACGCGACGTTCGCCTGCTCGCGCAGTTCGCGCGCCAGAAGAAGACCGTTTTTGCCCGGCAGGTTAATATCCATGATCACCAGGTTGATATCATTTTCAGAAAGGATCTGATGCATCTCTGCGCCATCGGTCGCTTCAAAGACATCGTAGCCTTCTGCTTCGAAAATGCTCTTTAACGTGTTGCGTGTTACCAACTCGTCTTCAACGATAAGAATGTGCGGGGTCTGCATGTTTGCTACCTAAATTGCCAACTAAATCGAAACAGGAAGTACAAAAGTCCCTGACCTGCCTGATGCATGTCGCAAATTAACATGATCGGCTTAACGTGACTAAAGTACGTAATTGCGTTCTTGATGCACTTTCCATCAACGTCAACAACATCATTAGCTTGGTCTTGGGTACTTTCCCTTTGGACCCGACAGTGTCAAAAACGGCTGTCATCCTAACCATTTTAACAGCAACATAACAGGCTAAGTGACACCAGACACCCAATAAAACTACGCTTCGTTGACATATATCAAGTTCAATTGTAGCACGTTAACAGTTTGATGAAATCATCGTAGCCGAATGCTAGCCTTTGTCACAATTTTTCAATAAACCAACTAGTTGCGGACATTGATTTATAAACGAAGCGAATCCAATCAGAATAGGGTATTCATATCGCTATTATCATTATAAAACATAGGGATAATAGTGTTCTGTTAACATTCTAACTGATTGTTCAGACAAGGAATAGTTTAGCGTTTTTAATTTGTTATGAAACGCTATTTCGGTGATTTGTGTTGCAATTTTGTAAATTCGCGCTGCGTAATATGTTGAAGCGCATCACATTTTTACCCGCTAACTGATTAAAAAGAGAGCATAAATGCATCTGTCGATTGTACTGGTCGCCCCAGCCAGAGCAGAAAATATAGGCGCTGCCGCGCGCGCCATGAAGACCATGGGATTTACCGATTTACGTATCGTGGACAGCACTGCCCACCTGGAGCCTGCGGCACGCTGGGTGGCGCACGGATCGGGCGATATTCTCGATAATATAACCACTTACGATACCCTCGCCGCGGCGCTACACGATATCTCCTTCACCGTCGCCACCACGGCGCGCAGCCGGGCGAAGTTTCACTATTACGCCACGCCAGCGGAGCTTGTGCCGATGCTGAGCGAGAAAAGCCAGTGGCTGGAAAAAGCGGCGCTGGTGTTTGGTCGTGAAGATTCCGGATTAACAAACGAAGAGCTGGAGCTGGCTGACGTTCTTACCGGCGCGCCGATGGTGGCCGATTACCCGTCCCTGAACTTAGGCCAGGCAGTAATGGTTTATTGCTATCAATTAGCCTCCCTAATACAAATTCCCCAACCTCAGGCTGAAGGGGCAAACGAAAATCAGCTGGCTGCGCTGCGCGTTCGCGTTGAACAGCTGTTAACCCAGCTGGGGGTAGCGGACGATCAAAAAATGGCTGACTGGCTGCAGCAGCGTCTTGGGCGTCTTGAGCAGCGGGACACCGCAATGCTGCATCGTTTGCTGCATGATATTGAAAAAAAATTGGCCGAGTAAAATACTGTCATAAGTTTTTACTATGGCGGATAAGTCTGTCTTGAAGGGTTGCATCTGGGGGAATCGGATGAAAATAAATCTGCACGTAGCGGGACGTGAGAGTCTCTAAAAATGTGATCAAATTAAAAATCCATTGACTTAAGGGGCCCGATCCTTTAACCCTAAAAGAATACAGCACAGACAGATAATAATGACAGAGTACACAACATCCATGAAACGCATCAGCATCACCACCATTACCACAACCATCATCATTACCACAGGTAACGATGCGGGCTGACGCGTACAGGAAAAACAAAAAAAAGCCCGCACCTGAACAGTGCGGGCTTTTTTTTCGGCTAAAGGAAACGAGGTAGAACCATGCGAGTGTTGAAGTTCGGCGGTACATCAGTGGCAAATGCAGAACGTTTTCTGCGTGTTGCCGATATCCTGGAGAGCAACGCCAGGCAGGGGCAGGTTGCAACCGTGCTTTCTGCCCCGGCAAAAATCACTAACCATCTGGTGGCAATGATTGAAAAGACCATCGGTGGCCAGGATGCACTCCCGAACATTAGCGACGCTGAGCGTATCTTCGCTGAGCTGCTGCAGGGGCTGGCAGAGGCGCTGCCTGGCTTCCCGCACGCTCAGCTGAAGTCCTTTGTTGAGCAGGAATTCGCGCAAATTAAACATGTTCTGCACGGAATCAGCCTGCTGGGACAGTGCCCGGACAGCATCAACGCGGCGCTGATCTGCCGGGGCGAAAAACTGTCTATCGCCATTATGGCGGGCGTGCTGGAAGCGCGTGGTCACAACGTGACCGTGATCGATCCGGTTGAAAAACTGCTGGCAGTGGGCCACTACCTCGAATCCACGGTTGATATTGCCGAATCAACCCGCCGTATCGCCGCGAGCAAAATCCCGTCTGACCACATGATCCTGATGGCCGGCTTCACCGCCGGTAACGAGAAGGGCGAGCTGGTGGTGCTGGGTCGTAACGGTTCCGACTATTCCGCCGCCGTGCTGGCCGCCTGTTTACGCGCGGACTGTTGTGAGATCTGGACTGACGTTGACGGCGTCTATACCTGCGACCCGCGCCAGGTGCCCGATGCCAGACTGCTGAAGTCGATGTCGTACCAGGAAGCGATGGAGCTCTCCTACTTCGGCGCTAAAGTGCTTCACCCGCGTACCATCTCCCCGATAGCCCAGTTCCAAATCCCTTGTCTGATTAAAAACACCGGTAATCCGCAGGCGCCGGGTACGCTGATTGGCGCCAGTACCGATGAGGACGGCCTGCCGGTGAAAGGTATCTCCAACCTTAACAATATGGCGATGTTCAGCGTCTCCGGTCCGGGGATGAAAGGAATGGTCGGCATGGCGGCTCGCGTGTTTGCGGCCATGTCCCGCAACGGCATTTCTGTAGTGCTGATCACCCAGTCCTCTTCCGAGTACAGCATTAGCTTCTGCGTGCCGCAGGGCGACTGTCTGCGCGCCCGCCGCGCGCTGGAAGAAGAGTTCTATCTGGAGCTGAAAGAAGAGCTGCTTGAGCCGCTCTCCATTCAGGAGCGCCTGGCGATTATCTCTGTGGTCGGCGACGGTATGCGCACGCTGCGCGGTATCTCCGCCAAATTCTTTGCCGCGCTGGCGCGCGCCAACATTAATATTGTGGCAATTGCCCAGGGGTCGTCAGAGCGTTCAATTTCTGTTGTCGTGGACAACGATGACGCCACCACCGGCGTACGCGTGGTTCACCAGATGCTGTTCAATACCGATCAGGTCATCGAGCTGTTCCTGATTGGCGTCGGAGGCGTGGGCGGTGCGCTGCTGGAGCAGGTGAAGCGTCAGCAGGCGTGGCTGAAGAAGAAACATATCGATCTGCGCGTCTGCGGGATTGCCAACTCGAAAGCGCTGCTGACCAACGTTCACGGGCTGAACCTGGAAAACTGGCAGGCCGAGATGAACGAGGCGAAAGAGCCGTTCAACCTGGGCCGCCTGATCCGTCTGGTGAAAGAGTATCACCTGCTTAACCCGGTGATTGTTGACTGTACCTCCAACCAGGCGGTGGCCGATCAGTACGCCGACTTCCTGCGCGAAGGTTTCCACGTGGTGACGCCAAACAAAAAGGCCAACACCTCGTCGATGGATTACTATCACCAGCTGCGTCTGGCGGCGAGCAAGTCGCGCCGCAAGTTCCTGTACGACACCAACGTGGGCGCGGGGCTGCCGGTTATCGAGAACCTGCAAAACCTGCTCAACGCGGGCGATGAACTGCAGCGTTTCTCCGGCATTCTCTCCGGCTCGCTGTCCTTTATCTTCGGCAAGCTGGATGAAGGCATGAGCCTGTCAGAAGCAACCCGCGCCGCGCGCGAGCTGGGCTATACCGAGCCGGATCCGCGTGACGATCTCTCCGGGATGGACGTGGCGCGCAAGCTGCTGATCCTCGTGCGTGAAACGGGCCGCGAGCTTGAGCTTTCGGATATCGTGATTGAGCCGGTGCTGCCAGCAGAGTTTGATGACAGCGGTGACGTCAACGCCTTTATGGCGAATTTGCCGCAGCTTGACGACGCTTTTGCCGCTCGCGTTGCGAAAGCCCGTGATGAAGGTAAGGTATTGCGCTATGTTGGCAACATTGAAGAAGATGGTGTGTGCCGGGTGAAGATTGCCGAAGTGGATGGCAACGATCCGCTCTACAAAGTCAAAAACGGCGAAAACGCCCTCGCGTTTTACAGCCACTATTATCAGCCATTGCCGCTGGTGCTTCGCGGCTATGGCGCAGGGAACGATGTTACAGCGGCGGGTGTGTTTGCCGATCTGCTGCGTACCCTGTCATGGAAGTTAGGAGTTTAACATGGTCAAAGTTTATGCCCCGGCTTCCAGCGCCAATATGAGCGTCGGATTTGACGTGCTGGGCGCGGCGGTCACTCCGGTGGATGGTTCGCTGCTGGGCGATACGGTCACGGTTGAAGCGGCAGAAAGTTTCAGCCTGAATAACGTGGGCCGTTTCGCCAGCAAGCTGCCGTCTCACCCGCGCGAGAATATTGTCTATCAGTGCTGGGAGCGCTTCTGTCAGGAGATCGGCAAAAACGTGCCGGTCGCCATGACGCTGGAAAAAAGTATGCCGATTGGCTCGGGCCTGGGCTCCAGCGCTTGTTCCGTGGTCGCCGCGCTGGTGGCGATGAACGAGCACTGCGGCAAACCCCTGAACAACAACCGCATGCTTGCCTTAATGGGCGAGCTGGAAGGCCGTATCTCCGGCAGCATTCATTACGACAACGTGGCGCCGTGCTTCCTCGGCGGTATGCAGCTGATGATCGAAGAAAATGGCATCATCAGCCAGCAGGTGCCAGGGTTTGATGAGTGGCTGTGGGTGCTGGCCTATCCGGGCATTAAGGTTTCAACCGCAGAAGCGCGTGCGATCCTGCCCGCGCAGTATCGTCGTCAGGATTGCATCGCCCACGGGCGTCACCTGGCGGGCTTTATTCACGCCTGCTACACCCGTCAGCCACAGCTGGCGGCGAAACTGATGAAGGACGTCATTGCCGAGCCGTACCGCACGAAGCTGCTGCCGGGCTTTAACGAGGCGCGACAGGCATCCATGGATATCGGCGCGCAGGCGTGCGGCATCTCCGGCTCCGGCCCGACGCTGTTCGCCCTGTGCGATAAGCCAGACACTGCGCAGCGCGTGGCGGACTGGCTCTCTAAACACTACCTGCAAAATCAGGAAGGCTTTGTTCATATTTGCCGTCTGGACACGGCTGGCGCACGAGTACTGGGATAATTAATGAAACTCTACAACCTTAAAGATCATAACGAGCAGGTCAGCTTCGCGCAGGCGGTAACGCAGGGACTGGGCAAAAATCAGGGGCTGTTTTTCCCCCATGACCTGCCGGAATTTCAGCTGACCGAGATTGATGAACTGCTGAAGCTGGACTTTGTCACCCGCAGCACCAAAATTCTGTCGGCGTTTATCGGCGACGAAATTCCGCAGGAGCTGCTGGAAGAACGCGTGCGTGCGGCGTTCGCTTTCCCGGCACCCGTTCAGCAGGTTGAGCCTGACGTCGGTTGTCTGGAGCTGTTCCACGGCCCAACCCTGGCGTTTAAAGACTTCGGCGGCCGCTTCATGGCCCAGATGCTGACCCACATCAGCGGCGACAAACCGGTGACCATTCTGACCGCCACCTCCGGCGATACCGGTGCGGCGGTCGCTCACGCGTTCTACGGCCTGAAAAACGTCCGCGTGGTGATCCTCTATCCGAAAGGCAAAATCAGCCCGCTGCAGGAAAAATTGTTCTGCACGCTCGGCGGCAATATTGAAACCGTGGCGATCGACGGTGACTTCGATGCCTGCCAGGCGCTGGTTAAACAGGCCTTCGACGATGAAGAGCTGAAGGTGGCGCTGGGTCTGAACTCCGCCAACTCTATCAATATCAGTCGTCTGCTGGCGCAGATCTGCTACTACTTTGAAGCGGTGGCGCAGCTGCCGCAGGAAGCCCGCAATCAGCTGGTGATCTCCGTGCCGAGCGGTAACTTCGGCGACCTGACGGCTGGCCTGCTGGCGAAATCGCTGGGACTGCCGGTGAAACGCTTTATCGCTGCCACCAATGCCAACGATACCGTGCCGCGCTTCCTGAAAGACGGGAAGTGGGCGCCAAACGCCACGCAGGCGACGCTCTCCAACGCGATGGATGTGTCCCAGCCGAACAACTGGCCGCGCGTTGAAGAGCTGTTCCGCCGTAAGATCTGGCGTCTGAGTGACCTGGGCTACGCGGCGGTGACGGATGAAACCACCAAAGCCACCATGCGTGAGTTAAAAGCGGTAGGTTACACCTCTGAACCGCACGCGGCGATTGCTTACCGCGCGCTGCGCGACCAGCTTAACCCGGGTGAGTATGGCCTGTTCCTGGGGACCGCGCATCCTGCGAAGTTCAAAGAGAGCGTGGAAGCAATTCTGGGCGAAACGCTGCCGCTGCCGAAAGAGCTGGCCGAGCGTGCTGACCTGCCGCTGCTGTCTCATGAGCTGCCGGCGGATTTTGCCGCGCTGCGTAAGCTGATGATGATCCGAGCATGATTTTTGTCGGGTGGCGGCTACGCCTTACCCGACCTACAACGGCTCAGAACGTAGGCCGGGTAAGCGCAGCGTCACCCGGCTTTTTTATGGAGAAATTAAGGAGAAATTACGCAGGAAAAAAGCAGAAATTCCCAATAAATGCGGTCACTTAGCGTTTAGGATTGCAGAGAATAACATCCCCCGTTCCCCTCGCGTAATCTCCTTACATCGGCCCACGTTGGGCAAGAGTAACGAGGAGTCACCTATGTCTAAACTGAAACCTGCTCTCATCGCGCTTTCACTGATGCTGGTCGCTCCCATGGCGGTACAGGCATCTGAAATCACGCTGGTTCCTGCGGTAAAACTGCAGATTGGCGACCAGGATAATAACGGGCACTACTGGGACGGCGGCCGCTGGCGCGACCATGACTGGTGGAAGGCGCATTATGACTGGCGCGATAACCACTGGCGTCCGCATGATGAGCATCGCGATCGTGACAATCACCACGACCGTCACGATGACCGACATGACGATCATCGTCCAGGCCCGGACTGGAAACATCATTAATGCAAAACCCCGCCAGCTGGCGGGGGTCTGTTTTACTGCTCGTGGCGCTTAAACACCAGCTCGCCTTTCCCTGACGACGCCTCGTCAAAGAAATAGCCTTCGCTGTTAAAGGCGGTCAGCTGCTCCGGCTTCGTCAGGCGGTTCTGGATGATGAAGCGGCTCATCAGGCCGCGCGCTTTCTTGGCGTAGAAGCTGATCACTTTGAACTTACCGTTCTTCTCGTCGAGGAACACCGGCTTGATAATTTCCGCATCCAGCTTTTTCGGCTTCACCGACTTGTAGTATTCATCAGACGCCAGGTTAATCACCACGTTATCACCCTGAGCGTGCAGCGCCGCATTCAGCTTATCGGTGATGATATCGCCCCAGAAATGGTACAGATCTTTGCCTTTGGCATTTGCCAGGCGAATCCCCATCTCCAGACGATACGGCTGCATCAGATCCAGCGGACGCAGTACGCCATACAGGCCCGACAGCATGCGCAGATGCTGCTGGGCAAAATCGAAATCGGCTTCGCTAAAATCTTCCGCCTGCAGGCCGGTATAGACATCGCCCTTAAACGCCAGAATGGCCTGGCGGGCGTTAGCGGGGGTGAAATCCGGGTGCCACTCGTGAAAGCGGGTCGCGTTAAGGTCTGCCAGCTTGTCGCTGATGCTCATCAGCGAGGCGATTTGCGGCGCAGAGAGTTTGCGCGCTTCGCGGATCAGCTGTTGAGAGTAGTCCAGCAGTTCAGGCTGGGTATAGCGCTCGGTGGCGAGCGGGCTCTGGTAGTCGAGCGTTTTTGCAGGTGAAATCAGAATCAGCATATCCAGTCCTTGCGGGAAATTTAGAGCGACTTTAGCAAAAAATCGCTCTGAATTGATCGATAGCTGTTATTGCCGCGGCAAATCATCCCACGTGCCGGGAGCCAACTGCGCCTTAACGTCGGGATAGCGAGCGGGAACAAACACCGGCGGAATGCCCAGCTTGCGCTGACGGAGGTAGTCTCTGGCAATCAGGGTCACAACCGGTGAAAGTAGCAGGATCGCCGTCAGGTTCGTGATTGCCATCAGCGCCATAATGATATCGGCCAGCTGCCAGACCAGCGGCATGCTGAGGAGGGAGCCAGCGACGACCATCAGTATGACGCCCAGGCGCAGCGCTCCGATTGCGGCGCGGGAGTCGAGCTTCAGGAAAATAAGGTTATTTTCGGCGTAGAGGTAATTCACCACAATCGAGCTGAAGGCAAACAAGACCAGGATGAGCGAGACAAATCCGGCTCCCCAGCCGCCGGTCAGGCTCATCAGCGCCTGCTGGAGAAGCTGTATTCCGGCGGTTTCCGACGAATGCGGCACGGGGCCTGCCAGCAGCAAAATCATGGCGCTGGCGGAACAGATAACAATGGTATCGGTAAAGACGCCAATCATCTGCACAATACCTTGCGCGGCAGGATGCGGCGGCCACGACGAGGCGGCGGCGGCGGCGTTGGGTGTCGACCCCATGCCGGCTTCATTGGAAAACATGCCTCGCTGGAACCCCGCCATCAGCGCCTGGCTGAAGGTGTAGCCCAGCGCGCCGGATGCGACTTCACGCCAGCCAAAGGCGCTTTTGACGATGGCCGCTATCACGCCCGGAACCTGGTCGACGTGCAGTGCGGCGACGAACAGGCTCGCGGCAATCCAGAGCAGAGCCATGATGGGAACCAGCCACTGCATGAGACGGGCGATGCCTTTGAGGCCGGTAGAAATGGTGAGCAGAACGATGAGTGCTAAAACGGTACCGGCGATCCACTCCGGACACGCGAAGGCGTAGCGCAGGGCATTGGCGACCGAGTTAGCCTGGACGGTATTAAAAATAAGACCGTACGCGAGCAGTAAAAAAAGCGAGAACAGAACGCCCATCCAGCGCATCCCTAAGCCACGCGCCATGTACCAGGCAGGACCGCCGCGAAACTGGCCGTGCTTATCTTTCTCTTTGTAGAGCTGCGCGAGCGAACTTTCGGCGAAGGAGGTGGCCATACCGAGAAGCGCCGTCACCCACATCCAGAAGACCGCGCCAGGCCCACCGGCGCTGATGGCCAGCGCGACCCCCGCCAGATTCCCGCTGCCGAGGCGTGCCGCAAGGCTGGTACAGAGCGCCTGGAATGAGGTTAATCCGCCCGGCTGGGGCGTGACGCTGTTTTTCAGACTTCTGCCAAACTTGCGGATATAGCGAAACTGGATAAACCCACTGCGTAGCGTAAACCAAATACCTGCTCCCAGAAGCAGGTAAATCATTATCGAGCCCCAGAGGACTTCGTTTATAAAGAAGAAGAAATCAGGCATTAACGTCCCTCTTGTTGATGCCAAAGTGAATATGTAAGCGCTACCACTGATTGGGCATGCTATTGCTTAGCAGCCTGTTAATATTCCGAGTTTATCATACTCTGCCTAAGCGCACTGTCTGCGGTTGCGCTACCCCTCCGTCGTGTTATCATCAGGGCAGACCGGTTACATCCCCCTAACAAGTAAACCTGTCATTTTTCCGCTGCAGGCATGCTGTCGGTAGCGTGAATTATCCAGGGCACGTTAAAAGAGAAACACTATCATGACGGATAAATTGACCTCCCTTCGTCAGTTCACCACTGTCGTAGCTGACACCGGAGATATCGCGGCAATGAAGCTGTACCAGCCGCAGGATGCCACAACTAACCCTTCTCTGATTCTTAACGCCGCACAGATCCCTGAGTATCGCAAACTGATTGACGACGCAGTGACCTGGGCGAAAGCACAGAGCAACGACCGCGCGCAGCAGGTTGTGGATGCCACTGATAAACTGGCAGTAAACATCGGTCTGGAAATTCTGAAGCTGGTTCCTGGCCGTATCTCTACTGAAGTAGATGCGCGTCTGTCCTACGACACCGAAGCGTCTATCGCGAAAGCAAAACGTCTGATCAAAATGTACAACGATGCGGGCATCAGCAACGACCGTATCCTGATCAAACTGGCTTCTACCTGGCAGGGCATCCGCGCTGCAGAGCAGCTGGAAAAAGACGGTATCAACTGTAACCTGACCCTGCTGTTCTCCTTCGCGCAGGCGCGTGCCTGTGCAGAAGCCGGCGTGTACCTGATTTCTCCATTCGTAGGCCGTATTCTGGACTGGTACAAAGCCAACACCGACAAGAAAGAGTACGCACCAGCTGAAGATCCAGGCGTGGTTTCCGTGACTGAAATCTACGAATACTACAAACAGCACGGCTATGAGACTGTGGTTATGGGCGCAAGCTTCCGTAACGTCGGTGAAATCATCGAGTTGGCTGGCTGTGACCGCCTGACCATCGCGCCTGCACTGCTGAAAGAGCTGGCTGAAAGCGAAGGTACCCTGGAGCGTAAACTGTCCTACACCGGTGAAGTGAAAGCACGCCCTGAGCGCATCACTGAATCCGAGTTCCTGTGGCAGCACAACCAGGATCCAATGGCGGTAGACAAACTGGCGGACGGTATCCGTAAGTTTGCCGTTGACCAGGGCAAACTGGAAAAAATGATCGGCGACCTGCTGTAATCATCCTGCGTGACCGGGCTCCCGGTCACGCGTCTTCCTTCGTACCCTGTCTGAATCTCCTCTCAGCGTGTATCATTCCCTTTAATCAGTACTCTTTGAATGGAATGGATATGAATACCTTACGCATCGGCTTAGTGTCGATTTCTGACCGCGCCTCCAGCGGTGTTTACCAGGATAAAGGCATCCCCGCTCTGGAAGAGTGGCTTGGCAACGCGCTGACTACCCCCTTTGAAATTCAGACCCGCCTGATCCCAGACGAACAGCCGATCATTGAGCAGACGCTTTGTGAGCTGGTTGATGAGATGAGCTGCCATCTGGTGCTGACCACCGGGGGAACGGGGCCTGCCCGCCGCGATGTGACGCCGGACGCGACGCTGGCTATCGCCGATCGTGAAATGCCGGGCTTTGGCGAACAGATGCGCCAGATCAGTCTACACTTTGTCCCGACGGCCATTCTCTCCCGTCAGGTAGGCGTAATCCGCAAACAGGCGTTGATTCTGAACCTGCCGGGCCAGCCGAAGTCGATCAAAGAGACGCTGGAAGGGCTGAAAGCGGAAGACGGCAGCGTCATCGTGCACGGTATATTCGCCAGTGTACCGTATTGTATACAGCTGCTGGAGGGGCCGTACGTTGAGACGGACGAGAAAGTGGTAGCAGCTTTTCGTCCTAAAAGCGCACGCCGCGAAACAATCTCCTGAAAATAACGATTATGTGACATTAGCTGAAGCTGCGATGGCGTGGTAAGGTTTTTACGATATAGTAATTTTTTCTTTACGATAGCTGTAAAAATAAATCCACAACAAAAGCTAAATGGTTCGCTATGTCACATAACACCCGACCTCTGAATCGACAGGACTATAAAACTCTCACGCTCGCGGCCTTAGGCGGCGCGCTGGAGTTTTACGATTTCATCATCTTCGTCTTCTTCGCCGCCGTGGTGGGGGAGCTCTTCTTCCCGGCGGATATCCCCGAGTGGCTGCGTCAGGTACAAACCTTCGGCATTTTTGCCGCAGGGTATCTGGCGCGTCCGCTGGGCGGCATTGTGATGGCGCACTTTGGCGACCTGGTAGGGCGTAAGAAGATGTTTACCCTCAGCATTCTGCTGATGGCCGTACCCACGCTGGCCATTGGTCTGCTGCCCACCTATGCCTCACTGGGCATCCTTGCTCCTTTGCTGCTGTTGCTGATGCGCGTGCTTCAGGGCGCGGCGATTGGCGGTGAAGTGCCGGGCGCGTGGGTATTCGTGGCGGAACATGTTCCGGCGCGCCGGATTGGTATTGCCTGTGGAACCTTAACGGCGGGCCTGACCATCGGGATCTTGCTGGGGTCGGTGGTGGCGACGATTGTCAACACCAGCATGACGCCGCAGGCCGTGCACGACTGGGGCTGGCGTGTTCCGTTCCTGCTGGGCGGGGCGTTTGGTCTGGTAGCGATGTATCTGCGTCGCTGGCTGCAGGAGACACCGATTTTCCTGGAGATGCAGCAGCGCAAAGCGCTGGCGCAGGAGCTGCCGGTGAAAGCCGTCGTGGTACGCCATAAAAAAGCGGTAGTGGTGTCGATGCTTCTTACCTGGCTGCTTTCGGCGGGCATTGTCGTGGTGATATTAATGTCGCCGGTTTGGCTGCAGAAACAGTATGGATTCGCCCCGGCGGTGACGCTGCAGGCAAACAGTATCGCGACCATTATGCTCTGCTTTGGCTGTCTTGCTGCCGGGCTGGCCGTCGACCGTTTTGGCCCGAGCCTGACCTTTATCATAGGCAGCCTGCTGCTGGCGGCGTCCAGCTGGGCATTTTATCACCTGGCGGGTAGCCATCCTGAACAGCTGTTTGTGTTGTACGGTGTGGTGGGGCTGTGCGTCGGGGTTGTCGGCGCGGTGCCGTATGTCATGGTACGTGCGTTCCCGCCAGAGGTTCGCTTCACCGGCATCTCGTTCTCTTACAACGTGTCGTATGCCATTTTTGGCGGACTGACGCCGATCGCGGTCACGGTGCTGATGGGCGTATCACCGATGGCACCCGCCTGGTATGTTCTCGCGCTTTCGGTCATGGGGCTGGTATTGGGAATTTGGCTTCGGCAGGCATGGGGATGTCGTGCCCGCGAGGCGGGCACGACAGAGGAATCAGTGTTTTTCACCAATCGGTAGAATGGTGCGGTCAAACTGCTCGTTCAGCACTTCACCCATTGCCAGGTAGATAGCGCTTGCGCCGCAAACCAGACCAATCCAGCCTGCAACTTGAACGATGCCTTCGTTATCCACAAGGTGACCAATCGCCAGCAGGGCGAACAGTACGGTCAGGCTCAGGAAGACGAACTGCAGCGCGCGGTTACCTTTCAGGGTGCCGAAGAACATGAACAGGGTGAACACGCCCCACAGGCCCAGGTAAACGCCCAGGAAGTGGGCGTTTGCCGCGTCTGCCAGGCCCATTTTAGGCAGCAGCAGAATAGCAACCAGGGTCAGCCAGAAAGAGCCATAAGAGGTGAAGGCGGTTAAGCCGAAGGTGTTGCCTTTCTTATATTCCAGCAGGCCCGCGAAGATTTGCGCGATACCGCCGTAAAAAATGCCCATTGCCAGGATGATGCCATCCATCGGGAACATCCCGATATTGTGCAGGTTCAGCAGGATAGTGGTCATGCCAAAACCCATCAGGCCCAGCGGAGCCGGATTAGCCAACTTAGTGTTGCCCATAAGTCCTCAAAAAAATCATCATTAATATGGTGAAATGGTTAAACCCGCGTCAGTTCTCCCTGACGGGGCGCGGCATCATAATGGGCGCAATCGATGGCGTCTATGATCTCATCGGGGTGAAATTAAAAATTTTTTTATCCTTCCCCCTTGATGGACGACGTTGCGACCCCATCTTGTAAGCAACCGCAGTGTGTGGACCTGAAAAAAATCAAATCTGGGCAGTTGAAAAAGCACGTTCTGCCCTTATTACAGGTACACAACCACATGTTGACTGAATTTTTAGTGGAGACGTTTAGATGGGTAAAATTATTGGTATCGACCTGGGTACTACCAACTCTTGTGTAGCGATTATGGATGGCACTACTGCACGCGTGCTGGAGAACGCCGAGGGCGATCGCACCACGCCTTCTATCATTGCTTATACCCAGGATGGTGAAACTCTGGTTGGTCAGCCGGCTAAACGTCAGGCAGTGACAAACCCGCAAAACACCCTGTTTGCGATTAAACGCCTGATCGGTCGCCGCTTCCAGGACGAAGAAGTTCAGCGTGACGTTTCCATCATGCCTTACAAAATCATCGCGGCAGATAACGGCGATGCATGGCTTGATGTGAAAGGCACCAAAACTGCACCACCGCAGATTTCTGCTGAAGTGCTGAAGAAAATGAAGAAAACCGCTGAAGATTACCTGGGTGAGCCGGTAACTGAAGCTGTTATCACCGTTCCTGCATACTTCAATGATGCTCAGCGTCAGGCAACTAAAGATGCTGGCCGTATCGCAGGTCTGGAAGTAAAACGTATCATCAACGAACCAACCGCGGCTGCGCTGGCTTACGGTCTGGATAAAGAAGTGGGCAACCGCACTATCGCGGTTTACGACCTCGGCGGTGGTACCTTCGATATCTCTATTATCGAAATCGACGAAGTTGACGGCGAAAAAACCTTCGAAGTTCTGGCAACCAACGGTGATACTCACCTGGGTGGTGAAGACTTCGATACCCGTCTGATCAACTACCTCGTTGACGAGTTCAAGAAAGATCAGGGCATTGACCTGCGTAACGACCCGCTGGCTATGCAGCGCCTGAAAGAAGCCGCTGAGAAAGCGAAGATCGAACTGTCTTCCGCTCAGCAGACCGACGTGAACCTGCCGTACATCACTGCAGACGCGACCGGTCCTAAACACATGAACATCAAAGTGACCCGTGCGAAACTGGAAAGCCTGGTAGAAGACCTGGTGAACCGTTCTATCGAGCCGCTGAAAGTTGCCCTGCAGGACGCTGGTCTGTCCGTCTCTGACATCCAGGACGTTATCCTGGTTGGTGGTCAGACGCGTATGCCAATGGTTCAGAAGAAAGTGGCTGAGTTCTTTGGTAAAGAGCCACGTAAAGACGTTAACCCGGACGAAGCGGTTGCTATCGGTGCTGCGGTTCAGGGTGGCGTACTGACTGGTGAAGTGAAAGACGTACTGCTGCTGGACGTTACCCCGCTGTCTCTGGGTATCGAAACCATGGGCGGTGTGATGACTCCACTCATCAACAAAAACACCACCATCCCGACGAAGCACAGCCAGGTGTTCTCTACCGCTGAAGACAACCAGTCTGCGGTAACCATCCATGTGATTCAGGGTGAGCGTAAGCGTGCGGCGGATAACAAATCTCTGGGTCAGTTCAACCTGGACGGTATTAACCCGGCACCGCGCGGCATGCCGCAGATCGAAGTGACCTTCGACATCGATGCTGACGGTATCCTGCACGTGTCTGCGAAAGACAAAAACAGCGGTAAAGAGCAGAAGATCACCATCAAGGCATCTTCTGGCCTGAACGAAGCGGAAATCGAAAAAATGGTTCGCGATGCCGAAGCTAACGCTGAATCCGACCGTAAGTTCGAAGAGCTGGTTCAGACCCGTAACCAGGGTGACCATCTGCTGCACAGCACCCGTAAGCAGGTTGAAGAAGCAGGTGATAAACTGCCAGCGGAAGACAAGACTGCTATCGAAGCTGCACTGAGCGCGCTGGAATCTTCACTGAAAGGTGAAGACAAAGCGGATATCGAAGCGAAGATGCAGGAGCTGGCGCAGGCTTCTCAGAAGCTGATGGAAATCGCTCAGCAGCAGCACGCTCAACAGCAGGCGGGCGCTGACGCTTCGGCGAACAACGCGAAAGACGACGACGTTGTCGACGCTGAGTTCGAAGAAGTTAAAGATAAAAAATAATCGCCCTGATGCAGGGTAATTAATCGGCACGGGCGTAGGAGAACTCTCCACGCCCGTGCTCGCATGTTAAGGGGCTTAAAAAAACCAATGGCAAAGCAAGACTATTACGAGATTTTAGGCGTTCCGAAAACTGCGGAAGAGCGTGAAATCAAAAAGGCGTATAAGCGCCTGGCCATGAAATTCCACCCGGACCGTAACCAGGGTGACAAAGAGGCTGAAGCCAAATTTAAAGAGATCAAAGAAGCCTACGAAGTCCTGACCGATGCACAAAAACGTGCGGCCTATGACCAGTATGGTCACGCAGCCTTTGAACAGGGCGGCATGGGCGGCGGTGGATTCGGCGGCGGCGGCTTTGGCGGCGGCGCTGACTTCAGCGATATCTTTGGCGATGTGTTTGGCGATATCTTCGGCGGTGGCCGTGGTCGTCAGCGCGCGGCGCGCGGCGCGGACCTGCGCTACAACATGGAGCTGTCGCTGGAAGAGGCCGTTCGCGGCGTCACCAAAGAGATCCGTATCCCGACGCTGGAAGAGTGTGACGTCTGCCACGGCAGCGGCGCGAAAGCGGGCACCCAGCCGCAGACCTGTCCGACCTGTCACGGCTCTGGTCAGGTACAGATGCGTCAGGGCTTCTTCGCCGTACAGCAGGCCTGTCCTCACTGTCACGGTCGCGGTACGCTGATTAAAGATCCGTGCACCAAATGCCACGGCCACGGCCGCGTTGAGAAAACCAAGACCCTGTCCGTTAAAATCCCGGCTGGCGTGGATACGGGCGACCGCATCCGTCTGGCTGGTGAAGGTGAAGCCGGCGAACACGGCGCACCGGCAGGCGATCTGTACGTTCAGGTGCAGGTGAAACAGCACGCTATCTTCGAGCGCGAAGGGAACAACCTGTACTGTGAAGTGCCGATCAACTTCGCGATGGCTGCCCTCGGTGGCGAAATCGAAGTACCTACGCTGGATGGCCGCGTCAATCTGAAGATCCCGGGTGAAACCCAAACCGGTAAGCTGTTCCGCATGCGCGGGAAGGGCGTGAAATCCGTTCGCGGTGGTGCGCAGGGCGACCTGCTGTGCCGCGTCGTCGTGGAAACGCCGGTCGGCCTGAACGATAAGCAGAAACAGCTGCTGAAAGAGCTGCAGGAAAGCTTTGGCGGCCCGACGGGTGAGAAAAACAGCCCACGCTCCAAAAGCTTCTTCGATGGCGTCAAAAAATTCTTCGATGATTTGACCCGCTAATCGGTTAGCAGGTTTCATTTGCAAAAGCCCGGAAGTGATTCCGGGCTTTTTCTATTTGTGGGTATTGCTCGGTAAAACTGAATCTATACTCAATATTAATCTGTTTTTGCCGAGTTATAGGGCTTGGTATTATGGTTTTATCGAGGTATTGTTGTAAAAGAGAGAATTAAAGTGAAATTACTACACCGTTTTTTTAGCAGTGAAGCGTCCGGTGGCGTGATCCTGATTATTGCCGCTGCGGCCGCGATGGTGCTGGCAAACGTCGGCTTTACCCGCGATCTGTATCATGCTTTTCTGGAAACGCCCGTCGAGCTGAAGGTCGGGGCGCTGGAAATCAACAAGAACATGCTGCTGTGGATCAACGATGCGCTCATGGCGGTGTTTTTCCTGCTGGTCGGGCTTGAGGTGAAGCGTGAGCTGGTACTGGGCTCGCTTGCCAGCCGCCAGCGTGCGGCGTTTCCGGTGATTGCCGCGCTCGGTGGGATGGTGGTTCCGGCGCTGCTCTTCCTGGCGTTCACCTGGCAGGATCCGATTGCACGTCACGGCTGGGCAATCCCGGCAGCAACGGATATCGCTTTTGCGCTCGGGGTGCTGGCACTACTGGGAAGCCGCGTGCCGGTTGCCCTGAAAATCTTCCTGATGGCGCTGGCGATCATTGATGACCTGGGCGCCATTGTGATTATCGCGCTGTTCTACACCAGCGATCTGTCGATTCTGTCTCTGAGCGTGGCCGCAGGAGCGATTGCGGTCCTGGCGCTGCTGAACGTCTTTAATGTTCGCCGCATCGGTATCTACATCCTCGTGGGGATGGTGCTGTGGACCGCGGTGTTGAAATCGGGCGTGCATGCCACGCTGGCAGGCGTGATTGTCGGTTTCTTCGTGCCGCTTAAGCCGCAGGAGGGCAAATCACCCGCTAAACAGCTGGAGCATGTCCTGCATCCGTGGGTTGCCTTTATGATCCTGCCACTGTTTGCGTTTGCCAACGCGGGCGTTTCCCTCGGCGGCGTTACGCTGGACGGGCTGACGTCCGTGCTGCCGCTGGGCATTATTGCCGGGCTGTTTATCGGTAAGCCGCTGGGCATTAGCCTTTTCTGCTGGCTGGCGACGAAGCTGAAGCTGGCTTCATTGCCGCACGGCACCACGTTTACGCAGATTATGGCCGTTGGCGTGCTGTGCGGAATCGGGTTTACGATGTCGATCTTTATCTCGACGCTGGCGTTTGGCGCGCATGCGCCTGAGCTTATCGTCTGGGCTAAACTCGGCATTCTCATCGGGTCATTACTGGCCGCGGTGATCGGTTATACCTTATTGAAGGTGAAATTGTCCGGACAGGCCGTCCAGGCATAACGGAAAGCCGGGAGGAGGGGATCCTTCTCCCGATACACACTCAGGGAGAGAAGACGCGATGTCTCATTTAAATTACAACCATCTTTACTACTTCTGGCACGTCTACAAACAGGGCTCGGTGGTCGGGGCGGCAGAGGCCCTTTACCTGACGCCGCAAACCATCACCGGGCAGATCAAGGCGCTGGAAGAACGTTTGCAGGGCAAGCTGTTCAAGCGTAAGGGGCGTGGGATTGAACCCAGCGAACTGGGCGAGCTGGTTTTCCGCTACGCGGATAAAATGTTCACCCTGAGCCAGGAGATGCTGGATATCGTCAACTACCGCAAAGAGTCGAACCTGCTCTTTGATGTCGGCGTGGCGGACGCGCTGTCCAAGCGGCTGGTGAGCGGCGTGCTGGATGCGGCCGTGGTAGAAGATGAGCAAATCCACCTGCGCTGCTTTGAATCCACCCACGAGATGCTGCTGGAACAGCTGAGCCAGCACAAGCTGGACATGATTATCTCCGATTGTCCGATCGACTCCACGCAGCAGGAAGGGCTGTTCTCGGTGAAGATTGGTGAATGCGGCGTGAGCTTCTGGTGTATTAACCCGCCGCCGGAAAAACCCTTCCCGGCCTGCCTGGAAGAGCGTCGCCTGCTGATACCGGGAAGGCGTTCCATGCTGGGACGCAAGCTGCTGAACTGGTTTAACTCACAGGGCCTGAACGTTGAGATCCTCGGCGAGTTCGACGACGCGGCGCTGATGAAAGCCTTTGGCGAAGCGCACAATGCTATCTTCGTTGCACCGACGCTGTACGCGCACGATCTCTATTCAGATAACAGGATTACGGAGATTGGTCGGGTCGATAACGTGATGGAGGAGTATCACGCGATTTTTGCGGAAAGGATGATTCAGCACCCGGCGGTGCAGCGTATCTGTAACCGTGACTACTCGGCGCTGTTTACACCACCGGCAATCTGAAGGCATAAAAAAACCCGCGTTAAGCGGGTTCTTTAAACAAGCAACAACAAGTAGCGATTAAGCCAGTTTGTTGATCTGCGCGGTCAGGTTTGCTTTATGACGCGCTGCTTTGTTTTTGTGGATCAGACCTTTAGCAGCCTGACGATCCACGATTGGTTGCATTTCGTTAAATGCGTTCTGCGCTGCAGCTTTATCGCCAGCTTCAATTGCTGCGTATACTTTCTTGATGAAGGTACGCATCATAGAGCGACGGCTTGCGTTGTGCTTACGAGCCTTTTCAGACTGAACGGCACGTTTCTTAGCTGATTTGATATTAGCCAAGTCCAACTCCCAAATATGATCTATGTGGACAATTCAAAGGCCGAGGAATATGCCCTCTTTGCCTTCTTTTGTCAATGGATTTGTGCAAATAAGCGCCGTTAATTAGCGACGCTACGTTACGTAGTGATGGCGCAGGATTCTACCAGCTTGTCTTCTCTGAATACAGCCTTTCGGCATAAAAATCGCAGTTCACGAGCAGATTTTTTCGCTGCGAAAGGTCAGCCTGATGAAATCATTACGGCTTTCTGTTTTGCACGAACAATCGCCGGTTAACCTTAACCGCTGTACAAGGTATACTTTGGCGATTTTCACTGTTTTGAGCCAGACATGAAGCTGATACGCGGCATACATAATCTCAGCAGAGCACCGCACGGGTGCGTGCTGACAATTGGTAATTTCGACGGCGTGCATCGTGGTCATCAGGCGCTGTTGCAGGGATTGCGTAAAGAAGGGGAGGCCCGCGGCCTGCCCGTGGTAGTGATGATTTTCGAACCGCAGCCGCTGGAGCTGTTTGCGGGCGATAAATCTCCCGCCCGTCTCACCCGCCTGCGCGAGAAGTTGCGCTATCTGGCGGAGTCCGGCGTGGACTACGTATTGTGCGTACGTTTCGATCGTCGCTTTGCCGCGCTGACAGCACAAAATTTTGTCAGTGACCTGCTGGTTGAGCGTCTTGGCGTGCAGTTTCTTGCCGTGGGGGATGATTTCCGCTTTGGCGCTGGTCGTCAGGGCGATTTCTTGCTATTACAGAAGGCTGGTCTGGAGTACGGCTTTGACGTCACCAGTGCGATGACCTTCTGTGAAGGTGGCGTTCGCGTCAGCAGTACGGCGGTACGCCAGGCGCTGGCCAATGATGAACTGGATACGGCAGAAACCCTGCTGGGGCATCCGTTCACCATCTCAGGACGCGTTGTCCATGGCGACGCGCTCGGCCGCACCATTGGTTTCCCGACGGCGAATATACCGCTACGTCGTCAGGTTTCCCCGGTTAAAGGGGTCTATGCGGTAGAAGTGGCAGGACTGGGCGATAAGCCATTTTATGGCGTCGCCAACATTGGTACGCGTCCTACCGTCGCCGGTGTGCGTCAACAGTTAGAAGTGCACCTGCTGGACGTTGTAATGGACCTTTATGGTCGCCATATAGATGTGATACTGCGTAAAAAAATACGCAACGAGCAGCGATTTGGTTCGCTGGATGAACTCAAAGCGCAAATTGCGCGTGATGAATTGACGGCCCGCGAGTTTTTTGGGCTTTGAACCCGGCTTAAATGCCTACGTGATAAATACGGAACCGAGAATCTGATGAGTGACTATAAATCAACCCTGAATTTGCCGGAAACAGGGTTCCCGATGCGCGGCGATCTTGCCAAGCGCGAACCGGGAATGCTGGCGCGTTGGACCGATGATGACCTGTACGGCATCATTCGTGCAGCCAAAAAAGGCAAGAAAACCTTCATTCTGCATGATGGCCCTCCATATGCGAATGGCAGCATTCATATTGGTCACTCGGTTAACAAGATTCTGAAAGACATTATCGTGAAGTCCAAAGGCCTCACGGGATATGACTCGCCTTACGTTCCGGGCTGGGACTGCCACGGTCTGCCGATCGAGCTGAAAGTAGAGCAAGAGTTTGGCAAACCGGGTGAGAAATTCACCGCCGCAGAGTTCCGTGCGAAATGCCGCGAATACGCAGCCACGCAGGTTGACGGTCAGCGCGCTGACTTCATCCGTCTGGGCGTATTGGGCGACTGGTCGCACCCGTACCTGACCATGGACTTCAAAACTGAAGCCAACATCATCCGAGCGTTGGGTAAAATCATCGGTAACGGCCACCTGCATAAAGGTGCTAAGCCCGTGCACTGGTGCGTGGACTGCCGTTCTGCGCTGGCAGAAGCGGAAGTGGAGTATTACGACAAAACCTCTCCGTCTATCGACGTGGCGTTCCACGCGGTGGATCAGGATGCGGTGAAAGCTAAATTTGGCGTCTCCTCGGTAAACGGCCCGATCTCGCTGGTGATCTGGACCACCACCCCGTGGACCCTGCCAGCCAACCGCGCGATCTCCCTGTCCGGTGAGTTCGAATATGCGCTGGTGCAGGTAGAAGGTCAGGCAGTTATCCTGGCGAAAGATCTGGTTGAGAGCGTGCTGAAACGCGCGAATATCACCGACTACACCGTGCTGGGCACCGTGAAAGGTGACGCGCTGGAGCTGATGCGCTTTAAACACCCGTTCCTGGACTTCGATGTTCCGGCGATCCTCGGCGACCACGTCACCCTGGACGCGGGTACCGGTGCGGTACATACCGCCGGTGGCCACGGTCCTGACGACTACAGCATCAGCCTGAAGTACGGTCTGGAAATCGCTAACCCGGTGGGCCCGGACGGCTCTTACCTGCCTGGCACCTACCCGGCGCTGGACGGTATCAACGTCTTTAAAGCCAACGACATCATCGTGGATATGCTGCGCACCAGCGGCGCGCTGCTGCACGTAGAGAAAATGCAGCACAGCTATCCGTGCTGCTGGCGCCACAAAACGCCGATCATCTTCCGTGCGACCCCGCAGTGGTTCATCAGCATGGATCAGAAAGGCCTGCGTGCGCAGTCCCTGAAAGAGATCAAAGGCGTGCAGTGGATCCCTGACTGGGGCCAGGCGCGTATCGAATCCATGGTCGCTAACCGTCCTGACTGGTGTATCTCCCGTCAGCGTACCTGGGGCGTGCCGATGTCTCTGTTCGTGCATAAAGAGACGCAAGAACTGCACCCGAACACCCTGGAACTGATGGAAGAAGTGGCGAAACGCGTCGAAGTTGACGGTATTCAGGCGTGGTGGGATCTCGACTCCCGCGCCATCCTGGGCGCTGACGCAGACAGCTACGAGAAAGTGCCGGATACCCTGGACGTGTGGTTCGACTCCGGGTCTACCCACTCCTCCGTGGTTGACGTGCGTCCGGAGTTTTCCGGTCACGCCGCCGACATGTATCTGGAAGGGTCTGACCAACACCGCGGCTGGTTCATGTCATCCCTGATGATTTCCACCGCCATGAAAGGCAAAGCTCCTTACCGTCAGGTACTGACCCACGGCTTCACCGTGGATGGTCAGGGCCGCAAGATGTCCAAATCTATCGGTAACACCGTTTCTCCGCAGGATGTGATGAACAAACTGGGCGCAGATATTCTGCGTCTGTGGGTGGCCTCCACCGACTACACCGGCGAAATGGCGGTATCTGACGAGATCCTGAAACGTGCTGCCGACAGCTATCGTCGTATCCGTAACACCGCGCGCTTCCTGCTGGCGAACCTGAACGGGTTTGATCCGGCAAAAGACATGGTGAAACCGGAAGAGATGGTCGTGCTGGACCGCTGGGCGGTAGGCTGCGCGAAAGCGGCGCAGGACGATATCCTGAAGGCCTATGAGTCTTACGACTTCCACGAAGTGGTGCAGCGCCTGATGCGCTTCTGCTCCATTGAGATGGGCTCGTTCTACCTCGACATCATCAAAGACCGCCAGTACACCGCGAAAGCGGACAGCGTGGCGCGTCGTAGCTGCCAGACCGCGCTGTTCCACATCGCAGAAGCGCTGGTTCGCTGGATGGCGCCGATCATGTCCTTCACCGCGGATGAAATCTGGGGCTATCTGCCGGGCGACCGCGAGAAATATGTCTTCACCGGCGAATGGTACGAAGGTCTGTTCGATCTCTCCAGCACTGAAGCGATGAACGATGCCTTCTGGGACGAGCTGCTGAAAGTACGTGGCGAAGTGAACAAGGTTATCGAGCAGGCGCGTGCTGACAAGAAAGTCGGTGGTTCTCTGGAAGCAACGGTCACGCTGTACGCGGAACCGGAGCTGGCGGCTAAACTGACGGCGCTGGGCGATGAATTACGATTTGTCCTGTTGACCTCCGGCGCGAAAGTTGCGGATTATGCCGAAGCTTCTGCTGATGCTCAGCAGAGCGAGCTGCTCAAAGGACTGAAAGTCGCGCTGAGCAAAGCCGACGGTGAGAAATGCCCGCGCTGCTGGCATTACACTACCGATGTCGGTCAGGTGGCGGAACACGCAGACATCTGCGGACGCTGTGTAAGCAACGTCGCCGGTGACGGCGAAAAACGTAAGTTTGCCTGATGAGTAAAACTCTCTGTTCAACAGGACTGCGCTGGCTGTGGCTGGTTGTGGTGGTGCTGATTATCGATCTGGGCAGCAAGTTCCTGATCCTCCAGAATTTTGCTCTGGGGGATACGGTCCCGCTGTTCCCGTCGCTTAACCTGCACTACGCGCGTAACTACGGCGCGGCGTTCAGTTTCCTGGCCGACAGCGGTGGCTGGCAGCGCTGGTTCTTTGCGGGTATCGCTCTCGGTATCTGCGTGATCCTGGCAGTGCTGATGTACCGCTCGAAGGCGACGCAAAAGCTGAATAACATCGCCTACGCGCTGATCATTGGCGGCGCGCTGGGCAACCTGTTTGACCGCCTGTGGCACGGCTTTGTGGTCGATATGATCGACTTCTACGTCGGCGACTGGCACTTCGCGACCTTTAACCTCGCCGATAGCGCAATTTGCATCGGTGCGGCGTTAATCGTGCTGGAAGGCTTCCTGCCGAAACCAGCCGCGAAAGAGCAGGCGTAAGCATCAATGCCGGGTGACGCGTAGCTTACCCGGCCTACCGAATATGCCGACACTTGTAGGCCGGGTAAGCGCAGCGCCACCCGGCACACAGGCGAGACAACATTAAAGAGCAATGTGTATGTCTAAATCCGTACAGAGCAACAGCGCAGTTCTCGTTCACTTCACGCTGAAACTGGATGATGGCTCAACGGCTGAATCCACCCGAAATAACGGCAAGCCGGCCCTGTTTCGTCTTGGCGATACCTCTCTGTCTGAAGGCCTTGAACAGCAGCTTCTGGGTCTGAAAGAGGGTGAGAAAAAAGCCTTTTCGCTGGAGCCGGATGCCGCGTTTGGTGTCCCGAGCCCGGACCTGATCCAGTATTTCTCGCGCCGTGAGTTTATGGATGCGGGTGAACCGGAAATTGGGGCGATTATGCTCTTTACCGCTATGGACGGCAGCGAAATGCCTGGCGTGATCCGCGAAATCAACGGCGACTCGATTACCGTTGACTTCAACCATCCGCTTGCCGGGCGTACCGTTCATTTTGATGTTGAAGTGCTGGAAATCGATCCTGCACTGGAGGCCTGAAATGCAGATCCTGTTGGCTAACCCGCGCGGCTTCTGCGCCGGTGTAGACCGCGCTATCAGCATTGTTGAAAACGCGCTGGAAATTTACGGCGCGCCGATTTATGTGCGTCACGAAGTGGTGCACAACCGCTACGTGGTCGACAGCCTGCGCGAGCGCGGCGCCATCTTTATTGAACAAATCAGCGAAGTTCCGGACGGTGCGATCCTGATTTTCTCCGCGCACGGCGTCTCTCAGGCGGTACGGAACGAAGCGAAAAGCCGCGATTTGACCGTGTTCGATGCCACCTGCCCATTAGTCACGAAAGTGCATATGGAAGTGGCGCGCGCCAGCCGTCGTGGTGAAGAGTCGATTCTGATTGGCCATGCCGGTCATCCGGAAGTCGAAGGCACCATGGGCCAGTACAGCAACCCGGAAGGGGGGATGTATCTGGTTGAGTCGCCTGAAGATGTGTTAACGCTGAACGTAAAAAATGAAGCCCGTCTGTCGTTTATGACCCAGACCACGCTCTCCGTAGACGATACCTCGGACGTGATTGACGCCCTGCGTCAGCGTTTCCCGAAAATCGTCGGTCCGCGTAAGGATGACATCTGCTACGCAACCACTAACCGTCAGGAAGCGGTGCGTGCCCTTGCTGAACAGGCGGATGTGGTGCTGGTGGTCGGCTCCAAAAACTCGTCTAACTCCAACCGTCTGGCCGAACTGGCACAGCGGATGGGGAAAGCGGCTTTCCTGATTGATGACGCATCGGATATTCAGGAAGCGTGGGTTAAAAACGCGGCCTGCGTGGGCGTAACGGCAGGGGCTTCCGCGCCGGATATACTGGTACAGAATGTCATTACTCGTCTGCAGGAGCTCGGCGGTGGCGAAGCGGTGCCGCTGGAAGGACGTGAAGAGAACATCGTTTTCGAAGTCCCGAAAGAACTGAGAATTGATGCCCGCGAAGTCGAATAGTCCCTTTTCTGATGAAAGGCCAGCACCTCCTGTGCTGGCCTTTTTTTTACCCGTTACTTTATCGTGACGACAAAATCATGTCTTTTACTGATATTTAAGTCGGTTTCACGTTAAATTCTAATTATCGGTGTTTTCAGTTGGCAGTGCTTCTCAAGGCTGGTTAATCTGAAAACGGTTTACATCATTTTAACGTAAGAGAATAACTATGCATGATGCACAGATCCGTGTCGCTATTGCGGGCGCGGGTGGACGTATGGGCCGTCAGCTGATTCAGGCGGCGCTACAGATGGATGGTGTGGCACTTGGCGCGGCGCTGGAACGTGCAGGTTCATCACTACTTGGCACCGATGCGGGTGAGCTGGCGGGCGCAGGCCACACGGGCGTAACCGTGCAGAGCAGCCTGGAGGCGGTAAAAGATGACTTTGACGTGTTCATCGATTTTACGCGCCCTGAAGGCACATTGAATCACCTGGCGTTTTGCCGTCAGAACGGTAAAGGGATGGTGATTGGCACCACCGGTTTTGACGAGGCGGGTAAACAAGCCATTCAGGAGGCATCAAACGAGATTGCGATCGTCTTCGCTGCCAACTTTAGTGTAGGCGTTAACGTGATGCTGAAGCTGCTGGAAAAGGCGGCGAAAGTGATGGGCGACTATACCGACATTGAAATTGTTGAAGCGCATCACCGCTATAAAGTCGACGCGCCATCAGGCACGGCGCTGGCAATGGGCGAAGCGATTGCTTATGCAATGGATAAAGACTTAAAAGACATCGCGGTCTATTCTCGCGAAGGTCATACGGGCGAACGCGTTCCGGGATCCATTGGTTTCGCAACGGTGCGAGCAGGCGATATCGTCGGCGAACATACCGCGATGTTCGCCGATATCGGCGAACGTGTAGAGATCACGCATAAGGCATCTAGCCGAATGACATTTGCAAATGGCGCAGTGCGCTCCGCGTTGTGGTTGAAAGGCAAGCTTAATGGTCTTTTTGATATGCGAGATGTACTCGATCTCAACAATTTGTAAGCATTATTACCCATCGTGATGTGGTTATTGCAGTCGTAATATATTGATTGCATAGGGCAATAATTTATTGCCCTTTTATTTTGTCTTCTTTGTGGGTGTTATTAAGTTAAAGCTTTAAAACTATATCTCTTCTCTCTGTTTTACGTTGCGTAATTGTAAATTTTGACCATATGGTCCACTTTTTATTGCCCCGCGCACGAAATTTCCGTTAAATTTACCGCGCAAGCGTTTTCCAGAATGATTTGCCTGATCTTTTTGCCCGTTAAATCGCATTCCAGCCGCCAGGCTCGCAAAAGACTAAACAAAATATCCGTTTTAAGTTGACTTTTACCCACCAAATCCCCAGAATGCCGCCGTTTGCCAAAAATCCGCTGGCAACACATTTGCATTGATCCATGACATGGTTATGAATTAATATGCAAATAAAGTGAGTGAATATTCTCTGGAGGGTGTTTTGATTAAGTCAGCGCTATTGGTTCTGGAAGACGGAACCCAGTTTATCGGTCGGGCCATAGGGGCAACGGGTTCGGCGGTTGGGGAAGTCGTTTTCAATACTTCAATGACCGGTTATCAAGAAATCCTCACTGATCCCTCCTATTCTCGCCAAATCGTTACTCTTACTTATCCTCATATCGGCAATGTCGGCACCAATGCGGCTGACGAAGAGTCCTCTCAGGTACATGCGCAAGGCCTGGTCATTCGCGACCTGCCGCTGATTGCCAGCAACTTCCGCAACACCGAAGACCTCTCTTCCTACCTGAAACGCCATAACATCGTGGCGATTGCCGATATTGATACCCGTAAGTTAACGCGTCTGCTGCGCGAGAAGGGTGCACAAAACGGCTGCATCATCGCAGGTGATAACCTCGATGCGGCCCTGGCGCTGGAAAAAGCGAAAGCCTTCCCGGGCCTGAACGGCATGGACCTGGCGAAAGAAGTGACTACCGCTGAAGCCTACAGCTGGACGCAGGGTAGCTGGACGCTGGAAGGCGACCTGCCGGAAGCGAAAAAAGAGAGCGAGCTGCCGTTCCACGTGGTGGCTTACGATTTCGGCGCCAAGCGCAACATCCTGCGCATGCTGGTTGACCGCGGCTGCCGCCTGACGGTGGTGCCAGCGCAGACCTCTGCTGAAGACGTACTGAAGATGAACCCGGACGGCATCTTCCTCTCTAACGGCCCAGGCGACCCGGCTCCTTGTGACTACGCCATCGCTGCCATCAAGTCCTTCCTGGAAACAGACATTCCGGTATTCGGCATCTGCCTCGGCCACCAGCTGCTGGCTCTGGCGAGCGGTGCGAACACCGTTAAGATGAAGTTCGGCCACCACGGTGGTAACCACCCGGTGAAAGACATTGATAACAACACGGTGATGATTACCGCGCAGAACCACGGTTTCGCCGTCGATGAGGCCTCCATGCCGGCTAACCTGCGCGTGACCCATAAGTCGCTGTTCGATGGCACCCTGCAGGGTATCCACCGTACCGATAAGCCAGCATTCAGCTTCCAGGGTCACCCTGAAGCCAGCCCGGGCCCACACGATGCCGCGCCGCTGTTCGATCACTTCATCGAACTTATCGAGCAATACCGTAAGACCGCTAAATAATCAGGAGCCGAGAAGACAATGCCAAAACGTACAGACATAAAAAGCATCCTGATCCTTGGCGCTGGCCCGATCGTCATCGGCCAGGCCTGCGAATTTGACTATTCCGGTGCGCAGGCGTGTAAAGCCCTGCGCGAAGAGGGTTACCGCGTTATCCTGGTCAACTCTAACCCGGCAACCATCATGACCGACCCGGAAATGGCTGATGCAACCTACATCGAGCCGATTCACTGGGAAGTGGTACGCAAAATCATCGAAAAAGAGCGTCCGGACGCGGTACTGCCGACCATGGGCGGCCAGACGGCGCTGAACTGTGCGCTGGAGCTGGAGCGTCAGGGCGTGCTGGAAGAGTTCGGCGTGACCATGATTGGCGCAACCGCCGACGCGATTGATAAAGCAGAAGACCGTCGCCGCTTCGACGTGGCGATGAAGAAAATCGGCCTCGACACCGCGCGTTCCGGCATCGCACATAATATGGAAGAAGCGCTGGCCGTCGCGGCTGACGTGGGTTATCCGTGCATCATCCGTCCATCCTTCACCATGGGCGGCACCGGCGGCGGTATCGCCTACAACCGCGAAGAGTTCGAAGAGATTTGCGAACGCGGTCTGGATCTCTCCCCAACCAAAGAGCTGCTGATTGATGAGTCTCTGATTGGCTGGAAAGAGTACGAGATGGAAGTGGTGCGTGATAAAAACGACAACTGCATCATCGTCTGCTCCATCGAAAACTTCGATGCGATGGGGATCCACACCGGCGACTCCATCACCGTTGCGCCAGCGCAAACGCTGACCGACAAAGAGTATCAAATCATGCGTAACGCCTCGATGGCGGTACTGCGTGAAATCGGCGTAGAAACCGGCGGCTCAAACGTGCAGTTCTCCGTGAACCCGAAAACCGGCCGTCTGATTGTTATCGAAATGAACCCGCGCGTGTCCCGTTCCTCCGCGCTGGCTTCCAAAGCGACCGGCTTCCCGATCGCCAAAGTGGCGGCGAAGCTGGCGGTAGGCTACACCCTCGACGAACTGATGAACGACATCACCGGTGGCCGCACCCCGGCGTCCTTCGAGCCGTCCATCGACTACGTTGTGACCAAAATTCCACGCTTCAACTTCGAGAAATTCTCCGGCGCGAACGACCGTCTGACCACCCAGATGAAATCCGTCGGTGAAGTGATGGCGATTGGCCGCACGCAGCAGGAATCCCTGCAGAAAGCGCTGCGCGGCCTGGAAGTCGGTGCGACCGGCTTTGACCCGAAAGTAAGCCTGGACGACCCGGAAGCGCTGACCAAAATTCGCCGCGAGCTGAAAGACGCGGGCGCTGAGCGCATCTGGTACATCGCCGATGCCTTCCGTGCGGGCCTGTCCGTGGACGGCGTGTTCAACCTGACCAACATTGACCGCTGGTTCCTGGTGCAGATTGAAGAACTGGTGCGTCTGGAAGAACAGGTGGCTGAGCTGGGTATCACCGGTCTGGACGCTGACTTCCTGCGCGTGCTGAAGCGTAAAGGCTTCGCCGATGCGCGTCTGGCTAAGCTGGCGGGCGTGCGCGAAGCGGAAATCCGCAAGCTGCGCGACCAGTATGACCTGCACCCGGTTTACAAGCGCGTGGACACCTGTGCGGCGGAATTTTCAACCGACACCGCGTACATGTACTCCACCTATGAAGACGAGTGCGAAGCGAACCCGTCCGTCGACCGCGACAAGATTATGGTGCTGGGCGGCGGTCCAAACCGTATCGGCCAGGGCATCGAGTTCGACTACTGCTGCGTACACGCCTCGCTGGCGCTGCGCGAAGACGGTTACGAGACCATCATGGTCAACTGTAACCCGGAAACGGTCTCGACCGACTACGACACCTCTGACCGCCTCTACTTCGAGCCGGTGACGCTGGAAGACGTGCTGGAAATCGTGCGCATCGAGAAGCCAAAAGGCGTTATCGTGCAGTACGGCGGCCAGACCCCGCTGAAGCTGGCGCGCGCGCTGGAAGCGGCAGGCGTGCCGGTTATCGGTACCAGCCCGGACGCGATTGACCGTGCGGAAGACCGTGAGCGTTTCCAGCAGGCGGTTGACCGTCTGAAGCTGAAACAGCCGGCGAACGCCACAGTCACCGCCATTGAGATGGCCGTTGAGAAGGCGAAAGAGATTGGTTACCCGCTGGTGGTGCGTCCTTCCTACGTGCTGGGCGGCCGCGCGATGGAAATCGTGTATGACGAAGCCGACCTGCGTCGCTACTTCCAGACGGCGGTGAGCGTCTCCAACGATGCGCCAGTGCTGCTCGACCGCTTCCTCGACGACGCGGTAGAAGTGGACGTTGACGCCATCTGCGACGGCGAAATGGTGCTGATTGGCGGCATCATGGAGCATATCGAGCAGGCGGGCGTGCACTCAGGCGACTCGGCCTGTTCTCTGCCAGCGTACACCCTGAGCCAGGAAATTCAGGACGTGATGCGCCAGCAGGTGCAGAAGCTGGCCTTCGAGCTGCAGGTTCGCGGTCTGATGAACGTTCAGTTCGCAGTGAAAGACAACGAAGTCTACCTGATTGAAGTGAACCCGCGCGCGGCGCGTACCGTCCCGTTCGTCTCTAAAGCCACCGGTGTTCCGCTGGCGAAAGTGGCGGCACGCGTGATGGCGGGCCAGACGCTGGCGCAGCAGGGCGTGACCAAAGAAATTATTCCACCGTACTACTCGGTGAAAGAAGTGGTGCTGCCGTTCAACAAATTCCCGGGCGTTGACCCGCTTTTAGGGCCAGAAATGCGCTCCACCGGGGAAGTGATGGGCGTGGGCCGCACCTTCGCAGAAGCATTCGCGAAGGCGCAGCTGGGCAGTAGCTCCACCATGAGAAAATCAGGCCGTGCGCTGCTCTCCGTTCGCGAAGGCGACAAAGAGCGCGTGGTTGACCTGGCCGCCAAGCTGCTGAAGCAGGGCTTCGAGCTGGATGCGACCCACGGTACGGCGATTGTGCTGGGTGAAGCCGGTATCAACCCGCGTCTGGTGAACAAGGTGCATGAAGGTCGTCCGCACATTCAGGATCGCATCAAGAATGGCGAATATACCTACATCATCAACACCACCGCAGGCCGCCAGGCGATTGAAGACTCCAAGCTGATTCGCCGTAGCGCGCTGCAGTACAAGGTGCACTACGACACCACCCTGAACGGCGGTTTCGCTACGGCCATGGCGCTGAACGCGGATGCCACCGAGAAGGTGATTTCAGTGCAGGAAATGCACGCGCAGATTAGCAAGTAAGTAAAAATGCCCGGTGCCGTTCGGTTGCCGGGCATTCTCCCCATCTTCAGAACCTTCTGGTTTTCCATCCGCATTCAGTCAGTTAGCCTAAAATGGTTAGGTCGATAACGAAATTCAACTGAGAGCAGGGGAAAACACCATGCAAAATAAATTACTGATCGCTTCCGTTCTGGCTGCCACTGCAATGTTCACCGTGGCGGGCTGTTCGTCTAATCAGGCCGTAAAAACCACCGATGGTAAAACCATTGTCACCGACGGCAAGCCGCAGGTGGATGACGATACCGGCCTGGTGTCGTACAAAAACGCCGAAACCGGTCAAACCGAGCAGATTAATCGCGACCAGGTGAAATCCATGGGCGAACTGGATAACTAAAAAAAGCAGTGGCATCCGCCACTGCTTTTTTTCTTCATGCTGACAGATTACCAGCGGTGGTTTAACAAAATATGACCGCCGTAAGCGGCATAGCTGTTTTCACCCCACTCGCCGCTGGCGCGCAGGGAGATGGTCGTCATTTCGTTCAGGTTGCCGGTAACGCCCAACTCCAACTGACCACGATCTTCTGGCGTATCGTTGCTGACGGTCTCGTCGTTAAATGCCAAATCGTTTTGACCTGCACCTTTCAACCAGTTCACCGCAACGTATGGCTGCCACGCCTTAACGTTTTTTGGCTGGACGTAGCTGGATTTAACACCCAAACGACCGAAGACACTGTCATTATCCAGCGTGGTTACGCGTACGCCGTCGCGATCGGTGTGATTTTCCTGATCGAGATAGCTGTAGATCACCTGCGCCTGCGGCTCGATCTTCCAGGTTCGTTCGTTTTCAGATGGGATAACCCACGCGTGGCCGACTTCAACAGACGCGGCAAAAACTTCGCTATTGTAGTCTTCATCGTTACGGTTGCTGGTCACTTTGTTGTTGTACCAGCTATAGGCGGCCCAGGTATCAATGTAGCTGCCCAGACGTAATTTCTGATCTTCCTGCCAGGTGGCGTAGAGCCCAACATTGAAGCCATCTACCTTACCTTGCGCGTCACGCACGTTATGTCTCGCATCTGAGTGAGTCTTCGCCTGGCCTGCACCGAACATGCCACCAGCACGCAGGATGCCAGTGTCCATTAACTTACTCATGAAATCGCTGCCGACTTGCAGAACGGTGGTCGTGGTGTCGTAACTGACTTTGTCGTCACCGGCATCGTTCTCGTGGTAACGGCCCTTAACGTACATCCAGGTGTTCAAATCGTCTTCATTGCGGAAGGTGATCTGGTCGCGATCGTCGCGCTTATGCAGGAACATACTCTGTGCGGCGAGGTAGTTGCCTAAGTAAGCGCCGACTTCAGGGGCCATCACTTCCGGCGCAGTGTTGCTGCCGCCGTCGGTATTGCCGCCGCCGTCGGTATTGCTGCCGCCGTCGGTATTGCTGTCGCCGTCGGTGTTGCTGCCGCCGTCGGTGTTGCTGCCGCCGTCGGTATTGCTGCCATCATCGGTGTTGCTGCCGCCGTCAGTGTTACCGCCGCCGTCAGTATTACCACCGTCACCGGTGTTATCGCCGTCGTCAGAAGGCTCATCAGAAGGTGTTGCCTTTGATTCCAGGTACCAGTTGCCGTCGGCGTGCTGATAAAGATTGTATTCATAAGCGCCGGCAACAACCGGTGCTGCCAGCGTCAGTTGAGCTTCGGAACTGCCGCCTACGCTTATAATTTCCATGCCGTTAACGGTTTGCGCACCTGCGCCGCCAATATTGGTAATGCTTACCCCGGACTGACCGAAGCTGCTGCCGGTAATGGTGAGGTGGTCGGTTGGCGCATTATCTTCGCCCAGACTGCTGTTCATCACAATCTGGCTACCGTCAGAGCCGGTGTAATCGCCGTTAATTGTGAAATTATTGCCAACGCTATGGTCGACCGCACTGAGTAGCAGCGTGCCGCCGTTAGTCACGTTGCCGTTCACCGTATCAACTCCGGCACCGCTCAGCGTTGAGTTACCCTGAATCGCATTCCACGCCGCCAGCGCACCGCCGGTAAGAATGGAGACGTTGTTGTTGACTTCGCCTGCGGTGGCAAAGGTTGCACCGTTTTCCACGGTGACGGTGGCGTTACTGCCTTTGACGCCGAGCGTTGCTCCGGTGGCGACCAGCGTAGTACCGCTGTGCAGCACCGTATTTCCACTGTAGCTGTTGTTACCCGTCAGCGTCAGCGTGTTAGAATCCACTTTTTCAACGTCACCGCTACCGGTCATGTTGGTGGCGAAAAGGAAATCGCTGCCTTGATTGAAAATCACGGTACCGTTGTTTTCCAGACCACCACTAAGACTGGCGGTGTTTTTACCATCGCCTAATCGTAAGGTGCTGTCGTTTGCAACCAGAGTGTTACCGTTATTAGAGACGCTTCCCGCTAACGTTAAATCTCCGCTATTTACTTGCAGAGAATTATCGGTGCCGATAATGTCGAGATCGCCCGTAAGCGTCCAGTTCTCACCATTCATTTTGACACCGGCAAAACCCTCGCCTTTATTCAGCCCAACGAAGTTACTGTCTTCTGTACCGGAGCCGATGAGGGTCAGGGTATTTCCTGTTGAATTTGTGGAAATAACGTCACCTATCAGGACGGAGCCAGTATTAAGAACCAGAGTGTTATTTTTATCGCTCGCAAATATAATGGCTGCTGAATCACCACGAATAGTTCCACTACTCGTGATGTCAACTTTTGCAGAATCTCTTACATGAATGCCATACTGGGTTCCCTGCATGGTACCACTGTTTAATATCTTGGTATTGCCGTCGCTAAACATACTGGCGTCACCATTCGTTCCAATAATGGTGCCACTGTTATTAATGCCAATTCCAGTCTGAGCATTCAGGCCTGTTTTACCTTTGATTACTCCAGTACTTGTATTGGTAATATTTATTGCAGAGGAATTTTCACTGACAAAAATGCCATTTTCGGCACCAATAATGCTTCCGCTATTATTAAAGTCACCGAGCAATGACTGAATGTTCACTGCATTCGTTGTCGTGGAAGAAATGGTCGCGCCACTGGCATTGCTAATAACAACACGTTGTGCACCCGTGTTAATATCCAGGCCAATTCCCGTTCCGGAAATATTCCCCTTATTAGTGGTATTGGTGACAGTAAAACCTGAGACAGACACGGCCGCTTCATTACTGGCGGAGGAAATCGTGACGTCTTTATTAATAATATATTCAGCATCAACTGAAAAATCTTGAGGTGCAGACGTTGATTGGTCGATAGTTGCAGAAAATGCAACTGCTGGGGTGCATATCAACAAAGCAGGAAAAATATTTCCCAGGATTTTGGTGGTATTATTTAATGTGAATAATTTGTTGCTCATGTACACATCCATTTGAGTGAGAAGGAACATCAGGTAACGAGGGTGAATTCATACATTGACCGCGTTAGAGAATGAGCTCAAAAAACAAAGCATAAAATTATTAATTTTTCAATGGGTTATGTACAGGTTGATTTATTAAAAAATGACTTAAGGCAATCTAAAAACATCCGTCAATTATATGAATGATTGTTTGTTTTTTACGGGGTGAATTTATTACGCTCGTCATTCTCTTACTTTCACGTCAGTTACGATGACACAACGACGTCGATTGCCAAAAATTGCGTTTTGCTTTACAGCGCTCGTTAACCCCTTTCAGTCGGGAAGGTAACTGTCTACACTCACTGCTACAAGAATAGAAGATGACAGGCCCATTCATGATTCTGATAATTTACGCCCATCCTTATCCGCAGCACTCGCATGCGAATAAGCGGATGCTTGAGCAGGTAAGGACGCTTGATAACGTAGAGATACGTTCCCTCTATCAACTCTATCCCGATTTTAATATCGATATCGCCGCCGAACAGGAGGCACTTTCCCGCGCCAATCTGATTATCTGGCAGCATCCCATGCAGTGGTACAGCACGCCTCCGCTCCTGAAGCTGTGGATTGATAAAGTCTTCTCCCACGGCTGGGCGTATGGCCACAACGGCAATGCGCTTAAAGGGAAAAGCCTGATGTGGGCAGTCACTACCGGCGGAGGGGAAAGCCACTTTGATATTGGGTCCTTCCCGGGGTTTGACGTCCTGGCGCAGCCGCTGCAGGCAACCGCGCTCTATTGTGGTCTGAACTGGCTCCCGCCTTTTGCCATGCACTGCACGTTTGTCTGCGACGATGAAACGCTGCAGGCGCAGGCTCGCCATTATAAACAACGCTTACTTGAGTGGCAGGAGGCGCACCATGGATAGCCATACGCTGATACAGGCGCTGATTTACCTCGGCGCGGCGGCGCTGATTGTGCCCGTGGCGGTACGCCTGGGGCTGGGCTCCGTTCTCGGTTATCTGATTGCCGGCTGCGTCATTGGGCCGTGGGGGCTTCGTCTGGTCACGGATGCAGAGGCGATTCTGCATTTCGCTGAAATTGGCGTTGTGCTGATGCTCTTTGTGATTGGTCTGGAACTCGATCCGCAGCGCTTGTGGAAGCTTCGCGCCTCGGTATTTGGCGGTGGCGCGTTGCAAATGGTGGCCTGCGGACTGCTGTTGGGCGGGTTCTGTATCCTGCTGGGAATGGACTGGAAAGTGGCAGAGCTCATCGGCATGACGCTGGCGCTCTCCTCAACGGCGATTGCCATGCAGGCCATGAACGAGCGTAACCTGACGGTCTCCCAGATGGGCCGCAGCGCGTTCTCCGTGCTGCTGTTCCAGGATATTGCCGCTATCCCGCTGGTGGCGATGATCCCGCTACTGGCGGCAAGCGGTTCCTCGACGACGCTGGGCGCTTTCGCGCTGTCCGCACTGAAGGTGGCGGGCGCGCTGGCGCTGGTGGTTTTGCTTGGACGCTACGTTACCCGTCCGCTGCTGCGGTTTGTTGCCCGCTCAGGCCTGCGCGAGGTATTCAGCGCCGTGGCGCTGTTCCTGGTGTTTGGCTTTGGTCTGCTGCTGGAAGAGGCCGGGCTGTCGATGGCGATGGGGGCATTCCTTGCAGGCGTTCTGCTGGCGAGCTCTGAATATCGTCACGCGCTGGAAAGCGATATCGAGCCGTTCAAAGGGCTGCTGCTGGGGCTGTTTTTCATCGGCGTCGGGATGTCCGTCGACTTCGGCACGCTGGTGACGCACCCGCTGCGGATCGTCATCCTGCTGGTGGGCTTCCTGGTCATTAAAATGGTGATGCTGTGGCTGATTGCGCGTCCACTGAACGTGCCGACCCGGCAGCGCCGCTGGTTTGCCGTGCTGCTGGGGCAGGGGAGCGAATTTGCGTTCGTGGTCTTTGGCGCAGCGCAGATGGCAAACGTGCTCGATCCGGAGTGGGCGAAAGCGCTGACGCTGGCGGTCGCACTGTCGATGGCGGCGACGCCTGTTCTGCTGGTGGTGCTGACGCGTCTGGAAAAATCGGGCAGCGAGCAGGAGCGCGAAGCCGATGAAATCGACGAGGAGCAGCCGCGCGTCATCATCGCCGGCTTTGGCCGCTACGGGCAGATCGTGGGTCGTTTACTGCTGTCGAGCGGGGTGAAAATGGTCATCCTCGATCACGATCCTGACCATGTCGATACCCTGCGTAAATTTGATATGAAGGTGTTTTACGGTGATGCGACCCGCGTCGATCTGCTGGAATCCGCCGGGGCGGCAAAAGCCGAGGTGCTGATTAACGCCATTGACGATCCAGAGACCAGCATGCAGATGGTGGAACTGGTGAAAGAGCATTTCCCGTCGCTGACCATTATCTCCCGCGCGCGCGATGTGGATCACTATATCCGGCTGCGGCAGGCGGGTGTAGACGCACCGGAGCGTGAAACGTTCGAAGCTGCGCTAAAGTCTGGCCGTACGGCGCTGGAAAGTCTGGGGCTCGGCGCGTATGAAGCGCGCGAGCGTGCGGATCTGTTCCGCCGCTTTAATACCGAGATGGTGGAAGAGATGGCGGCGATGGCCGGCAGTTCGGCCACGGAGCGCGCGGCGGTGTTCAAACGCACCAGCGCGATGCTGACGGAAATCATTAACGAGGATCGTAATCACCTGTCGCTGATCCAGCGCCATGGCTGGCAAGGCACGGAGGAGGGCAAGCATACCGGCGATCCGGCTGACGAGCCCGAGAGTAAACCTTCCGCGTGAAGTGGAGTTGCCAGCAATAATAAAAAATTTCTTTATCTTTACCCTGCCGCCAGTCGACGAAAGATTAAGCTTTCCGTATAGTGGCGGCAATTTTTTGCATCCGGGAAATTTTCAATGATCAGTCTGATTGCAGCGCTGGCGGTGGACCGCGTTATCGGTATGGAAAATGCCATGCCGTGGAACCTGCCTGCCGATCTCGCATGGTTTAAACGTACTACGTTAAACAAGCCGGTAGTGATGGGCCGCCTGACCTGGGAGTCGATTGGTCGTCCATTGCCGGGCCGTAAAAATATCGTTATCAGTAGCCAGCCAGGCACTGACGAGCGCGTCGAATGGGTAAAATCAGTCGACGAGGCGATTGCCGCGTGCGGCAATGCCGAAGAGATCATGGTGATCGGCGGTGGGCGTGTGTATGAGCAGTTCCTGCCGAAAGCGCAGAAGCTGTATCTGACCCACATTGATGCAGAAGTGGAAGGCGATACCCATTTCCCGGACTACGATCCGGACGAGTGGGAATCGGTTTTCAGCGAATTCCACGACGCGGATGCACAGAATTCCCACAGCTACTGCTTTGAGATTCTGGAACGTCGTTAAGTGATTACTCCCTCTCCCTGCGAGGAGAGGGAATCATGCATCAGGAGGCAACGGCCTCGCCTTCTCCTGAGTTAAGCTGTCGGTTGGACGGCTGAACAAAGTAAGCTTTATCTTCCCAGCGTAAGCAGGTTAACTCTCCGCCCCAGCAGCATCCGGTATCCAGACCGTAGATCCCTTCCGGCGTTCCTTTTCCTTCCAGTGCAGCCCAGTGACCAAATACCACGCTGTACTCACTTGTCACCGGTCCCGGAATGGCAAACCACGGCTTAAGCGGAGCGGGCGCGCTTTCCGGTGTCTCTTTGGAATACATGTCCAGCTGTCCGTTCGGGAAGCAGAAACGCATGCGGGTGAAGGCGTTGGTGATAAAGCGCAGGCGGGCTAAACCGCTGAGATCCTCGCTCCAGTGGTTTGGCATATCGCCGTACATGGCATCGAGGAAGAAAGGATACGAGTCGCTCGCCAGCACCGCCTCAACGTCACGCGCGCAGGTTTTCGCCGTCTCAAGATCCCACTGTGGGGTGATCCCGGCATGCGCCATGACCAGCTTTTTTTCTTCGTCGATCTGCAGCAGTGGCTGACGGCGCAGCCAGTTGATCAGCTCGTCCGCGTCCGGCGCTTCCAGCAGTGGGGTGAGGCGATCTTTAGGCTTGTTGCGGCTGATCCCGGCGAAAACCGCCAGCAGATGCAGATCGTGATTGCCCAGGACCATGCGGACGCTGTCGCCCAGCGATTTGACGAAACGTAATACTTCAAGGGAGCCGGGGCCACGCGCGACTAAATCGCCCGTCAGCCAGAGCGTGTCCTGTCCCGGGGTAAAGTCGACCTGCTTTAATAATGCGATCAGTTCATCGTAGCAACCGTGAACGTCGCCAATCAGATATGTAGACATTAGATTAATGAATGAGTGTTGTAACGGCGAGACGGAACACAGGAATGGCAACGCGGAAACTATTGCCATCGACGTCGACCATTTCATAATGGCCTTGCATGGTACCCATCGGCGTTTCAATCACCGCACCGCTGGTGTACTGGTACTCTTCGCCAGGGGCAATGTGGGGCTGTTCGCCAACCACACCTTCCCCCTGAACTTCGATTTCACGGCCATTGCCGTTGGTGATAAGCCAGTAGCGCCCGCGCAGCTGCACAGGCATCCGCCCCAGGTTGCGAATGGTCACGGTGTAAGCAAAGACAAAACGTTCTTCATCCGGTGAGGATTGCGATTCAACATAGACGCTTTGTACATGGACACATACGCGGGGCGAATCAATCATGGCTTAACTCTCCTTCGGCGGCGCATTTTCACTGATGTAATTAGCCAGCTTGCAGTACTGCTCTACGGAAATGTTCTCCGCACGCATTGCCGGGTCGATTCCCAGCTCGGCTAACACCTCAACGGTGAACGAATTGCTCAGGCTGTTACGAATCGTTTTACGGCGCTGGTTAAAGGCTTCCGTGGTGATGCGGCTCAGTACACGCAGATCTTTAACCGGGTACGGTTTCGTTTTGTGCGGCACCAGGCGTACAACCGCGGAATCCACTTTCGGTGGCGGCGTAAAGGCGGATGGCGGGACTTCGAGCACCGGGATCACGTTGCAGTAATATTGCGCCATCACGCTTAAACGACCATACGCTTTACTGTTCGGGCCTGCAACCAGACGGTTAACAACCTCTTTTTGCAACATGAAGTGCATGTCGGCAATGGCATCAGTATAGCTAAACAGGTGGAACATCAGCGGGGTGGAAATGTTGTACGGCAAGTTACCGAACACGCGCAGCGGCTGGCCCATTTTTTCCGACAGCTCGCCAAAGTTCATGGTCATGGCATCCTGCTGATAAATGGTCAGCTTCGGCCCGAGGAACGGGTGCGTTTGCAGGCGTGCGGCCAGATCGCGGTCCAGCTCGATGACGGTCAGTTCGTCGAGGCGTTCGCCGACCGGCTCGGTCAGTGCGGCAAGGCCCGGGCCGATTTCAACCATCGCCTGACCTTTTTGCGGGTTAATGGCCGAGACAATGCTTTCGATCACGAACTGATCGTTAAGGAAGTTTTGCCCGAAACGTTTACGGGCTAAGTGGCCCTGATGGACTCGATTAGTCATTGAGTATTAACAATCATTTTGATGGCGAGATTAAGCGCCGTAATAAAACTGCCGACATCCGCTTTCCCCTGGCCTGCCAGATCCAGCGCAGTACCGTGGTCAACGGACGTTCGAATAAAGGGTAAACCGAGGGTGATATTCACGCCGCGGCCAAAGCCCTGGTATTTTAGCACGGGCAGGCCCTGATCGTGGTACATCGCGAGCACCGCATCTGCATTATCCAGGTATTTCGGCTGGAAAAGGGTATCAGCAGGCAGCGGCCCGCTTAAGTGCATCCCTTTTGCACGCATTTCTTCAAGCACCGGAATAATGGTGTCGATCTCTTCGGTGCCCATATGCCCGCCTTCACCGGCGTGCGGATTCAGGCCGCAAACCAGAACGTGCGGCTGCTTGATGCCGAATTTAGTTTGCAGGTCATGATGCAGGATCCCGATGATCTCCCGCAGCAGTTCCGGGGTAATGGCATCCGGAATGGCCTTAACAGGCAGATGGGTTGTCACGAGGGCAACGCGCATCTCCTCGGTCGCCAGCATCATCACTACTTTCGGGCTGTGCGAGCGCTCTTCAAAGAACTCCGTATGTCCGGTAAACGGAATACCCGCTTCGTTGATCACACCCTTGTGGACGGGGCCGGTAATCAGAGCGGCAAATTCACCCTTCAGACAACCGTCGCAGGCGCGCGCAAGGGTTTCAACAACATAATGACCGTTTTCCGTGCTGAGCTGGCCCGGGATGACAGGCGTACGAAGGGGAACAGAGAGAAGCGTGAGCGTACCGGCTTGTTGCGGTGCAGGCTGTTGGCCTTCAACGTAAGGGATGAGCGTTAAAGGCAGACCGAGCAGCGTTGCCCGGTCTTGTAACAGTGTTGCATCAGCGCAGACGACCAGTTCTACCGGCCAGCTGCGCTGGGCGAGCTGGACAACGAGGTCAGGCCCAATCCCGGCGGGTTCGCCGGGAGTGATAACAACACGATGCTGTTTCATTAGTTGCTCAGAACTTTCACGTAAGCGCTGGCGCGTTGTTCCTGCATCCAGGTTGCCGCTTCTTCAGAGAACTTACGGTTAAACAGCATACGGTAGGCTCTGTCTTTCTGCGCCGCATCCGTTTTATCAACGTTACGGGTGTCCATCAGCTCGATCAGATGCCAGCCAAACGAAGAGTGTACCGGCGCACTGATCTGGCCTTTGTTCATCTTCATTAACGCATCGCGGAACGCTGGATCGTAAATATCCGCTGCTGCCCAGCCCAGATCGCCGCCCTGGTTAGCAGAACCTGGATCCTGCGAGAACTCTTTTGCTGCATTTGCGAACGAGGTTTTACCGCTCTTAATGTCAGCAGCAATCTGTTCCAGCTTCGCACGCGCCTGAGCGTCCGTCATGATCGGTGACGGTTTCAGAAGGATGTGGCGAGCGTGAACTTCGGTGACGGAAATACTTTGGCTCTGACCGCGCAGATCGTTCACTTTCAGAATGTGGAAGCCCACGCCTGAACGGATCGGACCGACGATATCACCTTTCTTCGCCGTGCTCAGTGCCTGGGCGAAGATGGATGGCAGCTCCTGAATACGTCCCCAGCCCATCTGGCCGCCTTTCAGCGCCTGTTGGTCCGCGGAATAGGTGATAGCCAGCTTGCCAAAGTCGCCGCCATTACGCGCCTGTTCGACAATAGAGCGCGCCTGGCTTTCGGCTTCCGCAGCCTGATCGGAGGTTGGGTTCTCTGGCAGTGGGATCAGAATGTGGCTCAGGTTCAGCTCAGTGCTGGCATCGTTCTGGTTACCCACCTGTTTTGCCAGCGCGTCCACTTCCTGAGGCAGGATGGTGACGCGACGGCGCACTTCGTTGTTACGTACTTCCGAAATAAGCATCTCTTTACGGATCTGATTACGGTAGGTGGCGTAGCTGATGCCGTCATAGGCCAGACGGCTGCGCATCTGATCTAAAGACATATTGTTCTGCTTCGCGATGTTAGCAATCGCCTGATCGAGCTGCTCGTCAGTGACCTTCACGCCCATTTTCTGCCCCATCTGGAGAACGATCTGATCCATGATCAGACGCTCCAGGATCTGGTGGCGCAGCGTGGCGTCATCCGGAAGCTGCTGACCTGCTTCGCCCGAATTGAGCTTCACCGATTTCATCAGACCGTCAACGTCACTTTCGAGCACGACGCCGTTGTTAACCACAGCAGCGACTTTATCAACAACCTGGGGGGCCGCGAAGCTGGTATTCGCAACCATAGCGACACCGAGCAGCAGCGTTTTCCAGTTCTTCATACTTTTTCCATTTCAATTAACCGCAAAGCGGATTACGTTGCAAATCAAGCACATTACAAGGAACTGCGGTACGGCAGAATGTTCGAGCGCAGCATCTGCTGCGTGCCCAGGCCGTAGTTGGAACTCAGGCCGCGCAGTTCGACATTAAAGCCAATCACGTTATCGTATTTGCCCTGACTGTTTTGTGTATCCCAGCCGTTAAGCTTGCGTTCGTAGCCGACACGCAGCGCGTAACAGCAGGAGTTGTATTGCAGGCCCACCATCTGGTCCGCAGGTTTTTGGGCGTTAGTGTCATAGTAGTATGCCCCTACAATTGACCAGCGATCGGCAATAGGCCAACTCGCTGCGCCGCCCACCTGCGAAATCCCATCTTTGTATTGGTCTGCATTGGCGTAGTTCGGTAATGTCGCCTGGATATATTCCGGGCTGGCATAACGGTACGTTAACTGCATCATACGGTCTTCATCACGACGGTATTCAATGGCTGCACTGCCGGTGGCGATATTGTCCAGTCGCGTATCGTACTGAACGCCACCGCGCAGGCCCCAACGATCCGTCATACGCCAGTATGTGTCGCCCGCCCATACTAGTGAACCAGTCTTGTTGTCCTTCTCCCAGTTAATGTTGTCATCACCAGTACGAGACTCGGTGAAATAGTAGATTTGACCAACAGAAACGTTAAAACGTTCAACGGCAGCGTCATCATATACGCGCGTTGTGACGCCGGTCGTTAACTGGTTAGCGGAGGCAATACGGTCAAGGCCGCCGTAGGTACGGTCACGGAACAGACCGCTGTAGTCAGACTGCAGGAAAGAGGAGTCGTAGTTCTGAATTTTGCTCTGATCGCGATAAGGCACGTAAAGATATTGCATACGCGGCTCAAGCGTCTGGGTATATCCGTCGGCCAGAAGAGCCATATCACGTTCAAAGATCAGCTTGCCGTCCATTTTGAACTGAGGAAGCGTACGGTTGACGGATTCTTCAAGGTCGGTGCCATAGCGATTATTGTACCAGTCCAGATTTTTCTGCTGGTAGTGCGTCGCCATGAGCTTGGCTTCCGTATTCAGGCTTGCCCAATTATTCGACCAGGGTAAGTTGATCGTTGGCTCAAGATGGACACGCGTGGATTCCGGCATATCCGAGTTGGTGTTGACGAAATGCACTGCCTGGGCGTAAACGTGGGTGTCAAACGGACCGACATCGTTTTGGTACCAGTTCACATCCAGCTGCGGCTCCGCACCATATGTACTGGAGGTCTGATTGCTAAAGACCTGGAACTGTTTAGTCGACACCGTGGCGTTAAAGTTTTGAATCGCATAGCCAACGCTGAATTTCTGCGTCGCATAGCCATCGGTACTTGAACCGTACTTGGAGTCAAAGTCATTGAAGTAGTAAGGATCGCTGACCTTGGTATAGTCGACGTTAAAACGCCAAACCTGATCCATAACACCCGCATGGCGCCAGTAGTACAACCAACGGTGTTTGTCCCCTTCGGTCGGATGCTCGTCCTGGAAGACTTTATCCGACGGCAGGTAATCCAGCTCCATCAGACCTGCACCAGCCTGAGTCAGATAGCGGAACTCGTTCTCCCACATGACGTTGCCGCGCTTGTGGATATAGTGCGGCGTGATCGTGGCGTCCATATTGGGCGCGATGTTCCAGTAATACGGCAGGTAGAACTCGAAGTAGTTCGAGGTGCTGTATTTGGCATTCGGGATCAGGAAGCCGGAGCGGCGTTTGTCACCTACCGGAAGCTGCAGGTAAGGGCTGTAGAACACGGGCACCGGACCGAGCTTGAAGCGGGCATTCCAGATCTCCGCGACCTGCTCTTCACGGTCATGGATCACTTCGCTGCCAACTACGCTCCAGGTATTTGAGCCTGGCAGACAGGAGGTGAAGGAGCCGTTTTCCAGGATCGTATAGCGGTTTTCACCGCGCTGTTTCATCAGGTCTGCGTCACCGCGTCCCTGGCGACCCACCATCTGGTAATCACCTTTCCAGACGTTAGTATCTTTGGTGTTCAGGTTTGACCAGGCTTTCGGACCTTTCAGGATGACCTGATTGTCGTCATAGTGCACATTACCCAGCGCATCCACCGTTCGTACCGGCTCGGCCGCACCTTCCGGCTGCTTCTGGTGCAACTGCACTTCATCTGCCTGCAGGCGGCTATTGCCCTGGTTAATATCCACATTGCCCGTAAACGTGGCATTGTCAGGATAGGTACCTTTTGAACTGTCTGCAGTAATGGTTACCGGCAAGCTATTAGTATCGCCTTTCACCAGTGGGCGATTATAACTTGGGACGCCAAGCATACACTGCGAGGCGAGATCGGCCGCCAGCCCCTGTTGACTGTACAGGGCGGTGCCAATCATTGTGGCCAGGAGGGTGGGGATACGTTTTTTCATACGTTGTATTTTATTGTTCCGTCATCAGTGGCTACGGCTTACAAACGCTCAGAGACTATCTTACTCATCTGCGCAGTACCAGCGTTAATCCTGCCCGTTTGCGTGCCAGAGTGTTAGGCTCGCTATCGAATGACGAGTATGATAAAGCAAATTATAGGCGATGTCCTTCAATTGACCGTGACTTGAACACAGTGATGATGACGTTGCGTCGGCCAGGAATATGACTATCCGGGGAGTATATGCAGTATTGGGGTAAAATAATCGGCGTTGCGTTCGCCATCATCATGGGTGCCGGGTTCTGGGGGATTGTACTTGGGCTTATTATCGGCCATATGTTTGATAAGGCGCGCAGCCGCAAAATGGCCTGGTTTGCCAATCAGCGTGAGCGTCAGTCCCTCTTTTTCTCCACCACCTTTGAGGTCATGGGGCACTTAACCAAATCCAAAGGGCGTGTAACCGAAGCCGATATTCAGATTGCCAGCGTCTTTATGGATCGCATGAACCTGCACGGTGACTCCCGTCTGGCGGCACAAAATGCGTTTCGCATCGGTAAATCGGATAACTATCCGCTTCGCGAAAAAATGCGTCAGTTCCGCAGCATCTGCTTCGGGCGTTTTGATTTAATTCGGATGTTTCTGGAAATCCAGATCCAGGCGGCCTTCGCCGACGGTTCGCTGCACCCTAATGAGCGCGACGTGCTGTACGTCATTGCGGAAGAGCTGGGCATCTCCCGCATGCAGTTCGATCAGTTCCTGCGCATGATGCAGGGCGGCGCGCAGTTTGGCGGCGGCTATCATCAGCAGTCGTCTGGCGGCACCTGGCAGCAGGCGCAGCGTGGCCCAACGCTGGAGGATGCCTGCAACGTGCTTGGCGTGAAGCCATCGGATGATGTCACCACCATCAAACGTGCCTACCGCAAGCTGATGAGCGAGCATCACCCGGATAAACTGGTCGCGAAAGGCTTACCGCCGGAAATGATGGAGATGGCGAAGCAAAAGGCGCAGGAGATTCAAAAGGCCTACGAGCTCATTAAAGAGAAGAAAGGTTTCAAATAAAAAAAAGCCCGACGGTGTCGGGCTTTTTTTTAGAAGTCCACCGGGGCCTTAAACGTCATCGTGTTACCGAAGGCCGGATGGGTGATAGTGAGCGTCTGCGCATGAAGCTGCAGACGGGGCGCTAACACCAGCGCTTCAGGCGGGGCGTAAAACCGGTCGCCCAGAATCGGATGGCCCAGGGCGAGCATATGTACGCGCAGCTGGTGAGAGCGCCCGGTAATCGGCTTAAGCAGGACGCGCGCGGTGTTATCCGGCGCGTACTCCAGCACTTCATACTCGGTTTGCGCCGCCTTGCCGGTTTCATAGCACACCTTCTGCTTTGGCCGGTTCGGCCAGTCGCAGATCAGCGGTAAATCGACCAGACCCTCTTCGCTTGCCGGATGGCCCCAGACGCGCGCGACGTACTGCTTTTTCGGTTCGCGCTCGCGGAACTGGCGTTTCAGCTCGCGTTCCGCTTCTTTATTCAGCGCCACCACAATCACGCCGCTGGTGGCCATGTCCAGGCGATGGACGGACTCCGCCTGCGGATAATCACGCTGAATACGCGTCATCACGCTGTCTTTGTGCTCATCCAGGCGCCCCGGCACGGACAACAGGCCGCTTGGCTTGTTGACCACCATAATATGCTCATCCTGATACAGAATGACCAGCCAGGGATCCTGCGGCGGATTGTAAGGCTCCATCACCATCTTGCGCTCCGTTTACTGATGCGTCACAACGATAAGGCGCAGGGCATCCAGACGCCAGCTTGCCTGATTCAGGCTTTCCAGCACCTGCTGACGGTTGCTTTCAATCGCCGCCAGTTCGTCGTCACGGATGTTAGGGTTGACTGCTTTTAAGGCTTCCAGACGCGACAGTTCCGCAGACAGTTTCTCGTCGGCTTCATTGCGCGCGGCATCAATCAGCGCTCTGGCTGATTTTTCAATCTGGGTTTCGCCCAATTGCAGAATGGCGTGTACATCCTGTTGTACCGCGTTGACCAGTTTACTGCCCGTATGGCGGTTCACCGCGCTCAGCTGTCGGTTGAAGCTCTCGAATTCAACCTGTCCCGCCAGGTTGGTGCCGTTTTTGTCCAGCAGCAGGCGGACGGGGGTCGGCGGCAGGAAGCGGGTGAGCTGCAGCTGTTTCGGCGCTTTCGCTTCCACAACGTAAATCAGCTCCACCAGCAGGGTACCCACAGGCAGCGCCTTGTTTTTCAACAGGGAAATAGTGCTGCTGCCGGTATCGCCGGACAGAATCAGATCCAGGCCGTTGCGGATCAGCGGGTGTTCCCAGGTGATGAACTGAGCGTCTTCGCGGGACAGCGCCACGTCACGCTCGAAGGTAATGGTGCAGCCATCTTCCGGCAGGCCCGGGAAATCCGGAACCAGCATGTGATCGGACGGGGTAAGAACAATCAGGTTCTCGCCGCGGTCGTCCTGGTTAATGCCCACGATGTCGAACAGGTTCATGGAGAAGCTGATGAGACTGGTGTCATCATCCTGTTCTTCAATGCTCTCGGCAAGCGCCTGCGCTTTTTCACCGCCGTTGGAGTGGATCTCCAGCAGGCGATCGCGGCCCTGTTCCAGCTGCGCTTTCAGCGCGTCGTGCTTCTCACGGCAGGATTTGATCAGCTCATCAAACCCTTCTGTGTTTTCCGGCGCGGCGAGGTAGCCGATCAGATCGCCATGTACCCGATCGTAAATCGTGCGGCCCGTCGGGCAGGTATGCTCAAACGCGTCCAGGCCTTCGTGGAACCAGCGTACCAGCACGGACTGGGCGGTTTTTTCCAGATAAGGCACGTGGATCTGAATATCATGCGCCTGGCCAATACGATCCAGGCGGCCGATACGCTGTTCCAGCAGGTCCGGGTTGAACGGCAGATCGAACATCACCAGGTTGCTGGCGAACTGGAAGTTACGGCCTTCAGAACCGATCTCAGAACACAGCAGAACCTGCGCGCCGCTGTCCTCTTCACCGAACCACGCCGCGGCGCGGTCGCGCTCAACGATGGACATGCCTTCGTGGAACACGGCGGCACGAATGCCCTCGCGCTCGCGCAGGACCTGCTCAAGCTGCAGCGCGGTAGCCGCTTTGGCGCAGATCACCAGCACCTTCTGGGACCGGTGCGCGGTGAGGTAGCCCATCAGCCACTCCACGCGCGGATCGAAGTTCCACCAGGTGCCGGTATCACCTTCAAATTCCTGGTAGATTTGTTCCGGGTAGAGCATGTCGCGAGCGCGCTCTTCCTGAGTTTTGCGCGCGCCCATAATGCCGGAGACTTTAATCGCCGTCTGGTACTGCGTTGGCAGAGGCAGCTTGATGGTGTGAAGCTCGCGTTTCGGGAACCCTTTCACGCCGTTACGGGTGTTACGGAACAGCACGCGGCTGGTGCCGTGGCGGTCCATCAGCATGTCAATCAGCTCTTTGCGCGCCGATTCCGCGTTTTCGCCTTCACTGTTGGCAGCCTGCAAAAGCGGCTCGATGTCCTGCTCGCCAATCAGATCGCTCAGGGTATTGAGTTCGTCGTTAGAGAGACGCTTGCCCGCCAGCAGCATGGCGACGGCATCCGCGACCGGACGGTAGTTATTCTGTTCTTCCACGAACTGCGCAAAGTCGTGGAAACGGTTTGGATCGAGCAGGCGCAGACGGGCGAAGTGGCTTTCCAGCCCAAGCTGCTCCGGCGTTGCGGTCAGCAGCAGGACGCCAGGCACGCGCTCGGCAAGCTGCTCGATAGCCATATATTCGCGGCTCGGCGCGTCTTCGCTCCAGACCAGATGGTGCGCTTCGTCAACGACCATAATGTCCCACTCTGCATCGCACAGGTGCTCAAGACGCTGCTTGCTGCGGCGCACGAAATCCAGGGAACAAATCACCAGCTGTTCCGTTTCGAACGGGTTATCCGCGTCGTGCTGGGCTTCGGCATAGCGTTCGTCATCGAACAGGGAGAAGCGCAGGTTGAAGCGGCGCAGCATTTCGACCAGCCACTGGTGCTGCAGGGTTTCAGGAACCACAATCAGCACGCGCTCGGCGGCGCCGGAAAGCAGCTGCTGATGCAGGATCATGCCCGCTTCAATTGTTTTTCCCAGACCCACTTCATCAGCCAGCAGCACGCGCGGGGCGTGACGACGGCCCACGTCATGAGCGATATTCAGCTGGTGCGGGATCAGGCTGGTGCGCTGTCCGCGCAGGCCGCTCCACGGCATGCGGTACTGTTCACTCTGGAACTTGCGCGCGCGATAGCGCAGAGAGAAGCGATCCATACGGTCGATTTGCCCGGCAAACAGGCGGTCCTGCGGCTTGCTGAACACCAGTTTGCTGTCGAGCAGCACTTCACGCAGGATGACATTGGCCTCGTCGGTGTCCAGGCGAGTCCCAATGTAGGCGAGCAGTCCATTCTCTTCTTTTACGTCTTCAATCTTGAGCTGCCAGCCGTCATGGCTGGTCACGGTGTCACCCGGATTAAACATTACGCGGGTCACAGGGGAGTCATTGCGAGCGTACAGGCGGTTTTCACCGGTGGCAGGGAAGAGGAGGGTAACCATGCGCGCATCGACGGCAACGACGGTTCCTAATCCAAGTTCGCTTTCTGTATCGCTGATCCAGCGTTGACCAAGTGTAAAAGGCATAGTTGTTCGGCTCTAATCTTTAATTGCAGGCAATAGTTCGACCCCCGTCAAAAAAGACGGTCATCGAAAAATGGGTCCGGGAATGGAAAGGGCGCTATGGTACTGGATGGCAGCCATTTCGTCACGCGTCAAAATAGGCCAAGTTGCCCTGTCACTAGTGTAGCAAAGTCGTCGTCGATGAAGGGCAAAATTCCGTCTGCGACCGGCTGAAGCTGACGCGTCAGATAGTGTTCGTAATCCAGAGGAGAATGTTGATAATCCACGGGTTCCGGGCCGTTAATCGTCCAGACGTATTTGATGGTCCCCCGGTTTTGATACTGCGGCGCGCGGCCGCGGCGAACGTTTTCTTCATCCGCCAGGCGCGCGGCGCGTACGTGCGGAGGAACGTTGCGCTGGTACTCTGCGAGCGGGCGACGCAGGCGCTTGCGATACACCAGCTGCGCGTCAAGTTCACCCGCCATCAGGCTGGCTATCGTCTCGCGCACGTAGTCCTGATACGGCTCATTGCGAAACACCCTGAGATACAGTGTTTGCTGGAACTGCTGCGCCAGCGGCGTCCAGTCGGTGCGCACCGTCTCCAGCCCTTTAAAGACCATCCGCTGCGCGTCGCTCTCCTGAATCAGCCCGGCGTAGCGCTTCTTGCTGCCCTGATCGGTGCCGCGAATGGTGGGCATTAAAAAGCGGGCAAAATGGGTTTCAAACTCCAGCTCCAGCGCGCTGGTTAACCGCTCTTTTTGCAAATGTTCCTGCCACCAGCCGTTCACGAAGGCGACCAGCGCGTTGCCGATTGGCGCGGCGTCCTCGTCTGAATGTGCGCCCTTGAGCCACACGAAGGTGGAATCCGTGTCGCCATAAATGACGTCATAGCCCCGGGATTCAATCAGCGCTTTGGTCTGGCGCATGATCTCGTGCCCGCGCATGGTGATGGAGGAGGCCAGTCGCGGGTCGAAGAAGCGGCAGGCGCTGGTGCCCAGCACGCCGTAAAAGGCGTTCATGATGATTTTCAGCGCCTGCGAGAGCGGCTTGTTGCCTTGCCGCTTGGCCTCGTCGCGGCCGTGCCAGATGTTTCCCACAATTTCTGGCAGGCAGTGTTTTTCCCGTGAGAAGCGGGCGCCGAGGAAGCCCTCGGTGCTGCGTTCATCGTCCGGCTGCGCCATGCCCTCAACCAGCCCGACGGGATCGATCAGGAAGGTGCGGATAATCGACGGGTAGAGGCTTTTGTAATCCAGGACCAGAACGGAGTCATACAATCCTGGCCGGGAATCCATGACGTAGCCGCCGGGGCTAGCCTGCGGCGGCACGTCCCCGAGGTTTGGGGCGACGTATCCTGCCCGGTGCATCCGGGGGAAATAAAGATGGCTAAAGGCCGCTACGGAGCCGCCGTGCCTGTCAGCCGCAAGGCCGTTTACCGTTGCCCGCTCCAGCAGGAACGGCATGATCTCGGTTTTGTGGAAAATCTGCGTCACCAGCTCGCAGTCTTTCAGGTTATAGGTGGCGAGCGCCGGCTTGTCTTCGTTAAAGCGCCGGTCAATCTCATCCATTCTGTCCCAGGGGTTGTCGATGGATTTGCCTTCGCCAAGCAGCTCCTGCGCGACCGCTTCAAGGGAGAATGAAGAGAAGTTCCAGAAGGCGGACTTAAGCGCCTCGATGCCGTCAATAATCAGGCGACCGTTAGCCTGTGCAAAGAAAACACCGTTCTTAAAACCGTGCTCGCGCCATTCCAGCTCGCTGTTGCCGCGCCCGAGCATCAGCGGGATACGATACCGCTCGGCGTGTTTTTGCAGCACGCGCAGGTCGAATTGCACCACGTTCCAGCCGATCAGGACGTCGGGATCGTAATCGGCAAACCACTGGTTAAGCTTCTCCAGCAACTGCGGGCGGCTGTTGACATACTCAAGCCGGAAATCCAGCGCGGAGGCATCACCGTTCGGCGGCCCAAGCATATAGACAACCCGATCGCCACACCCTTCCAGACCAATACAGTACAGTTCACCGTGGCGGGTGGTTTCGATATCCAGCGACACCCATTTCAGCGGCGGACGATAGTGCGGATTCGGCTTCAGGCGCGCGTTGATAATTTTGCCGTTTTGCGGGGAGCCATCGATCCAGACGGGAGCGGTAATAAACCGCTCCATCAGAAAGCGTTCAGGTGGGCGGATATCCGCTTCGTAGAGCGTCACGCCTGCTTCTCGGAGCAATTTTTCATAGCGCATAAGCTGGCGATGGGCGCGGCAGTAAAGGCCGTAAACCGGCTGACGATGAAAATCTTTCAGTTCAAGCGGAGTAATACGCCAGCCGTTTTCGCCGCGCAGCAGCTGCTTCACTTTTTCGACGTGAGGTTCTGGAATAAAAGCCACGGATTCCTGCGGCGGCAGCGTGACCTGCAGCGGGCCGTTGTCCGTCGCCAGCCAGAATTCAACCTCGGTGCCCTGAGGCGTATCCCGCCAGTGTCGGGTCAGTAAAAAGCCTTCTTGCGCCTGCGCCACGCCGTTATCCCATAAAACAAAACCAGGCTTGATTATAGCCTGGTTGAGGTGGGTTTGCTGGGGTTTTATACAGTGCCTGTTTTGCCGGATGACGCTGCGCATATCCGGCCTACAAGCTACTGCCCGTAATACGCTTTCGCGCCGTGCTTACGCAGATAATGCTTATCCAGCAGGGTTTGCTGCATGTCCGGGAGCTGCGGTGCCAGCTGTCGGCAGAAGATCCCCATATAGGCGACTTCTTCGAGCACGATCGCGTTATGCACCGCGTCTTCCGCATTTTTACCCCAGGCGAACGGGCCGTGGGAGTGCACCAGCACGCCGGGCATTTGCGCCGCGTCGATTCCCTGTTTCTCAAAGGTTTCGACAATCACGTTGCCGGTTTCCCACTCGTATTCACCATTAATCTCGGCGTCGGTCATCAGGCGCGTGCAGGGAATGGTGCCGTAAAAATAGTCCGCGTGGGTGGTACCGGTCGCCGGGATGGACTGGCCCGCCTGCGCCCAGATGGTGGCATGGCGCGAATGGGTATGCACAATGCCGCCGATGGTCGGAAATGAGCGGTACAGCAGTCGGTGGGTTGGCGTATCGGAGGAGGGTTTTTTCTTACCTTCGACCACTTCACCGGTCTCGAGGCTGACAACGACCATATCGTCCGCCGTCATCACCGCGTAATCAACGCCGGAAGGCTTGATCACGAACACGCCTTTTTCGCGGTCAACGGCGCTCACGTTGCCCCAGGTCAGCGTCACCAGGTTATGTTTCGGCAGCGCCAGATTGGCTTCAAGTACCTGACGTTTGAGATCGTCTAACATTGTTGTCTCCTGCCGGATGGCGCTTCGCTTATCCGGCCTACAGAACCGTAGGCCCGGTAAACGTCGTGCCACCGGGCATTCAGGGCTTAGCGTTTTGAACCGTAATAGACTTCGTTCCAGCGCAGCGCGTCTTTGAACGCAGGCAGGCGGGTATCGTTATCAATCACGGTCAGTTCGATGTCGTGCAGCTCGGCGAACTGACGCATGTCGTTCAGATCCAGCGCGTGGCTAAACACGGTGTGGTGCGCGCCGCCTGCGACGATCCAGGCTTCTGACGCGGTAGGCAGGTCAGGCTGTGCTTTCCACAGGGCGTTGGCGACCGGCAGTTTTGGCAGAGAATGTGGCGTTTCAACCGCATCGACGCAGTTCACCAGCAGGCGGAAACGATCGCCCAGATCGATCAGGCTGGCGTTGATGGCCGGGCCAGTGCGGGTGTTGAAGATCAGACGAGCCGGATCGGCTTTACCGCCGATGCCGAGGTACTGCACGTCGAGGATCGGCTTCTCTTCCACCGCGATGGAAGGGCACACTTCCAGCATGTGCGAGCCGAGCACCAGGTCGTTGCCGTTCTCGAAGTGGTAGGTGTAGTCCTCCATAAAGGAGGTGCCGCCCTGCAGACCGGTCGACATCACCTTCATGATGCGAAGCAGAGCGGCAGTTTTCCAGTCGCCTTCGCCGGCAAAGCCGTAGCCCTGCTGCATCAGACGTTGTACTGCCAGGCCCGGCAGCTGTTTCAGGCCGTGGAGGTCTTCAAAGGTGGTGGTAAAGGCGTGGAAACCACCCTGTTCCAGGAAACGCTTCATGCCCAGCTCGATGCGCGCGGCGTCCAGCACGTTCTGGCGCTTGTCGCCGTTGATTTGTGCCGCAGGCGTGAGGCGGTAGCTGCTCTCGTACTCGTCCACCAGCGCGCTCACGTCGCCATCGCTGATTTCATTGACCACCTGTACCAGATCGCCCACGGCCCAGGTATTCACAGAAAAACCGAACTTGATCTGCGCGGCCACTTTGTCGCCGTCGGTCACGGCCACTTCACGCATGTTGTCGCCGAAACGCACCACTTTCAGGTGTCGGGTATCCTGTTTAGAGACCGCCTGACGCATCCAGGAGCCGATACGCTTCTGTGCCTGGCCGTCCTGCCAGTGGCCGGTGACCACCGCGTGCTGTTGACGCATGCGCGCGCCGATGAAGCCGAACTCGCGGCCGCCGTGCGCGGTCTGGTTCAGGTTCATGAAGTCCATGTCGATGCTGTCCCACGGCAGGGAAGCGTTGAACTGGGTATGAAACTGCAGCAGCGGCTTGTTGAGGATAGACAGGCCGTTGATCCACATTTTGGCCGGTGAGAAGGTGTGCAGCCACACTACCAGACCGGCGCATTTATCGTCGTAGTTCGCGTCGCGGCAGATATGGGTGATTTCATCCGGCGTCGTGCCCAGCGGTTTCAGCACCAGTTTGCACGGCAGTTTGGCTTCCGCGTTCAGCGCGTTAACGACGTGCTCCGCGTGTTTCGTCACCTGCTGCAGCGCTTCTGGTCCGTACAGGTGCTGGCTGCCAATCACAAACCACACTTCATAATTATTAAAAATGGTCATCGTCGTGTCCTTAATGGGTCAGGGTTGCCGTCGTGTCCGCGGTGTGTTTTGACGGGGCGGCGACAGGGATATAGTGAAGTTCGGCGCTTTTTGCCCATTGCTGGTAGCGCTGATAAAGCTGTTCAAAGCGTTGTGCCTGCTGGGTCTGCGGCTGGAGCGTATTTTCAACAGCGCTTGCCATATGCTGCTGCGCGGTCGGAATATCCGCATGCACGCCTGCGGCAACCGCCGCGAAAATCGCCGCGCCCAGCGCGCAGCACTGATCGGAAGCGACAATCTGGAGCGGACGGTTCAGCACGTCGCAGCAGGCCTGCATGATGACCGGGTTTTTACGGGCGATGCCGCCCAGCGCCATCACGTTATTCACGTCGATGCCCTGTTCGGTGAAGCACTCCATAATCGCGCGGGCACCGAAGGCGGTGGCGGCAATCAGGCCGCCGAACAGCGCCGGTGCGTCGGTCGCGAGGTTAAGATCGGTAATGACCCCTTTCAGGCGCTGGTTCGCAAACGGCGTGCGGCGACCGTTGAACCAGTCCAGCACCACCGGCAGGTGATCGAGAGACGGATTTTTTGCCCAGGCGTCCGTGAGCTGGGGCAGAAGCTGTTTTTTGCTCTCTGCAATCTGGGTTTTCAGTTCAGGATGCGCGGCCGCCAGCCGATCCAGCGGCCAGCCCAGCACGCGCCCAAACCAGGCATAGATATCGCCAAACGCGGACTGGCCGGCTTCGAGGCCGATAAAATCTGGCACCACGCTGCCGTCAACCTGGCCGCAGATGCCCTTCACCGCGCGGTCGCCGACGGTGGTTTTATCCGCCGTCAGAATGTCGCAAGTAGACGTGCCGATAACTTTCACCAGCGTATTAGGCTGTGCACCCGCGCCTACGGCACCCATATGGCAGTCAAACGCGCCGCCGGAGATCGCCACGTTCTGCGGCAGGCCGAGGCGCTTCGCCCACTCTTCGCAGAGCGTGCCGACGGGAATATCGGCGGTGAAGGTGTCGGTAAACAGGGGGTATTTCAGGTTTTTGTTGATGATCGGGTCGAGCTCGTCGAAGAACGCAGCCGGTGGCAGACCTCCCCAGCTTTCGTGCCAGAGTGATTTATGCCCGGCGCTGCAGCGGCCGCGGCGGATATCCTGCGGACGCGTGGTGCCGGAGAGCAGCGCGGGAACCCAGTCACACAGTTCAATCCAGGAGACGGCCGCCTGAGCAACCGATGCGTCCGCGCGGGTAACGTGCAGGATCTTGGCCCAGAACCATTCGCTGGAGTAAATTCCGCCGATGTAGCGCGAGTAGTCGGTTTTGCCCGGTTGATGACATAAGCGGGTGATAGCTTCCGCTTCTTCCACGGCGGTATGGTCTTTCCACAAAACGAACATGGCGTTCGGGTTGCCGGCAAACTCAGGGCGCAGCGCCAGCACGCGGCCTTCGGCGTCTACGGGGGCAGGGGTGGAGCCGGTGCTGTCGACGCCAATTCCAATAACCTCTGCCCGCTGGGCGTCAGTCAGTTCAGCGAGGACGGTTTTGATTGCCGCTTCCATCGACTCGATGTAGTCAAGCGGGTGGTGACGGAACTGGTTGTTTGGCGCATCGCAGTAGCGCCCCTCTTGCCAGCGCGGGTACCACTCAACGCTGGTTGCTATCTCCTGGCCGGACGTACAGTCCACTGCCAGCGCGCGAACCGAATCGCTGCCAAAATCGAGGCCAATCGCAATTGCCATGGTGTTGCTCCATCGAAAAAACAGGTATGGAAGAACATTAGAGACTAGGGACGAAAATCGTCAGGCAGGATCCGCTAATCTTATGGATTAAATTGCTGTTACAACGGAAAGTGTGACGCCGTGCAAATATTCAATGTGGACATTTCTGCCGCACTTATAGACACTTTTGTTACTGCTTATCTGCCTACTGTGGCGGAGAAATCAGGGAGAAAGGCTGAAACATGGCGGACGTAAAAGAGGCGTGAAGCTTTTTGGATCTTTTCGCAGACCATTTTTGACCTGCTTTTAATGATATGGACAATTGGTTTCCTTCAGGACCCTTGGGAGAACTGAATCTATGGCCGAAACGCAAAACGATCCCCTGCTGCCGGGATACTCGTTTAACGCGCACCTTGTGGCGGGACTGACCCCTATCGAGGCTGAGGGATATCTCGATTTTTACGTCGACCGACCACTCGGGATGAAAGGATATATCCTCAACCTGACCGTGCGAGGGGAAGGGATCATCAAGAACGGTGACCAGCAGTTTATCTGCCGCCCTGGCGATATCCTGCTGTTCCCGCCGGGAGAGATCCACCATTACGGCCGTCACCCGGATGCCAAAGAGTGGTATCACCAGTGGGTCTACTTCCGTCCGCGCGCCTACTGGCAGGAGTGGCTTTCGTGGCCTGCTATTTTTGCACACACCGGTTTTTATCGCCCGGATGAGGTTCATCTGGCGCAGTTTCGCGAGCTTTTTGCCCAGATTATTGAGGCGGGGCAGGCAGGAGGTCGTTATGCCGAACTGCTGGCAATTAACCTGCTTGAACAACTGCTTCTGCGACGGATGGAAGCGATTAACGCGTCGCTGAATCCGCCGCTGGATAACCGCGTGCGCGACGCCTGCCAGTACATCAGTGACCATCTGGCCGATAGCCAGTTTGATATTGCCAGCGTCGCCCAGCACGTTTGCCTGTCGCCGTCGCGGCTGTCGCATCTGTTTCGCCAGCAGCTTGGCGTCAGCGTGTTGAGCTGGCGTGAGGATCAGCGCATCAGTCAGGCGAAGCTTCTGCTCAGCACCACCCGGATGCCGATTGCCACCGTGGGACGCAACGTGGGCTTTGAAGATCAGCTTTATTTTTCGCGCGTATTTAAAAAATGCACCGGCGCCAGCCCGAGCGAATTCCGCGCGGGATGTGAATGAACGGTAAACATTCAGGTGAACTTCAGGAGCATCTTGTAAACTATTCAGACAATTGTTGCCTTGACGCGGTGCGGGGCGCTAAGCAGAATCGCTGATTCGTTTTCTGACCGGAATAGTTATGCAGGCATTGCTGGAACACTTTATTACCCAGTCCGTTATGTATTCGCTCATCGCCGTGGCGCTGGTGGCGTTTCTGGAATCGCTGGCACTTGTGGGGTTAATCCTGCCCGGCACCGTGATGATGGCGGGGCTTGGCGCGCTGATTGGCAGCGGTGAGGTTAATTTCTGGCAGGCGTGGCTGGCCGGGATTATCGGCTGCCTGCTGGGCGACTGGATCTCGTTCTGGCTGGGCTGGCGCTTTAAGAAGCCGCTGCACCGCTGGTCGTTTATGAAAAAGAACAAAGCGTTGCTGGATAAGACCGAGCATGCGCTGCACCAGCACAGCATGTTTACTATTCTCGTCGGCCGCTTTGTCGGGCCAACGCGTCCGCTGGTTCCTATGGTCGCCGGGATGCTGGATCTGCCGGTCGCCAAGTTTGTGGTACCGAATATTATCGGCTGCGTTTTCTGGCCGCCGTTCTACTTCCTGCCGGGGATCCTCGCGGGGGCAGCCATCGATATTCCTGACGGTATGCAGAGCGGTGAGTTTAAGTGGCTGCTGCTGGGCACGGCAGTGCTGCTGTGGCTGGCGGCATGGCTGTGCTGGCGGCTGTGGCGCAGCGGAAAAGCGAATATTGATCGCCTGACGCGCTACCTCCCGCGTACTCGCCTGCTCTGGCTGGCCCCGCTGACGCTGGGTGTGGCCGTGGTAGCCCTGGTCGCGCTGATTCGTCACCCGCTGATGCCGGTGTACGGCGAGATTTTATTAAAAGTGGTCAGCCGTTAAGGACTTTTCCCTCTCCCCGTGGGAGAGGGGCAGGGTGAGGGCATCAGACGGCACGAATGCCCAACAGTGAAGACGCCCCCGCTTTACCACTCAGCAGTTCTTCTGTTTTTCCATCCCACAAAATACGCCCTTCGGCAATCACCACCGATCGCGGGGCGATGCGGGCAGCATCCTCAATACTGTGTGAAACCATCAGCATCGTCAGCTGCTGGCGCTGGCAGACGTCCTGGACCAGGGCCAGCATCTCCTGGCGCAGAGCGGGATCGAGCGCCGAGAACGGCTCATCCAGCAGCAGTATCGGCTGCTCGCGCACCAGACAGCGCGCCAGCGCCACGCGCTGACGCTGGCCGCCGGAAAGCTCGCCCGGCAGCCTGTCAATAAGCCCGTCTATTCCCATCTGCGCGGCAATGATCGCCAGCTTCTGACGCTGGGCATCGTTAAGCTTGAGCCCCGGATCCATCCCCAGCGCGATGTTCTGCCGCACCGTCAGGTGGGTAAACAGGTTGTTTTCCTGAAACAGCATGGAGACCGGGCGTTTTGCGGGCGGCGTATGGGTATGGTCCCGGTTTTCAATGACTATCGATCCGCTTGCCGGCTGCAGAAATCCCGCCACCAAATTGAGCAGCGTGCTTTTTCCCGCACCGCTTGGGCCAAGCACGGCAATCATCTCTCCCTGGCGCACGGAGAGCGTGAAGCGCATCGGCAGATGCTGGTAGAGCCAGATTACATCAGTCAGTTTTAACATCGCGCCCCGGAAGTTTTTCGATAACGGTAAATAAGGCAAAGCACAGCAGCAGCAGTAACAGCGCGGTCACCGCGCCGTCCTGGCTACGGTAGGAGCCGATTTGCTGATACAGCCAGTAGGGCAGCGTGCGGAAATTGTCATTTCCGAAGAGCGCCACGACCCCAAAATCACCCATTGAGAGCACGCAGGCAAACGCCAGCGCCTGCGCCAGCGGACGTTTTAGCGCGCGCATTTCGACCACCTTCAGCCGTTGCCAGCCCTTCATCCCCAGCGACTGACAGAGCAAACCGTAGCGGCCGTTGACGTCGCGCATCGGGTTTTCCAGCACCTTGAGCGCGTAAGGAATGGCCATCAGGGCGTTGGTGAAAATCACAATGCCGTCGGCGCTTTCCGGCAGGCCTATGGTGCTGTTGAACAGCAGGAAGAAGCCCGTCGCCAGCACGATCCCCGGCATAGCGAGAATCAGCATGCCTGTTAGCTCCAGCGCGTGTCCGGCTTTTTGCGCCTGTCGGGCATGGAGTTCGCGGCTGCTCCACAGCAGCATCATGGTCAGCGTGACGCACAGCAGCCCTGCGGCCAGTGCAATACGAATCGAGGTCCCGGTAGCCTGCCAGAGGATAGGCTGTTGCAGGACGGACAGGAGATTGAGATTAAGACCGTCAACGATAACTGCTATTAGCGGCGGCAGCAGCAGCAGGAGCGCCAGCGCGATCAGGATAAAATCGATGACGCGGCTGTGCAGGCTGTCCTGCGGATCGCGCCAGCCGATTATTTGATTGCTGCCAGGGGGAATGGCTTTACTCAGCCGCTGGCTCAGCAGCACCAGCGCAAGACAGCACCCCATCTGCACCATCGCCAGCAGCGCGGCGCGGCCGGGATCGTAGTCGTAACTCAGCGCCTGGTAAATCGCCAGCTCAATGGTCGTCGCCTGCGGTCCGCCGCCGAGTGAAAGTACGGTGGCGAAGCTGGCAAAGCAGAGCATGAATATTAAGGCCGCAACGGGGGGGAGCTGGCGACGCAGCCACGGCCATTCGACAAAGCGGAAGAATGACGCGCCGCGCATCCCAAGCTGGGCGGCAATCTGACGCTGTTCGCCGGGAATGTTCTCCAGCGCCTGCAAAAAGAGGCGTGTCGCCATCGGCATATTGAAAAACACGTGCGCCAGCAGAATGCCCTTTAGCCCGTAGGGGGAGAATGTCCATTCAAGACCAAGCAGGCTCCACAGGGAAGCCAGCCAGCCCTGGCGACCGTAAACGCTCAGAATGCCAAATACCGCCACCAGCACGGGCAGGATCAGCGTCATGGCGCACAGGCGCAGCAGCGCCTGCCTGCCGGGGAAACGCCTGCGATAGAGCGCGCGTGCAAGAAAAATAGCCGGGATCACCGACAGCAGGGCAGAAAGAAACGCCTGCCAGAAGGAGAAACGAATGACGTGCCAGAGATAGCTGTCGTGCCAGAGTGCGGGCAGGTCACTCTCTGGCGCGTTAAACCACAACGCAAGAAAGGCCCCCAGGCTGACCGCCACCATCACTATGGCGGCGAGCAGCCCGGGCAGTAACCAGCCGGGAATCAGCGGCTGACGGCGCGTTGCCATTCACTTACCCATGCTGCACGCTGCGCGGCGACCTGCTGCGGCGTAAATTCCAGCGAGGTTTTTGGTTTGGTTAGCTGCTCGAAACCTGCTGGCAGCGCAACGTTCGTGACGGGATACATCCAGTTACCTGCCGGGATGGCGTTCTGGAACGCGGGCGAAACCATAAATTTCAGGAACTTTTCTGCGAGTTCCGGCTGTTTGCTGGCGACGGTGCGCGCGGCCACTTCCACCTGCAGATAATGCCCTTCAGCAAAATCAGCAGCCGCGTAGTTGTCTTTCTTCTCGGCGATAATGTGATAGGCCGGAGAGGTGGTGTAGCTCAACACCAGGTCGCTTTCGCCTTTCAGGAACAGGCCATAGGCTTCGCTCCACCCTTTGGTCACCGTCACGGTTTTGGCGGCCAGCTTCTGCCACGCTTCGGGCGCTTTATCCCCGTAGACCTTCTGCATCCACAGCAGCAGGCCCAGGCCCGGCGTACTGGTGCGTGGATCTTCATAAATGACGCGCCATTTCTGGTCGCTTTCTACCAGCTCTTTCAGGCTTTTCGGCGGGTTTTTCAGCTTGTTTTTGTCGTAAACAAAAGCAAAGTAGCCATAGTCGAACGGCACAAAGGTGTCGTTTTTCCAGCCGCCAGGCACGTTAACGGCCTCGGCCGCTACGCCGCTTTTGGCAAACAGTTTGGTTTGCGAGGCGGCGTCCAGCAGGTTGTTGTCCAGGCCGAGCACCACGTCGGCTTTACTGTTTTTACCTTCCATGCGCAGACGGTTGAGCAGCGAGACGCCATCTTCCAGCGCCACGAACTTCAGTTCGCAGTTACAGTCAGCTTCAAAGGCTTTTTTGACGACCGGGCCAGGGCCCCAGTCGGCAGAAAAAGAGTCGTAGGTGTAGACCGTCAGAACGGGCTTAGCCAAAACAGGCAGCGCAAACAGCGCCAGCAGGGGAAGAGCTTTTTTTAACACTTTGCACCTCAAAGTTGAGTGGCAAAGGATTTTGAGCGACAGCCTCAAATCCCTTCGCCGGCGTTATCCGGATCAGGTTCGACGGGTATTATCTCAGCGCACATCTGTGATGCAGCACCCCGTTGAGAACGGCGCTATTGTAATGATTTGGTGAATATTACGAAAGCGTTATGGTTCCGGCGGCGCAAACCAGGCCGATTTGAAATCAAACCAGCCCAGGGTGTTCATCCGCAAACCGCGCATACTGCGCTGTCCCTGGATCATCAGCCAGTGGTGTATCAAGGGGACGATCGCCTGTTCAGACAGCAGCTGCTGGCACCATACGGCAAGATTCATTTCGCCCGCACGCCACAGGGCTGCATCCTGCTGCCAGTCGCGGTGGATGCAGTGCTGGATCAGCGGGACCTCATACAGGTGTGAGAATAATGAAAAATCTAGCGGCAGGGTGAAGTTGGCGCTGTTCAGCCAGATATCGCTGGTCAGTTCCCCCTGATGCCATTCGTCATAGTCTACTTCCCGGATCTCCAGCCTGACCCCTTGCGCTGCCAGCAGTCTGGTCATGATCCTGGCGATAAAACGATGCTCCACGTGTTCGCGGTAGTAGGTCAGGGTGATGGACTCCAGCCCTGCGGGTTTATCGCAGTGCGCCGGGCGGGCGTGGTGCCAGCGCGGAAGCAGGCCGTACGCCGGGAACCAGTAGGTCTGGTACTGCTCTTCCGCATGGTAGATGAGATTGGAGGGGGATAAAACGTGGCTGATCCACTTACGTACCTCATGGTTTGCCCCGCGATGGGTGCGGCCATCAAAAAGAAGATAGTAGCATCCCTCCTCCAGGCGACTCTCCACGGCTTTTTCTCCCGTGGTAGGGCCTTCCAGCGTCAGGCCTGCACTCAGCTCTTCATTCAGATCCGGCAATACCCACACGTTCACTTCGTCGATCAGCGCCCGATAGCCAAAATAGTCGTCGAACGCGCGGATTTTCAGCTGGCTGTTGTTATTACGGGAGACGGAGTAGGGGCCGGTGCCAACCGGCAGGCTGGCAAAATTGTTCATCGACTCCCACTCGCCGGGCAAAATCATTGACGGCACATAGCCCAGCAGCCAGGGAAGCCACTTGTCCTGCTGGGACAGCTCAATATCCAGCGTCCATGCCGTTGGGGAGTGCACGCGCGAAATATGCGAGTAGAGCGGCAGCTTGCGGACGCGTTCCAGAGAGGCGATGACGTCGCGCATTTCCAGCTCGCGTCCGTGGTGAAAGTGGATGCCGGGGCGTAAAAAGAATCGCCAGTGAAGCGGGGAAAGCTGCTGCCAGTGGTGCGCGATATCCGCTTCCAGTTCCCCATTTTCCTCATTTATCCGCGTCAGCCCGCTGAAGATTTGCCGGGCCATATGGGTTTCTGAGCGGCGTAAGGCCGTGCCGGGCAACAAATTTTTCATCGGCCGATAGTAGAGGACCCGCAGGATGTGGCGGCCCTGGCGGAAACTGCGTCCGAGGTGCGAAACCAGCATCTGGCGCACGGCGGCTTTGTCGCCCACCAGCTGTACCAGTTGGTCAATTCGGTCCTGCTCCAGCAGATCTTCGGCGCGCTGCTGCTGCAGCGCCAGCCCGGTATAGAGGAAGGTCAGGCGCGAGCGTTTGCCGCGTCCCGCCTCCGCTTCCCAGCTTAACCAGCCCTGCTGCTGCATGGTATTGAGCAGCGTGCGCATATGGCGGCGGGAACAGCTAAGCAGGTCGGCCAGCTCGTTCAGCGTGGTCTCCTGTGATTGCCCCTCACAGCACTGCCAGAGGCGGATGAATTGTTGTTGCAGTCGACCGGAAGGCATAAAAGGGGAACTCCTGACAAAAAATCAGCAATTTATTAATCCCTATATTAAGCCAATAATCCTTACCGATGAAGTGAGGAGGTAAATTATGAAGAGGTCTACCGCACGTCAGTTTTATCAGCACTATTTTTCAGCGACAAAAGGAACGTCCTGGCTGGCCCGCCAGTGTGCAGAGCAACGGCTGAAAATTCTGGAAGACCTGATGCAGTGGGACGTTACGAAACCGACCTCTTCTCGCTAACTCGCCTCGATCATGTGTGACTGAGTATTGGTGCTAATCACCCGCCAGCAAAATGTTTTTGCTGGCTTTTTTCGTTTATTCTTTCACCCGGTTTCGATTCGCTTTCACAAGGACTTGCGCATGCTCTGGTTGATGACGATGGGGCGACGCCTGAACGGCGTCTATGCCGCTTTTATGCTGGTGGCCTTTATGATGGGCGTGGCGGGGGCGCTACAGGCGCCGACGCTGAGCCTGTTCCTCAGCCGCGAGGTGGGCGCGCAGCCGTTTTGGGTGGGGCTGTTTTATACCGTCAACGCCATTGCCGGGATCCTCGTTAGCCTCGCGCTGGCGAAACGATCGGACAGCCAGGGCGATCGCCGCAAGCTGATCCTCTTTTGCTGCGTCATGGCCGTAGGCAACGCGCTGCTCTTTGCGTTCAATCGTGATTACCTGACGCTCATTACCTGCGGCGTGCTGCTGGCGTCGCTGGCGAATACCGCCATGCCGCAGCTTTTCGCCCTGGCGCGTGAATATGCGGATAACTCGGCGCGGGAAGTGGTGATGTTTAGCTCGGTGATGCGTGCCCAGCTCTCGCTGGCGTGGGTCATCGGCCCGCCGCTGGCCTTCATGTTGGCGCTGAACTATGGCTTTACCGCCATGTTTTCCATTGCGGCAGGGATTTTTGTCATCAGCCTGGCGCTGATTGCTTTTGCGCTGCCGTCCGTGGCTCGGGTCGAGCAAACGACGGATAAACCGATTACTCAGGTGAGCGGCTGGCAGGACAAAAACGTCCGCATGCTGTTTATTGCCTCTACGCTGATGTGGACCTGCAACACCATGTACATCATCGACATGCCGCTGTGGATCAGCAGCTCACTGGGCTTACCGGACAAGCTCGCCGGGATCTTAATGGGTACCGCGGCCGGGCTGGAGATCCCGGCGATGATCCTGGCGGGTTATTACGTTAAGCGTTTCGGAAAGCGTCGGATGATGATCGTCGCGGTGGCGGCTGGGGTGCTGTTTTACGCGGGGCTGATCTTTTTCCATTCTCGCGAAGCGCTGCTGGCGCTGCAGCTGTTTAACGCCGTATTTATTGGCATTGTCGCCGGGATCGGCATGCTCTGGTTTCAGGACCTCATGCCAGGCCGCGCCGGGTCGGCGACCACGCTTTTTACTAACAGTATTTCGACCGGAGTGATCCTGGCGGGCGTGATTCAGGGGGCGCTGGCGCAAAGCTATGGCCATGCCTCGGTTTACTGGATGATTGCGGCGATATCGTTGGTTGCGCTTGGGCTGACCTGCCGGGTCAAGGACGTTTGATTCTGGAAGACGGCTTCACGAAATGGAACGACTTTCTGACAGGTACGAAGAAGGGGAATAGAGTGCGTGGCGGGTGCTTGAGGCTGTTTGCCTCAGGCTTTCGCAAGAGGCAAACAGTGGAGAGTCCCACATCAAAAAACTGATGGGGAGACCAACTTCACAACCCACATTGCGAGGTTAGTCTCTTCATTGCCGAAAAGCAATAAGGAGGCTGGAATGCCAAAACGTAGTCAAATCAATGGCCCGCTTTTTGCGGGCCATTGCCTTTAGCTCATAAACGCAGGCTGTTTTTTCTCGTACGCTGAGATGGCGTCTTCGTGCTGGAGCGTCAGGCCAATACTGTCGAGACCGTTCAGCATGCAGTGACGACGGAACGCATCAATGCTGAAGCTGTAGGTCTTATCTCCGGCCTTCACCACTTCTGCTTCCAGATCCACTTCAAACGTAATACCCGGATTCGCCTGCACCAGGGCAAACAGCTCATCAACCTGTTCGTCGCTCAGCGTGACGGGCAGAAGCTGGTTATTGAAGCTGTTGCCGTAAAAGATATCGGCGAAGCTCGGTGCGATAACCACTTTAAAACCGTAGTCGGTCAGGGCCCACGGCGCGTGTTCACGGGATGAACCGCAGCCAAAGTTTTCCCGCGCCAGCAAAATGGATGCGCCTTTGTATTCCGGGAAGTTCAGAACGAACTCCGGATTAGGCACTTCACCTTTGTCATCCAGGAAACGCCAGTCGTTAAACAGATGTGCACCAAAACCGGTACGCGTGACTTTCTGCAAAAACTGTTTCGGAATGATGGCATCAGTATCGACGTTAGCGGCGTCCAGGGGGACAACCAGGCCCGTATGTTGGGTAAATTTCTCTGCCATGATTGTCTCCTTATTTCAGGCTGCGAATATCGGCGAAATGGCCGGTGACTGCCGCAGCGGCGGCCATTGCCGGGCTGACCAGATGGGTGCGCCCACCGCGGCCCTGACGGCCTTCAAAGTTACGGTTACTGGTGGAGGCGCAGCGTTCGCCAGGGTTCAGGCGATCGTTGTTCATGGCCAGACACATGGAGCAGCCTGGCAGGCGCCACTCGAAGCCCGCGTCGATAAAGATCTTATCCAGGCCTTCGGCTTCCGCCTGGGCTTTCACCGGACCGGAGCCTGGAACCACCAGAGCCTGCACGCCCGGTGCCACTTTACGGCCTTTTGCAATTTCGGCGGCGGCGCGCAAATCTTCGATACGGGAGTTGGTGCATGAGCCGATGAAGACTTTATCAATGGTGACGTCGGTCAACGGGATGCCCGGCTTCAGTCCCATATAGGCCAGCGCTTTTTCCGCACTGGCGCGTTCGACCGGATCGGCGAACGAGGCCGGGTCAGGGATGCTGTCGTTGACGGAAATCACCTGGCCCGGGTTAGTACCCCAGGTCACCTGCGGGGCAATCTCTTCTGCCTGCAGGGTAACCACGGTATCAAAGCTGGCACCATCGTCGGTTTTCAGGGTTTTCCAGTACGCGACAGCATCGTCAAAATCCTGACCTTTCGGCGCGTGCAGACGGCCCTTCACATAGTTGAAGGTGGTGTCGTCCGGCGCGACCAGACCGGCTTTTGCGCCCATCTCAATGGCCATATTGCAGAGGGTCATGCGGCCTTCCATGCTCAGCGCCTGGATGGCCTTGCCGCAGAATTCCACCACGTGGCCGGTACCGCCTGCGCTGCCGGTTTTACCAATGATCGCCAGTACGATGTCTTTTGCGGTGATACCCGGCGCGGCTTTTCCCTTCACTTCAATCTTCATGGTTTTGGCGCGTCCCTGTTTCAGGGTCTGCGTAGCCAGCACGTGTTCCACTTCGGAAGTGCCAATCCCGAACGCCAGGGCACCAAACGCGCCGTGCGTCGCGGTGTGGGAGTCACCGCAGACGATGGTCATGCCCGGCAGGGTAATCCCTTGCTCCGGCCCCATCACGTGGACGATACCCTGATAAGGGTGATTCAGATCGTACAGCTCAACGCCAAACTCGTTGCAGTTCTTAATCAGCTCCTGCATCTGGATACGCGCCATCTCACCGGACGCGTTAATGTCTTTGGTCTGGGTGGAAACGTTGTGATCCATCGTTGCGAAGGTTTTGCCCGGCTGACGAACCGGACGCTTGTGCGCGCGCAGGCCGTCAAACGCCTGAGGAGAGGTCACTTCGTGCACCAGATGTCTGTCGATATACAGCAGTGGGGTTTCGTTTGGTGCCTCGTAAACAACGTGCGCATCAAACAATTTTTCATATAAGGTTTTGGCCATGATTACACCCCTTGCGCGACATAGCGGGCAATAATGTCGCCCATTTCATCAGTACTGACTGCCGCCGTGCCGCGTGCTAAATCACCGGTACGGACGCCTTCTTCTAACGCCCGGTTAATGGCGTTTTCAATTGCGGTTGCTGCATCACCTGCATCCAGGCTGTAGCGCAGCAGCAGGGCCAGAGAGAGGATCTGCGCAATCGGGTTAGCAATGTTTTTACCTGCGATATCCGGCGCGGAGCCGCCTGCCGGCTCGTACAGGCCAAAGCCCTCTTCGTTCAGGCTTGCCGATGGCAGCATGCCCATGGAGCCGGTAATCATTGCGCATTCGTCCGAGAGAATATCGCCGAACAGGTTGGAGCACAGCAGGACGTCAAACTGGGACGGATCCTTGATCAGCTGCATCGTCGCGTTGTCGATGTACATGTGCGACAGCTCAACGTCAGGGTATTGCTTAGCGACTTCGCTGACGATCTCGCGCCACAAAATGGAAGACTGCAGGACGTTAGCTTTATCAATAGAGGTCACTTTATGGCGGCGTTTGCGCGCAGACTCAAAGGCGATATGGGCGATACGTTCAATTTCGAAGCGGTGATACACTTCGGTGTCGAACGCTTTTTCATGCTGGCCGCTGCCTTCGCGTCCTTTTGGCTGACCGAAATAGATCCCGCCGGTCAGTTCACGCACGCACAGAATGTCGAAACCGTTGGCGGCGATATCGGCGCGCAGCGGGCAGAACTCTTCCAGACCCTGATACAGCTTCGCCGGACGCAGGTTGCTGAACAGCTTGAAATGTTTACGCAGCGGCAGCAGCGCGCCGCGCTCTGGCTGCTCTGCTGGCGGCAGGTGCTCCCATTTCGGGCCACCGACGGAACCAAACAGCACGGCATCGGCATTTTCGCAGCCTTCAACGGTGGCTTTCGGCAATGGCGTACCATGGTTATCAATCGCAATACCGCCCACGTCGTAGTGGCTGGTGGTGATTTTCATCGCAAAACGCGCGCGAACGGCTTCCAGTACTTTCAGCGCCTGTGCCATCACTTCCGGGCCAATACCGTCGCCCGGTAACACAGCAATATGGTAATTCTTCGACATTACACGGTTTCCTTGTTGTTCTCTTTATTCTGAGCTTTGCGTTGCAACTCTTTTTCGACTTCGGCGGCGCGCCAGATGTTGTTCAGAACATGCACCATCGCTTTTGCGGAGGATTCGACGATATCGGTCGCCAGACCCACGCCATGGAAACGACGGCCATTGTGGGTAACAACAATGTCGACCTGACCCAGTGCATCTTTACCGTGGCCTTTGGCCGTCAGGTCATATTTCACCAGCTCAACGTCGTACTCGGTGACGCGGTTGATTGCCTGGTAGATGGCATCGACAGGGCCGTTACCGTTAGCGGCTTCTGCTTTAATTTCATCACCGCAGGCCAGTTTGACCGAGGCGGTGGCGATGTTGCTGGAGCCGGACTGCACGTTGAAATAATCCAGACGGAAATGCTCTGGCTCTTCCTGCTGCTTGTTAATAAAGGCCAGCGCTTCCAGGTCATAGTCGAACACCTGACCTTTTTTGTCGGCCAGCTTCAGGAACGCGTCGTACAGCTGATCCATGTTGTAATCGCTGTCCTTATAACCCATCTCTTCCATACGGTGTTTTACCGCCGCACGGCCGGAACGGGAGGTCAGGTTCAGCTGCACCTGGTTCAGGCCGATAGATTCCGGGGTCATAATTTCGTAGTTTTCGCGGTTCTTCAGCACGCCGTCCTGGTGAATACCGGAGGAGTGCGCGAAGGCACCGGTACCAACAATTGCTTTGTTGGCCGGAATCGGCATGTTGCAAATCTGGCTGACGGTCTGGCTGGTGCGCCAGATTTCGTTGTGATTGATGCGGGTGTGCACGTCCATAATATCTTTGCGCACTTTGATCGCCATGATCACTTCTTCCAGCGAGCAGTTACCTGCGCGTTCGCCGATACCGTTCATCGCGCCTTCTACCTGACGTGCACCAGCGTGTACTGCGGCGATGGCATTGCCAACGGCCAAGCCCAAATCGTCATGGGTATGAACGGAGATAATCGCTTTATCAATATTCGGTACGCGGTCATACAGACCGGTAATGATATTGGAGAACTCAAACGGCATGGTATAGCCGACGGTGTCCGGAATGTTGATGGTTTTTGCGCCCGCGTTGATCGCGGCTTCCACAACACGCGCCAGATCGTCAATCGGCGTACGGCCTGCATCCTCACAGGAGAATTCAACGTCATCGGTATAGTTGCGTGCGCGCTTTACCATATACACCGCACGTTCAATAACCTCATCCAGCGTGCTGCGCAATTTGGTTGCGATATGCATAGGCGAGGTCGCAATAAAGGTATGAATACGGAAGGCTTCGGCGACCTTCAGCGACTCAGCCGCAACGTCGATGTCTTTCTCTACACAGCGTGCCAGGGCACAAACGCGGCTGTTTTTGATGGTGCGGGCGATAGTCTGGACGGATTCGAAATCACCCGGAGACGAAACCGGGAAACCGACTTCCATCACGTCGACACCCATACGTTCAAGAGCCAGCGCGATCTGCAGTTTCTCTTTTACACTCAGGCTTGCCTGTAATGCCTGTTCACCGTCACGTAAAGTTGTATCGAAAATAATGACTTGCTGGCTCATGGGTTAGGTCCTTGTCAGTCTTAGGGCGCCTTGCTACGAGCATAAAAAAACCCGCGCAGTGGCGCGGGTTTTTAGTCTTACTGGTGACGATTCAACGCTGAATTTCGCCCGCCAGTCTACCGCGCACAGTGGATGCGTTTAGTAGTAGTAGACCGGTGAAACGAATGGTGCGAATCATGAATCGTGCTCCGTTAAATTCAATATACTTTTAGTGGTACTGGATACGGCCGTTCATGTCAACCCCTAAGGATAAAAACGGCCCCGGCAGGCTGAACACACAGGCTGTCTGCTTTAGCGAATTGTGCTGGTTTTTACTTTTACGACCCGACTAATTGTCTAATTTTGGACTGGGAAAAAGGTTGCAGAAATAAATTAATATGATTCGTTTAAATTGAGCAAAGTACGTTGCCATGAATGCTTTATGCTTAAAGGGTTTTAATATCATTAAGTTGTAAGTTCAGTGAATCATTTTAGACTCTCTAAAAAACGAGCAGAGATAACAGATTGTTAACTTACTGTAGAGCGTCAGTTATAATAGTTTAATAATACTTAAGTCATCATTAACCAAGGGGTAATTGTATATTTGTTTGGTTTATGGTTTCATCTCAATCCTAAAGTTAATCATATCATTTACGTGTTTTTATTTTTCATTATTTTAGTGTCTTTATATATTCCGAATTTTAAACAATTCTCTTTCGCTGGTCATATTTGCATGATAAATCATATTTTTCGCGATTGTTACAATACGTTGGCAAAGGGAGTGTAGCGTGACAGTGGAGTCTGAAGTGCCAGAAAATAATATTAAACAACCTCAAACTACGGATGGGATTAAACCACAGTTACGCACGGTGGACCTTAATCTTCTGACGGTGTTTGATGCTGTCATGCAGGAACAGAATATCACCCGCGCGGCACAAACGTTGGGGATGTCACAGCCCGCCGTCAGTAATGCCGTCGCCAGGCTTAAGGTCATGTTTAACGATGAACTGTTCGTTCGTTACGGGAGGGGGATCCAGCCCACGGCGCGTGCATTCCAGTTATTCGGCTCAATCCGCCAGGCGCTGCAGTTAGTACAAAATGAACTGCCAGGGTCGGGTTTTGAACCTTTAAGCAGCGAGCGAGTCTTTCATCTCTGTGTCTGTAGCCCATTAGATAATTATTTAACATCGATTATTTATAATAAAGTTGAAGAGATCGCGCCAAATATCAATCTGGTTTTTAAATCATCCCTCAATCAAAACACGGAACATCAGTTGCGCTATCAGGAGATCGAATTCGTCCTGGGATATGAAGAGTTCCGTCGACCTGAATTTTCCTGCGTGCCGCTGTTTAAAGATGAAATGGTTTTGGTCGCCAGTAAAAAACATCCGCGCCTGACTTCTCCGTTACGAGAAAGTGATGTTTATAATGAGCAGCACGCCGTTGTTGCACTCGACAGATATGCATCCTTTAGCCTGCCGTGGTATGACACAGCGGACAAACAGGCGTGTGTGGCCTATCAGGGAATGGCAATGGTCAGCGTATTAAACGTGGTCTCCCAGACGCAGCTGGTGGCGATTGCGCCGCGCTGGCTGGCAGAAGAGTTTTCAGAATCGTTAAATCTGCAAATTCTGCCTCTGCCGCTCAAGCTAAATAGCCGTACCTGTTACCTTTCCTGGCATGAAGCGGCGGGCCGGGATAAAGGGCATCAGTGGATGGAAGAGCTGCTGGTTGGCATCTGTCGCCGATAAACGCATCAGGATAAATCGCATTGGTTTATGTGGTTTATCCTGAGTTTTTTTAGATAATTGCTATTTTATTCTATTGTGATTTTTTTAGGGCTGCTATCCGGTGCGCAAAAATAGATGATTTTCTGCGTTGTCGTGCTTTTCAGCGATGATTAATCATCCCATCCTCTATTCTCAGATGAATTAACCATATCTTCTGTTAACCGCTGCTTTTTCTGCTTTACGCCCCGTTTCTCTCCCCGGGTTTGCTAATTGCCTGCCTCATAACGAGCGGTTAAGGTAAAGAACACTCTGCAAAATATAAGATTCGTAAGACGGTGCGGAAATGAGTTCGGCAGTCCGTCTATAACAAAATGCCTGGAGGCAAAGCATGGAGATGTTGTCTGGCGCGGAAATGGTCGTTCGGTCACTGATCGATCAGGGCGTGAAGCAAGTGTTCGGCTACCCTGGCGGCGCGGTCCTTGATATTTATGATGCGCTTCATACGGTAGGGGGCATTGACCATGTTCTGGTTCGTCACGAGCAGGCGGCGGTTCACATGGCTGACGGCCTGGCGCGTGCAACGGGTGAAGTGGGCGTGGTCCTGGTCACGTCTGGTCCCGGCGCGACAAACGCGATTACAGGCATTGCCACGGCGTATATGGACTCTATCCCGCTGGTGATCCTCTCCGGGCAGGTGGCGACCTCACTGATTGGCTACGACGCGTTTCAGGAGTGTGACATGGTCGGGATTTCGCGTCCCGTTGTGAAGCACAGCTTCCTGGTCAAGCAAACCGAAGACATTCCAGGCGTGCTGAAAAAAGCCTTCTGGCTGGCGGCTAGCGGGCGTCCGGGACCGGTGGTGGTCGATCTACCCAAAGATATACTGAACCCGGCAAACAAGCTGCCTTATGTCTGGCCGGAATCGGTGAGCATGCGTTCTTACAACCCAACCACGCAGGGTCATAAAGGTCAGATCAAGCGTGCGTTGCAAACGCTTCTGGCAGCCAAAAAACCGGTCGTCTATGTTGGCGGCGGGGCGATCAATTCAGCCTGTGAAGTCCAGCTTCGTGAACTGATTGAAAAGCTGAACCTTCCTGTTGCGTCGTCGCTGATGGGGCTGGGGGCGTTTCCCGCCACCCACCGTCAGGCGCTGGGTATGCTGGGTATGCACGGTACCTATGAAGCCAACATGACGATGCACCATTCTGATGTGATCTTTGCCGTTGGCGTGCGTTTTGACGATCGCACCACTAATAACCTGGCGAAGTATTGCCCGAACGCCACCGTGCTGCACATTGATATCGATCCCACATCCATTTCAAAAACGGTGTCGGCGGATGTGCCGATCGTCGGTGATGCCCGGCAGGTTCTGGAGCAAATGCTGGAGCTGCTGGCCCAGGAGAGCGCAACCCAGCCGCTGGATGAGATCCGCGACTGGTGGCAGCAGATTGAACTGTGGCGCGCGCGCCAGTGTCTGAAATATGACACACAGAGCGAAAATATTAAGCCGCAGGCGGTCATCGAAACAGTGTGGCGACTGACGAAGGGTGAAGCGTATGTGACCTCAGACGTGGGTCAGCACCAGATGTTTGCCGCTCTGTATTACCCGTTTGATAAACCGCGACACTGGATCAACTCGGGTGGTTTAGGAACGATGGGCTTTGGTTTGCCCGCCGCGCTGGGCGTGAAGCTGGCGCTGCCGAATGAAACCGTCGTCTGCGTAACCGGCGACGGCAGTATCCAGATGAACATTCAGGAGCTCTCTACCGCGCTGCAGTATGAATTGCCGGTTCTCGTGCTGAACCTGAATAACGGTTACCTCGGTATGGTGAAGCAGTGGCAGGATATGATCTATTCTGGCCGTCATTCACAGTCATATATGAAATCGCTGCCGGATTTTGTTCGTCTTGCTGAAGCTTACGGCCATGTTGGCATGCGGGTGACCGATCCGGCCGAGCTGGAAACGAAGCTCGCAGAAGCGCTTGAGCACGTTAAAAACAAACGCCTCGTCTTTATGGATGTGATTGTTGATGGAACTGAACACGTTTATCCGATGCATATTCGTGGTGGTGGTATGGATGAAATGTGGTTAAGCAAAACGGAGAGAACCTGATATGCGCCGGATATTATCTGTTTTACTGGAAAACGAGTCTGGCGCACTGTCTCGCGTCATCGGGCTCTTTGCGCAGCGCGGCTATAACATTGAAAGCCTGACCGTTGCTCCTACTGAGGACCCAACGCTGTCGCGCATGACGATCCAAACCGTCGGCGACGCCAAAGTGCTGGAGCAGATTGAGAAACAGCTGCATAAGCTGGTCGACGTGCTGCGCGTGAGCGAACTGGGGCAGGGGGCCTACGTTGAACGTGAGGTCATGCTGGTGAAAATTCAGGCCAGCGGCTACGGGCGTGAAGAAGTCAAACGCAATGCGGATATTTTCCGCGGACAGATTATCGACGTCACGCCTTCTCTTTATACGGTTCAACTGGTCGGGACAAGCGACAAGCTGGATGCCTTCCTGGCGTCCGTGCGGGATGTAGCAAAAATTGTTGAGGTGGCGAGATCGGGTGTAGTGGGTCTGTCACGCGGCGAGAAAATCATGCGTTAGTTGTCAAAAAGGTTCGCCTCTTTCTGCCCGGTCACCAAAGCCGGGCTTTTTTTTGCGTAATCAGCCGACAACGCAGATAAAAGCGGTTGCCGCGGAGGCTTTTCTGCGTTTAGATGTTAAAAGATTTAACCATAACCTTGACAGGGCCATGGACTCTTTTCTTTTTTTAAGGGGCAATTGTGAAACTGGATGAAATCGCCCGGCTAGCCGGCGTGTCACGAACAACGGCCAGCTATGTGATTAACGGTAAAGCAAAGCAGTACCGTGTCAGCGATAAGACCGTTGAAAAAGTTATGGCGGTGGTTCGTGAACATAACTACCATCCGAATGCTGTCGCAGCCGGCCTGCGTGCCGGGCGCACCCGCTCTATTGGTCTGGTGATCCCGGATCTGGAAAACACCAGCTATACCCGCATCGCCAACTATCTTGAGCGTCAGGCGCGCCAGCGCGGCTATCAATTACTGATTGCCTGCTCGGAAGATCAGCCGGATAACGAGATGCGCTGCATTGAGCATCTGCTCCAGCGTCAGGTGGATGCCATTATCGTGTCGACCTCCTTACCGCCAGAGCATCCGTTCTACCAGCGCTGGGCGAACGACCCGTTCCCGATCGTGGCGCTGGATCGCGCGCTGGATCGCGAGCATTTCACAAGCGTAGTGGGTGCCGATCAGGATGACGCAGAAATGCTGGCCGCAGAGCTAAGAACGTTCCCGGCGGAAACCGTGCTTTATCTTGGCGCGTTGCCTGAGCTTTCTGTGAGCTTCCTGCGTGAGCAGGGCTTCAGAACTGCCTGGAAAGACGATCCGCGCGAGGTTCACTACCTCTATGCCAACAGCTACGAGCGAGAAGCCGCTGCGCAGCTGTTCGAGAAATGGCTGGAAACGCATCCGATGCCTCAGGCACTGTTCACCACCTCGTTTGCGCTTCTGCAGGGCGTGATGGATGTGACCTTACGTCGTGAAGGTAAACTCCCTTCCGACCTGGCCATCGCCACTTTCGGGGATAACGAGCTGCTCGACTTCCTCCAGTGCCCGGTGCTGGCGGTAGCACAGCGTCACCGTGACGTGGCTGAACGCGTACTGGAGATTGTGCTGGCGAGTCTGGATGAACCCCGTAAGCCGAAGCCGGGCCTGACGCGTATCAAACGCAATCTTTACCATCGCGGAATTTTAAGCCGTCATAAATGAAAATGACCGGGGCGGCGAAATCTGCCCCCGTTTTGCCGCAATAATTCGTGTGAATAATTCCCGGAGAGAAATTAGGATAATTCTTGAGGGTTCATAATCACCTAATTTTCTTAATTTGTTTTGGCTTCAAAATTGTTCTTTAAAGAACGTCTAAGCAATTTTGAACAGCTATTTTTGTATTGTTTTGTTACAAACCCTCTCCGGTCGATGAATATTCAGACGTTTTTCCTCCTTCTTTGCCAGCTAACATGGCAACCACCGCGCTTACCGGGTGCCTGAGTGAATCTGGCGCTGTTATCCCCTGAGAATCTGTCATAAAATGCTGCCCGCGTCGCAAACTGACACTTTATATTTATCTGCGATGAAATTGAGTGAGCTTTAACGCTAGTGTGCATATTCGGTTTTTTTCTTACAAATATTCATAACGTTAATTTTGCCTCGCCAGTTGTGCAGTTATTAACCAGGACTGTTTATCTCTGTAAATAGAGGGCTTCCGGGTCCTTACAGGGAGAGTCCTGGCTTGACAAGCTTTTCCCTCGCTCCGTAAACTCCTTTAGGTGGGAATTTGTGGGTTAAAGTGGTGAGGAGGGGTGAGACTGGCATGTTCCGTGGAGCTACGTTAGTCAATCTCGACAGCAAAGGGCGTTTATCGGTACCAACCCGATACCGCGACCAGCTGATTGAGAACGCTGCGGGTCAAATGGTTTGCACCATTGACATTAACTCCCCCTGCCTGCTGCTTTACCCCCTGCCTGAATGGGAAATTATTGAGCAAAAGTTGTCGCGACTGTCGAGCATGAACCCGCAGGAACGCCGCGTGCAGCGGTTGTTATTGGGACATGCCAGTGAATGTCAGATGGATAACGCAGGGCGACTACTGATTGCGCCTGTGTTACGGCAACATGCCGGTCTGACCAAAGAAGTGATGCTGGTCGGGCAGTTCAACAAGTTTGAACTGTGGGATGAAACGACCTGGTATCAACAGGTCAAGGAAGATATCGACGCTGAGCAGTCTGATTCCGCGACATTATCGGAACGGCTGCAGGACTTGTCTCTATAAATATGATGGAAAATTATAAACACAAAACGGTGTTACTGGACGAGGCCGTTAACGGCCTGAATATTCGTCCGGATGGCATCTACATTGATGGCACTTTTGGTCGCGGTGGTCACTCGCGTTTGATTCTCTCTCAGCTTGGAGAGGAAGGACGTCTGCTGGCAATCGATCGCGATCCGCAGGCGATTGCCGTTGCGCAGACCATCAATGACCCACGCTTTTCCATCGTGCATGGACCTTTCTCTGCGCTCGCGGCATATGTTGCCGAGCGCGGCCTGACGGGCAAGATCGACGGGATTCTTCTCGATCTTGGCGTCTCTTCACCTCAGCTTGATGATGCTGAACGCGGCTTCTCCTTTATGCGCGATGGTCCGCTGGATATGCGGATGGACCCGACGCGCGGTCAGTCTGCCGCCGAATGGTTACAGACCGCAGACGAAGCGGATATTGCATGGGTAATCAAAACCTTTGGCGAAGAGCGCTTTGGCAAACGTATTGCGCGCGCCATCGTTGAGCGCAACCGCATTGAGCCCATGACCCGCACCAAAGAGTTAGCCGAGGTGATCGCGGCGGCGACGCCGGTGAAGGATAAGCACAAACATCCCGCGACCCGTACCTTCCAGGCGGTTCGCATCTGGGTAAACAGTGAACTGGAGGAAATAGAGCTGGCGCTAAAAAGCTCGCTCGACGTGCTGGCCCCGGGTGGGCGGTTATCCATCATCAGCTTCCATTCGCTGGAAGACCGTATTGTGAAACGCTTTATGCGTGAACAAAGCCGCGGTCCACAGGTGCCAGCGGGGCTGCCGATGACGGAAGAACAACTCAGGAAGCTGGGTGGCCGTCAGTTGCGAGCATTAGGCAAGTTGATGCCGGGCGAAGAAGAGGTGGCAGAGAATCCACGCGCCCGTAGTTCAGTGCTGCGTGTTGCAGAGAGGACGAACGCATGATCGGCAGAGTGACAGAGACCCTAAGCAAAGTTAAGGATTCGTTAGGAAGCAACGAGCGCCATGCCTTGCCTGGCGTGATCGGCGACGATCTTTTGCGGTTTGGGAAACTGCCACTCTGTCTGTTCATTTGCATCATTGTTACGGCCGTTACGGTGGTGACCACTGCCCACCATACGCGTTTATTGACTGCGCAACGCGAGCAGATGGTACTGGAACGCGATGCGCTGGATATTGAATGGCGAAATCTGATCCTTGAAGAAAACGCGCTCGGCGATCACAGCCGGGTTGAACGGATCGCAACGGAAAAGCTGCAACTGCAGCATGTTGATCCTTCCCAGGAAAATATCGTAGTACAAAAATAAGGGAAATCGCGACGCATGAAAGCAGCGGCAAAAACGCTTAAACCAAAACGTCAGGAAGAACAGGCCAACTTTATCAGTTGGCGTTTTGCGTTGCTTTGCGGCTGCATTTTACTGGCACTGAGTTTCCTGCTGGGACGCGTGGCCTGGTTGCAAATCATCGCCCCTGACATGCTGGTACGCCAGGGCGATATGCGATCTCTGCGTGTCCAGGAGGTCTCCACCTCCCGCGGGATGATCACCGACCGCTCTGGCCGTCCGCTGGCGGTGAGCGTGCCGGTAAAAGCCATCTGGGCTGACCCGAAAGAGCTGCACGACGCCGGAGGCATTACGCTTGATAACCGCTGGAAGGCGCTTGCGGATGCGCTGAAGATGCCGCTGGACCAGCTGGCTTCACGCGTGAATACGAACCCAAGAGGGCGTTTTATCTATCTGGCACGTCAGGTGAATCCTGACATGGCGGACTACATCAAAAAATTGAAGCTACCGGGGATTCATCTGCGTGAGGAATCACGTCGTTACTATCCATCCGGCGAAGTGACTGCTCACCTCATTGGCTTTACCAACGTCGATAGCCAGGGGATTGAGGGCGTTGAAAAAAGCTTTGATAAATGGCTCACCGGCCAGCCCGGCGAGCGCATTGTGCGTAAAGACCGCTATGGTCGCGTGATCGAAGATATTTCCTCAACGGACAGCCAGGCCGCACACAACCTTGCACTGAGTATTGATGAGCGGTTACAGGCGCTGGTTTATCGCGAACTGAACAATGCCGTGGCTTTCAACAAAGCGGAATCGGGCAGTGCCGTGTTAGTTGATGTCAACACGGGTGAAGTGCTGGCGATGGCCAATAGCCCGTCCTACAACCCTAACAATCTTACCGGTACGCAGAAGGATGTTATGCGTAACCGTACCATCACCGACGTGTTCGAACCGGGTTCGACTGTGAAGCCGATGGTGGTCATGACTGCACTTCAGCGCGGTATCGTCAATGAAAACACCGTACTGAATACCATTCCTTACCGGATTAACGGCCACGAAATCAAAGACGTGGCGCGCTACAGCGAATTGACCCTGACCGGGGTGTTACAGAAGTCGAGTAACGTCGGTGTTTCAAAGCTGGCGTTAGCGATGCCGTCCTCAGCGTTAGTAGAAACTTACTCACGTTTTGGGCTAGGAAAGGCGACCAATTTGGGGTTGGTCGGAGAACGCAGTGGCTTATATCCTCAAAAACAACGGTGGTCTGACATAGAGAGGGCCACCTTCTCTTTCGGCTACGGGCTAATGGTAACCCCGTTACAGTTAGCGCGAGTCTACGCAACGATTGGCAGCTATGGCGTCTATCGCCCGCTGTCTATCACCAAAGTTGATCCACCGGTTCCGGGCGAGCGTATCTTCCCGGAATCCACCGTTCGTACCGTGGTGCATATGATGGAAAGCGTGGCGCTGCCGGGCGGTGGCGGCGTGAAGGCGGCAATCAAAGGCTACCGCATCGCTATTAAAACCGGTACAGCGAAAAAAGTGGGGCCAGACGGCCGCTATATCAACAAATACATTGCCTATACCGCAGGCGTTGCGCCTGCAAGCAATCCGCGTTTTGCGCTGGTGGTCGTGATAAACGATCCGCAGGCGGGTAAATACTACGGCGGCGCCGTCTCCGCGCCTGTGTTCGGGGCCATCATGGGCGGCGTACTGCGCACCATGAACATCGAACCGGATGCGCTGGCGACGGGCGAAAAAAGTGAATTTGTAATTAATCAAGGCGAGGGTACAGGTGGCAGATCGTAATTTGCGCGACCTTCTCGCTCCGTGGGTGCCAAATGCACCGGAGCGAGCACTGCGAGAGATGGTACTGGACAGCCGGGCGGCTGCTTCTGGCGATCTTTTTGTGGCGGTGGTCGGTCATCAGGCGGACGGGCGTCGTTATATCCCGCAGGCGATTGCGCAAGGTGTTGCTGCCATTATTGCTGAGGCCAAAGATGAGGCAACCGACGGTGAGATCCGTGAAATGCACGGCGTGCCGGTTATCTATCTCAGCCAGTTAAACGAGCGTCTTTCCGCACTGGCAGGACGTTTCTATCACGAACCCTCTGACCAGCTGCGTCTGGTTGGCGTGACGGGGACAAACGGAAAAACGACCACCACGCAGTTGATGGCGCAATGGGCCCAGTTACTGGGGGAAACCGGTGCGGTCATGGGCACAGTGGGTAACGGCCTGCTGGGTAAAGTAAGCCCGACGGAAAACACCACCGGCTCTGCGGTTGACGTACAGCACGTGCTTGCTGGTCTGGCAGGGCAGGGGGCAACCTTTGCGGCGATGGAAGTTTCTTCGCACGGTCTGGTTCAACATCGCGTAGCGGCACTAAAGTTTGCCGCCTCTGTGTTTACCAACCTGAGCCGCGATCATCTTGATTATCATGGTGATATGGAGCATTACGAAGCCGCGAAATGGCTACTCTACTCCACGCACCATTACGGACAAGCCATCATCAACGCCGACGACGAAGTCGGCCGCCGCTGGCTGGCAAACCTGCCGGATGCGGTTGCGGTGTCGATGGAAGATCGTATTAACCCGAACTGCCACGGCCGCTGGCTGAAGGCCGTTGACGTTAACTATCACGACAGCGGGGCGACGATCCGCTTTGCCTCTTCATGGGGGGAAGGCGAAATCGAAAGCCGCCTGATGGGCGTGTTTAACGTCAGTAACCTGCTGCTGGCGCTGGCGACGCTGCTGGCGCTGGGTTATCCGATGGCTGAACTGCTGAAAACCGCCGCGCGTTTGCAGCCGGTTTGCGGCCGTATGGAAGTGTTTAGCGCGCCGGGCAAGCCGACCGTCGTCGTCGATTACGCCCATACGCCGGATGCGTTGGAAAAAGCGCTGGAGGCGGCACGCCTGCACTGCACCGGTAAGCTCTGGTGCGTGTTTGGCTGTGGCGGCGATCGCGACAAAGGCAAGCGTCCGCTGATGGGCGCTATTGCGGAACAGTTCGCGGATATCCCGGTTGTCACCGATGACAACCCGCGTACGGAAGAGCCGCGCGCCATCATCAATGACATTCTGGCGGGCATGCTGGACGCGGGCCGTGCTCGCGTCGTGGAAGGTCGTGCGGAAGCCGTGACCAACACCATCATGCAGGCTCAGGAGAATGATGTTGTCCTGCTGGCAGGTAAAGGCCATGAAGATTATCAGATTGTTGGCAATCGCCGTCTGGACTACTCGGACCGCGTAACGGCAGCACGTCTGCTGGGAGTCGTGGCATGATTAGCCTCTCGTTAAGCCAGGCCGCTGAAATTCTGCAGGGTGAACTGCACGGTCAGGATCTGACCATTGATGCGGTGACGACGGATACCCGCAAAGTGACGGCGGGTTGTCTGTTTGTGGCGCTGAAAGGCGAGCGTTTTGACGCGCACGATTTTGCGGATAATGCCAAAGAAAATGGCGCCGGTGCGCTGCTGGTCAGCCGCAGGCTCGGCACCGACCTGCCGCAGATTGTCGTGAAAGATACGCGTCTTGCATTTGGTGAGCTGGCTGCCTGGGTTCGTCAGCAGGTGCCGACTCGCGTCGTCGCCCTGACCGGATCATCTGGCAAAACGTCCGTGAAAGAGATGACGGCGGCGATCCTCAGCCAGTGCGGAAACACGCTCTATACCGCGGGTAACCTCAATAATGATATCGGCGTGCCGATGACATTACTTCGCCTGACCAAAGAGCATGAATTCGCGGTGATTGAGCTAGGGGCAAACCACCAGGGCGAAATCGCCTGGACCGTAAGCCTGACTCGCCCGGAAGCGGCGCTGGTGAATAACCTGGCGGCTGCGCATCTGGAAGGGTTTGGCTCGCTGGCAGGCGTGGCGAAAGCGAAAGGTGAGATCTACACCGGTCTTCCGGCTGACGGCATTGCCATTATGAATGCCGACAACAATGACTGGCTGAACTGGCAGAGCATCATTGGCTCGCGTAAAACCTGGCGCTTCTCGCCGAATGCGACCAACAGTGATTTTACCGCGACCAATATCCATGTGACGTCCCAGGGTACGGAATTCACGCTTACTACCCCAACGGGTGGCGTAGACGTGCTTTTACCGCTTCCGGGCCGCCATAATATTGCCAATGCCCTTGCGGCGGCGGCGCTGTCGACGGCGGTGGGTGCGTCGCATGAGGCGATTAAAAACGGGCTGGCAAATTTACAAGCCGTGCCGGGGCGCCTGTTCCCAATCCATCTTGCCGAAAACAAACTGCTGTTGGATGACTCCTACAACGCGAACGTTGGCTCAATGACGGCGGCGGTGCAGGTGTTATCTGAAATGCCGGGCTACCGCATCATGGTGGTCGGCGATATGGCAGAGCTGGGCGACGAAAGTGAAGCCTGCCATACCCAGGTCGGTGAAGCGGCGAAAGCGGCGGGGCTGGACTGTGTACTGAGCGCAGGAAAACTGAGCCAGGCGATTAGCCATGCGAGCGGCGTTGGCGAACATTTTGCCGATAAAGCCGCGTTGATTGAGCGCCTTAAGGCATTAATTACAGAAAAACAAATTGTGACAGTGTTAGTGAAAGGTTCACGTAGTGCCGCCATGGAAGAGGTTGTGCACGCATTACAGGAGAACGGGACATGTTAGTTTGGCTGGCCGAACATTTGGTCAAATATTATTCAGGCTTTAACGTCTTTTCCTATCTGACGTTTCGCGCCATCGTCAGCCTGCTGACTGCGCTGTTCATCTCGCTGTGGATGGGCCCGCGCATGATTGCCCGTCTGCAAAAACTCTCTTTCGGTCAGGTTGTGCGTAACGACGGTCCGGAATCGCACTTCAGCAAACGCGGCACGCCGACCATGGGCGGGATTATGATCCTGACCGCGATTGTCGTTTCCGTGCTGCTGTGGGCATATCCGTCTAACCCGTACGTCTGGTGTGTCCTGACGGTACTGGTGGGGTACGGGATTATCGGTTTTGTGGATGATTACCGCAAAGTCGTGCGCAAAGATACCAAGGGCCTGATTGCCCGCTGGAAATATTTCTGGATGTCGGTCATCGCGCTGGGCGTGGCCTTCGCGTTGTATCTGGCAGGCAAAGACACGCCAGCTACCGAACTGGTCGTGCCGTTCTTTAAAGACGTGATGCCGCAGCTGGGGCTGTTCTACATCCTGCTGGCGTACTTTGTGATCGTCGGTACCGGTAACGCCGTCAACCTCACTGACGGTCTGGATGGCCTGGCCATTATGCCAACCGTCTTTGTGGCCGCCGGTTTTGCACTGGTGGCATGGGCGACCGGTAACATGAACTTTGCGAACTACCTGCACATCCCTTATCTGCGCCATGCGGGTGAGCTGGTGATCGTCTGTACGGCGATTGTCGGCGCGGGGCTGGGCTTCCTGTGGTTCAACACCTATCCGGCGCAGGTCTTTATGGGTGACGTCGGTTCTCTGGCTTTGGGCGGCGCGCTCGGCATCATTGCCGTGCTGCTGCGTCAGGAGTTCCTGCTGGTGATCATGGGCGGCGTGTTTGTGGTTGAGACCCTGTCGGTGATTTTGCAGGTCGGCTCCTTCAAGCTGCGCGGTCAGCGCATCTTCCGTATGGCACCGATTCACCACCACTATGAACTGAAAGGCTGGCCGGAACCGCGCGTGATTGTGCGCTTCTGGATTATTTCGCTGATGCTGGTGCTGATTGGCCTGGCAACGCTGAAGGTACGTTAATCATGGCAGATTACCAGGGCAAAAAAGTCGTTGTCATCGGCTTGGGCCTCACGGGTCTCTCCTGCGTGGACTTTTTCCTCGCGCGCGGCGTGACGCCACGCGTGATGGATACGCGTGTCTCTCCGCCGGGTCTGGACAAACTGCCGGAACAGGTTGAACGCCACCTTGGTGGTCTGAATGATGACTGGCTGCTGGCAGCCGATCTGATTGTCGCAAGCCCGGGTATGGCGCTGGCGCATCCTTCGCTGAGCGCTGCCGCGGATGCAGGCGTTGAGATTGTCGGCGATATCGAGCTGTTCTGCCGCGAAGCGCAGGCACCCGTTGTCGCGATTACCGGTTCTAACGGCAAAAGCACCGTCACTACCCTGGTCGGTGAGATGGCAAAAGCCGCAGGCATGAACGTAGGGGTAGGCGGCAATATCGGCCTGCCCGCGCTGATGCTGCTGGACAAAGGTTGTGAGCTGTATGTCCTTGAGCTTTCAAGCTTCCAGCTGGAAACAACCTCCAGCCTGCATGCTGCCGCTGCGACGATCCTTAACGTGACCGAAGATCATATGGACAGGTATCCATTTGGCCTGCAGCAGTACCGTGCCGCCAAGCTGCGCGTTTATGAAAATGCAAAGGTCTGCGTCGTTAACGCTGATGACGCGCTGACCATGCCGGTACGCGGCGCGGACGAGCGCTGCATCAGCTTCGGTATCACGATGGGGGATTACCACCTGAACCGTCAGCTGGGCGAAACCTGGCTGCGCGTGAAAGGTGAGAAAGTGCTGAACGTGAAAGAGATGAAACTGTCTGGTCAGCACAACTATACCAATGCCCTGGCGGCGCTGGCGCTGGCGGATGCGGTAGGTCTTCCGCGCTCTTCCAGCCTGAAGGCGTTGACGACGTTTTCCGGTCTGGCGCACCGTTTCCAGCTGGCGCTGGAGCATAACGGCGTGCGCTGGATTAACGACTCCAAAGCCACCAACGTGGGAAGCACGGAGGCCGCGCTGAACGGCCTGCACGTTGACGGTACTCTGCATTTACTGCTGGGCGGCGACGGTAAATCAGCTGATTTCTCTTCCCTGAAGCCGTATCTCTCCGGAGATAAAATCCGCCTGTACTGCTTTGGCCGTGACGGCAGCGAGCTGGCTGAACTGCGCCCTGACGTTGCGGAGCAAACCGAAACCATGGAACAGGCGATGCGGCTGATTGCCCCTCGCGTGAAGCCTGGCGATATGGTGCTGCTCTCTCCGGCGTGTGCCAGCCTCGATCAATTCAAGAATTTCGAACAGCGTGGCGATGTCTTTACCCGCCTGGCGAAGGAGTTAGGCTGATGCGTTTATCTCTCCCTCGCCTGAAAATGCCGCGTCTGCCAGGGTTTGGGATCCTGGCATGGCTGTTTGCGGCACTCAAAGGCTGGGTGATGGGCTCTCGTCAAAAAGATAACGATAGCCTGATCATGTACGATCGCACGCTGTTCTGGCTCACGATGGGGCTGGCGGCGGTCGGTTTTATCATGGTGACGTCGGCTTCAATGCCCGTCGGCCAGCGCCTGGCGAACGATCCTTTCCTGTTTGCCAAGCGTGATGGCCTGTACATCATCCTGGCGTTCTGTCTGGCGCTGATCACCTTGCGTCTGCCAATGGAGTTCTGGCAGCGGCACAGTACGGCGATGCTGATTGCCTCGATCATTATGCTGCTGATCGTACTGGTGGTGGGGAGCTCCGTTAACGGGGCATCCCGCTGGATCGCCTTTGGCCCGCTGCGAATTCAGCCTGCGGAATTTACCAAGCTCTCCCTGTTCTGCTACCTGGCTAACTACCTGGTGCGTAAAGTGGATGAGGTGCGTAACAACCTGCGCGGCTTCTTAAAACCGATGGGTGTGATTCTGGTGCTGGCGGTGCTACTGCTGGCACAGCCTGACCTCGGTACCGTTGTCGTGCTGTTCGTCACCACTCTGGCCATGCTGTTCCTGGCGGGCGCGAAGTTGTGGCAGTTCATTGCGATTATCGGGATGGGCATTTCGGCGGTTGTGCTGCTGATCCTTGCCGAGCCTTACCGTATTCGCCGTGTGACCTCGTTCTGGAACCCGTGGGAAGACCCGTTCGGCAGCGGCTATCAGCTGACGCAGTCGCTGATGGCCTTTGGCCGCGGTGAAGTCTGGGGCCAGGGGCTGGGTAATTCGGTACAGAAACTGGAGTACTTACCGGAAGCGCATACCGACTTCATCTTCTCCATTATTGCGGAAGAACTGGGTTATATCGGTGTGGTATTAGCGCTATTAATGGTATTCTTCGTCGCTTTCCGCGCCATGTCCATCGGCCGGAAAGCGCTGGAGATCGATCACCGCTTTTCAGGCTTCCTGGCCTGCTCAATTGGTATCTGGTTTAGTTTCCAGGCATTGGTTAACGTCGGGGCCGCAGCGGGTATGCTGCCGACCAAAGGTCTGACGTTGCCGTTGATCAGTTATGGTGGTTCCAGTCTGTTGATTATGTCGACGGCCATCATGCTGTTGTTGCGCATAGATTATGAAACGCGTCTGGAAAAAGCCCAGGCGTTTACACGAGGTTCACGATGAATCAACCGAAGCGGTTAATGGTGATGGCAGGCGGTACCGGCGGACACGTGTTCCCGGGGCTGGCGGTTGCGCACCATTTAATGGATCAGGGCTGGCAGGTACGCTGGCTGGGAACCGCAGACCGCATGGAAGCCGACCTGGTACCGAAGCACGGTATTGAGATCGACTTTATCCGTATTTCTGGCCTTCGTGGTAAAGGCCTCAAGGCAATGCTGCTGGCGCCGGTGCGGATTTTTAACGCCTGGCGTCAGGCGCGCACCATCATGAAGCGCTTTAAGCCTGATGTGGTACTGGGCATGGGCGGCTATGTCTCGGGTCCTGGCGGGCTGGCAGCATGGTCGTTAGGTATTCCCGTCGTGCTGCATGAGCAGAACGGTATTGCCGGTCTGACCAACAAGTGGCTGGCGAAAATCGCCACCAAAGTCATGCAGGCGTTTCCCGGCGCGTTCCCGAAAGCGGACGTGGTCGGTAACCCGGTGCGTGTGGACGTGCTGGCGCTGCCGCTGCCGGACGCTCGCCTGATAGGCCGTGAAGGGCCTGTTCGTGTGCTGGTCGTCGGCGGTTCTCAGGGCGCGCGCATTTTAAACCAGACGATGCCGCAGGTTGCTGCAAAGCTGGGAAATGCCGTAACCATCTGGCATCAGAGCGGTAAGGGCGCTCAGCAAACCGTTGAGCAGGCTTACGCAGACGAAGGTCAGCTGCAGCATAAAGTCACAGAGTTTATCGACGACATGGCGGCAGCATACGCCTGGGCCGATGTCGTCGTTTGTCGCTCAGGGGCGCTGACGGTGAGCGAGATCGCTGCCGCCGGTTTACCTGCCCTTTTTGTGCCGTTCCAGCACAAAGACAGACAGCAGTACTGGAATGCGCTGCCGCTTGAGAAAGCCGGTGCCGCGAAAATTTTTGAGCAGCCACAATTTACCGCCGACGCGGTCGCTACCACCCTGGCGGGCTGGAACAGAGACGTATTGCTGGAGATGGCAGAACGCGCGCGCGCGACCGCTATCCCTGATGCGACGGAACGGGTGGCAAAAGAAGTGAGCCTGGTAGCCCAGGCTTAACCCTCGCAGCGCGTGAAGCGCGGCACGAATTTTTAAGTAGTCGATGGCGTTTAGAGAATGAATACACAACAACTGGCAAAACTGCGTTCAATCGTGCCCGAGATGCGTCGCGTCCGGCACATTCACTTTGTTGGCATCGGTGGTGCTGGCATGGGCGGTATTGCCGAAGTGTTAGCTAACGAAGGCTATCAGATCAGCGGGTCTGACCTGGCGCCAAACCCTGTTACGCAGCAGCTGGCGTCGCTTGGGGCGACTATCTATTTTAACCATCGCCCGGAAAACGTGCGCGATGCGAGCGTGGTGGTGGTATCAAGCGCCATCTCCTCTGACAACCCGGAAATCGTTGCCGCGCATGAAGCGCGCATTCCGGTGATCCGCCGTGCGGAGATGCTGGCGGAACTGATGCGTTTTCGCCACGGCATTGCCATTGCCGGGACCCACGGTAAAACCACGACCACGGCGATGGTTTCCAGTATTTATGCAGAAGCGGGTCTCGACCCGACGTTCGTTAACGGCGGTCTGGTAAAAGCCGCGGGCGTTCATGCACGCCTGGGGCACAGTCGTTATCTGATTGCTGAAGCGGATGAAAGCGATGCGTCGTTCCTGCACCTGCAGCCGATGGTGGCGATTGTCACTAACATCGAAGCCGACCATATGGATACCTACCAGGGTGACTTCGAGAACTTAAAGCAGACCTTTATCAACTTCCTGCACAACCTGCCGTTCTATGGGCGCGCGGTGATGTGCGTAGACGACCCGGTCATTCGCGAGCTGCTGCCGCGCGTGGGGCGTCAAATCACCACTTATGGCTTCAATGAAGATGCTGACGTCCGCGTGGAAGAGTACAAACAGATTGGCGCGCAGGGACATTTCACGCTGGCGCGCCAGGACAAAGAGCTGCTGCACGTGACGCTGAACGCGCCAGGGCGCCATAACGCCCTTAACGCCGCAGCAGCCGTTGCCGTTGCGACGGAAGAAGGCATTGATGACGACGCGATCCTGCGCGCGCTGGAAAGCTTCCAGGGGACCGGGCGTCGTTTCGACTTCCTCGGTGAATTCCCGCTGGACGCCGTAAACGGTAAAGCCGGGACCGCTATGCTGGTGGACGACTACGGTCATCATCCAACCGAAGTGGATGCCACCATTAAAGCCGCCCGTGCAGGCTGGCCTGACAAGAATCTGGTAATGGTCTTCCAGCCGCACCGCTACACGCGTACGCGCGATCTGTATGACGATTTCGCCAGCGTCCTGTCACAGGTAGATACCCTGTTAATGCTGGATGTTTATGCCGCAGGCGAGGCGCCAATTCCGGGGGCAGACAGCCGTTCACTGTGTCGTACCATTCGCGGACGCGGTAAAGTTGATCCTATTCTGGTTTCTGACCCGGCTGAGGTGGCGGAAATTCTGGCTCCGGTCCTGACAGGTAACGATTTGATTCTGATTCAGGGTGCGGGAAATATCGGCAAAATCGCCCGTACCTTATCTGAAATCAAGCTGAAGCCGCAAACCCAGGAGGATGAGCATCATGGCTGATAAGATTGCCGTCCTGTCTGGCGGCACCTCCGCAGAGCGTGAGGTTTCCCTGAATTCCGGCGCTGCGGTTCTGGCGGGCCTGCGTGAAGGGGGCGTCAATGCGCACCTGGTCGACCCAAAAGAGGTCGACGTGACGCAATTAAAGGCGCTGGGATTTGATAAAGTCTTTATCGCTTTACATGGCCGCGGCGGTGAAGACGGAACCCTACAGGGGCTTCTGGATTTAATTGGCATGCCATACACCGGTAGCGGCGTGATGGCATCCGCTATTTCAATGGATAAACTGCGCAGTAAGCTGCTTTGGCAGGGCGCGGGATTACCGGTTGCGCCGTGGGTGGCACTGACGCGTCGCGAATTTGAATTGGGCCTGCCGGATAGCGTTAATACACGCATTGCCGAACTGGGCTTACCGGTTATTGTAAAGCCGAGCCGGGAAGGGTCGAGCGTGGGGATGTCAAAAGTCGACAAAGCTGACGATTTATCCTCCGCTTTAGCGCTGGCATTTCAACATGATGAAGAAGTTCTGATTGAAAAATGGCTCAGCGGGCCGGAATTTACCGTCGCGATGCTTGGTGAAGAAATTTTACCGTCAATCCGTATCCAACCGGCCGGAACCTTCTATGATTATGAGGCAAAGTATCTCTCTGATGAGACGCAATATTTCTGCCCTTGTGGTCTTGATGCTGAGCGTGAAGCGGATTTGCAGTCCTTGGTGCTTAAAGCCTGGCATATTCTGGGTTGCCAGGGCTGGGGGCGCATCGACGTGATGCAAGACAGTGATGGACAATTTTATCTGCTGGAAGCGAATACTTCTCCGGGAATGACCAGCCACAGCCTTGTGCCGATGGCCGCTCGTCAGGCGGGGATGAGCTTCTCGCAATTAGTCGTACGCATTCTGGACCAGGCGGGCTGATATGTCTCAGGCTGCATTGAACACGCGCAACCGCGATGACGAAGAAGAATACGCTTCTTCACGCCGGAGTAATGGAACGCGTCTTGCAGGTATTATTTTCCTGCTCGGGGTGCTGTGCACCGTGTTTATCAGCGGCTGGATGGTCCTGGGCTGGATGGAAGATGCGCAGCGGTTGCCACTTTCTAAGCTGGTGCTTACCGGTGAGCGCCACTACACGCGTAACGATGATATTCGCCAGTCAATTCTGGCGCTGGGATCGCCCGGCACCTTTATGACTCAGGACGTCAATATTATCCAGAGCCAGATTGAACGTCTGCCATGGATAAAACAGGCGAGTGTAAGAAAGCAATGGCCTGATGAATTGAAGATTCATCTGGTTGAATATGTGCCCATTGCGCGTTGGAATGATCAGCACATGGTTGACGTAGACGGAAATTCCTTCAGCGTCCCGGCCGATCGTGTCAACAAGCAAAATTTACCGATGTTGTATGGCCCTGAAGGCAGCGAAAATGAAGTATTACAGGGTTTTCGCGAAATGGGTCAGGTGCTGGCGAAGGACAGGTTTACGCTAAAAGATGCTGCAATGACGGCGCGCCGTTCCTGGCAGCTGACGTTAACGAACGGCATTAAGCTCAACCTGGGTCGCGGGGACACAATGAAGCGTCTGGCGCGTTTTGTAGAACTTTACCCGGTTTTACAGCAGCAGGCACAGACTGACGGCAAACGGATAAGCTACGTTGATTTGCGCTATGACTCAGGCGCAGCAGTCGGTTGGGAACCGGCTCCGGTCGAGGAACCTAATCAGCAACAGAATCAGGCACAGGTACAGGCAGAACAACAATGATCAAGGCGACGGACAGAAAACTGGTAGTTGGACTGGAGATTGGCACCGCGAAGGTTGCCGCTTTAGTAGGGGAAGTTCTGCCCGACGGTATGGTCAATATCATTGGCGTAGGCAGTTGCCCGTCCCGTGGTATGGATAAAGGTGGGGTAAACGATCTTGAATCGGTGGTGAAATGCGTCCAGCGCGCCATCGATCAGGCTGAATTGATGGCAGATTGCCAGATTTCTTCTGTCTATCTGGCCCTTTCTGGTAAGCACATTAGCTGCCAGAACGAAATCGGTATGGTGCCGATTTCCGAAGAAGAAGTGACGCAGGAAGACGTTGAAAACGTTGTGCATACGGCGAAGTCCGTGCGCGTGCGCGATGAGCATCGCGTGCTGCATGTGATCCCGCAGGAATATGCGATTGACTACCAGGAAGGGATTAAGAATCCGGTCGGTCTTTCTGGCGTACGTATGCAGGCAAAAGTGCACCTGATCACATGTCACAACGATATGGCGAAGAACATTGTAAAAGCCGTTGAACGTTGTGGCCTGAAAGTTGACCAACTTATTTTCGCTGGTCTGGCGGCAAGTTATTCCGTGCTGACCGAAGACGAACGTGAACTGGGCGTCTGTGTGGTCGATATTGGTGGTGGTACAATGGACATGGCCGTCTATACCGGCGGTGCGCTGCGCCACACCAAAGTGATCCCTTATGCCGGGAACGTGGTGACCAGCGATATTGCTTACGCTTTTGGTACGCCACCGAGCGATGCAGAAGCGATTAAAGTGCGCCATGGCTGTGCGCTGGGTTCTATCGTTGGCAAAGATGAGAGCGTTGAAGTGCCAAGCGTCGGTGGTCGTCCACCGCGCAGCCTGCAGCGCCAGACGTTGGCAGAGGTGATTGAGCCGCGCTATACCGAGCTGCTCAACCTGGTCAACGAAGAGATTTTACAGTTACAGGAACAGCTTCGTCAGCAGGGTGTTAAACATCATCTTGCAGCGGGGATTGTATTAACCGGCGGTGCAGCGCAAATTGAAGGTCTTGCGGCCTGTGCACAGCGCGTGTTCCATACGCAAGTGCGTATTGGCGCGCCGCTGAATATCACCGGTTTAACGGATTATGCTCAGGAGCCGTATTATTCAACGGCAGTGGGCCTGCTCCACTACGGGAAGGAATCTCATCTCAGTGGTGAAGCAGAAGTGGAAAAACGCGTCTCAGTGGGGTCGTGGGTCAAACGACTGAACAACTGGTTGCGAAAAGAGTTTTAATTTTTTTAAGAGACCGGAGAGAATTAGCGGTCTCGGGCGACAGGCACAACGGAGAGAGAAATTATGTTTGAACCTATGGAACTGACCAACGACGCGGTGATTAAAGTCATCGGCGTCGGTGGCGGCGGCGGTAACGCCGTAGAGCATATGGTGCGTGAACGCATCGAAGGTGTTGAATTCTTTGCAGTTAACACCGATGCGCAGGCACTGCGTAAGACGGCTGTAGGCCAGACTATCCAGATCGGCGGTGGTATCACCAAAGGGCTGGGAGCCGGGGCTAACCCGGAAGTGGGTCGCAACGCGGCTGAAGAAGATCGTGAAGCGCTGCGCGCTGCACTGGAAGGTGCGGACATGGTCTTCATCGCGGCAGGTATGGGTGGCGGTACGGGTACCGGCGCAGCACCTGTTGTGGCTGAAGTGGCTAAAGATTTAGGTATCCTGACCGTTGCTGTCGTGACCAAGCCTTTCAATTTTGAAGGCAAGAAGCGTATGGCCTTTGCGGAGCAGGGTATCACCGAGCTGTCCAAGCATGTGGACTCCTTGATCACCATCCCGAACGATAAACTGTTGAAAGTTCTGGGGCGCGGTATCTCTCTGCTGGACGCTTTCGGTGCAGCAAACGACGTGCTGAAAGGCGCGGTGCAGGGTATCGCTGAACTGATTACCCGTCCTGGCCTGATGAACGTTGACTTTGCTGACGTTCGCACCGTGATGTCCGAAATGGGCTACGCGATGATGGGCTCTGGTGTGGCGAGCGGTGAAGACCGTGCAGAAGAAGCGGCTGAAATGGCTATCTCTTCTCCGCTGCTGGAAGATATCGATCTGTCTGGCGCGCGCGGCGTGCTGGTCAACATTACCGCTGGCTTTGACCTGCGTCTGGATGAGTTCGAAACCGTGGGTAATACCATCCGTGCGTTCGCCTCTGACAACGCTACCGTGGTAATCGGTACTTCTCTTGACCCTGAAATGAACGACGAACTGCGTGTGACTGTTGTTGCGACCGGTATCGGCATGGACAAACGTCCTGAAATCACCCTGGTAACCAACAAACAGACTCAGCAACCGGTAATGGATCGTTACCAGCAGCACGGTATGTCTCCTCTGACTCAGGAGCAGAAACCGGCCGCGAAAGTGGTGAACGACCCAACGCCGCAAACGGCGAAAGAGCCAGATTATCTGGACATCCCGGCGTTCCTGCGTAAGCAAGCTGACTAAGAATTGGCTGGAATTTGGGGATTTGCGCTCTTTGTGCTAAACTGGCCCACCGTTAGTGATATACACTCTCGGTTGGATAGTTAATTTGGCGAGATTATACGATGATCAAACAAAGGACACTTAAACGTATCGTTCAGGCGACGGGTGTCGGTTTACATACCGGCAAGAAAGTCACACTGACGTTACGCCCTGCGCCGGCCAATACCGGGGTCATCTATCGTCGCACCGACTTGAATCCACCGGTAGATTTTCCGGCCGATGCCAAATCTGTGCGTGATACTATGCTCTGTACTTGTCTGGTGAACGAGCATGACGTGCGGATTTCTACCGTAGAGCACCTGAACGCCGCCCTGGCGGGTCTGGGTATCGACAACATTATTGTTGAAGTCGATGCGCCAGAAATCCCGATTATGGATGGCAGTGCTGCTCCGTTCGTTTATCTGTTGCTGGATGCCGGCATCGAAGAACTGAACTGCGCGAAGAAATTTGTTCGCATTAAAGAGACCGTTCGCGTCGAAGATGGCGACAAATGGGCTGAATTCAAACCGTACAATGGTTTCTCGTTGGACTTTACCATCGACTTTAACCATCCGGCGATTGATGCAAGCACCCAACGCTATGCGATGAACTTCTCTGCCGATGCGTTTATGCGTCAGATCAGCCGAGCCCGTACATTTGGCTTCATGCGTGATATCGAATATCTGCAGTCCCGCGGCCTGTGCCTGGGCGGCAGCTTCGATTGTGCCATCGTTGTTGACGATTATCGCGTACTGAACGAAGACGGCCTCCGTTTCGAAGATGAATTCGTTCGCCACAAAATGCTGGACGCTATTGGCGACCTGTTCATGTGTGGTCACAACATCATCGGTGCATTCACCGCGTTCAAATCCGGTCATGCACTGAACAACAAACTGTTGCAGGCCGTCCTGGCAAAACAGGAAGCCTGGGAATACGTGACCTTCGAAGACGAAGCTGAACTGCCGCTGGCTTTCAAAGCGCCAAGCATGGTTCTGGCGTAACGGTTCAAACCGTTTCGTAAAAAATCGACTGGTTAACCTGGTACTCTCTCCGACCAGGAAGACCAGTCGTTTTTATTTTTGCCTTTCTTTACTTGCCCCAGCCTTACCTCTTGTTTACCTTGCACAGAAAATGGGTGCGTTAGCTGCATTCTTGACCGTTTTTCCCCGCGGCGACACCTCATTCCTGCTGATGTGTATTGGCTTTAGTGGTAATATCTGGGCGCTTAAAAAAATAACTGAATTCAGCCTGTACCAGGCTGGCTTATGTGGTGGAGCAAGTGAGCGGAATACTGACGCGCTGGCGACAATTTGGCAGACGTTACTTCTGGCCGCATCTCTTATTAGGGATGGTCGCGGCGAGTTTCGGCTTGCCTGCGCTCAGCAACAGTGCCGAAGCGGCGACGCCGGCGAAGACCTCCACAACCAAACACGATCTCAACACGCGGGTTAACTTTACTAACCTCGCGTGGCTTGAGGCCAATCGTCGTCCGAATTTCTCCGTTGATTACTGGCACCAGCACGCTATCCGCACGGTTATTCGCCATCTGTCATTTGCGATGGCACCGCAGGCCATGCCTGTTGCTGAAGAGACGCTGCCGGTGCAGGCGCAGCATCTTGCCCTGTTGGACACGCTCAATGCGCTGCTCACGCAGGACAGCCAGCCGCCGGTTATGGTTCGCCAGACTGCGCAACGTGCACTCGTTTCTCCAGCCTCTTTCTCTGTTTCAACATGGATTAGCCAGGCTCACGGCATTCGCGCCGGGCCTCAGCGCCTCAGCTAAATTAACTTTTTCAATACTTTAATTTATCTGCCCACGATGGGGCGTTTGAGAATTTATTATGCTAATCAAATTATTAACAAAAGTTTTTGGTAGTCGTAACGATCGTACCCTGCGCCGTATGCGCAAAGCCGTTGCCGTTATCAACGGTATGGAACCGGCGATGGAGAAGCTCTCTGATGACGAGCTGAAAGCGAAAACGGCGGAATTCCGTGCCCGTCTCGAAAAAGGCGAAACCTTAGAAAGCCTGATCCCGGAAGCTTTCGCCGTCGTGCGTGAAGCGAGTAAGCGTGTATTCGGCATGCGTCACTTCGACGTTCAGCTGCTGGGTGGTATGGTGCTCAACGAGCGTTGCATCGCGGAAATGCGTACTGGTGAAGGTAAAACCCTGACCGCAACGCTGCCGGCATACCTGAACGCCCTGACCGGTAAAGGCGTTCACGTGGTTACCGTCAACGACTATCTGGCACAGCGTGACGCCGAAAACAACCGCCCACTGTTCGAATTCTTAGGCTTGACCGTCGGCATCAACATGTCCGGTCTGCCTGCGCCAGCCAAACGTGACGCGTATAACGCGGATATCACCTACGGCACTAACAACGAATACGGTTTCGACTACCTGCGTGACAACATGGCGTTCAGCCCTGAAGAACGTGTACAGCGTAAGCTGCACTATGCGCTGGTGGATGAGGTGGACTCCATCCTGATCGATGAAGCACGTACCCCGCTGATCATCTCCGGCCCGGCTGAAGACAGCTCCGAGATGTACCGCAAAGTCGACAAAATCATTCCGCACCTGCTGCGCCAGGAGAAAGAAGACTCTGACACCTTCCAGGGTGAAGGCCACTTCTCCGTAGATGAAAAAGCGCGCCAGGTGAACCTGACTGAACGCGGTCTGGTTCAGATTGAAGAACTGCTGGTTGCTGAAGGCATCATGGAAGAGGGCGAGTCTCTGTATTCCCCGAGCAACATCATGCTGATGCACCACGTGACCGCTGCGCTGCGCGCTCATGCGCTGTTCACCCGCGATGTTGACTACATTGTGAAAGACGGCGAAGTGATCATCGTTGATGAACACACCGGCCGTACCATGCAGGGACGTCGCTGGTCTGATGGTCTGCACCAGGCGGTTGAAGCCAAAGAAGGTGTTGATATTCAAAACGAAAACCAGACGCTAGCGTCTATCACCTTCCAGAACTACTTCCGTCTGTACGAGAAGCTGGCGGGCATGACCGGTACGGCAGATACCGAAGCGTTTGAATTCAGCTCCATCTACAAGCTGGATACCGTGGTCGTTCCAACCAACCGTCCAATGATCCGTAAGGATATGCCGGACCTGGTGTACATGACCGAAGCGGAAAAAATTCAGGCGATCATCGAAGATATCCGCGAGCGTACCGCGAACGGCCAGCCGGTGCTGGTGGGGACCATCTCGATTGAGAAATCTGAAGTGGTTTCTAACGAGCTGACCAAAGCGGGCATCAAGCACAACGTGCTGAACGCCAAATTCCATGCCAAAGAGGCGGACATTGTTGCGCAGGCAGGTTATCCGGGGGCCGTGACCATCGCAACCAACATGGCGGGTCGTGGTACCGATATTATGCTGGGCGGTAGCTGGCAGGCCGAAGTGGCAGAGCTGGAAAACCCAACCCCAGAACAGATTGCACAGATCAAAGCTGACTGGCAGGTTCGTCACGATGCGGTACTGGCGTCGGGCGGTCTGCACATCATTGGTACCGAGCGCCACGAATCTCGTCGTATCGATAACCAGCTGCGTGGTCGTGCGGGTCGTCAGGGTGATGCCGGTTCCTCCCGCTTCTACCTGTCGATGGAAGATGCGCTGATGCGTATTTTCGCCTCCGACCGTGTGTCCGGCATGATGCGCAAGCTGGGGATGAAACCAGGCGAAGCCATTGAGCACCCGTGGGTCACTAAAGCGATCGCGAACGCACAGCGTAAAGTCGAAAGCCGCAACTTTGATATTCGTAAGCAGCTGCTGGAATATGATGATGTGGCTAACGATCAGCGTCGCGCGATTTACACTCAGCGTAACGAACTGCTGGACGTGTCCGACGTGAGCGAAACCATCAACAGCATCCGCGAAGATGTGTTTAAAGCCACTATCGACGCGCATATTCCACCGCAGTCTCTGGAAGAGATGTGGGATATCGAAGGCCTGCAGGAACGTCTGAAAAACGACTTTGACCTTGAGCTGCCAATCAAAGAGTGGCTGGACAAAGAGCCTGAGCTGCACGAAGAGACGCTGCGCGAGCGTATCTTTGAAACTGCGCTGGACGTTTACAAGCGTAAGGAAGAGGTCGTTGGCGCTGAGATGATGCGTCACTTCGAAAAAGGCGTGATGCTGCAGACGCTGGACTCCCTGTGGAAAGAGCACCTGGCGGCGATGGACTACCTGCGTCAGGGTATCCACCTGCGTGGCTATGCGCAGAAAGATCCGAAGCAGGAGTACAAGCGTGAATCCTTCTCCATGTTTGCCGCTATGCTGGAATCGCTGAAGTATGAAGTGATCAGCACCCTGAGCAAAGTTCAGGTGCGCATGCCGGAAGAAGTGGAGGCGATGGAGCAGCAGCGTCGTGAAGAAGCTGAGCGTCTGGCACAGATGCAACAGCTGAGCCACCAGACTGACGACAGCGAAGCCGCAGCGGCGATTGCGGCACAGACCGGCGATCGTAAAGTGGGTCGTAACGATCCGTGCCCATGCGGTTCCGGTAAAAAATATAAGGCGTGCCACGGCCGTCTGAGCTAAGACGTTAACAAATCGAAAAGGCGCAGAAATCTGCGCCTTTTTTATGGACGTGACAATATGAAAATACTGCAAATTGCCGTCGGGATTATTCGCAACCCGCAAAACCAAATCTTTATTACCCAGCGCGCCGCCGACGCCCATATGGCGAACAAATGGGAGTTTCCTGGCGGAAAGATCGAGTCAGGTGAAACGCCGGAAGAGGCGCTGGTTCGTGAACTTCAGGAAGAGGTGGGAATTACCCCGCTTGGTGCAACGCTGTTTGATAAGCTCGAATACCAGTTTCCGGACAGGCATATCACGCTGTGGTTCTGGCTGGTGGAAAACTGGGAAGGCGAGCCCTGGGGAAAAGAGGGACAACCGGGTAACTGGGTTGAACTTCAGGCAAGCGATGCCGAAAAATTCCCGCCAGCTAATGAGCCTGTAATCCTGAGATTAGTCGCACAACCGTAGGCCTGCTAAGCGAAGCGCCAGCAGGCTTTACAGATTACTGCTGGCTCTCACTCCAGTCATCGCTATCCGAGAGATCGCCTTCGCTTGGAATGCGTTTCTCTTCCGCCGCCCATTCGCCCAGGTCAATGAGCTGACAGCGTTTACAGCAGAATGGGCGGAACGGACTTACTTCGCCCCAGACAACGGTTTTGCCACAGGTTGGGCAGTTTACGGTGGTGACATCAGACATCGGCACTCCTTAACAACAGGCCAGTTCAAAATCGAGACGTTCCGGCACGGTGCCATTTTCACTGTCCAGCGGCATAAAGCGAATCGCAAAACGACTCTTATGCCCGGAAATCTGTGGGTAAAGCTGTTCGCCAAGCGATAAATTGAGTCGCAGAAGATCGGCATCATCACCGTTGTCCTGGTAGAAGCCATTCAGGCTGGTTTGCTTGCGGAACGGGGCTGAGTTACGGATCAAGTCGAGTATCAGCGACAGCGTCTGGTGCATTGGCTCCAGGCTTGCCAGCCAGCTGTTCACCTGCGCATCGCGCTGGGCCTGCGGCATATGTAGCCATACATGCAGCGTCGGCAGGTCGAAGCTACAGCAGCCGCCAGGAATGCTCAGGCGCTGGCGCACCAGGCCAATCAGGCGGTCTTCACGCAAAAACTGCCCTACGCGCGGCGCGGCCATCAGAATGCTGCTGCTGTTTTTAAGCTGCTGGCGAAGGGAGTCGATGCGGCTTACGTCTACCCCCGGAACTTCAGTCCATGCCTGCAGCTTACGCTGCTGGCGCTCCAGTTCTTTGAGCAATTCCGTGCGGACATCGCCGCGTTCAATCACATCCAGCAGATCGCCTACGTTGCGGAAGAAGTGCAGCGCTGTAGCATGATCGTTAACGGGCAGATGTTGTGAAAGCTGTTGAATAAGGAATTCGATGCGCAGCCAGGTACGCATTTTTTCGTTGAGCGGATGCTCAAAAAGGATGTGTGTCGACATTATGGTTTTTCCTGTGCAACGGCCTGCGCGGCGAACGTCAGATACTGCGCGTGCAGACGGGCAACATCCGATGCTATGGCATCTGGTGCGCCGTTATTATCAATGACATCATCCGCAACGGCAAGGCGCTGAGCGCGCGTGGCCTGAGCGGCAAGAATTTGTTCAGCATGTTCACGCGAGACGCGATCGCGCGTCATGGTTCGCTGGATTTGCGTTTCGGGAGAGACATCAATCACTAGCACCCTGTCAGCCTTCTTCTGTAGCTGGTTTTCCACCAGCAACGGAACCACCCACAGTACATAGGGTGAACGGGCTGCGGCAATCTGACGCTGAGTTTCCTGGTGGATAATGGGGTGGAGCAGGGCATTAAGCCAGTGTTTTTCCGCAGAATCAGCAAAAATGCGCTCACGAAGCTGGCGGCGATTAAGCGTGCCATCCGCATTGATGATGGACTGACCAAAATGAGCTTCGATGGCTTTTAGCGCGGGTGTATCAGGTTCTACCACCTGACGGGCAATGATATCGGCATCAATAATCGTGATGCCCAGACGAGAGAACGCGTCCGCAACGGTACTTTTACCACTACCGATGCCGCCGGTTAATGCAACGATATACCCCATTAAATCAAATCCTGGGAATTATTCATTATTAAAATCAGTTGATTAAAAATCTTAAGTGCGCCAGCAACTGTTTGACCCTGTTTACCGGCTTTTTACCAGGTAAATTTATAGGATTGTAGCGTAAAAAAAGAGAATTTCGCAGTCTTGCGGAGCAGGTATTAGTGCGTATGATAACGTCACTGGAGTTGTGCTTTTAACATATTTGCCTCTAACCCCAGGAATCCGCACATGCGTATCGAAGAAGATCTGAAGTTAGGTTTCAAAGACGTTCTCATCCGCCCTAAACGCTCTACACTGAAAAGTCGCTCAGACGTTGAACTCGAACGTCAATTCACCTTTAAGCATTCCGGTCAGACCTGGTCTGGCGTGCCGATCATCGCTGCCAACATGGATACTGTGGGAACCTTTGAGATGGCAACCTCCCTGGCACAGTTCGATATTCTCACCGCCGTGCACAAACATTACAGCCCTGAAGAGTGGAATGCGTTTGTTGCGTCCGCCTCTGCTGATGTGGTGAAGCATGTGATGGTCTCCACCGGTACCTCCGATGCAGACTTCGAGAAGACCAAACAGATCCTGAATGCTAACCCGGCACTCAACTTCGTCTGTATTGATGTGGCGAACGGTTACTCCGAACACTTCGTGCAGTTCGTCAGCAAGGCGCGTGAGGCCTGGCCGACGAAAACCATCATCGCGGGTAACGTGGTGACCGGCGAAATGTGTGAAGAGCTGATCCTTTCCGGTGCAGATATCGTGAAGGTCGGCATTGGCCCAGGTTCCGTGTGCACCACGCGCGTCAAAACCGGCGTCGGTTATCCGCAACTTTCCGCAGTCATTGAATGTGCCGATGCGGCGCACGGACTGGGTGGACAGATTATCAGCGACGGCGGTTGCACCATGCCGGGTGATGTCGCCAAGGCCTTCGGCGGCGGCGCGGACTTCGTGATGCTCGGCGGCATGCTGGCAGGTCACGAAGAGAGCGGTGGTACCGTAGTTGAAGAGAATGGCGAGAAATTTATGCTGTTCTACGGAATGAGCTCTGAATCGGCAATGACCCGACACGTCGGTGGTGTGGCAAAATACCGTGCCGCGGAAGGCAAAACCGTCAAGCTGCCCCTGCGCGGTCCGGTCGAAAACACCGCGCGCGATATCCTCGGTGGCCTGCGCTCCGCCTGCACCTACGTGGGTGCATCCCGCCTGAAAGAGCTCACGAAGCGCACGACGTTTATTCGCGTTCAGGAACAGGAAAACCGCATATTCAACAGCCTGTAATGACTTCGCTGGCGCATGGTCGTGCGCCAGCCCTTCATTACTGTTTCAGCACTATCCCGCGCTCATCGCATCCCCCAGATGGAAAATCGGCAAATACATTGCCACGACCAGCGTGCCGATGATGACCCCTGTCACAATCAGAAGCACTGGCTCCAGAAGTGCCGCCAGGTTATCTGCCCGTTGAAGAGTTTGTTCCGTGTGATGCCGGGCAAGGTTTGCCAGCATGACGTCCAGCGCGCCTGACATTTCGCCGGTGCGTAAAAGCTGGATACACAGCGGAGTAAAGATTGTCGCTTTCTGAAAGGATGACCAGACGGGGAGGCCTTTTTCAATCTCCTCCCGAACGCTGCGGAGTATTTCCTGCCAGTAGCGGCTTTCAACGGTTTCCTCTGCACTTTCCAGTCCCTGTAAAAAGGCGATACCCGCCTGCTGCGTGAGCGACAGCACGGTAAAAATTTGTCCCAGTTTTTGGCCTTTTGCCAGCGACCCCATCACTGGCGTATGCAGCAGGATGCGCTGCCAGCGGGGATTCTCTCGCAGCGCCCAGGCGGCAGCGCAGGGCACCAATAACACGACGAACAACGCGAGGCCATATGACTGCATAAACGCCGCCATATCCATGACCTTTTGTGTTAACCAGGGGAGCGGAGCGTTAAACGTTTTGTAGATCGCGGCAAACTCGGGTAAGACCAGGGTGACCATCGCCAGCACGACGAGTACGGCCAGCGTCAGAACGATCGCCGGGTAGCGCAGCGCCTTTTTTACTTTCGCACTGAGCTGCTGCTGCGCTTTTTGTTGCTGAGCGAGCTGGCGACAGCACTCCTCCAGCTTTCCCGTTAGCTCACCGGTCTTCACCATCGAGACATGCAGCGGGCTAAACACCGCTGGCCACTTTTTTAGCGACTCGGAAAAAGGACATCCTTCACTGAGCTCATCGGCAATGCTTTGCAGCAGCGCCTGCCAGGGTTTCAACGGATGCTGCTCTGCCAGCATTTGCAGACTGTGGGACAAAGTCAGCCCAGCCTGCAGAAGCGTGGCGAGCTGGCGAAACATCTCATAGCAGTGATGTGGCCGCCAGCGGTGTCGCTGCGCGCATCGGGTCAGCGTCAGAGGATGAAGGTCGTTACGCATCAACCTGACGAAGGCTGCATTGCGGTCTGTAGCCCAGAGTGTCCCGTTTCTGGGTTCTCCTTCCTGGGTGAGCGCTCGCCAGCGCCAGAGCTGATTAGCTGCCATCGGGCATGCCCAGAACGCGAAACAGCTCTTCAATTGTGGTCAGCCCTTGTTCAACGGCCAGGCAGCCGTGCTCGAAAAGAGAAACCATTCCCCCCTGCCGGGCGCTCGCCTCTATCACTTCTGTTCCCGCACCGCTGGCAATGGCCTGCCGAAGAGCGTTGTCGATCGCGAGCACTTCAAAAATGGCCACCCTGCCATAAAACCCGTGATAGCAACGTTCGCAGCCGGTGGGCTGCCAGCGGGGAAGCTGCCTGCGCCATACGGAGCGAGGTAACTGAGCGTGCTCGCTGGCTTCCCGGCGACAGTGTGGACACAGACGCCGGACCAGCCGCTGGGCTATCACCATCGAGAGTGCGGCAGATATCATCCAGCGCGCCACGCCCATCTGCTCCAGGCGAGTCAGGGCTTCCGTTGTCGAGTTGGTGTGCAGCGTCGACAACACAAGATGCCCGGTCTGCGCGGCGTTAATGGCAATTCCGGCCGTTTCACCGTCGCGAATTTCGCCGACCATAATGATGTCCGGATCCTGGCGCAGCAGCGCCCTGAGCACGCTCTGGAATGTTAAACCCGCCCGGGGGTTAATCTGCGTCTGGTTTAATCCCGCAAGGGGGATCTCAATCGGATCCTCCACGCTGCAGATGTTGACCTCAGGGGTGTTACGCGCCTGCAGCGCGCTGTAGAGCGTCACGGTTTTGCCGCTGCCGGTCGGGCCGGTAACCAGAATCAGCCCCTGCGGCCGGTGGAGCACCTCATTAAAGCAGGCCAGCTGTTCAGCGCTCATCCCGAGCGCTTTCGGTTCAAGCGCCTGCTGAACCTGATGAAGAAGACGCAGCACTATTTTCTCGCCACCGCTGCAGGGAAGCGTGGCAATCCGAAAGGAGACCGGCTCGTTTGCCAGCTCAATCGTAAACTGACCGTCCTGGGGTAAACGGCGTTCTGCAATATCCAGGCTACCCAGCACCTTTAAGCGCGCGCTGAACTGGCTTGCCAGTGAGGCAGAAAGGGGAGGCTGCGGGCAGAGGACGCCGTCGATGCGCAAACGGATCTGGCACGCATGCTCCATCGGTTCGATATGGATGTCGGATGCGCGCTGGTTTATTGCCTGCTGCAGCGTGTGGTTGAGCATATCCACCGTGGAGTGAGTTTGCGAAACAGCGGGCAGATGCGATTGCGACCTGAGCTGCCGGTGTTTTTCCATGCGTTCAGCGCTCCAGCATTCTATATCAATCCGTTTCTGAGTCGCGAAACGCAGGGCCTCCATGAGTTCAGTCGCGGGGTTGCCCACGACGGCGATGCTTATCATGTCACTGTCGCTGGTGAGCAGCAGGGCATGATGGCGCAGACAAAGTGCCATAAGCCGATCGGTATTCATTAGCCGCTCCTCAGTTATTGTCGAAGCGGAAAACGTCTTCGCAGGCCTGTTTGAGCTCGCCGCCGTTACTGATATTGCAGCTGCGTTTCCAGCCCGTCATGCCGTTGCCGCTGCTCCATTGGGGTGTCATAACCACCTCCAGCCCGTTAAGACTCTCCTGGCCCGTTAATGATACGACGCCCTGCGTCACGCTCATTCCCGAGATATAACGCGTTGTCGTTGGGGAGGGGATGCCGTTACTGCCACCGTCACAGCTTGTCACGCCGCCGCGATCCAGCGCGCACAGCTCAATGGCCGTACGATACGGCACGAACGTTTGCAACATATCGGTCAGCGCCGCTTTGCGCAGGTAGTTCTGATAGGCGGGTACGCCGATGGCGCTCAGAATCGCAATAATGCCAATGACCACCATCAGCTCAATGAGAGTGAATCCGTGTTGTCTGTCCATATCTGCTCCTTACGTTAAGTGGCGCTACTCTGTCAGCGCGAAAGGGCAGAAACGAGGGGCAAAAATGGGAACGAGAAGTGGGCTTCAGAAGATTCATTCAGCGTTGCAGGGAAGAACAACGGCGTTGCGAGCGGGGCTGCATTTCCCCTCTCCGGGCGGAGAGGGGAGGAATCACTACTTAAAACGCATCGAGAGGTCGAGAGCGCGAACGTGTTTGGTCAGCGCCCCGACGGAAATGTAATCCACGCCCGTTTCGGCGAATTCACGGATCGTATCGAAGGTGACGTTCCCGGACACTTCGAGCTGTGCCTGGCCGTTGGTCAGTTTAACCGCCTCGCGCATCTGCTCCGTTTCGAAGTTATCGAGCATGATGATATCGGCCCCGGCCTTAATGGCCTGCTCCAGCTCTTCCAGGCTTTCGACTTCCACCTCAACGGGCACATCCGGGTGCAGCCAGAAGGCTTTCTCAACCGCCTGACGCACGGAGCCGGAAGCAATAATGTGGTTCTCTTTAATCAGGAAGGCGTCGGATAATCCCAGGCGATGGTTTGCGCCACCGCCGCAAAGTACCGCGTATTTCAGCGCCGTACGCAGGCCCGGCAGCGTTTTGCGGGTGTCCAGCAGCTGGGTACGAGTGCCGGCCAGCAGGTCAACGTAGCGGCGCACCTCACTTGCCACCCCGGACAAGGTCTGGACGAAGTTGAGCGCGGTTCGTTCACCGGTAAGCAGCACGCGGGACGGGCCGTCTAGTTCAAACAGCGGCTGGTTCGCCGTAATCGCATCGCCGTCTTCAACGTGCCAGACGATCTGCACATCGTCACCCGCCAGCTGGGTAAAGACCTCTTCAACCCAACGCTTGCCGCAAAAAACGCCATCTTCACGGGTGATAATCACCGCGTGAGAGCGTGACTCTTTTGGCAATAATTGTGCGGTAATATCCTTTTCGGCGTTAACGTCACCGCCCAGGTCTTCTTTCAAAGCATGGGCGACGCTTGCCGGGATATCCATGTTAATACGTTCCAGAAGCGCTTCACGTCGGTGGTCGGGGTTGTAGCGGCGAGGCGGCATGATAAAACTCCAAATTGGTAACGAATCATAATATTGAAACATGCTACTCTGAACCGAGTAACAGCACCATACATAAGGAGTTCCAGCATGTTGTTAGAAAACGGATGGCTGGTGGATGCGCGGCACGTGCCCTCGCCGCACCACGATTGCCGCCCGGAGGATGAAAAGCCCACACTGCTGGTTGTTCATAATATTAGTCTCCCGCCGGGTGAGTTTGGCGGTCCGTGGATTGATGCGTTATTCACGGGAACGATTGATCCCGATGCTCATCCTTTCTTCGCTGAGATTGCGCATCTGCGCGTGTCGGCACACTGTCTGATCCGTCGTGATGGCGAGATCGTTCAGTACGTTCCTTTTGATAAGCGCGCCTGGCATGCGGGAGCCTCACTGTATCAAGGGCGCGAACGCTGTAATGATTTCTCCGTCGGGATTGAACTGGAAGGCACTGATACCACACCCTATACCGATGCTCAGTACCAACAGCTGGTAGCGGTAACCCAAACGCTGATCGGCCTGTACCCCGCGATGGCAGAAAATATCACGGGACACAGCGATATTGCTCCGGTGAGAAAAACCGATCCCGGTCCGGCATTCGACTGGGGACGGTTTCGTACTATGCTTGCCGCTGCGTCAAATAAGGAGATCACATGACGTTGTTTACCATGCTGCTGGTTATCATCGCTGAACGCCTGTTCAAACTCGGCGAGCACTGGCATCTGGATCACCGGCTGGAGGTGATTTTCCGCCGAATTAAGCACTTTTCTATGCTGCGTACGCTGCTGATGATGGCTGGAGTGATGGTCATTACGTTCCTGCTGCTGCGCTCGCTGTACGGCCTGTTTTTCAACGTGCCGCTGCTGGTGGTGTGGATCCTGCTCGGTGTCCTTTGCATTGGCGCGGGGAAGGTGCGTTTGCACTACCACGCTTACCTTAAAGCCGCTTCCCGTGACGATGCCCACGCGCGCGGTGCCATGGCCAGCGAACTAACGATGATCCACGGCGTGCCGCCGGATTGCGATGAGCGTGAGTTCCTGCGCGAGCTGCAAAACGCGCTGCTGTGGATTAACTTCCGTTACTACCTTGCACCGCTGTTCTGGTTTGTGGTGGGAGGGCCGTGGGGGCCGGTCTTGCTGATGGGGTATGCTTTTCTTCGTGCCTGGCAGACCTGGCTTGCCCGTTATCTTACGCCGCATGAACGCTTGCTGTCCGGGATTGATGCCATCCTGCACGTGCTCGACTGGCTTCCGGTTCGTCTGGTGGGCGTGGTGTATGCGTTAATTGGTCACGGTGAAAAAGCGCTGCCCGCATGGTTCGCTTCTCTTGCTGACCGCCATACCTCGCAGTACCAGGTGCTAACGCGTCTGGCGCAGTTCTCTCTGGCGCGCGAGCCGCATACCGACAAGATTGAAACGCCGAAATCCGCCGTCTCCATGGCGAAGAAGACCTCGTTTGTCGTGGTGGTTGTGGTGGCGCTGCTGACGATTTACGGCACGCTGGTGTAAGCCAGCGCGCCGCAGCGGTTAAGGCGTATCCGCAGGCGGGATGCCGAAATCAGGCATCCCGCTTTCGTTCCAGAGGACAAGCTTCAGGCGGGTATGACGGTTCGGATCGTAAAGCGGGTCGCCCTCGATTTCGGTGTAATTACGCGCGTGATACACCAGCACATCTTCCCCTTCTGGCGTCTTTGTGAAGCTGTTATGGCCCGGCCCATACTGGCGGTTTTCATAGCTGGTAGCGAACACCGGGCGCGGAGATTTTTGCCAGTTCGCCGGGTTTTGCGGATCGGCGTTGATGTCTATCCACAGCAGCCCCATGCAGTAGTTTTCATCGGTGGCGCTGGCAGAATAGCTGATGAACAGCTTATCACCGTGGACCAGCACCGCCGGGCCTTCGTTGACTCGGAAGCCGCGGCACTCCCAGTCATATTCAGGTTGACTGAGCATGACCGGCTCGCCCTTCAGCGTCCACGGGTTCTCCATTTCACACAGATACAGGTTGGAGTTTCCGGCGATATCTGGCGCTTTTTGCGCCCACAGGTACCAGCGTTTCCCCTGATGAACAAAGGTGGTGGCGTCCAGGGCGAAGGTGTCGAAAGGCGTTTTTATTTGCCCTTTTTCGATCCAGGTTCCGCTGAGCGGATCGCGATCGTTACATTCCAGCGCGAACATGCGGTGCTGGAACATCCCAAGCTTATCAAGCGCCTGCGTGTGCGTGGCCGCAAAATAGATATACCACTTGCCGTCGATATGATGAAGCTCCGGCGCCCAGATAAGCTGGCTCATCGGGCCGGTCTCGGGTTTTCGCCAGACCACCACCTCTTCTGCGCTGCGTAGCCCTTCCAGGGAGTCCGCGCGGCGAATTTCGAGCCTGTCGTACTGCGGCACGGAGGCGATAAAATAGTATTGCCCCTCGTGGTGCAAAATATACGGATCGGCGCGTTGTTCAATAAACGGGTTTGGCCAGGTTTGCATTCGGCTTTCCTTATTTTGTTTCAGCGGCGCTGAGTTCCTGATACTCGTTCAGCTCGCGATAGTTAATGCGACGCTTCTCCAGGTCTTCCTGAATCCGCTTCATCGTCTCACGGTCAACCTTCAGCAGACGCACCACGCCCGCGGTAATGAGATACCCAACGCCCGGGATGACGGTAAACAGCAGGACAATGCCGTTGATGGCGTCTGCGCTTTGCGCTTTTGCCCCGGCGTCGTAGCCGTACCAGGAGAGCAGGAAGCCGACCATTGCACCGGCAATCGCCAGCCCCAGCTTCAGGAAGAAAATGTTGCCGGAGAAGCTGATCCCGGTGATGCGTTTCCCGGTTTTCCACTCGCCGTAGTCATCCACGTCGGCCATCAGCGACCAGTGCAGCGGAGACGGAATTTGGTGCAGAATGTTCAGCAGGAAGTAGAGCACCACAATGGTGACGGTGGCCTTCGGGTCGAAGAAGTAAAAGGCGGTTGAGAAGATCGCCAGCGCGATGTTGGTCCAAAAGAAAACCTTCAGCTTACACCAGCGGTCGGTCAGCACTTTCGCCAGCATGCTGCCGAGCATCATGCCCACCACGCCCAGGCTGATAAACAGGGTCGCGAAGTGGGTGCTCTGGCCCATCACCCACGTCACGTAATACATGGTGGCCGCCATGCGGATAAAGCCGGGGCAGACGTTGCACAGGGTCAGGAGCAGAATGCGCACCCACTGGTCGTTCTTCCACACGTCTTTCAGGTCGTTTTTCAGCTGGTCATTGGTCTGAACCGCCGGGCGCACGCGCTCGCGCACGGTGGCGAAGCAGAACAGAAACATACAGGTTCCAATCAGCGCCAGCACGGTCATCGCCATCTGGTAGCCTTTGGCTTTGTCATCTCCCCCGAACCAGTCGGCCATCGGCAGCAGCGTCAGCGACAGCAGCAGCGTGGCAATACCGACCAGCACGAAGCGATATGACTGGCAGGCGACGCGCTCTTTGGGATCGTTGGTAATCACCCCGCCCAGCGAGCAGTAGGGAATGTTGATAGCCGTGTAGGTCAGCGACAGCAGGAAATAGGTGACAAACGCATAGATAACTTTGCTGTTATAGCTCCAGTCAGGCGTGGTGAACATCAGGATGCTGAACAGCGCGTAGGGAAGGGCAATCCACAGTAGCCATGGACGAAACCGGCCATATTTGCTGCGGGTACGGTCGGCAATCGCGCCCATGATTGGGTCCGTTACGGCGTCAATCACGCGCACAGAGAGCAGCAGTACGCCCACCAGCGCAGGTGCCAGACCAAAAATATCGGTATAAAAATAGTTAACAAACAGCATGATGGCGCCAAAGATGATGTTGCAACCTGCATCGCCCATCCCATAGCCGATCTTTTCTTTTACTGACAGTTTAGCGTTATCCATAGACTGCTCTCCGGGTTACGGTATGGAGAGAATTATTTGCTGGCAAAGGAATATATGCGTTGCAGTATCAGGGCGGTGATATGGATAAAAGCGCTGTGGACGTGAAAGTGTGAGGGAGGTAACAACGTGCGGTACCCGCAAAAGCAGGTACCGCAGGGGCAGGCTTAGTGGGCCTTCATCGCATTACGGCTTTTCTGGCTGAACATATAGCCGACGCCAAGCACGGCAATCCAGACCGGAATCAGGTACACAGAAATCGCCATACCCGGGGTGATCAGCATGATCACCAGCACGGCCGCCATGAACAGCAGGCAAATCCAGTTACCCAGCGGATAGAGCAGGGCAGGGAAGCGCGTGGTGACGCCCTGCTGCTGTTTCGCGCGACGGAACTTGATGTGCGCCAGGCTGATCATCGCCCAGTTGATGACCAGGGCAGAGACCACCAGCGCCATCAGCAGGCCAAACGCCGATTCCGGCGCCATGTAGTTAATGAGGACGCACAGCGCGGTCACGATCGCCGAAACGATAATGGTGTTTACCGGCACGCCGCGTTTATCGACGTTGAGCAGCGCTTTCGGGGCGTTACCCTGCTGCGCCAGACCGAACAGCATGCGGCTGTTGCAGTACACGCAGCTGTTGTAAACGGACAGAGCCGCCGTCAGGACGACAACGTTGAGCGCATTCGCCACGACCGTATCACCCAGTTCGTGGAAGATCAGCACAAACGGGCTGGTATCGGCGGTGACGCGCGTCCACGGCAGCAGGGAGAGTAGCACGGCCAGCGAACCCACATAGAAGATCAGGATACGGTAGATAACCTGGTTAGTGGCTTTTGGAATGCTCTGCTCCGGGTTGTCAGCTTCAGCGGCCGTAATGCCCACCAGCTCCAGACCGCCGAAGGAGAACATGATAATTGCCATCATCATCACCAGACCCGTCATGCCGTGAGGCAGGAAGCCACCCTGTTCCCAGAGGTTGCGAACGGTTGCCTGCGGGCCGCCGTTGCCGCTGAACAGGAGCCAGCCGCCAAAGATGATCATCGCCACAACGGCAATGACCTTAATGATGGCGAACCAGAACTCCATTTCACCGAACACTTTTACGTTGGTCAGGTTAATGGCGTTAATAATGACGAAGAAGGCCGCAGCGGAGGCCCAGGTTGGGATCTCGGGATACCAGAACTGAATGTATTTCCCGACGGCGGTAAGCTCGGCCATGGCAACCAGTACGTACAGCACCCAATAGTTCCAGCCTGAGGCGAAACCGGCAAAGCTGCCCCAGTACTTATAGGCAAAGTGGCTAAAGGAGCCTGCCACCGGCTCTTCCACGACCATTTCACCTAACTGACGCATAATCAGAAACGCGATAAAGCCCGCGATTGCGTACCCCAGAATAATGCCCGGACCGGCTGACTGAATAACGGATGCGCTACCCAGAAAGAGGCCGGTTCCGATGGCACCGCCCAGTGCGATGAGCTGAATATGGCGGTTTTTTAGCCCGCGCTTTAGCTGATCGCCGTGCTGTTGAGCTTCCATTTGAAACCTCGTGTGTGGTTGTTATGTTCACGCTGAGCGTGTGTAATTATGAATATCCGTTTTCTGTATTTATTTCTTTACGGTTAATAAGACCGAAAAAAGCGGAGATGACTTCCGTAAGCGCAAGAATAGTGGTAAGTGCCTGCGAATGCACCTGCTTTATGACGCACGGATGACGAGTTGAATAAAAAGAAAGCATTTGTAAATCGCTCCGCTCACCCTTCTTACCCCAACCTATAGAATAGAAATGCGCCATAAGTGGGCGAAATTTCATTATTTGCTTTGTTGAATCGCTTCAGATTGCAAAAACCCTCGTTTCATTAAGGTTAAATCTCCCTCTTTAGTAGTAATCAACTCATTTGTGCAAAGTTACATTTCTGAAACGTTATTTCTGTAAGGTTGTTAAAATGTGCAGGGTTTACTGATTTCAATCAAAACCAATATGGACAGAAGGTGAATACTTTGTTACTTTAGCGATACGAAATAGAAATTGGTAAGACCAATTGACTCCGGGCAAAAAGGCGTAAGACAGGGAATATGGCCTACAGCAAAATTCGCCAACCAAAACTATCTGATGTGATTGAGCAGCAGCTGGAGTTTTTAATCCTCGAAGGGACTCTGCGCCCGGGTGAGAAACTTCCGCCAGAACGCGAACTGGCAAAACAGTTCGACGTTTCACGTCCCTCTCTGCGTGAGGCAATTCAACGTCTCGAAGCAAAGGGCTTGCTGCTTCGTCGCCAGGGCGGCGGAACTTTTGTGCAAAACAGCCTGTGGCAGAGCTTCAGCGATCCGCTGGTAGAACTTCTCTCTGACCACCCAGAATCCCAGTTTGACCTGCTTGAGACCCGTCACGCGCTAGAAGGTATTGCGGCCTATTACGCCGCCCTTCGCAGCACTGATGAAGATCGCGTGCGTATCCGCGAGCTGCATCAGGCCATTGAACGGGCACAGCAGTCCGGCGATTTAGACGCCGAGTCCAGCGCCGTCGTCCAGTATCAAATCGCCGTCACCGAAGCGGCACACAATGTGGTGCTCCTCCATCTGCTACGCTGCATGGAGCCGATGCTGGCCCAGAACGTTCGTCAGAATTTTGAATTGTTGTATGCCCGTCGGGACATGCTCCCACTGGTAAGCAACCATCGCACCCGAGTATTCGAGGCGATAATGGCCGGGGAACCGGAGCAGGCGCGCGAAGCGTCGCACCGACATCTGGCTTTCATTGAGGAAATCTTGCTGGACCGCAGCCGTGAACAATCGCGTCGCGAACGTTCATTACGCCGCATACAGCAACGAAAGGATTAAGCGCCAGGTACTTTTAGAGCGCGGCAACTAAACGCAGAACCTGTCTTATTGTGTTCTTGCCCAAGAGCACAATGGGACAGGTTCCAGACAAATCAACGTATTAGATAGATAAGGAATACCCCCATGTCAGAACGTCTCCAAAATGACGTGGATCCGATCGAAACTCGCGACTGGCTACAGGCGATCGAATCGGTCATCCGTGAAGAAGGTGTTGAGCGCGCTCAGTATCTGATTGATCAGCTGCTTTCTGAAGCCCGCAAAGGCGGCGTGAAGGTTGCTTCAGGTGCAGGGGCTAGCAACTACGTAAACACGATTGCCGTCGAAGACGAACCGGAATACCCGGGCAATCTGGATCTGGAACGTCGTATCCGTTCTGCAATCCGCTGGAACGCCATCATGACCGTTCTGCGCGCATCCAAGAAAGACCTGGAACTGGGTGGCCACATGGCGTCCTTCCAGTCTTCTGCAACCGTTTACGAAGTGTGCTTCAACCACTTCTTCCGTGCAGCTAACGAGAAAGACGGCGGCGATCTGGTGTACTTCCAGGGCCACATCTCTCCGGGCATCTATGCACGTGCATTCCTGGAAGGTCGTCTGACTGAAGAGCAGATGAACAACTTCCGTCAGGAAGTTCACGGTAAAGGTCTGTCTTCTTACCCGCACCCTAAACTGATGCCTGAATTCTGGCAGTTCCCGACCGTATCTATGGGGCTGGGCCCAATCGGTGCGATCTATCAGGCTAAATTCCTGAAGTATCTGGAACACCGTGGTCTGAAAGACACCTCTGAGCAAACCGTTTACGCCTTCCTGGGCGACGGCGAAATGGATGAGCCAGAATCTAAAGGTGCGATCACCATCGCGACCCGTGAGAAGCTGGACAACCTGTGCTTCATCATCAACTGTAACCTGCAGCGTCTGGATGGTCCGGTAACCGGCAACGGCAAGATCATCAACGAACTGGAAGGCATCTTCGCAGGTGCTGGCTGGAACGTGATTAAAGTCATGTGGGGCGGTCGTTGGGATGAGCTGCTGCGTAAAGATACCAGCGGTAAATTGATCCAGCTGATGAACGAAACCGTTGACGGTGACTACCAGACCTTCAAATCCAAAGACGGTGCCTACGTTCGCGAGCACTTCTTCGGCAAATACCCAGAAACCGCAGCACTGGTTGCAGACTGGACTGACGAGCAGATCTGGGCTCTGAACCGCGGTGGTCACGATCCGAAGAAAGTCTACGCGGCACTGAAAAAAGCGCAGGAAACCAAAGGTAAAGCGACTGTAATCCTGGCCCACACCATCAAAGGTTACGGCATGGGTGATACCGCAGAAGGTAAAAACATCGCTCACCAGGTTAAGAAAATGAACATGGACGGCGTGCGTTATATCCGCGACCGTTTCAACGTTCCAGTGACCGATGAGCAGGTCGAAAACCTGTCTTACATCACCTTCCCGGAAGGGTCTGAAGAGCACAAGTACCTGCACGAACGTCGTCAGGCGCTGAAAGGCTACCTGCCAGCTCGTCAGCCTAACTTCACCGAGAAACTGGAACTGCCAGCGCTGGAAGACTTCTCTCAGCTGCTGGAAGAGCAGAATAAAGAGATCTCTACCACTATCGCTTTCGTTCGTGCCCTGAACGTGATGCTGAAGAACAAGTCGATCAAAGATCGTCTGGTTCCAATCATCGCTGACGAAGCGCGTACTTTCGGTATGGAAGGTCTGTTCCGTCAGATCGGTATTTACAGCCCGAACGGCCAGCAGTACACCCCGCAGGACCGTGAGCAGGTTGCATACTACAAAGAAGACGAGAAAGGTCAGATCCTGCAGGAAGGTATCAACGAGCTGGGCGCAGGCGCATCCTGGCTGGCTGCTGCGACCTCTTACAGCACCAACAACCTGCCGATGATCCCGTTCTACATCTACTACTCCATGTTCGGGTTCCAGCGTATCGGTGACCTGTGCTGGCAGGCTGGCGACCAGCAGGCTCGCGGCTTCCTGGTAGGCGGTACTTCCGGTCGTACGACCCTGAACGGTGAAGGTCTGCAGCACGAAGATGGCCACAGCCACATTCAGTCTCTGACTATCCCTAACTGTATCTCTTACGACCCGTCTTACGCGTACGAAGTGGCAGTCATCATGCATGACGGTCTGCAGCGCATGTACGGTGAAGCGCAAGAGAACATTTACTACTACATCACCACCCTGAACGAAAACTACCACATGCCGGCAATGCCAGCAGGTGCCGAGGAAGGTATCCGTAAAGGTATCTACAAACTCGAAACCCTCGAAGGTAGCAAAGGTAAAGTTCAGCTGCTGGGCTCCGGTTCTATCCTGCGTCACGTCCGTGAAGCGGCACAGATCCTGGCGAAAGACTACGGTGTGGGCTCCGACGTGTACAGCGTGACCTCCTTCACTGAACTGGCGCGTGATGGCCAGGATTGTGAGCGTTGGAACATGCTGCACCCAATGGAAACTCCACGCGTTCCGTACATCGCTCAGGTGATGAACGATGCACCAGCGGTGGCGTCTACTGACTATATGAAACTGTTCGCTGAGCAGGTTCGTACTTACGTTCCAGCTGATGATTATCGCGTTCTGGGTACTGACGGCTTCGGTCGTTCTGACAGCCGCGAAAACCTGCGTCACCACTTCGAAGTTGATGCTTCTTACGTGGTTGTAGCAGCACTGGGCGAACTGGCTAAACGTGGCGAAATCGATAAGAAAGTGGTTGCTGACGCAATCACCAAATTCAACATCGATGCAGAAAAAGTTAACCCGCGTCTGGCGTAAGAGGTAAAAGAATAATGGCTATCGAAATCAATGTACCGGACATCGGGGCTGATGAAGTTGAAATCACCGAGATCCTGGTCAAAGTAGGCGACAAAGTTGAAGCTGAACAGTCGCTGATCACCGTAGAAGGCGACAAAGCCTCTATGGAAGTCCCGTCTCCTCAGGCTGGCATCGTTAAAGAGATCAAAGTCTCTGTTGGCGATAAAACCGAGACCGGCAAACTGATCATGATTTTCGATTCCGCCGACGGTGCAGCAGCAGCTGCACCTGCGCAGGAAGAGAAGAAAGAAGCCGCTCCGGCCGCCGCTGCTCCAGCAGCTGCCGCGGCAGCGAAAGACGTTAACGTGCCTGACATCGGCGGTGACGAAGTTGAAGTCACTGAAATCCTGGTGAAAGTGGGCGACACCGTTGCGGCCGAGCAGTCACTGATCACCGTAGAAGGCGACAAAGCCTCTATGGAAGTGCCAGCTCCGTTCGCGGGTACCGTTAAAGAGATCAAAATCAACACCGGCGACAAAGTGTCTACCGGGTCGCTTATCATGATCTTCGAAGTGGCGGGTGCTGCACCTGCTGCCGCGCCTGCTCAGGCTGCTGCTCCGGCTCCGGCCGCTGCACCAGCTGCTGCTGGCGGCGCGAAAGACGTTAACGTACCGGACATCGGCGGTGACGAAGTTGAAGTGACCGAAGTGATGGTTAAAGTGGGCGACAAAGTTGCCGCTGAACAGTCACTGATCACCGTTGAAGGCGACAAAGCTTCTATGGAAGTCCCTGCGCCGTTCGCCGGTACCGTTAAAGAGATCAAAATCAGCACCGGCGACAAAGTGTCTACCGGCTCTCTGATCATGGTCTTCGAAGTGGAAGGCGCTGCGCCTGCCGCAGCTCCGGCTGCCGCGGCTGCTCCGGCACCTGCTGCTGCACCGGCTCAGGCGTCTAAACCTGCTGCGGCTCCTGCTGCAAAAGCGGAAGGCAAATCTGAGTTCGCTGAAAACGACGCTTACGTTCACGCTACCCCGCTGATTCGTCGCCTGGCGCGCGAGTTCGGTGTAAACCTGGCGAAAGTGAAAGGGACTGGCCGTAAAGGTCGTATCCTGCGCGAAGACGTTCAGACCTACGTGAAAGACGCGGTGAAACGCGCCGAAGCTGCACCTGCTGCAGCCGCTGGCGGCGGTATCCCGGGCATGCTGCCATGGCCGAAAGTGGACTTCAGCAAGTTCGGCGAAATCGAAGAAGTGGAACTGGGCCGTATTCAGAAAATCTCTGGTGCGAACCTGAGCCGTAACTGGGTGATGATCCCGCACGTTACGCACTTCGACAAAACCGATATCACCGATCTGGAAGCGTTCCGTAAACAGCAGAACGCCGAAGCTGAGAAGCGCAAGCTGGACGTGAAATTCACCCCAGTGGTCTTCATCATGAAAGCCGTTGCCGCTGCTCTTGAGCAGATGCCACGCTTCAACAGCTCCCTGTCCGAAGACGGCCAGAAGCTGACGCTGAAGAAATACATCAACATCGGTGTTGCGGTTGATACGCCAAATGGTCTGGTTGTTCCGGTCTTCAAAGACGTGAACAAGAAGAGCATCACTGAGCTGTCCCGTGAACTGACCACCATCTCCAAGAAAGCGCGTGATGGTAAGCTGACTGCCGGCGAAATGCAGGGCGGCTGCTTCACTATCTCCAGCATCGGCGGCCTGGGTACCACCCACTTCGCGCCGATCGTGAACGCGCCGGAAGTGGCTATCCTCGGTGTGTCCAAGTCTGCGATGGAGCCGGTGTGGAATGGCAAAGAGTTCGTGCCGCGTCTGATGATGCCAATCTCTCTGTCCTTCGACCACCGCGTGATCGACGGTGCTGATGGTGCGCGTTTCATCACCATCATCAACAACACCCTGAGCGACATTCGCCGCCTGGTGATGTAATCGAAAAGCCGGCCAATCGGCCGGCTTTTTTCTGGTAATCTCCTGATGGTTGTGAGGTTATCGGCGAAAGCGACAATTCGTGAGCCGTTTGTTGTTTCAAAATTGTTAACAATTTTGTAAAATACGGACGGATAGAACGACCCGGTGGACGACGGGTATAAATTAAGAGGTCATGATGAGCACAGAAATCAAAACTCAGGTCGTAGTACTTGGGGCAGGCCCGGCAGGTTACTCCGCAGCATTCCGCGCAGCGGATTTAGGTCTGGAAACCGTCATCGTAGAACGTTACAGCACCCTCGGCGGTGTTTGTCTGAACGTCGGCTGTATCCCTTCTAAAGCGCTGCTGCACGTAGCGAAAGTTATCGAAGAAGCCAAAGCGCTGGCTGAACACGGTATTGTCTTCGGCGAGCCGAAAACCGATATCGACAAAATTCGTACCTGGAAAGAGAAAGTTATCACTCAGCTGACCGGCGGTCTGGCGGGTATGGCCAAAGGCCGTAAAGTGAAAGTGGTAAACGGTCTGGGTAAATTCACCGGTGCGAACACCCTGGAAGTGGAAGGCGAAAACGGCAAAACCGTGATCAACTTTGACAATGCGATCATCGCAGCAGGTTCTCGCCCAATCGAACTGCCGTTCATTCCACATGAAGATCCACGCGTGTGGGATTCCACCGATGCGCTGGAGCTGAAAACTGTTCCTAAGCGCCTGCTGGTTATGGGTGGCGGTATCATCGGTCTGGAAATGGGTACCGTGTACCATGCGCTGGGTTCTGATATTGACGTGGTTGAAATGTTCGACCAGGTTATCCCGGCTGCAGACAAAGACATCGTTAAAGTCTTCACCAAACGCATCAGCAAGAAATTCAACCTGATGCTGGAAACCAAAGTGACTGCCGTTGAAGCGAAAGAAGACGGTATTTACGTTTCCATGGAAGGCAAAAAAGCCCCTGCAGAACCACAGCGTTACGACGCCGTGCTGGTGGCTATCGGCCGTGTGCCGAACGGTAAAAACCTCGACGCGGGCAAAGCTGGCGTGGAAGTGGACGACCGTGGCTTCATCCGCGTTGACAAACAGCTGCGCACTAACGTGCCGCACATCTTTGCTATCGGCGATATCGTCGGTCAGCCAATGCTGGCGCACAAAGGTGTTCACGAAGGTCACGTTGCCGCTGAAGTTATTGCCGGCATGAAGCACTACTTCGATCCGAAAGTGATCCCATCTATCGCGTACACCGAGCCAGAAGTTGCATGGGTTGGTCTGACTGAGAAAGAAGCGAAAGAGAAAGGCATCAGCTACGAAACCGCCACCTTCCCGTGGGCTGCTTCTGGCCGTGCTATCGCTTCCGACTGCGCAGACGGTATGACCAAACTGATCTTCGACAAAGAGACTCACCGCGTTATCGGTGGTGCGATTGTCGGTACCAACGGCGGCGAGCTGCTGGGTGAAATTGGTCTGGCTATCGAAATGGGCTGCGACGCTGAAGACATCGCGCTGACCATCCACGCTCACCCGACTCTGCACGAGTCTGTTGGCCTGGCGGCAGAAGTGTTTGAAGGCAGCATCACCGACCTGCCAAACGCGAAAGCGAAGAAGAAATAAGTTTATTTCTTCTTACTAAACGCCTCCTTCGGAGGCGTTTTTTTTGCCTGAAAACTACCCATTATGGTAGGTAACTTATTGTTATTTCCTCTAAAAATTTGCGCTTATCTGCCGATACTTTTTTCACCATTGTGTAGCTACTGGCCGCACGGTTAGAGGTTCTGGATTTTTGATTACACGCAAAAAGGAAATAACATGTCTTTGAAGAAAGTGATGGGGATTGGCTTACTGGCGGCCGTCATGACGCTGACCGGATGCGGTGCGATGACGACAGCCGTGAAAAAACGTAATCTGGAAGTGAAAACGCAGATGAGCGAAACCATCTGGCTGGAGCCGTCTAACGAGAAAACGGTCTACATTCAGGTAAAAAACACCTCTGATAAAGATATGAGCAATCTCCAGACGTTGCTGGCAAACGATCTGAGCGCTAAAGGGTATAAGGTAACGTCCTCTCCTGACAGTGCATACTACTGGGTTCAGGCTAACGTCCTTAAAGCGGACAAAATGGACCTGCGCGAAGCTCAGGGCTATCTGAAAACCGGCTATGAAGGTGCCGCCGTTGGCGCTGCGCTGGGTGCCGGTATCACGGCCTATAACAGTAATTCTTCTGGTGCGGCGCTGGGCGTAGGGCTGGCGGCGGGCCTGATCGGCATGGCTGCAGATGCGATGGTAGAAGATGTGAACTACACCATGGTAACCGACCTGCAGATCTCTGAGCGTAGCAAAGCGAAAGTCACCACCGATAACATTGCGGCGCTGCGTCAGGGTACGTCCGGCGTGAAGCTGCAAACCAGCAGCGAGCAGGGCGATCGCGCGAAGTATCAGACCCGCGTGGTATCGAATGCTAACAAAGTGAATCTGAAATTCGAAGAAGCGAAACCGGTTCTGGAAGCGCAACTGGCGAAGTCGGTCGCAAATATTCTGTAATTTAAAAAGCCGGGTGGCGGCTTCGCCATACCCGGCTTGTACAACGTGGTCCGTTGACGTTACTCAGGGTGCAACGGGCTGCCAGGTTTTATCAGGGTGATACGCGGTTAACGCCCGGGCTTTCTGCTCCGAATCGCTGCCGAGATCTGACTGGTAAACCTTGTCGTCCTGATTTATCACAAAGCTCATCACGCCCGTCTGACCATAGCTAACCGGCCAGGCAACCATCGCGAAACCGTTGTTCTCAGGCAGGATCCGGAAGCGATAGCCGTGATAGCCGGTACCCGGCTCTTTTGGGCTGAATGCCGGGCCGAGCGGACTGGGCGCTTCGCCGGGTGAGGTTGGCCAGTATAAACCGTCTTTTTTCCCTTCCGAGCTGACAATTTTCTGCGCGTATTTTTGGTTCATCGCAAAGTAGCTTTGCTGCGCATCGACATAGGCATGTAAGGCTTCAATGGCGGCGAGCTCGTTACGGCCAATTTCGCGGGTCAGGATCTCTTCAGCACCTTCTTTGATATCGAACTGCCAGCCTGCCGCGGTTTTGTTCACCGGAATGGGAAGCTGCCATCCGCTCTCTCCGACAACAAGGTGCGCCGTATCCCCTTCGACAACGGTGTTATGACGGAGTTTCCAGTCGCGCAGGAAGCGATCGACGGCGTCGGGGTCAACGCCTTCAGGGGGCAGAAAATCGCGCCAGTTCTCTCCAAGCAGGTTGCTCATCGCGCTCTCGTTATGCTCGCTAATGGCGTTGGCCAGCGCATCGGTCGCCTGGTCGGGGGTGCTGAAGGACTGCTGCGCCATCGCCGAGGCCGAAAGCATGAACAACACCATTCCACTGAGTAGTTTACTTTTCATGTCGGTTCCCTTAGCGATGTCGAATTTCACGGCGTTCAGCACGTGCGCCAGACGCCTGGCGCGGCGGCTGCTGGCGAGCCGCGAGCTGTCTGCTTTGCGCACCACGCTGCTGCTGTGCCTGCCAGTTCGCGGAGCGGCTGTCGTTGCCGCTCAGCGCATTAGCCCGGGGCTGACTGTTTCGCTGCTGAGGAATGCGTTGCTGCGAGGGTTGCGAAACCCGTTTCTCTTGTCGCTGAGCCGTGGCCTGGCGGTTTTCTCGCTGCTGCGCGGTCGTCCGCTTCGGCGCCTGCGGTTTGGTGTCGTAGCCCCGGTAGTTATTGCGCTGAGAAATCTGCTTCAGCTGTTCACTTGAGGCCTGACGCTGCCCATCTTTGGTTCCGGGGCGCGCCGTTTGCGGGAAGGTTTTGCCCGTTGATTTCTCCATCTGGCTGAGGGCGGCCTGACGCTGGCTATCGCGGTTAGCCGGTTTTTGCTGCGTTGAGCTTAACCCTGTGGCCGTGCTGGTGGAGTGGAAGCGATTGTTGAGCTGGTTAGTGGGATAGGGGACGCCTTCCCGATAGGCCGGGTTGTGCTGCCAGGTACGGTTGGCATCCGTCAGCCGCTGTCCGCTGATTTTATTAAAGTTCTCAACGTTAATATTGATGTTGTTATCACCGTTGCGGTTATAGCCGCCGTGATTATCCCAGTCGTCATGGTGATGGTCCCAGTCATCGTCATCATCCCAGTCGATGTTGCTGAAGATGGCATAGGTTGTGGCGACACCCAGGCTGAAGCCTAAACCGTTGACGAAGCTGTTACCAAACTGCTCCCCGGGTGAAGGAGGGAGATAGGTAGGCGGATAGGCGGTGTTTGGCCAGGTACCGTACACCGTATTGGGGTTATAGGTTGGGACGTAAACGACCTGCGGATCGGCAGATTCAATTTTAATAACCGTAGGCGCTGGCGCGGACGTTGTGGCTGTCGTTGACTCGGTGGTGCTGGTTTTAGCCGGCGCCGGTTTGGTCACGGTGGTGACCGTCTGCTGAGGCGTCGATTGTAAGGCGCCGGTCTTCTGTGCCAGCGCGCGCAGGCGCTGAACGGAATCCATCACATCTTTCGGTTGTGCGAGAAACGCATCGCCCAGATTTTGTACCCACGGCGGGTTTTCGCCCATCAGCGACATAAGCTGAGGAAACGCGACCAGCGATTTTACGCTGGGATCCCAGGGCTGGCTGGCAACGGCCTGAATAGCGGCGTCCCCTTCCATTTTGGGGTTGTCTTTGGACCACTGCGCTGCCTGTATCACGTTGGCCGGGTAGGTCGAAGCCATCAAAATTTGTGACAGCAGGGCGTCCGGATAGAGCGCGATGGGGGCAACCCACTGGTCGATTTGCGCGGCAGTATACGCTGGCGCGGCGACAGGGGCAGGTGGTACTGCGGCAGGTGCAGCCGACGGTTGTGCGGCAGGGGCTGGCGCAACGGGTTCCGTTGCACGACTTTTGACAAACATGACGCCTGAGGCGGCAAGCAGCCCGGCACTGCACAGAAGAACGAGCAGATGTGGCTTAAAGGGCAACTTCATAAAATGACTCCAACGAGACAAACGCTGTGCCGTGAGGCGTTACGGTTGGCGTGAGTATTATTCACCCGTCTTTTACTGTTTTGACTTTTATTGGGAAGCGTCCGGTACGTCCGGATAAAGAGTGTGAGTATTTATTACACAATTATATCTGATGGAGAAAAAACTGAAGCGTCACGGTGCATAATAAACCGCATAACGATGCCCTAAATCGTCGCTACACCATGCTTAACGATTCAGCAAATTTTTTAATGTTGCTTTTTTGTAAACGGATTAACACTGTGCAGAAATCCTGCTATGCTGCCCGACGCGGTATCGGGCATTTACCCTACAAACTGCTGTCTCACAGGAGCGTGAAGAGAACGCCCGCCGCATATGACAATGAGAGCGAGGAGAACCGTCGTGCTAGAAGAATACCGTAAGCACGTAGCAGAACGTGCCGCCGAGGGAATTGTACCCAAACCTTTAGATGCAACCCAAATGGCCGCGCTCGTCGAGCTGCTGAAGAACCCGCCTAAGGGCGAAGAAGAATTCCTGTTAGATCTGTTGATCAACCGCGTACCGCCTGGCGTAGATGAAGCTGCCTACGTAAAAGCCGGATTCCTTGCTGCTATCGCCAAAGGCGAAGCCACCTCCCCACTGGTTACTCCTGAAAAAGCCATTGAACTGCTCGGCACCATGCAGGGTGGTTATAACATTCATCCGCTGATTGACGCGCTGGATAACGACAAGCTGGCACCGATTGCCGCTAAAGCGCTCTCTTCCACGCTGCTGATGTTTGATAACTTCTACGATGTGGAAGAAAAAGCCAAAGCAGGCAACGCCTATGCGAAGCAGGTGATGCAGTCCTGGGCTGATGCCGAATGGTTCCTGAACCGTCCAGCTCTGGCTGAAAAAATTACCGTCACCGTTTTCAAAGTAACCGGTGAAACCAACACCGACGACCTCTCTCCGGCGCCGGATGCATGGTCTCGCCCGGATATCCCTCTGCACGCCCTGGCAATGCTGAAAAACGCCCGTGAAGGTATTGAGCCGGACCAGCCTGGCAGCGTCGGCCCGATCAAACAGATCGAAGCCCTGCAGAAAAAAGGTTTCCCGCTGGCCTACGTGGGTGACGTTGTGGGGACCGGTTCTTCCCGTAAATCCGCGACCAACTCCGTGCTGTGGTTCATGGGTGACGACATTCCTCATGTGCCGAACAAACGCGGCGGCGGCCTGTGCCTCGGCGGTAAAATTGCGCCTATCTTCTTCAACACGATGGAAGATGCGGGCGCACTGCCAATTGAAGTCGACGTGAATAACCTGAACATGGGCGACGTGATTGACGTTTACCCGTATAAAGGCGAAGTGCGCAATCACGAAACCAACGAGCTGCTGGCAAGCTTTGAGCTGAAAACCGACGTGCTGATCGACGAAGTGCGTGCCGGTGGCCGTATTCCGCTGATCATCGGCCGTGGCCTGACCACCAAAGCGCGTGAAGCGCTGGGTCTGCCGCATTCAGACGTTTTCCGTCAGGCGAAAGACGTGGCCGAGAGCAACCGCGGTTACTCTCTGGCGCAGAAAATGGTGGGCCGCGCGTGCGGCGTAGCCGGTATTCGTCCAGGCGCGTACTGCGAGCCGAAGATGACCTCCGTGGGGTCTCAGGACACCACTGGCCCAATGACCCGCGACGAACTGAAAGACCTGGCGTGCCTGGGCTTCTCTTCCGATCTGGTGATGCAGTCCTTCTGCCACACCGCGGCGTATCCGAAGCCGGTTGACGTGACCACGCACCACACGCTGCCAGACTTCATCATGAACCGCGGCGGCGTTTCCCTGCGTCCGGGTGATGGCGTCATCCACTCGTGGCTGAACCGCATGCTGCTGCCGGATACTGTGGGTACCGGCGGTGACTCCCATACCCGTTTCCCAATCGGTATCTCCTTCCCGGCGGGCTCCGGTCTGGTTGCGTTTGCTGCGGCGACCGGCGTGATGCCGCTGGATATGCCGGAATCGGTGCTGGTGCGCTTCAAAGGCAAAATGCAGCCGGGTATCACCCTGCGCGACCTGGTTCACGCAATCCCGCTGTATGCAATTAAACAGGGCCTGCTGACCGTTGAGAAGAAAGGTAAGAAAAACATCTTCTCCGGCCGTATCCTGGAAATTGAAGGTCTGCCGGATCTGAAAGTAGAGCAGGCGTTCGAGCTGACCGATGCTTCCGCCGAGCGTTCTGCTGCAGGCTGTACCATCAAGCTGAACAAAGAGCCGATTATTGAGTATCTGAACTCGAACATCGTGCTGCTGAAGTGGATGATTGCAGAAGGCTACGGCGACCGTCGTACGCTGGAGCGTCGTATCCAGGGTATGGAAAAATGGCTGGCCGATCCGCAGCTGCTGGAAGCCGATGCTGACGCAGAGTACGCGGCGGTGATCGACATCGATCTGGCGGATATCAAAGAGCCAATCCTGTGTGCACCGAACGATCCGGACGACGCGCGTCCGCTGTCTGAAGTTCAGGGTGAGAAGATCGACGAAGTGTTCATCGGATCCTGTATGACCAACATCGGTCACTTCCGTGCTGCCGGTAAACTGCTGGATACCCACAAAGGCCAGCTGCCAACCCGTCTGTGGGTGGCACCGCCAACCCGTATGGACGCGGCTCAGCTGACCGAAGAGGGCTATTACAGCGTGTTTGGTAAGAGCGGTGCACGTATTGAAATTCCTGGCTGTTCCCTGTGTATGGGTAACCAGGCGCGCGTAGCCGACGGCGCGACGGTGGTCTCCACCTCTACCCGTAACTTCCCGAACCGTTTAGGTACCGGTGCAAACGTCTTCCTGGCTTCTGCGGAGCTGGCGGCGGTTGCGGCGCTGATTGGCAAACTGCCAACGCCGGAAGAGTACCAGACCTTTGTGGCTCAGGTTGATAAGACGGCGGTGGATACCTATCGCTATCTGAACTTCGACCAGCTCTCTCAGTACACCGAGAAGGCTGACGGGGTTATCTTCCAGACGGCGGTATAAACAGCAAAACCGTCTCCACGAGACGGTTTTTAATGTTTGCACCCTCTCCCGTGGGAGAGGGACGGGGTGAGGGCATCAGGCCGCAGGGTCTTGCTCTCACCTTTTTATTTTCATTCCTCCCACCTCTCACGCTTTTTTTCTTCCTCTCTGCTGCGATAATTACCCTAATGGCTTTGCAGAGGAAAACACTATGGATTACGAATTTCTGCGCGACATCACCGGAGTGGTGAAAGTGCGTATGTCGATGGGCCACGAAGCCGTTGGACACTGGTTTAACGAAGAGGTGAAAGAAAATCTCGCACTTCTTGATGAAGTTGAACAGGCGGCAGATACGGTTAAAGGCAGTGAACGTTCCTGGCAGCGTGCCGGACATGAATACACGCTGTGGATGGATGGCGAAGAGGTGATGGTGCGCGCCAACCAGCTCGAGTTTTCAGGTGACGAGATGGAAGAGGGAATGAGCTATTACGACGAAGAAAGCCTGTCGATGTGCGGTGTAGAGGACTTCCTTCAGGTGGTGACGGCGTACCGAGACTTTATGAAACAGAAATAACAGACCGGAGCATCCTTGCTCCGGCTTGCTTTTACACGGCCGGAATATTGCGGCCGTAGTAGATCTCGCGCATCTCTTTCCAGAGCAGGTCAGTAATGGCCTTACGCTCTTCTTCGCTCAAATCTTCCGGCTTCGTGTGGAACATATAGTGCTTAAGGTCGAACTCCTTAAGTAACATCTTGGTATGGAAGATGTTTTCCTGATACACGTTCACGTCCATCATGTCGTACAGCGATTTCATGTCGTCGGACATAAAGTTCTGAATAGAATTGATCTCGTGGTCGATGAAGTGCTTCATGCCGTTGATATCACGGGTAAAACCACGCACGCGATAATCAATCGTGACGATATCCGATTCCAGCTGGTGAATTAAATAGTTCAGCGCGTTAAGCGGGGAAATCACGCCGCAGGTCGATACTTCGATATCGGCGCGGAACGTACACAGCCCGCCTTCCGGATGGCTTTCCGGGTAGGTGTGAACGCAGATATGGCTTTTATCAAGGTGCGCAACAACCACTTCCGGCAGCGGGCCCGGATGTTCAGTTTTGTCGATAAGCTTCGGATCGACCGGCTCTTCGCTGACCAGTATGGTCACGCTGGCGCCCTGGGGTTCATAATCCTGGCGGGCGATATTAAGGATGTTTGCGCCGATAATTGAGCAGGTCTCTGACAGGATCTCGGTCAGACGGTTGGCGTTGTAGAGTTCATCGATATAGGCGATGTAACCATCGCGTTCTTCCGCTGTTTTGGCATAGCAGATATCGTAAATACAAAAACTCAGGCTTTTGGTCAGGTTGTTAAAGCCATGCAGTTTAAGCTTTTTCAATTAGCTCACCCCCTTTGTGGATAATGCATCTTGCAGGTATTGCGGCAACGCAAACGCAGCGGTATGTACGGCCGGATTGTAGTATCGGCACTGAAGACCGGCCTGGTGGAAGCGGGCCTGGATAATTTCGGTGGAGAGATGGCGCAATACGTCGTTGTCCGTTGCCCACGCGAAGGTCATGATCCCGCCGTAGTACGTCGGAATGGCGGCCTGATAGAAGCTGACATCGCCGAAATAGGTGCTCAGCTTGCGATGGCTGTCGATCGCTTCATCCTGCTGCAGGAAGCAGACGCCATTTTGTGCGACAAAGATCCCGCCAGGGTTCAGGCAGCGCTTGCAGCCTTCGTAGAAGGAGGAGGTAAACAGCGACGCGCCGGGGCCGATCGGGTCGGTACAGTCGGAGATAATGACGTCAAACGTTTGGGTAGTCTGGTTAACGAAGTTAACACCGTCGTCAATCACCAGGTTAAAGCGCGGATCGTCATAGCTGCCGGCATTGTGGTTAGGCAGGTACTGGCGGCAGAAAGAGACCACGCCCGCATCGATTTCCACCATGGTGATGGTTTCAATGGACCGATGGCGGGAAACCTCACGCAGCATTGCGCCGTCGCCACCGCCGATAATCAGGACATGCTTCGCATGACCGTGCGCCAGCAGAGGGACGTGGGTCATCATCTCATGATAGATAAACTCATCCCGCTCGGTCGTTTGCACGACGCCGTCCAGCGCCATGACGCGGCCAAAGGCGGCATTCTCGAAGATGATCAAATCCTGGTGATCGGTTTTCTTATGATAGAGCACGTTATCCACGGCAAAGTACTGACCAAACTGGTCATGCAGTGTTTCATGCCACAACGTGTGGTCGGCCATATGCAGACTCCTCCTGTGTTAACATCCGTTACACTCTCAAAAAATGAGCGAAACATGATAGCTAACTATAACCGTGGTTGCACGGCTATAGGCTCAACAAGGGGGCGTCGGGAAGGTTATTTCACGTAGGCGAGCAGGCTGAGTGAATCGCGAGCCAGCGCTTTGCATTTTTTTGCAGTGGGAATACCAATGCCGCTTAGGTCACGGTAGCTGTCTTCGCCGAGCGCCTTCATGTCGAAGCTGTCGTAATTGGTGAGATCCCACTGGTTCTGCTGGGCAAAAAAGACCAGCGCGCGGCGAATTTGCCCGTTGGGTAAATTCTGGTAGCCACAATCATTTTTCAGGAATACAAAAACCGCCGTTAAATCGGCCATATCTTCCGCTTCATTTTCACTAAGCGCATAGCTGTTCGCACACATTGCCATCAGGCTACCGAACAAAATTGTCCTGAAAAACGTCTTCATTGCTTCTACCACTTCTTCACGGAAAATTAACGTTAGCATACTTGATGCCGGTGCGACGATCTTTATTATTGCCGCTTTACTTGACCTTCCGGTAAGGGGAGGGTTTATGCTCAAAAGATCGCCTGCTGGAAATAAGGAAATGAACATGCAACGCCGTGATTTTTTGAAATATTCCGTTGCGCTGGGGGCTGCCAGCGCATTACCACTCTGGAGCCGCGCGGTTTTCGCCGCTGACAGGCCGGCCTTACCCATCCCTGATTTACTGACCGCTGACGCCCGCAGCCGTATCCAGCTTGTTGTTCAGTCCGGCAAAACGGCGTTTGGCGAGCACAACGCCACGACGTGGGGCTATAACGGTAATCTGCTCGGTCCGGCGCTTCAGTTACGTAAAGGGAAAGCGGTGACGGTGGATATTCACAACACGCTTGCTGAAGAGACGACGCTGCACTGGCACGGGCTGGAAGTGCCGGGCGAGGTGGACGGCGGGCCGCAGGGCGTCATCAAAGCGGGCGGCAAGCGCAGCGTCACCTTTACGCCCGAGCAGCGTGCAGCCACCTGTTGGTTTCATCCGCATCAGCATGGCAAAACCGGCCATCAGGTAGCGATGGGGCTGGCGGGGCTGGTGCTGATTGAAGACGACGAAAGCCGCCTGCTGCGCCTGCCTAAACAGTGGGGCATCGACGACGTGCCGGTGATTGTGCAGGACAAGAAATTCAACGCTGACGGGCAAATTGACTACCAGCTGGACGTCATGAGTGCGGCGGTCGGCTGGTTTGGCGACACGCTGCTGACCAACGGTGCTATTTATCCTCAACATGCCGCACCGAAAGGCTGGCTGCGTCTGCGCCTGCTCAACGGCTGTAACGCACGCTCCCTCAATTTCGCCGCCAGTGATAATCGTCCCCTGTACGTGGTTGCCAGCGACGGGGGGCTGCTGCCCGAGCCGGTGAAGGTAAACGAGCTACCGATGCTGATGGGGGAACGTTTTGAGGTGCTGGTGGATATCAGCGACGGCAAAGCGTTCGACCTGGTGACGCTGCCGGTCAGTCAGATGGGGATGGCGGTTGCGCCCTTTGATAAGGCGCATCCGGTGCTGCGCATTCAGCCGTTGCTGGTGACCGCTTCCGGCACGCTGCCGGATAGCTTAACCACCCTGCCGGCACTCCCCTCGCTTGACGGGCTTACGCAACGCAAGCTGCAGCTCTCCATGAACCCGATGCTCGACATGATGGGCATGCAGGCGCTGATGGCGAAATATGGCGATAAGGCGATGGCGGGGATGCACCACGGGCAGATGATGGGCCATATGAATATGGACCACGGCAAAATGGGCGGCATGGGGAACATGAGTCACGGCGAGCATGGCTTTGATTTCCACAACGCCAATACGATCAACGGCAAAGCGTTCGACATGAACACGCCGATGTTTGCTGCCGCGAAAGGTCAGTTTGAGCGCTGGGTGATTTCAGGCGAAGGGGACATGATGCTGCATCCGTTCCATATCCACGGTACCCAGTTCCGCATTCTCTCCGAGAACGGTAAGGCCCCTGATGTGCACCGTGCGGGCTGGAAGGATACGGTGAGGGTAGAAGGCGGTGTCAGCGAGGTGCTGGTGAAATTTGACCACGACGCGCCGAAGGAGTTTGCCTATATGGCGCACTGCCATCTGCTGGAGCATGAGGATACGGGGATGATGCTTGGTTTCACTGTTTAAAACAGTGCGGCCTGATGCCCTCACCCTGGCCCTCTCCCACGGGGAGAGGGATCAAATACAAAAACGGCAACCGAGGTTGCCGTTTTGCATCTTTCCGTAGGCCGGGTAAGGCGTAGCGGCCACCCGGCTTTTTCAGTTACTTGTTTTCGTCAGGCAGTGCATACGCGACGATATAGTCGCCCATCTTCGTACCAAACGAACCGTGACCGCCCGCAGAGATGACAACGTACTGCTTGCCATTCACTTCATAGGTCATCGGCGTAGCTTGTCCACCGGCTGGCAGACGGCCTTGCCACAGTTTTTCACCGTTGGTCATGTTGTACGCGCGCAGGTAGTTATCTGCGGTTGCCGCGATGAACAGCACGTTACCGGCGGTGGAAATCGGGCCACCCAGCATTGGCATACCCATATTGAACGGCACTGGAACCGGCATCGGGAACGGCATGCTGTCCTGCGGGGTACCAATACGTTTTTTCCAGACTACCTGGTTAGTTTTCAGATCCAGACCGGAGATATAACCCCAGGCAGGCTGTTTACACGGCAGACCAAACGGAGAGAGGAACGGGTTCAGCGTCACGCCAAACGGTACGCCGTACTGCGGCTGAATGCCGGCTTCGGTACCGCTGCCTTTCGCGTCTTTCGGCTGCTCCATTGGGTTACCTGGACCACGCGGGATCAGGCGGGATACGAACGGCAGGGCCATTGGGTTGGCAATCGCGACCTGACGGTTAGGGTCAACGGAAATGCCGCCCCATTCGAACATCCCCAGGTTACCCGGGAAGACCAGCGTGCCCTGTTCAGAAGGCGGTGTGAAGATGCCTTCATAGCGCAACTGGTGGAACATCACGCGGCACACCAGCTGGTCAAACATCGTGGCGCCCCACATGTCTGCACCGCTGAGATCTTTCTTCGGACGGAAGCTCAGATCGGAGAACGGCTGGGTTTTGCTGACGTAATCGCCTTTAGCAGCGCCCTGCGGAACCGGTTTTTCCGGTGCAGGTACGACCAGTTTACCGTTGCTGCGATCCAGGACGAAGATGTTACCCGTCTTCGCCGGCGCGTAAATCACCGGTACGGTTTTGCCGTTAACGGTAATGTCCGCCAGCGTCGGCTGGGACGGCATATCCATATCCCATAGATCGTGGTGAACGGTCTGGTAGCTCCATGCCAGCTTACCGGTGGTCGCATTCAGCGCCACGATAGCGCTCGCATAACGTTCCTGCTCCGGCGTGCGGTTACCGCCCCAGATATCTGGCGTGGTCACACCCATTGGCAGGTAGACCAGGTCCAGCTTCGCGTCATACGCCGCTGGCGCCCAGGAGTTTGGCGAGTTAAAGGTAAAGGTGTGTTCATCCGATGGGATCGCGTTTGGATCTTTCGCGCCCGGGTCGAAGGCCCACAGCAGTTTACCGGTGTTCACGTCGAAACCACGAATAACGCCGGAGGTTTCACGGGTGGAGAAGTTGTCCGTTACCGAACCGGCAATCACGATAGTTTTATCGGTGATGATCGGCGGAGAGGTTGGCTCATACAGACCCGGCGTGGTGTCCGGCATGTTGGTCTGCAGGTTCAGGATACCTTTGTTCGCGAAGGTTTCGCACAGCTTGCCCGTTTCGGCATTGATGGCGAACAGACGGCCATCGTTCACCGGCAGCATGATGCGGCGAGGACAGTCGGCCACTACCTCAGGGCTCGCATTATCGGCGCGCGCTTCGTGGTAGGAGACGCCACGGCAGGTGACATGCTGGAAGGACGGGTTGGAGTTCAGCTGCGGATCGAAGTGCCATTTCTCTTTACCTGTGGCCGCGTCGAGCGCGAACAGACGCTGGTGCGCCGTACACAGATAGAGCATGTTGCCGACTTTAATTGGCGTCACTTCGTTGGTCAGTTCACCCGGATCGTTCGGCATCTTCACATCGCCGGTACGGAATACCCAGGCTTCTTTCAGGTTTTTAACGTTGTCCGCGTTGATCTGCTTCAGCGGGGAGTAACGTTGGCCTTCCTGGTTACGGCCATAGGCCGGCCAGTCGCCGTCAGCAACCTGGGAGATGGCCGCCGCGGGCGTGGATTCCGCGTTCAGCGTACCGTTGATCTCCTGCGGGTCGTTAAAGCCAGCCCAGGTGAGAATACCGCCGCTGATGAGCAGGGCCACCACCAGCGCCGCAACGGCACCGCTGGACGGCACAATCAGGCGACGCCAGACGAACGGCAGGATCAGCCAGATACCGAAGAAGACCAGAATGTCGCTGCGTGGCGTCAGTGCCCAGAAGTCGAAACCGACTTCCCAGACGCCCCAGATCATGGTTGCGAGGAGTAATGCAGCATACAGCCACAGTGCGGATTGTTTTCTACGCCAGAGCAGGACGGTTACGCCAAGCATAACCAGGCCCGCAACGGGGTAGTACCAGGAGCCGCCAATTGCGACCAGCCAGACGCCACCGATTAACAGGTATAAGCCGCAGAAGGCGGCGAATAACGCTGTTAGTGTCACCAGTAGACGCGGCTGTTTAGAGTTTGTTTCAGCCATAGAAAGTGTACTCGTCAGTTTTTGTTAATAATTTGCTAGCAACTAATTATAGGTATTAACAACTGTGATCGGAATCACAAAATTTGCTTTTTATAACTCATGCGCCAGGCTTAGCCATTTGCTGATATAATGGCTGGCTTGCGTATCGATGCCGGAGATGAATTCACCAGCATTGAGAGATTTTCATTAAAATCATGTGGTTAGTAATATGAAACATACTGTTGAAGTGATGATCCCGGAAGCCGAGATCAAAGCGCGTATCGCCGAACTGGGTCGTCAAATCACCGAACATTACAAGGACAGCGGCAGCGAAATGGTGCTGGTCGGTCTGTTGCGTGGCTCTTTCATGTTCATGGCAGACCTGTGCCGTGAAGTGCATGTGCCACATGAGGTCGATTTTATGACCGCCTCCAGCTACGGCAGCGGCATGTCCACCACCCGTGATGTGAAAATCCTGAAAGATCTGGATGAAGATATTCGTGGCAAAGATGTGTTGATCGTTGAGGACATTATCGACTCCGGCAACACCCTTTCAAAAGTGCGCGAGATCCTGAGCCTGCGTGAGCCAAAATCTCTGGCTATCTGCACCCTGCTGGATAAACCTGACCGCCGTGAAGTGCAGGTGCCGGTCGAATTTGTAGGCTTCTCTATTCCGGACGAATTCGTCGTCGGTTACGGCATTGACTACGCGCAGCGTTATCGTCATCTGCCGTATGTTGGGAAGGTTGTGCTTCTGGACGAGTAGTGCGGCCTGGTGCCCTCACCCCAGCCCTCTCCCACAGGGAGAGGGAGAAAACCCCTGCTTTATTTATGGTTCACATGCTTAAGCTTGAGGTTGGCAATGCCCGAACGGTAACGCTGCTCCAGCGTTTCGCGGTTGGTGGCGGTCACTTCCAGATTGCGCAGCAGGCCGTCGTGAATGCCGTACGCCCAGCCGTGGATAGAGACCTTCTGTCCGCGCTTCCACGCCGACTGCATGATCGTTGAATGGCCCAGGTTATAGACCTGCTCCATCACGTTGAGTTCGCAAAGGGTATCCATGCGACGCTCCTGCGGCATTTCGCCCAACAGTGAGCTATGTTTGAACCAGATATCGCGGATGTGCAGCAGCCAGTTATCAATGAGCCCCAGCTCCGGGTTTTCAACCGCCGCCTGCACGCCGCCGCAGCCATAATGGCCGCAAATAATGATGTGCTCGACTTCCAGAACGTCAACGGCATACTGAACAACAGAAAGACAGTTAAGATCGGTGTGAATGACCAGGTTGGCGACATTACGGTGAACAAACAGTTCGCCGGGCTCGAGGCCGGTCAGACGCTCCGCCGGTACGCGGCTGTCGGAACATCCAATCCACAGAAAGCGTGGGTTCTGAGCCTGCGCGAGTTTTCCAAAAAATCCGGGGTCTTCCTCCACCAGCATTTTTGACCATAGTGCATTGTTGCTGATGAGTGTATCTATGTTGTTCATGGAGGTTAGCGACCTGTAACCGAGTAATTGCGTTGCGCTACTATAGGGTAACCCGACTTTTAATGAAACCACACAACGCGTGTAAGAACTGAAGGTAAGTTAATTTCATGGCAATTGCACTGGAGCTTGAGCAGCTTAAAAAAACCTATTCGGGTGGCGTTCAGGCGCTACGCGGAATAGATCTAAAAGTAGAGGCCGGCGATTTTTATGCGCTTCTGGGGCCGAACGGGGCGGGGAAATCGACCACCATTGGTATTATCAGCTCGCTGGTCAATAAAACGTCCGGCAGGGTAAGCGTCTTTGGTTACGACCTGCAAAAAGATGTGGTGAACGCCAAGCGCCAGCTGGGGCTGGTACCGCAGGAGTTCAACTTCAACCCGTTCGAGACGGTGCAGCAAATCGTCGTTAACCAGGCGGGCTATTACGGCGTTGAGCGTAAAGAGGCCCTGGAGCGTAGCGAAAAGTACCTCAAACAGCTCGATCTGTGGGAAAAACGCAACGAGCGTGCGCGCATGTTGTCCGGTGGGATGAAGCGCCGCCTGATGATTGCCCGTGCGCTGATGCACGAGCCAAAACTGCTGATCCTCGATGAACCGACGGCGGGTGTCGATATCGAACTGCGTCGTTCCATGTGGGGCTTCCTGAAGGACCTCAACGACAAAGGCACCACCATTATTCTGACCACCCACTATCTTGAAGAGGCTGAAATGCTGTGCCGCAATATCGGCATCATTCAGCACGGCGAGCTGGTGGAAAACACCTCAATGAAGAATCTGCTCTCCAAACTGAAATCAGAAACCTTCATTCTCGATCTGGCGGCAAAAAGCCCGCTACCGAAGCTCGAAGGGTATCAGTATCGTCTCGTTGATACCTCGACGCTGGAAGTGGAAGTGCTGCGCGAGCAGGGGATCAACAGCGTGTTCTCGCAGCTGAGCGCGCAGGGTATTCAGGTCTTAAGTATGCGTAACAAAGCGAACCGACTGGAAGAGCTGTTTGTCTCTCTGGTGCACGATAAACAAGGAGACAAGGCATGACGCATCTTTACTGGGTCGCGCTGAAAAGTATCTGGGCAAAAGAGATAAACCGTTTTATGCGTATCTGGGTGCAAACCCTGGTGCCGCCGGTTATCACAATGACGCTCTACTTCATCATCTTCGGTAACCTGATTGGTTCCCGGATTGGTGAAATGCACGGCTTTACCTATATGCAGTTTATCGTTCCGGGCCTGATCATGATGGCGGTGATCACCAACGCCTATGCCAACGTGGCGTCGTCATTCTTTAGCGCCAAGTTTCAGCGCAATATTGAAGAGCTGCTGGTCGCGCCTGTGCCGACGCACGTCATTATTGCCGGCTATGTCGGCGGTGGCGTGGCGCGCGGGCTGTGCGTGGGGATCCTGGTTACGGCGATTTCGCTGTTCTTTGTCCCGTTCCAGGTACACTCGTGGCTGTTTGTCGCGCTGACGCTGCTCCTGACGGCAATCCTGTTCTCGCTGGCCGGTCTGCTGAACGCCGTATTCGCCAAAACGTTTGACGATATTAGCCTCATCCCGACCTTCGTGCTGACGCCGCTGACCTATCTCGGCGGGGTGTTCTACTCCCTGACGCTGCTGCCGCCGTTCTGGCAGGCGCTGTCGCACCTGAACCCCATTGTCTACATGATCAGCGGTTTCCGCTTTGGCTTCCTCGGGATTACCGACGTGCCGCTGTTTACCACGGTGGCGGTGCTGGTGGTGTTTATCATCGCTTTCTACCTGCTGTGCTGGTATCTGATCCAGCGCGGACGTGGTCTGCGCAGCTAACCTTCTGCCCGGCGACATTCTGTTTGCCGGGCACTTTTCTTTGATAGTTATCACCGAAAGCCAATCTTCACTCCGCTAAACTACTTGCCTGCTAAGGAGAAAGTTATGCTGGGATGGGTTATCACCTGCCACGATGAACACGCGCAGGATATGCTGGACAAGCTTGAAGCCAGATTTGGCCCGCTGGTGCAATGCCGGGCGGTAAATTACTGGCGTGGGTTAAGCACCAACATGCTGAGCCGAATGATGTGCGATGCCCTGCATGAGACTGACACGGGTGATGGCGTGATTTTTCTTACCGATAAATCGGGCGCGGCACCTTACCGCTCAGCCGCGTTGCTGAGCCATAAGCATGCGTGCTGTGAAGTGATCTCGGGCATTAACTTCGCTCTGCTGGCGTTAATGTATCCACAGCGTGAATCATTAAGCAGCGCTGAGTTTCGCAATGCCATTGTGGCGCAGGGCGTTCCGGGCGTCAGCAGCTTGTGGCATCAGCAGCAAAAAAATCCTCCCTTTGTCCTGCTCCATGACTTGTATAAGAATTAAACATTGGTATTGATGTCTCATTTGTTACAATAGCGGCAGTTTCCCGCACCGATTAAGACACCATGTTACCGCGTATTCTTTTCTTGCTTTTGATGCTCACTTCCGGCGTCAGCTCAGCCAGTTTACTTAGTCAGCAAACGCTGCCCGCCCAGTATATGCAAACCACCGAAGATGCGGTCATCTGGGCGCAGGTGGGGAACAGTGTGATCAACGTTGGCAACGTGCGCGCCGGGCAGATCCTGGCCGTTGTGCCCGCGGCGGCGGACTACTACGAATTTCGCTTCGGTTTTGGTACGGGCTTTATCGACAAGGGGCACCTGGAGCCGGTTCAGGGGAAACAGCGCGTCGAGGACAGCCTTGGGGATCTCAATAAACCCCTGAGCAATCAGAACCTCATTACCTGGAAAGACACGCCGGTGTATAACGCGCCTTCCAGCGGAAGTGCACCGTTCGGCACGTTAAGCGCGAATCTTCGCTATCCGATCCTGAACAAACTTAAAGACCGTCTGAATCAGACCTGGTTCCAGATCCGCATCGGCAACCGCCTGGCGTGGGTGAGTAGCCTGGATGCCCAGGAAGATAACGGGATCCCGGTTCTGACCTACCATCATATTCTGCGCGATGAAGAGAACACCCGTTTTCGACATACCTCCACCACGACGAGCGTGCGCGCGTTCAACAACCAGATGGCCTGGCTGCGCGATCAGGGGTATACCACCCTGACGATGTATCAGTTGGAAGGATACGTGCGCAATAAACTGAATCTGCCTGCCAAATCGGTGGCGATCACCTTTGATGACGGGCTGAAATCGGTAAGCCGCTATGCGTATCCTATCCTGAAAGAGTACGGCTTTAACGCCACGGCGTTTATTATCTCGTCCCGTATTAAGCGGCATCCACAGAAGTGGGATCCTAAATCGCTGCAGTTTATGAGCGTTCAGGAGCTGAAGGGCATCCAGGACGTGTTTGATATTCAGTCCCACACGCATTTCCTGCACCGCGTCGATGGCAACAAACATCCGATTTTACTGAGCCGCAGCTACCACGTGATCCTCTTCGATTTTGAGCGTTCTCGCCGGGGGCTGGCGCAGTTTAATCCGCGCGTGCTGTATCTCTCTTATCCTTTTGGCGGCTACGACAGCAAAGCAATAAAAGCAGCGAACGATGCCGGTTTTCACCTGGCGGTGACAACGGTAAAAGGGAAGGTTAAGCCGGGTGATAATCCGTTCTTACTGAAACGTCTGTATATCCTAAGAACGGATTCGCTGGAAACGATGTCGCGGCTGATCAGCAACCAGCCGCAGGGATAAAGCTTAGGCAACCTGCACCGGAATCGCCTTCGCGGTACGTTTCATGTCGTTGTCACCTTCAAAGTAGGCGACTTTAGGCTGCCAGCGGCGCGCTTCTTCATCAGACATCATCACGAAGCTGGCGATAATCACGATGTCGCCCACGTCCGCGCAGTGCGCAGCTGCGCCGTTAACGGAGATGATTTTAGACCCGCGCTCGGCAGCAATGGCGTAGGTTGAGAAACGTTTGCCGTTGTTGACGTTCCAGATATCAATCGCTTCGTTTTCAAGGATGCCCGCAGCATCAAGGAAATCCTGATCGATGGCGCAGGAGCCTTCATAGTGCAGGTCGGCCTGAGTGACTTTCACACGGTGAAGCTTACCTTGCAGCATTTTGCGAATCATTACGTTTACCTTTAATTATCAGAGGCGAGAACTACGCCAGCTCAACCACTTTATTATCAATCAGACGAGCCTGGCCAAGCCATGCCGCTACCAGGATCACTGCGCGTTTGCTGGTTTCAGTCAATTCCAGCAGCGTATCAGCATCACGAATTTGTACGTCGTCAGCGCGAAGGCCTTTATCGTTCAGCGCCTGTTCGGCGAGGGCGACGATCTCTTCGGCGGTCAGCTCTTTGGCCAGAAGCTGCTCCGCCATCGTACTCATGACCTTGCTTAAGCCCGGGGCGATTTTACGCTGGTCAGCGGTCAGATAGCCATTACGGGAGCTGAGCGCCAGCCCGTCTTTGGCGCGTACAATCGGTACGCCGACGATCTCAATATCGTAACCCATATCCGCCACCATCTTGCGGATTAGCGCCAGCTGCTGGAAATCTTTCTCACCAAAGCACGCGACGTCCGGCTGTACCAGGTTGAACAGCTTGCTGACGATGGTGGATACGCCACGGAAGTGGCCCGGGCGGCTGGCACCTTCGAGCATGGTAGAAATGCCCGGTACGTCAACGTAGGTTGCCTCTTCCGTCCCCTGAGGATACACGTCCGCCGGTGCCGGAGAGAAGACGATGTCCGCATGGCGTTTTTTCAGCTTCTCGCAATCTTCCTGCAGGGTGCGCGGATAGCGCGCCAGGTCATCGGCGCGGTCAAACTGCATAGGGTTAACGAAGATACTGACCACCACGATATCCGCACGGGCTTTCGCTTCGTCGACCAGCTTCATATGGCCGTCGTGCAGGTTGCCCATGGTCGGGACGAGTGCAATACGTTTACCTTCCTGACGCGCGCGACGGATATGCTGGCGAAGCAGCGGCAGGGTTTCAATGATAAGCACAACGAGACTCCTTAATGGAAACTGTGTTCTTCACCCGGGTAAACACCGGATTCAACGTCGGCAATATACTGCCTGACCGCGGCGCGCATGTCGCCCGCTTCAGTGAGGAAATTTTTGGCAAACTTCGGGATATGCCCGCCGGTGATGCCAAAGGCGTCGTGCATCACCAGAATCTGGCCGTCGGTCACGTTGCCAGCACCAATGCCAATCACCGGAATCGACAGCGCGTCGGTGATGCGTTTCGCCAGTTCAACCGGAACGCACTCCAGCACCAGCAGCTGTGCGCCTGCGGCTTCCAGCGCCAGGGCATCATCAAACAGCGTCTGGGCTGCGTCACCGCGGCCCTGCACCTTATACCCGCCAAAGATGTTGACGGACTGCGGCGTCAGGCCCAAATGGCCGCACACCGGCACGGCGCGCTCGGTGAGCATTTTCACCGTCTCCACCAGCCAGGCTCCGCCTTCGATTTTGACCATATTGGCCCCGGCGCGCATGACGGCTGCCGCATTGTCGAAGGCCTGCTCTGGCGTGGCGTAGGCCATAAACGGCAGATCGGAAAGCAGCAGGCAGGCAGGCGCGCCGCGGCGCACGGCGCGGGTATGGTAAGCGATATCCTCAACCGTAACCGGGAGGGTGGAATCATGTCCTTGTACCGTCATCCCTAACGAATCACCGACCAGCATGACGTTGATACCCTCTTCGGCAAAGAGTTTGGCGAAGCTGTAGTCATACGCGGTGATGGTGGCGAAGCGTTTTTTTTCCTGTTTGCATTTCTGCAGTAAGGAGATGGTGGTTGGTTTCATACTGTTTCCTGATAGCCCAAAAGCGAATCTTTGCGCATTCTAACAGTAACATTCGAGGGAACAATGATTTTAGATAGTCTATTAGCCACAATTATTTCATGGCTAATGGGCAGAGGAACTGGCTTACCAGCGAGCGGGTTTTTCCGCGTGGAGTTTGTCCAGAATGTCCCTGAGCGGAATGCCGTCCGGGAAGGTGAGATCGGGGGCGACTTCAAACAGCGGCCAGAGCATAAAACCGCGATTTTTCATGTCGTAATGCGGAACGGTGAGCCGTTCAGTGGTAATGGTCTCGTGTCCGAACAGCATAATGTCGAGGTCCAGCGTGCGCGGTCCCCAGCGTTCGGCTTTGCGTACACGGCCCTGCTGCAGTTCGATGCGCTGGGTATTGTCCAGCAGCGTTTCGGCATCCAGAGCGGTTTCCAGCACTACGGCGGCATTGAGATAATCAGGCTGATCCTGCGGACCCAGCGGCGGCGTGCGGTAGAAAGAGGAGACCGCGACGACCCGGCTCTGGGGGATCTCACCCAGCGCCTGAACGGCAGCATTCACCTGCTCCAGCGGAGAGGCTAAATTGCTGCCGATGGCGATATACGCGAGGGTCATGCAGTACCTTCACGACGCGGCGCGCGTTTGCGCGGACGACGGTGGCGGCGACGCGGTTCAGGCTCTTCGTCCAGCCCGGTAAGCATATCTTTCTGCTCTGGCGGTGCGGAAACCTGGAATTCGGCCCACCACTGCGTCAGACGCTGCAGCTCCTGGTTCCTTTCGATTTCAGCACGCAGCGACAGCAGGTCGAACGCGGCGCGGAACTTCGGATGCTCCATCAGCTTCCAGGCGCGCTTGCCCTGGCGACGCGACATACGCAGCTGAAGCTGCCAGATGTCGCGCACCAGCGTGGTAATTCGTTTCGGGATCGCCAGCGTACGGCATCCTTCGTCCAGCACGTCGTTTGCGGCCAGCGCGAAGGCATCATAATAGGCGAGCCCGCTCTCCTGGGTAATTCGCTGGGCCGTTTCCAGCAGCGGATACCAGAACATTGCCGCAAACAGGAACGCCGGGTTCACGCGCATGTCGTTGCGAATGCGGGTATCGGTATTTTTCAGCACCTGCGCAATCATCCGCTCCATTGGGCTGTCACCGCTTTCGGTGAAGTAGCGGGTAATGGTCGGGAACAGCGGCTGGAACAGGTTGTATTCACGCAGCAGATTATAAGTTTCAAAGCCGTGGCCGGCCTGCAGCAGCTTCAGCGCCTCTTCAAACAGGCGGGCAGGCGGAACGTCGTTGATAAGCGTCGCCAGACGCGGAATAGGCTCTGCCGTTTCCGGGCTGATGCGCATATTCAGCTTGGCGGCGAAACGCACGGCGCGCAGCATACGCACGGGATCTTCACGGTAGCGCGTTTCCGGCGTGCCAATCAGGCGAATCAGACCCTCTTTCAGATCCTGCATGCCGCCGACGTAATCGCGCACGGTGAAATCCGCCACGCTGTAATAAAGGCTGTTGATGGTGAAGTCGCGACGCTGGGCGTCTTCTTCAATAGAGCCGAAGATATTATCGCGCAGCAGCATACCGTTCTGGCCGCGCTGTGACGTGGTGCGATCGGATGCGCCAGCTTCGTGGTGGCCGCGGAAGGTCGCCACTTCAATAATTTCCGGTCCAAACATCACGTGAGCCAGGCGGAAACGGCGACCAACAAGACGGCAGTTGCGGAATAATTTGCGCACCTGATCGGGCGTGGCGCTGGTCGTCACGTCGAAATCTTTCGGTTTTTTGCCCAGCAGTAAATCACGCACTCCACCGCCCACGAGATAGGCCTCGTAGCCCGCTTTATTCAGACGATAGAGCACCTTGAGGGCATTTTCACTGATATCTTTGCGGGAAATCGTGTGCTGCTCACGCGGAATAACCGACATGTGTGGCTGTGCAATAGCATCGTTCGCCATGCTCTCTTCGCGGCTTAGCACTTTACGGCAAAAATTAGCGACTCGGGTAAAAATGGTACACCTCGTAGTGTGTTTTGTTATGAAAAAAGCGGCTAATCATAGCTCAGCGCAACGCATTTGAGAATGCTGGATTTTTGGCACCGCTGTGAGCGTCCAGTGAGCCGTTGCCATTTTCAGCAGTTCGTCAATACGCAGATCCTGCCATTCGTTGGTTACATTCTGGTTGAGAAATCGCAGCGCGTCGATCAAAACAGGGCGCGGATCGCCCTCTGGCAGGGCAGGGGCGTGGTTCTGCTTCGACAGCTTACAGCCCTGCTCGTTGACCGCCAGCGGCAGATGAATGTAATCCGGTGCCGTCCAGCCAAACTGGTGATAAAGCGAGATTTGTCGCACGGTAGGCTCAACCAGGTCCGCGCCGCGCACGATTTCCGTCACGCCCTGAAAATGATCGTCCACCACCACGGCCAGGTTGTAGGCGAACAGGCCGTCACGGCGGTGAATAATAAAATCCTCGCGTGCAAGACGCTCATCGGCGAGGATTTCACCGGAGAGTAAATCGTTAAAGCGCGTCACCGGGGAGCGCTGCTTGATACGTACGGCGGCATTTTCCGGGGGAAGATTCAGCGTGCGGCAGTGACCGTCATAGACCCCTCCCACGCTCTGAATACGCGCGCGAGTGCAGGTGCAGTTATAGGAAAGCCCCTGAGCGCTAAGCCAGGCCAGGCGTTCCCGATAAGCGTCGTGACGTTTTGACTGCCAGAGAATCTCGTCATCCCAGTGAAGACCGTAATGTTCCAGCTGACGCAGAATGGATTCTGCTGCACCGGGAACTTCACGCGGAGGGTCAATATCTTCAATGCGAACGAGCCATTTGCCCTGGCTGGCGCGAGCCTGCAGGTAGCTGCCGAGCGCGGCAATTAATGAGCCGAAGTGTAATTCACCGGAAGGAGATGGCGCGAAGCGCCCAATATAGTGTGATTCAGACATATCAACAGTAACAAGGCGGGAGAGACTCCCGCCTTTGGAGTGTGTAAACAGCGCTGGTGTTAACCGGCCATCTGTTTTTCGCGGATTTCGGCCAGCGTTTTACAGTCGATGCACAGATCGGCGGTTGGACGCGCTTCCAGGCGACGAATACCAATTTCAACACCGCAGGATTCGCAGTAGCCAAAATCTTCGTCTTCGACTTTTTTCAGCGTTTTCTCGATTTTTTTGATCAGTTTGCGTTCGCGGTCACGGTTACGCAGTTCGAGGCTGAACTCTTCTTCCTGAGCGGCACGGTCTACCGGGTCCGGGAAGTTAGCAGCTTCATCCTGCATATGAGTAACGGTGCGATCGACTTCATCCCTGAGTTGATTACGCCATGCTTCAAGAATACGCCTGAAGTGCGACAGCTGGGCTTCGTTCATATACTCTTCGCCCGGCTTCTCTTGATACGGCTCCACCCCAGCGATGGCGAGAATACTCAGGGACGATGTTTTACGGTTTTGCCCTTCTTGCATGTTGCTTCTCCTTAACACGCACTATCGATCCCCGTGTTGGGGGAAAAATCAGGTCGCTATAAATAGCAGATGCTTTTCCGGATGGCAATTATCTAAACGTAACACTTGACAAGCCTGTGAGGAAAAGCGTATTTGCGCACGCGGCCAGAACACTTAATCATCAATCGTCTAATCCCTTATAAGACAATGGGAAGAGAGGATCTCAGAGTCATATTATCGGCAGAAAGTTCCGCTTTATAAGCTAAAACCTCTACCCCCTGCTTTTGTGCCTTATTCAACAATTGCGCGTATTTAGGATCAATATGGCGGGCAGGGGAGAAACGTTCAATGGCTGAATGCAATACCGCAAACAGCAATACGGCGCGTTTGCCCGCCGCCGCAACACTCATTAGCTCTCGCAGATGCTTCTGGCCACGTAGCGTTACCGCATCCGGGAAGTAGCCATTTTCCTGTTCCGCTAACGTCACTGATTTTACTTCAATATAGCACTCAGGCCTGTCTTCCGCCTGTAACATGAAGTCAATTCTGCTGCCTTCATCGCCATACTTCACTTCGCTTTTATGCGTGCCATAACCCACCAGTTCGGGAAGGGTACCAAATGTCAGGGCTTCCTTAACTAATTGATTCGCGCGCAGGGTGTTAACGCAAATAAATGCCCCGTTTTGCGTTTCTGTCATTTCCCAGGTATGCGCATATTTGCGTTTAGTATTTTCTGAAGTGGAATACCAGACTCTGTCGCCCGGCGTCGCACACCCCGTCATGGCACCCGTGTTGGGGCAGTGCAGGGTGAGCGGTACGCCTTCGGGCGTGATCACGTCGGCAAGGAAGCGTTTGTAGCGTTGGATCAGCGTGGCGTGCTGCAGGGGAGGATCAAACTTCATCAGAATTCCTTTCGGTGTTGCCCAGCGTCCAGCGCTGGAGCGGCGTATAGCGGGTGCGTCCCTGTGCAAAGACGGATTCGTAAAGCGCAAATTTATTGACCGGAAAAGCCCAGTGAAAACCCGGTGGCGGGATGGCAACGGCCTGACCGGCATCGCGCAGCAGCGTGATGTGCGGATGAAACGGCTGCGGGCTCTGATAGCAGCCGCTGCGTGCCGCCTGTGCGCGCAGCATATTTGCCAGCTGCAATAGTCCGCGCGGCGGCTGGCGGGTCCCAAGCCAGAGCACGCGCGAACGCAGCCACTGACCCGCGTCGTCGAGGTGCAGCGTAAATTCCGGCTGGGAAATTCGCCCGGCCATGGCGGCTAGTGCCCGCTGTTTTTCGGCGCTGACGTCGCCCAAAAAGGCCAGCGTCAGGTGCAGGTTAGCGGCCGCAACGGGGCGGCCTGCTTCCGGCGGGAAGTGTTCAGCACGCCAGCGAACAATTTGACGCTGTATTGTGGTGGGCAATTCAATGGCAAAAAACAGCCGTTTCGACTCAGGCATACGGGGGACTCGGTAATGATATGCGCCGATGCTACAATGTACGCCGACTAATGTTAACCCTCTGGAGCTGTTAGTGTCCTCATTGCCGGTCGCCGTTGTCCTTCCTGAGCTTCTTGCTGCCTTACGCCATGCCCCGCAGGTTTTGCTAAACGCCCCTACAGGTGCCGGTAAATCCACCTGGCTGCCGCTACAGATTCTGAAAGACGGGAATATCGGCGGAAAAATTATCCTGCTGGAGCCGCGCAGGCTTGCCGCGCGCAACGTGGCGCAGCGCCTGGCGGAACTGCTGGACGAAAAACCGGGAGAGACCGTGGGGTACCGCATGCGCTCGGAAACCTGCGTGGGGCCTTCCACGCGGCTTGAGGTCGTGACCGAGGGGATCCTCACCCGCATGCTGCAAAACGATCCGGAGCTGACCGGCGTCGGGCTGGTGATCCTGGATGAATTCCACGAGCGCAGCCTGCAGGCGGATCTGGCCCTGGCGCTCTTACTGGACGTGCAGCAGGGGCTGCGCGACGATCTTCGGCTGCTCATCATGTCCGCTACGCTGGACAACGAGCGGCTGCAGCAGGCGTTACCGCACGCACCGGTAATTAGCTCGGAGGGGCGTGCGTTCCCGGTCGAGCGGCGTTATCAGCCGCTGCCGGCTCATCAGCGTTTTGATGAGGCCGTGGCCATGGCAACCGCAGAGCTGCTGCGTCAGGAATCCGGTTCGCTGCTGCTGTTTTTACCCGGCGTGGGCGAGATCCAGCGCGTGCAGGAGCAGCTGGCCTCCCGCGTAGGCCGCGACGTGCTGCTTTGCCCGCTCTACGGTGCGCTGTCGCTGGCCGAGCAGCGTAAAGCGATCCTTCCCGCGCCTGCGGGTCAGCGCAAGGTGGTGCTGGCAACCAATATTGCTGAAACCAGTTTGACCATCGAAGGTATTCGCCTGGTGGTGGATAGCGCGCAGGAGAGGGTGGCAAGCTTTGACCCGCGTACCGGGCTGACGAAACTCCTGACGCAACGCATTAGCCAGGCGTCGATGGTGCAGCGCGCGGGCCGTGCGGGACGCCTTGAGCCGGGTATTTGCCTGCATTTGACCAGCGCGGAGCAGGCTGAACGCGCGGCGCAGCAAAGCACACCGGAAATTTTACAAAGCGATTTGTCCGGCCTGGTGATGGAACTGCTGCAGTGGGGCTGCCCGGACCCCGCTCAGCTGACCTGGCTTAATCCTCCTCCGGGCGTGAACCTTGCCGCGGCGCGCGCTTTACTGACCCAGCTCGGCGCGCTTGACGGCGAGCGGTTGTCATCCCGCGGGCAGAAAATGGCCGCGCTGGGGAACGAGCCTCGCCTGGCCGCCATGCTGGTGGCTGCGCAGGGAGACGATGAAATTTCTACGGCCGCGAAACTGGCAGCTATCCTTGAGGAGCCGCCGCGCGGAGGCAGTAGCGATCTGGCTCAGGCCTTTTCGCGCAGTCAGGGGAACTGGCAGCAGCGGGCGCAACAGCTGTGTAAGCGGCTTAACAGCCGCGGCGGCGTGCCAGACAGTGAGAGTATCCCCCGGCTGCTGGCGCAGGCGTTTCCGGACCGGATTGCGCGTCGGCGCGGGCTGGACGGACGCTATCAGCTGGCAAACGGCATGGGGGCGATGCTGGACAGCGATGACGCCCTGACGCGCCATGAGTGGCTGATTGCGCCGCTCTTGCTGCAGGGAAGTCACTCCCCGGATGCCCGTATTTTGCAGGCGATTGCCGTGGATATCGACGCCCTGACGCACGCGTGCCCGCAGTTGCTCCAGCAGTCCGATATCGTCGAGTGGGATGATGCCCAGGGTACGCTGAAGGCATTTCGTCGTCGCCAGATAGGTAAACTGACCCTCGGGACGAAGCCGCTGGCAAAACCGTCGGAAGAAGAGCTGCACCAGGCCATGCTGAACGGTATCCGGGAAAAAGGGCTCGGCGTGCTGAACTGGTCGCCAGAGGCGGAACAGTATCGTCTTCGCCTGCATTGCGCCGCGCGCTGGCTGCCAGAGTATGCCTGGCCCGCGGTGGATGATGAAACATTGCTGGGCTCTCTGGAGCGCTGGCTACTGCCGCAAATGCAGGGCGTTCATTCGCTTCGGGCGCTGAAAGCGCTTGATGTTAAGGGCGCGTTACAGAATTTACTCGACTGGTCATTACGTCAACGTCTGGATAGTGAACTGCCAGAGCATTACACTGTGCCGACCGGAAGCCGGATTGCCGTTCGTTATCACGAGGATAATCCGCCGGCGCTGGCGGTACGGATGCAGGAGATGTTTGGGGAGGCAACCACGCCGTCTATAGCCGAAGGGCGCGTTCCGATGGTGCTTGAGCTCCTGTCGCCTGCGCATCGCCCGCTGCAGATCACCCGCGATCTGGGAGCGTTCTGGGCGGGAAGCTACCGTGAGGTGCAAAAAGAGATGAAGGGGCGCTATCCCAAACACGTCTGGCCGGACGATCCGGCGAATACGGCGCCGACGCGGCGGACGAAGAAGTATTCGTAATGCGGGGAAGAGGGGAGTGCGGCCTGGACAGTGCGGCCTGATGCCCTCACCCCGGCCCTCTCCCACGGGGAAAGGGAGAAAACACTAAAGACTTTCCTGACAGGAAAGTCTTGCTGTTTATTTTGAGAGATTTCTTCTTTCACAGATCGGTGGAAGAAAAGAGAATCGGGCCTTTGCGCCTGAAAGTTGCGGAGAAAAAGCATGGCGGGGAATGACCGCGAGCCAATAGGACGTAAGGGAAAACCAACGCGTCCGGCGAAAGAAAAGGTAAGCCGTCGTCGCCTCAGAGATGAGGACTATGACGATGACTATGAAGACGATTATGAGGATGAAGAACCGATGCCGCGTAAAGGGAAAGGCAAAGGGCGCAAGCCTCGGGGCAAGCGCGGCTGGTTCTGGCTGCTGCTGAAGCTGTTTATTATTTTTGTTGTGCTGATGGCGATTTACGGCGTGTATCTGGATCAAAAGATCCGCAGCCGTATTGACGGTAAAGTCTGGCAGCTACCTGCGGCAGTGTATGGTCGTATGGTGAACCTTGAGCCAGATATGTCCATCAGTAAGAACGAGATGGTGAAGCTGCTGGAAGCCACCCAGTATCGTCAGGTGTCTAAAATGACGCGCCCTGGCGAATTTACCGTGCAGGCAAATAGCATTGAGATGATCCGCCGTCCGTTTGATTTCCCGGATAGCAAAGAGGGGCAGGTGCGCGCGCGTCTGACCTTTGACGGCGATCGTCTGGATACCATCGAGAACATGGACAACAACCGTCAGTTTGGTTTCTTCCGTCTCGATCCTCGCCTGATCACCATGCTCTCGTCTGCAAATGGCGAACAGCGCCTGTTTGTGGCGCGTAACGGTTTCCCGGATCTGCTGGTGGACACTCTGCTGGCAACCGAAGACCGTCACTTCTACGAGCACGATGGCATCAGCCTCTACTCGATTGGTCGTGCGGTACTGGCTAACCTCACTGCGGGCCGTACCGTGCAGGGGGCGAGTACCCTTACCCAGCAGCTGGTGAAGAACCTGTTCCTCTCCAGCGAACGCTCTTACTGGCGTAAAGCTAACGAAGCGTACATGGCCGTCCTGATGGATGCGCGTTACAGCAAGGATCGTATCCTTGAGCTGTATATGAACGAGGTGTACCTCGGTCAGAGCGGCGATAACGAAATCCGCGGCTTCCCGCTGGCGAGCCTGTACTACTTTGGCCGTCCGGTGGAAGAGCTGAGCCTCGACCAGCAGGCACTGCTGGTGGGTATGGTGAAAGGGGCGTCCATTTATAACCCGTGGCGTAACCCGAAACTGGCGCTCGAGCGTCGTAACCTGGTGCTGCGCCTGCTGCAACAACAGCAGGTGATTGACCAGGAGCTGTACGACATGCTGAGCGCGCGTCCACTCGGCGTTCAGCCGCGCGGTGGCGTGATTTCGCCTCAGCCGGCGTTTATGCAGCTGGTGCGTCAGGAGCTGCAAAGCAAGCTCGGTGATAAGGTCAAAGATCTCTCCGGCGTGAAGATCTTCACCACCTTTGATTCCGTCGCGCAGGATGCGGCAGAGAAAGCGGCTGTGGAAGGCATTCCGGCGCTGAAGAAACAGCGTAAGCTGAGCGATCTGGAAACCGCGATGGTAGTGGTTGACCGTAACTCCGGCGAAGTTCGTGCGATGGTGGGTGGTGCCGAGCCGCAGTTTGCAGGCTACAACCGCGCCATGCAGGCGCGTCGCTCGATCGGTTCTCTGGCAAAACCCGCGACCTATCTCACTGCCCTGAGCCAGCCAAATCAGTATCGCCTGAATACCTGGATTGCGGATGCGCCGATCTCCCTGCGTCAGCCTAACGGCCAGGTTTGGTCACCGCAGAACGATGATAAACAGTTCAGCGGCCAGGTCATGCTGGTGGATGCTTTAACGCGCTCCATGAACGTGCCAACGGTTAACCTGGGGATGTCGCTGGGCCTGCCGGCCATCGTCGATACCTGGCAGAAACTCGGCGTGTCGAAAGATCAGCTGCATCCGGTGCCCGCGATGATCCTCGGTGCGCTTAACCTGACGCCGATCGAAGTGGCGCAGGCGTTCCAGACCATTGCCAGCGGGGGTAACCGCGCGCCGCTGTCTGCCCTGCGTTCGGTGATTGCCGAAGATGGCTCCGTGCTGTATCAGAGCTTCCCGCAGGCAGAACGTGCCGTTCCTGCTCAGGCAGCCTATATGACGCTGTGGACGATGCAGCAGGTTGTGCAGCGCGGTACCGGCCGTCAGCTGGGGGCGAAGTATCCGGGTCTGCATCTGGCGGGTAAAACCGGGACCACCAACAACAACGTCGATACCTGGTTCGCCGGTATCGATGGCCGTGAAGTGGTGATCACCTGGGTAGGCCGCGACAACAACCAGCCGACCAAGCTGTACGGTGCGAGCGGGGCGATGTCGATTTACCAGCGCTATCTGGCGAATCAGTCCCCTGTGCCGCTGAATCTGGTTGCGCCGGAAGACATCGTCGATATGGGTGTGGACAGTTCAGGTAACTTCGTCTGCGGCGGCGGGATGCGTACCCTGCCTGTCTGGACCGCAAATCCGGACTCGCTGTGCCAGCAAAGCCAGCCAGAACAGCCAACGGGTAACCCGTTCGACCAGTCTTCTCAGCCACAGCAGCCGCAGCAGCAACAGCCGCAGCAGCAGAATGAGAAGAAAGACAGCGACGGTGTCGCGGGCTGGATTAAAGACATGTTCGGCGGTAACTAACTTTTTAAAGCCCTCTTCCCAGGAAGGGGGCTTTTTTTACCCGTAAAACCCATTTTGTTAACCCTCGCTTTAACTCTGATTAACCCTTCGTTTTCTCTTGTCTATTTCTTAAACCCTTAATTCTCGTAGGGCCGCATACTGCTTGCTATGCAACCAGCGTTTCGCATATTATTCTGGCGCTCATAATAATAATTCTCGTTTACGTTATCATTCACTTTCACATCAGAGATTCAACATGGCGCTTTCCAATACTGCTCAGCCAATTAACACGTCGCTGCGTAAAATCGCAGTCGTCGTAGCCACAGCGGTTGCCGGCATGTCGACTTATGCACATGCTGCCGAAACCCCGAACAAAGAAGAAACCATTACCGTTACTGCCGCGCCTGCTGCGCAGGAAAGTGCGTGGGGGCCGGCACCAACGATTGCGGCCAAGCGCACCGCCACGGCGACCAAAACCGATACCCCGATTGAGAAAACCCCGCAGTCTATTTCCGTCGTCACACGTGAAGAGATGGACATGAAGCAGCCGGGGACGGTGAAGCAAGCGCTGGCCTATACGCCGAGCGTTTTTGCGACTCGCGGTGCTTCAACAACGTATGATGTTGTTTCTATCCGTGGTTTCACCACCTCCAGTACCGTGAATACTAACCAGTACCTGGACGGGATGAAGCTGCAAGGTGATAACTATTCTGAAGCGTCCATGGATCCGTATTTCCTTGAGCGCGTTGAACTGCTGCGCGGCCCAACGTCCGTTCTGTACGGTAAAAGTCACCCGGGCGGCGTAGTCAGTATGGTCAGCAAGCGTCCAACCACCGAGCCACTGAAAGAAATCCAGTTCAAAATGGGTACCGATAACCTGTGGCAGACCGGGTTTGATTTCAGCGATGCGATTGATGATGACGGCGTGTGGTCATACCGCCTGACCGGTCTGGGGCGCAGTGAAAATGCGCAGCAGGAAATGGTTAAGTCCACCCGTTACGCCATTGCGCCTGCTTTCAGCTGGCGACCTGACGATAAAACCGATTTTACGTTCCTGAGCAACTTCCAGAGCGATCCGGATGCAGGCTATTACGGTTGGCTGCCGCGGGAAGGTACCGTTGTGCCTTACTATGACGCCAACGGCAACGCCCACAAGCTGCCGACCGATTTCAACGAAGGTGAAGAAGACAACAAGATCTCTCGTCGTCAGAAAATGGTAGGCTACAGCTTCTCGCATCAGTTTGACGACACCTTTACCGTGCGTCAAAACCTGCGCTACACCAAAATCAACACGCTTTACCGTTCCGTCTACGGTAACGGCTATATTGCACCGGCTCAGATCAGCCGGGCGTACGTGCGCTCTGATGAGGACCTGAACTCGTTCACGGTCGATACTCAGCTACAGTCTAAATTTGCGACCGGTGCAGTGGATCATACCCTGTTAACGGGCGTCGATTACCTGCGCATGCGTAACGATATTGATGCTGATTACGGCAGCGCTGACCCTATCAGCATGACCAATCCGCAGCACAACAATGCCAATATCAACGTGAACTTCCCGTATGCCGTGCTCAATCGTCAGGAGCAAACGGGCCTGTATGCGCAGGATCAGGCTGAGTGGGATAAGTGGGTCCTGACCCTTGGCGGACGCTACGATTTCGCTAAAACGTCCACGCTGACCCGCTCCTCTGACACGACGGCTGAAATCAACGACCGGGCGTTCACCTGGCGCGGCGGGATCAACTACCTGTTTGATAACGGTATTACGCCGTACTTCAGCTACAGCGAATCCTTCGAGCCTATTTCCGGCGCAACACAGGGCGGCAAACCGTTCGATCCGGCTCGCGGCAAGCAGTATGAAGCGGGCGTGAAATACGTACCGAAAGATCTGCCTGTGGTTGTGACTGCAGCGGTATACCAGCTGACCAAAAACAACAACCTGACGGCCGATCCGGCGAACCCGACCAGCGGCTTTAGCGTGCAGGGCGGCGAAATTCGTTCCCGCGGGTTCGAACTGGAAGCAAAAGCCGCAGTCTCTGCCAACGTGAACGTGACGGCTTCCTATAGCTTTACTGATGCGGAATACACGCACGATACCTGGTATGAAGGCCGTCGTCCGGCGGAAGTGCCGCGTAACATGGCGTCTCTGTGGGCCGATTACACCTTCCACGAGACGGCGCTGAGCGGTCTGACGGTAGGGGCGGGAACCCGTTACATCGGTAACACCGTTTCATACTACTCTGCCTCGTCGCCAAAAGCCTACCAGTCATTTAACGTTGCGGGCTATGCCCTGGCGGATGCCACCGTGAAATACGACCTGGCTCGCTTTGGACTGCCGGGCTCTTCTGTCGGCGTCAACGTAAACAACATCTTCGACCGTGAATACGTCTCCAGCTGCTATAGCGAATATGCATGCTACTGGGGAGCAGGACGTCAGGTTGTTGCCACCGCGACCTTCCGCTTCTAACCGCTCTTTGGGCACGGTTCGCCGTGCCCTTTTTATTTAAGTTGGCTGATATGCAGGATAATCAAACGCAACCCGACACCACCTTTACGCTCAACCATCTCTCCTTTCGCGTACCCGGGCGCACGCTGCTGCATCCGCTCTCTCTGACGTTCCCGGCAGGTAAAGTGACGGGGCTGATTGGCCACAACGGCTCCGGTAAATCCACGCTGCTCAAAATGCTGGGACGCCACCAGCCGCCTTCAGAAGGCGATATTCTGCTGGATGACCAACCTCTGGAGAGCTGGAGCAGTAAAGCCTTTGCCCGCAAAGTCGCCTATCTGCCGCAGCAGCTGCCGCAGGCGGAGGGGATGACGGTACGCGAGCTGGTGGCGATTGGGCGTTATCCGTGGCACGGGGCGCTGGGTCGCTTCGGCGTCGCCGACAGAGAGAAGGTGGAAGAGGCGATTGCGCTGGTGGGGCTAAAACCGCTGGCGCACCGGCTGGTGGATAGCCTGTCCGGCGGTGAACGCCAGCGCGCGTGGATTGCGATGCTGGTGGCACAGGACAGCCGCTGCCTGCTGCTCGACGAACCGACCTCTGCGCTGGATATTGCCCACCAGGTCGACGTGTTGGCGCTGGTGCATCGCTTAAGCCAGCAGCGGGGGCTGACGGTGATTGCGGTCCTGCATGATATCAACATGGCGGCGCGCTACTGTGACTACCTCGTCGCGCTGCGCGGGGGCGAGATGATTGCCCAGGGCACGCCGTCTGAGCTGATGCGCAGTGAAACGCTGGAACACATTTACGGTATTCCGATGGGTATTCTGCCTCACCCTGCCGGGGCTGCGCCGGTGAGCTTCGTATACTGATGCTGGACAATATGCTTATCAGCCGCCGTCGCCTGCTGACGGCCATGGCGCTCTCACCGCTGCTGTTGAAAATGAATACGGCGCGGGCCGCCGCCGTGGATCCGCACCGTATTGTGGCCCTTGAGTGGCTGCCGGTTGAACTGATGATGGCGCTCGGCGTTACGCCCTATGGCGTGGCGGACATTCCTAACTATAACCTCTGGGTGAACGAGCCGAAGCTGCCGGACTCGGTGATCGACGTCGGTCTGCGTACGGAGCCAAACCTCGAACTGCTCACCCAGATGAAGCCGTCGTTCCTGTTCTGGTCCGCGGGCTACGGCCCGTCAGAAGAGGTGATGGCGCGGATTGCGCCAGGACGCGGATTCTCGTTCAGCGACGGTAAAAAACCGCTGACCGTGGCGAAAAACTCGATTAACGAGATGGCGCATTTCCTCAACCGCGAGGCGGAGGCCAAACGGCATCTCGATGAATTTGATGCCCTGATTGACGCGCTAAAGCCGCGTTTTGCTCACCGGGGCGATCGCCCGCTGCTGATGGTGACGCTGCTGGATGCCCGCCATATGCTGGTCTTTGGTAAAAACTGCCTGTTCCAGGAAGTGCTCGACAGTTTTGGCATTCGTAATGCCTGGGAAGGGGAGATGACGTTCTGGGGCAGTACCGCCGTGGGTATCGATCGTCTGGCGGCGTTTCGCGATGCAGATGTGATCTGTTTCGACCACGGAAACGAGCGTGACATGCAGGCGCTGATGGCGACGCCGCTCTGGCAGGCGATGCCGTTTGTGCGCGAGCAGCGCTTCCAGCGCGCCCCGGCGGTCTGGTTCTACGGCGCGACGCTGTCGGCCATGCATTTTGCTCGCCTGCTGGATAGCGCGCTGGGAGGAAAAGCATGAGCATGCGTATCGCCCGCTTCCCGGCGCTGCTTTTGTCCTTACTGTTCCTGGCCGCGCTGGTATTAACCTGGTTCAACCTCTCGACGGCGCTACCGCGTGGACAGTGGGGCGCTGCCCTGGCCGCGCCGGATATCGATAATATTCAGCAGATGCTGTTTCACTACAGCCTGCTGCCGCGCCTGGCGATCTCCCTCTTAGTCGGTGCCGGTTTAGGGCTGGTGGGCGTGCTGTTCCAGCAGGTTTTACGCAATCCGCTGGCGGAACCGACCACGCTCGGCGTCGCGACCGGCGCGCAGCTTGGGATCACGGTCATCACGCTGTGGTCGCTGCCGGGGGCGTTGACCTCGCAGTTTGCCGCTCTCGCGGGGGCGTGCGTGGTGGGGGCGCTGGTCTTTGGCGTGGCCTGGGGCAAACGTCTTTCCCCGGTGACGCTTATTCTGGCCGGGCTGGTGGTGAGCCTGTACTGCGGGGCGATTAACCAACTGTTGGTGCTGTTCCACCACGATCGGCTGCAAAGCATGTTCCTGTGGAGTACCGGCACGCTCACCCAGACCGACTGGAGCGTGGTGGCGCATCTGTGGCCACAGCTGGCCGGCGGCGTCGTGCTGACGCTGCTGCTCCTGCGTCCCCTGACGCTCATGGGGCTGGATGACGGCGTGGCGCGAAACCTGGGGCTGGCGCTGTCGCTGGCTCGCCTGGCGGCGCTGACGCTGGCGATTGTACTGAGCGCTCTGCTGGTGAATGCGGTCGGTATAATCGGGTTTATCGGGCTGTTCGCGCCGCTGCTGGCGAAAATGCTCGGGGCGCGTCGTTTGCTGGCGCGTCTGCTGCTGGCCTCGCTGATTGGGGCGCTGATCCTCTGGCTTTCCGATCAGCTCATTCTGTGGCTGGCGCGGGTCTGGAGGGAGGTGTCCACCGGGTCGGTCACGGCGCTTATCGGTGCGCCGTTGCTGCTGTGGCTGCTGCCGCGCCTGCGCAGCATGAGCGCGCCGGCGATGGATGCAGGCGATAAAGTCTATGCGGAACGCCAGTCGGTGCTGTGGTTTAGCCTTGCTGGCCTGGCGGTGCTGGTTATCGCCTCGTTTACCGCGCTCGCGTTTGGGCGCGATGCGGCGGGCTGGCACTGGGCAACGGGCGATTTACTCAACGAACTGCTGCAGTGGCGCTGGCCGCGTATCTTCGCCGCGCTGATCGCCGGCGTGATGCTGGCGGTGGCGGGGTGCATTATTCAGCGTCTGACCGGCAACCCGATGGCAAGCCCGGAAGTGCTCGGAATCAGCTCCGGCGCCGCCTTTGGCGTAGTGCTGATGCTGTTCTTCGTGCCGGGCAATGCGTTTGGCTGGCTGATGCCTGCCGGGAGTATCGGTGCGGCGGCGACGCTGATGATTATCCTGATGGCTGCCGGTCGCGGCGGATTTTCCCCGCACCGGATGCTGCTGGCCGGGATGGCGCTCAGCACCGCATTTACGATGCTCCTGATGATGCTGCAGGCGAGCGGCGATCCGCGCATGGCGAAGATCCTGACCTGGATTTCCGGCTCAACGTACGGTGCCACCGGCAGTCAGGTTGTCTGGTCCGGGATCGTAATGGTCGTGCTGCTGGCGATTGTGCCGCTGTGCCGTCGCTGGCTGACCATCCTGCCGCTCGGCTGTGAAACGGCGCGGGCGGTGGGTATGGCGCTGACGCCAGCGCGCGTGGCCCTGCTGCTGCTGGCGGCGTGCCTGACGGCTGTGGCAACCATGACTATCGGACCGCTGAGCTTTGTCGGGTTGATGGCGCCGCACATAGCCCGAATGATGGGGTTCCGCCGGACGATGCCGCATATTGTGATGTCTGCCCTCACGGGCGGGGTCATGCTGGTGTTTGCAGACTGGTGCGGAAGAATGGTGCTGTTCCCGTATCAGATCCCGGCGGGTCTGCTGTCGACCTTTATCGGTGCGCCGTACTTTATTTATCTGTTGAGAAAGCAGAGTCGGTAGTCAGGTGCGGCCTGATGCCCTCTCCCACGGGGAGAGGGAGAACATCGTAGGCCGGGTAAGCGTTAGCGCCACCCGGCAATGCCCTTAAAGCTTCGCAAACACCTTACGCGCCGCGTCGATGGTGTTATTGATATCTGCTTCGCTGTGCGCCACGGACATGAAGCCCGCTTCGAACGCCGACGGTGCCAGATACACGCCTTCTTCCAGCATCAGGTGGAAGAAGCGCTTGAAGCGTTCAACGTCGCACTTCACCACGTCCTGATAGCAGGTCACGGTTTTCGCATCGGTGAAGAAAATCCCGAACATTCCGCCCACGTGGTTAACGACCAGCGGAATACCGGCTTCCTCTGCCGCTTCAAGCAGTCCGTTTGCCAGCTGTGTCGTCAGGTCGGTCAGGGTTTCATGAATGCCCGGCTGAGCCACTTCGTTCAGGCAGGCGAAACCGGCAGCCATTGCGATTGGGTTACCGGAGAGCGTGCCCGCCTGGTAAACCGGGCCGGTTGGCGCCAGGGCTTCCATAACGTCCTTACGACCACCGAATGCACCGACCGGCATGCCGCCGCCGATGATTTTGCCAAGGCAGGTCAGGTCCGGCTCAACGCCGTAGTAAGACTGAGCACCCGCCAGCGCCACGCGGAAGCCGGTCATCACTTCATCGATGATCAGCAGCGCGCCGAACTCGTCGCACAGGGCGCGCAGGCCCGGCAGGAAGTCAGGCTGCGGTGGGATGCAGTTCATGTTGCCCGCAACCGGCTCAACGATGATGCAGGCGATCTCCTGCGGATACTGCTCGAACGCCGCGCGAACGGTGTTCAGATCGTTGTAGGTACAGGTCAGGGTATGCTTCGCGAAATCTGCCGGTACGCCCGGCGAGTTTGGCTGGCCGAGCGTCAGCGCGCCGGAGCCCGCTTTCACCAGCAGGCAGTCCGCGTGACCGTGGTAACAGCCTTCAAACTTGACGATCTTGTCGCGGCCGGTAAAGCCACGCGCCAGGCGGATAGCGCTCATGGTGGCTTCGGTACCGGAGTTCACCATACGCACCATGTCCATGGTAGGCACCAGTTCAGTGACCAGCTCCGCCATTTTCACTTCCATTTCCGTCGGCGCGCCGAAGCTCAGGCCGCGCTGGGCGGCTTCAATTACCGCATTACGGATAGCCGGATGGTTGTGGCCCAGCACCATCGGGCCCCAGGAGCCGACATAATCGATATAGGCTTTGCCATCGACATCATACAGATACGCGCCGTCAGCACGTTCGATAAACAGCGGCGTGCCGCCCACGCCGGTAAAGGCGCGCACAGGTGAGTTCACGCCACCCGGAATAAGCTCGCGGGCTGCACTGTAGAGGTTTTCAGACTTGCTCATGGCGTCGTTCCTGGTTCGTATAAAATGATTAAGCACACTATTCTAAGTGATTCGCGGAAGGTTATGAAATTTTTGCCCCATTAATGCATAAACAATTGTTAAGGATTTTTCACGGGACGGCGCGACTGTCTCTGGTAAAATCCTCACGGCTTTTTGTGTGATGAATAAGAGCAGGACATGAAATCAGATTCTCCGTCTTTTGAAGAACAACAGTTTTCGCGCGCCCAACATCGAATCAGTATTCGGCGGCTGCTCAATCGCGATAAAACGCCGCTGGCGATCCTGCTGGCCGCTGCCGTGGTGGGTACCCTTGCGGGTCTGGCTGGCGTGGCGTTTGAAAAAGCGGTTAATGCCGTACTCAACTGGCGAGTGGGGACCGTAGCCGGTTTCGCCGACAGCAGATGGCTGGTCTGGACAGCGGCATTTGGGCTGTCTGCGCTGCTTGCTATGGTGGGTTATTTTCTGGTCCGTAAATTTGCGCCGGAGGCGGGCGGCTCTGGTATCCCGGAAATTGAGGGCGCGCTGGAGGAGCTGCGTCCGGTGCGCTGGTGGCGAGTGATCCCGGTGAAATTTATCGGCGGCATGGGAACCCTCGGTGCGGGAATGGTACTGGGGCGAGAGGGGCCAACCGTGCAGCTGGGCGGGAACGTCGGGCGCATGGTGGGCGATCTGTTTCGGATGCGCAGCGCCGAAGCGCGCCATACGCTGCTGGCCACCGGCGCGGCGGCGGGGCTGTCGGCGGCGTTTAACGCGCCGCTGGCCGGGATTTTGTTCATCATCGAAGAGATGCGCGCCCAGTTTCGCTACAACCTGATCTCCATAAAAGCGGTGTTTACCGGCGTCATTATGTCGAGCATCGTCTTTCGCATCTTTAATGGCGAAGGGGCGGTCATTGAGGTGGGAAAACTCACCAACGCGCCGGTCAATACCCTGTGGCTTTATCTGATCCTCGGTATGATTTTTGGCGTGGTAGGCCCGCTCTTTAACACCTTCATTCTGCGCGCTCAGGATATGTTCCAGCGTCTTCACGGCGGGAATACAACCAAATGGGTGCTGATGGGTGGCCTGCTGGGCGGGATGTGCGGCGTACTCGGCTTTATTGAACCGAATGCCGCAGGCGGCGGGTTCGGCCTGATTCCCATTGCGGCGGCGGGGAATTTCAGCGTGGGACTGCTGCTGTTTATGTTTATTTCACGCGTCATCACGACGGTGCTGTGCTTCTCCTCCGGCGCGCCGGGCGGAATATTCGCACCCATGCTGGCGCTGGGAACGCTGCTGGGCACCGCGTTTGGTATGGCGGCGCAGGCGGGCTTGCCCGCTTATCACCTTGATGCCGGGACCTTTGCGGTGGCCGGAATGGGGGCGCTGCTGGCCGCGTCCCTGCGCGCGCCGTTGACGGGTATCGTGCTGGTGCTGGAGATGACGGATAATTACCAGCTCATTTTGCCAATGATCATTACCTGTCTCGGCGCGACACTATTAGCCCAATTCCTGGGTGGAAAGCCGCTATACTCCACCATCCTTGCGCGTACTCTGGCAAAACAAGAGGCTGAACGGGCCGCAGCGCAGAATACTTGAATGAATTACCAGGGTATTAGATAATGACACAAAGAATTGGGTGAATTTTACCCAATCGCAGTAGCAGTATTCATGGGAGCATATGATGAGTGATGATGTAGCGTTGCCGCTGGAATTTACCGAAGCAGCAGCCAACAAAGTGAAAACCCTGATTGCAGACGAAGACAATCCGGATCTGAAACTGCGCGTCTATATTACCGGCGGCGGCTGCAGCGGCTTCCAGTATGGTTTTACCTTTGACGACCAGGTTAACGATGGTGATATGACTATCGAGAAACAAGGCGTCGCCCTGGTGGTTGACCCGATGAGCCTGCAATATCTGGTGGGCGGCTCGGTGGATTACACCGAAGGTCTGGAAGGATCGCGCTTTGTGGTGACCAACCCGAACGCAACAAGCACCTGCGGGTGTGGTTCTTCGTTCAGCATCTAAGAGGTTCGGGCTGATGCCCTCGCCCCGGCCCTCTCCCACAGGGGGAGGGAGAAAAGACTAAAAACGGTAACCTGGCGGTTACCGTTTTGCGTTTACCTTCCGTTATCGTCCAGCGCAAACGTCGGCAGCTTCAGGTGCCAGCGTATCGCCGCTAAACGAATCACCAGCGTCACGAGCATCCCCAGCATCGCTGCATTTTCCAGCGGGAGCGCGAAGGTGTAGTACGCGGTCGCGTGAACAATCCCGCCAACAATACAGGCCGTTGCGTAAATTTCAGTGCGCAGGATCATCGGCACTTCACGCGCCAGAATGTCGCGTATTATCCCACCGCCCACGCCGGTTAATACGCCCATACAGATCGCCACCATCGGACCGGTACCCGCATTAAACGCCTTGTTTACGCCAATACCGACGAACACGGCCAGACCCACGGCGTCCAGCACCGGCAATATCCATTTGGGTAATCTGCGCGGCTGACGAACCAGCACAATGGTTAACAGGCAGGTGACCATCGCGACCACCAGATCGGTCGGGTCTTTCACCCAAAACACCGGGCCATTGGCCAGCGCCATATCGCGGATAGTCCCGCCACCCACGGCGGTCACCACGCCAAGCACCAGCACGCCAAACGGATCCATGCGTAGTTTTCCGGCGAGCAGGACGCCGGAGATAGCAAAAACGGCTGTGCCAAGAATATCCAGCCAATAAACGAGCATCGTTAAATCCTCGAAAAGGGTCTTATGTTAGTGGCTCTCTGCCAGGGCGGCACAGAGCTGTTTTGCGGCGAGGATAATACGCGGGCTGGCGCGTTCAAACCAGTCACCGTTGAGCGGGATCACCGGAATTTTTAGCTGCCTTTGCCAGAATTGTTCAATTTTAGGAATCTCGCTCGCATTTCCGACCACGACGATAGCCTGTGGCTGGCGCGCCAGGACCTGTTCACGGCTAACCTGAGGCCACGGCACCCGGCTGGCAGCAAAGATATTTTCACCGCCGCAGACTTCCAGCACCTGGTTCTGAATGGATCCTTTTCCGGTGGTGAACAGCGGCTGGCTGCCAAACTGCAGGAAGATGCGCTTTTTAACCGGCGTATCATAGCGGGATTTCAGCGCGGCATAGTCGCTGAGCATCTGTTTCGCTGCGGCCTCGGCTTTTTTAGGGGAAGGGCTATAGGGTGCCAGGGCCCGTAGCGCCTGAGCGACTTGTTCAATGCTCACGGCATCAACCCACATGACTTTGATGCCAAGCGTGGCGAGCTGGTTAACCTGCCGCTCGGCGTTGCCGCCGCGCCAGGCCAGCACGAGATCCGGTTTAAGCGCCACGATGCGCTCAAGGTTCATCCCTTGCCAGGTTGCTACCTGTTTAATGCCCGCGGCCTGCGGCGGGTAATCGGAAAAGCTGCTCACGCCAACGGGCGTGATCCCTGCGGCAAAGGCCAGTTCCGTGTTAGCGGGGGAGAGCGTAATGACACGCGGGGCAGCATAGAGCCACAGCGGTGCGAAAAGAAGCAGGGCGGCCAGCGCCCTGACGCTATGTTTAGCCACGTGCCAGATTCTGCACCAGGCGTTCCACCATTACGGTGGACTGTTTTGCCGCAACGGTCAGGAACTCGTCGAAGCTGATGTGGGACTGCTGGTCTGCCACGTCAGAGATGGCGCGAACCACCACGAACGGTACGTTGAAGTTATGGCAAACGTGAGCGATCGCGGTCGCTTCCATCTCAACGGCCACTGCCTGAGGGAAGTTATGGCGGATTTTCGCCAGCCCTACGGAGCCATTGATGAAGGCATCACCGCTGACAATCAGGCCGCGCACCGCGTTGAGATTGAGTTCAGCAATGCAGGTTTCTGCCGCCGCAATCAGTTTGTCGTCAGCCTTAAACCCTGCCGGACAGCCCGGGAGCTGACCGTACTCGTAACCGAACGCGGTCACGTCAGCATCGTGGTAACGCGCTTCGTCGGAGACAACGATATCACCCACTTTCAGCGTCGGCGCCAGGCCGCCCGCAGAGCCGGTATTCACGATCACATCCGGCTTGCAGCGCTCGAGCAGCAGGGTTGCACCCAGCGCAGCAGCCACTTTACCGATGCCTGATTTCAGCAGAGCCACGTCAACACCGTTCAGCTGGCCGGTGTAGATCTCACAGCCTCCGAGAGAGAGGGTCTGACGGTTCTCAATTTTGTCACGCAGCAGCGTAACTTCTTCTTCCATTGCACCAATAATGCCGATTTTCATAGATTTACTCGCGATGTGCCTTGTTAAGATGCATAGTCTATCATGCGGTTAAGGGGAAACGCATTCTCAGGCGGGGGAGCACATGTCACCAATCGATTTTCGCACCAAAATTAACTGGCACCGGCGTTTCCGTTCGCCGCAGGGCGACAAGAGCGAACATGAGATCCTGCGTATCTTCGAAAGCGATCGCGGGCGGATTATTAACTCGCCGGCCATCCGTCGTTTGCAGCAAAAGACGCAGGTGTTTCCACTCGAGCGTAACGCCGCGGTGCGCACGCGCCTAACCCACTCCATGGAAGTGCAGCAGGTCGGGCGCTATATTGCCAAAGAGATTTTGAGCCGTCTCAAAGAACAGCGCTTACTGGAAACTTATGGCCTGGACGAACTGACGGGGCCCTTCGAGAGCATCGTTGAGATGGCCTGCCTGATGCATGACATCGGCAACCCGCCTTTTGGCCACTTTGGTGAGGCGGCAATCAATGACTGGTTTAAACAGCGGCTTCATCCTTCGGATGCGGCCAGCCAGCCCCTCAGCGATGACCGCTGTACCGTACGCGACTTACGCCTGCGTGAAGGGGAAGAGGGGCTGAACGATCTGCGTCGTAAAGTGCGCCAGGATCTGTGTCACTTCGAGGGGAACGCGCAGGGGATCCGGCTGGTCCATTCTCTGATGCGTATGAACCTGACCTGGGCACAGGTCGGCTGTATCCTGAAATATACCCGCCCCGCGTGGTGGATGGGGGATACGCCCGAATCACACAGTTATCTCATGAAAAAGCCGGGCTATTACCTTTCTGAAGAAGCCTATATTGAACGGCTGCGTAAAGAACTTTCTTTGACGCCAAACGGCCGCTTTCCCTTAACCTGGATTATGGAAGCCGCCGACGATATTTCCTATTGTGTGGCCGATCTGGAAGACGCCGTTGAGAAAAGAATCTTCAGCGTCGAGGAGCTTTATCAGCATCTTTATGCTGCCTGGGGCACTCATGAAAAAGGCTCGCTGTTTGCGCAGGTTGTCGAAAATGCCTGGGAAAAATCGCGCTCAAATACATTAAGCCGCGGTACGGAAGACCAGTTCTTTATGTATTTGCGGGTCAATACATTAAATAAACTGGTGCCGTATGCGGCATCGCGCTTTATTGATAATTTGCCGCTGATTTTCAGCGGAGAATTTAATCACGCCCTGCTGGAAGATGACAGCAGTTTCAGCCAGCTCCTTGAGCTTTATAAACATGTGGCGATGCGGCACGTGTTCAGCCATCCGGATGTTGAACAGTTAGAGCTGCAGGGCTACCGGGTAATCAGTGGGTTACTGGAAATTTACTCCCCGTTGCTCCAGCTGTCGGTCGACGAATTCAGCGAGCTGGTGGAACACGAGCGCGTGCGCCGAATACCGATTGAGTCCCGGCTTTATCAGAAACTCTCTACCCGTCATCGACTGGCGTATGTTGAAGCAATTGGCAAGCTGGATCGTCATTCTCTCCAGTGGCCGGTGCTGGAATATTATTATCGCTGCCGCCTGATCCAGGACTATATCAGCGGCATGACGGATTTATACGCCTGGGATGAATATCGCAAGCTGATGGCCGTGGAATAATCACGGAGTTTTGTAAAGACGGCCAATAAATTTTTACCTTTTCCATAAACTTATCGCCGGAACTAAGCGGTATAAAATGAATCTGAGTTACACAGCAATTTTGCGTTATCTGTAAATCGAGATTGAGAAACATGAAAAAAACCACATTAGCAATGAGTGCACTGGCTCTGAGTTTAGGTTTAGCGCTGTCTCCTCTGACTGCTACTGCAGCCGAGACCGCGTCGTCGGCAGCAACCGCGCAGCAGATGCCAAGCCTGGCACCGATGCTCGAAAAGGTGATGCCATCGGTGGTGAGTATTAACGTTGAGGGTAGCACGACCGTCAATACGCCGCGCATGCCGCGTAACTTCCAGCAGTTCTTTGGCGACAACTCGCCGTTCTGCCAGGACGGTTCGCCATTCCAGAGCTCTCCGTTCTGCCAGGGCGGTGGCGCAGGGGATGACAGCCAGGGCGGCGCCCAGCAGCAGAAATTCATGGCGCTTGGCTCGGGAGTGATCATTGATGCAGCGAAAGGCTACGTCGTCACCAACAACCACGTAGTTGATAACGCTAACAGCATTAAGGTGCAGCTGAGCGATGGCCGCAAGTTTGACGCCAAAGTGGTGGGGAAAGACCCGCGCTCCGACATCGCGCTGATCCAGATTCAGGATCCGAAGAACCTGACGGCGATTAAAATTGCCGACTCCGACGCGCTGCGCGTGGGTGACTATACCGTGGCAATCGGTAACCCGTTCGGTCTGGGTGAAACCGTGACCTCGGGTATCGTCTCTGCGCTGGGCCGTAGCGGCCTCAATGCCGAGAACTATGAAAACTTCATCCAGACGGATGCGGCGATTAACCGCGGTAACTCCGGCGGTGCGCTGGTGAACCTGAACGGTGAGCTGATCGGTATCAACACCGCTATCCTGGCACCGGACGGCGGCAACATCGGTATCGGCTTTGCTATCCCAAGTAACATGGTGAAAAACCTGACCGCACAGATGGTGCAGTATGGCCAGGTGAAACGCGGTGAGCTGGGTATCCTGGGTACGGAGCTGAACTCCGAACTGGCGAAGGCAATGAAAGTTGACGCTCAGCGCGGGGCATTCGTCAGCCAGGTGATGCCGAACTCCTCTGCGGCGAAAGCGGGGATTAAAGCGGGTGATGTCATCACCTCCCTGAACGGTAAACCGATCAGCAGCTTTGCCGCCCTGCGCGCCGAAGTGGGTTCTATGCCGGTTGGCAGTAAAATCACCCTCGGCCTGCTGCGCGACGGTAAGCCGGTTAACGTGAGCCTGGAACTGCAGCAGAGCAGCCAGAATCAGGTGGATTCCAGCACCATCTTCAGCGGTATTGAAGGGGCGGAGATGAGCAACAAAGGGGCAGATAAAGGCGTGGTGGTGAACAACGTGAAGGCGAATTCACCGGCAGCCCGTATCGGCCTGAAAAAAGGGGATGTGATCATGGGTGCTAACCAGCAGCCGGTGAAAAACATCGCTGAACTGCGCAAAATTCTCGACAGCAAGCCTTCCGTGCTGGCGCTGAATATCCAGCGTGGTGACTCCTCTATCTACCTGCTGATGCAGTAAATCCTGTAAGCCCCTGCCTGTAACAGGCAGGGGCTTTTCTCGTTTCTGTGACCCTTTCCACAAGTCCATATTTCTCCCTCTCTCTTTGTGCGTTTGCACAATGCGGCCGCAGCTGAACTTCCCTATGCTTGAGCTCTGCTCACAGGAGGGTTGCATGGCTGGCTGGCATCTTGATACCAAAATGGCGCAGGATATCGTGGCGCGCACCATGCGCATCATTGATACCAATATCAACGTAATGGATGCCGGCGGTCGCATTATTGGCAGCGGCGATCGCGAGCGTATTGGTGAATTGCACGAAGGCGCGCTGCTGGTGCTTTCCCAGGGGCGGGTTGTGGATATCGACGACGCGGTAGCGAAACATCTTCACGGCGTCCGGCAGGGGATCAATTTACCGCTGCGTCTGGAAGGGGAGATAGTCGGCGTTATTGGCCTGACCGGTGAGCCGGAGTCCCTGCGAAAATACGGCGAGCTGGTCTGTATGACGGCAGAAATGATGCTGGAGCAGTCGCGCCTGATGCACCTGCTCGCTCAGGACAGCCGCCTGCGCGAAGAGCTGGTAATGAACCTTATTCAGGCGGAAGAGCATACGCCTGCGCTCAGCGAATGGGCGCAGCGACTGGGGATCGATCTGAACCAGCCGCGCGTCGTGGCGGTGATTGAGGTCGATAGCGGCCAGCTTGGGGTCGACAGTGCGATGGCCGAGCTGCAGCAACTGCAAAACGCGCTGGCGACGCCGGAGCGCGACAACTTGGTGGCAATAGTCTCTCTTACGGAAATGGTGGTGCTCAAACCGGCGCTCAATCAGTTTGGTCGCTGGGATGCAGAAGATCACCGTCGTCGCGTGGAGCTGCTGATCTCCCGGATGAAGGAGAATGGCCAGTTGCGCTTTCGCGTTGCATTGGGCAACTACTTTACCGGGCCGGGCAGTATCGCCCGCTCCTGGCGTACCGCGCGCACCACCATGATGGTGGGCAAGCAGCGCATGCCGGAGAGCCGCAGCTATTTCTATCAGGATCTGATGCTGCCGGTGCTGCTCGACAGCCTGCGCGGCGGCTGGCAGGCCAATGAGCTGGCACGACCATTAGCGCGTCTGAAAGCCATGGACAACAACGGCCTGCTACGCCGAACGCTACAGGCGTGGTTCCGCCATAACGTGCAGCCGCTGGCGACGTCGAAAGCGCTGTTTATTCACCGCAATACGCTGGAATATCGGCTCAACCGCATTTCGGAGCTGACGGGGCTGGATCTGGGGAATTTTGACGACAGGCTGCTGCTCTATGTGGCGCTGCAGCTGGATGAACAGCGATGATGTTGTTTGCCGGGTGGCGGCTTCGCCTTACCCGGCCTACATAATGATTTTCTCCCTCTCCCTGTGGGAGAGGGCCGGGGTGAGGGCATCAGGCCGCACCCAACTTATTTGTTGCGAGTTAACTTCTCAAGATCCGCTTCAATCTCGCTGATCTTGTTGGTCACAACGCTTTCAAGGTGACGCAGATCGTCAAGGATCTTACGCTTGAGATCGACTTCGGTGCGGTCGCGCTGGCAGATCTGATCGAGTTCATCGATCACATAGCGCAGGTTAGGGCTGATTTCCTGTACTTCTTTGTATCCCTGACCTACACCGTCAGCAACAACGGTCTTACGCTGGCGTGGATATTTAAACTTCACGCTTTTGGCGAAAAACTCTCCTTTGTCCTTGTGAAAATAGATTTTCAGAATATCGTTATTGGCTTCCTGACGGAGGCTGTAACGATCAATTTCATCAGGATTGGTAATGCCCAGACTTTTCAGATTATCGTACATAGCGGTACCCTTGATCTCAACATAACCTTTGAATAATTAACGAAAAAATCTATTTTCGCCACCCTCAGATATAAAAAAAGCGGGGTTGCCCCCGCTTTTTGTTATACCCGATTAATCGATGGTGCGCAGCAATTCGTTGATGCCAACTTTACCGCGCGTTTTCGCGTCCACTTTCTTCACGATAACCGCACAGTACAGGCTGTATTTGCCATCTTTTGACGGCAGGTTGCCGGAAACCACCACGGAGCCAGCCGGCACGCGACCGTAATGCACTTCACCGGTTTCACGATCGTAAATACGGGTGCTCTGACCGATATAAACGCCCATGGAGATCACGGAGCCTTCTTCAACGATCACGCCTTCGACTACTTCAGAACGTGCGCCGATGAAGCAGTTGTCTTCGATGATGGTCGGGTTAGCCTGCAGTGGCTCCAGAACACCGCCGATGCCCACGCCGCCGGACAGGTGAACGTTTTTACCGATCTGCGCACAAGAACCCACAGTCGCCCAGGTATCGACCATCGTACCTTCGTCAACGTAGGCACCGATGTTCACGTAGGATGGCATCAGCACGGTGTTGCGGGCAATAAATGCACCCTGACGCACTGCCGCAGGCGGTACCACGCGGAAGCCTTCTTTCTGGAAACGCGCTTCATCGTAGTCAGCGAATTTCATTGGCACTTTATCGAAGTAGCGGCTTTCTGCTCCGTCGATAACCTGGTTATCGTTGATACGGAAAGAGAGCAGCACCGCTTTCTTCAGCCATTGATGAGTGACCCACTGACCGTCGATTTTTTCTGCCACGCGCAATGCGCCAGAATCCAGCAGGGAAATCACCTGGTTTACCGCTTCACGGGTCACGGTATCCACATTTGCCGGGGTAATCTCGGCGCGACGCTCAAAGGCGGACTCAATAACGTTCTGTAACTGCTGCATGGTTTACTCTTTCCATTTCACTAAAAAACACGTCACCCTTTATCGTTTGGATTGAGGGCTGCTGTCAACCGTTGTTGTACTTCAAGTTGCAGGTCATTATTAAGGGCACGCCGGTCCGCTGTGGCGATTATAAATAAATCTTCTACTCGCTCGCCAATGGTTGTAATTCTTGCCCCATGAAGCGAAATTCCCAGATCGGCAAACACCTGGCCGACGCGAGCGAGGAGCCCTGGCTGGTCCAGTGCGATCAGCTCCAGGAACGATTTACGGTCGGTGTGGGTCGGCAGGAAATTGACCTCGGTATCGACGGTAAAGTGGCGCAGTTTCGCCGGCTGGCGACGCGGCTGCGGCGGCTGCCAGCTGCGCTGGGTGATCGCCTGCTCAAGCCCGAAGCGTATTCCTTCATGTCTGTCCGACGACAGCGGGCTGCCGTCCGGCTCAAGCACAATAAAGGTATCCATCGCCATGCCGTCGCGGGTGGTGAAAATCTGCGCGTCGTGAACGCTCAGATTACGCCTGTCCAGCTCGGCGCACACCGCAGCAAACAGATAAGGCCGGTCCGGGCTCCAGATGAAAATCTCCGTCCCGCCGCGCGTGGCCTGTGGGCTCAGCAGGATCATCGGCTGCGTCAGATCGTGCTTGAGCAGATGCCGCGCGTGCCAGGCAAGCTGGTTTGGGCTGTGGCGGACAAAATAGTTGGCACGGCAGCGGGCCCAAATCTGATGCAGCGCTTCTTCATTGATGTTATCCATCCGCAGCAGCGCCAGCGCCTGCAGCTGGTGATGGCGCACGCGCTCGCGCATGTCCGGCGCGTTTTGCATGCCGCGGCGCAGCTGTTTTTCAGTTGCAAAGTACAGCTCGCGGAGCAGGCTTTGTTTCCAGCTGTTCCACAGCGTTTCGTTGGTGGCGCAGATATCGGCCACCGTCAGGCAGACCAGATAGCGCAGGCGGTTTTCCGTCTGAACCTCTTCCGCAAACTGCTTGATCACTTCAGGATCCTGAATGTCACGACGCTGTGCAGTGACCGACATCAGCAGGTGATGACGCACCAGCCAGGCCACAAGCTGCGTTTCACGCGAGTTCAGGCCGTGCAGTTCGGCAAATTTAAGCACGTCCTGCGCGCCCAGCACCGAGTGGTCACCGCCGCGACCTTTCGCGATATCGTGGAACAGGGCGGCAATCAGGATCAATTCCGGATGGGTAAGGCGCGGCCATAATTCCACGCACAGCGGGTGGCGGGATCGCGTCTCCTCTTTGGCAAAGCTTTCCAGCTTGAGCATGACGCGGATCGTGTGTTCATCCACCGTGTAGGCGTGGAACAGATCAAACTGCATCTGCCCGACAATATGCGACCACTGCGGCATATAGGCCCACAGCACGCTGTGGCGGTGCATTGGCAGCAGGCCACGACTGACGGCCCCCGGGTGGCGGAGCATGCTCAGGAACAGCGAACGCGCTTCCGGGATATAGCACAGCGGCTGCGTCAGATGGCGGCGCGCATGGCGCAGATGTCGCAGGGTGGTGGAGTAGATCCCAGTGATGGCGCTGTTGCGCACCATGGTATAGAACATCCGCAGAATCGCTTCCGGCTCGCGGATAAACAGCGTTTCGTCGCGCAGATCGATAAGCGTGCCGCGTAGCTGGAATTCGTCATCAATCGGGCGCGGCTTTTCGTCCGCCGTCAGGGCCAGGATGGCCTCGTCGAAGAGCTGCAACAGCATCTGGTTCAGCTCCGTGACCCGGCGGGTGACGCGGAAGAAATCCTTCATCATGTGCTCAACCGGCTCGTTCCCCTCGCCGCTGTAGTTGAGGCGTTGGGCAACGCTGAGCTGACGGTCAAACAGCAGACGGTTATCGTAGCGCGTCACTTCCAGGTGGAGGGCAAAGCGAATGCGCCAGAGCAGGTGCAGACACTCGTTGAGCTCGTTACGCTCGGCCTCGGTTAAGAAGCCAAAGCCGACCATCTCGTCCATGGAGGTGGCGCCAAAATGGCGACGGGCGACCCACTGTAACGTGTGGATGTCGCGCAGGCCGCCGGGGCTGCTTTTAATATCGGGTTCAAGGTTATAGCTGGTGCCGTGGTAGCGCTGGTGGCGCTGATTTTGCTCCTCAACCTTCGCGGCGAAGAACTTTTCTGACGGCCAGAAGCCGTCGCTGAAGATGTGTTTTTGCAGCTCCAGGAATAGCGCGACGTCACCAATCAGCAGGCGGGTTTCAATGAGGTTGGTGGCGACGGTCAGGTCGGATAGTCCTTCCAGCAGACACTCTTCCAGGGTGCGTACGCTGTGGCCGACTTCCAGCTTCACGTCCCAGAGCAGGGTCAGCAGTTCGCCAATTTTTTGCGCCTGTTCGTCCGGCAGCTTTTTGCGGCTTAAGATCAGGAGATCGATATCGGAAAGCGGGTGCAGCTCTCCGCGGCCATAGCCCCCGACGGCAACCAGCGCCACATCACCGATCTGCCCGAAGCCGTAATCGATCCACAAACGCTGCAGGAGCTGGTCGATAAATTCGGTGCGCGCTTCAATCAGCTGCTCTGCGGAAATACCGGCATCAAATGCGCTTCCAAGCCAGCGGTGAAAGACGTCCATATGCGCCTTGATGCCGGCACAGGTCAGCTCGTGTTGCGGCCAGACGCCTGGGTTGTCGGGCTGGTCGGGGAGGGTGGGAAGTGCTGTGTTAGCATACTGTTCGGGTAAAAGATTACTCATCGTGCGCCACCCATAAGAAAAAGCTATCGCCATTAAAAAAGCCGGCATTCGCCGGCTCTTTTATCACTCAATGTTCGTCAGTATCGCCGGGATGGTGTCATCCTTGCGCAACGTCATAATTTCGCAGCCGTTGTCTGTTACCACAATAGTATGCTCGTACTGCGCAGACAAGCTTCTGTCTTTGGTTTTGACCGTCCAGCCATCTTTCATGGTACGGATGCGGTAGTCACCCGCGTTAACCATCGGCTCGATGGTAAAGGTCATGCCTTTTTGCAGCACCACGCCGCCGTCATCTGCATCATAGTGCAGGACCTGCGGTTCTTCGTGGAAGACGCGACCAATGCCGTGACCGCAGTATTCGCGAACCACGGAGAAACCTTCCGCTTCCACGAATTTTTGAATGGCGGCACCAATGGTACGCAGACGAATGCCCGGTTTAACCATCTTCAGCGCCAGGTAGAGGCTCTCTTGCGTCACTTTGCACAGACGCTCGCCCAGAATGGTTGGCTTGCCAACGATGAACATTTTTGAGGTGTCACCGTGGTACTCATCTTTAATGACGGTGACGTCGATGTTGACGATGTCGCCATCTTTCAGCAGTTTTTCGTTGTCCGGAATACCGTGGCAAACCACTTCATTAATAGAAATGCAGACGGATTTCGGGAAACCGTGGTAGCCGAGGCAGGCGGAAACCGCGTGCTGCTCGTTAACGATGTAATCATTACAGATGCGGTCCAGTTCACCGGTGCTGACGCCCGGCTTCACGAACGGCTCGATCATTTCCAGCACTTCCGCGGCCAGACGACCGGCGACGCGCATCTTTTCAATTTCTTCAGGTGTCTTAATAGAGATAGCCATGTAATCTGTCCATCGGTGTCGATTTTTTCGACAATACTAGTCTAAGTGCTGTCAATGGTATCAGTCAGGCACACCCCGTGCCAAATTGAGAATCATTAACAGCACACTACGCCAACAACAGTTGGTTTATGGCGGCGTTTTGTGGTATAAAGCGCGCCGGACTTCCGATCCATTTCAGATACACAGGCTGGACGGAAGCGACAAATCTCACTTTGTGTAACAACACACACGTATCGGCACATATTCCGGGGTGCCCTTTGGGGTCGGTAATATGGGATACGTGGAGGCATAACCCCAACTTTTAATATAGAGGTTTTAAACATGGCAACTGTTTCCATGCGCGACATGCTCAAGGCTGGTGTTCACTTTGGTCACCAGACCCGTTACTGGAACCCGAAAATGAAGCCTTTCATCTTCGGCGCACGTAACAAAGTTCACATCATCAACCTTGAGAAAACTGTACCAATGTTCAACGAAGCCCTGGCTGAGCTGAACAAGATCTCTTCCCGTAAAGGTAAGATTCTGTTCGTTGGTACTAAGCGCGCTGCAAGCGAAGCTGTGAAAGATGCTGCTAACAGCTGCGACCAGTTCTTCGTGAACCATCGCTGGTTGGGCGGCATGCTGACTAACTGGAAAACTGTTCGTCAGTCCATCAAACGCCTGAAAGATCTGGAAACCCAGTCTCAGGACGGTACTTTCGACAAGCTGACTAAGAAAGAAGCGCTGATGCGCACTCGTGAACTGGACAAGCTGGAAAACAGCCTGGGCGGTATCAAAGATATGGGCGGCCTGCCAGACGCGCTGTTCGTAATCGATGCGGACCACGAGCACATCGCAATCAAAGAAGCTAACAACCTGGGTATCCCGGTATTCGCTATCGTTGATACCAACTCCGATCCGGACGGTGTTGACTTCGTTATCCCGGGTAACGACGACGCAATCCGTGCTGTTAGCCTGTACCTGAGCGCTGTAGCTGCTACCGTTCGTGAAGGCCGTTCCCAGGATCTGGCTTCTCAGGCGGAAGAAAGCTTCGTAGAAGCTGAATAATAAGGTTTTACCCCTTATTAGTACCGTGTATGAATAGGGGCCCATTACCGGCCCCTTTTTTCAATTTACACTGTTTGGCCCCTGGCCGGGCAGTTCACATCTCCCGAGGATTTAAGAATGGCTGAAATTACCGCATCCCTGGTAAAAGAGCTGCGCGAGCGTACTGGCGCAGGCATGATGGATTGCAAAAAAGCGCTGACTGAAGCGAACGGCGACATCGAGCTGGCAATCGAAAACATGCGTAAATCCGGTGCGATCAAAGCAGCTAAAAAAGCAGGCAACGTTGCTGCTGACGGCGTGATCATCACTAAGATCGACGGCAACTACGGTATCATTCTGGAAGTTAACTGCCAGACTGACTTCGTTGCTAAAGATGGTGGTTTCCAGGCATTTGCTAACAAAGTTCTGGACGCAGCTGTTGCTGGCAAAATCACTGACGTTGAAGTTCTGAAAGCACAGTTCGAAGAAGAACGTGTTGCGCTGGTTGCTAAAATCGGTGAGAACATCAACATCCGTCGCGTTTCTTCTCTGGAAGGCGACGTTCTGGGCTCTTACCAGCACGGTGCACGTATCGGTGTTCTGGTTGCGGCTAAAGGCGCTGACGAAGAGCTGGTTAAACAGCTGGCGATGCACATCGCTGCAAGCAAACCAGAATTCGTTAAGCCAGAAGACGTGTCTGCTGAAGTGGTAGAGAAAGAGTACCAGGTTCAGCTGGACATCGCGATGCAGTCTGGTAAGCCAAAAGAAATCGCAGAGAAAATGGTTGAAGGCCGCATGAAGAAATTCACCGGCGAAGTTTCTCTGACTGGCCAGCCTTTCGTTATGGATCCAAGCAAGTCTGTTGCTCAGCTGCTGAAAGAGCACAACGCTGACGTAACTGGCTTCATCCGCTTCGAAGTGGGCGAAGGCATCGAGAAAGTTGAGACTGACTTCGCAGCAGAAGTTGCTGCAATGTCCAAGCAGTCTTAATGATTGAAAAGGAGCCGCCTGAGGGCGGCTTCTTTTTGTCACCCGTCATATGAAATCAGACAGGCTCCAGTATCGCTGTGCTGATTTGCGGCATATCATGTCGCCAGAATTAACCCCCATCTTAATCGTTGACAGTCTCAGGAAAGAAACATGGCTACCAATGCAAAACCCGTGTACAAACGCATTCTGCTTAAGCTGAGTGGCGAAGCGCTGCAGGGATCGGAAGGCTTCGGTATTGACGCAAGCATCCTTGATCGCATGGCACAGGAAATCAAAGAACTGGTCGAACTGGGTATCCAGGTTGGCGTGGTCATTGGCGGTGGCAACCTTTTCCGTGGTGCTGGTCTGGCGAAAGCGGGGATGAACCGCGTTGTGGGTGACCACATGGGTATGCTGGCAACCGTCATGAATGGTCTGGCAATGCGTGATGCACTGCATCGTGCCTATGTGAATGCTCGCCTGATGTCCGCGATTCCACTGAATGGCGTATGCGATAACTACAGCTGGGCAGAAGCCATCAGCCTGCTGCGCAACAACCGCGTGGTGATCCTCTCCGCCGGTACGGGTAACCCGTTCTTTACGACCGATTCCGCTGCCTGCCTGCGCGGTATCGAGATTGAAGCCGATGTGGTACTGAAAGCGACCAAAGTCGATGGCGTGTTTACTGCCGACCCGGCAAAAGATCCTTCTGCGACCATGTACGATCAGCTGTCCTATAATGAAGTGCTGGATAAAGAGCTGAAAGTGATGGATCTTGCCGCCTTCACGCTGGCTCGCGACCATAAACTGCCGATCCGTGTCTTCAACATGAACAAACCGGGCGCACTGCGTCGCGTGGTCATGGGCGAAAAAGAAGGCACTTTGATCACGGAATAATTTCCGTTGACGATAAATACAGGTAAGATTCCGCTTTATTTTGTAGTGGTATCTTACCCAGGCGCGCCTTTGGCGTTGTCATGAATTAAACGCGACTATACTTAGCACACCTTTAGCGCTGTGCTGGCGGATAGTCTGCCTGAGACAAGTTTTCAAGGATTCGTAACGTGATTAACGACATCAGAAAAGATGCTGAAGTACGCATGGACAAATGCGTAGAAGCGTTCAAAACCCAAATCAGCAAAATCCGTACTGGCCGTGCTTCCCCAAGCCTGCTGGATGGCATCATCGTAGAATACTACGGTACGCCAACCCCTCTGCGCCAGCTGGCGAGCGTAACGGTAGAAGATACCCGTACGCTGAAAATCAACGTGTTCGATCGCTCTATGAGCCCGGCCGTTGAGAAAGCGATCATGGCCTCTGACCTCGGCCTGAACCCAAGCTCTGCGGGTGCGGACATCCGCGTTCCGCTGCCTCCGTTGACCGAAGAGCGCCGTAAAGATCTGATCAAAGTGGTCCGTGGCGAAGCTGAGCAGGGTCGTGTTTCCGTGCGCAACGTTCGTCGCGACGCGAACGATAAAGTAAAAGCCCTGCTGAAAGAAAAAGAGATCAGTGAAGATGACGATCGTCGTTCTCAGGACGACATCCAGAAAATGACCGACGCTGCCATCAAGAAAATTGATGCGGCGCTGGCAGATAAAGAAGCGGAACTGATGCAGTTCTGATTTCTGTCGTACACTGATAAACGCCGTTCAGAGGGACTTCGGGTCTTGCTGGCGGCGTTTTGCTTTTATCTGGTCTAACTTTTTTCGGGCATCTCATGAAGCATTTAACACTCCTCGGCTCAACCGGCTCTATCGGTTGCAGTACTCTCGACGTTGTTCGCCATAATCCTGAACTTTACACCGTGACAGCGCTGGTGGCCGGTAAGAATGTGCAGCGAATGGCCGAGCAGTGCCTGGAGTTTACGCCCCGCTATGCGGTGATGGATGACGAAGAGAGCGCGCGTCTGCTGAAAGCGCAACTGCTTGAAAAGGGCTGTCGAACCGAGGTTCTGAGTGGCCAACAGGCGGCCTGCGAGATGGCGGCGCTGGATGAGGTGGATCAGGTTATGGCAGCCATCGTCGGGGCTGCAGGATTATTGCCGACGCTTGCCGCGATTGATGCCGGTAAGGATGTTCTGCTGGCCAACAAAGAGTCACTGGTCACTTGCGGACGCCTGTTTATGGATGCGGTGAAGCAGCGCGGCGCGCGTCTTTTACCGGTCGACAGCGAACACAACGCGATTTTTCAGAGTTTACCGCAACCTTTTCAACAGAACCTGGGGTACGCTGACCTGGAGCAGAATGGCGTGGTATCTATTCTGCTTACCGGGTCTGGTGGCCCGTTCCGTGAAACGCCACTGTCTGAACTGAGCGCAATGACGCCGGATCAGGCGTGTCGTCATCCGAACTGGTCGATGGGGCGTAAAATCTCCGTTGACTCTGCCACCATGATGAACAAAGGTCTGGAATACATTGAAGCGCGCTGGCTGTTTAATGCGTCAGCGAAACAGATGGAAGTACTGATTCACCCGCAATCGGTGATTCACTCGATGGTGCGCTATCAGGATGGCAGCGTGTTGGCACAGCTGGGCGAGCCAGATATGCGTACGCCTATTGCCCATTCAATGGCGTGGCCGAATCGAGTGAAATCCGGCGTGAAGCCGCTTGATTTCTGCAAGCTAAGTTCCCTGACGTTCAGTGAACCAGACTACGACCGCTATCCTTGTCTGAGGCTTGCGATGAATGCCTTTGACCAAGGGCAGGCGGCGACGACGGCACTTAATGCAGCTAATGAAATTACCGTTGAAGCATTTCTGAATCAGCAGATTCGCTTTACCGATATCGCGTCGTTAAATTTATCGGTACTGGAAATGATGGATTTGCGCGAACCACAGAGCGTGGAAGAGGTGCTGGCGGTGGATACAGCTGCGCGTGATATTGCGCGCCAACAGGTGACTCGTCTCGCAAGCTGGTGATAAAGCAAGCACTAGTCGTCGTGCTATTTGTTAGCGTTGGGCTTCAGTGATATAGTCTGCGCCACCTGATCGCAGGAATTTGACTTTACGTGGTCAGGTAAGCCGTGGTTTGACACGGCTTTTTTATGTATAGGCTTCAGTATTCCTGAGTACCGTTAAATCCTTTTCAGGGACAAAAAACGCGTTATGTTGTCTGCGAATCAACCAATAAGCGAAAACTTGCCAGCTCATGGCTGCCGTCATGTAGCAATCATTATGGATGGCAATGGCCGCTGGGCGAAAAGACAAGGGAAAATACGAGCCTTTGGGCATAAAGCAGGGGCGAAATCTGTTCGCCGCGCCGTTTCTTTTGCCGCCAATAACGGCATTGATGCGTTAACGCTCTATGCTTTTAGCAGTGAAAACTGGAATCGACCTCCGCAGGAAGTGACTGCGTTGATGGAATTGTTTGTGTGGGCGCTAGACAGCGAAGTAAAAAGCCTGCACCGCCACAACGTCCGCCTGCGTATCATTGGCGATACCAGTCGTTTTAACTCACGTTTGCAGGAACGGATTCGTAAAGCAGAAGCGTTGACTGAAAGTAATACCGGTCTGACGCTTAATATTGCAGCGAATTACGGCGGACGCTGGGACATTATCCAGGGCGTTCGGCATCTGGCCGAACAGGTTCAGGAAGGGCTGCTGAGACCCGACCAAATTGATGAAGAGGCGCTGAGTAAGCAAATCTGCATGAATGAACAGGCGCCAGTGGATTTGGTAATTAGGACAGGGGGGGAACATCGCATAAGTAACTTTTTGATATGGCAAATTGCCTATGCCGAACTTTACTTTACGGATGTTCTTTGGCCCGATTTTGATGAACAAGACTTTGAAGGTGCGCTGCATGCTTTTGCCAATCGAGAGCGTCGTTTCGGCGGCACCGAGCCTGGTGGCGACAAAGCCTGATGGGGGTAGCTTTTGCTGAAGTATCGCCTGATTTCCGCTTTTGTATTAATACCCATTGTCATTGCGGCGCTGTTTTTACTGCCCCCGGTGGGATTCGCTATTGTTACGCTGGTGGTGTGCATGCTCGCCGCGTGGGAATGGGGACAGTTTAGCGGCTTTACCTCGCGCAGCCAGCGAGTATGGCTTGCGGTACTCTGTGGCTTTATCCTGGCCATAATGCTGTTTACGTTGCCTGAATATCATCATGATATTCATCAACCGCTGGTTGCCGGTTCCCTGTGGGTATCGTTGGCCTGGTGGGTTGGTGCGCTGCTGCTGGTGCTTTTTTATCCAGGTTCTGCGGCGTTATGGCGTAATTCTAAAGTGCTGCGACTGATATTTGGCTTGCTCACAATTGTTCCATTTTTCTGGGGTATGGTCGCGCTTAGGGCCTGGCACTACGACGAAAACCATTACAGCGGTGCGATCTGGCTGCTTTATGTGATGATTCTCGTCTGGGGGGCTGACTCCGGGGCCTATATGTTTGGTAAACTGTTCGGCAAACACAAACTGGCGCCGAAGGTATCTCCGGGCAAAACCTGGCAGGGATTCATCGGCGGCCTGTTTACGGCAGCGATCATCTCCTGGGGCTATGGCGTCTGGGCGAATCTGGAAGTGGCACCGTCAATCCTGCTGGTGTGCTCGATTTTTGCTGCGCTTGCCTCAGTGCTCGGTGATTTAACCGAGAGTATGTTTAAGCGTGAAGCAGGGATTAAGGACAGCGGACACCTGATTCCAGGGCATGGCGGTATACTGGATCGCATTGATAGCCTCACAGCGGCTGTTCCAGTGTTTGCTTGTTTGCTTTTACTGGTATTCGGGACGATTTAACGGAAGGTTTTATGCTGAGCATTCTCTGGAATCTGGCGGCGTTCATTGTTGCACTGGGTGTACTGATTACCGTGCATGAATTTGGCCATTTCTGGGTTGCTCGCCGTTGCGGTGTGCGGGTAGAGCGGTTTTCCATCGGTTTTGGTAAATCACTTTGGACGCGCACCGACCGTCATGGCACTGAATTTGTCATCGCCCTTATCCCGCTGGGTGGCTACGTCAAAATGCTCGACGAACGCGTTGAGCCTGTTGCTCCTGAGCTACGACACAGCGCATTCAACAATAAAACCGTTGGACAACGCGCCGCCATCATTGCTGCCGGACCGGTAGCTAACTTCATCTTTGCTATTTTCGCTTACTGGCTGGTGTTTATCATCGGCGTCCCCGGCGTGCGTCCGGTAGTGGGTGAAATTGCCCCCAACTCCATCGCGGCAAGTGCGCAAATTACATCCGGGATGGAACTTAAAGCGATTGATGGCATCGAAACCCCTGATTGGGATGCCGTGCGACTGCAGCTGGTAGCCAAAATTGGCGATCCGCAGACAACCATCAGCGTATCGCCGTTTGGCACAGACGTGCGCCAGAACAAAGTGCTCGATTTGCGTCACTGGCGTTTCGAGCCAGACAAAGAGGATCCCGTCGCTGCGCTGGGCATTCGTCCACGCGGCCCACAGATCGAGCCGGTATTAGCCGAAGTACAGGCAAATTCGGCAGCGAGCAAAGCGGGTTTGCAAGCAGGCGACAGGATCGTTAAAGTCGATGGTCAACCATTAACAGAGTGGATGACCTTTGTTACTCTGGTGCGCGATAATCCGGGAACGTCTCTCGCGCTGGAAGTTGAAAGGCAAGGTAGTCCGCTTTCGCTGACGCTGATCCCGGATACGAAGTCGGTCGGCAAAAAGGCAGAAGGGTTTGCAGGCGTTGTGCCAAAAGTGATCCCGCTGCCAGATGAGTACAAGACAATACGCCAGTATGGGCCGTTCAGCGCCATTCTTGAAGCCACGGATAAAACATGGCAACTGATGAAGCTGACGGTCAACATGTTGGGGAAATTGATAACCGGTGATGTGAAACTGAACAACCTCAGTGGGCCAATTTCGATTGCTCAGGGGGCTGGGATGTCAGCGGAATTCGGGGTGATTTACTATTTCATGTTCCTCGCGCTCATTAGCGTGAACCTTGGGATAATCAACCTGTTCCCGCTTCCCGTTTTAGACGGGGGTCATCTGCTGTTTTTAGCGATTGAAAAGCTAAAAGGCGGACCGGTATCCGAGCGAGTTCAAGACTTTAGTTATCGCATTGGCTCGATTTTGCTGGTGCTGTTAATGGGGCTTGCACTTTTCAATGATTTCTCTCGGTTGTAAGAGAGTGTTAGGAAGAACGCATAATAACGATGGCGATGAAAAAGTTGCTCATAGCGTCGCTGCTGTTTAGCAGCGCCACCGTATACGGTGCTGACGGGTTCGTAGTGAAAGACATTCATTTCGAAGGCCTCCAGCGTGTCGCCGTTGGTGCGGCCCTCCTCAGTATGCCTGTACGCCCCGGCGATACGGTTAATGATGAAGATATCAGTAACACCATCCGTGCTCTGTTTGCCACCGGCAACTTTGAGGACGTTCGCGTTCTGCGCGATGGTGATACGCTGCTGGTTCAGGTAAAAGAACGTCCGACGATCGCCAGTATCACTTTCTCCGGTAACAAGTCGGTGAAAGATGACATGCTCAAGCAGAACCTTGAAGCATCCGGTGTTCGTGTGGGGGAATCTCTGGACCGTACAACCCTTTCAGACATTGAAAAAGGTCTGGAAGACTTCTACTACAGCGTCGGTAAATACAGCGCCAGCGTGAAAGCGGTGGTGACCCCACTGCCACGTAACCGTGTTGACCTGAAGCTGGTCTTCCAGGAAGGTGTTTCAGCGAAGATCCAGCAGATCAACATTGTCGGCAACCACGCTTTTAGCACCGACGAACTGATCTCCACTTTCCAGCTGCGCGATGAAGTGCCGTGGTGGAACGTGGTAGGCGATCGCAAATACCAGAAACAAAAACTGGCGGGCGACCTCGAAACCCTGCGCAGCTACTATCTGGATCGTGGCTACGCGCGTTTCAACATCGACTCGACTCAGGTGAGTCTGACTCCGGACAAGAAAGGTATCTACATTACGGTTAACATCACTGAAGGCGATCAGTACAAGCTTTCTGGTGTTGAAGTGAGTGGTAACCTGGCGGGGCATTCAGCTGAAATCGAATCGCTGACCAAAATTCAGCCAGGCGATCTGTACAGCGGCTCTAAAGTCACCAAAATGGAAGACAGCATTAAGAAGCTGCTCGGCCGCTATGGTTATGCCTATCCGCGCGTACAAACGCAGCCTGAAATCAACGATGCGGATAAAACCGTTAAGCTGCACGTTAACGTCGACGCGGGCAACCGCTTCTACGTGCGTAAGATTCGCTTCGTCGGCAACGACACCTCCAAAGATTCCGTTCTGCGTCGCGAAATGCGTCAGATGGAAGGCGCATGGTTAGGTAGCGATCTCGTTGATCAGGGTAAAGAGCGTCTGAACCGTCTGGGCTATTTTGAAACGGTTGATACCGATACCCAACGCGTACCGGGCAGCCCGGATCAGGTTGATGTCGTTTATAAAGTGAAAGAGCGTAACACCGGTAGCTTCAACTTCGGTGTGGGCTACGGTACTGAAAGCGGCGTCAGCTTCCAGGTTGGCGTGCAGCAGGATAACTGGCTGGGTACGGGTTACTCTGTCGGTATTAACGGTACCAAAAACGACTACCAGACCTACTCTGAGTTTTCTGTTACTAACCCATACTTCACTGTTGACGGTGTGAGCCTGGGCGGTCGTATTTTCTATAACGACTTTAAAGCTGACGATGCGGATCTGTCCTCGTACACCAACAAGAGCTACGGTGTAGACGGTACGCTTGGCTTCCCGGTTAACGAATACAACACCCTGCGTGCGGGCTTAGGTTACGTGCATAACGACCTGTCCAATATGCAACCGCAGGTGGCGATGTGGCGTTATCTGGACTCTATCGGTCAGTCGGCGAGCAAAAACAGCGATAACAACGGTTTCGCTGCGGATGACTTCACCTTCAACTACGGCTGGACCTATAACCGTCTAGACCGTGGTTACTTCCCAACGGAAGGTTCTCGCGTCAACCTGAACGGTAAAGTTACCGTACCGGGTTCCGATAACGAGTTCTATAAAGTCACGCTGGATACCGCGTCCTACTTCCCGATCGATGACGATCATAAGTGGGTGGTTCTGGGTCGTACCCGTTGGGGTTATGGTGACGGCTTAGGTGGCAAGGAACTGCCGTTCTATGAAAACTTCTATGCCGGTGGTTCCAGTACCGTTCGTGGCTTCCAGTCCAATAACATTGGTCCGAAAGCGGTTTACTACGGCGGGAACGACAAAGATAACTGCGATAAATCTTCCTCATCTGAAGTCTGTAGCTCTGATGATGCAGTCGGTGGTAACGCTATGGCCGTTGCAAGCCTGGAGTTCATCACGCCAACGCCGTTTATCAGTGATAAATACGCGAACTCCGTGCGTACATCCTTCTTCTGGGATGCCGGTACGGTGTGGGATACCAACTGGGAGAACACTGCCCAGATGCGTGCCGCTGGCGTTCCAGACTACAGCGATCCGAGCAATATTCGCATGTCTGCCGGTATCGCATTACAATGGATGTCACCGCTGGGGCCGTTGGTCTTCTCTTACGCCCAGCCGTTTAAGAAATATGATGGAGATAAGTCGGAGCAATTCCAGTTTAACATTGGTAAAACCTGGTAATAATCCGCTGCAAAGGAATGCGTTGGCAGTGTAGCGCTGACAACTGGCGATCGGTAAAACGGTCGCCTTGCCACGCAAAGAACGGTACCTTCTGGTGCCAATGGGATGGTAAGGAGTTAATTGTGAAAAAGTGGTTATTAGCTGCAGGTCTCGGTTTAGCGATGGCAACTTCTGCTCAGGCAGCAGACAAAATTGCAATCGTCAACATGGGTAATTTGTTCCAGCAGGTTGCACAGAAAACTGGCGTTTCTGCGACTCTGGAAAACGAATTCAAAGGCCGTGCAAGCGAACTGCAGGGTATGGAAAACGATCTTCAGTCCAAAATGCAGCGTCTGCAGCGTGATGGTTCTACCATGAAAGCGAGCGATCGCAGCAAGCTGGAAAAAGACGTAATGGCTCAGCGTCAGACGTTCTCCCAGAAAGCGCAGGCTTTCGAGCAGGATCGTCAGCGTCGTTCTAACGAAGAACGTGGCAAGCTGGTGACTCGCATTCAGACTGCTGTTAAATCAGTGGCTGCCGATCAGAACATCGATCTGGTTGTTGATGCGAACGCTGTAGCTTTCAACAGCAGCGATGTTAAAGACATCACCGCTGATGTTCTGAAACAGGTTAAATAAGTAATGCCTTCAATTCGACTGGCTGATTTAGCTCAGCAGTTGGATGCAGAATTACACGGTGATGGCGATATCGTCATCACCGCTGTTGCGTCCATGCAATCTGCTAAAGCTGGCACGATTACCTTCATGGTAAGCCCTAAGTACCGTGAGCAACTGGCACAATGCCAGGCGTCAGCTGTTGTTCTGACGCAGGACGATCTTCCATTTGCCACTGTAAGCGCACTGGTAGTGAAAAATCCCTACCTGACGTATGCACGCATGGCTCAAATTCTTGATACCACGCCGCAGCCGGCCCAGAACATTGCTGCCAGCGCAGCGATTGATCCGACGGCAAAGCTTGGTAACAACGTCGCCGTTGGCGCGAATGCCGTTATCGAATCCGGCGTGGTGCTGGGCGATAACGTCGTCATTGGCCCGGGCTGCTTCGTTGGGAAAAATACCAAAATCGGCGCCGGGACCCGTTTATGGGCCAATGTGTCCGTTTACCATGAAGTCGACATTGGCGAAAACTGCCTCGTCCAGTCCAGCACCGTGATTGGTTCTGATGGTTTTGGTTACGCTAACGATCGCGGTAATTGGGTTAAGATCCCGCAACTTGGTCGCGTTATTATTGGCGATCGCGTGGAGATTGGCGCCTGTACCACCATTGACCGTGGCGCACTTGACGACACGATCATTGGCAATGGTGTTATCATCGATAACCAGTGCCAGATTGCGCATAACGTTGTGATTGGCGACAATACCGCGGTTGCGGGTGGCGTCATCATGGCAGGCAGCCTGAAAATTGGCCGTTATTGCATGATTGGCGGTGCGAGCGTGATTAATGGCCATATGGAAATATGCGACAAGGTGACTGTGACGGGTATGGGCATGGTAATGCGTCCTATCACTGAACCTGGCGTCTATTCCTCAGGCATTCCGCTACAGCCCAACAAGGTATGGCGTAAAACAGCAGCTCTGGTGATGAACATTGATGATATGAGCAAGCGCCTCAAGTCTCTTGAGCGCAAAATCGATCAACAAGACTAAGCGTCATCCGTTTAACGCTATTTTTCCCGGCCTGTCGGCTTTCTAATAAACCGGCAGGCCGTGTTATTATTGTTATCAGTACATTTTGACAGGAAGAGTATTTTGACTACTGACACTCATACTCTGCATATTGAAGAGATTTTGGAACTTCTGCCGCACCGCTACCCGTTTCTGCTGGTAGACCGTGTGCTGGATTTTGAAGAAGGTCGTTTTCTGCGCGCAGTGAAAAATGTTTCCGTGAATGAGCCGTTCTTCCAGGGACACTTCCCGGGGAAACCTATCTTCCCGGGTGTGTTGATCCTTGAAGCTATGGCACAGGCTACCGGTATTCTGGCGTTTAAAAGCGTCGGCAAACTGGAGCCAGGTGAGCTGTATTACTTCGCGGGTATTGATGAAGCGCGCTTCAAGCGCCCTGTCGTGCCTGGTGATCAGATGATCATGGAAGTCACTTTTGAAAAAACGCGTCGCGGCCTGACTCGCTTCAAAGGCGTAGCTCTGGTTGACGGCAAAGTTGTTTGCGAAGCGACGATGATGTGTGCTCGTAGCCGGGAGTCCTGATACGTGATTGATAAATCCGCCTTTATTCATCCTACCGCGATTGTGGAAACCGGTGCCATTATTGGTGCTAACGTTCACATTGGCCCGTTTTGTATTGTTGGACCCCATGTCGAAATTGGTGAGGGTACAGTACTGAAATCTCACGTTGTCGTGAATGGTCATACGACCATTGGCTGCAATAACGAGATCTATCAGTTCGCCTCCATCGGCGAAGTTAACCAGGATCTCAAATATGCTGGTGAGTCGACCCGTCTGGAAATTGGCGATCGTAACCGTATTCGCGAAAGCGTCACCATTCATCGTGGAACAGTGCAGGGTGGTGGGTTGACGAAGGTGGGCAGCGATAACCTGTTTATGGTTAATGCGCATATCGCGCATGACTGTACCGTGGGTGACCGCTGTATTCTTGCCAACAATGCAACGCTGGCAGGACACGTATCGGTTGATGACTTCGCAATTATTGGCGGCATGACCGCAGTCCATCAGTTCTGCATCATTGGTGCACACGTGATGGTCGGCGGATGCTCCGGTGTGGCGCAGGACGTCCCACCGTATGTGATTGCGCAGGGCAACCATGCCACGCCGTTTGGCGTGAACATCGAAGGCCTCAAGCGTCGTGGTTTTAGCCGCGAAGCGATTACTGCCATCCGCAACGCGTACAAACAGCTGTACCGTAGCGGTAAAACGCTGGAAGAGGCGAAGCCGGACATTGCCGAGCTGGCGAAAAAGCACCCGGAAGTAAACGCGTTCATGGAATTCTTTGACCGTTCCACGAGGGGTCTGATTCGTTAATGGTCGATAGTCGTCCGCTTACGATAGCCCTGGTCGCCGGAGAAACCTCCGGCGATATTCTTGGTGCATGTCTCATTCGCGCGCTGAAGGCGCGTGTACCTAACGCACGCTTTGTGGGCGTTGCTGGCCCGCTGATGCAGGCCGAAGGCTGCGAAGCCTGGTATGAAATGGAAGAGCTGGCCGTGATGGGCATCGTTGAGGTGCTGGGGCGGCTACGCCGTTTGCTGCATATTCGCGCCGATCTTACCCGCCGCTTCACCGAACTCAAACCCGACGTGTTTGTCGGTATCGATGCACCTGATTTCAACATTACCCTCGAAGGGAATCTGAAAAAGCAGGGCATTAAAACCATTCACTACGTCAGTCCGTCCGTCTGGGCGTGGCGGCAGAAACGTGTTTTCAAAATTGGGCGGTCCACCAACCTGGTGCTGGCTTTCCTGCCTTTCGAAAAGGCGTTTTACGACAAATTCAATGTTCCGTGCCGTTTTATCGGTCATACCATGGCGGATGCGATGCCGCTGGATCCGGATAAAAACGCGGCGCGTGACGTGCTGGGCATCCCGCATGATGTGCACTGTCTGGCATTGCTGCCGGGCAGCCGTGGCGCAGAAGTTGAGATGCTGAGCGCAGATTTCCTTAAGACCGCGCAAATCCTTCGTCAGACATACCCCGATCTGGAAGTCGTGGTACCGCTGGTCAACGCCAAACGCCGCGAGCAGTTTGAGCGCATCAAGGCCGACGTCGCACCAGACCTCCAGATCCGCCTTCTGGACGGGAAAGGTCGGGAGGCAATGGTCGCGAGCGATGCCGCGCTGTTAGCCTCCGGAACGGCAGCGCTGGAGTGTATGCTGGCAAAATGCCCGATGGTGGTAGGCTATCGCATGAAGCCGTTCACCTTCTGGCTGGCAAAACGTCTGGTAAAAACGGATTATGTCTCCCTGCCAAACCTGCTTGCCGGACGCGAGCTGGTGAAAGAGCTGTTGCAGGATGAGTGTCAGCCGCAGCTGCTTGCCGATGCGTTGCTCCCGCTGCTTGCAAACGGTAAGACCAGCCACCAGATGCATGATACGTTCCGCGAACTGCATCAGCAGATCCGCTGTAATGCCGATGAGCAAGCGGCTGATGCGGTGCTGGAGTTAGCAAAATGATGGAATTTGTTTATCCTCATACCCACCTTGTGGCGGGTGTGGACGAAGTGGGTCGTGGTCCGTTAGTGGGAGCTGTAGTTACCGCTGCGGTGATCCTCGATCCGGCGCGTCCAATTATCGGGCTGAACGACTCTAAAAAATTGTCCGAAAAGCGCCGGCTGGCGCTGTTTAGCGAGATTCAGGAGAAGGCGCTAGCCTGGAGCCTGGGGCGCGCTGAACCGCATGAAATAGACGAGCTGAATATTTTGCATGCCACGATGCTGGCGATGCAGCGTGCGGTTGCGGGTTTGAAAATTTCCCCTGAATATGTCCTGATTGACGGCAACCGCTGTCCGGCACTGCCAATGCCTTCAATGGCGGTCGTCAAAGGCGATAGCCGGGTCGCAGAAATCAGCGCGGCTTCTATTATTGCCAAAGTGATGCGCGACGCCGAGATGGCCGCGCTGGACCTGACTTACCCTCAGTACGGTTTCGCCCGGCATAAGGGATATCCCACCGCTTTCCATCTGGAAAGACTGGCTGAACATGGCGCAACCGAACATCACCGGCGCAGCTTTGGCCCGGTGAAACGCGCGCTGGGACTGGTGTCCTGAATCAATACGCAAGCAATTAAGTAACGCGGAATCTGAAGATGGCTGAACCACGTTTCGTACACCTGCGGGTGCATAGCGACTACTCCATGATCGATGGGCTGGCGAAGACCGGGCCGCTGGTAAAAAAGGCGGCCTCCCTTGGCATGCCCGCGCTGGCGATCACCGATTTTACCAACCTGTGTGGCCTGGTGAAGTTCTACGGAACGGCGCATGGCGCAGGGATGAAGCCAATCGTCGGCGCGGATTTTCATGTGCAGAGCGATCTCATCGGCGATGAAATGACGCAAATCTCCGTGCTGGCGATGAACAACACGGGCTATCAAAACCTCACTCTGCTTATCTCAAAAGCCTACCAGCGCGGGTATGGCGCGCTGGGGCCGTGGATCGACCGCGACTGGCTGGCTGAGCTGAATGAAGGGCTGCTGCTGATCTCCGGCGGCCGTATGGGCGATGTCGGCAAATGTCTGCTGCGTGGCAATAGCGCGCTGGTGGATCAGTGCGTGTCATTCTATGAAGAGCACTTCCCGGATCGTTATTATCTGGAGTTGATCCGCACCGGCCGTCAGGACGAAGAGAGCTATCTTCATGCCGCTGTGGCACTCGCAGAAGAGCGCGGGTTGCCCGTGGTGGCCACCAACGATGTGCGCTTCCTTGAGCCGGGTGATTTTGACGCTCACGAAATCCGCGTGGCGATCCACGATGGCTTCACGCTGGACGATCCTAAACGACCGCGCAACTACTCATCGCAGCAGTACATGCGCAGCGAAGAGGAGATGTGTGAACTCTTCTCCGATATCCCGGAAGCGCTGGAAAACAGCGTAGAGATTGCCAAGCGCTGTAACGTTACCGTCCGCCTCGGCGAGTACTTTCTGCCGCAGTTCCCGACAGGAGACATGACCACGGAAGATTTCCTGGTCGCAAAATCAAAAGAAGGTCTGGAAGAGCGTCTGGAGTTTCTGTTCCCGGATGAGGCCGTTCGCAAAGAGAAGCGTGCGCCGTACGATGAACGCCTGGATATTGAACTCCAGGTGATCAACCAGATGGGCTTCCCGGGCTACTTCCTGATCGTCATGGAGTTCATCCAGTGGTCGAAGGATAACGGCGTGCCGGTTGGGCCGGGACGTGGCTCCGGTGCGGGTTCGCTGGTGGCCTATGCGTTAAAAATTACCGACCTCGATCCGCTGGAATTTGACCTGCTGTTTGAACGTTTCCTCAACCCGGAACGTGTCTCGATGCCCGACTTCGACGTCGACTTCTGCATGGAGAAACGCGACCAGGTTATCGAGCACGTGGCCGATATGTACGGCCGTGATGCGGTATCGCAGATTATTACGTTCGGTACGATGGCGGCGAAAGCGGTGATCCGTGACGTAGGCCGCGTGCTGGGACACCCTTACGGTTTCGTCGATCGCATCTCTAAGCTGGTGCCGCCTGACCCGGGCATGACGCTGGCGAAAGCCTTTGAGGCCGAGCCGCAGCTGCCCGAAATCTACGAAGCGGACGAGGAAGTAAAAGCGCTGATCGACATGGCGCGTAAGCTGGAAGGCGTGACTCGTAACGCCGGTAAGCATGCGGGCGGGGTGGTTATCGCTCCGACCAAAATTACCGATTTTGCACCGCTCTACTGCGATGAAGCGGGTCAGCACCCGGTAACCCAGTTTGATAAGAACGACGTAGAATACGCCGGGCTGGTGAAGTTCGACTTCCTCGGCCTGCGTACGCTGACCATCATCAATTGGGCGCTGGAGATGATCAACGCCCGCCGTGAAAAGAACGGCGAGCCGCCGCTCGATATCGCAGCCATCCCGCTGGATGACAAGAAAAGTTTCGACATGCTGCAGCGCTCGGAGACTACCGCGGTCTTCCAGCTTGAATCCCGCGGCATGAAAGACCTGATTAAGCGCCTGCAGCCCGACTGTTTCGAAGATATGATCGCTCTGGTTGCCCTGTTCCGTCCGGGCCCGCTGCAGTCGGGGATGGTAGATAATTTTATCGACCGTAAGCACGGTCGCGAAGAGATTTCCTATCCGGATGTGCAGTGGCAGCATGAAAGCCTGAAGCCGGTACTGGAGCCTACCTACGGCATCATCCTGTATCAGGAACAGGTTATGCAGATAGCCCAGGTGCTCTCTGGCTATACCCTTGGTGGCGCGGATATGCTGCGTCGAGCAATGGGTAAGAAAAAGCCGGAAGAGATGGCCAAGCAGCGCGGCACCTTCGAAGAGGGCGCGAGAAAAAACGGCATTGATGGCGAACTGGCGATCAAGATCTTTGACCTGGTAGAAAAATTCGCCGGGTACGGGTTTAACAAATCCCACTCTGCCGCCTATGCTTTGGTCTCGTATCAGACGCTGTGGCTGAAAGCGCACTATCCTGCTGAATTTATGGCGGCGGTAATGACTGCCGATATGGACAACACCGAGAAGGTAGTGGGCCTGGTGGACGAGTGCTGGCGCATGGGGCTGAAGATCCTGCCGCCGGATATTAACTCGGGTCTCTACCATTTCCACGTCAACGAGCACGGGGAAATTGTCTACGGGATCGGCGCGATCAAAGGCGTGGGCGAGGGGCCGATCGAGGCGATCCTCGAAGCGCGTAACAACGGCGGGTATTTCCGCGAGCTGTTCGATCTTTGCGCTCGTACTGATACCAAAAAACTGAACCGCCGCGTGCTTGAAAAGCTGATCATGTCCGGCGCGTTTGACAGGCTGGGGCCGCACCGGGCCGCGCTGATGAATTCCCTCGGCGATGCGCTGAAAGCGGCAGATCAACATGCGAAAGCGGAAGCCATTGGTCAGGCGGATATGTTCGGCGTGCTGGCGGAAGAGCCAGAGCAGATCGAGCAATCTTATTCCAACTGCCAGCCGTGGCCAGAACAGGTGGTGCTGGATGGGGAGCGTGAGACGTTAGGCCTGTACCTGACGGGGCACCCGATCAACCAGTACATTAAAGAAATTGAGCGCTATGTCGGCGGCCACAGGCTGAAAGACATGCATCCGACAGAACGTGGTAAAATCACCACGGCTGCGGGGCTCGTGATTGCTGCAAGGGTTATGGTCACCAAGCGCGGCAATCGTATCGGCATCTGTACGTTGGATGACCGTTCCGGGCGTCTGGAGGTGATGTTGTTCACCGACGCGCTGGATAAATACCAGCAATTGCTGGAAAAAGACCGCATACTTATCGTCAGCGGACAGGTCAGCTTTGATGACTTCAGTGGGGGGCTTAAAATGACCGCCCGCGAAGTGATGGACATTGACGAAGCCCGGGAAAAATATGCTCGCGGGCTTGCTATCTCGCTGACGGACAGGCAAATTGATGACCAGCTTTTAAACCGACTCCGTCAGTCTCTGGAACCCCACCGCTCGGGGACAATTCCAGTACATCTCTACTATCAGAGGGCGGATGCACGTGCGCGGTTGCGCTTTGGTGCAACGTGGCGTGTCTCTCCGAGCGATCGTTTACTTAACGATCTCCGTGGCCTCATTGGTTCGGAGCAGGTGGAACTGGAGTTTGACTAATACAGGAATACTATGAGTCTGAATTTCCTTGATTTCGAACAGCCGATTGCTGAGCTGGAAGCGAAAATCGATTCTCTGACAGCGGTAAGCCGTCAGGATGAAAAACTGGATATTAACATCGACGAAGAAGTGCATCGTCTGCGTGAGAAAAGCGTAGAACTGACGCGCAAAATCTTTGCCGATCTCGGCGCATGGCAGGTAGCCCAGCTGGCACGCCATCCACAGCGTCCGTACACCCTGGATTATGTCCGCCTGGCGTTTGACGAATTTGACGAACTGGCAGGCGATCGCGCATACGCTGACGATAAAGCTATCGTTGGTGGTATCGCGCGTCTGGACGGACGCCCGGTGATGATCATTGGTCATCAGAAAGGCCGTGAAACCAAAGAGAAAATCCGTCGTAACTTTGGTATGCCAGCACCAGAAGGCTACCGTAAAGCCCTGCGTCTGATGGAGATGGCTGAGCGTTTCAACATGCCAATCATCACCTTCATCGACACCCCGGGTGCATACCCAGGCGTGGGCGCGGAAGAGCGCGGTCAGTCTGAAGCCATTGCGCGCAACCTGCGCGAGATGTCTCGTCTGAAGGTGCCGGTCATCTGTACCGTTATCGGTGAGGGTGGTTCCGGTGGTGCGCTGGCAATTGGCGTGGGTGATAAAGTGAATATGCTGCAGTACAGCACCTATTCCGTAATTTCCCCGGAAGGCTGTGCGTCTATTCTGTGGAAAAGCGCCGACAAAGCGCCTCTGGCCGCAGAAGCGATGGGCATCATTGCGCCGCGCCTGAAAGAGCTTAAGCTGATCGATTCCATCATCCCGGAACCACTGGGCGGTGCGCATCGTAAGCCGGAAGTGATGGCTGCTTCTCTGAAAGCACAGCTGCTGGCTGACCTGGCGGATCTGGACGTGCTGAGCAAAGAAGATCTGCTCAACCGTCGTTACCAGCGTCTGATGACCTACGGTTACGCGTAAGCTTCACAATTATCTGAAAAGCCGCACATTGTTGCGGCTTTTTTTATACCTGCCGTTTAGCCGGACTATGCTTAGCTAAAGTTTTTAAGGAGGAAGCCCATGAATATCATTGCCATTATGGGGCCGCACGGCGTCTTTTATAAAGATGAGCCGATTAAGGAGCTGGAGCACGCCCTGCAGTCGCGCGGGTATCAGCTAATCTGGCCGCACAACAGCGCCGACCTGCTGAAGTTCATTGAGCATAATCCGCGTATCTGCGGCGTGATCTTCGACTGGGATGAATATGACCTCGAACTGTGCAGCGATATCAACAAGCTGAACGAATATCTCCCGCTGTACGCGTTTATTAATACCCACTCGACAATGGACGTCAGCGCCAACGATATGCGTATGGCGCTGTGGTTCTTTGAATACTCGCTCGGCGTGGCGGAAGATATTGCGACCCGCATTCAGCAATATACCGGTGAATATCTCGATAACATTACGCCGCCGTTTACCCGCGCGCTCTTCACCTACGTGAAGGAGGGCAAATATACCTTCTGTACGCCTGGGCATATGGCGGGGACGGCCTACCAAAAAAGCCCGGTGGGCTGCCTGTTCTATGATTTTTTCGGCGGCAACACGCTGAAGGCGGACGTGTCAATTTCGGTCACTGAGCTGGGCTCTCTGCTCGACCACACCGGCCCGCACCTCGAAGCCGAAGAGTATATCGCCCGCACCTTTGGTGCCGAGCAGAGCTATATGGTGACCAACGGCACCTCAACCTCAAACAAAATCGTCGGGATGTATGCTGCACCTGCCGGCAGTACCCTGCTGATTGACCGTAACTGCCATAAATCGCTGGCTCACCTGCTTATGATGAGCGACGTCGTACCGCTCTGGCTGTCACCCACACGTAACGCGCTCGGCATTCTTGGTGGTATTCCGCGCCGGGAGTTCACGCATCAAGCCATTGAAAGTAAGGTCGCGGCAGTGCCCGGTGCAGGCTGGCCTGTCCATGCGGTGATCACCAACTCAACCTATGACGGTCTGCTGTACAACACTAACTGGGTTAAAGAAACGCTGGATGTGCCGTCGATTCACTTTGATTCCGCGTGGGTGCCGTACACCAACTTCCACCCGATTTACGCGGGTAAAAGCGGCATGAGCGGTGAACGCGTGCCGGGTAAAGTGTTCTTCGAAACGCAGTCGACGCACAAAATGCTGGCCGCGTTTTCCCAGGCTTCGCTTATTCACATCAAAGGCGAGTACGACGAAGAGACCTTTAACGAAGCCTTTATGATGCATACCACTACCTCACCGAGCTATCCGCTGGTGGCCTCCATTGAAACGGCCGCGGCGATGCTGCGCGGCAACCCGGGTAAACGCCTCATCAACCGTTCGGTGGAGCGGGCGCTACATTTCCGCAAAGAGGTTCAGCGTCTGAAAGATGAAGCCGACGGCTGGTTCTTTGATATCTGGCAGCCGGAAGAGATTGATGAAGCGGAGTGCTGGCCGGTCTCGCCCGGGGAAGGCTGGCATGGCTTCCGGGATGCCGACAGCGACCATATGTTCCTCGATCCGGTAAAAGTGACAATTCTGACGCCGGGCATGGATGAACAGGGCAAGATGAGTGAAGAAGGTATTCCGGCCGCGCTGGTCGCGAAATTCCTTGATGAACGGGGTGTGGTGGTGGAAAAAACCGGCCCCTATAACCTGCTGTTCCTGTTCAGTATTGGGATCGATAAAACCCGTGCGATGGGGCTGCTACGAGGCCTGATGGAGTTTAAGCGTGCCTACGATCTCAACCTGCGGGTGAAGAACATGCTGCCGGATCTCTACGCGGAAGATCCTGACTTCTATCGCAATATGCGTATTCAGGATCTGGCCCAGGGGATCCACAGGTTGATCCGCCAGCACGATCTGCCGCGTCTGATGCTTCAGGCGTTCGATGTGTTGCCGGAGATGAAGTTTACCCCGCACAAGGCGTGGCAGCGCCAGGTGAAAGGGGAGGTCGAAACCGTCGAACTGGAAAATCTGGTCGGACGCGTATCGGCCAATATGATCCTGCCTTATCCGCCTGGCGTACCGCTCCTGATGCCGGGAGAGATGATTACCGAAGAGAGTCGGGCCGTGCTCGATTTTCTGCTGATGCTCTGTTCGGTTGGGCGGCACTATCCCGGTTTTGAGACGGATATTCACGGTGCGAAGCGCGATGAGAGCGGCGTTTACTGGGTGCGAGTCCTAAAATAAAGGTGACCGCTTGCAAGGTGCGGGTTTTCGGTTGTAACGTTCAGGCATCATAAAAAGGAGAAGCTATGCTGGGTTTAAAACAGGTTCACCATATTGCGATCATTGCGACCGATTACGCGAAAAGTAAGACCTTCTACTGCGACATCCTTGGCTTTACGCTGTTGAGCGAGGCGTACCGCGAGGAGCGTGACTCCTGGAAGGGGGATCTCGCGCTAAACGGGCAATATGTGATTGAACTGTTCTCTTTTCCTTTTCCGCCTGCGCGTCCGTCCCGCCCGGAAGCCTGTGGGCTGCGCCATCTTGCCTTCAGCGTTGATGACCTGGATAGCGCGGTAAAACATCTGGCATCTAACGGCGTAACGTGCGAACCGATCCGTGTCGATCCGTTTACCGACAAGCGTTTTACCTTTTTCAACGACCCGGACGGCCTGCCGCTGGAGCTTTACCAGCAGTAATGTTTGTCCTGTGTGATAATGCCCGCTCAGTTCGGGCATTTTTTATGTGTAATTTCCTATGACCTTACCCGCTATCGCGCAAGCCGTTTCACCGTACCGCCAGCTGCTGGTGGGGTTTAGCGGTGGCCTGGATTCCACCGTTCTGCTCCATCGTCTTAAACTCTGGCGCGATCGGGAACCGGACGTCCAGCTTCGGGCTATGCATATTCATCACGGATTAAGTCCTCATGCAGAGGAGTGGGTGGCGCACTGCGAAGCTCTGTGTGCGGCGTGGGCGATCCCGCTCCTCGTGGAGCGCGTCACGCTTGTGGATGAAGGGTTGGGCATCGAGGCGCAGGCGCGTAAAGCCCGCTATGCCGCTTTTACCGGCGCATTGCAGCCTGGCGAAGTGCTGGTGACGGCCCAGCACCTGGATGACCAGTGCGAAACGTTTTTGCTGGCGCTTAAGCGGGGCAGTGGGCCGGCGGGGCTATCTGCCATGCCTGAGCGCTCTGAGTTTGCCGGCACAACATTACTGCGTCCGCTGCTTGGCGAGACGCGTGCGTCGCTGGAAGCCTGGGCGCGAGAACATCAGCTGAACTGGATTGAAGATGAGAGCAACCGGGATGACGGCTACGACCGTAACTTCCTGCGTCTGCGCGTCCTCCCGCTGCTCAGCGAGCGCTGGCCGCATTTTGCCGAGGCGACAGCACGAAGCGCCACGCTGTGCGCCGAACAGGAATCGTTGCTGGATGAGTTGCTGAGTGATGAGCTGGCTGAACTGATTTCTGACGACGGGGCGCTGGCGATTGCACCGCTGAAAGGGATGAGCCCGGTACGTCGCGCCGCACTCTTACGACGCTGGCTGGCCTCTCATCACGCAGCGATGCCGTCGCGGGCGATGCTGAGTCGCATCTGGGATGAAGTTGCACTGGCGCGGGATGACGCTTCCCCGTGCGTACACCTGAACGGCTTTGACGTAAGACGCTATAAAGGGGAACTCTGGTGGATAAAATCCACGCCCTCACTGACGGATGTAGTGCTCGACTGGCTTTCTCCTGATGCACCGCTGGTATTGCCCTGTGAGACGGGACGTGTCTCTCTCGAACCGTCTGGTCATGTGCGGCTGCCGAAGCCCGGTGAGCCGGTAACCGTACGCTTTAAGGCTGGCGGTATGCTGCATATCGTCGGGCGTAAGGGGGGACGCAAGCTGAAGAAAATATGGCAGGAGAGTAACGTGCCGCCGTGGCTGCGCGACACCACGCCGCTACTGTTCTACGGTGAGGCGTTGATTGCTGCTGCGGGCGTTTTCATCACGGAAGAGGGATGGTCGGAAGAGGGAGCCAGTTTTGAGTGGCAGAAAGCGTAACGGGCAGCCTGGCTGCCCGTTGGTGTCATCAGGATTCACTCACCACGACGGTGCCGATTTGCGGGTGGCTGAAGCTGGCAATTTTATCCAGACGCAGCTCACGCGTTGCTCCGGCATCTTCCACTATCAGATATTCCACATTCTTACGTGAAACCAGATCGCTGGCTTTCCCCTTCAACACTTCGCCATCTTTTAGCTCCAGCGTCAGTATTAAGTGATGCTGGCAGGCGAGTTCGAGGTTGTCATAGTCATCACAATTGATGGGTTGATAAGTTTCATTCATCGACATAATCGCTCACCAGTAAATTCGCCGCAGCATACGCTGCTTTTTCCCTGACCGACTCTGAAAGGCTCTCATCGGAGGCCACTTCATTAAGCACTTTCAATACACAGCCCAGCGCGTCCGGGACATACCCCAGATCTCCGCTGGCGATTTCCGCATACCGTTTGCGAATTAACTCACAATAATTATTCACATCCCCTCCCGCCAGCGCACTGACTTACTGTGAGATATCATTAAGCCTACGAAGATAAACTCGGTTTAGCAAGGTGACTATACCATACTCATTTAAGCAATATCAGAGCCTTGATAGCGGTGTATTTAACACCCGTAACAGCCTTTTGCCGTTGTTTTCGCTACAATGGGCGCCTGATTCGAATGGAGTTCTCTCATGGCGCTGAAAGCGACAATCTATAAAGCAGTGGTCAATGTGGCCGATCTTGATCGCAACCAGTTCCTGGATGCGTCGCTTACTCTGGCACGCCACCCCTCTGAAACCCAGGAACGCATGATGCTGCGCCTGCTGGCGTGGATAAAGTACGCCGACGAGCGTCTGCAGTTTACCCGTGGGTTAAGCGCAGAAGACGAGCCTGAAGCCTGGCTGCGCAACGATCATCTGGGTATCGATTTGTGGATTGAACTCGGTCTGCCGGACGAGCGCAGGATTAAGAAGGCTTGCACCCAGTCCGCTGAAGTGGCCTTATTCGCATATAATCAGCGCGCTGCGGAGATCTGGTGGCAGCAAAGCAAGAGCAAGTGCGGACAGTTTAAAAATCTCACGGTCTGGTATCTGGATGATGAGCAGCTGGCGCAGTTGAACGAGTTTGCCGGCCGGACCATGGTGTTGCAGGCGACGATTCAGGACGGTGCAATCTGGCTCTCTGATTCTCAGAATAATCTGGAAATTCATTTGACGGCGTGGCAACCCGCGTCATGATCGTCTTGTCCCGTAACGTCAGCATTCCTGACAATGAGCTGGAGATCACTGCCATTCGGGCTCAGGGGGCAGGGGGACAGCACGTCAACAAGGCTTCCACGGCTATCCATTTGCGTTTTGACATTCGGGCCTCAAGCCTGCCAGAGTATTATAAAGAAAGCCTGCTCGCCGCCAGTCATCACCTTATTACCAGCGATGGCGTGATTGTGATCAAAGCTCAGGAGTACCGCAGCCAGGAGTTAAACCGGGAAGCGGCGATAGCCAGGCTGGTGGCGGTCATCAAAGAGTTAACGGCAGTACAAAAAAGCCGTCGGGCAACGCGGCCAACCCGCGCATCGAAAGAGCGTCGGCTGTCCTCGAAGGCCCAAAAATCCACAGTGAAAGCACTACGCGGTAAAGTTCGTCGCCCGACAGAGTGACGAAAGGGAACACAAATTTCATAAGGAATTCATTGTGAAAAAAGCATTATGGTCGGCGCTGGCAGTGAGTACGCTGTTTGCGCTTTTCGGGTGTAACAACCGTTCTGAAACGCAGGTTATGCAGCCCGCGCAGAATGAAGAGTTAAAGCCAATGCAGCAGAGCTGGCGCGGCGTATTGCCTTGTGCAGACTGTGAAGGCATTGAAACGTCACTGTTCCTGCAAAAAGACGGAACCTGGGTTATGAATCAGCGCTATCAGGGCGCTAAAGAACCCTCGTCATTTGCGACTTACGGGACATGGGCGCGTACGGCTGAGAAGCTGGTTCTGACGGACACAGCTGGTGAGAAAACCTTTTTCCGCGCCAAAGGCGAGGGGATGGAGATGCTTGACCGCGAAGGCAACCCGATTGAATCCCAGTTCAACTACACGCTTGCGCCGGTAAAAGCGGCTCTACCTGCCACGCCAATGGCAATGCGGGGGATGTATTTCTATATGGCCGACGCGGCGATCTTTACCGACTGCGCAACCGGCAGGAAAGTCAGCGTAGCAAACAATGCGCAGCTGGAGCGTGATTACGCGGTTGCGCGCGGCAATAACAGCAAGCCGGTATTGCTGACGGTTGACGGTCACTTTACGCTGGAGCCAAACCCGGATAGCGGAGAGATGGTGAAAACGCTGGTGGCGGACAAAGACGCGAAATTCGTTGCGGGCAAAGACTGTAACAGTAAATAAGCTGACAATTACCCATTAAAAAACCCCGCCTGAGCGGGGTTTTTTGTTTAGCCTTTGATGGCTTTCAGCAGGTAATCAAGAATGTCGCCGGTCTTGATCATCTGTTTTTCGCCGCTGCGACGATACTTGTATTCAATCTCATCGCTATCGAGGTTGCGGTCGCCGATAACGACGGTGTGTGGGATACCGATCAGTTCCATATCGGCAAACATCACGCCCGGACGCTCTTTACGATCGTCCATCAGCACTTCGATACCCTGCGCGCGCAGCTCGGCATACAGCTTCTCGGCCAGCTCCTGGACGCGGTAAGACTTGTGCATGTTCATTGGCAGGATCGCAACCTGGAACGGCGCGATATTGTCCGGCCAGACGATGCCGCGTTCGTCGTAGTTCTGCTCAATTGCTGCAGCCACCACGCGCGTCACCCCGATACCGTAGCAACCCATGGTCAGGATTTGGTTACGGCCATCTTCACCCTGAACAGCGGCGTTCAGCGCACGAGAGTATTTATCACCCAGCTGGAAGATGTGACCCACTTCGATACCGCGCTTAATCATCAGGGTACCCTGGCCGTCCGGGCTTGGATCGCCTGCGACCACGTTACGGATGTCTGCCACCTCAGGAGTCGCTACGTCGCGATCCCAGTTAATGCCGAAGTAATGTTTACCGTCGATGTTTGCACCGGCGGAGAAGTCGCTCATTGCGGCAACCGTGCGGTCAATGACAACAGGAACCGGCATATTCACCGGACCCAGCGAGCCTGGGCCTGCATTTACCACGGCACGAATTTCCGCTTCCGTTGCGAACGTCAGCGGGCTGGCAACCTGCGGCAGCTTCTCTGCTTTCACTTCGTTCAGCTCGTGATCGCCACGCACCAGCAGGGCAACCAGCGGGTAAGCGCTCCCTTCGGAGGATTTCACCAGCAGCGTTTTAACGGTTTTTTCGACAGGCAGGTTGAACTGCTCAACCAGCTCGGCGATGGTTTTCGCGTTTGGCGTATCAACCAGCGTCATCTCTTGCGTTGCCGCGCCGCGTGGTTCTTTTGGCGCCAGCGCTTCTGCAAATTCGATGTTAGCCGCGTAGTCAGAGGAGTCAGAGAAGATCACATCGTCTTCGCCGCTCTGTGCCAGCACCTGGAATTCATGGGACGCGCTACCGCCGATGGAGCCGGTATCAGCCTGCACAGCACGGAAATCCAGACCCATGCGGGAGAAGATTTTGCTGTATGCCTCGTACATTTTGTCGTAGGTCTCTTGCAGGGATTCCTGAGAGGTATGGAAAGAGTAGGCATCTTTCATCAGGAATTCGCGAGAGCGCATGACGCCGAAACGCGGGCGCACTTCGTCACGGAACTTGGTCTGGATCTGGAAGAAGTTCAGCGGCAGCTGTTTGTAAGAGCTCAGCTCATTACGAATCAGGTCGGTAATGACTTCTTCATGCGTTGGGCCGAGAACGAACGGACGCTCGCCGCGATCGACGAAGCGCAGCAGTTCAGGACCATATTGCTCCCAGCGGCCACTCTCCTGCCACAGGTCAGCGGGCTGAACCACAGGCATGGACACCTCGATAGCACCGGCGTTGTTCATCTCTTCACGCACGATGTTTTCGACTTTTTTCAGGACGCGCACGCCGGTCGGCAGCCAGGTGTATAACCCGGAGGCCAGCTTGCGGATCATCCCGGCGCGCAGCATCAGCTGATGGCTGATCACTTCGGCGTCGGCAGGCGTCTCCTTCAGAGTGGAGAGCAAATATTGGCTAGTACGCATGTTGTTACGGTTCCATTTCGACGATTGGAACAGGCTGAAACACCAGCCTGACACAAAAAAAGTGGTTTAGTTTACCAGTGTGGCAAAGATGCCAAAAGAGAGGAGAACAAAATTACCTGGGTTCAAGGGCAAACACTTCAAAACCTGCCCCAGTGACGCGCCAGCGAACGTTAAAATCGAGCAGCCAGACGGCGTATGTTTTTCCTGCTTCCTCTTCTTTACGGTAGGCCGGACGGGGGTCCTGCGCCAGAACTTCGGTGATGAAGTTTCGCAAACGAGGGTAGCGTTTCTCGAGCAGGCTGAGCTGCGAGGCAATCTCAGGCGTAAAATAGACAGGCATGTCCGCCTGCGGTGCGTCCTGAGCGTAACTGGCGCGCGCGTCCGGGAGTGCTTCGGCGAAGGGCAAATAGGGTTTGATGTCGATAACCGGCGTGCCGTCGACCAGGTCCAGGCTACCTAACTCCAGTATCACCCGATCTTTCTGGCAACGTATCCCTTTCAGCTCAACCAGCGACATTCCAATCGGGTTTGGACGGAAGGTGGAGCGAGTCGCAAACACGCCCATTCTGGCATTTCCGCCAAGACGAGGAGGACGTACGGTAGGACGCCAGCCGCCTTCCATCGTCTGGTGAAACACGAACACTACCCATAAATGGCTGAAAGCCTCGAGCCCGCGTACTGCATCGGCCTGATTGTAAGGCGCTATCAGGTGAAGCTCGCCGCTGCCGCTGGTGACAAGACCAGGCTGGCGAGGTACGGCGAACTTCTCTTTATAAGGAGAGTGGATAACGCCTATCTGCTCGAACTGAAATGCACTCATTTCGCCGTAATGTTCAGCGCCGAACCGATGCAAACCGCCTGACGGTAGCAGCCTGGCGTGCCGCTGGTGACTTCGCAGCTGTGCAGCAGGACCGCGTTGGCTTTCATTTTTGCGGCATTAATCTGCATACGTTTACGCGCTGTCGGGATATTGGGTGGTGAGTCCTGATTGGTCGCCTGACAGGAATCGCCGCTCACTTCGCCCAGTTCACGGAACGGTTTGCCGACGAGTTCGTCCGCTTTCGTGATAATGCGAACCGGCGCAGAGCGCACCACTTTCGGTTTTGCAGGCTCTGTTTTTGGCGGGGTTGCCGTGCTTTGAACAGGTTCAACGGGAGATCTGCTTAGCATAGAACAGCCGCTCAGCATGAGTGCTAAAAGACAGATCGGTAAAGCACGCATAATATTTCCTCAATGGATAATCAAAACGTCAGATATTGAATCAGTTGACTGCACAAATGACAAGACGGGCATAAGCCCGTCTTGATGATATTACACTGAGGTGAGATTACCAGCCTTTAACAGCGCCGCCGTTAAACACTTTGTTGGCTTCCTGGTAAACTTCGTCAGACTGGTAGGCCTGCACGAATTTCTTCACGTTTTCCGCGTCTTTGTTGTCTTCGCGAGTCACGATCAGGTTAACGTACGGGGAGTCTTTATCTTCAACGAAGATACCGTCTTTGGCTGGCGTCAGGCCAATCTGGCTGGCGTAAGTGGTGTTGATAACGGCCAGGGCAATCTGTGCATCGTCCAGGGAACGCGGCAGCTGCGGTGCTTCCAGTTCCACAATTTTCAGATTTTTCGGGTTCTCGGTGACGTCCAGAACGGTTGGCAGCAGGCCAACACCGTCTTTCAGTTTGATCAGACCTACTTTCTGCAGCAGCAGCAGGGAACGACCGAGGTTGGTTGGGTCGTTAGGCACGGCAACCTGAGAGCCCGGCTGCAGCTCGTCCAGTGATTTAATTTTCTTAGAGTAACCGGCAATCGGATAAACGAAGGTGTTACCCACGCCAACCAGCTTATAGCCGCGATCTTTGATCTGCTGATCCAGGTAAGGTTTATGCTGGAAAGCGTTAGCGTCGATATCGCCTTTGCTCAGCGCTTCGTTCGGCAGAACGTAATCGTTGAAGGTTACCAGCTCAACGTCCAGGCCATACTTCTCTTTTGCCACTTTCTGAGCGACTTCCGCAACCTGTTGTTCTGCACCCACGATAACGCCCACTTTAATGTGGTTTGGATCTTTTTCGTCCTGACCGCAACCCACCAGTGCCAGAGAGCCGATCAGCGCGCCTACTGCTGCAAAGGTCTTTAATTTAAACGCCATGTTTTATCCTTAACTCGTAGAGTTTGTGTTGTGTGTAACGTTATTTGTGAGTAACAGCCCGGACGATGCGATCGCCAGAGAACTGGATTAAGTAAACCAGAACAACCAGCAATACCAGAACGGTATTCATCACGGTAGCGTTATATCCAATATAGCCGTACTGGTAACCAATCTGACCTAAACCGCCGGCACCAACGGCACCGCCCATCGCGGAATATCCCACCAGGGTGATAAGCGTAATGGTTGCCGCGTTCACTAGGCCCGGCAGTGCTTCAGGCAGCAGAACTTTACGCACGATCTGCATCGGCGTTGCGCCCATTGCGCGGGAGGCTTCAATCAGACCTGTCGGGATTTCCAGCAGGGCATTTTCCACCATACGGGCGATAAACGGCGCGGCGCCTACGGTCAGCGGAACGATAGCCGCCTGCAGTCCAATTGACGTTCCGACGATGACGCGGGTAAAAGGAATCATCCACACCAGCAGAATAATGAACGGGATAGAACGGAAGATATTCACCAGCGCAGAAAGCGTACGGTACAGCTTCGCGTTCTCAATGATTTGACCCGGACGCGTCACGTACAGCAAGACGCCGACCGGCAGGCCAATCACAAAACCAAAGAAACCAGAGACAAAGGTCATTGCCAGCGTTTCCCAAACGCCGCGAACCAGTAGCCACATCATCGGCTCAGACATAACCCAGTACCTCTACTTTTACGTGATGTTCTTGCAGCCAGGCAATGGCTGCCTGGGTTTCTTCTTGTGTGCCGTGCATTTCCGTCAGCATGATGCCGAACTTCACGCCGCCGGCGTAATCCATCTGCGCACTGATGATGTTGTTGTTTACGTTAAAGCGGCGCGCGGTCTCGGAAAGCAGGGGAGCATCAACGGACTGACCGGTAAACTCCATGCGCAGCATCGGGACGCTGTCTGCCGTTGGTTCGGTTTTCAGACGTTCCAGATAATCTTCCGGAATATCCAGATGCAGCGTGGACTGAATGAACTGCTGCGCCAGCGGGGTTTTCGGATGCGAGAACACTTCACTTACCGTGTCCTGCTCAATCAGTTCACCGTTGCTGATGACCGCCACGCAGTCGCAGATGCGTTTTACCACATCCATCTCGTGCGTAATAAGGAGGATCGTCAGGCCCAGGCGACGATTAATGTCTTTCAGCAGTTCCAGAATAGAACGCGTGGTTGCCGGGTCTAACGCGCTGGTGGCTTCATCGCACAGCAGTACCTTAGGATTGCTTGCCAGCGCGCGAGCAATGGCCACACGCTGTTTTTGCCCACCGGACAGATTTGCCGGGTAGCTATCATGCTTGTCGCCCAGACCAACCAGGTCGAGCAGTTCGGTAACGCGACGTTTCACTTCTTCTTTCGGCGTGTTATCCAGCTCAAGCGGCAGGGCAACATTGCCGAATACGGTGCGGGATGCCAGCAGGTTAAAGTGCTGGAAAATCATGCCAATCTGACGACGCGCTTTCGTGAGTTCTTTCTCTGAAAGGGCGGTAAGTTCTTGTCCGCCAACTTCTACGCTGCCCTGGGTTGGGCGCTCAAGCAGGTTAACACAACGGATCAGCGTGCTTTTACCTGCACCCGATGCGCCAATGACGCCATAAATTTGACCAGCAGGAACATGCAGGCTGACGTTGTTCAGCGCCTGAATGGTTCGGTTCCCCTGCTGGAACACTTTGGTGATATTGGAAAGTTTAATCATTAGATTATTTTTATCGTATGTAAGTTAGCCGTGGCATTTTCTTCTGCCAGATACGGGTGATGACCGTAAACAAAACGGATGTTAAGGCATCCAGACGTCTAAATCAATCCAACTCTGTACGATGAGCACTTTATTGCGCTGCGATTCATGAGATACTAGTCGAACATGCCTTTTTCAGGAGCAAACCGGTGGCAAAATCAGTACCCGCAATTTTTCTCGATCGTGACGGCACTATTAATGTGGATCACGGTTATGTCCATGAGATTGATGAGTTCGAGTTTATCGAAGGCGCAATAGATGCCATGCGCCAGCTGAAAGAGATGGGGTATGCGCTGGTGGTTGTGACGAACCAGTCCGGTATTGCACGCGGTAAATTCACCGAAGCGCAGTTCGAAACGCTGACGGAATGGATGGACTGGTCGCTGGCCGACCGCGGTGTGGATCTCGATGGTATCTATTATTGTCCGCACCACCCACAGGGAACAGTAGAAGAGTATCGTCAGACCTGTGATTGCCGTAAGCCGCATCCGGGGATGTTCATCTCAGCGCAGGAGTTCCTGCATATTGATATGGCTGCCTCTTATATGGTGGGCGATAAACTGGAAGATATGCAGGCAGCAGCGGCTGCGGGTGTAGGAACTAAAATATTAGTTCGTACCGGCAAGCCAGTGACGCCGGAAGCAGAAAATGCAGCGGATTGGGTGATTAATAGTCTGGCCGAACTGCCAAAAGAGATTAAAAAGCACCAAAAATAGCCTTTTTGGCGAAAAGGTGAGCGGTTGAAATAAAAATGCATTTTTCCGCTTGTCATTCCTCAGCGGCTCCCTATAATGCGCCTCCATCGACACGGCGGATGTGAATCACTTCACATAACAAGCTGTTCGGTTGAAGAGAAAAAATCCTGAAATAACGGGTTGACTCTGAAAGAGGAAGGCGTAATATACGCCACCTCGCAACGGTGAGCTGAAAGCCGCGTTGCACTGCTCTTTAACAATTTATCAGACAATCTGTGTGGGCACTCAAAGTGACATGGATTCTTAATGTCTTCGGACAATAAATGAATACCAAGTCTCTGAGTGAACATACGTAATT